>Ga0194126_10000034_pt1 | contig 193747 bp, 182 predicted proteins | sample TA2KigC150mmetaG_FD_148641 | JGI IMG/M metagenome (GOLD analysis project Ga0194126, IMG submission 148641) | Freshwater microbial communities from Lake Tanganyika, Tanzania - TA2015035 Kigoma Deep Cast 150m | ecosystem: Environmental > Aquatic > Freshwater > Lake | place: Tanzania: Lake... | reverse complement strand
ACACTGAAGCTGTGGGATGCACACTCCGGCATCTGCCTCCAGACGCTCACCGGTCATTCCGCCGGGGTCAGCGCTGCGTCATTCAGCCCGGACGGGACGCGCATCGTTTCGGGTTCTGACGATACCACACTGAAGCTGTGGGATGCACACTCCGGCATCTGCCTCCAGACGCTCACCGGTCATTCCGCCTGGGTCAGCGCTGCGTCATTCAGCCCGGACGGGACGCGCATCGTTTCGGGTTCTGACGATACCACACTGAAGCTGTGGGATGCACACTCCGGCATCTGCCTCCAGACGCTCACCGGTCATTCCGCCTGGGTCAGCGCTGCGTCATTCAGCCCGGACGGGACGCGCATCGTTTCGGGTTCTGACGATACCACACTGAAGCTGTGGGATGCACACTCCGGCATCTGCCTCCAGACGATAGTCAATCTGCCGAACAATGAAACCGCTTCGTGGAGTGAAACGGAGCTGAAGCTGCTTTCGGTATCAAAAGAGGCCTGGCGATGGATCGGGCTTGCTGATGGCTGTCGTCGTCTGCCAATCGAGTTGCTCGACGATCCGATAGATACATTAACAACAGGGGCATAAGAGGTGCTCTGGATCTATGATTATGGCTTATTGTATAATCATAGTTATGTAAAGCCAGAATTTGTAAAGAAATCAAAGATTTACATAATTTATATTATACAACAAAATGGCAGGGCAGTTTGGCAGGTGGTTCTGGGCTCCTTGCCGGGTTTTTCGGTATGCACTTCCCCGAACGATGGTGTTATTTGAAGAGTACCCCGGTTACCGGATGCCGGAAGGCTGCGGTAAGGAGTGCCGTCAGCACCGGACGGATGACGTTCTGCCATTTTGTGTTTCGTTCAACGATCATCGACCAGGTATGGTTCGCTGCTGAGAGAATCAGAAACAGACAAAAAACCGATACCACAGCGACGTTCGCATAGGCGTCCCAGCCGGCAAGGAACGCGATCAAGGCCGTGACGGCCACGGCAAGGAACCAGAATGCGTTCTGGCGCTGGTAGTTGCTGCGCGCTTCAAACCCTTTCTCACGAGCCGCCTCATCCCCGAAAAAAAAGCCCCTCGATCGCCGACAGCCCGGCAATCGAACCGATGAACCACGGCGTCATGATGCGCAGCACCGCTTCAGGTGAATCGCCGTGACAATACGCAAGAAAAACGCCAAGAAAGGTTCCTGCGATACGCAGGGTTTCGAGCAATTTTATGATCATGGGGGTATATGTTTACAGGTGGTTAACGGTTTATAATTGAAGAATATAGCGTATTTCCTGTTTTTCGGAACAAAAAAAAGGCCGTCCCGGTTTTCACTTCCGGAACGGCCTCTATGGTCGGATCGTAACGATGTCGCTCTGGCGCCTTATTTCTTTTCGGGCACTTCTCGCTCTTCCTTTACGGCGTAGTTGATCAGATAGTCGTACAGCCTGATCAGCTTCGAGGACTGCGAGGTTTGGTCGATCCAGTGGCCGATCATGCCGATGGTACGGGCCAGAACAAAGAAGCCGTTGAGCGACTGCTCCGGGAATTCCAGATCGACGAGGATACAGCCCATGGTGCCGTCCACGTTGAGAATCAGGTTATCCTTTTTCGACGTGGTGATCTTTTCCACATCGAGCGCATAGTCGAGACAGGGCGTGTGCAGCGAGGTGTGGTTCTTCACGTAGTCCACGAGGTACTTCACGCGCTTGTCAGGATTCTTCAGGCTTTTCACCCTGTGACCGATACCGGGAACCGGTCCGACGTTCTGCTTCATCCATGCGAGGAATCCGGGAATGTCGTTCGGGAACTCTTTGACGCCGTACTTGAAGTACTTGCCGGCATTGGTGACGGCTCCGCCGAAACGGGGGCCGATCATGGTCATGCCCGCCGAGACCGCCTGCGGCAGGTCGATGCCTGCGCATGCTCCGATAATGGCTCCGAAAGCACCGGAGACGGCCGGACCGTGGTCGGCAGAGATCATGATGATGCGCTTGATGATCTCCGACTCTTCGCGTGACGGGAGTTTCTTGTTCCAGAGCAGGCAGATGACATCCTCGATGCCGTAGCCTTTCTCGCAGAGTTGCGAGGCAGCATAGCCCACATAACGCGGCTCTTCGCCGCGATCGTCGGAAATGGTGGTGCGGATGAGCGGCTCGACAATCACTTCGCCCTGCTTCATGATCTCCTGCACCTTCGGGGGCAGTTCGGGAAGCAGCGCTTCGTCGATTTCCGGTTCCGGCTTGATGGAGCCGTCGGCAAGCAGTTCTTCGTAAATCTGCTTGATGCAATTGGAGAGGCCGCCGAAGGTGTCGGGCACGAGTGCTCCGGCTTCACGCAGCGAGTTCATTTTCGAACGGGCTGAACCGAGGCCTTTCTTGCCCTCCTTGGCGCCGGCATGACCGAATTTCATGCCCTGGGGAAGCACTTCCTGGCAGGTGCCGCCGATAGCGGCGATCAGTTTGATGCGTCGTTTTTCCGCTGCAAGCCATTCTGCGGCTTCTTCCTCGAGGGTTCCGCCGACTTCACCGACAATGACGACAGCCTTGGTTTCAGGGTCGTTCTCGAACATTTCGAGATAGGTGACGAAATCGGTTCCGGGATAAGCGTCTCCACCGATTGCCACGGCGGTGGTGATGCCGTTGCCGTTCTGGGCGCAGAGCCACATCGCTTCGTTGGAAAGACCACCCGATTTGGTGATGACACCGAACGAGCCCGAACGGTAGAGGTTGCAGAGCTTCAGATTTTTGAACTCACCGCCGATAACGCCGAGGCGGCACTCCCCTGCCGACATGATGCCGATGGAGGAGGGACCGTTGAAGAGCTTGCCGTTTGCGTTGGCAAGTTTTCTCAGTCGCTTGGCATCCTTTTCAGGCACGCCTTCGGTGATCATGGAGACCAGCTTGATGTTCGAGGCTTCCAGAGCTTCCTTTGCGGCAGCGTATGCCCGGCTTGCGCCGATGTAGATCAGTGCGGTATTGATACCCGGGTTTTCGGCGAGCGCTTCTTCAAGTGACGAATAGACCGGCACGTTTTTCAGCTCGCCGCCACGGTAAATCTCTTTCTGCTGGCCTTCTTCGGGAGGATAGACAAATGCCTGCACCGTCAGGGGCCGGTTGACCAGAAAGTCGAACTGGGCCATCCTTCTTGCGGCGTTCAGACCGGCGACCCCGCCGATAATGACCACCCGTGTATCCCTGTTTGCTAATATACTCACGATTCTTTCCTGATTAAAAAGTTATAAGTTCCTTTATAATTAGTGGTTAAGGATATTGTGCCCTTCACGAGTTCAGTGCAAGGTCAACAATATCGGTCATCGGCATACTGCGGTCGTACACATGGATGTCAAAACCTTCATCATGCAGTTTTCTGATGGCGGCGAGACCCTGGTTTTCATTCGGACCACCGCGCCTGACCCAGATTTTCACATTTTCGAGATAGCCTTTCGACTTGCTCTCACGGAATCCGTTGATGATGCCGTTGAAGGTTGCTTTCACATCGGTGAAGTTCGCAATGGCGCCGCCTACGATGATATGCTTGATGTTCGGCAGGCTGCAGATGGTTTCCGTCAGAGCCTCCACTGCCCAGTCAGGCGGATCACCGGAGTATTCGGCATAATTGGCGATGGTGCCGCCACGGGCCACGACCGCATCGGAGTAGAAAACCGAAGCGCCACCGCCTGCGGTCAGGAGTGCGATTTCTCCACCGGGAACCTCGACGAACTTGACCGAACCCTTGATGCGTCCGTCGATTTCCATGATCTGCTGCTCCGCTTCGGTGAAGGGGCGTCCGATTTCCGAAACCGGCTTGAAATCCCAGTCGGCATGGCGGAACCGTGCATCGTAATCCACGTTCATGACGGCATCGAGAGCCGCAAAGCGCATGTCGCTCTTGCGGATGACAAGCGGGTTGATTTCGATGGACTGTGCATCCTCGTTATCGAAGCACAGAACGAGGCGCGAGACGATCTTGCCTACCCTTTCTGCGATCTCGCCGCTGAAGCCGGCTTCGCTGGCGAATTCGGTCAGGCGTTCAATGCTCGGTGATTCATCGATGGGAATGAAGAGACGGCGAACCGTGCCCCAGTTCTCCTCGATATCGACACCGCCCCTGTTGGAGAGCAGCACTTCGGCGCCATCACGGTTGCCGTTGATGCAGAGGTAGTACTCCTCGTCATGGTCGAGCATCTCGGCCACGATCACCTGACGGATGACTGCGGTGCCGATTTCGCGACCGATCATCTCCCGTGATGCGGCTACGGCTTCCTGAAGATTCAGACCGAGCTTCACGAGACCGAGCTTGAACCTTCCGCCGATAGCCTCGTGAGCCTTGACAACAAGTTTTGATTCTCTCAGCCATTTATTAGCTTCACCAAGTTGTTCAAGCCGGTTCGGATCCATGATAACCACATAGTTTGGCACGGGAATGCCCCACTTGTTAAATAGTTTCATAGCCGGCCCTTCAAGTATCTTAGCCATACTATTGATTTGTTTGTATGTTTCGGGTAAATGATTGTAAACAAGGAAATGCGCAAGATCTTAAGTTAACTATATTTCAATACAATCCAACAGTTTAAGATTGTTAACCCAATGAAACTCGCATAAAAACCTGCATTATGAGTGATTTTCTGTTCTGGTGGCAGCATCTGCCCTCGCAGATGAACCCGGTTGTTGTCTCGGTGGGCGGTTTTGCGGTCCGCTGGTACGGCATGATGTATATCATTGCATTCGCCGTGGTCTGGCTGCTGACGATCTACAGGCTGAAGACCGAAAAGAGTCCGTTCACGCGTCAGTTCGCCGGTGATGCCCTGACCTGGTCCATGGTCGGCGTGGTGGTCGGAGGGAGGCTGGGCTATATCCTGTTCTACGGTCTCGACGGATTTCTTGCCGATCCGCTCGGCACGCTCATTCCCGGTTTTTCAGCATCCGGAGGATGCAGTTTCGCGGGAATTACCGGCATGTCCTACCACGGCGGCCTGCTCGGAGTGGTGCTGGCCATGTGGCTTTTTTCCCGCTCCGAAAAAAAAGGGTTTTTTGAAACCTTCGACCTCTTCATCCCTTCCCTGCCCCTCGGCTACATGTTCGGCCGTCTCGGCAATTTCATCAACGGGGAACTGTACGGCAGAGTGACGGAGTCGGCCGCAGGTATGTACTTCCCGCTCGCTCCGACACAGGAACTGCGCCATCCCTCACAGCTGTACGAAGCGTTTTTCGAAGGCATTGTGCTGTTTCTGCTGCTCTGGATGCTGCGAAAGAAATCGCCGTTTGCGGGTTTTCTTTCGGGACTTTACCTGCTGGGATACGGCTTTGTGCGCTTTTTCATCGAATATTTCCGCGAACCCGATGCGCATCTCGGCTTCGTGTTCCTGAACTTTTCCATGGGACAGGTGCTCTGTTTCGTGATGATGGTGGCCGGCGCGGCGATCATCATGCTGGCAAAGCCGAAAAAAGTGTCACCGGGGGGTTAGGAGCACCTCTTCCCCGCTGCCGAAACACCGTTTCCGGACGATCAGCATCACGATGATCGAGGTGAGGGCCGTCGAGCCGACCAGCATGAACATCACCACGATCTGGTAGCGGATGGCGACAAGAGGATCCGTGCCGGAAAGAATCTGGCCGGACATCATGCCGGGAATGAACACCAGTCCCACTCCCATCATGGCGTTAATCGACGGAATCATGCCTGCCGTCACCGCGTTCCGGAACACCTCGTCGCTGGCCTCTCGGTAGTTCGCCCCGAGAGCCAGCTTCATCTCCACGACATCCCGCTGCACGCGCATGTCGCGGAACATCCTTTCAAGGGCAATGGCAATGGCCGACATGGAGTTGCCGATCACCATGCCGAGGGTCGGAATGAAATAACGTGGTTCCCACCAAGGCGTAGTCCCGACAATAAATCCCGAGACGAACACCGCCGTCGCGAAATAGGTTACGAGCATGGTGAGAAAGGTCGGCAGGACATAGGCAACCTGCTTTTCCTTTACCCTGCCCCTGACGATGAACATGGCCGATACCACCATGACGGCAAATACCGCCAAAGTCAAAAGCAGACTTTGCGTGCCGAGAATGAAGGTGAGTACATAGCCCATGAGGAAGAGCTGCGCGAAGGTGCGCAGTGCGCCGACGGAGATGTCGCGGTTGAGCCCGAGATGGTAGATGAACGAGCTTGCCTGGGCGATGAGGATGAAGACGAAGGCCAGGAGAAGCTGCGGAATCGAGATGTCGATGATCTGGTTCATGCATCAGTGAGTGTCAGCCGGCGGTTTTCAAGCCTGTAGGCAAGCGCCACGACCGTTTCGGGCCGGTAGTCGCTGTGCGTGACACCGAGGATGGTCATCTTTCTTTCAGTATTGAGGCGTTCCATGATGGAGAACACCATCGCGGCGCTTTCCGGGTCGAGTGCCGAAGTCGGTTCGTCGAGCAGCATCAGGTCGGGCTGCTGCAGAATGGCCCGCATGATGGCAAGGCGCTGCTTCTGGCCGGTCGAGAGCTTCAGGGCGGACTGGCCGAGCGATACTCCTTCAAGATAGAACTCGGCAAGCATCTGCTCAAGCGCCTCTTCCGAAGGCGCGATTTTGTTGCGGTTGGCTGCAAATGAAAACGGCAGCAGCAGATTTTCACCGACCGTCATATCGGTCATCTGCGGAATCTGGGCCACATAGCTGATCATTGAACGCAACACGGCAGGTGCCGTCTCGACGATGTTCCGGCCACGAAACAGGATAACCCCCACCTGCGGCCGGTTCAGGCGGCAGCAGAGGCGCAGCAGCGTGGATTTGCCCGTGCCGGAAGCTCCCCTGACGAGGATGAACGCACCTTCCCGGACCGTAAGATCGAGATGCTCGAATACCGGGAATTCCGCTCCCGGCCAGGAGAAGGCAAGGTTCTGTATTTCAAGCAGGTGCGTCATGGCTGCATGCATCTTGAAAAGCTCAGTAAATATACTTTTATTAAGAAAATACATCCTTTTCTCATAAACACCATCGACCTCTATGCAGGCACCGGAAGAACGACTCGGCTCATTTTATCTCGGCGCTGAATATGATCTTGCCACAGGGCAGCGTCTTGAGAAACCCGTGCACTATGACGCACGCGATCTTACCACTCACGCGGTTTGCGTCGGCATGACCGGAAGCGGCAAGACCGGTCTGTGTATCGGTCTGCTTGAGGAAGCCGCGCTCGACCGGGTGCCCGTGATACTCATCGATCCCAAGGGCGACATGACCAATCTGCTCCTGCAGTTTCCTGATCTGCTGCCGGAGGATTTCCTTCCCTGGATCAACGAGGATGATGCGCGCAGAAAAGGCAAATCGACCGAGGAGCTTGCTGCGGCAACCGCCGAGCAGTGGAAAAACGGCCTGGCGGACTGGGGCATCTCTCCGGACAGGATCCGGCAGCTCGGCAAGTCCGCGGATTACACCATCTATACGCCCGGTTCCGATACCGGCATTTCCGTCAGCATTCTTGGGAGCCTTGCCGCTCCGGATCTCGATTTCGGGGAGCATGCCGAAACCATCCGGGAACGCATAAGCGGAACGGCAGGTGCCCTGCTCGGGCTGGCCGGCATCAAGGCCGATCCGGTAAGAAGCCGCGAATCGATTCTGCTTGCCGCCATTTTCGAGCACTTCTGGAAACAGGGCCAGGATCTCGACATCGCCCTGCTGATAAGCTCGATCCAGAATCCTCCGGTTCGCCAGATCGGAGTGTTCGACGTCAACACCTTCTTTCCTGAAAAAGAGCGGTTCGAACTCGCCATGTCCTTCAACGCCCTGATTGCCTCCCCTTCCTTCCAGAGCTGGCTGACGGGCGATCCCCTGGAAATCGACCGGATGCTTCATACCGCCGAGGGCAAACCAAGACACAGCATTTTCTATCTTGCCCATCTTTCGGAAAGCGAACGGATGTTCTTTGTGACGCTGCTGCTGGAAAACGTGCTGACCTGGACCAGGGCGCAGTCGGGCACATCGAGCCTCAGGGCGCTGCTCTATTTCGACGAAGTGTTCGGCTACCTGCCTCCGGTTGCCGAACCGTCATCGAAACGTCCGCTCCTGACGCTGCTCAAGCAGGCCAGGGCATTCGGACTCGGGTGCGTGCTGGTGACCCAGAATCCGGTCGATCTCGATTACAAGGGCCTCACCAATACCGGAACATGGTTCATCGGCAAACTTCAGGCGGAACGCGACAAGCAGCGGGTGCTTGAAGGACTGAAAAGCGCCATAGCCGAAGCCGGGGGTTCCGGAGGATCCGTTGATTACGACAGCATCATCAGCCAGCTCGGCAGCCGGGTCTTTCTGCTGCACAATGTGCATGAAGACCGCCCGATCGTATTTCAGACCCGCTGGGCCATGAGTTTCCTGTCGGGACCGATGACAAGACCGCAAATCAGGAAGCTTATGGCTCCCCGCAAAAACATAAAGGAGAGCACCGCATCTGCTGCGGGCCGGCAAAACGGGACTGCATCCGCTGCACCGGAGAACATTCCCGGAAGGGAAACCGCATCATCGGTCCCCGGTTCCCTTCCGTACGGGTTCACCGCCACCCCGCCGGGACTCGACCCTGCGGTAAAACAGGTTTTCGTACCGGTCAGGCTTGATGCAAGGGCAGCCCTTGAGGTACATGCCCGGCTTACGGGAGGCATGCCGGGCGTCACAGCCGAACAGCTGGTCTATGAACCTGGGCTTGTCGGATCGGCATCGGTTGTGTTTTCCGACCGCAAACGGGGAGTCAACGAAAACAGGAGAGTGCTCCTTGCCTGTTCTGACCAGGGATCCGCTTTGCAGGGCGACTGGGAGAGGGGCGAAACGCTTGCCGTTCCTCCTGAATCCCTCTCCGACAGACCCGATGAACGCGCCGCGGCATTCGCCGCTCTTCCCGAAGCGCTCAGTACGGCCCGCTCCATTTCGGCATTCGATCAGCCCCTTGCCGACTGGCTCTACTACAACTCGCGTTTTCAGCTGCATGTTCATCCCGGTACCGGACTTTTCCGCCGCACCGGAGAGAGCGAGCGGGATTTTGCCATACGCCTTCAGCAGGCCGCAAGGGAAATGCGCGACCGTGAGGTAGATGCCCTTGAAAAGAAGTATGAGTCGCAACTCGATCGTCTGCGCGAGAAAATCCGCAGGGAAGAGCGCGAACTGCAGCAGGATGAGGCCGAACACCGGAACCGCAAGACCACCGAACTGGTGGGACTCGGCGAAAGCGTGCTGGGATTCTTTCTCGGCAGGAAAAGCACCCGGAGCATCAACAGCGCCATGAACCGCCGCAGAATGACCGCCAACGCGAAAGCCGATATCGAGGAATCGCGGGAGACTCTTGAAGACCTCCAGAGGGAACAGGATGCGATCAGTGCCGAAATGCAGGAACTTGCCCGAGAGATTGCCGCAAGATGGGAAACGCCGGAATCATCACTCATCTCCGAGGAGCTTGCTCCCCGCCGCAGCGATGTTACCGTAACCTTTGTCGCACTTGGCTGGCTCCCCTTCTGGAGGATCACCGTTGCCGCGCAGGATGGAGCCGGAACGCTCACACTGCCAGCTTACGAACTTGCTGAAAAAGCCTGACGCGATGCGCCGGCCCTTCAGCCGAAGCCGTTGGACGGTTTGCGGAAAAAGAGGAAGCCGGCGACTGTAATGACCGCCAGGGCGACTGCCCAGATGCCCAGGGGAAACTCCGCACCGCCCTGATACATGCTGAATGCTCCGAACAGGAAAAATACAGCTGCCGCACCGGTTTGGATGGCTTTCTCCGGAAGTCTTTTTCCCACTATTTTTCCGGCAATGATGGCAAGACCATCGGAAAGCACCATGCCGATGGTCGATCCGATCCAGACGGGAAAAAATGCATTGTTCGTGGCGAGCGTAATGGTGGAGAGCATGGTCTTGTCGCCGAGCTCAGCCATGAAGAAGGTTGTGAAAACAAGCCAGAACGGGTGCAGTGTTCTTTTGCAGCTCTCATCTCCTTCGTCAAGATGGTCTCCGCGCAGTGTCCAGAAACCGAACATGACGAAGGCTATTCCGGCAATGAACCCGATCCAGTCGGATGGAAGCCTTGCACCAAGAAACCAGCCGATTCCCGCGGAAAAGACATGCACGCCGAGCGTAGCCCAGAAAATGCCCCAGAGCACGGTTTTCGTATTGTAGCAGGTGGCGAGCGTCAGTGCGACAAGCTGGGTCTTGTCTCCGAGTTCAGCAAGAAAGATCATTGCAAGAGAAAGCCAGAACGCATCCATACCGCTGAGGGTTACCCGTTTTCACGGAGATTCCGAGAAATGGAGGGACAAGTATAGCGGAAAAGAGGGACTTTCGAAAACCGGGGAATGTTTTTTTGTCTTACTGGGGGGTTTTCTGCAGCCTCGTGACATCGATGCCCCGCTGCCGGAGCTTTGCAACTACAGCCTCATACACCTCCCCGCTCATGTACGGGGTTCTGCCGAGCACCCACACGCCGGAACCGGATGTATTTGCAACCACGGCCCAGGAGTAGTCCGAAGCAAGCTCGATGACCCGGTAGTTCGCACTGAAAAGCCCGAAAAACTTGACCTTGAGCCATGCGTTGCCGCTCCCTTCAACCGGTGATGCAACGGCACTGACCGATACGGTTTTTCCGTTTCTGCGGCACGAATTGCCGACACGCACCCGGCCTTCGGATGTCAGGGTGTATTCTGCCTTGGTGTGCGTACATCCCCGCTGCCTTTTGCGCACAATGGCGGCGATTTCGTACCAGGTACCGCAATAACGCGCCACATCCACATGTTCGACGGTCGGTAACGGAACACCGGTTTTCCCCGTTTTTCCGAATAATCTCATCCCTGTTGCTGCTGATGCCGGCTTTCTGTTGAAAACAGGTGTGAAGCACACCCTTTCCTTGAAAGAACCCGGAACCTTCAGGATAAGTTCACCGCTTTCCGAGCCCATCCAGGCTTGCTCCTGTCTCCGGAAATGTTAACTTGACACGCTGCATTCACAAGAAAAAAACATTCCGAACATGACCGTACGAGAAGCCGGACCCGAAGATACCGGACGGTGCGCCGACCTGCTCGGCGTGCTGTTTTCCGCCGAGCAGGAATTCAGTCCCGATGCGGAAGCGCAGAAACGGGGACTCGACCTTGTTGTCGGCAATCCGCAGGCCGGCAGGGTGTTCGTCTGTGAAATCAACGGCACGGTTCAGGGAATGGTGATGCTGCTCTTTACCGTCAGCACGTTTCTCGGCAGAAAGGCAGCCCTGCTTGAAGACATGATCGTCGACCCGGCTTGCAGGGGACGGGGAATCGGCACCATGCTCCTCAGGCATGCCTCCCTCTTTGCCGAAAACGAGGGCTTCGGAAGAATCACCCTTTTGACGGATGCGGACAACACCCAGGCCCAGAAGTTCTATGAACGTTCAGGATTTCTGCGCTCATCAATGATCGTCATGAGGAAACCGCTTGAACCCGGAGAGAAAATCCATGCATGAATGCTGGCAATGCCGCGAGTGCGGTTATGTGTATGATCCCGCGGAAGGCGACACGGACAACCGGATTCCGGCCGGCACCTCATTCGTGCAGTTGCCCGGAACCTGGTGTTGCCCGGTATGCAGCGAACCGAAAAGCAGTTTCGATCCAATGTGATCGGATGACCTCAGTCAGCCTTGCGGTCGAGAGAATGACTTGAGGCAATCGATGCTGCTTTTCCGGCCGGATACAGGCTCACCATAAGCGTCAGTGCGATTGCCGCCGCTCCTACGGCAAGAAAATCCCCGCTTTTCATGCTTACCGGATAGGCCTCGATGATAAAGGCGCTTGTCGAGGGAAGCCGCACCAGCCCATAGACCTCCTGCAGCCTGCAGACGCTCCAGGCAATGATCTCTCCGGTGAAGGTGCCCGCAATGCCGGTCATCCCCCCCTGGATGATGAAGATTCCCATGAACTGCGGTTTCTCGAAACCCAGACAGCGAAGATAGAACAGCTCCTTTTGCTTGTCGATCGCTGTCATGGCAAGAGAGCCTGTAAGACTGAGCGCCGCCACAAGGACAACAAGCATGAGAATGCTGAAACTTGCCCACTTTTCAAGCTCCATGACAGCGAAAATGTCGCGGTACTTGCTCTCGAGCGTCCGCAACCGGCAGGTTTTGGCCAGTGGTGTTCCCGACAGCCACGCTTCCAGGTTACGCAGCATTTCTTTTCTGGAAACTCCCTGTTCCGCCCGGATATCGATACCGCTGTACCTTTCAGTGCCGAACAGGAGCACGTTTTGTGCAAATTCATTTGATGCAAGCACATAGCGGTCGTCAAAAAGCTTCTGCAGTGCGAAGGTCGAGGAAACCTTCGCCTCGGGAACCCGCAGCGCTTCAAGCATGAACGGATCCGAAAGCAGCTCAAGACCAACACTGATCAGTTCCGGACTGAAGAGTTTCACTTCGCTGAAAGGCGAAAGCTCAAGGCGTGCGGCAATGAGTTCTCCGGCTGAAACCGTGGCGTTGCTGAAATAGGGCTGCTGGGTGCCGGTTCTGCGCATCAGTTCACGGTGCCCCGCATCGCTTACTCCCCGCAGCATCACCAGTTCGCTTTTTTTACGGCCGGAAAGGATCGCGTCGCCCTCGCAGAACGGCTCGGCAAGAGCCACTCCCCTGACGGATTCGATAGTTTTGAGCAGCCGGTCACTGACGGCGATCGATTCCCCGCCGGTCTGCGAAACCAGCTGTACCTCGCCTTCAAGCGTGTTGAACATGTCGAAAGCAAGTTTTTGAAAACCGTTCAGCACACTCATGACAATGAGCAGGGTGCTCACGCCGATGACGATGCCGGCAAGGCTTATGGCAGAGATGACATTGATAACCCTGAAACGCTTGCGGGCGAAACTGAACCTCCGGGCAATCCATAATGCAGTTTTCATACTGAAATTCGGTCAGGTGGTCAGCGCCGTGCCGGGATTGAGCGAAGCGGCAATTCTTGAAGGAATGAAGGCGAACAGCATGGTCAGCAGGACAACGGCAAACCCGACGGCAAGGTAATCCAGCGGATCGATCATCAGTGGCACAGAGGTGATGAAATAGCTTTTTTCCGGGAGGGAGATCAGATGAAAGCGCTGTTCGAACAGGGTGAGCCCAAGTGCCGTAACCGCTCCGGTAATGACTCCTGCAAGCGCGATAAGCAAGGACTGCCCAAGAAATATCCTGCTGATTCTGCGAGGTTCGAGCCCGAGCGCAATCAGCATGCCGATTTCCCTGGTTTTCTCGATAACGAGTACCAGAAGGGTGGAAATAATGTTGAAGACCGCAACCACCGTAATGGTGATGATCAAAAGGGGGGAGATGTTTTTCTGCAGCTTGAGCCATTCAAAAAGGTTCGCATAGCGCTCGAAAACCGTATAGGTATAAAACGGAAACCCGAGTTTCCTGCCGAGATCTCCGGAAACCGACGCTATCCGGCCGATATCGTCCACCCGGATATCATAACCGCTGATCATTCCGGGATGAAACCGTTTTTGAACCTCATCGATGCTGCCGAGCACCACGACATCGTCAAACCCTTCCTGCAGCCCGGTGTCATAGATTCCCTTTATCCGGCCCCGTTCAAGATCAAGCGAGGAAAGCAGTTCGACAATTTCGGCATTTCCGCTGATCATGGCGTCGGACTCATTGCCGTTCAGCCCGGCCAGCAACACCCGGTCCCCGCTTTTCAGGCCGAGATATTCCGCAAGGGTTTTGCCGATATAGAGCGACAGGACGCCCTCTTCTGCCGGCTCCGAAGCGGCTTCGCCACTGAAAAGGTACTGTTTCAGGAATTCCGCCCGTTCCTGTCCGGTGATGCCCTTCAGCACCACGGGGCGTACCGCCGCCCCACGCTTGTCCTCTGCGGATCGGCGGCTGCGCAGAATGAAGCTTTTTTCAAGAAAGGGCGAAACCGACATGACTCCGGGAGTCGCTGTGATCGAACGCCTTTCGAAGCGGCTTTGCTGAAAATAGCGGTCTCCGGCCTGGCGCACCTGGATGTGCGAAGTGAAACTGATCAGCTTGTTTTCGATGCTGACGGCAAACCCCTTGACGATCGAAAGCGTCAGGATGAGCGCGGCTGTTCCGACGGCGATGCCGACAACTGAAGCAAGCACGATAAATGCAGGTCTGGAACCGGTGCGCTCCCTGAATGCAAACCGGCGGGCAATGAAGAATAACGGGTTCATTTTCCCTCCTCTCCGTTCCTGATGGCTGAAAAAGCGCAGACACGGTTTCTTCCGGCGGATTTTGCCCGGTAAAGCGCCCGGTCGGCATTGTTGACAAGGGTATACCAGTCCGGGGCATCCCCGGGAAAGGTCGCGATGCCGATACTGACGGTCAGACGGCCTTCAGGCTGGTGTTTTTCGTGAGCCACCGGTTCGGCGCAGATGATCATGCGCAGCCGTTCGGATATCTGCAAGGTGGTTTCATGGTCGGTACGGGGAAAGAGCACGGCAAACTCCTCGCCCCCGAAGCGCGAGGGCATATCGCTTGTGCGGCACTGGCTGCTGATGATGCCCGCAAGCTGGGCGAGCACCCGGTCCCCGGCCACATGGCCGTGTTCGTCATTGTACTGCTTGAAATGATCGATGTCGATCATCGCTATCGATACCATATCTCCGGCCCGCTTGGATCGTTCGATCTCCATGATGAGATGCTCCTTGAAATGCCGGTAATTATACAGATTTGTTTTTTCATCGCGAATATGCAGTTCGTCAAGCTTTTTGTTTTTCGCTTCTATGTCCATACAGAATTCCGCCATGGTATCGGTTATGCGGCAAATATCCCTGGAATGGGGGCTCAGGGTCAGATCGTTCCGGATATCTTCGGCGGTTTCATGGATGCTCTCGGGTATGCATCGGTTGATGGTGCCTATTTTTTCTGAAAGCCGGGAAAGCGGAATCAGCGTCATGGTATAGGTGCGGTAGAACTCCCGCCATGAGCCGGTAATGAGCAGGATGAAAAGCACCAGAACCGTCATGACAAAGATGTTGCTGATTCTGATGCACGCGTCGAGCGCACGGTGCACTTCGGTTTCGGCTTTGCCGATGCTGTTGTCGAGGGCAAGCAGGAAAATTTCACGATCGGCATCCGCAAAAGGCTGGAGTCCGCCTCTCTTCTGAATGAGCGCTCCGGAAATCTCCTTTTCACCTGCCGCTTCGGCGCTTTCAAGCACCTTGCCGAGCATGAACTGCATGACCTTCGCGCTTTTCTGCGGCACAGCCCCGGTGCCTTCCGTGGTGATCTTTTCCCTGAACTCGACAAGATCGAGATAGAGCGCCTGCTTGTTCCTGAGGTTTTCGACAAGCTCGTTGCGGTAAAGCATGAAGCCGACGGTCACGAAAAGCGTCAGCAGCAGGAAAATGGTTCCGGCCATGGTGATGCGCTGCAGCCGTGCCGGCTGGTTTGTCTGGGAGGCATCGCTCATGCTGTTATTTCAGGATGATGTTTCTCGGCAATTGACGGACCGGCGCAAGATAACTCCTTTCGAAAGCTTTCTGCCCCTCTTTCGACAGCCAGGAGCCGAAACCTGTTGCCAGCGGATTGCCCGGCACGTAGATGAAGGATACTGTTGTGGTGAGCGGATAGGCAGCACTGAAAAGATGCTGCTCGGAAGGCATGCGGGCTGTCGAGCCGGGTTGGCCGGATGCAACCGGAAGCATTCGGATCTGTTTGTGAATGCCGTCCGGAAGGGAAAGCGTTTTGTATGCCGACAGGTACAACAGGCCAAGCGCCCTGGTATCGGATGCCGTCCGGACGGCAAGCAGGCTGTCCGAACCAGCCTCACGGGCATGAATCCGCCGTATTCCCGTACCGAGCAGTTCCGAAACCGTTGCCAGCAGGCGATAGTCACTGCGGGAGATCCATGGGACAAGCTCCGCCCCTTCCTGTCGGCTTCCTGAAAATATCGCGCCGAGCGTTCCGATGGTTATGGAATCGACCGGACAGTTGCGGTTGACCAGACAGACAAGTGCATCGCGGGCAACCGGCTCCTTTCTGCCCCGAAACTCCGGAAGTTCGAGCAGAGAGGCCTCTTCGGGCGTGAGCGAGCCGTTGATCAGCACCGCACCGGCCCGCTTTTTCAGCATCGACAGAAGGGTTTTCCCGGGCAACTCGGATACAACGGAAATCGAGGCATCCGGATAGTGCGCCGTGAATATCCCCGCCTGCTCTTCGGCGGCTTTCACCAGGGAAGCATCAGCGGCAACCCGGAGGTGGCCCGAAGTCGGCGACTGAAGCCCGGTCTCCCTTGCGGAATAGGCTTCACATCCCGAAACCAGCAAGAGCATCAGAAAAGCCCTGAAGAAGCCCGCGAGCACCGCCGCTCCTCCCCTGCCGGAAGAATTCCCGAAACACCCTTTCAGGCTCACCATGTTCTTTTTGCTTGCAGGCATATGCGTATGATAGCAATCCCCGGGCAGAATTGCAGATAGAAAAAGCTTTCGGGACAACACGTTTTACCTGTGTTACGGAAAGAAAAAAACAGCTGAAACGTCTTGATAATTCTGTAAAAAAATGTAATATATTCACTTTATTGAATATTTATTCAATTATCAAATCAATATTCAACTCGCTTATCGCGTTTTTTCTTCTTGCATTACTTTTTAATGTCCGTGAAATAACCTATCATCGCAGATTTCAGGGAAACACTTTTATTCATCAGCAGAAAAGCTCTCGCCATGCATCCAGAGCCATCATTGAAGGTACGACATTCGGTTTCGGTTATCGGCGCTTCCGGTTATTCGGGCGCCGAGCTCGTTCGCCTGCTGCAACACCACCCGGAGGTGCGCCTTGAAGCGCTTTATGCGTTTTCACAGGCCGGCAAGCGCTTTTCCGACCTGTATCCTGCGATTCCCTGCGATATGGCATTCAGGCGGTATGAAGGCGATTGCGCAAGCGAAATCTGCTTTCTGGCACTTCCTCACGGAGAGGCACTCGGCATCGTACCGGAACTCGTCGGTTCCGGAAAAACCGTGATCGATCTCTCCGGAGATTTCAGGCTGAAAAGCCCTGAGGAGCATGCTCGCTTCTACGGGCAGAACAAACCCTCCGGCGCTTGCCTGACCTATGCGGTGCCGGAACTTTTCAGAAACGAGATTTCCGGATCAACGGCCGTAAGCAATCCGGGATGCTATGCCACAAGCATCATCCTCGGGCTTGCTCCTCTCTTTCTCGCCCCCGGCCGCTCCTTCAGCGTCCGGTCGGTCAGCTGTACGGCGGTTTCGGGCATTTCAGGAGCAGGGAGAAGCAGCAAAACCGAACTCTCGTTTTCAGAGATGAGTGAAAACATGCGTGCATACAAGGTCGGCGGCCACCAGCATACGCCCGAAATCATGCAGGCGCTTGGATCGTCGGCTTCCGATCCGTCGTTTGACTTCACCTTCACTCCGGTGATCGGACCATTTACCAGGGGAATCTATAGCGTCCTGACGGTCTTTTTCGATGGGAAGCCGGAAGCGGACAGCATGCACGGGCTCTACCGGAGCTTTTACGCAGGAGCGCCATTTGTCCGCCTGCGTGAGAGCATGACCGAAGTGCGCCATGTCGCACAAACCAATTTCTGCGACATTCATCTTGCACACGGGCCGGAAAACGGCAGAATGGTGATCGTCAGCGCCATCGATAACCTGCTCAAGGGTGCGGCGGGTCAGGCGGTACAGAACATGAACCTCATGCTTGGACTGGAAGAAACCCTTGGCTTACGGTAAGCGCAAATAACCATTTTAACGCAAACGCTACTTTCGTGACATTCAACCTTCAGAAAGCACAGGATATCATCGACGATCTCTCAGCATCGACATCATGGCCTGCCGGCCTCACCCCCCGGCTTTCCTGCGGTTTCGACGACTCAGGGTTCTGGCCGGAAGGATTTCATGCCGCCGGCGTCAGTGCCGGCATCAGGTACGACAAACGGGATGTCATGCTGCTCTATTCCGAAAAGCCCGCATCGGCAGCGGCGGTATTCACCACGAACCTGTGCTGTGCCGCTCCCGTAACGCTCTCGCGGGAACATCTTCGACAGAGCCGCGGAGTGATGCGGGCGCTCATCTGCAACAGCGGCAATGCCAATGCGGCAACCGGACAGAAGGGGATGGACGATGCCTCAGCCATGGCCGATGGGGCTGCAGAACTGCTGGGCGTGCAGCGTGGCGAGGTGCTTGTCGCATCGACCGGGGTGATCGGCCAGCCATTGCCGATGCCGAAAATTCTTGCCGCCCTGCCCGCGCTTATCCCGGCTTTTCTCAGGAACTCGGGCCTCGATGCTGCCGAAGCCATCATGACGACCGATACATTCCCGAAATTCCTGTCACTCGACGTGCTGCTTTCCAGCGGTCCCGTCAGGATTTCAGGCATCGCCAAGGGTTCCGGCATGATCTGTCCCGATATGGCTACCATGCTGGCGTTTCTGGCTACCGACGCCAACATCGAACCGGCCCTCCTGCAACGCATGCTCCGGGAAGCCAATGAAAGAAGCTTCAATGCCATAACCGTGGACGGCGACACCAGCACCAATGACATGGTATCGATTCTTGCGGCAGGAAGCGGTCCGCTTCTTCGGGAAGAGAGCCGGGATACCGCTCGATTTGCCGAAGCCCTCGGGCTGCTCATGACCTTTCTTGCCAAGCTGATCGTCATTGACGGTGAGGGCGCCACGAAACTTGTGGAAATACGCGTCGAGGGGGCCTTATCCGTCGAGGATGCGCAACGTACCGCAAAAACCATAGCAAACTCCCCGCTGGTTAAAACCGCCCTGCACGGCCAGGACGCCAACTGGGGAAGGATCATTGCCGCTGCGGGCCGTTCAGGCGCGACTTTCAGGCAGGAAGAGGTGGCAATTAGCTTTGACGGTCTGGCTGTGCTCAAGCCGGGCTTCAGAGCCGATTTTTCCGAAGAGGAAGCCGCCTTCATCCTGAAAAAGCCTTCCTATGCCATAACGGTGCGTCTTGGAGATGGACCCGGAAAGGCCGTTGTCTGGACCTGCGATCTCAGCAAGGAGTATATCGAGATCAACGGCAGCTATCGGAGCTGATTTTCCGAATTATGCAACAAGCCAAGAACTGACAGAAAAATGAACCCTTTGTGCAGCGAAATCACAACCCGGCGAAAAGCCCCTGAAGCCGCAATCGGCCAGGTACTCATCGAGGCGCTTCCCTATATCCGCAAATTCGAGGGGAAGACCTTCGTCATCAAGTACGGCGGATCGGCCATGAAGGACGAGGTGCTGAAGAACAGTTTCGCGCAGAATGTCACCCTCCTGAGAAAGGTCGGTATCAACGTCGTCCTGGTGCACGGGGGCGGAGACGCCATCACCCGTACCGCAGAAAAGCTCGGTCTCGTATCCAGATTCGTGCACGGCAAGCGAGTGACCGACCGGGAGATGATTGCGGTGGTGCAGATGACGCTTGCCGGCAAGGTAAACCAGGATATCGTCCGCCTGCTCAGCGAGCATGGCGGAAAGGCCGTCGGGGTGACCGGTCTGGATGCCGATACCATTCAGGCGGTACCGGGTCCGAACGCACGGACGCTCGGTCTTGTAGGCGATGTCAGCTCGATCAATACCGGCTATATCGACCTGCTCTGCCGCGCAGGACTTATTCCCGTCATCGCGCCTATCGGGTACGACGAGGACGGCAATATCTACAACATCAACGCCGACGATGCCGCAAGCAGCATCGCTATTGCACTCAAGGCTGAAAAACTCATCTACGTCAGTGACGTCGAGGGCATCCAGGTGGGGGACAAAATTCTGAAGACCCTCTGCAAGGCTGAAGCCGCCGAGTTCATCGAGCAGGGCATCATTTCCGGCGGCATGATCCCGAAAGTGCTTTCGGCATTCAAGACGCTTGACGGTGGTGCCGGTAAAATCCACCTGATCGACGGCAAATTCACGCACTCCCTCCTGCTTGAAATCTTTACCCATGAGGGGGTAGGCACCCAGTTTATCGCCGAACAGGATAACGATCAACCAGAAAACAGGTAAAACCTCTATGGAACAGGCTTCCAAAGCGGCACAGGCCGGAAAACGTGATTTTCTCGGATTTTCAAGGCTCGATGCGGCAAAAATCATTGAACTTTTCGACTACTCGCTCCATATCAAGCAGAAAAGAAAACGCAACACCGCCGATGAGCCGTTTCTGCCGCTGCAGCACAGAACCGTGGCCATGATTTTCAGCAAACCGTCGCTGCGCACGAGAGTCTCCTTCGAACTCGGCATTCATGAGCTCGGCGGCTACGCAATCACTCTTGAAGGCAAATCCATCGGGGTGGGCTCACGGGAATCCGTCGAGGATATCGCCCGCCTGCTCTCTCGCTACAACGACGCCATCGTTGCCAGGCTTCATGAACACAGCGTCATCGAGGGACTTGCCGAAAACGCCACGGTTCCGGTCATCAACGCCCTGACCGACCTCTCGCACCCCTGTCAGGTGCTGGCAGACGCCTTTACCCTGTATGAGCGGGGGTTATGGCGCGAAGGCATCAAGGTGGTGTTTGTGGGAGACGGCAACAATGTCGCCAATTCCTGGATCGAACTTGCCGGCATCCTTCCATTCCATTTCGTGCTTGCCTGTCCAGAAGGCTATACTCCGGACCGTGCAATCCTTGAATCCGCGCGTGCCGCAGGCATCAGCCGGATCGATGTGGTGCACGATCCCGATGCTGCGGCATCCGGCGCCGACGTTCTTTACACCGACGTCTGGACCAGTATGGGACAGGAGGACGAACACGAAGAGCGGTTACACATTTTCTCGCCTTACCAGATCAACAGCCGGCTGCTCGGTCTGGCCAGCCCTTCTGCCGTGGTCATGCACTGTATGCCGGCACATCGCGGACAGGAGATCACCGCCGAGGTGATGGACGGTCCGCAGTCGGTCATCCTCGACGAGGCGGAAAACCGGCTTCACGTGCAGAAAGCGCTGCTTGTCAAGCTGCTGAACCATGAAGAGTACCGGAAATTCCATCTCACGCACCGGCTGCTCAACGCCGCAAAGAACATCAAAACCTGATCAAGCGATGAACAAACAGGTCCGGCAGCAGAAAATAAGGGAGATACTGCATCGTCGTGAAGCCGGCAACCAGCACGATCTGCTCCGGCTGCTCGATGAGGCGGGCATAAAAGTCGCCCAGGCAACGCTTTCACGGGACTGCACGGAACTCGGCATCATGCGTTCAAAAGGCGTTCACGGCTATCGCCTTGTACTGCCGGAAGAAAATCCCGGCAATATCATCAAAGGGCTTGTGGAGGTGGAGGTGCTTTCCATTCAGGCCAATGAAACCGCCATCATTATCAAGACCCTTCCCGGAAGGGCGCATGGCGTGGGATCGTTTCTCGACCAGTTGAAAAATTCCCCGATTCTCGGCACGATAGCCGGAGACGATACCCTCCTGGTTATTCCTGCATCGGTATCGCAGATTTCCCAGGTGATATCCTATATTCAGGATAATCTTTCCAAAAACTGACAATCCAACACACGAAACGCATGAGCAAGGAAAAAATCGCCATCGCCTACTCCGGAGGACTCGATACCTCCGTGATGATCAAATGGCTCAAAGACAAATACGACGCAGAGATCGTGGCCGTCACCGGCAATCTCGGCCAGACAAAAGAGATCGAGAACCTCGAATCCAAGGCGCTCTCGACCGGTGCTTCATCGTTCAGGTTCGTCGATCTGCGCAAGACCTTCGTCGAGGAGTATATCTGGCGGGCACTGAAAGCCGGGGCGCTTTACGAGGATGTCTATCCGCTGGCCACGGCGCTCGGCAGGCCGCTGCTTGCCAAAGCGCTGGTCGATGTCGCCATCGCGGAGAACTGCACCATGCTCGCCCACGGCTGCACCGGAAAAGGCAACGACCAGGTGCGTTTCGAGGTTACCTTCGCCGCGCTTGCCCCGCACCTGAAAATTCTCGCCCCGCTTCGCGAATGGGAGTTCACCTCGCGTGAAGCGGAGATAGCCTATGCGCTCGAACACAACATTCCGGTTTCGGCAACCAGGAAAAGCCCCTACTCGATCGACGAGAACATCTGGGGGATCAGCATCGAATGCGGCGTACTCGAAGATCCCATGGTGACGCCGCCGGAAGATGCCTACCAGATCACCACCTCTCCGGAAACGGCACCCGATACTCCGTCAGCGGTGGAAATCGAATTCACTGAAGGCGTACCGGTTGCGCTCGACGACCGGCGCATGAGCGGCCTTGAGATGATCATGAAGCTGAACGACATCGGCGCGGCCAACGGTATCGGTCGACTTGACATGATCGAGAACCGCGTGGTCGGCATCAAATCGCGTGAAATCTACGAGGCGCCGGCAGCAACCATCCTGCACTTCGCACACCGGGAAATCGAGCGCCTGACGCTTGAAAAGAGTGTCTTCCAGTACAAGAAGAACATCAGCCAGGATTACGCCAACATCATTTATAACGGCACCTGGTTCTCTCCGATGCGCAAGGCTTTCGACGCCTTTGTCGATGAAACCCAGAAACCGGTTACGGGCGTCGTGCGCCTGAAGCTCTACAAAGGCGGGATTTCACTGCTCGGCAGGAACTCTCCGAATTCACTCTACAACGAGGAACTTGCAACCTACACCGAAGCCGACACCTTCAACCACAAGGCGGCAGCCGGTTTTATCCATCTGTACGGCCTCGGGCTGAAAACCTTCAGCCAGGTCAATCCGGACAGGTAAGCGCAACGGCTTTCCGCTCCTGCCGACGCACGGCAGGAGCGGAATCCCTGTTGTTTCGTCCAGAAGGAATGATCTTGCAAACAACACGACTTTTTCATGAGCAACAACAAAGAACTTCTCTGGCAGAGCCGGTTTTCCGAACCGTTCGACCGGGACGCACTTCGCTTCTCATCATCGGTCCATGTCGATAAAGCCCTTTTCAGGGAAGATATACAGGGGTCGGCGGCCCATGTCGCCATGCTTGCCGAAGAGGGCATTATCGGCAAGGATGAAGCCGAGCAGATTATTTCGGGATTGCAGGAGATCGAAACAGAACTTGAATCGGGGAAACTGGTGCCCCACTGGGAAGATGAGGATATTCATACGGTGATCGAAAACCGGCTGAAAGAGAAAATAGGCGCGGTAGCCGGTAAAATACACTCCGGCAGAAGCCGCAACGACCAGGTGGCCACCGATACCCGGCTCTATCTCAAGCGCCAGATCTCCGCGCTCGGCGAGGCATTGCGCACCCTGCAGCAAACCCTCGTATCGAAAGCCGAAACCTACAGGGAAACCATCATTTTCGGATACACCCATCTGCAGCGGGCCCAGCCTATTTCAGCAGGCCACTACTATCTGGCTTATTTCAACATGTTCGCCCGTGACCGCCAGCGGCTTGAAGACCTCCGCAAGCGTGTGAATATTTCACCGCTCGGTGCTGCGGCGTTTGCGGGAAGCACGCTTCCCCTGAACCCGTCGAGAAGCGCCGAAATCCTCGATTTCGAGGGTGTTTTTTCGAACAGCATCGATGCAGTCAGCGACCGCGACATCATTATCGAATTCATCTCGGCCTGCTCGATCGTCATGATGCATCTGTCGAGATTCGCCGAAGATCTTATCCTGTGGAGTTCCTACGAGTTCGGGTACCTTGAAATCAGCGACGCTTTCGCCACCGGATCGTCCCTGATGCCACAGAAAAAGAATGCCGACATCGCCGAACTGGTCAGGGGTAAAACCGGCAGGGTCTACGGCAGCCTCATCACCATGCTGACCATCATGAAAGGTCTCCCGCTCTCCTACAACCGGGACATGCAGGAAGACAAGCCGCCGCTCTTCGACAGCGCTCGAACGACCATCGAGAGCGTGAGAATCTTTTCAAAACTGCTGGAACACACCTCGCTGCGCGAAGAACGGCTTGCCCGGCTGACCGCCGAAGATCTCAGCCTTGCAACCGAAATCGCCGAATACCTGGTTCGCAAACAGATGCCGTTCCGTGACGCGCACCGCGTTACCGGCAGGATCGTTACGCACAGCATCTCCACAGGCACTTCGCTGCCGAACATACCGATTGATGAGTACAGGAGCTACTCGGAACTGTTCGAACGGGACATCTACGACTCGCTCAGGCCGGAAGCAAGCATCAGGGCGAAGAAAACGCACGGAAGCTGTTCGTTCCGCTCGGTCGAGGAACAGCTCGTTGAAGCGCGCAAGCAGCTCTGATTTCCTGAACACGGGCGACCAGCTGAGGGGAATCCCGGAGATCAGTTCATCGACAGCGGTCTGCGCAGAGGGATGCCGGCGGCCGGCCGGCTTTTCTTCATTCCGGCCAGATTGCCCATGATCTCCACGGCGCGGTTCAGCATGTAATCTCTCGATGGTTCCCTGATGCCGTCCTGTTCGGGCACCCATCTCTTTTCGATTCTCTTCAGTTCCTCGCTCTCCTGGCGGAACGACGCCTCGTTCAGGGAGACGCTCTTTCTTTTCCTGATACGGTTCAGGATACCGAGATCACGCGTGTACTCCCTGTCGTTCCGGTTCTGTGCCGAGGCCGCATGATAGCTCAGCCGCAGCTGATCGATCTCCTCACGGGAAACCATTGAAACAGGCCTGTAGAACGTTCTTGAGATCGTGCTCCAGGGCAGGCTGCTCGTATAGGTGTCCTCACCTATCGACGAAAGATCAATCATGGAGGGGATCGCAATATCCGGGTGAACCCCCTTGTGCTGGGTGCTGCCGCCGGAGATCCGGTAAAATTTTGCAACCGTAAGTTTCAACTGGCCGAGATCGCTCTGTTTCGTCAGGAAATTCAGAGGGCGGTTGATTTTGACCAGACTCTGAACCGTGCCCTTGCCGAAGGTGCGTTCCCCGATGATGACACCCCGCCCATAGTCCTGGACTGCCGCAGCTACGATTTCGGAAGCCGACGCGCTGTAGCGGTTCACCAGCACGGCAAGCGGGCCGTCGTAGAGCGTGCGTTTGTCATCGTCTCGCAGCACCATTTTTCCCCCCGAAGAGTTGCTGATCTGCACAACCGGACCACCCGGAATGAACAGGCCGGTCACATTGACCGCTTCTTCAAGCGATCCGCCGCCGTTGTCGCGCAGATCGACAATCACGCCGTCAACTCCGGCGGCATCGAGTTCGGAAAGAATGCGAGCCACATCCCTGGTCGTGCTGTTGAAGTTGCTTGCGTTGCGTTTCTGCGCCTCGAAATCAAGATAGAACGACGGAATGGTGATCACGCCGATTTTCCGGTTATCCGCCAGCATGATGCTTTTGCTTGCGGCCTGCTCCTGCAGATTGACCTTGTCGCGCACCAGACGGATGATTTTAGCCGGCCCCCTTCCTCCCTGACTTGCAGGAAAGACTTTCAGCCGGATCACGGTACCTTTTCGGCCACGGATAAGTTTGACGACATCATTGATACGCCAGCCCCTCACATCGACAAGCTCCCCTGCCGCACCCTGGCCTACCCCGACGATTCTGTCGGATTTCTTCAGCAGATTGCTCCTGAATGCCGGGCCTCCGGGAATGATTTCGTTGACGAGGGTATACTCACCATCCATCTCCAGTTTTGCCCCGATGCCTTCGAGCGACCCGCTGAGATCGATCTGGAAATTCTCGAATTCGTCGGGTGAAAAATAGCTGGTGTGCGGATCAAACGAGGTGGTGACCGCATAAAGATATGCCCGAAACGCATCTTCAGGTTTCTGCTGGTTCAGCAGCTTGAGGCGGTTCAGAAACGTTTTCGAGAGTTCGCTGCGAATCGTCCGGTCGGTGCCATCGGAATACCTTGTGTTCAGCCACTGGTATTTCAGCTCTTTTTTCCAGAGCGCCTGGAGTTGCCGGCGGTCGGCAGGCCAGGGATCGGCCTTGCGGTCCAGATCGAGCATCTCCGGTTTGTTGAAATCGAAACGGACAGTATCGGCAACGGCTTTCATGTAGCGCATTTTCTCTCTCGCCCGGCGGAGAAACTGGTTGTAGATTGCAAAACCGGCAATTGATTTTCCCTCGAGCAGCTCGTTGTCGAGACGGTTTCCGTAAACCTTGTTCAGCGAGGCCACTTCCCCGGCAAGAAAATAACTTTTGCTGCCGTCGAGCTGTTCCAGGTAACGCAGGAAAATCTGCTGCGAGAGCGAATCATTGACCGCAACCCTGCGGTAATGGTTTTTCAGCAGGTATTGGCTCACATACCTGCCGGCGACAAGCTGTGACGGGGTCGGTCTGAGCGGAACAGACGCAACGACGGGGGAAAGCCTGGTGGAGGTCACAGCTGCGGCGGGCGACGCCGTGCAGCAGCACGAAACGATAACAGCGATCAGACCTGTTTTGATGATCGCCGGTGTATGATAATAGTCCATGACTTATTCGAAACGCTCCTCTTGAGTGTTCTTGAATGAGTTGACGAATTGTTATATTATCAGCCAGTCAGCCCGCAGGACTTCAGTTGATGCCGAAAAATCCGCAGGAAAATAAACAATTAAGCAAAACCTTTATATGGAAAAGATGCCAGTAAGCTATAAAGAGCTCGGTCTTGTCAACAGCCGTGAACTTTTCGCAAAAGCAGTCAAGGGCGGCTATGCCATACCGGCCTACAATTTCAATAATCTCGAACAGCTTCAGGCTATCGTCATGGCCTGTGCCGAAACTGCGTCACCGGTCATCCTCCAGGTATCCAAGGGCGCCAGAAGCTACGCCAACGAAACGCTGCTCAAACACCTTGCCCGAGGCGCCGTCGAATACGCCATGGAACTCGGAACACCGGTGCCCATTGTGCTGCATCTCGATCACGGCGACAGTTTCGAACTGTGCAAGGAGTGCATTGAATCAGGTTTTTCATCGGTCATGATCGACGGCTCACACCTTTCCTATGAAGAGAACGTCACACTCACCAGAAAAGTTGTGGACTACGCCCATCAGCATGATGTCACCGTCGAAGGAGAACTCGGTGTGCTTGCCGGCATCGAGGATGAAGTTTCCGCAGCCCACCATACCTACACCCAGCCGGAGGAGGTCGAGGACTTCGTTGCGAAAACCGGCGTCGACAGCCTTGCCATCTCCATCGGCACCTCACATGGCGCGTTCAAGTTCAAGCCCGGCGAAGACCCGAAAATCCGCCTCGACATTCTTGATGAAATCGAACGGCGCATTCCCGGATTTCCCATCGTGCTGCATGGCGCCTCATCGGTGCCCCAGGACCTTGTTTCCACGATCAATGCGCATGGCGGCAAGCTCAAGGACGCCATCGGCATCAGTGAAGACCAGCTTCGTCTTGCCGCCAAATCCGCAGTCTGCAAAATCAATATCGATTCCGACGGCCGCCTTGCCATGACCGCTGCGGTCAGGAAAGTGCTCGATGAAAAACCGGAAGAGTTCGACCCGCGGAAATATCTCGGTCCTGCCCGCGAATCCCTGAAAAAGCTTTATATCCACAAGATCATGAATGTCCTGGGTTCGAACGGCAAAGCATGAACGATCCGAAACGCCTTTCCGTACGGCTTTCTCCTTCAAAGCGCTCCTCCAGGGGGCGCTTTGCCGTTGGAACTTCTTCCTGAATGAGCTTCCGTCATGCGTATTGTAAAATAAAACAAAGTAGTTGTACAAGCAAAGCCCTTCGGCACGGCAAGGACGTCAAAGAAGACCATGCCACGGGGGCGGTGTGGCGCGAGTGTCGCGGATCACATGAAGAAACGCAGCGCCGTATATGCCAGCAGTCCTGCCCCCTGGGCAAGCACCTTTTCGTCGGGATCGAACGTCGATGCATGCAGCGTGTTCCCTCGCTGTTCAGCCTGCCCGTCGCCGGTGCCGATCTGCCAGAAAGTGCCCGGAACCTGCTGCAGGTAATATGCGAAATCCTCTGCGGTCATCAGCGGTTCGCTCTCCTTCACGTTCTGCTTGCCGAGATACTCGATGCAGTACCCTTCAGCCTCATCGGTCATGGCGTGATCGTTGATCAGCGCCGGATATCCTGTCCTGATTTCAAGCTCCGCGTTCACACCGAGAGCAGAGGCCGTGCCGGCAACCGTTTCCCTCAGCCGCTCCTTGAGGCGGGCGCGCAGCGATTCGTTCATGGTCCGCATCGTGCCGGACATGGTAACGGTGGATGGAATGACGTTCGGAGCGTTGCCGCCGTGAATCGATGCAATCGAGACGACGGCCGGTTCGTGCGGCGGAGCGACACGGCTGACAAGATGCTGGACCGCCGTAATGATATGCGCTGCGGCAAGCACCGGATCGGCCGCCTTGTGTGGTGCCGATGCGTGCCCTCCCCGGCCATTGACGGCAATGTACAGCTCGTCCGTCGCAGCCATGAAGCTGCCGCCGGAAAGCGCCACCTTTCCGGCTTCAACGCTCGGAAAGCAGTGCTGCCCGAAAATCGCCTGAGGACAGAAACGCTCGAAAAGCCCCGCCTCGATGAGCGGCCTTGCCCCCCCGGGAGCCTTCTCCTCGGCAGGTTGAAAAATCAGCAGCACATCGCCCTGCAGTTCATCCCTGAACTCCGTGAGCAATTTTGCCGCACCAAGAAGCATGGCCGTATGCATATCGTGGCCGCACGCATGCATTTTCCCCGGCTCCAGGGAACAGAACCCGTGGCTGTTCTCCTCGCTTACCGGAAGTGCGTCGATATCCGCCCTGAGGGCAACCAGACGCCGCTTACGGGTACCGTCCCCCTTGCCTCTGAGCAGCGCAACAACTCCGGTTTCAAGAAATGGCGGTTCCGGCTCGATGCCGAGCCCGACAAGATAGTCGCGGACAAGCAGGGTCGTCCGGAACTCTTCATAGGACAGTTCAGGATGACGGTGAATCTCCCTGCGGAGGGCGAGCATGTCCGGGTAGATTTCCTCTGCTCTTGATTGGATACGTGAAGCAAGAGAAGCAAGCATAACCATAATATTCTCGATGGCGCCGGCATCCGGCACTGAAACAAAAAAACCGCACACACCTGCGGCTGTCGCATATTTCTTTGTTGCCCGGTAACCTCCTGCCACCACTGTTTGCGGATACGGAAGCGCGCAATCCGTTGCGCTTCGTACGGATGAGTCGTCTGAGAGCAAGGTACGAAATATCCCGTTAAAAGGAAATTCCGGGTATCGACACCGCTTTCCGGATCATGCAAATAATTTCGGAAAATCGTGAAATATTCACTACTATTTCATATAAACCGAAAATATCCAGCAACAGCTTGCACAACAAAGCCATGAACACCGCATCGGGCATCGGTAAACGCATTAAAGCCGTCCGGAACAGGTTCGCCCTGAAACAGGGGGAGTTTGCCGGAAAAATCGGTCTTTCAGGCAACCGGCTTTCGGAAATCGAGCATGAAAAAGGGGGCATGAAGGCATCGGTGCTGCTTGCCGTATGCCGGGAGTTCGGCATCAGCCCGGAATGGCTCATGAACGGGGAGGGCGAGATGCTCAAGGAATCCGCAGCAACGGTAAACGCCGGAACCGGTACTATCGGCACCCGTCTGGATCAGCTTGAAGCGCAGGTGCGTTCAATCATGCAGCCGGTGAGAACAACCGGGGAAAACGTTACGTCCATACCCCTGTTTCTCGGTTGTGTCGTTGCAGGCAATCCCGATCCTGCAACAGGCGAAATAGAGGACTTTATCGATATCCCCTCTTCCTGGGCTCACGGCAAAAAACAGGTTTTCGCCCTGCGGGTCAGCGGAGAGAGCATGACCGGCATCGGCATCATGCCCGGAGACATGCTGATCGTGGAGTCGAAGCAGCGGGCGAAGGATCGGCAGGTGGTGATTGCAAGCATCAACGGCGAAATGACCGTCAAAACACTCAGCATCGAGAAAGGAGGTTCTGTCCTGCTGCTTCCCGCAAACCCTTCCTACAAGCCGATTCCCGTCACCGCTGAGATGGATTTCCGCATCCATGGCGTGGTGCTTGCGGCGGTACGCAGCTACTGAAGGGCTGGTTGACGATGGCCGGAAACAGCAATGCAAAGCCCCGAATAAAAACCCGCCTGCAGCAGAGCGGCAACGACCCGCATATGCAGATGCTGCGGCAGCCCGTTGAAGTCTGGGATATGCGGCTCCATATCCTTTTATGGAGATATCTGCCCGTTTCCGGTTCGAACGGACTCCGCCAGCAGGCAAAACTCGGGAGGCAAGGTTCTTCGACGCAACAGGAAGGGCAAGGCAGACAACAGGGGCCTACATGTCGAGGTAGCGGATGAATTCAAGGGCTTTTTCCCGAAGCTCATCTTCACCGGAACCTGGAAACGGCGTTGTGTAACGGACACGGTAACCGTATTTTTCAAGGTTGGTGACAAGGCGGAACAGATCGGCGGTCTGCACCCTGAAACACAGAATCACCCCCTCTCCTTCGACTGAAGGAGTCCTGAAGCCGTATGCCGGTACCGAGGCATCGTTTTTCTCGAACACGGAAAGCACTTCTGAAATGCGAACGCCGGATGGAGGCACTTCGAGTTCAAGCGTCACGCACTCCCCTGCCGCAAGATGAAAGAGGGTGGAAATCTCCTTTGCAAGACGGCATTTCTCGATCACGGCACTGAACAGCCCCCCCTCATCGACAATGGCGATGATATCGCCGGGAGCCGATGAAGCCCTGCTGAAAACATCGAGCAGATGTTCATGCGGGCCCGCTACCGCAATGCGCGGCAGCGGAAGATCCGAGAGCGCTGCGGGCATTGCGGGCATTCCGCCTTCTCTTGCAGCGAGCAGGAGCGAAAGCGTGACCAGAGATACCGGCTTTCCCTCCCGAAGCACCGGGGCGCAGTTGCGCCCCTGCACCGTGAGGACATGCTGCGCTGTTTCCACCTGGTCGGTTTCGGAAAACACCGGATATCCGTGAAGCGAGAACCGCTCTATGTACTCGTTCAGCAGCATGGCTCAATCTTGTTGACCCTTCTTTCGTGCCGTCCGCCCTCGAAACCTGCGGCAAACCAGTTTTCAAGGCTTCTGGCAATGGTTTCGCGGTCGGTGAACCGTGCGGAAAAACAGATGATATTTGCATTGTTGTGCTCGCGGGCAAGCGTTGCGAACTCCGGTCGGCAGGCAAGCGCCGCCCTTATGCCTTTCACCTTGTTGGCCGAAATAGAAACGCCGATACCGGTCCCGCAAAGAAGCACGCCCTGCTGGCAGTCCCCGCCCGCCACACTCTCACCGACCTTCCGGGCATAATCGGGATAATCCACCGAATCGTCGTTGAACGGCCCCATATCAACGGCTTCGTGGCCGTTCCGGCCAAGCCACTCGATGACAAAGTTCTTCAGTTCATACCCGGCGTGATCGCTTCCAACTGCAATCTTCATAACTCTTCTGCTTTAAATTTATTGGATATTTTTTTTCTTGCCGACTGATTCAGAAAAATATTCTGGCTGTTGATCTCCTGCGTCCGGTCGCCCTCAACCTTCCGGTACGTTCCGTCGGGGAGCATCTGCCACGCTTTGGTGTTGTCGAGCAGCATCAGTTCGAGGTCCGATTTCACCATCTGGATGATCTTGCGGTCGAGCACGGGAAAAAGCACTTCGACGCGGTGATCGAGATTTCGCGGCATGATATCCGCACTGCCGAGATAGAGTTCTCCATGACCGCCCTTGCAGAAATAGTAGGCACGACTGTGTTCGAGAAAACGACCGATAATGCTGATAACCCGGATGTTCTCGCTGATGCCCGGAATGCCGGGTTTCAGGCAACAGATGCCACGCACCACAAGGTCAATCTGCACCCCTTCTCCGGATGCACGGTACAGGGCGCGTATCGTCTTTTCGTCCACGAGAGCGTTCATCTTCATGATGATGCGACCACCGCCCCCCTGGTTGCGATGCTGTTCAACCTCCCTCTCGATCATGCCGATTATCCGCTTTCTTGTATTGATGGGTGAAACCAGCAGTTTTTTGTACCCGGTATACTTCGAATAGCCGGTCAGCGCATTGAAAAGTTCGGCCACTTCGTTGGCGAGCCGATCGTTGGCGGTAAAAAGGCTGTAGTCGGTATAGATCTTTCCGGTTGACGGGTTGTAGTTGCCGGTACCGAGGTGCAGATAACGCTTCACCTTGTGATGTTCCCTGCGTACCACCATGGTAAGCTTGGCATGGGTTTTCAGGCCCGGCAGACCGTAAATGACATGAGCGCCGACATCCTCGAGCGCCCGAGCCCAGACGATATTGTTTTCCTCATCGAACCGCGCCTTGAGTTCGACGAGCACCGCAACCTGTTTGCCGTGTTCGACGGCATCCATGAGCGCCTTGACGATCGGTGAATTGCTGCCGACCCGGTAGAGCGTCTGCTTGATGGACAGCACATCGGGATCATTGGCGGCCTGCCTGATGAAATCCACAACCGGCTGGAAGGAGTCGTAAGGATGGTACAGCAGGCGATCCTTTGTCCTGACGGCACTGAAAATATCTCCCTCGAACTGCTCCTCGATGCGGTTTGCCGGAACAAAAGGCTCATCCTTCAGATCGGGGCGGTCAATCCGGTGCAGTTCAAGAAGGCAGCCAAGGCCGAGAACCCCGTCGATTTCATAGACATTCCTGTCCGTGACGTCGAGGTTGTTCATAAGCAGCTTCCGAACCGACTCCGGCATTTCCGGACCTATATCGAGACGGACAACCTTGCCGTAACGCCTCGAACGGATTCCCTGCTCTATGGTTTCAAGCAGATCACCCGCCTCATCCTCCTCGATTTCGATATCCGCATTGCGGATAACCCGGAAAAGATACAAGTTGATGATCCGCATTTCCGGAAAGAGCTGGTCGAGATTGTTGGCTATGAGATCCTCAAGCCAGAGAAAACGGGCGGAGCTGTCTTCAAAAACAAGATTTTCGATGCCCCCCAGCTCCAGCATGCGGGGCAGAATGCTTGGAACCTTCACACGGGCGAACTTGTGCGCATGCGTTTCGGCATCCTCGAGTTCGATGGCCAGATTGAGCGAAAGATTCGACAGAAAGGGAAAGGGATGGCCGGTATCGAAAGCAAGCGGCGTCAAAACGGGAAAAATTTCCTGGCGGAAATAGGTACGGAGTACATCCTGGTTCTCCCGGCTCAGGTTCATAAAACGAACAAATACAATTCCTTTTTCAGCCAGAGCGGGGACAATATCGTTATAGAAACAGTCGTTTCGCAGGCGGAGCTGCACAAGGGTTCTTGAACGGATTGTTTCAAGCTGTTCAGCAGGTGTCAGCCCGTCAACGGTACGATCCTGAATGCCTGCATCGAGCTGATCTTCGATACCCGCGACCCGGATCATGAAATATTCGTCGAGATTCGAGCTGAAAATTGATATGAACTTGGCCCGTTCAATAAGGGGATGGGCTCCGGGAGTCAATGCCTCCTCAAGCACTCTCTGATTGAACTCAAGCCAGCTCAGCTCCCTGTTGAGGTAAAAGGCAGGATCACGGAGATCCCTGACGGCCTGAACAGCGTCGGTATCGAAATGCACGGGATCCATAGGTCTGTTCTTTTTAGATAAATTTCATGATGCCCCCTTCGTGCACCGCATAATCGAGCGGCTCGTCCCAGGGATCACCGGGGACTGCCGGCACGATCTGCAGGCTGAATGCCAGTCCTATGCGGCACGGAAAGCGACCTGCCGCGGCAAGTGCCGAAAGAAACCGGTCAAAATACCCCCTGCCGTAACCGAGACGGGAGCCCCGTGCGTCAACGGCGACAACAGGCATGATCAGCACCTCGATTCGATTTGGCTCGACGGAACGGAAAAGCTGGGGTTCCGGCTGGCCGAACCGTCCTTTTACGAGTTGATCGCCCGGCAGGTAACGGCACGGATCGAGTCTCCCATTGCGGATAACCGGCACGGCAAGTTTTTTGCCGGCATCGGCAAGACGCCCGATGAGGTTCCCGGTAAAAACCTCGCGATTTTCCGGAATGGAAAGATAAACCAGAACATGTTCCGCCTCGAGAACCCTGCCGATTCCCAGAACTTCCGAAGCAATGACCGCACTTTTTTCAAGCCATTCCCCTTCCCGCATCTGTTTTCTGCGGAAAAGTACCTCTTTTCGGATAGCCTGCTTGTCGGATATCGGTGCCAATAACGTGCAATCGGGCGTTCATGCGAAATCAACACAAGATAAAATAACTTGGCAATCTTTCAGCGCCCTGTTTGAGTGAAGCTGACGAGTTGTAGTTCATCACGAATGATTTTACATTATCAGAACAAACCATCAACCATTACAAGCCAGTCTCTTCCATGCCGCAACGTATCGATGCCTCATCAATAGTTTCCGGAACGGTATACTGTATTGCCAAAAACTATCCCGACCATGCTCGTGAAATGCGGCTCTGGGAAGACCGTCAGCAGGAGCCTTCCCCGGAAGAGCGCGAACCGGTAGTTTTCCTCAAACCGCCCACCGCCGTTGAAACCGGAGGAATAACCATGATTCCCTCATTCGAGGGACGACCGGTTTCCGAAAACCTGCACTATGAAGCGGAAATCGTCCTGCTGGTGGGCTCGGACTGCGATGAGTGTTGCGAACAGGAGGCAATGAAAGCCATCCGGGGTTATGCCGTCGGACTTGACATGACACTCAGGGATGTGCAGCTCGAGGCAAAAAAACAGGGAAATCCCTGGCTGAAAAGCAAAGGGTTCAAAAAAAGCGCCCTCGTCTCCGACTTTGTTCTGCGTTCCGATGCGGGAAGCTGGCAGGATCTCGAACTGTTTCTCGACTGCAATGGGAAGCAGGTTCAGCACGGATGTCTTTCCGGAACGATTTTTCCGCCTCCCTTTCTTGTTCATTACCTCTCGTCCCTTTACGGCCTGCGCAAGGGAGACCTTATCTTTACCGGCACTCCTGCAGGGGTAGGCCGGGTGCTTCCCGGAGATATTCTTGAAGCGAAACTCTGCAAACGCAGCAGTATCGAGGACGCCTCCTACGAACTGGCCACCCTCAGGGCTTCGGTGGTTCAGGAGTGCTCCTGAAAAATGAACCACTAACCATTCAATCATCGCGATGAGCATTATTTTCCAACACTCCCGCATTCTCAGTCCTGCCGACAATCTCGATACCGTCGCATCACTGAAGGTTTCCGATACCGGCCTCATCGAAACCATCGTCCCTGGAAACGGCGCCATTGCAGCTTCGGATGATGACCGGATTATCGACATGCACGGTAAAATGCTGGTGCCGGGTCTTTTCGACATGCACTGCCACTTCCGCGAACCGGGGCAGGAGTACAAGGAAACGCTGGCTACAGGTGCGGAAGCTGCTGTATCGGGAGGGTTCACCGGCGTCGCGCTCATGCCCAACACCAGGCCGGTCATCGACAGCCCGCCCGGTGTGGCATACATACGCCACCATGCCGCTGAACTGCCCGTCGATCTTGAAGTTGTGGGCGCCATGACCATTGAAAGCCGGGGAGAAACCCTCTCTCCGTTCGGCAAGTTCCGCTCATACGGGGTGACGGCCATATCCGATGACGGCACCGCGATTCAGAACTCCCATATCATGCGGCTTGCTTTCGAGTACGCTTCGAATTTCGACCTGCTCGTCATTCAGCATTGCGAAGACAAGAGCCTCACCCAGGGCGGCGTCATGAATGAGGGGCGTTTTTCGACCATTCTTGGCCTCAAAGGTATTCCCGATGCAGCCGAAGCCATCATTCTTGCCCGTGATCTCCATCTCATGCGTTATCTGCAGCAACACAAGCTGCACGATCCGCTCAATCCGCCCCGTTACCATGTCGCGCATATCAGCACGAAAGCAGCGCTCGAACTGGTACGACAGGCAAAAGCCGAGGGGCTGAAGGTAACCTGTGAGGTGACGCCTCACCACTTCACCCTGACCGACGAAGATCTGTTCCGCGCGGAAAGCAAGGGCAATTTCATCATGAAACCGCCGCTCTGCTCCGCCGAAAACCGTCAGGCAGTGCTCGATGCCATTATGGACGGCACCATCGACGTTATTGCAACAGATCATGCCCCCCATGCCGCCCACGAAAAAGAGTGCCCGCCCGACCAGGCGATGTTCGGCATTACCGGCCTGGAAACCGCTGTCGGACTGACCGTTTCGGAGCTCGTCTCAACGGGAATCATCACCATGCGGCGAGCCGTTGAAATGCTTTCCGTGAATCCGAGAACCATCATGAATCTTCCGCCGATCCGCTTTCGCGAAGGTGAAAAAGCCAATTTCACCCTTCTTGATCCCGATAGGGAGTGGACGGTCCTGAAAGAAAACCTGAAATCGAAGTCGCACAATACGCCGTTTATCGGACGCAGGCTTCAGGGAAAAGCGGTCGGCATCTTCCACAAGGGCAGATATACGGACTCTTTTGCGAACGAAAGTGCAGGATAAACGGATAGCGACTTGGTGAAAGGGGATTTTTTTATTACTTTCAGGCTTGCTTTCAGCAAGGGTAACTCCGGTTACGTTCATAACCAACAGAACCAGTTGATCAGTCATGGCAAAGAAACAAACGTTCGGCGATAAAGCGAAAAAAACAGGCGGAAGCGATTTCAAGGTAGCGAAACTCGTTCTGTCGGTACCGTCAGGGAAAAACAAGGCCTGGAAATTCGTTGAAAAAAACGTCCGCATTCCCAACGGCGAAAACGAGCAGGCAATTCTTGCCAAAGCCGTCAGCGACGCGGTAAAATAAACGTCCTCTTCTCGCAGGGCGCCATTCCGGTTGCCCTGCATGCTTATCTCACCGCAAGCAGCAACATGCCCTCTTTTTCCCGCGGCACCAGACAAACCGCCGAAAGCACATCGCAGCAGCCCTGGTTTGCGGAATGGTTCAATCATCCGCTCTATCTGCAGGTCTACAGCCATCGCGACAGTGCGGAGGCAGCCCGCTGCATTCGTACGATAATCGACCGGACACAGCCTCAGGGTCACCACCCGGGCTCGGTAACCATACTCGATATCGCTTGCGGAGCCGGGCGGCACGCTCTCGAGCTTGCCCGTCTCGGTTATTGCGTAACCGGAAACGATCTCTCCCCCTTCCTGCTTGAAACAGCTCGCAGTGAAGCTCGCGCATGCAACCTCGAACTCTCCTTTACCTGCTGCGATATGCGGCACCTGCCGGCGGATAACCGGTACGATCTCATCCTGCAGCTTTTCACCAGCTTCGGATATTTCGATACGGAGGAGGACGACCTCCGGGTGGTCGAGAACGTCCGGCGTCTTCTGCACCCGAACGGCTCGTATGTGCTCGACCTCATCAATCCGAACCACCTGCAGCGGAACCTTGTACCGGTTTCCCGCCGCACCGTTGCCGGTCTTGACGTGCTGGAAGAGCGCTCAATCGGAGATAACAGAATAACCAAGAAAATCACCATCACTCCCCCTGAAGGGGAACCGCTCCGGTTCACCGAATCGGTAAGGCTGTTTTCAATCGAAGCGATTACGGCACTGCTCGACAGGGCGGGATTCCGCGTCGCATCCGTTGCCGGAGATTACCTTGGCTCTCTCTTCGAAAGTGAACGTTCGCCGCGAATGATGCTGTTTGCAAAAAAATCCTGACCGAAACTCATTTCATCAGCATCGCACCTGCGGTTTCAATACCCGATTTGTACCCCTTTGCAAGGAGGCGCTGGTAAAGCTGCGCGGTCAGATAGGCGTCGCCGGCGGAGGTGTGGCGGTCATGCAGCCTGATGTGATAGCGCTCGCACAGGGTGTCGAGCCGGTACTCCCCAGCCTTGTGCGCAAGATTGTAATAGGGGCCCTTTTCAAGCCGTTTGGCCAGGCTTGCCGTATCGACGACATCGTTAAAAATCCTGATCCCGAAGTAGTTGTGCAAAAGGCGGTCGATCATGGCGACATCGAATCCCGCATGCTGCGCGACGAGCACGCTGTTGCCGATATAGTCAAGGAATGCCGCCACCGCGCACTTCTCATCCTCTCCACCGGCAATATCCTTGCGGAGAAGACCATGCACACTGACCGCTTCACGGGCGCCCACGTTTTCCTGGCGGACGAGCACCTCGAACGAATCTGAAACATCGATGCGCTGATTGCAGAGAGCAATGGCCCCGATCGAGATGATCTTGTCTTTTTTCAGATCGAATCCGGTGGTTTCCGTATCGAACACCACAAACCGTATTTGGGACAAGAGTGTATGGTGCGGCAACGGCTTGCGCACCGCTTCGAGGTAACGGCACACACCGGGAGGCAGACCGTTGCGACGGCACCGGGAAAGTCCCCGCCAGACCAGGATTCGGTCAATCACGGATGTAATCAAGCTGGAACCTCAGATTAAGGGTTTTCTGCACCTGTCCGATTGTTGAAAACACGTTTCGCAGCATCTGCCTCTCGATTTTGTTCAGGCTTTCCGGCTTGATGTACCGGCCTGCAGAGTGCTGTTCGATTCCGTTGACCACACGAAGCCGCATGAGGAACTCATAGGCGGAGGCCGCCTCAAGACAGAGGTCCTTTTCAGGCGGAAGCAGTTCGGCAAGCTTTCTGAACCGCTCTGCGGTGCTGAGATAGTCCGGAATGCGCAACTCATAGGCAAGCACCCTTGCAGCATCGGAAAGCGGCATCATGGCTCTGGCCTTGATATCGAACTCGTTGGCGTGATCCCGGCTTTTCTCGACCAGGAAATTCCTGAAAAAGCTGAGCGGCGGCGGGTTCTGCAGCGCATTCTTGGCAAAAAACTCAAGAAACCCCCTCCCCTTGGTAATCTCGTCGAAGATGCTCCGTTTCAGTTCCGCGGCAAGTCCCGCATCGCCATGAACCGGACGGAAATCAAAAAATATCGTCGAGTGCATGAGCGCTTTCGGTTCGGGATTGAGAATCCAGCGGCTGAAATATTTTTTCCAGGCGGAGAGAGACTGGCACCACTGATCGTTGCTTGCCATCACCTCGGCGGGGCATTTCGAAAAACCGACCTGCTGCAGCATGGAGGTAACCCTGCCGCCCAGTTCGAGAAAATAGCCGTGCACTTCATCTTCCCTGCCTGCAGGGACATCGGCATAAAGCAGCGCATTGTCCTGGTCGGTACGCAGCAGTTGCTCCTTTCGCCCCTCGCTGCCAAGCGAAAGCCAGCAGAAGGGAATGTCTGGCATCTGCCGCCCCTCCCGCCGCATATCGGCGGTCGAAAACACGATGGCCTTGACAATGAGCGCATCGTTGATTTCCGTGATGATACTTGAAATAAAGTGCACGGCCACATCCTGGTTCAGATAAATCTGAAGCAGGTTTTCAGCCTTGTCCCGCTCGTTTTTCAACTGGTCGACCTTTTCGGCGGCCATGATCTGCTTCATGATCACCGCGGGATTGTTGCCTTCGGAAGTGATGATGTCGTGCTCTGAAATGATGCCTTCGAGCGGCGAATCAACGGTGCCGTCCGCCGTAATGCAGAAGTGGCGCAACTTGGTTTTCACCATGAGCATCACCATATCGGCCACGGTTTTCCCTCCGGTAATGGTGTAGACCGGGGAACTCATGATCTCGTGAACCGGGCGTTCCTTGATCGAACCGGGCTGGGCGACCACTTTCTTGCGCAGATCGGTGTCGGTAATGATGCCCAGCGGGTGATTTTGCGGCGAAACAACGAGGATCGAACCGATGTTGCTGTCCGACATGATCTTTGCGGCCTCCCGTATCGTGATATCGGGCGAACAGGTGATGATGTTGGTCACGGGCTTGACCTCGAGCGTCTCATGCGCGAGAAAATTCCGGCAGGACTGCTCGCTGTAACGCAGCCTGCGCTGATCGAATGCCGTGGTCAGCGTGCGCTCCATCACCTGCATGCTCTTTGCAAACTCGCCGGCAAAAAACATGGAAACCGCGCTGTCGGCAGAAATGAGCGACCTGATTTTCTCGGCAGGCATTTCATATACCAGGCTTTCCTCGGCAACATGCGCGCTGAGCACATAGGTGCTGCCGCCGAAAATCGCCAGGACACCGAAAATGTCACCTTCGTCGCACAGGTCGACAAGCACCTCTTCACCGTCGATGGTGTCGAAGAGGCGCACCGCTCCTTTCATAACCATGAAAGCAGCTTGCCGAAGCTCGTCCCCCTTGTTGAAAATCACCTCTCCTTCCTCGTGGTAATGGATCGCAATGGAGGAAGCCAGGTCCAGAAGCACGGCGGCTTCAAGCAGATCGAACGGAGGATACTGCGAGAGGTCTGCCGCGACCCGCTCGACAATCGTGTTTGAAGGCATGGGGCTGTTCCGGTAAAGGTGATGAAAAGAGAGTGTCGGGACAATCTCGACTCAGCTCAGCATGTTCCTGTCCCGGTACCACTCGAATGCATTCCTGATGCTGTTCTCGTGAGGCTCGCGCCTCATGCCAAGTTCCCTGACCGCTTTCGAAGAGTCGTAATAGAGGTTTTCCGAAGCAACCCTGAACATGGAAAGGTTGAAAAGCTTCGAAATGCCGTTCCGGCTCTTGTTCATGTCAAGCAGCGACTTCAGTATCTTTGCCATCCAGAACGGCAACGGCAGATAAATGCCCGGTGCTCCGGTAATGGCGGAAATCGTGGCAGCAAGTTGCCGGTACGAAACGTTGTCTCCTCCGATAATATAACGTTCCCCGGTTTTTCCCTTCTGCATTGCAGCGATAATGGTTTCGGCAACGATCTCCACATCGATCACGCAGATGCCCCCGACCGGATAAAACGGAATCTTGCGGTTGTACACATCCTTGATCAGCCGCCCCGCATTGAAATTGATGTCGCCTGCACCGAACACGTAGGCCGGATTGACAATCACGCAATCAAGCCCCCTGCCGACCGCCTCGGCAACTTCACGTTCAGCCTGATGTTTTGTCCGCGCATATTCAAGACCGATACGGTCGAAGTTCCAGGCCGACGATTCGTCGAGCGGCGCTTTCCCGTTGCAGATTCCCACCGCGGTAATCGAGCTGACATGCACCACCCGGCGGACTCCTGCCTGCAGGGATGCGTCAAGAACATTGCGCGTACCTTCCACATTGATGGCATGGAGGAGCGGATTACGCTTGTCACCCATATAGGTCAACCCCGCAGAGTGATACACCTCGTCAACACCGGTCATCGCGCTCTCAAGAGACTGGCGGTTGGTGATGTCACCGTAGGCAAGCGTTATGTCCGGCAGTACCTCCTGCAGGGAGGTCAGGTCGGAACTTTTCCTGACAAGAACATGAATGTCGTCAGCCGAAGCTGCAAGCTTATGAACAAGGCGGGAACCGATAAACCCCGTACCGCCGGTCACCAGAATTTTTTTCTTCACCAATACTGTACTTCAATCATTGAAAGAACGGAAGATGCCCCGGACGAAACTCATTGTGCCGAAATCTGCTCCTGTACTGCTATCTCGCCGGATAGAATCTTGCTGCGAATCTCCTCGACACGCTGATGAACACCGGTTCCGACAAGCCCGGCATTGCGGTCGTTGTAAATATAATCGGTATAACGGTCACCGATACCGAAAACCCTCACACTCCCGCCCCTGAATGAGTTCCCGAGTACATCCTCCACGGTTTTCAGTACCGCACGGTCGATAGCCTTCACCATACTGGTCAGCACAAAGCCCGGCGCATCGGGTTCCTGGTCGCGATCGGTGCAGATCACCAGCTTTTTCGTCTTGCGGGCCGCCTCGATAACGCCCATGCCGCTCGCCCCCGCTGCCTGGTAGATGATATCCGCCCCGCGCGCATACTGGCCGAGGGCAAGTTCCTTGCCCTTGGCGGGATTGGTGAAAGCGCTTCCGGTCATGCCGATATATGCCGGAATAACCGTTGCTTCGAGATTGACATATTTCACCCCTTCGGTGAAGCCGGTCTCGAACTTTCTGATAATGGAGGACTCCATGCCGCCGATAAAACCGACCTTGTTGGTTTTTGTCACCAGACCGGCAAGCGCTCCGGCAAGAAAGGAGCCTTTCTTCTCCTCGAACACGATGCCGGAAAGATTTGTCGGCAGTTCGACGCCAGGTTTGGCGATATAGTCGATGCAGACAAACTTCTTGTCCGGAAACTCCCTTGCCATTGCCGTGATGTCGTCACTGAACAGCAGGCCGACACCGATAACCAGATCGACATCCGGATCTGCCGCCATCTGCCTGAGTGCGGCTTCCCTGTCGGCCCCTTCACCGGATGGTTCCGTATAGATGAAATCGATGCCGTGCCGCTCCTTTGCAAGTTCGAGACCATGGTATGCCGAATCATTGAATGAACGGTCGCCGAGACCGCCTACGTCGAAAACCAGACCGGCCCGCAGAGAAGCGGTTTTCTTGTCTTCATTGGTCTTTCCGGATTCCGGGGCACCTGAACAGGCCCCGAGGAAAAGAGTGCATGTAAGAAAAAAGCAGAGCAAACGGTTCATGTCGGCTAAAGGGAAAAGTCTGAGCTGAAGATAAGACTGTCACGGTTTTCCAAGAATTTTAAGTTAGAAAAAACCGTGCCCATTTAAAAACCGGCATGAAACAAATTTGCTGCAGCCCTTCTACAAAGGAGAGTCCGCTTGTGCATGCCGCACGGCTGCCGGAAAAAATCTTACCTCCCCAAAGCGCTTTTGCGGAAAGAGCCCTATGGAGAATATCCCGAAGTTCTTGTTATATTTTGGCTTATAGGTGAAGAAATATTCCTTTGGAAACCCGCTGCTGATGGACCCGGAACCGAAAACCATATGCTTCAGGCTGCAAGAGAATGTATCTCTGGCAACGCTGTCGGAATCCCCGGCATTTCCGGTTCAGCTGCAGCTTGAATTCCGCAAAAAAGAGAACCGGGTTTTTTACGACACCTTTGAATGGCGGTTTTTTCAGCACGGCCTGGCCATAGCAAGAAAACGGAAACAGCTCTCCTTGTACGATCTTGAGAACGGAGTGGAAACCGCATCCATGCCTTTTCCGTCCGCTCCCGCTCATTTTCTTCCCTCATCGCTCTCCCCCGGGCCGGCAAGAACCCTTCTCGAAAAGATAACGAAGATCAGGGCGCTTCTGCGGCGATGCAGAATCCATACCGAATCGGTTTCCTGGAGAATGCTCGACCGGGAGGAAAAAACCATCGGGTTTCTTGTTTCAGAAACATGCTTTCTGCTCCGTGACGGCAAGAGAGCGCCGATAAGCGGCATACTGCTGCTCACGCCCCTGAAAGGGTTTCTGGAGGAAACCTCCCGGGTTGCCCGGCACCTTGAAAAAGTGCTCGGCAGCCAAAGCATCTTCGAATTCAGGGAGCACTTCACCCTGCTCATGCATGCGGCCGGAGAACCGGTGAACAGCTACAGCTCAAGAATACGGCTTTCGCTGCGGCCCACCGACCCTATCCGCATATCCGCCGCACGCCTGCTGCTTGCCACGCTCGACGTCATGCGAAGCAACGAGCGGTGGATTCCTCGGGATATCGACACGGAGTTTCTGCATGACTTTCGGGTCGCCATCCGCAGAACCCGGTCCCTGCTCGGCCAGATCAAGGGTGTTCTCAGTCCCGATTCAACCCGGGCATATCGGAACGCGTTCAGGGAGGCCGGAAAAAAATGCAACACCCTGAGGGACTGCGATGTCTACCTGCTCAAGGAGAACACATACCGGACGATGCTTCCCGGGTCGCTCTCCAGCCACATCGATACCTTCTTCAACGACCTTCAGGCAACCCGCTCCGCGGAATTGCGGAGCTTCTCCGCCTTCCTGCGCTCCGCCTCATTCCGCACCATGCTCGCTGATTGGGAAGCGCTCCTGAGCGAAACCATCAACCGCCAGGAGTCACCGGACGAAACGGATGCCGGAGAGCTGCCCACCCTCGCTGTTGCCAGAAAAGCTATCGGCAAGGCGTGGGAAAAAGTGCTCCGTCACGGCAGAAGCATACCGCAGGAAGCCTCCGACAGCGAACTGCACGCATTGAGGATCGACTGCAAGAAACTCCGGTACCTGCTTGAATTTTTTGCTTCCCTTTTCCCTGATAAGACCGTCGGACAGGCGATCAGGCATCTGAAGGAGCTGCAGGAAAATCTCGGCACCTTCGTCGATCTTGCCGTCCAGCAGCGCCACCTGCTCGGATACATTGAATCCATGAAAAACAGGCCTTCGGATCCGGAGCTTGCCGCTGCTCTCGGAGGGCTTGTCGCCGAGCTGTACACCCGGCAGGAAAAGGCACGCAGAACATTCGGCCATACGTTCCGCCGTTTCGATGACGACGAAACCGAAACCCTTTTTACGGAGATCATAAACCGCTGACTGCACCACATGAAAACCATTGCGCTCTACAGTATCAAGGGAGGAGTCGGAAAAACCGCGGCTGCCGTCAATCTCTCCTATCTTGCCTCGAAAGATGCCGTACCCACACTCATCTGCGACCTCGATCCGCAGGGAGCAAGTTCCTATTATTTCAGGATATCTGCACGGGAAAAATTCAACAGCACCAAGTTTCTGCAGGGCAGCAAAAAAATATTCCGCAACATCAAGGCGACGGACTTCGAACTGCTCGACCTGCTTCCCTCCGATTTCTCGTACCGAAACCTCGACCTTGAACTGCTCGAAGAGAAAAAGCCCCAGAAAAAGCTCAGAAAAAACATCGAAGAATTCCGTGAGGAGTACCGATATCTCTTTTTTGACTGCTCTCCGAATCTCACGCTGTTTTCCGAAACCATCTTTGCCGCTGCCGACATCATCCTCGTTCCGGTGATTCCAACCACGCTCTCGATACGCACCTACGAACAACTCAAGGCATTTTTCCTCGACAGCGGGCTTGACGTCTCGAAAATCCGGGCATTTTTCACCATGGTGGAAAAGCGCAAGTCAATGCACCGCGACATTATCGATGCCTACGCAAACATGCCCGATTTTCTGCAGGAATCGATTCCATACAACTCCGAAGTGGAGAAAATGGGCATCTACCGGGCTCCGCTCAATGCCGTCATGCCTTCGTCGGTTGCCGCAAAGGCATATCAGCGCCTGTGGGTGGAACTCGGCCTGAAAGCCCTTTCGTAAAAAAAAGGCAGGCACCCGTCTCTTCCGGCATTCAGTAACCTCTTCAGCACCTCTTTGTATGAGCAAGGCAAAGGTCTCCTTTCAACCGGGTCGCAGCATCTTCGTCGGGATAGCGACAGCCGCGATTTTGCTGACCATCTCGTACTGCAATTTCCTGCGCCCTTCAAGAGATCTCGACGCCATCAAAAAATCGGGAAAACTCCGGGTCATCATGACCTGCGACCCCATCAACTACTTCATCTACAAGGGCGAGCCGATGGGGTACAGCTATGAGCTCGTCCGCAAGTTCTGCGGGCATCTCGGCGTGGAGATGGAAGTTGTGCTGGTCCGCGACCTGAACAACATGCTCTCGACCCTCAGGGCCGGAAAAGGAGACCTTGTAGCGCACAACCTCACCATTACCGGCACCAGAAAGCTCGAAGTCGACTTCTCCGATCCGATCAGCCATACCGAACAGGTGCTGGTTCAGAAAAAGGAGAGCGGACCGGGCCATGTCAGGAGCATTCGTGAACTCGACGGAAAAACCGTCCATGTCAGATCGGGCTCGGCCTACTACACCCGGCTGTGGCAGATCCGGAAAACCGAAGGCATCGACATCGACATTCTGAGCGTACCCGGATCGAAAAGCACCGGCCAGCTGATCAGGGAGGTCGCGACGGGAAACATTTCCTACACCGTGGCAGACAGGAACATTGCCGACGCACACCGGTCGCTCCATGCCGATCTCGACTTCGAAACTCCGGTCAGCGAAAAGCTGCCGATTGCCTGGGCGGTTCCGAAGCATACCTCGAAACTGCTCGGGAGACTCAATGCCTGGCTTGCCGATGCAAAGACAAAAACGTACGTCAACATTCTCCAGCACAAGTATTACCAGCAGCAGTACACGTTCCGCAAACGCACCATCCATGCGTTTTATTCGGAAAAGGCCGGCGAAATCTCCTCGTATGACCCTCTGGTTAAGAAATATGCGGCTGAAATCGGGTGGGACTGGCGGCTGCTTGCCTCCCTCCTCTATGAAGAATCGAACTTCGATCCCGAAGCGATCTCCTGGGCAGGCGCCACCGGACTCATGCAGCTCATGCCGGGCACCGCCCGCATGTTCGGCATCACCGATCTTTTCGACCCGGAAACCAACATCCGTGCAGGCACCCTGTATCTCGACCGCCTGCAGAAAGAGTGGGCAGGCATAACCGATCCGGAAAACCGCATCAACTTCATTCTCGCCTCCTACAATGCCGGCCCGGGCCATGTCCGCGACGCACAGCGGCTCGCCCGAAAATACGGAAGGGATCCGGGTGTATGGAAAGGAAGCGTGGAACGGTACATGGAGCTGAAATCGGATCCGTTCTATTATCGCGACGAGGTTGCCGAATATGGATACTGCAACGGCATCATGCCGGTCAACTATGCGCGCAGCATTCTCGGCAGGTATGCCCTCTACAGGGATGTCATTGCGCAATAGCGGCCTTTCCGCAGAGCGATCTCTCCCCGGCGGAAAAGCTTCAGCGTCAGTCAGCCAGGCGCCCTGCCTGAAAGGGCGGCGGCAAAAGCACGGAATGCCACTGATGAAAAAGAGGCGTACCGTACCCGTGAGGAAAAATCACTGGCGGCACGGATTTTCCTGACGAGTACCCTGGCGACAATCTCGGGTTCTTCGGCGACTTTTTGCAAAAAGTCAACCGTTTCAGGTGCTGCATCCCTGAAAAGCAGCGCGGTTTTCACCAGTCCGGGGCTCAGTTCATGCACCCCTATAGCTCTTGTGCCCTTTGCCCGAAGCTCCTTTTGAAGCAAAGCCGTAACCGTTGCAACGGCGAGCTTCGAAGTCCGGTGCGGTACCGAAGTTCGTGAAAACCCTGCGCCAAACCATGAAAAACCCATATTGAAAATGTGGTAAACCGGACGCCGTGACGGAGGTTGCCGCAACATCAGGTTCACGGCTACGGCCGAAGCCATCATGGTTCCGGCAAGATTCGTTGCACAAACCTCGCAGATATCCTCACTTCCGAGCTCCCAGAGCGGGCGTTTCCGCAACCCTGCACTCCCGGCGTTGTTGATCCAGCGGTCAACCATACCGAGCTTGTCAAGCACAAAAGAGGAAAATCGCTCCAGATCGGAAGATTTCGATACATCGCACACCATCGAGTAAAGCACTCCCTCGGGAAATCGCCGCTGCAGTTCCTGCACGGCATACTCAAGACGGCGTCCGTCCCTTCCGCAAATCACCACCCGGTCTCCGGCTTCAAGAAAACCCGCTGCAAGTGAGAAACCCAGGCCGGAACCGCCTCCAGTCACGACAATCCCATAACTCCGGACGTTACTGGAATCAGTCCTCTTCACAACCGCCTGTTTTTTCAAGGGGAAAATCCGAGACCGGGTACAACTCCCATCCCGAAGCATCGAAATGCCACCACTCGGGAGGAAAGGGCTCAAACCCTCCAGCCCTCATGACGGTTTCAAGCAGCATGCTGTTGCGTTGCGCCTCGGGAGACGCCCCTTTCCAGCTTCTGGAAGCTTTCTCGGAAAAATCGTCATAGCCGGTTGGCATTTCGAGCGGCCTGCCGCTGCTGTCCGCAAGGCTGACATCAACGGCGGCGCCCCGGTTATGCCGCGATCCCTTGGCGGGATCGGCAACGTACCGTTCATCGGGAAGAATGGCCCAGAAGGCCTTCTGAACCGACACCGGACGGTAGCAATCGAATACGATCAGCAGGTACCCCATCCGGCGCAGGTTCTCCTGCACCTTCAGGAGCTTCATGGCAACATCCCGGCGAAGGAGACACCTTGGCGCAGGATAGACTTTCCTGCCGGTAAAATTATTGGTGGTCGCATAACGGATATCGAGTATGATCGAAGAATCGTAATCCGCAATATCGGCAAGCACCATATCGAGTTCCCGTGCGAAACCGGAACTGAACGGCAGCAAAAACAGGAGAAAAAAAACGAACGCCTTCTTCATAAGCCGGAAACAGGTTATTGCGGCATCTCTCCGCGTGACGGCTGCCAGTAACGGTAAAGCCCGGCAACGCTTTCCGGAATCATGTCCCGCCACGCCTCACGCTCCTCGTCGTTCAGTTCCGGCATATTCTCATCGGTGCCGGAGAGCAGAAAAACCGGCGCAAGCAGCAACTGCTCGGCATTCTCCTCCTTTTCGTCACTTCCGAAAACCGGAAGCCATTCGTCCCAGCGCAGCTCCATGCCGATAATGAACCCCAGCGACCAGGCTTTCACAGCAAGCGCCTCCTCTTCCGGATCATCGAACATGCAACGGTCAAAGAGCGGTTCATACCCGTCAGGATCATCATCGAAGACGGAAACCACGGAATTCATGTACCTGATGACAAGGGAGGTGATGCGTGAGGCCTCTTCAGGAGAAGCAAACGAAAAAGCGCCTCCCCCTTCGACATCCATGACCATCGGCAGCCATTCATCCGGCATCACCAGAGACGGCCCGACTGCGAGTGAAGCAAGAAATCCGTCCAGCATGTCAAGCGTCATGGATTTGTCGTCGTGAGTATCCGAAAGAAGAAAATCTTCAAGCTCGTCGAGCTCTTCGCTTGAAAGCGGCAACATGAGATCGTCGGAGAGGTTCATAAAAAAACAGTTGGCGGAAGTTGATTGTCTGCACGAAATCCGGAATGAAACTTCATGTTCAAAGGTAACGATATTTGGTGAAAACAGGAATAGCGAAACGGAAAAAGCCTTATAATGACATACGTTATACCTTTTTTTACCGTCTGCTTTCCCGTGATGGGCAACAGTGGAAAACGGTGCATTTTTCCCGTTCCGGTTTGGATTTCATGTAAAAAAACAGCTAAATTAAAAGAATCTGGTGTCTACCGGCACGAGAGCAAAAAAATCCCGATTCATCATCGGGCTGCAAGGAAAAAGCAATACCGCGCATCCCGCCGTTTCAGGACGGAAAAACGGGAACGGTTTTCCCGAAGCCCTTAAAATGCTTAGCATATGCAGCAGAGAACACGCTTGTGCAGACCGCGCGCTGTTTCAGGAAATCGCCGTTTCCTGTCTGTTTTTGCTCTCCTCCTGGCCATACTCACTTTTTCTTCCACCGCCGATACTTTTGCCAATCCCTCTTCCGGAAATACGGCGCTGCAGTCCGGACCTGAAAAACCGGCCTGCTCGATGAAGAACTTTTTCAGCGATGTGAAACAGTTTTTCGGCATCAGGTACCGCTTCGGGGGGCAGAGCACGGAAGGGTTCGACTGCTCCGGTTTCGTGCGGTTCATGTACGACCGGGTGTTCAGTACGAAACTGCCCCGCACCTCCATCGAAATGGCAAGTATCGGGCAGAAAGTCGAACGCAGCGAGCTCAAGCCCGGCGATCTGGTATTTTTCCAGACCCGCGGCAACCGCATCAGCCATGTAGGCATCTTCGTCGGCAACGACACCTTCGTCCACTCCTCCGTCTCCAAAGGCATCACCGAAGACCGGCTCCAGCAGAAATACTACGACACGCGCTTCGCCGGAGCCGTACGGGTGCTCGACAACATCATCCCGGATTTCCCTTCGCTGCCCCTGCAGTCCGACAGGAACACAGAGGACAAGGAAGCTTCCTGAGAGGTTACTCTGGAGCTTATCCTGACTTAAAAGCTTCATCAGGCAGGCTGTCGGCCTGCAATCCATGCCTGTAACGATCATCCTTTCAAACACGCTGCCCGAAGAAACCCTGCACTTCATGGAGGGCGCGTTCGGATGCCCAGGAGGTACGGCAGTTCCTCTTGACGGGTAATCCCGATTTCTGCCGGACGGAGTTCTGCGGAATGGTGGTTTCGAAAATGCCGCCAACGGGCGGGAGTTGCGGCATGGAATCCTGAATTGACTGACACCACCAGTGCTTCTTACCTGATGATGCCCTTCGCCTGCAAGGCTTCCCGCACCAGCTGCTTGCGAAGGGGCAGGTCGGCTTCGCCGAGAACATCCATGTTCAGGGCAAAGAACCAGACCTCATCATCTGTTTCGATATACCCGACATACCACCCGACCGGAGGTGTTGCCGATGCTGCCCACCCGGTTTTACCGTAGATCGTGAAGTCCGGTTTTTTTTCCGCAACCATGATCTCCCTGAGCGTTTCATATGAGAAGTCGCTGAACGGCAGCTTCCGCAGATAGAGCTTCCTGAGGAAATCCGCCTGCTCCGATGCGCTGATTTCCAGCGAGCCATCGAGCCAGAAAGTGTCCGCTTCGAACGGTTCACGCAGCTTGCCGAAACCGGTGCGCTTCAGGTAACTCCGGTATGTTGCGGCACCGACCTTCCGGGCAATCTCCTGATAGTACCAGACGCACGACACCCTGAAGGCGCTCTCGAGGGTCTGGTCACGGTTCCAGTCGGCAATGTCGTGTCGCTTGCCGTCCCATCTGAAAACGTGTTCCTTTCCCGTCACCGCCTTCTCCTCCAGCGCAACGAGGGTGTTGAGGATCTTGAATGTCGATGCCACGGGAAAGCGACGGTTCGCCCGTTCGTCATGGTGCACGATTGTCCGTGCGCCCTTCAGCGACGAAAGCACCAGAGTTCCATCGACGCCTTTCCGGATAAAGCACGACGCGATGCAGGCGTCTTCAGCCATTCCGGCTCGAGAAACCAGCAGGACAATAAAAGCAAGCACTATCGTTCGCATCATATCACCCCGGCTCGCGACCCCTTTTTATGAAAAACGACGATGCCTTGTATGGCGCATTTATTCCGGAAAAGGAACTTTATCAGATAAAGTGATTGTTATCAATTCGATAACTTCTTTTCGGCTCTTCCTTTTTTATCCTTCAGTACCCGTTTTATCACATGCTGCCTGATGCGGCCCGGCGGCACCCGGTTATGCGGTTTTCAACACAACGGAAAAACATTCTTCAGGGAGACACCATGACTGCAAATACAAGAGGACCGATTGAATTGCTCGATCAGATCTATACGATGGCTTTCTGGATGACCGGCTCCCTGACAAAGACCCATGATCTTGTTTACCGAACGTATCAGCATGTGGATTCCGACACATCGGAAGTCGAGCTGTTCAGAACATTCAGGAACCTGTGCAACAACAGGCTTGATCTTGAAAACGGTCTTTCGAAACAGGGCACATCATCCGGCAATAAACAGAATGATGCGCTTGTCTCAGCCCTCCGTCAACAGGAAATGGACAGCATATTCACGGCGTTGCTTTCCGATCTCTGCGGCCTGAAACACAGTTCCATTGCGATCATACTCGGCAAGCCGCTCGGCACAATACGCCTGTGGCTCTCCTCAGGACGAAGAGCCATTGCGAACGGTCTTCTTGCCATCCTGGCACTTGCTTGCGGAGAACCCGCATTTGTCTGCTGAAAAAAGCCTCACCATCGGTACATCAAACCGACTGAAGATCCCTGCGACCCGGTGATTTACCGGTGTCATTCAGGCGGCAGATACCGCCCGAGGTGATCGAGAAATGGCTTCGCCTCGACGAATCCCACGATCCGGCTGCCCTGGATCTCCTTGCCCGAAGCGTTGAAAAAAATGATGGCGGGAGGACCGAAAATGGAGAACCGTTTCATCAGAGCCTTGTCTTCGGCCGTGTTCGAGGTAACGTCAACCTGCAGCAGGGTCATGGTTTCGAGCTGCTTCCGAACTGAAGGGTCGCTGAAGGTAAAGTGCTCCAGCTCCTTGCAGGAGACACACCAGTCGGCGTAGAAATCAAGCATGACCGGCTTTCCGGCTGAAGCCAGCGCACGGTCGAGCTCGGCCTCCGTGCGGATCCTGGTGAACCGCACTCCCTCATCCGCACCGTTTTGGTCCTGGCCGGAAAATGCACGCAACCTCGAAAGCGGCTGCAAGGGATTGTCTCCGCCGGAAGCCGCTCCGGCAAGCTCCAGAATACCGATGAGGAGCAGCAGGATGCCGAGCGCCTTGCCGAAACGCAGCAGGACGGAGGGTTTTTCGGGCAGCATGTCGAATACGTGCAGAAACACCGCCGAGAGAATGGAAAGAGCGCCCCAGAGCAGCAGCGCCAGAGGGCCTGGAATGACCGGAGAAACCATCCAGATGGCCACACCGATCAGCAGCAGACCGAACAGGTATTTCACACCGTTCATCCACGCTCCGGATTTAGGAAGAAGGGTTCCGGCGGAGAGCCCAACCAGCAGCAGCGGAACACTCATGCCCATGGCCATGGAGAAAAGCGCAACGCCCCCGATCACAACGTCGCGGGTCTGGCTGATGTACACCAGCGTACCGGCAAGCGGTGCGGCCACGCAGGGGCCGACGATCAGCGCCGAGAGAGACCCCATGAGGAACACTCCGGCGATCTGGCCGCCCTTGAGCCTGCCGCATGTCTTTGCTATGCCGCTCTGCATGATGCCGGGTATCTGCAGCTGGTAGACGTCGAACATCGAGAGCGCGAGCACGATCAGCAGAACAGCGAAAAGCGCAAGCACCCAGGGCTGCTGCAGCGCTCCGGCAAGGCCTTCTCCGGCCAGACCGGCGGCAACGCCCAGCAGGGTGTAGACAAGCGCCATGCCGAGGCTGTAGGCCAGGGAGAGCATGAAACTGCGACCTCTCTTGAAGCAGCCGTCGCCCACAATGATGGACGAAAGAATGGGAATCATGGGCAGAATGCAGGGCGTAAAAGAGAGCAGGAGGCCAAAAAGCAGGAATGCAACGCTTATTTTCCAGAGACTGCGGCTTTCGAGAGTCGATTGCGCCAGGGAATAATCATCACCCTTTCCGGTTTCCACGACAGCCGAAACGCTATCCCCGCCATCTTCCGTAACGTCAAAGCCTCCGAAACCGCCGGCCCGCGGATCTTCGGCAACCTCCAGTACTCCCGGTTTTGCCGGATCTACCGTCACTATACGCGTAAAGGGCGGATAACAGAGCCCCTCCTCGGAGCACCCCTGATAGACGGCCCTGATGGTGAACGGCCCTGAGGCTTTGCTGAACGGTATCTCCAGCCGCAGGGAATCATGGTACACCACCGTGCGTTCGCCGGTAGACGGATCAGTGACCGTCTCCCCCGCCGGAAGGGGTGGAACCTGCAGTTCGGCATTGCCTTTCTCGAGGCTTACCTGCACCTGGTCGCCATAGAGCTTGTGCCCTTCAGCGATCTCCCACCGGAGCACCACCACAGGGGCGCTGCCAAGTTCCGCTTTCAATGTGAATGCCTTTTCCGGGTCGAGAAAGCCGGAGGCAAATACCGGATTGACAGAAAAGAAATGCAGGATGACAAGCGGTATGAATAACAGCGAACGGATCGGCTGAAAATATCTGGAACACATAACCGGCATATGGTGCAACTGTTTTTTGCCGCCCATGAGAAGAGCGGCCTTGAGAGCAACGGTCAAAACATCCTGCGGGCAGGGCCAAACCGGACACAGGCCGCCCGCTACTCAATGTATGGAGACGACCTGAAACAAGCAATACGGGCTTTGCCTCCCCTCCCCGAAAGAGGCGGCATGCGCGATCCCCAGCGGGAATGACGTGCGGTTACGGCAGGGCCGGCACGTCGGCCGGCTGCTCCTTGACCACGTTCGGCACGCCGACTGCACCGGTGTAGAACACCACGAGGCTTGCCTTTTCCTTTCCGGAATTGTAGCCATTATGCCCGGTGTTGACCACCTCGATAATGGCGTCACCCTTGCGGAACTCGAAGGTTTTTCCGTTCTCCATCTCGACGGCGAGCACGCCCTCGAGCATGTAGGCATACACCGGAACCGGATGCGAGTGCCACCCTGTCGATCCCCCCGGAGGCACATCGACCACAAGCACCGTCACTTCAGGATCGTCGGCGCGAAGGTACCGTATCCTGCTGCCGTCGCTCACCGTGGTCGAGGTCAGCACCTTCCTGACCGAAACATTACTGTACTCTTCTGCAAACAGAACGCGGGTCTGCAGTTGCATGAAAACAAACAAAACCAGACAAAGTTCGCCAAAAGCGAAAAGGAATACCGGGTGAGTACGGTTTCCGAACACCGCACCCTTGTGCTGTTTCATCATGGGGAATGAATGGTTGTATGCATAGGAAAAACAGCCCGTCAATACCGGCTGCATCAAGGGTTCAATGTACGTTTTTTCTCTCAATTGCATGCATTGGCGACCTTCGGCGGTTTCTTTTCCGAAGCCATCGAAGAAGTACGTTTTTTGTGTTTTTCCGGCAAAAACGCGTTCACTTTAGCGTCTGAAGTGATATATTGCCGGTGAAAGAGAATAACAGAATACTCTTTTTCAGTATCTCTGTATTGCCCCGAATCCGTGCTCTGTTTTTTTCTGTAACAGCAGTTCAAAACGGGTCCCCCCGAAGGAGGTATTTCCAGTATGAACAGTATCAGACTGCATCTCAAATTCGATCCGAGCGTTGTCATGTATCTTGTCATCGTAGACAAGCTGCTGCAGCGGCAATCGGATCTGCTCAAGGTCAAGCCGTCGGAAAAATTTTTCGACATGGTCCGCGAGCAGGTGATTTCCCATCTTGTCGACGGAAAGGAACCCCCGGAGCAGATTGCAGGACCTATCCTGAACATTGCCGACGACATGCTTGCAGGTCGTGAGGTTGTAATGCGCAGCGGTGATTATATCACGCTCATGAATTACGCAAGATCAAAGAAGCTGCTTTAACGCTGTTTCGGCCGAACCGGCGCAGGCAGGGTGCTGATCGCACCCTGCCTGCATTCATGCCCCCTCAGCATCCACCAGCAACACCACAACCACCTGCGCATGTCTTTTGAAGGCTTCCCTGTCGTTATGGGTCTTGAGCTGACCCTGGCCTGCAATCTCCGGTGCAGGCACTGCGCCTCTTCGGCAACCGGCATAACAAGGAGGAACGAGCTCTCGCTCGGTGAGATCCTCGGCATCTGCGACCAGTTTCCCGACCTCTTTGTCCGCGAAGTAGACCTCACCGGAGGTGAACCGCTTTTGCGCCCGGAATGGCAGCAGATAACCGAACACCTGCAACGCATGGATATTCCCGTCAGAATGGTCACCAACGGGCTTCTGCTCGAAGAAAACGCCCGTCAGCTGGCCGATTCAGGCATTGCAACCGTCGGGGTCAGCCTGGATGGTCTGGAAAAGACGCATGACCATATCCGTCAGAGACCCGGCCTGTTCAGGCAGATCATTTCAGGAATCGAAGCCGCACTCGACAAAAAAGTTCCTGTTGCAGTCATAACTGCCGTGAACGACATGAACATCGCCGAGCTTCCGGCATTACGGATGATCCTGCAGGACCTCGGAATCCGCCACTGGCAACTCCAGCCGCTTTTCTCTCTCGGCCGTGCACGAAGCGACGGGCTGAAACTCTCCTGCAGCACCTATCTCGAACTTGGAAAATACGTGCATCGGCACGCCCCGCGCTGTCAGGCTGAAGGCATCACCCTCATGCCTGCCGACGGAGTGGGATATTTCACGGATCTTGACACCCGGGATCGCCCCTGGAGAGGATGTTCAGCAGGCATATCCTCATGCGGAATCACCAGCGACGGAGAGGTCAAGGGATGCCTCTCGCTGCCGGAACAGTTCAACGAGGGGAATCTCAGGGAGCGCGATCTGTGGAGCATCTGGTTCGACGAAAGCTCGTTTTCCTGGAACCGGAAATTCAGCGCAGACAATCTCGGGGAAAACTGCAGGCAGTGCGTCTTCGGGCCTCAATGCAAGGGCGGCTGCTCGGTCATGTCGTTTGCCTCTACCGGCCTGCTGCACGACGATCCCTACTGTTTTCACCGGCTGACGAGCCGGAACCATCCCCTGTAAGCTGCTCTCCCTGACAGATAAACACGATCCGGCAGGCTGGCGGGAATGCGGTTTCCGGCTCCAGGAGCCAATACTTGCCGGTCGTTCAGTCGCGGACGCAGCGCACCGACATGCCGTCGATTTTTTCCTCGCCGCTTCTCACCACGGTTGCGACATGGTAGTTGAGCACCCTGTACCACCCGAGCGAGGGGGAGTGTTCCGCAGAAGTCCAGAAATACGCGCTCTGTGCACCAAACGCGAAAACGCCGTCGATGCCCCTCAGACCCCCGGGAAGCGCACTGAAGCCGCTCGTGTTTGTTGCTGCCTCGTTCGGGGTGCGCCAGAGCGAGCGCCCGGCCTCTTTCATTTTTCCTCCGGCGACGGCTTCACCGCCAAGAAAAGCGGTCAATTCCGACCACTCCCTGTCGGTCGGCACATGCCAGCCTTTTGGGGCCAGACCCCGAGGATCGTTGACGGCATACCAGTTGTACAGACGCCCGAAATTTTTTCCGTTTGCCGGATCGTTGTCGAAGTAGCACCATGCACCTTCCCCTTTTGCGGCTGCGTCGAGCCACTCCTCCCTGGTGGCGGCATGCCTGATGGCGTCTCCGTTGCGGTAACGGCTCACCCTCAGATTTTCCGCCGTCCAGACCTGCTTTCCGGCAGTTATGGCATGGTAGCCGTTTCCGTCGATATCCCTCATCCTGTCATCCGAAGCGCGCAAAGGCACTGAAAAGAGGGTGATTACGCTCATGAGAAGCAACATGAGCATTTGCCTGGTAATGTTCCGATGTTTCATCCTTTTCCTCCGTTTACTGTTGCTGTTGTTCGGTACGGCCGTCCTGAACACGAAACGATCATGACGACCGGAAGAAAAGTAACGGAGGAAAGCTTAAGCGGACTTTAAGCGACACTTAAAAGAGGCTTAATTTTATCGGGATGGAGAATCCCTGCAGGTATGGCAGTCCGATATTCCTGGGGGACTGAAAAGCTCCTTGACAAGCCTCCGCCACCGCAGGAAAAACCGGAGTATAACAACCGGGGCTTATCTTGCCGGCACGGGGAGCCTGGCCTTTCGGGCCGGTACCGTCGCAGACACCTGCTCCCCTAGCGGAAACGACTCGGCTGCCGTTGCCCGATCCATCGAGAGGGCGTATATAATCCGGGTCCTGACCATTGGGTATGCCGTCGCCATCGCCTCCGCCTATCAGCTGCATGAGGGGATTGTCAAAGAAACCTCCGGCAACGGCCGGAACTGCGGGTGAAAGCGCCAATACGGCAACGGCAAGGGCAAACATGCGAACGATTCCTTTCATGAGGGTGTCTCCTTTGTTCTGGTTGTTGCGGGGAGAGAGTCTTCGCATACAGCTCCCCTTATTACGAAAGGCAATTCACATACCAGAAAAGGGAAAAAAATCTATCATATTATTATTCAATCGCTTATGGAGAAAAAGAAAATGAGAACAACCTGCAGCAAAAGCGTTGATGACAACCGGCTCGTCGCTGTTTCGACGGTATGGGCGAAAAGAGTGCTTGTTTCATGAAAACCGGCGCCTGGCTGGAGCATATCCCGTCATTTCATGCCATATTTCTTCAACTTGTATCGCAGATGGCGCTCGCTGATGCCAAGCATTTCTGCGGCACGCGTCTGCACCTGACCTGATTCCCTCAGCGCTTCGGTAATCATTTCCTGCTCGAAGGCTTCCACCTTTTCGGTAAAACCGCCTTCAGCAACTTTTGCGCCGGAAGATTCCGGACGGTATTCGAATACCCGCATCGGAAGATCCTCGGTGGTGATGGTCGAGGCCCGCGAGAGAACGACGGATTGCTGCACGATGTTTTCAAGTTCACGGACGTTGCCGGGATAGGAATATTTCATCAGGGCATCCATCGCCTCCCTTGAAATTCCGGTAATCTGTTTCCCGTTTTCTTCGCTGAATCGGTGAAGAAAGGCATCGACAAGGGGAAGTATGTCGTCACGACGTTCCCGCAGGGAGGGAATCCTGATGGAGACGACATTGAGACGGTAGTAGAGATCCGCCCGAAGCGTCCCCTGGCGAACCATCGATTCGGGATCGCGGTTTGTCGCAGCTACGATCCGTACATCGGCCTCGAGGGGTGTCGAGCTGCCTACTCGTTCGAACGTTTTTTCCTGCAGTACCCTGAGCAGCTTGACCTGCAGGGAAAGCGGTATTTCGCCGACTTCGTCAATGAACAGAGTGCCGCCCTCCGCCAATTCGAAGCGCCCCTTGCGCAGCCTGTCAGCACCGGTAAATGCACCTTTTTCGTGACCGAAAAGCTCGCTTTCAAGCAGGGTTTCAGGCAGTGCCGCGCAATTGACGGCAACAAAGGGCTTTTCCCTCCGGCTGCCTGAAAAATGAACAGCCCTGGCGATCAGCTCCTTGCCGGTACCGGTCTCTCCGGTAACGAGCACCGATACATTGCTGGAGGCCACCCTACCGGCAATGTTCATCACCTGTGCCATCGCGGAAGATTGCGATATGATGCCCTGAAAACCGAAACGCTCCGAAAGCTGTGTTCGAAGAAGGCTGTTTTCGCTGATAAGCTGCTTCCGTTCCAGCGTATTGCGGATCATGATCCTGAGCTGGTGAAGGTCAACCGGTTTGGTGATGTAGTCGATTGCACCGAGTTTCATGGCCTCGATAGCCAACTCCACGCTTCCGTAGGCGGTCATGATGACAACCTCGATACCGGGATTCCGGTGCTTCAGTGCCGAAAGCAGTTCGACTCCGCTCATTTCAGGCATTCTGAAATCGGAAAGCACGATATCGACAGCCTCCTCGGCGGCGATTTCAAGAGCTCTCCGGGGATGCGAAGACTTCAGCACCCGATACCCCTGTTTGGAAAGAAAACCGGCGATGCTCTCAAGCTGGACGCTTTCGTCCTCAACCACAAGTATGGTATGATCCATTATTGTCAGCCACCCGTTATATGAATGATTGCCGAAAAACCGCCGTTCACACAGCCGGCAGCACAACCCTGAAGACACTTCCCGCTCCTTCCCTGCTCGAAACCTCGATCATCCCTCCGTGGGCGTGGACAATCTGGTTGGCGATACTCAGCCCCATACCGGTGCCGTCGTCTTTAGTGGTAAAATAGAGGTTGAATATTTCCGGGAGTTTCGCGGCAGGAATTCCCGTACCGGTATCGGCAACCTCGATAACCGCCTGGCTCCCACGGCAGAACACCCTTAGCGCAATGTGTCCCCCCTCGGCTGTGGCTTCAACGCTGTTTCGAACGATGTTGAGCAGCACCTGCTGCATCTGCTCCCTGTCGAGCTGTACCGTTTTCCGGCACCCGGCATCAAGCGTAAAGCGGACACCTTTCTTTTCGGCCTCACTCTGCAGTACGGTACTGTAGCTTCCGACAAAGTCGTTAAGATTGACCGGCACCGGCATAAGCTGCGGCGGACGGACGAATTTGAGAAAGCGCTGGATAATGGCGTTGACGCGGTGCACCTCGGACACCACGGTTCGAACGAGATGGCGGTACTCGGGTTCGTCGGCAGCCGGCGAGAACTCGATATCGAGGCGTTGAGCCAGAATACCGATGGCGTTCAGCGGATTCCTGATCTCATGGGCAACTCCGGAAGCCAGCTCTCCCATTGCGCTGAGCTTCTCCTGCCGGTCGATAACCTGCTGCATGGCACGCTCTTCCGTCAGGTCGCGAAGAACGGCGACAGCCCCCAGGATACGCTCTCCGTTACCGGTTATTCGGCTGAAATTTCCTGCCAGCAGCCTTTCCCGATCGCCTGCATGGCAGAGAAATTCGCGATTGAAGGCAGCCTCGCTCCCTTCATCCATGATACCGGAAAGAAATTGAGCACATTCAGGAAAAACCGCCTGTACGGGTTTGCCTGTCGCTTCGCCGGAAGAGACCCGAAGCAGCTTCTCGGCCGGTCTGTTGATCAGGGTTACGCTCCCGGCAGCGTCTACCGTAAGAACGGCGTCTGCCATGCTTTCAAGAATGGTGGATGAAAATGTCTGCACCCGCTGGTAGGCGTCTTTTATAACCGTTTCGTTTCTGCGGCTTATGACGAGGTTGAACATGACAAGCCCTCCGATGGCAACAAGAGTGAACAGCATGAAAAAACGGTTTCGCAGCTTATCGAGGGCCGCGCTGAAATGATCGTTTTTCAGACCTATGCGCAAAAGCCCCACATTGGCAGAACCGTAATAAAAGGAATTCACGACTTCAAAAACCGTTCTGCCTTCGAATGCGGTCATCCGGGTCAGCGGCTTACGGGTCAGCATGGCCGATTCGAGAAAAGCGTCAGACCGGACGGATGCGGTTTTCGAAACATTGGGCGTGGCGGCCAGAATCCCGGTCGAGTCCTGCCAGATAATGTAGTCTATACCGGTACTGTCGGCTCCTATACGCTCAATGAGCTGGCCGACGCCAAGTTTCCGGCGCAGATCGAAAAGCCTTGTCGCATCAACATTTCCGGCAATCACACCACCCCTGCTCCGTTTGACGGCGGCAATCAGACGTGGCCCCCTGTCCGAGGAGCTTTGGCGGATTCCAAGCAGCAGGGAATCCTTTTGACCGGAAAATATCGGCTGCAGACAGAGCCGGGAGTCACACTGACGTAAGAGAGGGGTATGATCGGGTGGTGAATTGAAAGCGATGCGCTTTCCCTTGCTATCGAAAATGTTGACGCGGTAGATTCCGCTCGATCCGGCAATTGCTGAAAGCTCCTTCGAAGTCAGCTCGTGCTGTTTATCCAGGCGGTCCAGAAGGCGGAGCTGATCGATAAGGCTGCCTGTCAGGAGGGAGCTGTTTTCGGTATAGCCGGTGATGGCATTTTCAGCGCCCTCAGACAGCGCGTGCATGAGCAGTGCAGCCTCCTCGCGCATGATGTGCTCGATCTCGGATTTCCGGTAGTGGTATTCAAAAAGAGCCGTTCCGAGAAACAGGAGCACAAAAAGGGCAAACGCTGCGCCAAGATACTTCGGCGAAAGCATCATTACCCGTTTTTCCGGAAGCCTGTACTGTTCCATCTTTTTCAGTCATACTCCTGAAAGGTGTACGCCGCAATCATGAGCGTCCTCAAGGGCTGATCATGGTTTCAAGCATTTCGCGCAACCGGCTCATGTCGATGCCGTTTCTATCGGCTATTGCCCTCAGGGTCATAGCCGGCTCGGCTTCGATGCCTTTTTGCTTCATGGCAAGCTGCAGTGAAGCAGCCGATACGCCAGCTTCATCGGCTACCTCCTGCAGGGTTTTGCGACCAAGTCCCTCTGCCGGAAGTTTCCTGGCTCCGCTTTTTTCGGGAGCAAGAGGAACGTAAAGCTTTTCGGCCGTCGTATGGTTCTTCAGGGCTATCTCCCCAAGGGTCTGCTGAACCGAATCCACCCTGAATCCAGCTTTTTCGAGCTTCGCCTTCAGTATCCCCGCATCACCGCCAAGCCCCGGCTGAAGCGCAAGCTCGACAAGCGTCATGGTTTCGGCGTGAGGCACCGGTGGCTGCATCTCCCTTTTTTCCCACGACGCCGATACGCTGTTGCCGAAATCGATGATCGCTGCAAAAGGCTGCAGGGAAGAGTAGGTCCCGACTCCAAAAAGAAGCGCAAGCAGCACGCTGCCGGACAGCTCCAGCGGACTTTTCAGGCCGGCGCTCGTCTTTGTTTTCAGATACGAGAAGAACGCCTTCCAGTTGAGGACGAAAAGATGGAATATCGAGAGCAGGGCGAAGGCGAAACCGAAAATCGCATGCTGGTTTTCCCACCCGGTTTTTGTCAGGCCGAGCATGCGCCAGTCCGTCCAGTTCGCCACCCTGCCGGGTGGAGAGATATAGAGAATCACCCCCGAAACAAGCAGCATCAGAAAGGATAGCAGAAGCCCGAAACTGACAAAAATCCGCCAGCTGAACGATTTTTTCATGTTCACCTCCTCTCTACTGGTTCATAAGCCGACCCTTTCCTCCGCCACCCATACCTCTTCCACGACCCATTGCCGGGTTGTACTGATCCCAGAACCATCCGGTCACGGCCTTGAGCTCAGCATCAGTAAGCTTGATGAGCGGCATGAGCCCGAAGCGCGTTACCGCCTGCTGATCGACAGCTTTGTTTTTATCGGGTTTTTTCAGAAATGCTGCCATGTGAGCTACACCCTCGGCTTTCGTCGCAAACTTCTCGTGGTAGCGGTTGGCCAGAGGGATAACCGGCGGAGCGGATTTGGGGGGCGGATTGATGGAGTGACAGACGCTGCAGTTGCGATCGAATACCGCCCTGCCGTCAGGCGTTACGGCCGTTGCCGCCGAAGGATGAACCTCCGATACGATTCCAGATAACATAAACACATACAAGATTTTTTTCATGACAACACTCCTTTGATAACAACCATTGCTGAACCTACAGACATCAACTTTGCCCTGCAAAGCATAACGCGGCAGCATCGCCCGGCGTTCTGGCTCCAATCGCCCCGACGGTTACTCGCGATACTTTCATGGCAATAAGTAAATATCAAAAAACATGCCAATAAGAGAAAACATCACGCAACCTCTTTTTTCAGAAGGCATTACGCGTCGTTCGGCGTTAACGGCCACAACACTGCAGTATAAGAATTCCGACCGAAAGGTCGAAATATCGACCATACGGTCGGAGTCGCAGCCTTTCGGAAAGGGAACCCCTCCGTAATTTTAAGCGAAGTTTAAGCTTCTCATGAGAATCCTTTAAGGAAAGGGATGCTACCTTGTTCATGTTTTAAGCCATAGTCAGGCGACAGCCTTCGGGAGCCTGACGAAACATAACCAAAGGAGATAGCATGACATTGAAATCATGGGCAACCCCGCTTGCCATCGGAGCTTTTATCATTTCTGGCGTTACAGGTCTTCTGTTATTTTTCGATATTGAAATCGGGCTGGTCGAACCGGTTCACAAATGGCTCAGCTGGCTGCTTCTTGGAGGCATCCTGCTCCATACCGCTTCGAACTGGAAGGTGTTTACCGGTTATTTCTCGAAAAAAGCCGGCCTTGGAATAATCGGCGCGGCGGCTCTTGTCACGACGCTCTCACTGCTGCCGATGTTCGGCGAGGGCGAAGAGGAGCACGGAAAGGAGAACACCGGAAAAGCCGCCGTGCAGGCGCTCGAATCCTCTTCGCTCGAAACCGTCGCACTGGTTCTGAAAGCGACACCGGAAGACCTTGCCGCAAGACTTGAAAAAGAAGGCATCGCAGCCACCAATCCGTCCATGACCATCGCCGAGATTGCGCAAAAGAACGGAAAGGAGGAAAAAATGGTGCTCGGAGCGCTCTTCGGGAAACCCGGAAAGGGCGGAGAGGAGCGGATGGAGGGTGACGAAGACGATCATTAACGAATTACAACTGTCATGCGGATTCTTGTCATCGAGGATGAACCCGGAATAGCGCGCTTTCTCAAGGACGGACTTGAAGAGGAGTATTTTGCCGTCGATCTGGCGTTCGACGGCAAAAGTGGCCTTGATATGGCTCTCCTGAACGAGTACGATCTCCTGATCGTTGACTGGATGATTCCGGGCATCAGCGGTATCGAGGTGTGCCGGCAGGTTCGCAAGGCCGGCATCGATGTGCCGCTGATTTTCCTGACCGCCAAAGACGCCCTCGAGGATATCGTATTCGGCCTCGACGCCGGTGCCAGCGACTACATCAGAAAACCGTTCGCCTTCGAGGAGCTGCTTGCCCGCATACGGGTTCAGCTCCGCAGAAACAGCCCCGCCGGCGACCAGCTTACGGCCGGAAGGCTCAGCGTCAATCCCGTTACCCATCAGGTATTCTGCGGCACCGGAGAGATCATGCTGACCCCGAAGGAGTTTTCCCTGCTGGAGTATCTGGTGCGCAACAAGGAAAAGGTCTGCACCAGAAGCCGCATCATCGAACACGTCTGGGACATTCATTTCGATTCCGATACCTCGGTAATCGACGTGTATATCAACTTTCTCCGGAAAAAACTCGACCATGCAGGGTGCGGAAACATCATTCAGACCATCCGGGGCGTCGGCTACATCATCCGCGAGTCCTGAATGCCGGGCATAAAAAAAAACAGAGGGTTCGGCCGGAAGCATGCCGGTTCCGTTCAGGAAAAACCTTCCCTGAGCCTGCGCAGCCGCATTGCACTCTATTACACCATCGCGACGGCAATCCTGCTCGCCCTTGTCTTTACGCTTGTATTTTTCACGGTCGAACGGGTGGTCTACAGCCACTTCGACGACGAGCTCGATCGGGAAGTCTCGGAAATCCTCGAAAAACAATCGCATGGAAGATCTGATGTATGGAATTTCGACATCTCCGACGATGACAGCCACAGTGATGAAGGCGGCGATCATCATCACGAAAGAGGGGATGACGAAAACAGGGATGAAGATGATGAAGAATTTGTCCAGCTTGTCAGTCAGACCGGAAAAGTAATTGCCAGATCGGCTAACCTTGCCGGCGACACCCTCACCTTTCAACCCGGCGGACAGCAAAAGCGCTTTCGAAGCAGCACCGCCGGTCGGCTCGATGTGCGTCAGGTTCAGGTTCCGCTGGCCGATTCAAAAGGAAAAATCGAAGGTTACCTCCTCGCGGCGGTTCCCGTTCGGGATGCCGTCACGATTCTCGGCGATCTGAAGCAGGTGCTTCTGCTGTCGTATCCGGCCATTATTCTTACCCTCTTCATCCTCACAAGAGTTATTGCAGGTCGAAGCATCCGGCCGGTTGAAGAGGTCATTGCCTCGGCAGAAAAAATAACCAGGGAAAATCTCGAACGGCGCATTCCCCTTCCCCGAAACCAGGATGAACTCTACAGGCTTTCCGCCACAATCAACGCACTGCTCGAACGCCTCCAGGATGCGTTTCAGCGGGAAAAACAGTTTACATCCGATGCTTCCCACGAACTGAAAACGCCGCTCGCATCCCTGAAAGGCACTCTCGAAGTGCTGGTGCGGAAACCAAGGGAACGCGAACACTATGAAGAACGGATCCGCTTCTGTCTTAAAGAGCTGGACCGGATGTCGAGACTGATCGACCAGCTTCTTGTGCTTGCCCGCTACGAAAGCAACGGCATAAAAGCTCATATGGAATCCGTGGATCCTGGTTGCCATATCAGCGAAGCGATCGGACGGATGCACCCCCATGCTCTGCAGAAAAACATTCCGATCAGTTTTACCGGGCCGGAATCATGCATGGTTTCGGCTGACCCGGCAATGCTCGACATGATTTTCGAAAATATCCTGTCGAACGCCATCAAGTACTCCCCTTCAGGGTCAACAGTCTCGGTGACGCTTTCAAACAGCACCGGTTCTGTGCTCTGCAGCATTGTCGATAACGGTATAGGCATTCCGGAAGAAAAGCTTTCAAGGGTTTTCGAACGGTTTTACCGGGTTGACGAATCGAGAAGCTCGGGAACCGGGGGGTTCGGTCTCGGGCTCGCTATCGTGAAAAAACTTGCCGACCTGCAGCAGATAGCGGTAACGATAACAAGCCGCACAGGCACGGGGACAACCATCGAGCTGCGCTTTTCACGTCACGAAAAATTTTAAGCGGTTTTTATGCCTTGTTTTATCCCTGCTTAAGAATCCCCTGATATCTTGTTCAAAAGAACACTGTCCCGAATACGAACGGATGGGCAAGTGATACTTTCTGTGGCTTGACGATTTCCGACAATGTGGCAATCCGTGCTTATACAACGGGCTTTACCGCTCACGCTCTCCTACCTGCTGCTCGTTGCTGCAGCGATATCGCTCGATTACATCCTGCATGCCGCCCGTCTGGCATGGATCGGACGGTATCTGGGAGTTGCCGGAACAGCGTTTCTCGTTTTTTCGTTCGGGTATTCAGCCCGCAAAAAAAAGCTTGTCCGGAGCGGCACGCTTAAATTTTTTCTCAGGCTCCACTGCAATGCAGGGTGGATCGGAACTCTCATGGTGCTGGTGCATTCAGGTATCCACTTCAATGCGATGCTTCCCTGGGCGGCTACTGCCTTCATGATGATCGTAACTGCCAGCGGCCATATCGGGCAGTACCTTGTCCGAAAAATCCGGGAAGAGGTGAAAATGAAAAAAAAGCAGGCCGGCATCACGGAAAATGCCGATGATTTCCCGGACCAGCAGCACTACTGGGACAGCCTGACCGTGAGCGCTCTCGACAGATGGCGAACCATTCATATGCCCATCGTTTCCGTGCTGCTTCTTCTCTGCATGCTGCATATCTTTTCCGTTATCTTCTTTCTGAACTGGGAGTAAAAACGTGAAACCGCTGTTCGTTTTCATCCTGTGCCTCGTCATTCTCGCTGCGCTGGCTATAGCCTTTCCCGATCCGCTGCTAAGTCCCGGCCAGCTCCTGAAAGGACATGAAAAACTGGAAACATCCTGCCTGAGCTGCCACCAGCCATTCGGCGGAGCCGCATCGGCCCGATGCATCTCCTGTCACAAACCGGACGATATCGGGATCAGAAGCGTCGCCGGTAACCCGATTCCGGCAGATTCCGGAAAAGCACCCTTTCATAAGGCGCTTGCCGGGAAATCCTGTACCGGCTGCCACTCCGATCACCGGGGAGCCAAAGCGGCACCGGCTCTCAAAACGTTCAGACACCAGTATCTGCCACCTGACTTCAGCAACAGGTGTATCGATTGCCACAGGAGCAGGAAACCTGGGGACGACATCCATCGTGCCCTGTCATCGAATTGTGCGGAATGCCACGGCACGAAACAATGGAAGCCCGCAACCTTCGATCACAAGAGCTTCGTCGCCGCGGCCGGCAAACAGTGCGTCTCCTGCCACAAGCCGGACCGCCCGAACGACAACCTCCATCTGAACGCAGCGGCTGCGAGCTGCGGCGCATGCCACGGCACGAAACAATGGAAGCCCGCAACCTTCGATCACAAGAGCTTCGTCGCCGCGGCCGGCAAACAGTGCGTCTCCTGCCACAAACCGGACCGCCCGAACGACAACCTCCACCTCAACGCTGCGGCTGCGAGCTGCGGTGCATGCCATGGCACGAAACAATGGAAGCCCGCAACCTTCGATCACAAGAGCTTCGTCGCCGCGGCCGGCAAACAGTGCGTCTCCTGCCACAAACCGGACCGCCCGAACGACAACCTCCACCTCAACGCTGCGGCTGCGAGCTGCGGTGCATGCCATGGCACGAAACAATGGAAGCCCGCAACCTTCGATCACAAGAGCTTCGTCGCCGCGGCCGGCAAACAGTGCGTCTCCTGCCACAAACCGGACCGCCCGAACGACAACCTCCACCTCAACGCTGCGGCTGCGAGCTGCGGCGCATGCCACGGCACGAAACGGTGGAAACCCGCAACCTTCGACCATGCCAGGTTCGCCGCCTCCTCGACCAAACAGTGCGTCTCCTGCCACAAGCCGGACCGCCCGAACGACAACCTCCACCTGAACGCAGCGGCTGCGAGCTGCGGCGCATGCCACGGCACGAAACAATGGAAACCCGCAACCTTCGACCATGCCAGGTTCGCCGCCTCCTCGACCAAACAGTGCGTCTCCTGCCACAAGCCGGACCGCCCGAACGACAACCTCCATCTGAACGCAGCGGCTGCGAGCTGCGGCGCATGCCACGGCACGAAACAATGGAAACCCGCAACCTTCGACCATAACCGGTATTTCCCGCTTGACCGTCATCACAGGGCAAGTTGCACAACCTGCCATCCCGGCCCATCGGGTTATAAAACCTATACCTGTTACAATTGTCACGAGCACGCTCCCGCCGCGATCGCCGCCGAGCACCGGGAGGAAGGCATCTACCGGTACGACAACTGCATGAAATGCCACCGAAGCGGAAAATCCGGCGAACATGACGATTAGGCGCTCCTGCCGCCGGAGGAGAAGGATATCCTTCCGGCGGCAAGAATGGCTGAAAGACCCGTCACGGCAATCTGCAGCAGAGGCAGCAGGCCGATACCGGAAAGCGTGGGCATTGAAGGAAGATAGCTCCATGCATGCAGAACATGCACGGCCGCATACTCAAAACACGTTGCAGCCACGAGAGCCAGCAGCGTGAAGAGCGCCAGATGCCGCACCGTGTTCTCCCAGAGAAGGGCACGCAAAATGAGTGAAACAAGCAGATAGAGCCCGGAAACCCCGAACGCGTCATAGCAGGCCATTTCAACCATCATGGGCACATAGCCTGACGCGGCCATTGCCGGATGATCCCGATAAAGGAGGCCGTGCAGGGACTCCCAGAAAAAATTCAGGAAAAACGCCGTAACCCACAGTGCCGAAAAAAAAGATATCTGCCGTTTTCTTTTCGTCTCCATTGTTCACCTCCCGATTCATAAACGCCCGGTACACCCTACTCGATCCTGCCGCTTACGCCGGGACCGGAAAGGCGGCTGCGACCGCCGGAAACAGGGTGCACGCGGATGCGGGCCGGAATGCGCTCCCTTATGGCCGGCACATGGGAGATGATGCCGATGACCTTGCCGTTCTGCCGCAGAGCGGCAAGCGTCTGCAACGCGGTATCAAGCGCCTCTTCGTCAAGTGTTCCGAATCCTTCGTCGAGAAAGAGCGTATCGACCCGGACCTTGCGGCTCGACATCTGCGAAAGTCCGAGCGCAAGCGCCAGGCTTACGATGAAGCTCTCCCCTCCCGAAAGGTTTTTTGTGGAACGCACCTCCCCGGCCTGCCAGGTATCGATCACGTCGAGATCAAGAGGATGTTCCGCGGATTGGACAAGCAGGTAGCGGTCGGTCATGGAGGCAAGCTGCCGGTTGGCATGACCGAGCATGATCTCGAAGGTGAGCCCCTGTGCGAAGTTGCGGAATTTCTTGCCGTCGGCTGAACCGATCATCTGGTCGAGAGCCGTCCATCGCACATATTCAGCCTGCTGTACCGCAAGCGCCGCTTTTTTTTCACGCAGCCGTTCCTCTGCCTGCCGATGCTCCTGAAGGCGCAACCGCAGTCCGGCAACAGCAGGTTGCAATGTGGCGAGTTTTTCCGAAACAGTTTCAAGCTCCTGCGAAAGGGCTTCAGCGGATTTAGCGCTCAGCGCCCGGGCTTCCTCCTGCTGCAGCTTGCTCCGGCGTTCGCCCTGCAGGGTCTGTAGTCCGATCCGGCGAGCGGAAAGCGTTTCAGCCTGCCGCTCCAGCGCCTGCATCGCTTCCCTGCCGAGCAGGGCGGAAAGCAAGCTCCCGAAATCAGGAAAGCCCTTCAGGGCAATCTCATGCAAAAGCCGTGCACGTTTGCCGTCGATCTCCTTCGCCCTCCTGTCCGACGATCCGGCAAGCATGGCAAGGCGCGCCGACAGATCACCGATCCGGTGTGACTGGTCGTCTCTCTGGCTTCTTGTCTCTTCGAGAAGCGTTTCAGCCTGTCGGCAGGCTCGGGCGAGCTGCAGTTCCTCGTCATCCGGACACCTCTCTCCGAACAGTTTTCTGCGCTCCTCGCCGAGAACATGTGCCGATTGCTCCAGAGTGGCAAGCTGGTGCTGTTTTTCGGCAAGTTCCTTCGATGCCGCCTCATGCACTTCCTGCTGCACCCTGAGGGTACCGGCAAGCAGATCGATGCGCTGATGTGCCGCAACCCGGCGCTCCTCGGCTTTCCGCCACCTGTCCAGGCGGACTTTCAGGTGCTGCAGTGCGTCCGCCGGAGTTTGATCCGTTTCCGGCCTGATGCCGAAAACCGAAAGCTGACGCCAGAGCGTATTCCTGAACGCCGATTTTCGCTCCGAAGCAAGAAAGAGCGACTGCTCCGCCTTTTCGACCTCCAGGGAAGCACTTTTCAGGGCATATGCGGCAGCCTCCTCGCTCCGGACCGCAGCATTGCATGTCCCGGACAGTTGCCGCTCCTCTTCCTCGAAGAGTGCACGCTCTGCAAACAGCCGCTCCGCTTCCTCAAGCTTTTCCCGAAGTTCCGAAAGTCCGGAGCGTGCCCGGGAAACCAGTACGTCTGTCTCCTCCGGAACCGGTTCGCCCCCGATGCCAAGCCGGTGGAGAAGATCACCGGAGTCCCGCCGCTCCCGGCCGAGGGCTGTCTGCAGATTGCCGGTTTCCAGTTCGTGGTGTTCCCGTTCCTTCTCCAGTCCGGCGATCTCGACATGCAGCGCATGCACGCGGACCACGGTTTCCTGAAGCGCCGTTCTGGCATGGCGAAGCCTTTCGCCTTCATCCCCTTTCACCGGAACGCCCCCGACGGCATAGGGATGATGCAAGGAGCCGCAGAGCGGGCAGGGATCACCTTCCTGCAGCCTTGTGCGCTGCTCTTCGAGCGAGCGTATTTTCACCTGCAGTCCCGCCTCCCGCTCGAGCCCTTCGACAATCTCTTCTTCCCTCTGCTGCACCAGAACAAGTTTTTCGATCTCCTTTCGGGCAGCGGAGCCCATCGTGCCGATGAGATGCATTCTCTCCGTGCATGATGCCAGCCGCCTCGTCAGGTCAGCCTCGGCGGAAAAGTGTTCCGAAAGCGATTCAAGCATTCTCAGTCGCTCAGCAAGACCCTCCGTTTTCCGGCGCAATGCAGACATGTCCGATCCGGCAAGCAGTGCATCGAGGCTTTCTGCAAGCGCCTGCAGCCGCTTGCGGCATGCTTCGAGAGCGCTTTTCGATGGCTTGCTTTCCGGCTCCAGATTCCGGAGGATCTCTCCGGCTTCATCCCGCTGCTTGCGGACCTTTTCGCACTCCAGCAGTGCATCCCGTTCCACGACCTGCAGATCATCGAGCCGGCGGATGCCTTCCTCGATACCGCTCAGGGAAGCGGCAAGCGCCGCATCAGGCGCATGGGCGGCAAGATAGGCCTCAGACTCGCCTGCAGTCTTTCGCTCCCGGGCGGTCTCCTCCTGCAGACGGAGCGTTGCGGTCACGGATGCCGTCATCCTGTCACGAATATCCCCTATCGTGCGCTCCATTTCACGGCACATCTCCCGCTTCGCCGACAGTTCATGGTCAAGTTCCCTTACCCTGCGGATAACCGGCATGAGGTTCTGCACCTCTTCCTTCAGCTTTCCGACTTGCTTTCCGGCCTGCAGGAACGTCTGCGTCCGTTCGGCAAGAACGGTTTCCGCCTGTTCGAGGTCTGTCCTGAGGGCGGCCTGCTCTGCAGACTCACGATCCTGAAGCAGCTGCAGTTGCTGTATCTCCGCACAGACGGTCTCAAAGGGCGCCGCACACCGGGCAAGTTCCAGCCGCTCCAGCTCGGAACGGAACCCCTCTTCAAGGCGTGCAAGCTCCCTGAAATCATCCTCCATCGCAGTCAGTTCAGCCTTCATGACGGCAATCTGCCGGAGCCAGCCAAGCGCGGCTTCAGTTTCACGCTGCATGCGGAACAGCCCGGACTCCTCGGCCTCTTTATCCTTCACGGCGGCTTCAGTCGCGGCAAGCTCCTCCTCTCCGAGCGGCAGGATTCCGGCGCACTCCGACCGGAGCACATCGATCTTCATCTGCTCGGTACGGGTTCGTTCATGCACCCTCACCGATACAAGCGAATAGATTTCCGTGCCGGTGATCTGCTCGAGCACCGGAGCCCGTTCATCGCAGGATGCCTGCAGAAAAGCCGCGAAATCCCCCTGTGCAAGCAGCATGGAGCGGGTGAACTGCCCGAAATCCATGCCGGAGTGCCTTTCGACCGCCGCCAGCGTCTCCTGAAGCTTCGATTCGATGATTTTTCCTGTCAGGGCGTCTGAAATCTCGTGCTTCGGATGCTGCAGTTCGCCGGTGGGGCTTTTTCGTGCCCGGTGCTGCGACCAGCGGCAGCGATACCTTCCGGTGGCGGTTTCAAAAACGACTTCCGAAAAACACTCCCCCGTGCGGCGCGACATGATTTCGTTCGAGCTTTTCGTAATCCTGCCGAGACGGGGTGTCTGGCCGTACAGGGCAAGCGAAACCGCGTCGAGCAGCGTGCTTTTGCCTGAACCGGTCGGTCCGGTAATGGCAAAGATCCCGTCCGACATGTACTCAGGCGCACTGAAATCCACAAACCACTCGCCGAAGAGGGAGTTCAGGTTTTTGAAGTGTAAGGAGAGGATTTTCATGCTGTTGGCTCTACCCTGTGCAATGGCACAAACAACTTAAAATACGGCTCTTCAGAGACAAAACCGTCCTTGCCCCTCCGGAATCGTTTGCCGCTCCGGCAGTTTTCCGTACCAGCACCTGAGCGGGCCCTGCTCGATCAGGATGGCGCAGTAGTTGCATTTGATGCAGCACGAAGCGGTCCGGATGCCTTCCCGGAACTTCCGGACAATGTCCGTCTCGATAACGAAGGGACGCGACATGGAGACAAAGTCTGCAGCGCCGGTGTCGAGTGCATCGGAAACGTCTGTCAGCGTATGAATCCCCCCTACCGTGATCACCGGAATCGAAACAGCTTGCCTGATGGTCCGGGCCGCATCGATATTGTAGTTCGTTACGGGTTGAGGACGGGGCATGCCGAGACGAAGCAGGGGCGCAACAACAGCCTTTCTGAGCGGCACAGGTATTGCTGTAAACCTGAAATTGCAGGCAAGAAGAGGCGCAACGGGCAGTTCGGGCCCGCGCATGATCGAGAGCCCCTCCTCGACGGTACCGGATGAAACCTCTATGGCGGAACATCCGGAAGCTTCGAGCAGACGGGCGATCCCGACAGCTTCGTCGATCCGCATCCCTCCGGGCCTCCGGTCGTAGGCACTGATTTTGGCCAGCACGGGATAGTCGCCCAGCTCCCGCCTGATGCGCAGCAGGATTTCCGAAACGATGCGGAACCGGTTTTCGAGCGAGCCGCCCCAGCGGTCGCGGCGGCGATTGGTGTAGCCCGAAAGGAACTGCGCCAGCAGATAGCCGTGCGCCATGTGGAGCTGCACGCCGTCGAATCCCGCGCGGGCGGCACGTCCGGCAGCCGCCGCAAAGTCGGCGATGATGGCCGCAATTCCCTCCTCGTCGAGTTCCCTGGGGATCTCTTCGTTGAAAATGCGGTCTTTCAGCGCCGAAGGTGCAACAGGCTTCATGCCGGTTACAGCCGAGCGGGTCTGGCGGCCGCAGTGGGCAAGCTGCAGGATGATCGGGCAGCCGTGGCTGTGAACAGCTCCGGTGAGCCGCCGGTAAGCCGGAACGAGGCTGTCTTCATGCATCATCAGCATGCCGGGCAGGCTGCTGCGCCCGTCCTGCTGTATCCCGGCATAACCGGTAATGATGGCCCCCGCTCCTCCGCGGGCGATAGCCGTATACAGCTTTTCATGGGCGGGGCCCGGCGCTCCGCTTTGCTCTGCCATGCTTTCATGGGTCGCCGAACGCAGCAGGCGGTTCCGGAGGGGGATGCCGACAATGGCAGCGGGATTGAACAGGTCGGGATGCATCATAGGTTTTACCATCGCATAACTGAAACAAGAACTGCAGGATACCGGCGTCACTCCCCCTTCTTTTCATTGCGGACCAGTTCGACAATCTCCTGATATGCCAGCAGAAGTGAGGGGCGCTGGGCTTCGGGAACGTTGGCGGCATCAAGGCGGCGCAGAAAAACGTCAAGTTCATCGAGGTCTTCGAGCGACTCATCTTGCGACACCGGCCCGATGGCCAGCGATGCGGCCCGGCTGTTTCGGATCCTGCGGATTTCAAGCGACGAACCTTTTACAGCTTCGTCAATCAGACCCCTGAGATCACCCGGCAGATCGTTGCCGGTGTACTCGATCTCCAGCCAGGCACTGCTGCCTGCAGCCCTCAGGTCAACGATTCGCGAGGTAATGGCTTCAAGCGTGCCGCCGATCCGTTCGAGCTGCTGGAAGCATGGCACGAAAACAGCGGAGATCGTTCGTTCGTTTCCGCTGAACTCAACAAGCACAACCTCTTTCTGCTGCCCGGCCTCTCCGAACCCCATCGGAACTGGCGAGCCGCTGTAGCGCAGGTGCTCCTCACCTGCCACTTGCTGCGGAACGTGCAGGTGGCCGAGAGCGAGATAGTCGATCCCTGCGGGAAAAACCGAACGGCTGACATGAGCCAGGGAACCGACATAGATTTCGCGTACTCCGTCGCCTTCGACGGTCGTTCCCCCCGCCGTGAAGAGGTGACCCATGGCGATCAGGGGAAGGAAGCCTCCCTCCTGCAGCCGCACCTGCTCGGCTGCCTGGCAGACATCGCGGTAGTGGCGTTCGATGCCATCGATCATCTTGCGGTTCTTCTCCTCCATGCTCTCTCCCGGTCCCACCATGCGGATGTCACGGTCGCGCAGGTGCGGCACCGCACACACGATGGCTTCGGCCTTTCCTTTCCGGTCGCGGAGCACCATCACCTCGTCCATGGGATCGTCACCCGGCGAGCCGACAACATGCACGTCGAGCGCGCAAAGCAGGGCTTTGGGAGCGTCGAGAAACGAGGGGGAATCGTGGTTTCCGGCTATGATCACCACATGGCGGCACACCTTCGAACGGGCCACGCGGTTGAGAAAGCCGTAATAGATTTCCTGCGCCCGGCTGCCAGGCACGGCACTGTCGAACACGTCGCCGGCAACGAGCAGGGCATCGACATGCTCCTTCTCGATCAGCTCGAAAAGCCAGTCGAGGAATGCCGAGAATTCGTCGTAACGGCTTCTGCCGTAAAGCGTGTGGCCCAGATGCCAGTCGGAGGTATGGAGAAGTTTCATGCTACCGGCTCTCCCCTTCCTCATGCCCGTTCGGCGGAGCGGCAGCGGAGGATGTTCCGGAGCCGAGCCCTCCAAGGGCGATGGCAATGCCTATGGCCACCAGCAGGACTCCCGAAATCGACTCGATGACGACGAGAATCTTTGAAAATCGGCCCTGAGGAATGATATCGCCGAATCCGGTCGAGGTTATGGTGACCTCGCTGAAGTAGAGGCAGTCGAGAAAAACCGGAACCTTGGCCTGGTGGTTGAACGAGATCACCTCGTTCAGGGGAATGCGGCTTGCCTCCAGCAGTTTTTCTGCCGGCGGCGGCCCGGCCTCTTCAGGCCATCCGGCAACCTTGTCGCCAATGCCACGCCACATGGCGGGGGAAACGCCCTGAAAGGCCCGCACGGACGCCTTGCGCCTGAACGCCTCGTCGTACCGTTTCACGGAGCCCCGCATCGAGGGAGTGCGAAGCTTCTCGTAATACCGGTACTCCGCCATCGATTCGTTCAGGTCCCCTATCGAGCACTGGAAATAGAAGAAACCAGAAAACACCACGAGTTCGAACGAAATGTTGTCGCCGAACAGTTGCCCGGAAACCCATAAAAACTCCGACAGATCCACAAAGCCGGCACAGAGAAACAGGCAGAATCCCGCCGTGGCCAGTATCTGCCGGTTTGTTTTCAGGAATTCGAGTAGGGAGCCCATCATGTTCGAAATTTTCTGTAATCGGGTTGGCCGGCTGAAACACCATTCTCCGGCAATATACCGATCCTCCCGAGCCAAAGAAACTGTTCAGGGAACCCGTTCCCCGAATTCGGAATCGTGAAACGGCTGCAACGAAGAGTTCGCTGTCTCGCCTGTCCTGCTTTTCTGCACATCCCGCAGGGATGGCCTGTCGGCAGCACGGGGTGCAACCCGCGGCGATATAAAAGGATGATTGCTTCGGGAGCGCCAAAGAGTGCGATTGCTTGCGCTCGTTTCGGCTTCAGGAAAAGAGACGTCAGGATGCGCTTAATGCTCGATGCTGATTACGTCCGGAAACTTCTGTGCAGCATGAAAAACCGTCAAAACCGTTATGCTATCCTGGCGAACAGTGTAGATCACGATGAAAGGATTGTCTGGAAAAACAAGTTCACGGGTACCGTCAATACGCCCGCTCCTACCGATTTGCGGATATTGAGAGAGTTTGAGGGCAGTCTTTCCGATAAGGGCTCGAATGATCTTCCTTGCGGCGACAGGATTGTCGTGAGAGACATACGCCTCGATCTCCTCCAGCCGCTGCTTAGCGGTCTGTGTCCACCGGACTTTCAGCAGGCTTTTCATCCCAGAGTTTTTCCATCTCCTCCTGCGAAACTGTCCGTCCCTTGTCGAGGTCGCTCAAACCCGCAATAATGCTCTGCACCTGCCATTCATTCATGGTGAGGTAGTGCTCGATAGCCTCTTCTATCACGAAAGACCTGGATCGTCTGGTAGCCTCGGCAAGACGATCAACGCGCATTTTCATTGTGGCAGGCATTTTAAAACTGACCTGCTCGCGCGATTCCGTTTTTTTTGCGCCTGGACTCACACGCACCTCCTTTTTCATCGAAACCTCATGGCATTACCGGGTATTACCTGATAATACAAGACACGTTCTGCTTTTCCAAAAGGATCTCACTCACGACCGTCACCGACTCCCAAGTGCTCAGTGACTGCAGCTTTCCAAAGAAAAATGATGATCGACCGTTGTTTTAATCAAAAGGAATCGGTATGATAAAAAGTATGATAACCATGCAATGAGGTGAGCAGATGGGAAAAACAAAAGTTGCCGTAACCATTGATGCCGCAACCATCATAAAAATTGACCGGCTTGTCAATGCGAAGGTTTTTGCCAATCGCAGTCAGGCAATACAGGAAGCGCTCCATGAAAAAATCGAACGCATCGAGCACAGCAGACTGGCCGAAGAATGCGCAAAACTTGATGCTGTCGAAGAGCGCCAACTTGCGGAAGAGGGGATGAACGGAGAAATTGAGGCATGGCCGGAATACTGAGGGGTGATATCCGATGGGCCGACCTCAACCCGACGCGGGGAAATGAGCAATCCGGCCTCCGACCAGTACTGGTTGTAAGCCATGACGTGTTTAATGACCGATCAGGAACTGTTATTGCAATCGCGTTGACAAGCCAGCCGCAAAAAGCGGGCTTTCCGCTTACCATGCCAATTGAATCAGCCGATCTTCCGAAAAAAACGCGGGTTAAAATCAGCCAGATCAGAACCCTGTCAACAGAACGGATCGGAAGCAGAATCGGAAGGCTTTCTGCCGAAGAGTTGATTCGGGTTATCGAAGGCCTCAATGAGATTATCGGAACATAATCCGGACTTTCCCATACTATCCAGGCAAAAACGGAATGGCTTCACCCTGGAAGCACCATCACGCCCCGTTGAGACGGAACAGTAATCTGTAGCTGACTTGATAGTGGAATTTTCAGCAACGGATCAACGGAGCCTCTTGTTGCTTCGCAGGCAACAACATCCCGGAACTGTTCACAAGTCCCCCGCAGATATGAAATCGCTTCAGGGATATGTGAAGGTAACGTTCACCCAGCATGTATTGAAACCATCTTTGATATTGGGGATCACCCTGTACCTCCCTGCAGGAAGAGAATAACCTGCAGATTCGCCGATTGTATCGAAATTTCTGACCATCTCTCCGGACTCCTTTTCGATCCAGAATCCGCTTGCCCCCTGACTGTCGATGTTTGATATAGTCCCGGTCGCAGGCAGGGTAAATAACTGACCGCTGATTTCCGCATTATGACCAGGGTACCCTCTGCTTTGCCTCCCGCTGCCGGATACAGTTGCTGCATAGGAAACGGACGAGACAAAGATGACCGCCAGAATGATAACCGAAAACGCCTTCAATGTTTGTTTAAGCATGGCACTTCCGTGAATTTTGTTGATAAAAAATTGATAATCAACGAGATAGCACAACCAAATATAAGCAGAAAACGAGATAGAAAAAAAGCCACAAAACGTAAAGGTATCGGAGATGCCGTGTTTTACTCCTCTCCAGGATCATTTATAACATATACTTAAGGGCATCTCAAAAAAGTGTGATGAGCGATCAAAGTGCAAGGCGGACGGAACGCGAGTATAGCGGTGCAGAGTCCCGAAAGCTTTCGGGATGAGGATTTCGATCCCGACTTGTCGGGACAGCGCAGCAATTTGGGTGCGCAATAACTTTATAGAGGTACCCATGAGCTCTTGCAGGACGTTTATCACATGGAATGACGCCTGATGGAATTCCGGTTTAAAGTAAAAGTAACGGACTCCGACGATGACCGGTCAGCGGTGATTCAGTTCAGGGCCGGATCAGAACCCTGTCAACAGAACGGATCGGAAGCAGAATCGGAAGGCTTTCTGCCGAAGAGCCGATTCGGGTTATCGAAGGCCTCAATGAGATTATCGGAACATAATCCAGACTTTCCCATACTATCCAGGCAAAAACGGCATGGCTTCACCCTGGAAGCACCATCACGCCCCGTTGAGACGGAACAGTAATCTGTAGCTGACTTGATAGTGGAATTCTTAGCAACGGAGTCGCGATAGAGGAAGCACCGGAGTTTTCACACGGCGACCGAGAAACGCCCAACATGCTCATTCAGGGCGACAACCTTGATGCGCTGAAAGCCTTACTTCCCTACTATGCGGGAAAGGTGAAGTGCATCTTTCATTGATCCGCCCTACAACACCCGCAGCGCGTTCGAGCATTACGACGACAACCTTGAGCACACCCAATGGATTGCCATGATGTACCCGCGTCTTGAATTGTTGCGGGAGTTACTGGCCGAAGATGGGAGCATTTGGGTTTCTGTTGATGACAATGAAGCACATTATCTGAAGGTCGTTATGGATGAGATTTTCGGGCGAGGTTGTTTCATTGCTGATATAGTGAGTATTATATTGCTTGTTTCACCTTCTTTTTTATATTATGTGTAGCCTGTTTTGCATGAAGGTCGGCTCCAAGCCGTTGAAGGGTATCCTTCTCAGTGCAATGATGGGCTTTTTTTATTTATTGTTTTTTAAGCAGTTATCGCTCGACAGCTTTCTTTTTCTGTTGTAATAATTTCGGCCACTCTCCCACTTTTCGAAGTCATAAATATCCTGCACCATTGCGACCTGTTCGCTGATATAATCGTAGTATCGCGTTTCTCCTCTTTCAAAAACCCGTTGTATTGCCCAGCAGAAATAATCGGAGATATTCAGTAACGGCTCTGTTGTCGGTTGCTGAACGTTGAAGACGACTGTGCAGCTGTTCGCTTTTTCAGGTGATATTGAATTTGCCCTGTGAACGGCTTTCATTAACCCTTTTTGCAGATTGGTATGCGACGTGCATTTTGAGCGGTGAGAGATATTGAGCACAAGCCTCTCATAAGCATTCAGTTTATTTTTCAGCAAATGGGATAGCATGTCGGCATAAAATTCAGCCTCTTTTCCATTGTGTTTTTTTTCATAAAGTTCCGGAATTTTCCTGCCTACAACAGCTTCAAAACTGCAATCAATATTTCTTATCAGATCAAAAGCCATTTTCCTGACTTCGGGGAGATCATCCTTTGCATGAAAGAAATAGCCATAAGCAGCTTTCTTTTTTTCAATACTCGGCACTCCGTTAAAGTAAGAGTTTTCTGCAATGGCTTGCTGAAGTTCTATGACCTTTTTCCTGACCTCATCGAGCGGTTCATTGATTTTCAGCATCCCGAGAATAAAGCAGCAAGAAGATCCCTCGTTGCCTATGACAGGAATCTTCCCTTTGCCAAAAAAAGTTGTATCTCCGGCTTCATCTAAAAACCGGTGATAACTATAAGAATCTTTATTCATATGTTATATATCGGCTCATAATTACATCAGATTATTTCGCTTGATTTATATCAGCATCGCGGTCTTCACGGAGGTAGATTTTCATGGTTTTGGGATCGAGACCGAAGTGTTCGAGGAGATCTTTTATGTATTTGAGCAGACTGTTTGCCGAGAGATAAACTTCGGTAGAGAGGAGCCCGTTTTCGTGAGCGTTGAGGCTGTGACCTCGTGCGGGACATTTCGGGACTCTCACGCGAATCTTGGAACCTGGACAAAGGATGCTTGACTGCCGTTCATCAGCATGTCGCATACCAGATAACGATAAGGTACGAGATTCTTTAAAGGTGAGCAACCCACCGCTCTCTATCGTGCTTTTTCATGCACTTGGAGGAACTGTTCGTCAGTAAAAAAACTTTTTGTTTTGATTTGTCTGTATAGGATGTCCCCGAACCGTTCAAAGTCACCTCAATCATCTACGTCCCTGAGGACTCCGTCCAATAATGGCTAGCTGGGCCTTTTATGTAAGAAACTTTCATTCTCAACGCTCTACCGGTTTTCATCGGCGCTTTCAGGATGTCCCCTCGGTACTCTCTCTTTTTATTTGGAGTTTTCATTACGTGATGTCCCGGATATTCCCATATGTTGCTGAAACTTTTGCCAGCTACCAAACACCATACCATAAAATTCGCTATCAACCAGATAGTTTCTGTCAATATCCGTTTTTGTAGGCTTACGTCCTAAACGCAGCTCAAGTTTGACATACTGATGGATAAGAATCCGTGCTATATTATGACGGGTTGCAAATTGTGGATTCAGTGTCTGATTTCCAAAGATATCAATAACTCGCTCATCAAATTCGACCTCACATCCGGTAGGAAGGTTCAGAATGTCTTTAGGCAACAACCTACGGATGAGTTCCGGGGCTTGATCTTCGTGCTCATATGGCTCAAGTCCAAGATGTTCAACAATGGTATATGCATTTTTAAAGTTGCCAATGAAATCTATAACCACACAGATTTCTTTACCAACAAAACGCCGAAGCCCTCTACCAAACTGCTGGAAAAAAACTCTTTTGGACTCTGTTGGGCGAAGAAAAAGAAGGCATTCTACAAAAGGTAAATCAATACCCTCGTTAAGAATATCCACCGCACACAGCAATTTCAATTCTCCACGTTGTAGCTGTGTCCTCAACTTTAACCGATCTTCTTGTGATGTATGTGCCAGATATGTAGCCGCTGTGATACCATCATCTCGGAAACTATTGGCAACACGTTCAGCATGTCTCTGTGAGCAACAAAAAGCAATTGTTGGTTTTCCCTCGGCCTTTTCCCTCCACTTACGGATTATACTTTGATCACGTTCAGGTATAATTAATGCTCGTTCAAGGTCCCTAATTTCGTATCTAATCCCGTTATGTCGAATATTTGAATAGTCAACATCATCAAAACATCCGAAGTAATGATATGGAGAAAGAACACCAAATTCTATTCCTTGACGCAAATCATAATCGACAATCACATTATTGTTGCAAAGCTCTAATACATCTTGCTGATCACCTCGAAACGGAGTTGCAGTCAATCCAAGCAGAAAAACAGGGCTCAGTATATTGAGTGCGCTACGGTAACTTTTAGCTACTGCATGGTGAAATTCGTCAACAACAAAATAGTCTACTGTCTTGTTTCTAAATATTTCAAGATTCCGCGCAAGAGTTTGGATTGTTAATAGGTTAATTCGACAAAGGCATTCTGCTGATGGCCTATTGCTGAAACGGATTACGTGTTCTTTGGGAATCTCTTTAAGGAACTCTTCTTCAGCCGATTCTAAGATTTCATGGGAATGAGCTGTATAAACAACACACTTTGAATTACTCCGAACAATATCGAGTACAGCTACACGAGTTTTTCCTGATCCAGTTGGAAGAATAACTGCACCGGACGGTTGATTTAGTTCGTGGGTAACTCGAAGCTCATGGAGAGCTGCTTGCTGAAGAATATTTGAGGTACGATTCGTCGGTGAAAATCCGCAAGAACAGCGCCCTCCACTAATTTTCTCTCCATCGCGAGGGCAAAGAAATCCATAGGCTACAAATATCCGGGCTAGGTCGTGGCAATCAAGAAAACAATAATCAACATTCAAATGCTGAGATGTAGAGAGAAAACATTCTTTAGCCTCATCTAAAACATTACCAGAAGCAGCAAAAAATGCGAAGTCTAACCCGGTAATTCTATCGAGCCGAATTATCTGATGTGCTACATCAGCAGGACGAACAGTAGGAAAAGATCGACCTTTTAAAATAAATGCAGCAAGACCTTCTCGCCCTCTAATCGAAACTTTATGTGTTAGAATGTCTACAATTTCAGACGGGCCGTGTGGGGTAGAATTAGTATCAAAAAGAATCGCTTGAAGCCAAGGCTCAATTTCATCAGATTCATGCAATCTGCGTACAGTTGCTAAAACATTATCGTTGATTACTCTTGGGTGAACACCTCGAACTTCTTTGAAATTATCAACAGCTAATATACTTATTAGTGGCATGCTTTATTTGTTTACGAATCAAAGAGCTTCATATCCTATATTCACACAAAAGAAACAACAGGAAATCGATTTGCTCCCCCGTTTTTTGATATCTAATAACAGTTTAATGTTTTGATTGCATAATAGCCCCACGTCCAACTCAAATTAAACATTTCGACTTGATAAACTCAAACATCGGGCGAAAAACCTCGAAACATGCAGGGCTAAGAATTGGGACTACTTGCTTGGCGAAATCTGTTTTATCTCTATCTGATTTGAAGACAATCTTGCTTCCGCCAACACATGGCTCCTGCAGGTAATAATCATTGGTGGCATTATACCCGTAAAACAGGTGCTCTATCTCACAGCATGAGTCGCCGCCAAAGGTTTCATTGGTAGTTGAATTCCGAATAACCTGTTTTTGTATATCCGCATTTACAGGAACAGGCAGCATCAATGCGTATGATTCCCCCTCTGCCCATTTTTTTATCATTCCTTTCAATGGATCTGCTTCACTGACAGTGCCGTTCAATCCGTTCCACTGATCATAGGCTTTGTCAAAATCAAACAGTGCGAAAACCGGCAATCCACGCATTTCAGCATGAATACGTCTGTCAGTCAATAATTGCTTAATGTATGTGCAACTGAAAGCATAAAAAGGAATAAAGGGAATCTCATCTTCAAATAGTTTGAACCACGCTTCCTTAATAATTACCGGATCGGTGCTACCCTCAGTAAATAAAACCGGTTTCTTTTCTATCTGGATGGTGTTGATTATGCTGAGCAGCTGCTCCTGCTCGGAATACTTGATGATGTCGGCACTCAGCTTTTTGATGGCAACTGCCTTTGGTAAGTCGTAACAATTTGCCTGACTTTCCTTGATATCGAAAAATTTAATTTTCTTTTTGTCGTGCGGGATCAACGTCACCGCGCTATGACTGCTCATCAATACATGGTTGTTTTTGGCGGTGGTGCCGGTGATCTCGAAAACCTGTGAGAGAAAGAGGAACTGCCATTCCGGGTGGAGGAAGGAGTCGGGCTCGTCGAGCAGGGTGATGCAGTTTCGGTCCTTGAACAGTTCGACGATGGAGTAGATGTACACCGACTGGAATTGGCCGTCGCTGAAATGGGCGATGGTGGCGTCCACGCCGCCGGTCAGTTGCAGGGGGATGGTGATCTCGGTCAGCATCCCCAGCGTCTTCAGGTTGTCGAACTGGCGGAACAGCTCCTGGGTGGTTAGGTCGGCGAATTCCTGGCGGATTTTGGCGATATCGAAATAGAGGATGTAACGATCTGGTTCAGCGAAATAACCCTCGGAGCGCACCGGGCTGCCGGTGGCGGTGTTGATGCAGCCATGGAGCCGGTCGAGAAAGGTTTTGGTGATCCCCTCCGGCTGCCAGTAACGGTCGGTTTCATCGTTCAATTCGATGTCAAAACGGGAATCGGCAGCGTAGGCGGGGCGTTCCAGCACCACCTTCGCTTCTAAGGCCACGGTTGCAATGCCGAGCTTCTGGCAGATGAACTGCCGCGCCTTGCAGGTGTCGGGCTGCATCAGCAGCACTGCCAGCAACAGCTCCTTGTATTCCGGACCGATGCCGATGAAATACCGGGCCTCGTCAAAATCGGCGCGCTTGATGCGTTTGCGGAAGGCCTCTTCATACTGCTCGACTAGCTTTGCCACCGTGTCGTTGTGGCCGGAGTAGTAGATCAGCACATTGTCTGGCAGCGGCGTCTTGCCGATCGTTTTTCGCTCCTTGCCACTGATGGTCAGCTTGCCGGAATTCCAGACGATCTCGGTGGCCTTGCCGTCGATGTCGAAGCCGATGCGGTAATTGAAATCGCAGGAGGCCTTGTCACGGTCAAACTCGACGATATGGCGGAAGATCTCGATGAGCGCCTCGAACAGATTGGACTTGCCGGTGCCGTTTTTGCCAACAAAGACATCGATAAAGCTGCTGCCGTCGAAGCTCAGGGAAAAGTCCCGAAGGTTCTTGTACTGGCCGATATAGAGCGATGTCAGGCGCATAGCATTTCCTTATAGATGGGCCGTCAAGGCATTCAGCAATTCGGTCTTTTTGTTGTTGGCGGCATTGATTTGCTGGTCGAGTTGGTCGCACAGCGCCATCAACTGGTTAATTCGGGCTACAATCCGGTGCTGTTCAGGAAGCGGGGGAAGTTGAAAGATCGTTTCTACAATTTTTTCCCGAGAAATATTAGGCTGTGCCGCGCCCGCGCCCTGACTGATAAAATAAGGCTTGAGAGAAGTAATCAGATAAAGTAAATAGTTATCGTCGAAGTATGTATAAGTTTTACAAGCACATACAGCCTGATTAGTCGCGGCTTCTATCTCCAGGATACCGGCTTCGCCAATATTTGCTCCATACATAGCAATGAGAACAGAGCCTTTCTCATTAATGTGCAACGAACATTTATCTAATGCAGCTTGAGTTATATTTTCCTCGGTAGTTTTAATGCGCCCTTGCTTAACCTCGCCAGATTTAACCCATGGAATATCACCACCATAAAAACTTGAATTAGTACGACTGGGAGTTGAACCAGATTTCCAGACCCCAATATCGCCCAATCTTACCCATTCCCACCCTTTGGGCAAATCATAGGATATTTCCTCAGCATTGATCGGCGACAGGGGTTTGGGTTTTTTGATTTTACCTTCTTTAACCAACCGCTGCTTTTCAGCTTCGATCTCCTTCAACAACTCCGAAGCAGGAGAATCATTCGGATTCTGGGGAACGAGGCGGCCCATAACGGCGAGTTGGAGGATAGCTTTGCGGAGTTCGGCGACGTTTTCTTTGACGCTGTAGAGTTCATTGAAATGCTGCTGAATGAAACCCCAAGCTGAACCGTCCGGTGCGTCGAGCAGTTGCTTGATGGCTGCAGCGTGAACAGTCTGCCTCTTCTCGTCCCGCTCACTGCGCAGCTTTTCCAGCTCTTCGCAACGGGCCATCAACTGGTCGATGCGGGCGACGATGCGGTGTTGTTCCTCCAACGGAGGAAGAGGGACCGGCAGTTCCACAAATTTGGCAATGGATACGCCGCCTATGATGCCAGTCATGGCTGCGCTGAAGGATTCTCTGAATACAGGAGAGAGATACAGATAGAGGATGAATTTCGAGGGAATCCCGCCAAAAAGTTCATTGGCGAACAGCTTGTTGCCAAAACAGATATCCTGCTCTGTGATGCCACATTTTTTGCCAGCACTGCCGCCTTCAGCGCAGATCAGCACCGCACCCTGGTGGGCAATTTTGAATTTTTCCTCGGACTCAGGAATATATATCCCGTTTTTATAATCCAGCGCGTCAAGCCCATAGCCAACATCCTTGGTTGCAATGTAGGGCAAACCATTGGCTCCAGCGTATTTGGTTTCCTTCTCTCTGGCATTGATGCTGTTGCCGTTAAAAATATTGCCGATGGTGCCGAGGCGCGTCCATGTCCAGCTTTGCGGTAAAACATAGGCGGCATCCGACTGATCAATAGCAGGAAGAGATTTTGGTTTCTTGATTTTACCTGCTTTGACTTGGCGTTTTTTGTCGACCTCGATCTCCTTCAGCAGTTCCGAAGCGGGCGGATCATTCGGGTCCTGCTCCACCAGCTTGCTTTGCATGGCGAGGGTGAGAATCAGCTCACGGAGCTTTTTGATGCCATCAGGGGCGGCAAAAGCGGTGTCGAAGTGCTGCTCAAGCAGGTTGGCAATCTGTTTATTCATCGAGCCCCTCCTGCCGCAGAATTTCGCGGCCCTTATCGGTGAGGCGGTATTTCTGCAGTCGGCTCTGGGGCCTTTCCGGTATGGTCATTTCTATGAGTCCTTTCTCAATCAACGGAAAAACATGGCGCTTGTAATTCATGTAAACATTCGCCAAGCCAAGTACCTCAAGCAATTCGCCCTTTGTCTTTGGTTGAGTTTTACAGGTAATCAATATTTTCGCGACTTGCTCACTGACTTGCTCACTGACTTGCTCACTGACTTGCTCACTGACTTCTCCCGTAACATCCTGGGCAACTTGTATCTTTGACCGGAATGTCGCGGTGAAGAAATCGTTGAAGCGCAGTTCCAGTTCAGTGCCGCCGTGTTCAGCGACCGCCTGGCGGATACGGCTGATGCCGGTGCCGATTTTTTCGATGTAGTCGATGCGATGAAGCAGGGATGCAATGCGTGGATTTCGGGCCACACTCTTGGTGCCGAACTCTTCCGGTGAGAGACCGCTCGGCAGGCCACCGGGGTTGGTGATAACCACCCGGTCGGCAAAGACCTCTATCGTTACGTTGGCTCGCTTGTCGAAATAATCACGGTGACAGACCGCATTGATAATGGCTTCCCGCAGAGCGACTTCCGGGTAATCCGGGATCTCCTCGTGCTGCAGGTGCTCGATCTTGAGGCGCACCTTGGTATGCCGCTTCACAAAGAGCAGGGCGTTGTCGATGTTTTCCACGATGTTTCCCGTGAAGTCCTTTTTGTCGAGGATGGTGACTTTTTCACTGCCTCGATAGAGCACACAGACGACCACTGCATGATTGAGAAGAAAGTCGATGTCTCTGGCGAAAAACAGCACGCCGAGGTTTGTGAAACGGTTGTCGGCAGTCAGACAATCGAGGTTGTGCAGCAGGGTTTCCCTCTCGATGCTCGGGCTGATGCCGGCCAGTTTCAGAAAGCGGGCAAATGCATCCGAATCGAAATCGTCGGGATAGACGGCTTTCGGATGGCTCAGCTCATCGAAGCGGATTCGGCCTTCCTTCTGGAAAAACTCAATGATCTGGTTGCGGGTGAGCTTTTGCGAATTGGCGCCCATGCGCATGAAAAATCCCCTGGAACATCCATAGGGTTTTTCCGACCCCTCGGGGATCTTTACGACGAGGACATCGTCCACCGCTTCGATTTCGCAGTGCAAAAGCGGCTCGATCTGCCCCAGCATGTCCTGCACGCGGGAACGCATGATGTTGCCGGTATCGATACCCTTGATGACGCCACTGTCGGCGACACCGAGGAGAATCCTGCCGCCACCGGAGTTGGCAAATGCGCAGGCCTCCTCCACAAAGGATTTGTCGAGGCTCTGCTTGAATTCGGTGAGATACCCTTCACCCGCCTGCAAGAGTGGTATCAACTGCTCGTTCATGCCTCGTCCCGTTTGTCTGTCGAAAGGCAGGCCATCAGTTCGACCTTGAGCGCCTGCTGTGCGGCTTCGAGCCTCCTGACGATTTCCTGGTACTCCTGCATCAGCTCTTCGGGATCCCTGTGGTTCACTTCGATTTCGTGCGGGTTCTTGCTGTCGAGATTGAAGTTTTTTGCAGCGATCTCTCCGGCACTGACCGTCCATGCATACCGGGTGGTCTTGCGTCCGCGTCGCGCTGCGCCTCCCCACCACCCTTTTTCGAGATCGAATTCGCCGATGGTGAGCGGTTTCGAGCGGGAGTACGATTTGTAACCCTCCGGGTAGGGGTGCTGGAAAAACCAGACGTCTTTGGTCGGGCCGCCCTTCTCGAAAAACAGAATATTGGTGGCAATGCTCGTGTAGGGGCTGAACACCCCTTTCGGCAGCCGGACGATGGTGTGCAGATTGAACTCTTCGAGCAGCTCACGCTTGAGCGTTGTCTTGACTCCTTCGCCGAACAGGAAGCCGTCGGGCAGCACCACGGCAGCCTTACCGGTGTCGTGTTTCAGGAGGTGCATGATCAGCGCCATAAAGAGATCGGCGGTCTCGCGGGTCTGGTATTTTTTCGGGAAGTTGTTCTCGATGCCGTCCTCCTCCATGCCGCCGAAGGGCGGATTGGTGATGATCATGTCCACGCGGTCGCGAGGGCCGTAGTCCTTGAGGGGGCGGCTAAGGGTGTTGTCGTGCCGGATATTGGTGGGCACATCGATGCCGTGCAGCATCATGTTGGTCATGGCAAGCATGTGCGGCAACGGTTTTTTCTCAACCCCGTGAATACACTCCTGAATCATCCTGCGGTCGTCGGCGGTTTTGACCTGCTCTTTCAGGTGATCGATGGCGCAGGTCAGAAAGCCGCAGGTACCACAGGCAGGATCGAGGATGGTTTGGCCCAGTTGAGGATCGAGTATATCAACCATGAACTGCGTGACGGTGCGGGGTGTATAGTATTCACCTGCGTTACCTGCCGATTGCAGGTCGGCGAGAAGCTTTTCGTAGATATCGTTGAAAAGATGGCGGTCGCCTGACAGGTTGAAATCAACGTCCTCCTCGATGATGTTGATCACCTGGCGCAGCAGGGTGCCGGACTTCATGTAGTTGTAGGCATCCTCGAACACCGAACCCACAACCCGTCCGTATGGTGAAACGCCGGCGGTAACAGCAAGTTTCTTCAGCGAAGGAAAGAGGTCGTTGTTCACGAAATCTATCAGCTCCTCTCCGGTGATTCCTTCGGGATCCTTTGCCCAGTTCGACCAGCGGAAGCGGCTCTGTAGCGGCGATTTGTAGCCGGGCACAGTAAGCTCCCACTCCTGTTCCCTGTCATCGAAAATCTTCAGGAAAATCAGCCAGACGATCTGACTGATGCGCTGTGCGTCTCCATCGACGCCGACATCCTTGCGCATGATGTCCTGAATGGATTTGATGAGTGAAGTTATGGACATATCCGGTTACTGATTGAATTGTGCCGTGATAATAAAATTCAGGCGCTGTAGAGCGCTTGTTCCAGTTCGTGAAGGGCATGCTGGTAGTTATCCAGCCCGCCAAAGGCGCGGATGATCTCCATGGGCGTGCCGAAATCGGTAAACGGCGCTATGGTGAGCACCTGTGTTTCCTCTATATGCGTAACGCCTTCGTCGGCATACTTGTCGAGCAGCGCCTCCAGCACCCGGCGGGCATCTGCGCCGTATTTCGTAAAATAGTCGCGTTTTCTTACCTGCTCGGCCCGTTCCTTCCGGGTAAGAGGCGGCATGCCCCATGCAACATGGCAGATCAGGTCGAACGGATCGAAGGTCTTGCCGGAACTGCGGCCTATCTCGTCTGAAAGGGCATCGAAAAAAACTCCCTGTTTCTCAAGTTCCTCGATAACTGCCTGCTTCTTTTCGCTGCCGTTCCAGCAGTTAAGGAAATCGTCCAGCGAAGCAAACTCACCGGAGAGTGCCTTGCGGGTGTAATCCTTGAGCGATTCGGTAATCAGTCTGCCATTGACATCGAAATATTGGACCCGTTCGGCTACCACGCTCACGGCGACATTGGCGACAACATAGCGCCGGACGCCTGACCCCTCGTCACCGGTTCCTGTTTCTTCAACGTCTGTCCATGTCCGGTCGTGACCGGTTTCCGGGTAAGGGCCCCCTTCCATAGGATCGCATTCGTCAATATCAGGAGGCACCGGAGAATCGTCGCCTTCAGGCACATATATCTGTACCGGATCGCCATCGAAATCAGGATCGGCAAAAAGCTCTGTCGCCTTCTTGAAATCGATAATGGTAAAATAATATTTGCCGTACTCTTCGTTGATGCGGGTTCCGCGCCCGATGATCTGCTTGAATTCGGTCATCGACTGAATACGCTGGTCGAGCACTATAAGCTTGCAGGTCTGAGCATCGACGCCGGTGGTCATCAGTTTGGACGTGACAGCGATAACCGGGTATCTGCTCTCCGGAAAAATGAAATTATCGAGCTCGGCCTTACCCTCCTCGTTGTCTCCGGTAATGCGCATGACGTACTTGCTGTTCTGCGAGACAAGATCGCTGTTTTCGTTGGCCAGAGCCTGACGCATGCGCTCTGCATGGTCGATATTTTCGCAGAAGACGATGGTTTTATCGAAGCGGTTTGTCCGTCGGAGAAAATCGCTGATCTTTTTTGCCACAAGTTCCGTGCGTTTTTCGAGTACCAGTGACCTGTCGAAATCCTTCTGGTTGTAGATGCGGTCTTCGATTTCGTTGCCATACTTGTCAAGCATCCCCTTGTCGGGCCGCCATCCTTCCATATCCTTATCGAGATCGATGCGAACAACCTTGTACGGAGCCAGAAAACCATCGTCAATCCCCTGCTTGAGGGAATAGGTGTAAACAGGATCGCCGAAGTAATCGATGTTGGAAATCTCTTTGGTTTCCTTGGGTGTGGCGGTCAGGCCTATCTGTGTTGCTGACGAAAAATATGCAAGGATCTCGCGCCATGCGGAATCAGCCGCGGCACTGCCCCGATGGCACTCGTCAACGACAATCAGATCGAAAAAGTCGGGACTGAACTGCTTGTAAATATTTTTTTCTTCTTCGGTGCCGGTGACTGCCTGATAGAGCGAAAGGTAGATTTCATAGGACTTGTTGGCTTGTCGCTTCTGGATTTTCGTCATCACCTGACCGAAAGGCTTGAAATCGTTGGTCATGGTCTGGTCGACCAGAATGTTGCGGTCGGCAAGAAACAGTATCCGCTTCCTGGCTTTGGCCTTCCATAAGCGCCAGATAATCTGGAATGCGGTAAAGGTCTTTCCGGTACCTGTGGCCATTACCAGCAGTATACGGTTCTGTCCCTGAGCTATGGCATCTATTGTCCTGTTGATGGCCGTAAGCTGGTAATAACGCGGTGTCTTGTTGCTGCCGTCGCTGTAGTAATCCTCGATGACAAGGATATTCTGCTCTTCGGTAAGTCCCCGATGCTCGGCCCAACGCTTCCAGAGCATTTCCGCTGAAGGAAACCCTTCGAGGTCCAGCTCCTTCTCGATGACGCCGTCAGAGGTTACTTTATTGTGGAACAAAAAGCCGTCACCATTCGTACTGAAAACGAAAGGAACCTGCAGCATGTCGGCATATGTAAGGGCCTGCTGCATCCCGTCTCCAAGGGAGTGGTTGTTATCCTTGACCTCTATGACGGCAATCGGAATGTTCGGCTTGTAGAAAAGAGCATAGTCCGCTCGTTTGCGCGTCCCGCGCATGTGCATCTTGCCTCGCACAATAACCCTGCCGCTGGTAAGCGGAAACTCTTCCCTGACCTGGGATGCGATATCCCAGCCCGAACGCTCAAGCGCCGGAGTAATGAATTTCGTGCAGATGTCCCGCTCGGAAAGAGCTTTTTTATCCATGAGCAAGCGACTTCATTTCGTCTCGGTTGCAAAGGAATAACTGCTTTTGCAAAAAGGAAATATACGATTACCAACAAAGCACGGCAAGGAAAAGACGGTGAAAAGAAGTCCATATACCTCTATAAAGTCAGCCTTTCCCTCAACCCGCTTCTCCGCTCCGTCCTGCGCTTTACCGCTGCCGAAAAAACAGCTTCATCGCTCCAGAGCGTAACGGCCTGCCGTGCTCTCGTAATGCCTGTATAGATCAGTTCCCTCGTCAGGAGAAGCGTATCCTCCGGCGGCAGAACCATGAGCACCCTGTCAAACTCCGAGCCCTGGCTTTTGTGCACGGTCATGGCGAAAGCTGTTACATGCGCCGGGAGGAACTCCGGGGGAATGGAGCGGACGGTGCCGTCGGGGGCGGTGAAATATGCTTTCAGGTTGCCGGTTTCCGGGTCGGGGAGGATGATGCCGGTGTCGCCGTTGAAGAGTTTGTGGATGTAGTCGTTTTCGGTGACGAGAACGGGTCTGCCCCGGTAGAACGGGGTGTCGGCCTTGAGGAGTCCCGCTTCGTTGAGCAGGGTTTCGACGGCGTGGTTCATGCCTGCGGCTCCCCAGGGGCCTTCGCGGAGAGCTGTGAGGATGCGGAAGCGCTCGAAAAGGCGCAGGGCTTCTTCCGGGGTTTCGGCTTCGAGATAGGGGCGGAAGCCTTCGAGTACCGGTGTTGCGAGGCGCTTCCTGACGGTTTCGCGCGTCGGCGTGGCTTCGAGGGCGATGGTGCCATCGGCCGGGTCGCCAAGAAGGCGGATGGCTTCGCCGGCGTCTCCGCTGTTGATGGCGCGGCTGAGGGCGGCGATGCCGGAACCGGCGCCGAAGCGGTAGTTGCGCTCAAGCACGGTGACGCACCCCTCCACGGCTGAACCGGGAGATTCTGCAGCGCGGCAGATGTCGCCGAGCACGGCTCCGGCCTCGACCGAGGCGAGCTGGTCGCGGTCGCCGATGAGGATGAGACGGGCCTGAGGCATGAGCGCCGTGACGAGGGCGGTCATGAGCGGCAGATCGACCATCGAGGCTTCATCGACGATGACGGCGTCGTACGGGAGCGGATTCCTGGCGTTATGGCGGAATCCGGTCGAACCTGGAATGGTGCCGAGCAGCCGGTGAATGGTGGTGACCTGGCCGGGCAGATGGAGCTTCACCTCTTCGGAGCAGGGCAACGACTCCCGGAGCGTGGCGATCGACGAGGCGAGGCGTGCGGCGGCCTTGCCGGTTGGAGCGGCCATGGCGATGCGCATCCGCTCTCCGCCACTCTGTTCCAGCAGAAGTCCGAGAATGCGCACCACGGTGGTGGTTTTTCCCGTGCCGGGTCCGCCGGAGATGACCGAGAAACCTCTCCGGATGGCCGTCAGGGCGGCCTGCCGCTGACGATCCTCTCCCGAATCGTCGGGGCCGAAGTAATGGTCGAGCCGTTCGGCAAGCGCGGCTTCGTCGGGGCTGCCGGTCGCCGTTACAACGCGGGCAAGAAGGGCCCCGGCGAGCGTCTCCTCGTAGCGGAAGTAGCGGTAGAGGTAGAGCCGTCCGGCGTCGTCGAGAATCAGCGGGCGGTGCTCCCCCGGCCTGCCGAGCGTGTTGAGCGAAAGGAGCGCAGCCCGCAGGCCTGCGAGATCGGGCAGACGCAGCGACTCCTCCCGGCCCGGAATCCGTACAGCCTCTCCGGCGATCTCTTCGAGGTCGAGGCAGACGTGCCCCTGCCCTACCGCCTGGCTGAGCAGCGAAACGACCGTGCGCAGGACTCCGGATTCGTCCCTTGCGCCCCGGCAGAGATATTCCGCTATCTGGCGGTCTATGGATCGCTGGCAAAACTCAATGCTCATGCTTCGCTCTCCCCTGTTTCCGTTTCGATCAGCAGCCCCTGCAGTTCGCGGATCAGCGCTTCCGACGGCAGGTCGCGGTAGAAGCCGTACTCCTCGCCCCGTTCGGCGCTGACGCCCCGCAGAAAGACGTAGATCGCACCGCCGAAGTGCTTGTCGTAGCGGTAGCCCGGCACGCGCAGCGAGAGAAAACGGTCGAGCGCCACCGTGTAGAGCAGGTACTGCAGCCGGTAAAGGTTCTCCTGCATCGCCTTGCCGAGATGGTCCCGATGGTACGCTTCGACGGCGTTGCCGAGGTGGTTCGATTTCCAGTCGAGCAGATAGTAGCGCCCCTTCGCTTCGAACACCATGTCCATGAATCCCATCAGCATCCCCTTGACCGGAGCGAAATCGAGCGCCTGCAGGGCGGCGGCCGTATTGGTGGTGTCCGGGATGACGCCGTGCCTCATGAGCAGCTCCGAAAGGCGGGAAGAGGTGATGCGCCTGAGCGGAAAGAAGAACTCCAGCTCGGTGCTCCAGCTTCCCTGCCGGAGCCCGCCGAGAGTGAAGCTCCCCTCCGGCGAGGAGAGTGGCGTCCGGAGCACCTGCTGCACCATCTCCGTCAGGCAGGGCTGCCACTGGCGGTCGAATCCGTACCGGTCGAGCGCCCTGGCGGCGGCATTATCAATCGCGCTACTGTTACCAGCAGCTTGGGCGATAACGCTTTCGGTGGCGGCAGTCTTTTCACTCGCGCTGCTGCTGCCAGCAGTCTTTTCACTCGCGCTGCTGCTGCCAGCAGTCTTTTCACTCGCGCTGCTGCTGCCAGCAGCTTGGGCTACGGGGCTCTCCGGGGTATCGTCAAGAGCCTGGGCAAAATCGAGCGTTTCGAAAATCGAGTGTATGAGGATGCCTGCGGCGGCTCCTTTCGGGAAGGCGAAGATGGATCCGTCATCCGCTTCGGCGGGCAGCGCCGGTGCGGCAGGCGGCACGGCGGCGCTTTCGTCGCGGTCGGGCAGCTCGAAGGTCATGGCGCGGTGGCAGCTGAGGGTGGTGAAGCTCGCAATGCGCCAGTCGTTGTCGAGGCTCCTTTCGAACTCGCGGAGCACGAGCTTCGGGAGCTGCGGGGTTCCTGACCCGACACGAGGCGTGCGGAGATCGTCGCCAAGGCTGACCCGCCTGAAACCGATAGCTCCCTCCGAAGCGTCGGCCACGCCCTGCAGGGTTTCGGCCATCGCGGCCACATCCATGCCGGAAAGTTCGTCCTGCGCCAGACCGACCGCCCGGGAGCTCCTGCGTGCTTCTTCCGAAACGTAGAGCAGACAGGAGGAGGGCGAGAGCTGCGGGGTGCGTCCGGAGTGCCGTCCATCGACGATCCTGCCGGTGAAGAAAACACAGCGCCGTTCGGCCCTCGTCAGGGCCACGTAGAAGAGGCGCAGGTTTTCGGCAAGCGTTTCGCGCGCGGCAATGCTCCGGTGTCGCTCGATCTCCCGCGACCCGAAATCCTTCGTCATCCGTCCATCATCATTATGGAAGAGCACCACCTCCCGGCTGCCGCCGACGCCTCCGAACTGGAAGGGGCAGAAGACAACCGGGAACTGGAGCCCCTTGCTGACATGGGCGGTGAGGATGCGCACCGCCGGTTCGTCGCTTTCGAGCCGTATCTGGTACTCCTCGCCGGGCTCCCTGGAGACCACCCGTTCGCTGAACCACGCCGCGAGACCCTCCATGCCGAGCCCGCCGGTGTGCGCCGCCTGGTGCAGCAACTCGAAACAGTGCAGCACGTTGGTCAGGGCGCGCTCGCCGGAAGCACCCTCAGGGGCCAGCAGGCGTTCGCGTACGCTCTCGCGGCGCATCAGCTCGCGGGCCATCACCATGAAGCCGCGCTCCTGCCACATGCGGCGGTACTCGCGGAAGGTGTGCAGCCGCTCCGCCCATGCGTTCTCGTCGTCGTTGAGCCGGGCGATGTCGCTGCCGCTCTGCCCGAAGAGCAGCGTCGTGAGAGCTGCCCGCACGAGCGGTTCGCGACCGGGTTCGGCAAGCGCCGTCACGAGAATGCGCACCTCCTCGGCCTCTATGGAGGCGAACACGCTCTCGTCGCTCTGCATGACGGAGACGACGGCCCGCTCCCGTAGCGCCGCCTGCATCATGCGGGCCTGCCGGTGGGTGCGCACGATCACCGCGATCTCTCCCGCATCCGTGCCGCTGCTGATGGTTTTGGCCACCATCGCGGCGCAGGCTTCGGCGGCGAAACGTTCGGACTCTCCTCCCTTCAGGCTGCCGTCGCCCTCCCGGGAGGCGATCAGGCAGATTTCAAGCGGCGGCCCGCCGGATTCTCCCTTGTCGGGTTCGGGACGGCCGGCCACGAGCGGCGGCGAGGGGATGGCGTCGAATACGAAGGGGGTGCGGGCCTCGTCGAAAAGCAGATTGAAGCCGCCAAGCAGTTTCGGCACCGAGCGCCAGTTGGTGCCGAGCGTGAAGCGGCGCTCCCCGGCGATGTCAAGGGCAGCCTGCAGGTAGGCGAAAATGTCGGCTCCGCGGAAGCTGTAGATCGCCTGCTTGGGGTCGCCGATGAGGAAGAGCGGCGCATCGGAACCGGCGTAGATGCGCCGGAAAATATCGTACTGCACCGGGTCGGTATCCTGGAACTCGTCGATCAGGGCCGCACGGTAGCGGTTGCGGAGCGCTTCGGCAAGTGAGACGGCTTCTGCGGGTGCATTTTCCCGAAGCGCATGGCAGAGGTCGGCGAGCAGGTCGTCGAAGAAGCGGAGGTTGTTTTCGCGCTTGCGCTCCGGAAGGCGCTTGCGGAAAAAGGTCACCAGCTCGGACTTCAGGGCCAGCAGCCGTTCGTCGGCGGAGGCCTGCAGGGTCCCGCAGGCTTCGAAAAGCGGATGCCAGGGAGGCGTGCCGGAGGATTTCGTGCCTGCCGCGATACCGGCAGCGGTGAGTTTGTCGAACCCCTCGAAGAGGCCGAAGGGATTGCCGCCGGCGACGAAGCGGTTCATCGCATCGAGCAGCTGTTCCACCCTGTCCGCCCGGTAGGCCTTTTCGGCGCGGCTGAGCGCCCTGTCGCTGCGGAGGAGCGTTTCAAGCGCCCCGCGCTCCTCCCGCCAGATGCGGCACACCCCGTCGAACGCGGCCTGTGCCGCCGCTTCGATCCGGGCAATCCCGGCTTCGCCGTAGAGCGGGATCACCTCGTCCCGTTCGGAGAGTTGCAGGGAATTCAGGAAGGTCCTCAGGGAGTCCGGCAACCACCCTCTGAGCAGGGCGTAACCGAGCAGCCGGTTGGCGTCGCCGAAAAAGCGCTCCCGCCAGAAGTCGTCGATCACCTCCCCGGCAAGAGCCGACTGGTCGGTGACCAGCTCGGTGTCGTACAGCGCACCGCTCTCGAAGGCGTGATCCTGCAATGCCCGCAGACAGAATCCGTGAATGGTGAAGATGGCGGCGGTATCGAACTCCGCGAGGGCGGCTTCGAGCAGGAGCGCCTGCCCTTCGAGCCGGCCGGTTGCGGCTGCCCGGTCGCGGAGACCGGCAAGAAAGTCGTCCCCGGTCTCCGCTCCCCGCATGGCGTCGAGCGCCTCGCGGATACGGCGGCGGATGCGGGCGCGCAGTTCCTTTGTGGCGGCTTCGGTATAGGTGACCACGAGAATCTCTTCGGGACGCAGCTGCCGTTCAAGCAGCAGGCGAAGGTAGAGCGACGCGATGGCCCAGGTCTTGCCGGTGCCGGCGCTCGCTTCGATGAGGTTCATGCCCGAGAGCGTCACCGTGGCGTGGTCGAGGATGCGTCTCGTCACAGCTTCCCTCCATATTCAAGCATGGGCAGAAGCACGGATTCCGCGATGCTTGCGAAGCGCTCGCCGATGGGCGGTTCCGTGCCGAAACAGCGGCGGAAGGCGGCGTCGGCGCCCTCGCCCTCCCGGCCGTCGAACCCTTCACGCCATGCGGCAACGGCGGCCTCGTGGCGCTCGCGCTCCGGCCTGTCCGCTTTGGCGGCCCAGGCCATCGAGGCGCGGGGAAAAAAGGGGAGCGGCTCCCTCTGCCCCTCACGGTAGAGCGAAAGCAGGGTTTCGAGATGAGCGGCGGCATCGGCTGCGGGAGTGTACCGCACGGCGCGGTCGAGCATGACGAGGCGCGTCTCCTGCGGACGGCTCGCGCCGGAAGCGCCAAGCACGAGGTGATGGATCCATGAGCGGATGCGATCCTTCTCCTTCAGTTTCGCGCAACGCCAGAGCAGCTGGCCGGATGGCAGGAGACGCTCGAGCCTGCCGGTAAGCCGCCAGCCGCCGATGTCGAGATCGGCGTCAAGAGCCTCGAACAGCTGCCCTTCCTGCTGTTCCCGAACCTTGCGGGCAAACGCTTCGACTTCGGCAAGCAGTTCCCCGAAAAGCAGTTCGCCGTGCATGGCCGGAGGCAGAAGGCCTCGCGAACGGAAAAGCGGCAGCAGCTCCCCTGCCCTGCGCCCTTCGAGCACCGCATCGAGCAGTTCCTGCCGCATCAGGTAAGCGTCGAGCCCCGAAGCCCCGAACGGTTCGCGCTCTTCGAGCGGCTGAAGCGCCGCCGACGGCCTGAGGCCGAGCCGCCTGTCGAGAAAGAATGCCGCCGGGTTGGCGAAGAACGAAACCAGATCGTCGATGCTCACCGTGCGCTCCCCGTCGGCGGGCTCCGGAAGCGGTTCATCGACAAAGGGTCGGGTTTCTGCCGAATTCCGATGCCGAAGCGCCCGGAAGTTGTCCGCCGAGTAGCTGAAGAGGGGCGACCCTGCGGTGAAATAGACGGGATTGAACCCCTGAAGCCGGTGGCGCACCTCAAGGCGAGAAGTTGCACTCTCCCCTTCGGGAAATTCGAATCCCCGGTCGATGGCGTCGAGCAGTTCGCTCACGAGCACCGAGGGCGGAAGATCGCTGTTGTCGCGGACGCTCTGGCCGACCCAGCTCAGGTAGAGCACGTCGCGGGCCGAAAGGATCGATTCAAGAAACAGGTAGCGGTCGTCGCCCCGCACCGAGCGGTCGCCCCTGCGCGGCTCGCGGACCATCATGTCGAAACCGGGCGGGCGCTGCTGGCGGGGGAAGGCTCCATCGTTCATGCCGATCATGGCCACCACGCGGAACGGGATGCTCCGCATGGGGAGCATGGCGCAGAAGGTGATGCCGCCGGTCATGAAACCGAGACCCATTTCGAACCGTTCGAGACGGCTGCGCAGCCAGGCGATCATCACCGGAGCCTGCACCTCCCCCTCGAATGCCGCCAGTCCGGCGAGTTCCGTCAGGTTGTCGATTTCAGCGGTGATGTGCGCCAGTTCGCGTTCGGACTCCCCGTCGGCCTCGATGAAGGCGCCAAGCATCGAGAGGAACAGCTCCCTCCACCCTTCGAGGGTGCGGGGCCGCTCGAACTGCACCGAAAGCCAATCGACGGCATCGATGAAATCGGCAAGCCTGCCGAGGGTTTCGGCGTCCCCCCCGACTTCGAAAGGCAGCACGCCTTCATACAGCACCCCTTCGTCCGGCATGGCGCAGCCGAGCAGCAGCCGCTCCAGCCCGGCACGCCAGGAGTTCTCGCGGAAGGGGGGCAGACCGAGGCGGCTCCTCGAACGCTCGTCCATCCCCCACCGGATGCGCGTCTCCTCCACCCAGCGGCGGATCGTGTCGATCGCTTCGTCATCGAGCCGGAAGCGGCGGCTTACCGGTGGTGAGGAGAGCAGGTCGAAGAGTGCAGGGGCGGTCAGGCGGCTGCCGTACAGCTCCAGCAGCTTCAGCATGGCCGGGGTGAGGCCGCCTTCGTCAAGCATCCGGCGATCGGCGATGGAGTGCGGCAGGCGCGGCACACCATCAGCCGGGGCACCGAAAACCGTGGCGATATAGGGGGCGTAGGTCTCGATGTCGGGCGTCATCACCACGATGTCGCGCGGCTCCAGACCGGGAAGGCGTTCGAACAGGTCGAGCAGGCTGTCGTGCAGCACCTCCACCTCGCGTAGCGGATTGTGGCAGGAGTGCGCCTGCACCGAGCGGTCTCGGGCATCGGGCGCAGGGCGGCGAGCTCCCTCCTCGCCGGTACCCCGCAGCTCGAGCATGTCGGACTGCAGGGCGTGCAGCAGGGTGTCGGCGGGGGGTTCGATGTAGAGGTCATGCCCGTTTTCGATGCCTGCGGCTTCGAGCAGGAGATCGGCGAACTCCCTTCCGCTTCTGCCGAGCGAGGCGAGCAGCGGGTTGCCCTCGGTGCTCAGCTCCCGTTCGCTTTCGTTCATCCTGAACAGCCGCCTGCGGGAGACGATGTCGGACCAGTACTCGCGGGTGGGGCTGAGAAGGAACATGCTCACCGGTATCCTGGCGGCCAGGGCTTCGAGGATTTCGATGTGGTACGGCGGCATGTAGGAGATGCCAAAAAGCGACAGGCGTCCGGGAAATCCGGGCGGCAGCGGGACGTGCCGCACCTTCCGGCAGAACTCCGTTTTCAGGCGTCCGCGATGCAGGCCGGGACTCTCCTCTGCAAGCGCCCGCCACAGCTCCGGCTGCCAGTCGCGGGCGCCGTCATCTCTCCCCTCTTCCCACGATTCAAGCAGGTCGGGACGGAACAGCGTGTACTGGTCGAAGGTATCGGCGATACGGCCGGAGAGCTGGAAAAGCTTGAGGCCGTCACGGTCGTTCTGCAGATAGGCGCGCAGGGGTGTGAACGATTCGCGCCCGAGCATTCCCGGAAGCCGGCGCATGACGCTCCAGCACATCGCCTCTTTCGAAAACTTCGCGGCATCGGGCTGCCAGAGCTCAAGCCGTTCGAAGAGCTGCTGCACCAGCCTGTTCGGGAACGGATACGCCGCACCTGCCCAGACGCCCAGGCGCCTGGCGAGCTCCATGGACACCCAGCGCTGCATGCCCCTGCTCTGCACCACGATGTACTCAGGTTCGAAAACAGGGAGCGGATCGCGACCCGAAACAGCGGCAAGCGCGTCAATGAGCGCCTCCATCCGGTTGCCCGTGTAGAGGTGAAGGGTCATGAACGGTGAAACGGCGGTTCCTGGGTCTCCTGGAAGGCGTCGATCGCTTCCATGGCCTTCCGGCGGAACCCGAGCGGATCGCCGATGCCCGGTATCGGGGTGATGCCCCCTCCGGTGCCGGTAATGCTGAGGGTGCCGTAGCCGAGTATGCGGCCCGGAACGCTCTGATCGACATGAAAGCTCTCGACCTTGCTGTGGTTCAGCTCGATGGTGCTGCGCCGGATGAAGCCGAATTTGGCGATCACCCGCTTGGACGTGACGGCAAGCTCGGTGGACTGGCGCCTGACGAATGCCTCTGCGGCAAACCAGAGCCCTGCAAGCAGAATCACGATACCGGTATACCAGGCTGCCGACGACAGCTCCTGATTGCCGTCAACAGAGGCCGTGAACGAGTAGGCAATCAGTGCAAGCGATACCGCAACAAAAAGGATCGCCCTGCCGAATACCGTCCAGTGCAGCCGGGCTTTCGCATAGAGCTTTTCGCCCTGCATGAGATTTTTTTCGACGTATCCCATAATGGTTTCTGTTTTTCCGGACCTGTTGTCCCGTTACCTGAACAATTCGCCTTCCTGCTCGAACACCATACGCAGTGTATCGTTCTGCAGGCGGGCCCTGAGCCATGCCTTCACTTTTTCCCGTTCGCTTTCGACAAGGCCATCGGACGAAGACACCACCACGTAGGCAAGCTTCCGTGGTTCCTCACCATCCGCTACGCTGAACCGGTAAGGCTCGGCAAACAGACACATGAGCTCACCGACGGAAAGACCGCCCGCAGTTCCCTGAGCAGGCGCTGACCGGTATAGGTCCGGCGCTGAAGGCTGTCACGGACCCGTTGCGCCTTATCGAGAGTAAGGGAGAGATTTCTCAGTTGCGAGCGCATCTTCTCCTTCTCGCCGAGTTCTCCGGTAATATCGGCAAACGAAATGCCCTGTTCAAAAGAAAGCGTCACATCGTCGAGGCCGAATGACGCAGCCCGTTTCTTCAGTTCCTCCCTGCTTTCCCCGGTGAGCGAACGGCCGGCGTAGATGAGCATGATCTGCCGTTTATCAGCATCGATCTCGTTGCGCAGCAGGTAATCGCCCCGGAAGAACTGCACGGCATCGACAAACCTTGCGGCGTTCTCGGTGAACCGCTCCTTGACGACAAGAAGATAGCCGAAATAGATGCTCGGTATCAGGGTGACGAGCATGACCGCGGTAATCCAGCGGTTGATGCGCTTTTTCTGCGCTTCGTCGATATCGCTTCTGATGGGAAAATTCAGGAACTGCGATACGATCACCGTCGAGAGACCGATGAAAACCGCATTGATGGTAAAAAGGTAAGAGGCTCCGAAAAAGAACGTGAACTGGCCGGAGGCAAGGCCGTACCCGGCGGTGCAGAGCGGCGGCATGAGCGCCGTGGCGATGGCGACGCCCGGCACGACATTGCCTTTCAGTTTCGTCGTGAGTGACATCGTTCCGGCAAGACCGCCGAAAAGCGCGATCAGCACATCATAAATGGTTGGACTGGTCCGGGCCAGCAGTTCCGAGTAGGCGCTTGAAACCGGGCTCACCGCGAAATACAGTGTTGAAGTGAAGAGGCTGGCCGCAATGGCGAACGAAAGGTGCTTGATCGAGCGGCGCAGAAGCACGAAATCGTAGGTGGCGATGCTGTCCCCTATGCCGTTTATGGGGCCCATGAGAGGAGAAATCAGCATGGCGCCGATGATAACCGCCGTGGAGTTGGTATTGAGACCGACCGAAGCGAGCACGATGACGAAGATCAGGATCCAGAGACGGGCTCCCTTGAACTCGATGTCGTTTTCAACCGCACTGTGGATATCCCTGAACGATTCGGCATCCCTGCTGATGCTGAGGTAACGGAACAGATTGGTGATCATAAACCGGATGTGATTGGTATGCTGATTGCCCGCAGTGCTTTTTCATCACTGAAAAATACATCAATTTCTCCGATTCGTTCATCAAGCGTACCGCTGAAAAAATGTTTATTTTGTCACGAAGACCGAATCAGGATTCATGAACCCATGCACGACATCCTTTCCATACACTGGTTCCGCCAGGACCTGCGCCTTACAGACAACCCGTCGCTTTACCACGCCGCTTTGCGAGGCAGGGTGCTGCCGGTTTACATTCTCGATGAACGCAACGCTGGAGAATACCGTATGGGAGGCGCAAACCGGTGGTGGCTGCATCACAGTCTCGAATCCCTCATCCGATCGCTGCATGGCCGGCTCGCGCTCTTCAGGGGCGACGCGCTCGAAATCCTTCCGGCTCTCGTCCGATCGAGCGGAGCCGCTGCAGTACACTGGAACCGCTGCTATGAGCCCTGGCGGATAAAGCGGGATACCCTGCTCAAAGAGAAACTCAGGGAAATGGGCATCGCCGCCGAAAGCTTCAACGGCTCGCTGCTCTGGGAACCCCGGCAGGTACGGAAAGCCGACGGAACTCCATACAGGGTATATACACCCTACTTCAGGAACGGCTGCCTCGCAGCCGAGCCGCCACGCATTCCCATCCCGAAACCGGAAAAGCTCGATACCGCCTCCCCCCCGCCGGAGAGCCTGCCGCTCGAAGCGCTTGGTCTGCTTCCCCGCATCCGCTGGAACAGGCAGCTCGAACCGCACTGGACAATCGGTGAAAACGGCGCTGCCGGGCGGCTCACGACATTTCTGCTGCATGGCCTCGACGGGTACCGGGAGGGTCGGGACTTTCCCTCCCGGCCGAATGTCTCACGGCTTTCGCCCTCGCTGCATTTCGGGGAACTGTCCCCGAACCAGGTCTGGTACGGTGCAAAAGCCGCGGGAAGCGGCCGGGACCTCGACCACTTCCTCGGTGAACTCGGATGGCGGGAGTTCTCCTACAGCCTGCTGCATGACAACCCCGGGCTGCCGAAAATGAACCTGCAGCACTCATTCGACCGGTTTCCCTGGACGGAAAATCCGGAAGCGCTCCGGCGGTGGCAACAGGGCATGACCGGCTATCCGATCGTCGATGCCGGCATGCGGGAACTCTGGCAGACCGGATACATGCACAACCGGGTACGCATGATCGCAGGATCGTTCCTCGTCAAGAACCTGCTGCTGCACTGGCGCGAGGGTGAAGCGTGGTTTTCCGATTGCCTTGCCGATGCGGATCTGGCCATCAACAGCGCAAGCTGGCAATGGATCGCGGGATGTGGAGCCGACGCGGCACCGTACTTCCGGATCTTCAACCCGGTGCTGCAGGGACGGAAATTCGATCCCGACGGCATCTATACCCGCCGTTTCGTGCCTGAGCTCTCCGGCCTTCCCGACCGCTATCTCTTCTCTCCCTGGGAAGCGCCCGCCGGCCTCCAGCGATCTTCGGGCATCACCCCCGGTCCGGTCTATCCTGCTCCCCTCACCGGACTTGAAGCATCACGACGCAGAGCGCTCGACGCATACAACTCCATCAGAAAAAAAACGGAATCCTGAACTTCGCCCGTTCCGATCCGGCCTGACCGAAGCGGAACATCGAAACGAATTGCCCCGGATTTCGAGCACCGACCAATCCGGGCAATTCGGGTGCGCAATAACTTTTCAGAGGTTTCTTTCATACAGCCGGAAAAACCGGATATATCAAAACAATGATATGCGTCCTTCATCTCGTCAGTTATTCTCTGCAATCCGAAAATTCGGATCAGCAGATTTTGAATTATAGAATTCATTTTATAGCTTGAAATAACCATTACCCCCATGGTCAACACATTGCGTTTGCAGAACAATATCCACCGGAAAATATTCCGGATGCGTGTTACGGCAATACTCCGGAGTCCGTGCAATAAGGTAATTGCACAGCATTTCCGGCGACAGATATGAATCGCATAGAAAACAACTATCCGGAAATATCATAATTTTCTGTATTACAAATACCCCCAAAACTATTATGCCATCCCCCATTGAATCAGGCATGAATATTCCTGAAAAGCCTGAAAGAAATGTTTCGTGCTGCCTGCCGCGTCTTTCAAGAACGGATGCCGTTCATTCTATCAATACGGTTCGCAGCATATCGGAAACCGGCATATAGGTGCTTTCTTCAAGAGAAACATGTCACGTGTTATGCTCTACATGGTTTCAGGTACAATGGTATACTCCCTTCTTTTAGGGGTTCATTATACGTTTTCATCGGGCTTGAAATACAAAATGTATGCACTCGCCCATTTTCTTGTTTTCGGGATCACGCTTTTCCTGCTTCTTTCCAAAACCGTTCAATAGCAGTCCCTCCCTGAACGGTCGATGCATAGACGCATCATAAAACCATCTTCGACAAGCCCGGAGAAAAACATCCGCAAAGTTTTCTTGAGCGGGAATTTTTATGCCCCGGTATCGTTTACCTGTATCATAAAAAAACCGTTTCCCGGCGGAGATAAAAACCACAACCATCAACGAAACAATCCTATGAACGTCAAACAGGCTGTTCTGGATATATTGAAAAAAGAGGGGAAACCCATGAGCGCGGGGCAGATTGCAGATGCGTGCGGGATCGACCGGAAAGAGGTTGACAAGGCCATGAAAACGCTGAGGGAGGAAGAAAAGATCGTCTCTCCGAAACGGTGCTACTGGGAACCCGCCGGGTAAGCGGCAGATTTGCATCCGATCCTGTTCAGCAGGGCGCTTCCGCTTGCCGCTGCCGGCTGAAGTGAATTCATGACGGCCCGTCTATGAAAAAAGCCCTCGTGACGGCAGGAATCCTGCTTGCCGCAGCCGTGTGCGCACTGTTGCTCATCCGGAGAATCTCGCAGTCCGATCATGACCGGGCACCCGACCCCATTGAAGACACGACAGCCGTCAGGATTCCTCCTTCGACATTCAACCTGCCGGTGCACTTCGAAACACGAACGCTTTCAGAATATCTGAACGGCAAGATCCGGGGCACCTTTCTGCAGAAAAACCTTCTTTCCGGCAACGGCGGAAAAGAAAAAATCGCACTGGCGCTCACCAGAAACGGTGACATCAGTATCGGCTCGAACGGTAAAGAACTGATCTGCACCTTTCCGCTTAAAGTCGATGCGGAGCTCCTCGACAGCCGGTTCGGCAGAACGATCTCACGCCAGGTAAAACCGGTTCACAGCACCTTCATCGTCACGTTATCGACACCGGCAAGTATCGACCGGAACTGGAACATCGTCACAGGGTTCCGCATCAGGAAGATCCGGTGGATCAGCGACCCCGTCACACGGATCGGCCCTTTCAGAAAAAACCTCCGCCCTCTTGTCGAGAAAGTATCACCTGTTTTACCCGTATCGATGCTCAAATGACGCTGCTTCCCGACACCACGGCAATCGCAGCCCCGAATCCTCTGCCCGAATTCAGGAAACTCGGATCAGGAGAGAGGAAACAGGACTCCGACATCACGCTTTACGCATTCACCACCTTCGAAGAGATCAACGATCAGCTTAACCGGCATCTCAGGGGAAAAACCCTTTCGAAAAAGGGATACACCGTTACCATTTCGGCAATAAAAGCCTATGCCTCCAAGAAAGGCCTCTCCATCGGTATCAGCACGGGAAGAGATCTGGCCGGATATGTCGTGACAAGCGGCCGGGTGGTTTTCGATGTTCCTGAGCAGGTGGTGCATATACGGGATTTCGATTACTCGCTCCGGACGGAAAACGCCATTGTCCGCTCCGGAGACGATCTGCTGCACGAATTCGTGCGCGACACGGTTGCAACGAAACTGAACCTCCGGCTCGACACACTCATCGGCAAAGTACCGGGCATCATCAACAACGCAATCGCCAAAGGCAGGGCCGGCAAGGTGATCGATCTGAAAATGGACTCGCTCCGGGTGAAAAAATGCGACATCGTGCTCGACAGCAAAAAGATGCACCTGCTGGTCAACGTGGGTGCAAACGCGAGTCTCCGGCTGAAACAGATCAATCCCGGCAGGACCGTCCGGATTCAATGAATCCTGCCGCCGGGGCAAGCGTGTGACGGATACCTTGCGGCAGGACCGATCCATGATATTTTCGTTGGAGAATGCTCTATTTTTTCTACTTTCAAGGTATGCAGTACCCCCAAGGATTTCCGAAACCCCATAGTGCCTCAACTCGCGTGAACCGCTCCGGATTCACCGCCTTAGGGCGCGGAAATGCGCGGGAAAAATCACCCTCAATTACTCATTAACCGACACGGAGGAAACCTTCATGGAAAAAAAAGCAAAACCCGGCCGCATCAACGCCTCGATAGGGCTCCCCTCGCCGACCCTCCAGACATTTCTGAAAAACATCATTTTCGATGATGAGGCATACCTTGTTTTTCTCGAAAACCCGAAAGGAGCCATGAGCCGCCATGGGCTGGAAATTGCCGGTGATGTGACCGGAGAGATGGTCGTTGCATTCCGCTTTACCATTGAACGGATCCGGAATGCCGTACGGAAATCACGCAAGAAGCTTCATTTCGAGGACATTTTCAGGCTGCCGCTGCTTGAAATCGATGCAGGACGCATCAGAATCAGGGAAGTTGCCGTGGCAGCCGCTGCCTCCACTGATATCTATTACTCGGATACGAAGAGCGAATCAAACAGGGGCAGATCCACGGAATTCGATCCGAAAACGGAAGCCGTGGCAAACAGCAAAACCGAATCATGGAGTACCACCAAGTTCAGCGGCTCCTCGATATTTCCGGACAATATCCGTGAACGCTTCGACAGAACACCGCTGCTTTCGGCTGATACCCTGAAAAAGGTCATCGACTCGGTAGCCATTAAATTCTGAAACGCTCCGCTTCTGATGCAATGGCAAAAAGTTACAGTATTGTTTTTTCAGTAACCTATGACTGTCCGGTAAGCTGCAAGTACTGCGTAACCCGCTCCGGACCTTTCGGCGGCCCTTTTCTTGATGCGGCATTCATGCGGGAGGTGATTGAAACCCTTGATCGTTACCTCCCGCTATCCCTTGCTGTTTTCACCGGTGGAGAACCACTGCTGAAAATGCACGACGTGGAGGAAGCGATCGCATTCGCCAGCGCCCGGGGCATGGGAACCCGCGTGGTCACCAACGCTTTCTGGGCAACAACGGCAGAAAAGGCCAGGAACATCCTCGGAAGATTGCAGGAAAAGGGTCTGAGCGAAATCAACTTCAGTTGCGACGATCTCCATCAGGAGTTCATCCCTCTCGCCAACCTTCGCCATGCCTTCCGGGCGGCCAAAGAGATCGGGATGCCGCTGCTCATTGCCCATAAACGGGTTGTCGGCACCAGAATTACTCCCGAATATCTTGGAGAGTTTCTGGGCGTGCATCTGAGCGAATTCAAACCGGGCAGGACCGCTCAGGATGGGGAAAACCTGTACAGCTCATCCCTTACCGTTCCGGTCGGCCATGGTTGCGACCTCCTGCGTGAAGAGGATTACATCATCTATCCCGAAAGTCCCGCAGCATGGTCATCTCCATGCTGCAGCGTTCTTGAGAGCCTCGTGATTTCGCCATCCGGGGAGTTGCGCATTTGTTGCGGCATGATGGAACAGCATGTCCCTGAACTTGGAGCAGGCTTCTGGGATGCATCGAGAATCGCGGAATTGCTGGAAACCGCAAACAGCGACCTGATCGCAAACTGGCTGGCTCTCGAGGGGCCATACGGAATAAGAAAATTCATCCTGGAGAAAAACCCTTCCATTGCCTTCAGGGAACGGTATGTGAACCATTGTCATCTGTGCAATGACATCTTTACCAGAACCGAAACCCGCGAAGTGCTTGCTTCGTTTGCAGAAGAAAAAGCCGCGGAACTGACCATTCGCAGAGGAATCCTCGAAGCGGTCCGCCATGATCGTCCGAACGGGAAACCTTAATGTGTTTCCTCTTCTGACAGGCCCCTGCTCTGGCTCCCCCTTTCAATCATCATGCGCGCATCCTCATAGCCGGCCTCTCCTGCAGCAACAGCCTCTATCACGGCTGCATGACGTTCGAACAGGTCGGTTGCGGCGCCGAGCATATTGTAGATGAACCCGAATCCGGAACCTGAAGCTCCCGCATCAACAATATGCCTGTAGCAGACGGCCTCGTCCTCCGCGCAGATATGTCCCGGATAGCTGAAGGTTGCGTTCAGGTAATTGAAGAGCAGACAGAGATCGACAAGCGTCTCCTGCCTGGCCGGAAAAGGCGCATAAAGAGAGAGCACGAGCCACTGCTGCGCCTCGTACCCTTCCAGAAGCAGGCGGAAGGAGCCGGCGCCGACCTTCAGCCTTACGGCCAGACGGCTGAGAGCTTCATCTTCAAGCGTTTCTATCTCGTCTTTCCAGCCGATATCGGCAACAAACTCCTCCAGAAGTCCGGCAAAGCTCATGAGTCCTCCGGTATTGCATCATGTTCAGGAAACGACAGGAACCGATGTTCTCTTCCCGTTCTTTACGGCAATATAGTCGCATGCCGCTTACCTGTGCAACAAAAACACGATTCGTCCCCTTTTTTCTGAAGCTGCCCGGGAGCTGCCGGATGCGGGGCGATAACGGTAACGGATGAAACTATTCTTGTATATAACCATTCAATTATTAAATTATATAGTAATTTTTGAATAACTCCGGCAAGAGCGCAGGTCTGGAGTATGGGCGAAACAAACCGCACAAAGAAGAACTGCTCCTTCCGACTGCGAAAAGAATGCTTCGCAGGACCTTTGAAATTCCCTATCCGGTACGGCATTGAACACGGAATGACCGGTGGCGGCTTCGTACGCACGGTTATCCCGCACAGGAGGCTGCGGCTCTGCAGGGCACAACTGCGGTTACAGCCGGAACAATCGGAATCATCGAACACGATCTTCACCTTATCAAACCATAAACGGAGGCTGCAGCATGCCGAAAAAAATCGTTGTACTGGGCGGAGGAACAGGCGGAACCATCATTTCGAACAATCTCAGGCGTCATTTGCCCGAGGAATGGGAGATTACTGTTATCGACCGTGACGACACGCACATCTATCAGCCGGGAATGATATTCGTTCCGTTCGGTCTCCAGAAAGTCGGAACCCTTACCAAATCGAGAAAGAAATACATCCTGCCGGGCGTGAATTTCGTCATTGACGAGATCGTCCGCATCGACCCCGACAAAAAGGAGGTTACAACCGCGCATCATAAGTTCTCCTACGACTTCCTGGTCATCAGCACAGGCTGCAGGATCGCACCCGAGGAAAATGACGGCCTGCTCGACGCATGGGGCAAGAACGCCTTCACCTTCTACACCCTTGAGGATTCGGAACTGCTGCGCCTTAAAATGAAGGAGTTCGACGGCGGGAAAGTGGTGCTGAACATCGCGGAACTACCCTTCAAGTGTCCGGTAGCCCCAATCGAGTTCATCTTCATGTCCGACTGGTATTTCAAGAGCCGCGGGATCAGGGACAAGGTGGAAATAGAACTGGTCACGCCGCTGGCGGGAGCCTTCACCAAACCGAAAGCCACTGCGGTCTTCACTCAGGTCGCCAAGGAAAAGAACATCAGGATCACGCCATCGTTCGAGCTGGGCGAAGTCAACGGCAAGGAAAAATACATCGAATCGGTCAAGGGCGACCGGGTGAAGTACGACATGCTGGTATCGATCCCTACAACACTCGGCAGCAAGGTCATCAGCGATTCGGGCATCGACGACGGCATCGGATACGTGCCGACACACCAGAACACCCTGAAAGCACTCAAGCACGAAGGAGTCTACGTTATCGGGGATGCAACAAACGTGCCCACCTCGAAAGCCGGATCGGTAGCGCATTACGAGGCCGACGTGGTAGTGTTCAACATCATGGCGGAAATACTCGGAGCAAAACCGGAGGAGATATTCGACGGACACTCGACATGCTTCATCGTGTATTCGAAAGGCACCTCGTCGGTCATCGACTTCAACTACAAGATCGAACCGCTTCCCGGCAAGTTCCCCATGCCGAAGCTCGGCCCCTTCACGCTGCTGAAGGAGACAAAAATGAACTGGTACGGAAAGACCGGCTTCGAGTGGCTTTACTGGAACGTGCTGCTGGCCGGAAAGCATCTTGGTGCTCCTCCCACGCTCGTCATGGCGGGAAAAGAGGTTGGATGAACGAACGGGGAAATAATAAAAGAGGCCGGGACACGATCCCGGCTTTTTTTTTCAGGGCTCCTCTGCCCCCGGGAGTAATCATGAGCCGGCAAGAAATGAAGGATCACTGAAAAAAACAGGTGTTCAGAAGGTTTGAAATCCCGAAAAAAGTGGTAATCTGCACATACATATCCCCATTTTTTCCTATGCTCCATACCGGAAGGAGAGCCGACTCATGATTGCCAGAAAAAACAATCCCCTTCACCCGGGAACCGTTCTCCTTGAAGATTTCCTGAACCCGCTGAACCTGACGGAAAGACAGGTTGCAGAGGATATCCGCATCCCGGTCTGGAGAATCAACGACATCATTACCGGAAAGCGGTGCATTACCGCCGATACCGCCCTGCGTCTTGCCCGGTACTTCAGCACTCCTGCGCAGTTCTGGTTCGGTCTGCAGATGGACTACGACCTGAAAGTCGCCATGAACGAGGCCGGTAATTCCATAGAACGGGATATCCCGGTATACGACCACTCGGAAACGGAAGCATAACCTACCCTTCGCTCCCCTCTTGCGCATCTTCTGCGGCATCGGTCGCAATCCTTCGGCTCACCTTCGCTCCGAGCCTGCGTATCTCCTCCACCTTGCCGACCAGGTTGCCACGCCCTTCCGAAAGACGGCGCAAAGCAAGATCGAAGGAATCCGACACGCCTGAAAGCCTTTTGCGGGCTTCGTCCATGGCATCCACGATGAGAGCGACCTGATCATAGATTCTGCCGGCCTTGTCGGCGATAAGCTCGGCGTTCCGGTTTTCGTTCTCCCTCCTCCATATCTGCGCGATGAGCTTGAGCGTGATCATCAGTGTCGCCGGACCGCAGAGCACGACATTTTTTCCGGAAAGATCGTACAGAAGCTCCGGATCGGCCTGCATGACCGCCTGCCATGCTGGTTCGAGCGGTATGCACATGATCACGAAATCGAGCGTGCGATTTCCCCCGATATCGTGGTAATCCTTTTCAAGCAGGCCCGAGATATGGCGTCTTACCGACTGTACATGCTCCTTCAGGTGCCGCTCCCTGCGTGACTCGTCCTCCTCGCTGCAGAACCGCTCGTAGGCGGTCAGCGATACTTTGGAATCGACAATGACCGCCTTTCCGCCCGGAAGCATCACCATGAAATCCGGACGCCTCAGCATGCCGTCCTCATTGCGGAAACTTCCCTGAGCGACATATTCCCGATCCTTCTCAAGTCCCGACGCCTCGAATATCCGCTCGACGATCATCTCACCCCAGTCACCCTGCTTCTTGGCCTCCCCCTTGATGGCCCTGGCCAGGGTGTTCGCCTCGTCGCTTAACCGGCCGCTGAGTTCCATAAGCTGCCTGACCTGCTCCCGAAGACCTGCCGAACCAGCGATACTTGCTTCGTGCAATTCGTCTACCCTGCGCCGGAAGCCGTCGAGCTGCTCCCGGAAAGGCTGCAGCAGGGTCGCCATGCGCTCCCGGTTCTCCTCGCCGAGCGCCCTGCCCCGCTCTTCGAGGATACGCCCGGCAAGGTTTTCAAACTCTTTCTGCAAACGGACCTCGGACTCTTCAAGCAGGGAGATCTTTTCGGCGGCGCTCCGCCGCTCATGCTGCAGGTCGGCTTCGAGACGCGCTTGCTCGACCCTGAGCCGCTCCAGTTCCCCTCCTGCCGCTTCAAGTCGCGCGAGCGCACGGTCCCGCTCCGCTTCGGCACCCTGCAGGCGCATCAGTTCTGATTTGCGGGGCGCATCGCCGAACTGGCGGAAAAGGATGAAAACAATCAGCAGCAGCACAAGCAGCAGCAGAAAGAGAATCAAGGAATCGCTCATATCGGTTTCGGTTGGGGCAACGCCTTACTTTTCTGCAAAATACATACAAAGCGGAGAAAAATGCACGCCCTCCCGACATGATCAGCTATCCCGGGCATATTGTCCTGTTCCCTTCTTCTCCCTGTCCGCGAATACTTTGATTATTAAAGTTCTTTATTCGCAACATCAACAAAGGGAGAAAGGAGCTGCCGATGTCAGAACCGGGGATTACCCCGGCCCAGGCAACATTCAGGAGTGCGAATGTCAGAATCGTTTCGTGTATACATGACAATACGGCTGATGCCCCGTCCTGTCATAGTAATCCTGGTGGTAATCCTCAGCCTCCCAGAAGGTTCCGGCTTTTTCAACAGAGGTAGCCACCCGGTACCCCTTCGTCTTCAGCTCGGCAATAAGCTTTTCGGCAATCTTCCGCTGCTCCTCGTCGGCGTAGAACACCGCCGAACGGTACTGCGTGCCGATGTCTGGCCCCTGGCGGTTCACCTGCGCGGGATCATGGATCTCGAAAAAGAGCTTCGCAAGGGTGTCGTAGCTTACCACCGAAGGATCGTAGGTCACCTCAACCGCTTCGGCATGGCCTGTCCGGCCGGTGCAAACCTGCTTGTAAGAAGGACTCGGGGTCTCTCCCCCGGTATAACCCGATTTCACCCCGAGCACGCCCTTCACACGGCTGAAATGGTACTCCACCCCCCAGAAGCAGCCGCCCGCGAATACCGCCGTACGTGTTGCGCCGGCCTTTTCCGCCTCCGGACGGAAATGCAGGGAAACCGAGTTCACGCAATGACGCACGTTCTTCGAGGTCAGCCCTTCATTGAAAAAGACATGGCCCAGATGGCCGCCGCAACTGGCGCAAACGATCTCGGTGCGCCGTCCGTCGGCATCGGGAATCTCTTTGACCGCACCGGGCAGGGCATCGTCGAAGCTCGGCCATCCCGTGCCGGATTCGAACTTGTCCGATGAACGGAAAAGCGGTGCGTCGCAGCGCCTGCAGTGATAGGTGCCATCCTCCTTAAGAAGATAGTATTTGCCCGAAAATGGCCTTTCGGTGCCTTTCTGCACGATCACCCGTTCCTCTTCCGGCGTAAGCTCATGGTATGACATGTTCTCCTCCTTTTGCGTCTGCTGTGATGACAATTCCGGGGGTTCAGGAACGGGAGCCGTTGAGCAGGAGGCAAGAAAAACCTGCACAGACACCAGAACGGTGCAGACAAACATGTTCCGGAGACATCTGACGGAACCGGTATCCGATCCTGAACCCATATTCTGACACTTTTAATTCTGTTTTGCAACATTCATACCCCTATAACTTGATGCCATTGCAGATTGTTTCCGGTTCAGGAAGAACTTTCCTTGCGGCAATGGTTGTTTGATGAATGAACATGATCCCGCGGGTCCGGAAAAACAGTGCACAGCCATGAACAGCAGAAACACACAACCAAACCGTCTGGCACAGGAGAAAAGCCCGTATCTGCTGCAGCATGCCGGCAACCCCGTGGACTGGCATCCATGGGGAGAAGCAGCGTTCTCAGAAGCCCGAGCACGTAACCTGCCGATCTTTCTCTCCATAGGTTACGCAACCTGCCACTGGTGCCACGTGATGGAACGGGAATCGTTTGAAAACGAAAGGATAGCCGGATTGCTCAACCGGCATTTCATACCGGTCAAAGTGGACCGTGAGGAACATCCCGATCTTGACCGCCTCTACATGACCTACGTGCAAGCCTCAACAGGACGCGGAGGATGGCCGATGTCGGTATGGCTCACGCCGGATTTGCAGCCCTTTTACGGCGGCAGCTACTTTCCGCCTGAAGACCGCTACGGAATGCCCGGGTTCGGAACCATCCTCCGCTCCCTGGCCGAACTCTGGGCAAACGACCGGAACCGTCTCAAAGCTGCATCGGCATTTTTTTTCGAACAGCTTCGAAAAGATACCGGGCATCTGTCGGAAGCTCCCTTCCTTGAGGAAAACGAGGCACAGGAAGCCTGTTTCGAATGGCTGAAAGCCGCCTACGATCCGCTTTGGGGAGGGTTCGGCCCCGCGCCCAAGTTTCCTCGTCCGGCGGTTTTTTCATTTCTCTTCAGCCACGCCTTCCATACCGGCAGCCGGGAGGCTGAGGCGATGGCCCTGCACACCCTGCAGAAGATGGCCGAAGGGGGCATGCACGACCAGCTCGGCATTCCCGGAAAGGGCGGTGGCGGGTTCGCCCGCTACTCGACCGACGAGCGGTGGCATCTGCCCCATTTCGAAAAGATGCTGTACGACAACGCCCAGCTCGCCCTGGGCTATATTGAAGCCTTCCAGATCAGCGGCGAACGGTTTTTCGCATCGGTGGCCGAGGACACCATCAACTATGCGCTGCACGAAATGCAGTCGTCCGAAGGGGGTTTTTATTCTGCCGAGGACGCCGACAGCTTCTCCGGTCATGAAAGCCCTGGCAAAACCGAGGGTGCGTTCTATGTCTGGACGTGGGAGGAACTTTTCGCGCTTCCGGAGCCGAAGGAGCATCTCGAACTGTTCTCCCGCGTTTACGGCATGAAGCGGGAAGGAAATATCGTGAACGACCCTCACGGGGAGTTCACCCGAAAGAACGTGCTCATGCAGGCGCTCCCTTCCGAAACAGGCGCGAAAGAAGCGGGTTTGGACGAAGCAGTTGCCGCTCAAGCCCTCGAGCGCATCCGGGAACTGCTGTACGCGAAGCGCCTGCTGCGTCCAAGGCCGCTCTGCGATGACAAGATCATCACCTCATGGAACGGCCTGATGATCTCAGCGCTGGCAAAGGGGTTCAGGGTGCTGGAGAGGCACGAGTACCTCGATGCCGCGAGACGGGCAGCGGATTTCGTGCTCGGTCATCTCTGCAATGAGCGGGATAAACGCCTGCTGCGCCGATACCGGGACGGCCAGGCCGCCATCGCCGGAAAAGCCGAGGATTACGCATTCCTCATCAGGGCGCTGCTCGACCTGTACCAGGCATGCTTCGACAACCGGTACCTCGAAACGGCAATCGCCCTGCAGAAAACACAGAACAGGCTGTTCTTCGACCATGAATCGGGAGGGTATTACAGTACCGCCATCGACGACGACACGGTGCCCGTGAGGCTCAAGGAGGAATATGACGGGGCCGAACCCGCGGCGACTTCGGTCGGCATCCTGAACCTGCAGGACATCGCGCTGCTGACCGGAAATGAACGGTACAATGAAATGGCCGAAGCCTGCTTCAGAAGCTTCAGCGGCATGCTGTCCCTGAACAGCCACGCCCTGCCGCTCATGCTGGCGGCAATGAACCGCTCCCGCAAAGGCGGAATCCTTGCCGTGCTGTCCGGAGACAGGGAGTCTGCGGAAATGGGGCTTTTCCTTCGGAAACTCAACCGGCCTTACCTGCCGGGCATGACCATCATGCACGCATCGGCAAAAAGCCTTCCGGAAATCACCGTTTCCGAAGGAATTGAACCGGACGCCCCGACGCCTGCCGTACACCTCTGCCAGAACCGGTCATGCCGGCTCCCGGCAGAAACACCGGAAGCGGCAGAAAAACTGCTGCTGGAGCTTACCCGTTGAAGGGGAGTCGATCCTCGATATCCCCCTCTTCCTGCCGCTCCTTGTGCATCACGCTGTCGGCAACCTGGCCGATAATCGATCCGGCAGCAAAAATGCCGAGACCTGCAACCGCAAGACCGGCAAGCACCGGCATGAACGGAGCGACCAGCGGGCCAACCACCGCTGCACCGGCAACTCCCGCTACGGTTTTGAGCAGCCCATCCGGAGGGTTCATTGATTCCATAGGTACTCCTGTTTTTGGAAGATTATTTTGACAAATCGACGGCAATCCTTACCTTACGCCATATCGGCGGCGGTATGCCCCTTTATGACGGACAATTAGCTCAGCTGGTTAGAGCGTTCGCTTCACACGCGAGAGGTCAAAGGTTCGAATCCTTTATTGTCCACTCCCTCCCCTCTTCCGCATCCGGAAGCCCTTCGCCCCGGTTACACCCGGATGAACAGAAAACTTCTTGCAACAAACGTTTAATCGCCTTCCTGAGTGGTCACATCCACGTGAACCACACCGCTTCCGCCGGCGGTACCGGCCCGGGCATCAGGACTGTCCTGGGGAGAGCCGATGCTCTCCATGACCTGTTTCAAGACCGAATCGACGATAAAAAGTCCTGCACCGCCCACAAGCACCCCGGCAACTCCATGCAGGACAAGAGGCATTCCCAAAGGCGTCAGGAGAATTGCACCTCCAGCCGCAGCAGCAGCGTCCTTCAGCATCATGCAACTCCTTTTGAAGTTTGGGTTACAGGCCGAATGGGCGCACTCTGCCTACTGGCTTTAAAACATCATTTTTAAATATACACAGGAATTTCCGGAAAAAGGAACCGGAGGTTTTTGCAGGAAAAATTCACGGTTCGTTCACATCACCGACTCCTTTCCGGAGCCCAGCGCCTGAGGCCAGGACGCCTGAACCGCCCTGAAACGTCATGCCGCGGTTCGGCGTTCAGGCTTTCCCCGCTAAAAATCACTTGAATCCGAAGTTTTTCGATGCAGCGCGGGTGTGCAGGTCTTTGAGAATAACCGCCCCGAGACTCCGACCTCCTGGCATCTTCCGCTCTTTCTGCTGCACCCAGGCGTCGCGCTTGCGGCCAAGCTCCGCAATCTGCTGCTTCAATACCTCCCTTTCCAGCTTCTTCCTTTCAACATAGCTCACGATTTCCTGAGGGGACTTGCCCTTCAGCTCATCGGGCAGGCTCTCTCTTTCAAGCTTGTCAACCGTTACGGCTTTTCTGTCGAGGGCGTCCACGAGATCCCACCCGGAAGTCTCGTACAGTTTCGAACCTTTCGAAGCCGCTCTCTCGGCGGCAACAGGAGCTGAAACCGCAGCCGCATTCATGTCCTGCTTTGCCTGCCTGGCCTGATGCGCCTTTCCCTCACTGCCGAAAGGCACATAGGTGGTGTTGATCCGGCTGTTGAGCATCATGAGATCCTGATCGTAAGGGGTGACGATCCCCTGCGTGGCCATGTCGCTGTCGATGGAAAAATAGCTTCCGCGACCGATCTCGGCCCCTCTTTTCCAGAAAGTCTCGACCCCGGCACGGTAATCGCCGCAGTAGATGGTATTGACCGTGATGTCCCGCTCCGCTGCCCAGCGACATGCGGCCTCGTAGCTAACGGAACCCTGGCTGAAAGGTTCGTTGCCGGCGATGTAGATCAGTTTCAGACCCTGGCGGGAGCTGTTCCAACGCAGCCGGTTCAGGCTGCTGCCGATGACGTGGCCGCAATACTCCGAGCCGCCGTTGGTCGTGAGCGAAAAGAGCGCTTCGGAGAGCAGGTCAAGGTCCTCGGTGAAGGGCGTGACCTGGCGGATGTAACCGGATGCAGGAGAAAGCGAGTTATTGCCGTATTCGTACAGCGCCACCTGCAGGCGGATATGCTCACCCCTCTTGTGCATGCGCGACATCTCGTTGACGATGCGCCAGAGCTGGCTTTTCGCCTGGCTGATCAGCCCGTCCATGCTGTTGCTCGTGTCGAGCAGGAGCGCAAGCTGCACCAGTTTGTAGTCGGATGGGCACCGGCCTTCGATCGGCCTCAGGTTGTCGTACTGAAGCGCGTAGTTCTCCATGGCCTTTTTCAGCGATGCGTCCCGTATCTTGCCCGGCTCGGCACATCCGGCATCGGCTGCAGGCCCGGCTTCAAGAACGGTGCTTCCGGGCAGGAGACTGGCAGCCACAAGAAACGGCAAAAAAGGGTTTTTCATGATCTTTCGTGTGAAATAGGGTTGACGATACTCCTACGAAAGTAGGACGCCGGATGCGCTTCCCTCTTGTGCAGGAAAACCGGACACCCGGAAAAAACCGCGGCAGCAATCATCTCACCGTCCGTCCTCCGGCAGCAGGCCGGGGGGCATTCCGGGAAAGCGGCCGGCGAGTTTCCCGAAATATCCGGGACTGTCGATGCAATCGGGATTATCGGGTTCGGTGCAGGGTATTTCAACGACGTGCCACGATCCTTTGGTTCTCTTCAGCAGGGCAAGAACATCCTCATAATGACTGCTGCCGTCCTTCGACTGCGGCCGGGTATGCACCCAGGACCATCCGTTACCGACCTTCATGGTCACAACGACGAAGACCACATCGAGCTGGTGCAGCTCCTTCACCTTCCGGCGCATGGCATCGAGTATCGCCTTGCGCTCCACGGTGCCCGGAGCCGGAGTGTATACCCCTGTCGTTTTTCCCGTTGCTGCACGGGCGGAGAACGGATAGGCAAGTACAGTACCGACTACCAGAAAAACGGCAGCCGACAGCATGAGATGGCCAGCAGGATTTCTCTTCATGTCCGGTATTGGTTTGAAGTTGATCGTCCATCCGCCAGGGCGGCAAGATACCGGTAGGCGTGGAGCCTGTCGATTCCCGATATCTCGGTCATCTGGCCGAAGAAAGCCGTCGCCTTTCCGTACTGACGGCAAATCCGCCCGATCATCGACATCCACAGATACGCGGTCATCTCCGCGTCCGCCTGAGCGCGCGTTGAATCATAAAAAAGCCCCGCGTTTTGCAGGGCATTGTTTCAAAACGGGTTCATCTCAGCGGACCGATTCCAGCGCCGCAATCCGCGACTCGAGTGGCGGGTGACTGCTGAACAGCGCCATCATGCCGCCGCCGGCAATACCGCTTGCCGCCATCTCCTTCGGCAACTGGCCGGCCTGGAGAGCGCCGAGAGCCTTCAGGGCGTCGATCATCGGACGACGGTCGCCCATCAGTGCAGCCGCGCCTGCATCCGCCCGATATTCACGCTTTCGTGAAAAGTACATGACGACCATGGTTGCAAGGAGGCCGAAAACGATTTCAAAGACGATGCTGCTGATCCAGTAGCCGATGCCGGGACTGCCTGATTCGTCATCGTCCCTGCGCAGGAAGCTGTCCACCGCATAGGCAAACACACGGGAAAGAAAGATCACGAAGGTATTGACCACCCCCTGTATCAGGGTCAGGGTCACCATATCGCCGTTTTCAACATGGGCGACCTCGTGGGCAAGCACCGCCTGAACCTGTTGTTTATTCATGCTCTGCAACAACCCGGTCGAGACGGCCACGAGCGATTTGTTCCTGCTGGGGCCGGTGGCAAAAGCATTGGGCGCACCGTCGTAGACGGCCACCTCGGGCATCTGCAGATTTGCCTTTTTTGAAAGCTGTCTGACGGTGTCCACAAGCCAGGCCTCGTCCTGGTTGGCCGGCCTCTCGATAACCCGTGCACCGGTGCTCCACTTCGCCATGGTTTTGGACATCAGCAAAGAAATAAAGGACCCTCCGAAACCGATGAGCGCGGCAAATGCCAGCAGCATGCCCATATCCAGTCCATTCTGGGTCAGAAAGCGGTCGACACCCAGAAAACGGGCGCTCACCGACAGCACCAGCATCACGGCAAGGTTGGTCAACAAAAACAGAACCACACGTTTCATCTTCATACTCTTCTCTCTAATGGTTATTGATCGGTTATGAATTACAGGGTCCGGCGCTGCGCCAGAGTATTCCCACGGTCCCTCCGGACAATTTAATAATTCGGCACTTTTCCAGAACCATTTTCGTTTCAGCAGCAAGCCGGAAAGCGCAAGCGGCTCAACATCAGTGGTCAGTAGGCAGTATCGGGTATTAAGTATTAAGTCTTCAATCTTTGATCTACCGACTACTGCCTACTGACTACCGAACTCCCTCCTGAAAAAGGCCCACTCGCCCTTGTCCATCTCCCACTCGCTGTAGATGGACACCCCGGCATAGTTTTCCGGAAGCGCCCGGTACGTTTCCAGCCCTGCATGAATCCCGGAAAGCGCGTTTTCGAGGTTCTCCGTATCAGCGTCATGGTAACCGACGCCGGGGTCGTCGTAAGCCGGAACACCAAAAAGCACCTCCGTCCTGCCGGACCAGTCAAGCGCCTGCACAGCCCAGACACGCATCTGATGACGGTAGAGCCTGCCCGAGCGGATCGACGTATTGTACAACATGGGAACCATCTGGTCGGATCGCCGGGCAACCTCTCCGTAATAGGTCTTGCCCCAGTGGACTTCAGGATAGGGATGAAAAACCGTCGGAGGCGGAAACGCCGCCACGGAAATGATCTTTCCGCGCGGCAATGCACGGCGAAGCTCGTCGAGCAGCATGAGGAATTCCTTGCTGCCGTCTGGCATGGGTTCAATATTGAGATGGATGCCTGCCAGGCGCGGATGGGCATCGAGCAACTCCACCACGGAGGTGACGAAGGTCTGGCGCCACTCCGGGGATTCCGGAAAACAGTGCTTGCCGAGGGCTCCGCCGATCCAGGGCAGAACCCTGAATCCGGAAAACCCGTCGAGAAACCGTTTTGTCTGCAGGAAATCCGCCGGCGATATCCGCCCTGTGGGCATGCAGGGACAGAGATGCGGAAAAACGTCCCTCACCCCTTGCCCGGCAAGGAGATGCGCCAGTTCGCCAATTCTGGCATCGTTACGAAACTTCGACCGGTCCCTCCTGTTCCGCAGGAACCATTCATCGTCCCCGATCCAGCCGTGCTGGAGCCAGATGCCGTTGGTTCGCAGGTCAGCTCTACCCTCGGTAACGGATCTGCCGGGCGACATCGCATGCCAGGCAAATGCGGTAACCAAGGCAATCACCGGCAGCAGCAGAATCAGGTGCAGGCTTCTTCGCATGATTTTCTCAGGAATGTGCATTTCACCTCTTTAGGGGGAAAAGCGGAATAGAGGCGATTTACCAACAAGTTCGACCGCTGGCCCGCACGTATTGATGAAACGGCCTTGCCGTTCCTTTTTTTGTCCTTTCCGGAGCCGCCAGTTGCAGGCCGGAAATTTCCGTTCCCGACTGCTCGCCTTTACTCGAAGACAGTTCATGAGATGCGGGAATGCATTTATGATAAATGTCGGATTGATGCAGCGGAGCTCATCGGCTGAATTGTTGCCATAGGTAACGGCACAGGTATCGGCCAAGGCGCGTTGACCCATTTCAATATCGAAAACGGTATCACCAACCACCAGGCACTCATGAGCCGGAATATCGAGTGTTTCCTGCATAAGCAGCACCATATCGGGAGCAGGCTTCGGCTGCCGTACATCCTGAGCGCCGGCAATAAAGGAAAAATGCCCGTAAATACCGAGATGCTGCATCATGGTCAACACCCCTTCGGTACTCTTGCCTGAAGCGACAGCCAGCAGGTAATCGGGCCGCAAGCGGTCAAGGGTATCCTTCACCCCCGGAAACAGAAACGTCGAGTCGAAAGCCACCTCATGGTAACGCTTTCTGTAGAGGTCAACCGCCTCGGGAGCATCTTCAGGGCCGAGACCAAGCCCGGCTTCAATCGTACGCCGCAACGGCAAACCGATACTCCGCCTGGCTCCGGCACGATCAACCGCCGGCAGTCCCAGATCGCGGGCGACAAGCTGCAGCGTCTCCATGATACTCGCTTCGCTATCGGCCAGCGTCCCGTCAAAATCAAAAATCAGGAGCCTGTAGGTCATCGATATGCTTCCAGTTTACCGGCAAGCTCTTCAAGGCTGCAGAGAGTAAGCATCGGCTCGATGCCCCACGGATCAAAGATCATATCCGCACTTCTCTTCACCCAGGCAGCATTCATGCCCGCAGAGAGCGCTCCGATAACATCGAAAGGATTGGCTGATACCAGCCAGGCGCTCCTGGATGAAACTGCAGCTCTTCTCAGAAAATGGCAATACACTCCCGGATCCGGCTTGAATGTGCGCACTTCATCGACGCTTACGATATCCAGAAAATATTCAGCAAGCCCCGCATGGGAAAGCGACCTGTCAACAGCCTCGGCGCTTCCGTTCGAGAATGCATACATCCTGAACCCTGCATTCCTGACCTTTTCAAGGCCGGCCTGTACATCGGGGTATGCAGGCAGAACAGCGTAGGCGCTCATGATCCGTTCTCTTTCCTCCTCATCCGGATGCAGGCCGAAAAGGGAACAGGTGTAGGCAAAAGCCTGAACGGCACAAACCGCAAACGTTTCATAATTCTGCATGAGACCGCGTCTGAAGGAGTACTCGAGCTGTTTTTCCCTCCAAACCCTTGCGAAATCCGATGCAACCGGACCGTCCAGATGCTCATGCAGCATTTCCGTTATACCCTGCGGATCGATCAGGGTTCCGTATACATCAAAGGCGACCGTTATGTCCATTATCTTCAATTGTTCAGGCTCCACCCTCACTCACCCGGCCGGATTACCTGAAATCCGTCCTGCAACGTTCGGTTTCGGCTTCGGACTCATCCCTGAAGCGGTAGTGGATGAGGCAACGGCCACATTCGGTTTCGGTTTGGGACTGCTGACGGCAGGAGTGGCGGGCTCCGTTGACGGTGTCATGATAACCTCCTCAATACAGGGTTGATAAACAGGAATTCCGGTGTTCCAATACAAAATTCCGTCAGATCGGCTTGCGGGATATAGGTACCGCAGTATCGAAATTACGAAATTTCCGCAAAGCGAGGGAAAAAACAACCGCCGAAACGCTCATGCGGCTTTGCTTCAGAACATGAAACATCGGGTTCCCGGTTCACTCTCTCTCCCACACGCACCATCCATTCATGCCGCGCTGGGAGCCTTTCCTGCCGAACATCCGCAATGTCATGAAGCCCGTGTATACGGAAGTAAAACCGGAACTGCTGATTGCTGATCCACAAGGAATCATGTACATTGTTTCTTCAAACCCCCGCAATCCGGCAACCCGGATTTGATGGAGCATCTTGCTCACCCCAAAACAGGGAGACCTTACCATGAAACTTTCAGGAGCCGTTCCTGCGCTTCTTGGCGCCAGCATGTTTTTTTCCTCCGGCGTTGCTTCGGCGGATCCGTCAATTCCCGATCTTACAGGAAAGTGGAAAACCGTGACATACGGCCACCACCACGAAAAAAGAGGCTTTGCTTCGACATCGGACGCAAATGGCAAATGGGAGATAAAAAAACAGGATGGCCGTATCTTTTACGGAGAGCGTACCTACACAAGGAAGCCCCATGACGGAAAGAACATAACGGAAGGTTTTTCAGGAGTTATCGCCAGAGACGGCAAGCGGCTGTACATGGTCGACCACGATGAGGATATTCTGGTCGGAGACATTCTGAGCGACAACGTCATCGAACTCATCATGATCAATGACGGTGACAGTGACCATAACTCCAGAATCGGACTGATGGAAATCAGGAAAACAAAATAACGCGGGAGCCTCTTGCCTTCCCCCACTATCCGTGAATTCCTACCAGCTGCCGGATGCACCGCCTCCGCCCGATGATCCGCCACCGCCCGAAAAACCCGATCCGCCTGACGACCATGATGAACCGGAACTGCCGGAACCGATCGAAAAGCCTCCGATCGAAGCCCGTCCCTTGGTGCGCAGATCTTTTTGAGCCTTCCGGTACCATTCGCTTTTTCGTATGAAGAGTTTCGCTACCGGAAAGCCGATTATATAAGCGATAAAACAAGAGAACGCACCTCCTGACCCCAGGACAACAATCGGAAAAACCGCCCAGAACGGTATCAGAAAGAAGTATAAAAACCATCCGACACCCGGTGTGAGTATCCCGATCACGGTAAACAGTCCGATGATTCCGAAAATAAACGCACCCAGGAGAATGCGCTCCTGAATCGAAAGCTCCGGCCCTTCGACTTCAAAGAAATTCGACTTGCTCGCAGAACCGGTACTGACGACGGTCTCAGGCAATTCGCCCCCCTCGAGAACCTCCATCACCGCCCCGGCTCCATCGGCAATACCCCCGTCAAAATCTCCGTTTTTGAATTTCGGGGTCATAATGTTCTGAACGATGCGTCCTGCCATGGCATCGGTGAGCGTTCCTTCAAGACCGTAACCCACTTCGATGCGCATCCGCCGGTCGTTGGGAACCACCACGATCAGAACACCGTTGTCCCTGCCTTTCTGGCCGAGTTTCCATGATTCAAATACCCTGACTGCGTAATCTTCAATGCTCTCCCCGTCGAGTGTGGAAATCGTCAGGACGGCAATCTGGTTTCCGGTGCGTTTTTCATGTGCCTGCAGGCTGTCCGACAATGACCGGTTAACCGCCGGAGACAGCAGCTGTGCGTTGTCGGTGATCCTCCCGGTCAGATAGGGGACATCCGCACCAGAGAGTATCGTGCTGAAGAGCAGCACGATCGGGAGTAACAGAAAGACCGATCGTAGCTTCATAGTCCCTCCTCCTCGATCACCTGGTCGGGTAACTCGTTGTCACGCACTTCCCTGCCGCTGGTTGTCAGTGTGCGGGAAAGGCAGTCCAGACCGGCTTCGAATGCCTCCCTGATCTGTTTCCGCTTCAGGAACGGAGTCATGGCCCCGATCATCCGGCGTCTCTCCTCTTCCTGTAAATGCGCATCGAGACCCTTGTCCGGAAAAATGACAACCCGGCGCTCGAACAGACTCACCAGCAGGAGTATGCCTGTCCTTTTTCGGGTAGCAAACAGCTCACGGTCCAGAAACAGTGATTTGGCATACTGCTGCACTTCCGCTTCAGCACGATAGCCGGACAGGAAACATCTGGCAAATCGTGGTATCATGACGCTCAGGAGCGCCAGAAGGGATCCGGATGCAAGTATGCCTGCCGCCATGATGAGCGCGGGGACATCATGATACTGCCCGGACAATTGCCGGTAGAGCAGAAGAAAAATCAAGCCGGAGGCGGAGGCTCCGAAGGCAAACGCTTTCCATGGCAGTTCCGCATACGCGTCGCTCCGCTGGATGACGCTCAAAACAATCTGGGTTCCGGTGCGCTGTTCCGTCTCGGCGACACGTGTATCCAGGTGACTGCGGTCCTGATCCGATACGATTTGTTTCATTGGGAATCCCCGGGTCCGAAGATGTTCGATTCAGAGGTTTCCCTGAATATAATCGTTCTGTCCGCTAACATCCGCCGCTTCCTGTTTACAACTTCCTGCAAATCATTTGCAACTGACGATTCCATTATCCAGATTGTTTATGGTACTCTCTGGGTCAGACCGACCATAACCAGTCATCGATGGGCAGTGAAATTGCAAAAACAGCGTTCAGCGAAGATGATTTCCGGCAGTTTCACCGGAATCTGAGAAAGGAGACGCGGATTCTGATGGAGTGGTTTTCCTCCGATCGCTTCGACAATCGCCAGGAGAGGTGCGGCTTCGAACTCGAGGGATGGCTCGTCGACCGGCATTGCGATCCCGCACCGAGAAACGGGGAGTTCCTCCGCAGGGTCAGCAATCCCCTGGTTGTCGCCGAGCTGTCGAAATACAACTTCGAACTCAATATCGCGCCGCATCCGCTTGATAATCGCCTGCCTGGGTTCCTGAACAGCGAGCTGCGGAAGCTCTGGAACAGCTGTACCCGCAATGCACGCGACATGGGGTGCCATACCCTCATGATCGGCATTCTGCCGACCCTGCAGGACCGGATGCTGTCGCTCCGGAACATCTCTTCGCTGCAGCGCTATCATGCTCTGAACCGTGAAATCCTGCGTTCGAGATCGCGTCATCCGCTGAAAATACACATCGAGGGAACCCGTGACTCGCTGGAGGTCGTGCATCATGATGTCATGGCCGAAGCGGCCACGACATCGCTGCAGATACACTTTCAGGTTCCCGTCAGCAGGGCGGCCGCGGTGTACAACATCGCCCATGTGCTGTCGGCTCCGATGGCCGCACTCGCAGCAAACTCACCCTATCTTTTCGGGATGGAGCTCTGGGACGAGACACGCATACCCCTGTTCGAACAGGCCGTGAAATCCCCGGCTTTCACTGACCGCTCCGGAAGAGTGGTTTCGCGCGTCACGTTCGGGCGTGATTACGTCCGCGATTCCCTCAGGGAGGTCTTCCTCGAAAATCTCGACGGGTTCCCGGTGCTGCTGCCGGTCACCTCCGACGGGGATTTCAGCCTGATGAACCATCTGCGGCTGCACAACGGAACCATCTGGCGCTGGAACCGCCCCCTGATAGGATTCGGTAAGGACGGCCGCCCGCATGTGCGAATCGAACATCGCGTCCCTCCGGCAGGCCCCTCGATTCCGGACATCGTTGCCAATATCCTCTTTTTCTATGGCGCAATCCTGTACCTGCAGCCCGAAGCACCGCAGGCCGCGATATCGTTCGAACAGGCCCGGACGAATTTTTATGCCGCAGCCCGTTCCGGACTTGACGCGCTGCTCACCTGGACTTCCGGAAACGCCATGCCGGTGGAGAAGCTTCTCCTGCAACGGCTGATTCCCGGAGCCATGCAGGCTCTCGGGGAACGCGGAATCAGCCGTCAGGAGCTGCAGTACTACCTTGGCGATGTTCTCTCGGAACGCATCGCAACGAAGAGGAACGGCGCCTGGTGGCAAAAAGCCTTCATCAGGCGGCACGGCCCCGATTTCAGGGCGATGACCGAGGCGTACCTCGAAAACCAGCAAAGAAACATCCCCGTACACGAATGGAGCATCTGACCCTTTCTCATCCGCCCGGCCTGCATCTGTTCGACCGGTTGCCGGAGAATTTCACCGGAATCGCGATCGACCGGCTCGATTCGATCCTTCCGGGCCCTTCGCTTATCCGTATCGGAGGCGAAAAAGGCTCGCCGCTCTTCGTTTCGATCCTGCTGCACGGCAACGAAACCACCGGGTTTGCCGCCATGCAGCAGCTCCTCGCCGGATATGGCGCTCCACTGTATCCGCTGCCGAGACCGTTGCTGCTCCTTGTCGGCAACGTGGCCGCCGCGGTACGGGGCGTGCGCAAACTCGACGGGCAGACCGACTACAACCGCATCTGGCAGGGGGAACGTTATCCGGAACACCTGCTGGCGAGGCATGTGCTGGCGGAAATATCGAGGGCGAATCCGATTGCCGGCATCGACCTGCACAACAACACCGGCAGGAACCCGCACTACGGCTGTATCAACCGGCTTGACCACGAGTCGCTCTCGCTTGCGCGGCGGTTCAGCAAAACCATCGTCTGGTTTACCGAACCGCACGAAGTTCTTGCGGTCGCACTATCCGCCATATGCCCGGCGGTCACGCTTGAATGCGGTGTTTCAGGCAACGCGACAGGGACAAGTCATGTGGAAAACTATCTCCGGCACTGCCTCGAGCTGCCCGATGAAAGCTTTTTCACACCACCGGCCAATCACCACAACGATCTGTTCCATACCACGGCAAGAATCCTCCTCTCCGAAGGCATCCGGCCCGGATTCGGCCCGTGCGACGACGATACCGATGCCTGTTTTCGTGAGGACCTCGAAACGCTCAATTTCGAGCGGGTGCCCGGGGGAACGGAACTGGGACGTTATCGCAACGGGCGTCCGCCGCTCGTTGTCATCGACAACCAGAACCGCGACGTCACCGACCACTACCTGCTTTTCAGCGGGAACCGCATCCTCACCAGGGTGCCGGTCGTCCCGTCGATGTTCACCCGCGACGTGAAGGTTATCCTGCAGGATTGCCTCGGCTACATCATGGAGCCTTACGAAACCAAACAGGCGAATGCTGCCGGTCTCCACCTGTAAAGTGAAGTGCCGGAACGAAAACAGGAATTATGCCAGTCATGACATTGTGCGGGAATGCATGACTGGCATCACGAGGAAAGGTTCAGACGGTAAAGCTGTAGTCGCTCCACCATATCCTTTTGATGGCGGGTTTCTCGCTGTTGTACCGAACCGTGTGTACCGAACGGGTGCTGCTGTAGATCGACAGGTAGTAGGTATCGCCAGACTCGTCGGTAAAAGCCAGATACATGCTGCCGCTACCGAATCCACGGGGGCCCTGGGCATCGACATTGACAACAAAATCGTAGATTCCGGGGGAACCGGTCAGGGTTATGCCATACACTTTTGCGTCGTTATTGGCGCGCATGCACGTACTCAGATCGGTATTGCCAAGAATACTTGCGGTTTCGTTGCATTGCAGCCCTTTGGCAGAGAATACACTGTTTGGGCGTCCCTGCTGCGAACTTTCGCCGCAATCTCCCTGAAAATCAGTGACGGGATAGTTGCTCATTGTCTGCTCCTGTGATTTGATTGGGGGACAGTCGTTTCAGAAAAGAACAAGGCCTGATCGACCCGAAATTTCCAAGGTCCGGTCAAAGCGAACTCCGAAAAAAAATCCGGAATCCATTTCTTCAGGATTCCGGAGCACGGAAGAATGGCAATGCAATAAGCGCTGCGTATGAGGGGTTCATGCTCTTTCAACTTGGGGGGTTACTTACAGCAAAACAATCTGGTGTAATATATTAGCAAATAGAAAATATATACACAAGTTTGGCGTGATGAACTGCGCCGGTCGGCGAGTCTCGATGATCTTCCGGGTAGGCTGGCCGTGTTCGTCGAGTTCCCAGTGCCGTGAAGGACAGGTGTATGGGGAGTTGAGTACGGGATGATCGAAAAAAGGATTGCTCATTCAGGGTTTCTCCGCTTATACCGGTTTCTCTTACTGCAACATGGGATGAAGGCGCATAACATGAGGCTTGCTCAAGTGCTCAAGAGAACCAGCAACATGCTTTACGGCATTCCGGAAAATACGGTATTTCATGAAGCATAAGAACTGAAAAATTGCGCCATTGGCAATTTATCAAAGACGGGGCTCAGGCAAGTTCCACTCCAGCTCCCTACCTCTCAGACAAGCCTGTGTCAGGCAGCGAGGGTGCTCGTTCGGGCGGCCATGATGAAGTCGTTGCGGTGCAGGCCGCCCACCGAATGGGTCCACCACTCCACCCGCACCCGGCCCCACTCGGTCACGAGCCTGGGATGGTGCCCTTCAAGCTCGGCAAGCTCCCCAACGCTGAGAGTGAAATCAAGTGCGCTCCGGAAATCGGGAAAGGTGAAGGTGCGCCCGAGACGCGGCACGCCCTCCAGGCTCTCCACCTCCCAGCCGGGAATCTCCTGCAGCAGCTGCGCCACCTCCTCTCCGGAGAGCGCGACTGCGCCTTTCCGGCACGGTTCGCAGGCCATGTTGTCAAGTCCGCTCATGGTTTTTCTCCTGTATGATTGACAGGCATATCCCCTCAGCCTTGCCGGAAAGGGCCGAGCATGCGCTCGATGGCCTCCAGGGACGGTGGCGGCTGCCGGAACAGCGGCTCTTCGGCAATGGCGACCAAATCCTCGTACAGCGCCCGGTTTTCGTTGCGGTAGAACACTCCGAGCGGCAGCGGCTCGCTCTGCAGGGCAAGCGCGAAGGCCTGAAGCCGGTCTGTGGGGTCGTGGCTTTCCGGCACGGGAGCGGTGTGCTCGCGGAACCACTGGTAGGTGTTCAGCCTGTTGAAGATCACGCAGGGCTGGAACACATCCACGATGGCGCACCCCCTGAACCGGATGGCTTCGGCGATGATGCGTTGCGTGAGCGCCTCGTCTCCCGCGAAGCTCCGCGCCACGAACGGTGCATCGAGCGCAATGGCCACGGCAAGCGGGTTGAAGGGTTCAAGCATCACCCCCTGCACCTGCACCGGCGTCTTCATGCCGGTCTGCGAGGTCGGGGAAGCCTGCCCCTTGGTGAGGCCGTACACCATGTTGTTGTGCACGATCACGGTCACGTCGAAGTTCCTGCGGATGGCGTGCAGGAAGTGGTTGCCCCCTTCACCGTACATGTCTCCGTCTCCCGACTCCACCACCACCGTGAGGTTGCGGTTCGCAAGCCTGATGCCGAGCGCTGCAGGCAGCGCCCTGCCGTGCAGGCCGTTGAACATGTGTGAGCTGATGTATTGCGGCGCTTTTGCCGCCTGTCCGATGCCCGAAACCATGACAAGCCGCAGGGGGTCGATACCGCACTCCTCCAGGGCTCCCTTCACCGCCCTGAGCAGCAGGTGGTTGCCGCAACCGGGGCACCAGGCCACGTCGGTGTGCGGGGGCATGTCGAAACGGGTTTGCCGGTCGTTCATGGCCTGACCTCCTCCTGTAACGCTTCAAGAACCTCCTCGACGGAAAACGGTTCGCCGGTTGCCTTCAGGATGCGCCTTGCCGCACGAATGCCGGTTTCCGGAAGCAGCAGATCGGCGAACTGGCCGGTGGCGTTGTTCTCCAGCACCACGACCCTCCGATCCCCGATGAGCGTGGCGACAGCAGGGTTCAGCGGAAACACCTGCGGGAAGTGGAGTCCTGCAATGGCGGGTTCGCCGAGCAGCTCGAGCGCCTCCTCGATCACTCCGCGGTTCGATCCCCAGCCCACGAGAAGCGTGCGGGCATCCCCGACCGGGCCGATGGCTGTGGGCATGAGCGCCTCCTCCCGGAGCGTCCGGAGCCTCCCGAGCCGTTTTTCCATCATCCTGTGGCGCAGTTCGAACCGCTCGGTGATCAGCCCCTCCTCGGTATGCTCGTGCGAGTCGGCCCGTACCACGCCGCTGCCGAAACCGGGCACACCTCTCGGGCTCAGCCCGTCAGGAGTGAAGGCGTAGCGTCGGTAGGCGTCACCGGTTTCGGTGACCCCATCCACCGGATAGAGACGCCTGAGAGCATCGGCGTCCACCGTTGTTTCAGCATCGAGCAGAAACTGGTCCGTGAGAATGAATGCCGGCATCTGGAAACGTGCGGCCACCCCGAACGCATGACCGGCAAGCGTTGCAAGCTCTTCATGCGTTCCCGGCGCGAATACCGCCCGCGGGAACTCCCCGTGACCCGCATGCACCACGAGGCCGAGATCGCCCTGCTCGGTGCGGGTGGGCATTCCCGTAGCCGGGCCGGGACGCTGTCCGAGATGGACCACCAGCGGCAGTTCCATGATGCCCGCAAGGCTGAGCCCCTCCTGCATGAGGTCAAACCCTCCGCCGGAGGTGGTCACCACGGCACGCGCTCCTGCGTATGAAGCACCGAGACCGGCGTTGACTGCCGCGATTTCATCCTCCGCCTGGTCCACCACGATGCCGAAATCTCCCGCCTGCCTTGCCAGCCAGGTCAGGAGCCCGGTCGAGGGTGACATGGGGTATGAGCTGATGAAGTTGCATCCCGCGGCTACCGTGCCGACACCGAGTGCGGAGATGCCGTCCATGATCATGAGCTCTCCTGCCTCCTTCGGCTGCACCTCCGGCAGGGCAAGGCGCTCCCCGGCAGGACAGCTTCCGCCCCAGTCATAGCCGAGCATGGCGGCATGCCGGTTGCTTTCCGCAATATCCTCCCCTTTCAGGGAAAAGGCCCTGCCGACGCTTTCCTGCAGCGGTTCCGGCGGCAGTCCCAGCAGGCCGAACACCATGCCGGCCACCACCGTGTTCGAATACACCGGGCTGCCGGCCTGAAGCGCGAGCGTCCTGACCGGAGCTGCAATGCAGGTGCCTTCGGGAAAAAGCGGGCACTCCGCGGGATCAGCAAAAACAAGCGTGCCGGAGCCGATACGCTCTCCGAGATTTTCCCTGGCTCGGGTCGAGAGCGCAAAAAGCAGGTCGATGCGCTTCAGGTACGCCCGCCGGGGAATTGACGCCACCCTGATCTCGGTCGAGTTGCTGCCGCCACGGATGCGCGACATGAATTCCGTGCAGGCGAACACCTCCAGACCGCTCCGCTTCAGGGCGGGCAGGAGCAGCCTCGTGATGGTCTGCACTCCCTGCCCTGCGGCTCCTTCGAACACCATCGACAGATCCTGCATGGTTCTCCTGCGTTAAACGGTTCATCCGGCATAGCCCTACAATACAATATAAACCCTGAAAAGCGGCAGTTCGTAGCCCCGGAAGCCGGATATTTTTCCGGCATGGATCGTACAGCTTACCTGGCGGCAACCCTCCCGGCAAGTGCACGATCCATGCCTGCATAATCCTCCCGGAAAAAGCGGTTCATGATGGTGCCCGCAGCACCGCCGAGCAGCCCGGTGAACCGTTCGGTGTTGCTGAACCGGGTGCTTCCGCCTGGACCTGGGGCAAGCGAAAAGCAGTGCTCGGCGCGGAAGAAGCCGAACGGCAGGGTGAAGTTCCAGCAGAGCCTCTCCGGAGGACTGAGGGTCTCAACCCGGACCGGAACCCAGAGCGCGGGAAGCATTCTGACTTTCAGGCGGATGCGGATCACACCCCCCTTTTCCGGAACACCCTTCACTGCCGTGACGAGCGGGTTCCACCCCGGCCAGGCCGCCGTGTCGGCAAGCACGTGCCAGACATCGGCAGGCGGACCCGGTATGGTTATTTCAGTAAAAATATGTGCCATAGGTTCAAGGGAAGTTTTAGAGCATCATGCAGCGTTATAGCATACATACTACAAAACCCTGATCAGATGTGCGGCAGATTCGCATTTTTCGAACTCCTGCGCTTCCTCGACGAACTGCGGGAAGGCGGAGTTCCCTTCATCCGGGACGAGCACTACCACTTCATGCCTGGTTACAATGTCGCCCCCCGGAGCACCATCACCGTGCTGCTCGGAGACGAGGGCAGAAACGTGCTTGCGAACGCCCAGTGGGGCCTCATCCCCCACTGGGCCGAAAGCATGCCGAAGGTCCGACCCGTCAACGCCCGCACCGAGGGGCTTGCCGGCAGGCGCTACTTCCGCCACATGCTCAACCGCCGCCACTGCATCATCCCCGTCAGCGGATTTTACGAGTGGAGCGATCAGCGGAACGCGAGTGTCAAGTCGCCCTGGTATATCCATCGCGCAAACGAACGCCCCATGGCGCTCGCCGGACTCTGGGACCGCTGGCAGCCGCCCGGGGAGGAGCGCCCGCCGCTCACCTCCTGCACCATCATCACCACGGCGGCGAACCCCGACATGCGGCCCATCCACCAGCGCATGCCGGTGATCCTCGAACCCGAAACCTGGCAGGAGTGGCTCGACGCAGGCGACAGCTCTGCCGCCCGGTTGCTCCGTCCCGCCGAGGCGGGAGTCATCGGGCTCCACCGCGTGTCGCGCCGCATCAACAACCCGCAGTACATCCGCAAGGATTGTATCGCGCCCGTCGGAGAAGATGAGGAGACCGGCGCGTAAAATAATCGCATGGGGTTTTGAAATAACGGTTTTCTTTGTTTACCTTTACTTCCCTTGAACAGTATGGCGAAGTGGCCGAGTGGTCAGGCAGAGGTCTGCAAAACCTTGTACAGCGGTTCGAATCCGCTCTTCGCCTCAAAAAGCTTTACGCCGGTCATGCAACCCTGGCACTCGCGCCCCTGCACGGGGCTTGTTTGCCGATGATTCTCCCTGCTCCCGACGGCTCGAAAGCCTTGTTTTCAGCTTAAAAAGCCTGCTTCACCAGCAGGCTTTTTTTATGTCCGGTCTGATGCGTTGACCTTTGTCCCGGGAACAGGAACACCCGCATCGCCGTGCAGGCATTTCCCTGTTGCTCTTCCCTGCTACCCGATCCTCTCCGATCCGGTGATGATTGCCTCGATGAGCCGCCCGATGGTGGCATCGTCCATCAGCACCGGGATGTTCAGGCAGATGCTGCTGCGCAGCATGGCGCCGGTTCTCGGCCAGAGCGTTTCGAGATCGGCGTCACGATAGCGATCGAACTCGGGGAGCAGGTGGTTCCATACGCCGGCGAAGTGCCAGTCGAGCGCTTCCGGCAGGATTTTTGTGCCGAAGCCCCGTTCCATGAGGTGCGCTTCGAACTGCAGGGCCGCCTCGCGGTCGCGCACGCGGAAGATCATCGTGTCGCCCTGCGAGCCCTCCTCGTCCGAAAAAGGCCTGAGGGTGATGTTGCCAAGATGGCGTATGGCCTCCTTGATTTTCCTCTTGTTCTCCTTCGTGCGCGAGAGAATCAGGTCGATCTTGCCGAGCTGTGCCAGGCCTATGGCCGCTGTCACCTCGCTGAGGCGCAGATTGAGCCCTTTGGCCCTGCGCGGGTCCTTGCCGCGCGGCAGCCCCTCCCGGTGCATGTGGCCGTGGTCGGAGAACTCGGCTGCACGATCGTACACCTCCCGGTCGTTGGTGACGATGATGCCGCCCTCTCCGGTGTGCAGGGTCTTGCCCGCGTCGAAGGAGAAGGAACCCACCCGGCCGATGGTGCCAAGCTTGCGACCCTTGTAGGAGGCTCCCAGCGCCTGGGCGGCGTCCTCGATGAGCATGATGTTGCGGCGCTCGCAGATCGCCGCCAGTTCGTCCATTTGAGGCGGGGCCCACATGGGAATGGCTACCACGGCTTTCGTGGAGGGAGTGATGGCCTTTTCCACCTCCAGCGGGTCGAGGTGGTAGGTTTCGTCAATCTCCACCGGTACCGGCACTGCGCCGAGTGCGCTGATGGCCTCGACCGGGGCGATGAAGGTCCAGGCGGTGGTGATCACCTCGTCACCGGGACCGATACCCGCGCCGGCAAGCGCGCAGTGAATGGCCGCCGTACCGGAGGAAACCGCGTGCGCGTACTTTACCCCCATGTACCGGGCGAACCGCTCCTCGAACTCCCGAGCCTTGTAGTTCCCCCCTCCATAGCGGTAAAGGTTCACCTTGTCGTGACTGAAAAGCTCCTGTATTTCTGCCAGCTCTTCGCGGCCTATAAGTTCTGCTCCTGCCATTTTTTTCGTTTTAGTGAGTTACGTTAGGAAACCTGCCTGTATCTGTTCTGCAGTGGGATAACATCGCTGCAGGATATTGGAAATCCCGGTGAACCTGTCTATACACTCCAATTTTCGTCATGGTCCCGATTGCCGTCAGGTCAGGTTGTAGATCACCTGACGTGCCGAATCCTCGGTAAAGGCTACGGGGTTGCCGGCAAACGATCCCTTGAGGGCTTCCGATACGTTTTTTGCAAGTTCGGCGGCGTTTCCCTTGCCGTAGCCGTAAGGCACGAGGTTCGGTATGTCAAGCTGTCGGTACAGCTCGTCCAGCTCCCCGAGCAGTTCCTGGGTAGCCTCCTTCGGCGAGGGAGAGGAGCGCATGGGATTGAGCATGGCATACTTTTCATAGCCGTGGTCGAAGTTGTAGCGCATCACCTCCTTGAGGAAGATGGCGCCGGCAAGCCCGTGCGGCACCTTGTGCCTGACACCGAGATAGTAGGCAAATCCGTTGGTGGGTCCGTCGCCGGAGTTCATAAGCGCGGTGGTGCCGCAGACGCTGCCGATGGCGAGGTCGATGCGCGACTCCGCGCGGTCGAGCTGACCCTGCTGGAGCGCGTAGAAGGTGCGCTGGAACCCTTCGATGGCGAATATCCTGCTCAGCGGGGTGTGTTTCTGCGAACCGAAGCTGTCCACGCAGTGCACAAGGCTGTCCATTGCCGAGGCGATCACGCTCTCCATCGGAGCGGTCATGGAGAGCTGGGGGTCGATCACGGTTTTTCTGGGAAAGTTCTTCCGGCTGTTGATGCCGAGCTTGCGTCCTTCGGCTTCGTCGATGAACACCGCATTGAAGCTGATTTCCGCACCGCTGCCGAGAAGCGACGGCACGGTGACGAGCGGCACCGGATCGCGGACGTCTGCCGGAAACCCCTTCAGGGAAAGTGCGGGCACCTGATTGGTGAGCAGGAGCGCAACCCCCTTGCCGAGATCGAGCGTGCTGCCGCCCCCGATGGCCACGATGCCGTCCGGCACGTTCCTGCGAAAGAATTCCGCCACATTTTCGAGATGGGTGTAGGTGGGCTCTCCCCTGAACTCGTTGCTGTAGACCACGCAGTCACCGAAACGGCCGACAAGCCCCTTGAGCACATCCTGGAAATAAAGGTTCGAGGAAAGATTTGCATCGTAGATGATACCGGGCTTCTTCATGCCTGCTTGCCGTACCTGCTCCTGCAGGTTCAGGGCCTCATTGACGCCGATCAGAAGATCGGTGGAAAGAAAGAATTGCATGGGCTGATGGATTATGATGGGTTCTCCGGACCGGATTCCTGGCTCGCCAGGTTTTTCTTGAACAGGTAATACTCAATTAAATCGATTTCTTCAAGCGTGTCAATCTCCCACGTCTGCCAGAACTCCATTTCGTAGACGGCGAGTCTCCGTCCGATCCGGTTTCCGGAAGTTTTCAGCACCTCGGGAGTGACGAGGTAGATGGAGCCGTTCTCGATATACTGCTCGGCACGATCCTGGCGCATGCCTCGGTTACGCCAGTCGAAATTCACGCTCTCCCAGCCGTGAGCCTTCTTTTCCCACAGCGTGAGGTCATCGAGGCGGGTAACGGAAATCAGCGAATCGGCACCTTCGGCCTCGAACCTCTCGATTGCCCGGTCGATATCCCCCGGCTTGCGCAGCGGAGAGGTTGCCTGCAGGAACACCACAAGGCCGACCTCGATGCCATGTTCCGATTCAAGCCGGTCGATGGCGTGCAGCAATGCGGATTCCGAGGTGGCCCTGTCGCCGGAGAGTCCTGCCGGACGGTCGATCACCCCGGCTCCGCAGCACCTTGCGACCGAGGCAATTGCGGGATCGTCGGTAGAAACGAACACCCGGTCGATGCGTACCGAATCGAGGGCCTGCTGCACGCTCCAGGCAAGCAATGGACGCCCGGCCACGGGATGGATGTTTTTTCCCGGCAGCCCTTTCGAGCCGCCTCGTGCGGGAATGATGGCAACAGTCTTCATCGGGGCTCCTATCCGTCGATAACGTTACGGCACACATCGGCAATCCGTCGGGCTGCCGACTTGTTCTGCAGCGGTGTGAGCGCCCTGAGCTCTTCGGGCGTCAGGCTGCAGTGCACGGTCTTGTTGAGAGCCGACCCCACGAAAATGGTGGAAGAAAACTGTGCGATCAGCATGCGGGAGTTTGCGATCATCTCCTCGGTCCTGCCTTCGGTGAACACGAGGCTGCCGGGAGCCAGGGTACTGATTTCGCGCACGGCTCTCCGGGCGTTCTCGTTGGGATGAAGCTTGAAGATGAGCTGATGCCCCCCGGACATATCGAGATACTTCTCGATGTTCCGGCGCCGATTCTCGTAAATAAAGGTTTCGCGGTTGTCGGAGGTGCAGACCAGCACGAAGTCCCGGTGCTCGAACGAATTCCGCAGGTATCGCTCGCAATTGTCGAAATTCGGTATGCTGGTCACCACCAGTTTTTCGGCGTTGACCCCTTTGCGGATGAACAGGTCACGGTACCCTTCGCTGGCTACGCAGAACTTTTCGTACGCATCGCTGAGGCCTGTCGTGGCCGTACCGGCCACCCAGCGCGGCACCCAGCGGAAGTTCCGTGCGAGATGGAAAAGCACGGTTTCCGGTTCAGTCATTCCCTCCTGCACCAGTACGATCTTCCTGCGGCGGATCTCTTTGGGCACGATCAGGTCGGTACAGGTAACCACCAGATCGTAGTCGCGGGCCATACCTCCAATGTCGAGCTGCAGGTCATGGTCGAGCAGGTACTGAAGCGCCCTGCTGGAGCGTTTTTTGCCAAGTATGGTGAATTCGAGCAACCCCATGCCGCTGGCCAGGCCAAGCAGTCCGTCGCTGAAAAACGGGGAAAAATACCGATCGTAATCGCCCAGCCATCCCGAAATCTGGTGCATCTGGGTGGTCTGGTTCATCGAACCGCAGATAAAGAGAATCTTCTTCTTCATCACTCACTGCCGCTGATACGTTCCGCATCCTTGAGGTGGACCCCCGACAGAAACATGACGCCGTAACCGGCAGCATACCAGAGCACCTCCTTGAACCGCCTCAACAGCACAAATGCCGCACCGGTCGCCGAAAAATCATGCATGCCGATCGCCTGAAAAAAAACCAGATAGCCGAGATCCTGCACGCCAAGCCCGGAAGGAATGAAGAAAAACAGCGAACGGAGCATGGCAAGGGCGATGTCGATTGCGAAAATCCGGTAAAATGAGATCTCGACCCCCAGAAGATGCAATATAATATAACTCTCGGCCGTAAGCATGAACCACGCAAGCACGTAGTAACTCATCGCCAGAAAGCGTCCTCCGGAGGGCGAACCCCTGTAGCTGCCAAGTGCGTGGTCGGTGTCGAGAAAACCCGATTCCTTTTCCAGCAGCCACGCCTTGACCTTCCTGAACGGCACAAGCATCAGAAACGTATGGAGCTGCCGGGCAACCTTTCCGTTCAGGAGCAGCAGAAGAAACAGCATGAAAAGCAGAAAAACCGCCAGGCCGCTGACAACCATCATCATACCGAGTCCCCCGAACCCGATGATCCGGCTGGAAACAGCCTGCAGGAAGCCGTAGCCCGCAAGCGCCCCGAAGAGGGTATAGAGTCCCTGTGCGGCGCCGAGCATAAGCTTGCGAACCGCGACGCTGGCCACCGATTCCGGTACCGGCAGATTGATAAAACGCTTGCAGAGATAGGGCCTGAGCGGTTCGCCGACCGCAACTCCCGCCGGCAGCGTCATGGAAACGGTTTCGGCGATAAGCTGTATTCTCAGCAGGGGAAAAAACGGAATTGCCGGAATACCCGGCGGGAAAACCTTTATCCACGCGAAGGTCTCGACCACATGCAGCACCATGAAAGGCAGGAGAATGAGCACCGAGGATACCCCTATCGAAGTGATCCTCCCGATTGCACCGGCAAGGTCAATCCGGCTGAAAAGGTAGATGATGAGAACAAGGCCAAACAGAAGGCCGGCATATCCCGGCAGATTATCACTCTTTTTTTTCGCTGACTGCATAAAACCGGTAAAAAACAGACATAAAAGATACCATAAAGTACCAGACGCTCTTTGCAAAGATAATATTGTATTGTTAATTATTTTTTTAATCGCTTGCAACCTTCCTGCTCCACCGGGCGCCGGGCCGGAAATTCCGCCGCTCCGTCGCGCCGAACGGGAGCTTCTGTATTGTTCTTTTCAATACTCACATCCTTAAGATAAACACCTGCGCTCTATGGGACTCATCAATCCTGAATTTCATACCCTGCCCGAGCTCTTCTCTTCCGTTTTCAGCCATTACCGGGGCAAAAAGGATAAATTCCCCATCGCCCGCAAAATCAACGGCGTCTATGAACCGATCCCCTACGAATCGCTGGAAAAGGATGTGCATGCGTTTTCGGCCTTTCTCAGGGAAAACGGCATAGGGCCGCAGGACCGTGTGGCCATTCTCTCCGAAAACCGGCCCGGATGGTACCTTTCCGACATGGCGATCCTCACCATCGGCGCGATCGACGTGCCCCTCTATCCGTCGCTGCCCCCGAACCAGATCGAATACATCCTGAAGAACTGCAGTGCCAAAGGCATCGTGGTTTCCAACATGCTGCAGCTCGGAAAGATTCTCTCCATCTGGCAGAACCTGCCGGATCTCGGCCTCGTGATCGTGCTGAACAGGCTCGAAGAGCCCATCGAGGACGTGATCGACCTTAACCATGCAAAAAAGACCGGCAAGAAAATCCTCGAGGACAAACCCTGGATTCTCGACGGCATCAAGGTGGAGCCCGAAGATACCGCAACCATCATCTACACATCAGGCACGACAGGCCTGCCCAAAGGCGTGATGCTCTCGCACCGGAACCTCTGCGAAAACGTGAAATCCTGCTCGACGGTCATCCGGCTCGACGAAACCGACTGCAGTCTTTCGTTCCTGCCGCTCTCGCACGCCTATGAGCGTACCGGAGGATATTACCTGCTCTTTTCATGCGGAGCCTCCATCTACCTGGCCGAAAGCATCGAAACCATATCGCTCAACATCACCGAGGCCAAACCCACCATCATCTTCACCGTGCCGAGGCTTTTCGACCGGATGAAGACCAACATGCTCAAGCAGATCGGCAACGAAAGCGCCGTGAAGAAGAAAATTTTTCACTGGGCCATCAAAACCGGCGAGGAGTACCACCGGCAGATGAACGAGAAAAACCGGGTATCGATGCCGCTTGCCGTTCAGCATAACCTGGCGGACAAACTGGTGTACCACAAGATCCGCAAGAAGTTCGGCGGAAGACTCCGCTACTTCGTTTCAGGCGGTGCCGCCCTGCCGCAGAAAATAGGCGAATTCTTCCAGGCACTTGAGATCCCTATTCTCGAAGGGTTCGGCCTGACGGAAACCTCACCGGTCACCAACGTGAACCGGCCTGAAAAGATCAAGTTCGGCACGGTCGGCCCGGCAGTGGCGAACGTTGAGGTAAAGATTGCCGAAGACGGCGAGATCCTGCTGAAAGGCCCCAACATCATGAAGGGATACTGGCAGGACGAAACCGCTACAAACGAGGTGATCAGGGATGGCTGGTTTTACAGCGGGGACATCGGAGTGATCGACCCGGACGGTTACCTGAAGATCACCGACCGGAAAAAGCACATCATCGTCACCTCCGGCGGCAAGAACATCGCACCCCAGCCGATCGAGAACCTGATTGCGGACAGCCCGTTCGTGGATCAGGTGATCGTGATCGGTGAAAAACGCCCCTTCCTCATCGCGGTCATCGTGCCCGATTTCGCCAAACTCGCGGAGTTTGCCGCCCAGAACTCGATTGCGGCAAATTCCAACAAGGAACTGATCGAGAACAAGGCTGTTCATCAGATCTATGAAAAGCTCATGCGAACCATCTCGCGGCAGCTCGCCACGCACGAGAAAGTGCGCAAGTTCCTCCTGATCGACGAAGCGTTCAGCGTGGAGAAAGGAGACATGACGCCAACCCTGAAGCTGAAACGAAAAGCCATCACCGAAAAGTACGTTCAGGAGATTGACAAGGTGTACAACGCCCTGAACATGGTATACAACACCGAGTAACTGCTTGCCGGCAATCCCCCCGCTTCCCCCTCCTGCACCCGCCTCAAGCAGAAACAGGCCGGTAACGCTTGAAAATCTTCTCTATTTTTACTATTTTACATCAAAACCCATTCTCTGTTCAGGAAAGGGATAAAACCCGCACGGAATGGAGGAGGAGAAAAGCATTCGAAAAGCCGTTGGCTCCGATGCCTCCGCCATAGCCTCGATCCTGCAGAAAACCGGATGTTTCCCGGATTTCAGCGAACGAAAACACGCCGAAGAACGCCGGAAGGACAGCGTTTCTGCCTGGCGACATGAATCGGGAGATATCCGGCGGTTCGGCTTGCGTTGCAGCACGCGCTAATGGACACCGATCGCCCCGGATACCCTGCCGTGCAACGGATTCCCGATCTCTTCCTTTCCGCTCCCGGAAGAAACAAACGAGATGCGCTTGTCCGTGCATCTTCGGGCGAAAGGAGCCGATGAACGGAAACCCCGGGCTTCGCCTGCCGATGCACCAACCTTTTGACACGATCATGGCAACCATTAAAAACTACAGGGACGGCAGCATACTCGAAAGCATCCGGAAGATACTGGACCTGTTCGATGCGCCGGAACCGAAGTCCGGCCTGGAGAGGCAAAAAAAACTTCTTCTCAGGAAAATCGGCAAGTTCGAGCCCCAGCTCCTTACACTCGACCAGGCAATGGAATACATCCGGAACGCACGAAGCATCGCGATCGGCGAAAGGGTGTGCCGGACACTTCATCCCGGATCGGTCTTCACTGAATCGGTGTTTCTGGACAATCTCGCGCAGGAGATGATCAGGCAGCAGCGGGCAAGAAAAGCCGGAGTCGAAGATGCCCGCAAAAGCCTGGAAAAAAGCTCCAGATACCCGCTCATCATTTCGAAGGTGTCAGGCTCGTATCTGGAAATATGCGCTTCGATTCCCTCGGAATGCGCTTACTGGCTGGCCGAGAAAAATGGGATTCACTGCCTGAACCGGAAACCGTGAGTTTCGGGCGGCAGAGAATCCCCGACCCGCCTACCGCTCCCTGATCCAAAGCATCCGTCCGTTCCCGCTCTCTCCTTCCTCCACAAGCCCTTCGCGAACAAGCCCTCCGACGATCTCCTGAACCCCCCAGGGACATTCGCCGTACTTCACTTCCAGCTCTTCGAAAGAAACCTGGCCTGCTGCAAGAAGCTCCTTCAGCAGCCTCCCCCGGTACCAGCGCCGGGATCCAGGGAATTTCGACTGTTTCGTGAGCGAACGGACGCCGGTCGCACGACTGGTCAGCCAGAGCGAACCGTAGTCCATGAGTGCATTGTGCCACTCCCGGCTGCGGCCTTCCGGCAGGAGCTGTTCCGCCAGAGCCTGTATCTCCTGCTTCGGAGTTTCTGAGGGCAGCATGAATTCATGCATGATGATGCGCCGGATGTTCGTATCGACGGCAGCAACATCGAGATTGTCGGCAAAGACGGGAATGGATCGGCAGGTGTAGTCGCCGATGCCGGGAAGGCGTTTCAGCTCCACGGGAGTTGCGGGCACCACGCCGCCGAACCGATCCACAACCATGCGCGCGCAGGTCTGCAACCTCATGCATCGGGAGTTGTAGCCAAGTCCGCTCCAGAGCGCGAGGACATCACGAAGCGAAGCGGAGGCAAGGGATGCCGCTTCGGGAAATCGCTCCATCCACGCCGTGAATTTCGGCACCACCCGTTCGGCCCGGGTCTGCTGCAGCATGATTTCGCTCACCATGACGGCGTACCGGTCACAGGTTTCCCTCCAGGGAAATGAACGACGGTTGAGGCGGTAGAAGGCGAACACCTTTTCCCTGAAAGGCATGACAAGCTCCTGAGACAGTTCGGACGGCATCTTCCCGGCAGGTTACAGGGTAATGAAGGAATCAACCATGATGCCTTTTTCGCCCCGCTTGAGCGTTGCTGCCTCGTTGAAGGGGTCGTGGCCGAAAAAGAGCATCTCGCTCTTTTCAAGCATCTGTTCGAGCAGGGCGGTTTTCTCGTCGATCACCGTGAGCGGTTCGATATCAAAGCCCATCACCCAGGGAAGCGGAAGGTGCGCCGAGGAGGGGACGAGATCCGCGCCGTGCACAAGCGAAAGGCTTGCGTCGCTCACGCGCACGAGCTGCTGACCCTTTGTGTGCCCGTTACTGACGAACACCTCGATGCCTGCATACAGTTCGGCAGGCCCGTCGAGCAGCTCGACACGGGAGAGGTTTGCGAACGCATCGACGAAAGCCGCCGAGTAGCTGACCTTCTCTTTCTGGTTTGGATGCTTGGCCGACAGGAGGTTCTCTTTCTGTACAAAGTGCCGGGCTGCAGGAAAAACCGGTTCGAGCCGATCTCCTGCCGGCATGAAAGCGCCTCCGACATGGTCGAAATGCAGATGGGTGTAAATGATATCGGTGATATCCTGCACAGTGAGCCCGTGGGCCTGCAAGGCGGACTCGAGCCTGAACTCCGAAAGCGCATGGATGGTGCGCAGTTTCTCGCTCCATGCCGTACCCATGCCGGTATCGACGAGAATGTTGCGTCCATGGCCTGAAATCAGCAGCAACCGGGTTTTGAGCATGACGCGGTTCAGGTTGTCCGCTGGTGCAAGCTTTTCCCACAGCACCTTCGGCACCACACCGAACATGGCCCCGCCGTCGAGCGCGAAATCCTGCACGTCGAGGGAATACAAACGGTAATCGCCTATCTGCATCATAACGAACATCCCTGTTGAAAGTGGTGTTACGACGCCCGCAAAAGGCGTTCCGGCAATAAGGGAATGCCTGGGGCCCCGGCCCCTGTGGGGCTCATCCGGAGCGATAATATACGCATTGAAACGTCCGGAAAGAGAAAGGCGATCAGACAAAAAAAATGCCGACTCAGGGCAGCCCTTTTTTGAGGATTGCCTGAACGGTAACGAAGACAAGGGGAAGAGAAAACCGGCAAGCCCTGCATGGGCCTGCCGGAATCAAGCGGAAAATCTCAGGCTTTGACCGCCGTCTTGCGCTCCTTGACCTTGAGTGCAGCCTTTCCGGTGCGCTTGCGCAGATAGAAGAGCTTCGCCCTTCTTGCCTTGCCGTGCTTCAGAACGGTGACACTCTCGACATTCGGAGAGTTGACCGGGATGATCCTCTCGACACCCACGCCGTGCGAAATCTTGCGGACGGTGATGGTTTTGGAGCCTCCGGCGCCGCGATCGCTGATGACCACGCCCTCGAAAGCCTGCAATCTCTCTTTTTCTCCTTCGATAACCTTCAGCTGTATCCTTACGGTATCACCGGGGTTGATCTCCGGAAAATCTGCCCTGCTCTGTGTGGCTTCAACTAACTGAATTAACTGATCCATTTTTCGACAACTATTTATACGTTATTACGTTATTGTTCACTCTTCAAAAACCGTTCTGTCAAGCAGGTCGGGGCGACGTTCGAGCGTCCGCTGCCGGGCGTTTTCGTAACGCCATTTCTCGATGTTGCGGTGATGTCCCGACAACAGCACATCCGGAACCTTCATCCCCCTGAACTCCGCAGGCCTGGTATACCAGGCGCAATCCAGCATGCCGGTCTGGAAGGAATCGCTGAGGGCTGATTCTCCGTCACCGATCACGCCCGGTACCACCCTGAGTACGGCATCCATGATCAGCAGCGAGGGAATCTCGCCACCCGAAACCACCACATCTCCCACGGAAACCTCCATGGTGACGAGCTGCTGACGTACCCGGTCGTCCATGGCCTTGTAGTGCCCGCAAAGCAGGATGAGGTTCCCTGCATGCGAAAGCCTGTTTGCCAGGGGCTGATCGAAGGGTTTTCCATCCGGTGAGGGAAAGATAACCGCATCGTACGCCCTTTCGGCAAGCAGCGTTTCAATACATGCAAAAACAGGCTCGGGACGGATCACCATGCCTGCCCCGCCGCCGAACGGGGTATCGTCAACCTGCCTGTAGCGGCCGAGACCGTAATCGTGCAGGTTGTGCACATGAATTTCCGCATACTGCTTCTTCCTGGCTATCGCGATCAGACCGTTTTCGAGCGGCGAATCGAAAAAGCCGGGAATAACGGAGATCACATCAATCCGTAATGGTGCCATGATGCCTCCGGCTCTCCACGCGTGTCAGGAACAATTCACAAAAACTCTTCGAACCTCGGAACAACCATCAGGCGTCTTTCGGTATCGATCTCTTCGATAAACTCTTCGATGGCCGGCAGCAATACCACCCTGCCCCCGCTCATCGTCACTTCGTAAACCTCGCTGGCCGGCATCTGCAGCACATCGGTAACGACCCCCGCGTCATTGCCGCTGCCGTCAACGACGGCAAGGCCGATCAGTTCATGCAGATATGCGCGCCCTTCGGGCATCGGCTGCAGTTCCTGTTCCTCGATATAGAGGTTCAGGCCGCAAATGGCTTCAGCCGCCTCACGGCTTTCTATGCCCTCAAAAAAAAGCCATGCAAAGCCTTTGGCGAGCGAGGCGCGGACAACGTTGCAGAGCACCGCTTCGCTGCCCGTTTTCCCTATGTAACAGGACTTCCGCGAAAGAAACCGCTCGGGATAATCCGTAACCGGATACACCTTGACCTCGCCGTTCAACCCTTTCGGCTTGAGTATGGTACCCGTCAGATAGCGCTCCATACGGAAAACAGATTCAAACTGCAGTTACCCCCTTCAGGCCTCTCCGCCTTCAGCTTTCGCCTCGGCAGCTTTCCTGGCCTGACGGCGGCGGGTTTTCACCGCAAGACGCTTCTGACGCCTTTCAGCCTGCTTCTCCTGCCATTTTTCCATCTCCGCAGTGATGTCCGCTTCGCTGCGGCCAAGGCTGCGCAGTCTCAGCTCATGCAGAAGACCGGTAGAACGGATAAGGCTGCGAACGGTATCGGTCGGCTGTGCGCCGGTCTGCATCCAGTAGGAAACGCGGTCTTTCTTGAGGGTTACGGCATGCGGTTTCGCGGTCGGCTGGTAGTGCCCGACAACTTCCAGAAACTTGCCGTCGCGCGGTGCGCGTGAATCGGCAGCGACAATCTGGTAAAACGGCATTTTCTTTCTTCCGGTTCTTTTAAGTCTGATCTTTACCAATGCTTCAAAAGTTTAGTTAATGTTAACAGTTGAAATACGTTATCGTTTTAAAAACTTGTCAAGCGCAAGATTCTGCGACGTAATCTTTCTGCCGGACTGCGACAGTTTCGACACCGAACGCATCATCTTTTTCATCTCGCCGAACTGCTTGAGCAGCAGATTGACATCCTGCACCCTGGTTCCGCTCCCTCTTGCGATACGCTGGCGGCGGCTCCCGTTGATGATGTCGGGATTCTCCTTCTCCTGGCGGGTCATCGAGTTGATCATCGCCTCGATAGGTCTGAAGTCGAGATTGTCGATCTCCTGTTTCGGCACCATCTTGTTCAGGCCCGGCACCATCTCTATCAGGCCCTGAATGGAGCCCATTTTCTTGAGCTGCTGCAGCTGGTCGAAAAAGTCGTTCAGGTCAAACTCATTCTTCATGAGTTTTTTCTGCATCTGCATGGTTTTCTCGAGATCAAGCGTCTCCTGGGCTTTTTCCACGAAACTCACGATGTCGCCCATACCGAGAATTCTCTGGGCCATACGGTCGGGATAGAAAAGGTCGAGGTCATCAACCTTTTCGCCGATACTGATGAACTTGATCGGCTTTTCCACGACCTGCCTGATGGAGAGCGCCGCACCGCCGCGGGCGTCGCCGTCGAGCTTGGTGAGCACCACGCCGTCGAAATCGAGCCGTTCGTTGAACTCCCTGGCAGTATTGACGGCTTCCTGGCCCATCATGGAGTCCACGACGAACAGCAGCTCGTCCGGCTTCAGCGCATGCTTGATCGCTTCAGCCTCGGCCATCATCTTCTCGTCGATCTGCAGTCGTCCGGCTGTATCGACGATCAGCACGTCCTTCGCTCCGGAACGAGCGACCTCGAGCCCCTGCATGGCGGCTTTCATGGCATCCTGCTCCTCTACGCAGAACACCGGAACCTCGATATCTGCACCAAGGGTCTTCAACTGGTCGATTGCAGCCGGACGGTATACGTCGGCAGCCACCAGCATGGGGTTCTTTCCGTTTTTCTTCAGCCTCCTGGCAAGCTTGGCGCAGAAGGTGGTTTTGCCGGAACCCTGAAGGCCGGCCACCATGATGATTGCCGGAAGCTTCTTGGGAGAAAGGTTGAGCGGCTTGTTCTCGCCTCCCATCAGTTCGGTCAGCTCATCGCTGACGATCTTGACGATCATCTGCGCCGGAGAAACGCTCTTGATGACCTGTTCGCCGAGGGACTTCTCGCGGATATCCTCAACGAGCTTTTTGGCAACCTTGTAGTTGACGTCCGCACCAAGCAGCGCCCGCTTGATATCGCGCATGGCGATACCGATGTTGATTTCGTTTATGGTTGCCTGACCGGCGAGCTTTTTAAAGGTAAGCTCTAATTTATCAGTGAGACTGTCGAACATGATCGTATCCGCTTTCGTATCTGCTTTTCAAGATAAAGCTTAAAAATGATTAGCTTTAATTATAACAAAAATTCATAATAAATAAAACCCCCGGATTGCCGGTTTACGGTTGTTCTGGAATTTAGAGCTATTTTTGTTACCTATACGCATAAAAGCGCATACTGCAGCAACCTGCTCAACGGCATTATCAACAAACCGTCACTATTCATGCACTCCCTTCCTGTAGAAGAGATCATCGCATCCTTCAGCCGGCTGAAAATCGCGGTCATCGGCGACATCATGCTGGACAAGTATATTTTCGGGCATGTATCGCGCATCTCCCCGGAATACCCTGTACCGGTGGTGGATGTCACGCATGAGGACCACCGTCTCGGCGGAGCCGCCAATGTTGCGCGCAACACCCTCTCCCTGGGTGCAGAGACAATCCTGATCGGGGTGACGGGAAACGATGCAAGCCGCGAGGTTCTGCTCGATCTTTTCCGGAGCCAGGGACTTTCCGGGGAGTACCTTGTCTGCGACCCATCCCGCCCGACAACCTGCAAGACAAGAATTCTTTCGCAGAACCATCACATCACCAGAGTGGACTTCGAAAGCCGTTCGGCTGTCGATGCGGGGATTGCTCACAGTATTCTTGAAAAGCTGCGAGAGCTTGCCGGGTCGATCGATGCGCTCATTCTTGAAGATTACAACAAGGGCGTGCTGACTCCGGAGCTTGTAGCAGAAGTCATCGGCATTGCACGCAGCCATGACCTTCCGGTGCTTGTCGATCCGAAACTGCAGGGGTTCTTCAGCTACCGCAACAGCACGGTCTTCAAGCCCAACCTCTCCGAACTCGCATCATCTCTCGGCATGATGGTGCATAACATCGACCGGGAGGTCGAGGCGGCATGTCTGAAACTCCAGGAGAAACTCGATGCGGAAAACATTGTGATAACCAGAAGTGAAAAAGGGATGACCATCTACAACGGATCATTCACCCATATCCCCGCCGCGTCGCTTGACGTTGCCGACGTTTCCGGAGCGGGCGATACGGTGATCGGCGTGCTTGCCCTCTGCACGGCGGCAGGACTGGATATCGTCAGCAGCGCGGCGATGGCGAACCTCGCCGCGGGAACCGTATGCCAGGAGGTAGGGGCGGTGCCCGTCAGGGCTGAAAAGCTCATCAGGGCCTGCCGGGAGCATCTCAGATAATACAGAGATGGTTTTCGATCTCCTCGGGGTAGGGAGGATTGTAGGCGCCGCTGGTCAGAAGATTTTTCATGTTCTGCAACGAGTAGAAGGGGACTTCGAACATCGCGGTGTTGCTGACCGGTGAGGGAACGTCACTGCCGGGATTCACGTGCATGACAAAGGTGATGTGAACGCTGCCGCTGTCGGCAGGGGTGAAAACCCACAAGCCCATGCAGTGACGGACCCGGTGATATTGCGTGTTGGGCGGCAGATAGTCCGGCTCGCCGGTCATCGTTACGGCTACGGCATTTTCGCCGGCCTGGGCAAGTCCCGTACGCACGATCATTTCCCGTTTCTGCAGGGGCCAGGGTGCATTGATGAGCTGGCGCACGACATATTCGAGACAATCGTTTTTTTCAAGCACATCCATACCGGCAAGCTGGTGCACCCAGCGATGGTAGTTTGCCGTATCGTAGAAAAGGCTTATCAGCTTCCTGAAGGTAACGGGAAATTCAGCTTCGCCCTTGAAACCAAGAACATCGGAATTCCTCACTTTCGAAGAATAAATCCGTATTCCCTTGTGCTCGACGCGAAAATCCCAGCTTGCCTGCAGAGCCGACTGAACATCCATATAACACAAACATTTGATGAAAGGAAAAAACCGCAAAAAATATCCGCAAGGAAGAACTATTCGGCTATAAAATCCTGATAGTTCTGAATGATATCTCCCGGTGACTTTTTGAAAGGAGCATCCACAGGGGTACGGTATTTCTCCTTTTTGACCATCTGACGCAGGTTGTTCATGGTGTGATAGGGGGTATCGATAACCGCTATGTTGGCCAGCCAGGCCGGAATCTCTCCTCCCGGCTCGATATGCAGCCTGAAGACCACCCGGCAGGAATTCTCGGCAACAGGAAGAATATTCCATGCTCCTTCCGCCTGGGGCACCCGCACATACCGGCTGTCAAGGGGAAGGAAATCCGGCAGGCAATCCATCTTGATGAATACTTCAGAGGTGGATGGATCGATGAACCCTCTGGAACGGGTAATGATTTCGCGGTCGAAAAGCGGCCAGGGTGCGCTGACGAGCTGGTAGACGACACGTCCGCCGTCGGCATTCCCCTCTTCATCTTCGGAAAGATCCTTGAGCAGTCGCATCTCCCTGGTTTTCCAGACCCACTCCGTTGCCGCATCGATATCGTAGAGAAGACTGAGCACCGCGTGCTGAGGAGCGTCAATTTCAGCAACGCCTACAAAAGAGAGAAAATCGGAGGTAGGAACCGGACAGGTGAAAATTTTCAGCCAGTCGTTTTTCAGACGGAGCGTACAGGTGTTGCTGTTGATTTTTTCAAGCAGGGACATGACATTGTTGCGTTTTGACATGTTAAGGCACACGGGCTGCTTCAGGGCCAAGCACCCTTGAAGCCACGTTGACGAGCGGATCGGCCTGCATCACATAGACCCTGATCTGCCCTTCGGTACCGAAAAGACGATGAGCAAGCCTGGCTTTCACCGCAAGAGCGATATTTTTCTGTTCCTGTAAAAAAGCCTGCTTCTGGAATGTAATCTTTTTTTCCGCACAGATTTTCACAACCAGCGATTCAAAGCGGCTTTCCTGGGAGTAATCGCTCAGGAATCGATCAGGCGACTTGCGGTACTGCTGCACCATACTGCCCGGATCGTCAAGAATCTTCTGGGCAAGATAGTCAAAAGAAGCGGTGCGGTAGAGCTCCTGGTACAGTTCGGCATATGGTCTCCCGCTTATCCAGTAGTCGGGTATAATACCGCCGGCATCACGCAACAGTTCGTACTGCCCTTTCTGAAAGATACCGGGAGATTCCGACTGCGAAAGAACCTTTGCAAGAAAGCCTGTCCTGTAGACCGACAGATCGCTGTTTTTCTGGAACAGATAACTGCCGGGCTCTGCAAACAGTTTCTCCGGCTTGAAATCGACCATTGCATCCTTGTAATATATTTCACGCCCTTCATCACCCTTGCGATAGGTTCTCTGTATCTGCCTTCCGGAAGGCGTGTAGTATCGCGACACGGTCAGACGCAGAGCCGATCCGTCCTTGAACTCGAACTGGCGCTGCACGAGCCCCTTGCCGAACGTCAGCTCCCCGATAATCACCGCCCTCCGGTTGTCCTGCAAAGCCCCCGCAAGAATTTCCGAGGCGGAAGCGCTACCCTTGTCGACAAGCACGGCAACCCGGCCGGCTTCGAACCCGTCCCCGGATTTGGCGACATAACGGGCGTCTTCTATGGCATTCTTGGCGCTCTTGGTATAGACGACAAGCTGGTCTTTCTTCAGAAATTCATCGGCAACCTCGACTGCCTGCTCAAGAAAGCCGCCGGGATTGCCCCTCATGTCAATGACGAGCCTACTCATTCCCTTTGCTTTCAGGGTGGCAAGCGACTTCCGGAACTCTTCGGCCGTTGTTGCCACGAAACGGCTCAATCGGATATAGCCGGTTGCTTCTGAAAGCATGAATGCCGCCTCGATGCTCGACGTTGAAATTCGGCCTCTGGTGACAAGAAAATCCATCACCTTTCCGTTGAGCGGGCGGAACACTTTCAGCCTTACCGTCGTTCCTCGCTTTCCCCTGAGCTTGCGCAGCACCTCCTGATGCGTGATCCCAATGGCCGAAACCGAATCAATGGCGACAATACGGTCTCCGGCCGCAATACCGACGGCGGCACTCGGACCACCCGAAAGGGGAGTAACCACAAGCAACGTATCGTTGATGACATCGAACTCAATGCCGATGCCGTCAAAATTCCCGTCAAATTCCGCCTGGGAAAAGGAGACCTCCTCCGGATCAAGATACACGGAATGAGGATCGAGAGACTCGACCATTCCCCTGATTCCGGCTCCGGCAAGAGAATCGGACTGGACATCGTCAACATACAGATCCATGATCAGGCTGTAGGCGTCATCCATTTTTCTTTCGGCCCCATTGCCCTGTTGTTCCCCCTTGTTCAATCGCGTGCCGAGAAAGACACCGAAAGCAAGGATGACAACCATAACGATAACAGTCAGAATGCGGGACATGTGCGCTGGGATTGATAATTGGAGCGTTGCCGGGAACCCCGAAACTTTTCTTCGAATCCTATTTTACCGATCATGAAACAAAAACGCAAAAAAACATTCCAAACCCCACCCTCACGTCAACAGCCCGGGATAATTTATCACCAGGCTTCCCCTCGCACCCTGCAGCAATCAAGAGAAAATGCATTGAAAAAAAACCAGGAAGGAACATGATGACAGAATCCGGCTAAATACAAACGGAAGTCAAAAATACTTCACAAAGGATTTTGCTGGTATTGCCTGCATAATAACACAATAATCAATACGATAATCACTCCCGACCAATCAGTTTCAAAAACAATAAAATCAGTACAGATCACATATTAGGCCAATCTGAACATAAATTCACTGAGACATTTCAGATCAACATAAATAAAGATAAAAACCATCCAATAAAAACTATATCAAAGATCTTATAAAGCATTATTATTAACATTAAAATATTAAAATAAAATTTATATAAAATATTTTATATTGTTTTGATAAAACATTATAATATATTTTATCAAATATTATTTTTATGATTTTTAGACATCATATAACAACAAAAAATCACATCATTATAACAATGATATTAAAACGCAATTGTCATATTTAATTCATAATAATTTTGATATAAGAAATGATTATAACGCCACTTATCTGTATCAGAAGTAGTCATAAAACAAATGGGTAAAAATAATATCTTATTGTTTTATAAACTTTTAACCCGAGATCGCCGCTTGTTTCCCCGGGAGATTTACGGGGATTGGAGGAAAAATAACCGGTTTCGGAATGATGGGAAATGCCGTTTTTTTCATCGAAAAAACAGCGAGGAAAGAATCAGTTCATGAAAGCCTTATCATGCCCCCTGTCTGAATTTACAGACAACGATAAGCTCAAGCTCCACGCTGGCATCGAGCGGCAATTCGGCAACGCCGACCGCGCTCCGGACATGCCTTCCCTGCTCTCCGAAAAACTCCTTGAGAAGGGACGATGCGCCGTTGGCGACAAGGTGCTGGCCGGAGAAATATGATTCGCTGGCCACAAAGACCGTAAGTTTTACGATTTGCTCCACGGCATCGAGTGAACCCACAAGACTTTTCAGCGCGGCAAGCGCGTTGAGAAGAGCCGTACCTGCGGCTTTTGCTGCTTCGCCCTGGTTGATTTCGTTGACTTTTCCCTTACCTCCCGGCTCGACAAGACGCCCGTCGAGAAGCGGAAGCTGGCCTGAGGTATAAACCATATCACCAATCCTGATTGCGGGCAGGTAAAGCCCTGCGGGAACGGGCGGGACGGGAAGCATGGAACCCGCGCGAGCGATACGTTCTTCAATATGCGACATAAGAATCGATCATTATATTGCACAGGAAAGAAAAACAGACCACGCTCCGAAGACACCGGAGAAAGAGTCTTTTTCATATGTACGGCAAATCCTGCGCTTTGACAAGCAATACGGCAGGGAATATTTTGCCTGGAGTCCAAACAAAACGTCCTTACCTTTTGAGCCTGTGAGTATTGAAAGCCAATCAGCACCTGAATGGTGCAATCCCTTTCCGGAATACGCGGGTGCAGGGGCATTGCCGCGGATTTGCATCGTCAGCAGCGGAACCGAAGATGGTGGATGCCATGATTCGCTGATGCTGCGGCAGATCGCATTGCTTCCCCCTTCCCTTCCCTGCCTGATGATCATCAGGGAAAAACATCTCGATGCTGCGACGCTTCTCGACTTGTGTGTTACCGTAAAAAGCCGTGCTGCCGGAACCGGAGCGAAGATTCTTGTCAACGAACGCGCCGATATCGCTGCTGCTGCCGCTCTCGATGGTGTACATCTGCAGGAATCGTCGTGTCCGGCCGACAAGCTCCGCTCTCTGAAGGGCGCCATGCTGACCGGAAAAAGCACCCACTCGCCCGATTCGGCCATGAGAGCTGTCGATGAAGGGGTGGATTACCTGGTTTTCGGTCCTGTTTTCGATACTCCTTCAAAGCGGCGGTTCGGATCGCCTCAAGGCACTGAAAAACTGCACGTCGTATGCCGTACAGTTCCGGTTCCGGTATTTGCCATAGGGGGCATCTCTCCCGAAAATGCTGCCCTGTGCCGTTCCGCAGGAGCTCACGGCATTGCAGCGATTTCCCTTTTCAACGATACGTCGAAATTTCCCGAACTCCTGAAAACCCTTGAATACATCCTGGTACGATGATACCTTCCACACCGTTTCTCTGTTACATTACCGACGAATCTCTGCCGATGGTGGAGATTGCCCGGCAGGCTCTCGAAGGAGGAGCGCTGATGATACAGCTCCGCAACAAGACAGCTTCCGGAGAGCAGTTGTACCGCTGGGCAGAGGAAATACAGGCGCTCTGCAGGTTGCACCAAGCCCTCTTTATCGTCAACGACAGAGTGGATATCGCCATTGCATCCGGCGCCGACGGCGTGCATCTCGGCCAGCAGGATCTGCCTGCTCCAGCAGCGCGAAAACTGCTGGGGCCGGACAAGCTGCTCGGTGTCTCGGTATCCTCTTCCGATGAAGCCGCAGCTGCTGAACGCAATGGGGCGGATTATGTAGGATTCGGCCATATTTTCCCGACGGGATCGAAGCAAAAACATACGGCACCGATCGGTCCCGAAGCCATCGCGGCAGTACGGACGGCAACGGACCTGCCGGTTGTGGCCATCGGCGGCATAACCCCGCAGAATGCTTTTCTGACGCTTGAATCCGGAGCCTCGGGCATTGCCGTCATAGCCGCCATAAGCCGGAGCGGGTCGCCCCGAAAGGCAGCCCGCAGCCTTGTCGATCTTCTTGAACACCATCACTGACCTGCCCATGCGTTACAGAACCGTTCTCACCATTGCCGGTTCCGACGGAAGCGGAGGCGCCGGAATACAGGCGGATCTCAAGACCTTTGCCGCGCTCGAATGCTATGGAGCAAGCGTCATAACATGCGTTACGGCACAGAACACCCGTGGCGTGAGTGAAAGTCTCGAACTGCCGGTATCGAACCTCAGAGCGCAGCTGGAGGCCATTCTGTGCGATATCGAAATCGATGCCGTAAAAATCGGCATGCTTGGAAGCACAGCGGTCATCGGCACAGTAGCCGACATGCTGCGCCATCTCAACGTGCCTGTCGTGCTCGACACCGTGCTGCGCTCATCGAGCGGCATGGAACTGCTTGATCGCGATGCCGTTCCGCTGATGATCGAAAAACTCTTTCCGCTTGCCTCCCTGATTACGCCCAATATTCCTGAAAGCGCCCTGCTGACGGGAGCGGACCGCTGTTCGACAACAAAAGAGGAGATGGAAGAGACCGCAATCCGGCTGCGGAAGCTCGGTGCATCGGCGGTACTGGTCAAGGGTGGCCATATGGAAGGAAACGTGTGCAGCGACTGTCTGCTGCACCGCGGCGGATTCAGGTGGTTCAGCACGGAAAAAGTCGAGTCGAAGAACACGCATGGTACCGGCTGCACGCTTTCTTCTGCCATTGCAGCGCTCCTTGCCGGGGGATCGGATCTGGAATCAGCAGTGGAGCGGGCTAAAGCGTATACCTGCGAGGCAATCAGGGCTGGAGCCGCTTACCGTCTCGGCAAGGGAAACGGCCCGCTGCACCACTTTTACCGGTTCTGGCAGATCAGTTCACCCCCCTCGGCCGCCTGCCGATGGAGTAGTAGGTAAATCCGGACTGCTCCATAAAATCGGGGTTGTAGATATTCCTTCCGTCGAAAATCACCGGCTCCCGGAGCTCGCGCTTGATCATGTCGAAATCAGGACTGCGGAACATCAGCCATTCGGTAAGTATGGCCAGGGCATCTGCACCGGTGACCGCATCATCCTGGCTGGACGCGTAATACAGGCCTTCGTGGTCGCCGTAGATTCTCCTTGCCTCCTCCATGGCCACGGGATCGTATATCCTTACAGAGGCGCCTTCCTGCCAGAGTTCTTCCATCACACGACGGCTCGGAGCTTCCCGCATGTCGTCGGTATTGGGCTTGAAGGCAAGGCCCCAGAGCGCGATGATCCGTCCGTTAAGGTCTCCCTTGAAATGATCCTTCATTTTGCGCACGATGCTGCTTTTCTGGTCGTGATTGACCGCCTCCACCGCCTGCAGGATACGCGAGTCGTAACCGTGCTTGCGAGCAGTTCTCTCAAGCGCCCGAACGTCTTTCGGGAAACAGGATCCGCCGTACCCGACACCGGGGTAAATGAACGAAAACCCGATCCTGGAGTCCGAGCCGATGCCTTTCCTGACCTCTTCGACATCCGCTCCGACCTTTTCGGCGATGTTGGCGATTTCGTTCATGAAGCTGATCTTGGTGGCCAGCATGGAGTTTGCGGCATACTTGGTCAGTTCGGCTGAACGGACATCCATGGCGATAAACCGCTCATGGCTCCGGTTGAAGGGCGAGTACAGAAAACGGAGCAACTCTTTCGTCCGCGGGTTGTCGACACCCACAACGATCCTTTCGGGCTTCATGAAATCGTTGACGGCATCGCCCTCCTTGAGGAATTCGGGGTTCGAAACCACATCGAAATCGATACCTGCGTTCCGTTCATTAAGCACCGAAAGCACCTTTTCACGAACGAGATCGGCCGTGCCGACCGGAACAGTGGACTTGTTGATGATGATGCGGTACTCCTGCATATGGATGCCGATGCTTTCTGCAACGCTCAGCACATGACGCAAATCGGCCGAACCGTCTTCATCGGGAGGAGTGCCCACGGCAATGAACTGGTAGAGACCGAATTCTACTCCCTTGTGGATATCGGAGGTGAACTTCAGGCGGCCATTGCGGCTGTTTTCATGCACTATGCTTTCGAGCCCGGGCTCATAGATGGGAATTTCACCATTGTTGAGACGCTCTATTTTCGAATGGTCGATATCGACACACAGCACATCATTACCCACCTCGGCAAAACACGCTCCGGTTACAAGACCGACATACCCGGAACCGAATATTGTAATCTTCATCAGTTAACTTGTTTTTTTCATTTCAATTGACAGAATAGCCAAATGCACTTGTCATGAACTGTTCTCATTCAAAAACAATGACAAGACACCTTGTTTTTTTCCAGAACTCCTGCTCGTCACGGATCAGAAGCAGGGTGGAGGTCGCACCTCCGGCAAGCTCATACGAACCCGTCGTGTGAGGCGTGATAATTTTCACGTTTTTCAGCGGTCTGCTGAAAAACAGATCCCGGGTTTCGGTGATATCGATCTTTTTGAATAGCGCCACATCGAAATCAGGAGAAATACGGTACTGATTACCGAATAATTTTTCAAGGGGATTGATCTTGACGAGAACGCCTTTCGAAACCAGATCGTCAAAGGTGCCGCTGATATAGTATGCGGTATAGAGCTGATTCCCCTGCTCCTGAATGAAGTCGTCGAGCACATCGACCGTCTTCATCAGTGAAGAGACCTCGCTGCTGAGACGCTGCACCTGGCCTTTCAGCTTCCTTACCTCCGTATCCTTGTCATTGATGGCCGTTTTCATCTCGGAAGTAAGTTTGTCGAGCGAAGCAACCCGGTACTGCGACTTTCTGTTTTCCTCCTCGAGCCTTGCAATAAGCGCCTTGCTTGCCGTCAGTGTTGAATCGATGAAGCGGATGCTTGAATAGATATTCCTGCCGATCTGCTCGGCATCCCTGGAGTCCTGTTTCTCGATATCGGAGGAAAGGCGCTCGACGACGGCCTCTTTCTGCTGGATTCTGACAAGGTTTTTCTGAACCTGTGTCAGAATCTCCATCATGGACTCGATATGCTGCTGCCGGGGATCCTTTGCAGGTTTTTCCGGGCGGCTGCATCCGCCGAGAAACAGCACAATCGCCATGACGACCAGCAGCAACCCTGCCGGTTTACCCCCTGTATGCCTTACAGCCACTGAATCCATTGTTCAACCCCTTCTTTTGTGCCATACCATCTGGTATGCGGTGTGGGAAGATGCTCGACATGCGCAATAGTGACGTTGCGAGCCCCTTCAAGATAACAGCTCCCTGCGGGAACGATGCCGTCTCCGGCTACCTGGCCATCTTCAGCAACGCTTTTGTAGAACATGTAACACATTCTTTCCACAAGGGAACCTTGTGGATTACCCTTGTACTGATCGCTGACGATCGAGACAACCTCCTTGCGGGAATAAAAATCGCGATCGAGGTGCCTTGAAATGAAATCGGTCTTGATTCTGGCGTAATGTTCATGGGTATGAAACGGGGTGCCGAGCGTCACCAGCTTCCTGACCGATTCGCCGGGATGATACACATCACCCTGAAACGGCTTCTCAAGCAGATAGATCATGGCTACCGTACCGCCGCCGCTATGCGCCACGATCGTTACCGGTTCACCAGGAAACTTTTTCTGCAAATCATGAACGGCGCGATCTATGGCGGCCATCACCCGGTTGGTGGAACGTTCAGGAGATGGAGGAAAACCCACCCAGTCGACAAAACTCACCGGGGCGATGGCGATTTTTTCTCTCGGCACATATGCCGCCAGTGCATCGCGCATCACCTCATAGAGGCCATCCCAGAAAAGAACCCCTGGTACAAGCACTACCGGACTCCGCTGCTGATCCGTCATGAGAACACATGTTTGGTTAACGGCATCATCTCCTTACGACCATGCTCTCAGCAGATCGACAAGCAGTCTCACTCCGAAACCCGTCGCACCGGTCGCTTTCGCTCCGCTTTTGCCCGTCGAGAACGATGGTCCGGCAATATCGATATGAGCCCATTTCTTGTGACCGTCGATAAAGGTTTCCAGAAACTTCGCTGCGGTGACCGAACCGGCTCCTCTTGCACCGAGATTGCTGACGTCGGCCACATCCGATTTGATCATTTCGGCATACTCTTCCCAGAGCGGCATGCGCCAGACTTTTTCCCCGGTTCTCTGTCCGGCGTTGCAGATATCCTCAGAAAGACGGTCATTATTGCTGAACAGTCCGGCTACACCATAGCCGAGCGCGACGATGCATGCACCCGTAAGGGTTGCCAGATCGATGATAATATCGGGATCGTACTGTTTTTTCGCATAGATCAGGGCATCGGCAAGAATCAGCCGGCCTTCGGCGTCGGTATTGCCAACCTCGACGGTAATGCCGGAAAAGGTCGTGATAACATCTCCCGGCTTCAGTGCCGAACCGCTCGGCATGTTGTCCGTAGCGGGCAGAAAGCCGATCACCCGAACCGGGAGTTTAAGAAGGGAGACCGCTTCGAGCGCCCCGATAACGGCAGCGGCTCCGGCCATATCGGACTTCATTTCACCCATTCCTTCGGACGGCTTGAGGGAAATGCCTCCTGAATCAAACGTGACCCCCTTGCCGACAAGCGCTACGGTCTTTGATGGTTTGCCCGCCGGCCTGTAATCGAGCACGGTGAAGGTGGGAGGATGGACACTGCCCTTGTTTACCGCAAGCAGCCCCCCCATACCCATGGACTCGATCTCTTCCTTGCCGAACACCGTTACCTCATACCCCCCTCTCGCACCTGATTCAGCAGCCGCTCGGGAGATATCTTCGGCATTGAGCAGATTGCCGGGAAGGTTGACCAGATCCCTTGCCCTGTTCTGGCAGGACCCGACAATCCGTCCGGTTTCGGCGCCATCACGCAGCGCAGCGAGCTGAGCCGGTTCGGTTCTCAGAACAAGGTCGACGATCTCCTTCTTCTTGCCGCCCCCCTCTTTCTTCCCGGCGAGCTTGCCGCTCTTCAGGCGTTCGAAGCGGTAAGCTCCGATGAAACATCCCTCAATGAACGATGAACCGACACGCTGCACGGAGCTTTTGGCCGATGCGGCAAAAGAGCGGATGGCGGAAAAATCCACCGTGATCGAGCCAATACCCATATCCACCGCCTTTGCGGCCATCACGGCTGCAGCCTTGCGGTAATCCTCCGCCTTCTTGCCTTCACCGCATCCGAGAAGCACAACGCGCTCTGCCGAACTTTTCCCGGTCGATCCAAACAGAAAAACCAGCTCTCCGGCATCGGCCTTGAAATCCTGCAGCACCTTTCCCTCGAAACCAAGATCCCGCAAAACCGGTTCACCGTTTTTTTTCAATGCTGCCGAAGTGAAGGGTACGACAAAAAGAGCGGTCCTGATTTTTCTTACCGGATCGGTGTGGACAGTTATATTCATATCAAAAAGGGGCTATTCGGTTATGGGTTCAAGAGCATTCAGGAATGCCTTGCTGTCGCTTCATGATTTTCAAGAAAAGCCCAAACATCCTCAGGAATGGCTTTTATGGCTTTTTCGGCGGAATAGTGCAGCAGACAGCCCGCAGCGTTCATATGGCCGCCTCCCCCATAGCGTTTTGCAAGCTGGTTCACATAGACGGGGCCTCTGGAACGGAAACTGGCTTTTATTCTTCCATCCTGCATCTCCACCATCAGCACGGCGATAACAACCGAAGGAACACTCAGGAGATACCTGACGATCAGATCGGTGTCAAAGAGTTTGCTGCCGGTGGACTTCATCATCTCCTGCGAAATAAACAGCGACGATACCTTTCCTTCATGCATGATGGTTATGGCTCCGAGAGCCGCTCCAAGCAACTTCAGCGCCTGGGGAGTAATGGAGTTGTAAACCCGGTCATAGATCGATGAAGGATCGGCGCCCTTGCCGACCAGATCCCCGGCAAGACGGTAGACATAGGGAGTGGTTTTGGGAAAACGGAAAGAACCGGTATCGGTCATAACCGCAGTGTAGAGCGCTTCGGCAACCTGCACGGTGATGAGCTGCATCCCCGTCTTCTCCTCGAGGGCCGTGATAAGATCGTACACCAGTTCGCCGGTTGAGGATGCATACTGTTCACAGACCATCACGTCGGCAAAATCCTCCGGTTCGAGATGATGGTCGATGCAAAGAATTTTAAGCCCTCCAAGCTCACGGGCGAACTGGACATGCGGACGCAATGAGCCCATGCGGTCACTCAGGTTCGCATCGAGCACAACCAGTACGTCACAGATGGAAATGTCCTGTATGGCCTGCTCGTCCCGCCCGTCGAACAGCTCTATTCCTCCGGCATGCTTCAGAAAGGTGTAATTCGGAGGAACTTCGGTAGGGTTGACAATCTTCACTTCGCGCCCGAGAGCCCTGAGCACCAGAGCGAGAGCAACTTCGCTTCCCAGACCGTCACCATCGGAATTTTCATGAGTAGTCAGAACGAAATGCCGACCATCAAGCAGAGCCTCGATCACAGGAGACCATTCGTTCAAATCCAGCTTGCGCCCGTAACGCGGTAATATCATCCGTTTCGTATCACTTTAAGAAAAGAACCTAATCTATTACTTTTCCCTTTAAGGAAAAAATAAACCGCGGCTTTTACCGGAACGGGGTCAGGCTGGCTGAAAGATGATATCCTGGCCGAAAAAGGAACCGAGATGATTCCTGTAGTTTGAAAAAGCTTCCCGGCCGACCGGAGTGATACTGTAGATGGTCTGCGGCTTGCGGGCCTGGAACTCCTTGTCGCAACTGATATAGCCGGCAGACTCGAGCTTGCGCATGTGAACACTCAGATTTCCATCCGTTGCCCTTATCTGATCGCGGATCTCGACGAACGATGCCTGATTGACCGCATGCAGGTATGCCAGGGCTGCAAAACGTATCCTGGCATGGATTACCTTGTCAAGCAGTTGATGGTCATAGCTGGTATCACTTTCGCTTTTTATACTCATAATGTGCGATGCGGAAGTTATTGCAATGGATGAATACTGGTACCATGAATCCGCCCCGGCGACGGCATGAAAAGGAAAAGCAGGCTGTCAGAAAATCATTTTATCTGCACTACACTATAAGTATTTACTCTTTTTTTCCAAAATCACTTTCCCTTTATTTCAGACAAAAAAAACCTTTTTTATCGTAACCGGTGCTATCCCGCCGGAATGAAACGAACTGAACCTGCCGATTTCCTGTTTCAAGACCATGAACCATTCTCTTCCGAACATAAAGGATCTGACCAGAACCGGACTGGCAGACGTCATCAAAGGCTTCGGCGAACCTGCTTACAGGGCATCGCAACTGCACCAGTGGCTGTTCAGTCACCGATCACTGAGGTTTGACGATATCAGCATCCTCAGCCTTGCGCTCCGAGGAAAGCTTTCCTCGCTTTATGCGATCCGCCAGGCAACCGTAGCGGAGTGCCTGCAGGAATCCGGCAGCGGACAACAGCTGCCGACAACCAAGTTTCTCGTCACGATGCCTGATGGCCAGACCGTGGAATCGGTGCTCATTGCGTCGGAGAACAGGATAACGGCATGCATCTCCTCGCAGGCCGGATGTCCGCTCGACTGCACCTTCTGTGCAACAGGAAGGATGGGCTTCAGAAGAAACCTCTCTCCGGGAGAAATAACCGACCAGGTCTATCTCCTCAACGATTACCTCCTCGACCGGTACGAAAGATCGAAAACCCTGACCAATATCGTCTTCATGGGGATGGGCGAACCCCTGCTCAATACCGTGAATGTGCTCGACGCCATTGACACCCTCACGAATCAACGCTACCGTTTCAGCTTTTCCGGGAAAAAAATCACCATCTCCACGGTCGGCCTTGTTCCTGAAATCGTTCGCCTGGGCAGACAGGGGTCCAGAACGAAACTCGCCGTATCGCTGCACTCCGCAATACAGGAAAAACGAGAGTCCCTCATGCCAGTTGCAAAACAGTATCCGCTTGCCGAACTGAAGCAGGCGCTTGCGGAGTACAACCGGGCAACCGGACAGCCGGTAACACTGGTTTACATGCTTCTGCGCGGCGTCAATGACCGCCCTGAAGACGCCAGGGAGCTCGTGAAATTCGCAAGAGCCCTTTTCTGTAAAATTAATTTGATTGATTATAATGCAATCGTTAATATTAACTTCGATCCCGTTTATACCGCAGAAAGAGAGGTCTTCATGCGCTCTCTTCTTGATTCGGGATTGCTGGTAACTGTCAGAAAAAGTCACGGGGCATCCATCGATGCTGCATGCGGTCAGCTTGCAGCGGGCGGAGGGCCGCGTATCACGGAAGAACCGCATCAATATTCTAACCGGCTCTAACAATCATGGATTTGACAGACTTCATTCCCTTCAAAACAGAATTCGCCAAGGCCTACTACGGCTTGACCGGCAACGCCACGCACACATCGGAAACACCGGTATTCAACGAACTGAAAGTGCGCCGGTACGAACTGCCCGCCCAGGACCTGTCGGAGTTCATTACCGACAAGGTTGAACGGTGGGTCGGCTGGAACTTCAAGAATGAAAAAACCGCCGTGGGAGGCATGACGGTGATACGGGCAGAAGTCATCTCGTTCGCCCTGCTCGGCATGAAAATCGACGTGACATTCGGACTTCACGAGGAAAAGGATGTCAACGGACGGCTGATCACCACGGTTAACGCCAAGGCTCTCACCAATATCGAATCGAAAGGCGACCTGGGCGAAAGCCGCAGGGTCATCCGCATGATGCTCGGAGCCCTGGATTTCGAATTCAGGAAGCAGATCATCAACGAAGAGGACTACCACTACCGCTCAGTCGATCCGAAAGGCTCCACAGCGGCATTCCAGCAAATTTTTAACGAAGCGAAACTGCAGAACCGCAAAAAGGCCGACGGATCACCCAAAGCCAAGGCCGTCGAGTTCAAAAAGAAAAATCCCGTTCAGACCATCCCGTTCAAGACAGCTTCCAGAACTCCTTCGGAAAACGATGCCGAACAGAAGGAGAAACCTGGGGAACAGAAAAAAGAGAACGGTACCGCTGTTTCTGTGGTGAACACCGGGAACGAGTCCCCGGAAGCAAAACCCTCAAAGCCGAAATTCACCATAATCACAAAAAAACCCACCTAAGTCGCGTTTGATGAGAATTATTTTACTGGGAGCGCCTGGGGCCGGTAAGGGAACACAGGCGAACTATATAGCAAAAGCCCTGAACATACCGCAAATTTCCACTGGAGACATGCTCCGGGCCGCAGTAAAGGCAGAAACCCCTGTAGGTATTGAAGCCAGGAAAGTCATGGATGCGGGACAGCTTGTTTCGGACGAGATCATTCTTGCGCTGGTCAAGGAGCGTCTCTGTCAGCCTGATTACGCCAACGGCTGCCTGTTCGACGGCTTTCCCCGTACGCTTGCCCAGGCTGAAGCACTGAAGAAGGACGGCATCCGGATCAATCATGTCGTTGAAATCGATGTGGATGACGCTGAAATCATCGCCCGAATGAGCGGCAGACGGGTTCATCTCGCTTCCGGCAGAACCTACCATGTCATCTTCAATCCTCCTGAACGGGAAGGGCTTGATGATGAAACGGGAGAACCGCTTGTACAAAGAGAAGATGACCGGGAGGAGACCGTCAGGAAGCGTCTGGAAATTTATCACTCACAGACTGCCCCGCTGATAGAGTACTACAGCGGCTGGGCTGCCGAGGGCGATGCCGATGCGCCGAAATACCGGAAAGTAAAGGGAACCGGCAGTGTGGAAGATATCCGGGACAGAATTCTCGGCACGCTTTCTTCCTGCTGAACAACGAGAAAAATCAAACCGTAACGCAAAAAAGTCAGTGCGCTGCACTGGCTTTTTTCTTTCATGGCAATGCAGGCTCTTCTTGTCATCGACAGGCTTTTCAGGGGAGAACCGGTAAAACTGCCCGTCCCTGCCCCGTTCAAAGGGGAAATACAACCGGGAAGCATGGTGCTCGCGGGTTTTCAGGACAGGAGAAAGGCACTTTTCCCGGCCTATGTGCTTGATCTTCACGACGGGGACACACCGGACTATTCAGGCCCGGTTATTGCCGACCTGATCTATGGCGGACGGCCTGTCTTGCAGCCGAACCTGCTCCGGCTCGGTCTCTGGATGGCCGATTACTACCTTGCCGCACCTCTCGACACCATTATTGCCGCCTTGCCTGCAGCGGTAAGAACCACCGTACACGATGTCGCCGAACTGACCGGATTTCAACTGCAAGCCGCTGAACGGAAAACCGTCAGTACGCCTCTGAGGAGAGCAATTCTGCGGATGCTTGCCAAAGAAAAAAAACTTACCGTGCGGCAGCTTCAGGGCAGGCTCGGACGCAAGCAGCTCTACCGTACGCTCGCCGAACTCGAGAAAGGCGGTTATATCACGCTGCAGAAGAAATTCGAAACAACACACCCGAAACGGAAAACCGCTTACCTCGTTACCGAAAACATTGCCGCCAATGCCGGGAAGCTGCTCGGCAACGCCCCGAAACAGCTTGAGGCATTCAAGGCACTCGGAAAACAGAACCAGCCGGCATTGGCCGAAACACTTGGGGTTTCCTCCGTGGTGCTTAACGAACTGGTAAAAAAAGGCCTTGCAAAAAAAGTAGCCGTCGAACAGAGAAGCAATTTCCGAAACACCTATTCGGAACCGCCGAAAATCCCTGAAAAACTGACCGGCGGGCAGTCTGAAGCTCTCGACCTGCTGGTACGGGCAGCAAACGAAAATAGGTTCAGCACTTTCCTTCTGCACGGCATCACCGGAAGCGGCAAAACCCTGGTCTATATCGAACTGCTGAAAAAAGTGCTCTCCTCCGGAAAAACCGCCATCGTTCTGGTACCGGAAATTTCGCTTACTCCCCAGACAGCAGGACGCTTCCACCACCATTTCCATGACGAAATAACCATTCTGCACAGCGCCATGAGCGACCAGGAGAAATATGATGCATGGCACAGTCTCCGGAGCGGCAGAACAAAAATCGCTCTGGGAGCACGGTCGACCATTTTCGCACCCCTTGAAAACGTGGGTGCGATCATCGTGGATGAAGAGCATGACGGAGCATACAAACAGGACCGGACTCCCCGTTACCATGCAAGGGACACTGCCGTCATGCGGGCAATGCTCGAAGGAGCGGTCTGCGTACTCGGTTCGGCAACACCCTCCTTCGAATCGTACGACAACGCCCGAAACGGGAAGTACCGGCTTGTGAAACTTCCCGAACGGGTGGACGGCTCCGTACTGCCGGCAATCACCCTGATTTCGATGCGGGAAGCACCAAGGGCCTCCGCGTCGATTTCCGACCGACTGTTCAGGGAAATCCGCAAACGGATCGAAAAAAACGAACAGGTGATCCTGCTGCAGAACCGCCGGGGCTTCGCCGGAAGCGTCTTCTGCCTCGACTGCGCCCACACTCCCGTCTGCCGGCACTGCAACATTCCGCTGGTATACCATGCCACCGGCATGCAGCTCCGTTGCCACTACTGCGGCCATACCGAGATCTTTACGCAGCAGTGCTCCGGATGCAGTTCGAGCAATCTCTTCTACAAGGGCAGCGGTACGGAGCGCATAGAGGAGGAGCTGAAAACCCTTTTTCCTGATGAACAGATCCTGCGCATGGATATCGATACCACCTCTTCGAAAGGAGCGCATGGACGCATCCTGAAGGCGTTCCACGAGAAAAAATCGAAAATACTGCTTGGAACGCAGATGGTGGCGAAGGGACTGGATTTCCCCGATGTCAGCCTCGTCGGAGTGCTGATGGCCGATATCGGCCTGAACATACCCGATTTCAGAGCTTCGGAGCGCATGTTTGCCCTGCTGACACAGGTATCGGGCAGAGCCGGCCGCGCATCGATCCCCGGAGAGGTGTATCTTCAGGTTTACAACAAGGAGAACGAGGTGTTCCGCTCGCTGCTTGAAGGCAGTTATGAGCGGTTCTTCGAGCGGGAAATCGCCGTGCGCGGGGCGCTCGGCTACCCACCGGCAGCAAAACTGGTAAAATTCGAGTTCTCCTCGACCGAGGAAAAGCAGTCAGCGGAAGCCGCACTCTTTTTCAGAGAACAGCTCGATGCTAATCTTCCCTCAGAACAGGTAAAGCTTCTCGGTCCTGCGCCTGCCGGGCTGGCCAAACTCAAGGGACGATACCGTTATCAGCTGCTTGTAAAAATTTTTTCGGGAAAGCTCTCACCCTCTTTCATCCGCAGTCAGATTGACAGTCTGCTCGCACGATACCGTTCGGCAAAACTGTCCGTGAGCATCGACGTCGATCCGCAGAATCTGATGTGAAATCAGCAGTCAGTCGCCGGCAGACGGTATTCCGGATTCCGGATTTCCGACAACTGCCCACGGCCCACAGCCTGCTGCCCAAGGTCTGCTGTCTCCCCCGATAGCTTGACTTCCGGGAAATTCGTATATTGCCTCTGCTTTGATAAACGCTTTTAACAGCAGTATGAGTACCTTTTCGTGGAACAGGGAGTACATGAAAACACACCCGCTGCAGACCGTGGGCATTGTGCTTTTCCTTGCCGGACGCTACATTTTCGCAATCTTTTTCCTCTACGGGTTCTGGCACAAGCTTGTCCGGGGGTGGCTCTGGACAGACAAGATGCACGTTTTTTTCACCCAAAGGCTAACCGATCCCCCGGCTCTGAACGACTTTCAGGCCATCTACCTCGAACAGTTCGCCATACCTCTTGCCCTGCCGATAGCGTGGATCGTCACCATCGGAGAACTCGTCATCGGCCTCGGCCTTGCACTCGGACTTGGCGTCAGGGCAAATGCTGCTTTCGCACTTTTTCTCGTGATGAATTTCGCGGCCGGGGGATTCTACAACCTCACGCTGCCGCCGTTCATGATCTTCTCGGTGCTGATGATGCTGCTCCCTTCCGGACAATGGCTGGGTCTGGACAAGACACTGCATGCCCGGCATCCCGATTCGGTCTGGTTCAGGTGACAGCCTATTGCTGAAAGGTGACACGCATGCCGTGACTCAGCTCGTTGGTCGGATGCACCACCACACGGTCGCCTTCCTGAAGTCCATCGAGCACCTCCGCCTGAATGGCTCCCCGCATACCGATCCTGACCGGTTTCTCGACAGCCTTGCCTCGCTCGATCAGGAATACCTTCCATCCGGAAGCATCCCTGAACAGGCTGCTCACAGGCACCCTCAGCACGTTGCCGGCCTCTTGCAGCACGATCCTGGTCTGGACACGGAAATTGTCCCCGAGCCGCGGCTCGAACCTGCCGAGAACCGCCACGACATTCACCCGCTTCTCCTCGATGCCGAGTGCTGAAATCCTGGTGAACGCAGCGGGTTCGACGGTTCTGACGACTCCCCGGAGGGACTTTTCGCCTCCCCAGTCGTCAATGATCACGGTATTTCCTGTTCTGACCCTCACCGCATCTGAAGAGAGCACGTCGATGACAACCTCGATGCGGGACGGATCGCCGATATCGACAAGCGTGGTTCCTGCAGTCACCACCCGTTCGCTTTTCTCATGTATTCTGAGCACTGTTCCGGCAGCCGGAGCGAGTACCGGCACCGGAATACCCATTGTCTGGCTGTCGATCGCAGCCTGTTGCGCCTGGAATGCATACCGTGCGGATGCAGCGGCAGATCTGGCGGCATCGGCTTCCTTGTGCAGCACCATCGCTTCGTTTTCAGCCATTTCAAAAGCCTCCCGTGAAACCGCTCCCTCCCTGTAGAGATTCCGGTAGCGCACCTGTCGGCGCTCTGCCTGCAGGAAATCGAGCGCCACGCGCCGCTCACGCGCAACGGCTTCGTCAAATGAAGCTTTTGCTGATGCCGCTCTTGCCGAAGCTTCCCGGTACTCCCTGGAATCGAGAGCCGCAGGAAGCAGCTCCGCCACCTTGTCGCCCTTGCGGACATGCTCACCCTCTTCAAGGATAACCCTTGACAGGCGACCTGAAACGGGAGCCCCGACAACATAGCGATCGTTTACCCTCGTGAACCCCTCTGCATCGAGCGTCACCTGCAGCGGCCCAGTCGTCACAAGCCCTGAATCGACCGGAAGGGGCGACGGCCTGAAGACAAGATACAGGGTGGCTGCGACAACAATAAGAGAAAGTGCCGCAATGCGCTGTGTTTTTGAAAAAACCATCATGCTCATTCCCTGGTTTTTAAAACCTCCACAAGATCGAGACCCACAAGACGGTTTCTGACCGCGAGAGCCGAAACCGCCGAGACAAGAACAACAACCATAAAAGCGAAAAGAAAGTTATAGGCGCTGAAGACGAGCGGCAAGCGGTACAGCTCCGAACTGAGACCCACAGAAAGCAGGGCGGAAAGTGCGATACCGATGACAAAACCGAGCGGCAGGGCAAGAAGCGTCAGCAGCGCCTGTTCCCCAAGCAGGATGAAGGAAATTTCCCCCATGGTCATGCCCAGCACCCTGAGGCTCGTAAGCTCTCGCGCGCGCTCGGAAAGCGAAATCCTCGCGCCGTTGTACACCACCGCGAAAGCAAGCACACAGGCAAAGGAGGTAAGAATGAGGGTCGAGGTGGTCATGCTTTCGGCAATCAGTTCGTCGAAACTCTCCTTGAGCGCCTTGAGCATCATGATGCTGCCGACACCCGGCATGTCCTTGAAATCCGAAAAGAGTCCGGAGGCTTTCGTCCGCTCTATCCTGAGATATGCAGCGTTGAACGCCCCCCCGTCACCGGCAAGGCGATTGAGTTCCCCGATATGCATATAGGCGGAAAGACCGAGAATTTCATCGATCGTTCCGGCAACCAGCACCTCTCGCTGTTGCTGGCGTCCCTGCAGAAACTCGAGACGCACCGTGTCTCCACGCTTCACGCCGAGAATGCCTGCCAGCGTTGAGGTCAGGAGAACACCGTTCGGGGGCAGGGCTATCTGCCGGCTGTTCCTGTCGACCAGACGCTGCAGCCCTTCGGCAGACTGCAACCCCTTTATCGACTGTCGCCTGGTTCTGTGGCCGGAAACCATCCTGACCGGTTCTTCACGGTAAAATTCGTGTTCCAGCACCCCGTCAAGCGAAGCGATGCTGTATGCCACGGAGGGCGGCATCGGGTCGTTGAAAACAACCGTGACGTCTTCTCGGTGCTTTTCGTTGAACTCGACCGCCACCATGCACTCAACCGCATCATAGGTGTAGCGACCGGCAATGAGAATGGCGACGGCCAGTGAAATCATCAGCACTGACAGCGCGGCTTTCCACGGCCGGCGTTCAAGATTGCGCAGGATAATCCTTGCGGGTACCGATATTTTTTTCTGCAATGACGGTCGGTCGAGAACGCCAGGCCTGTAGATGACGGGAGAATCAGGGCGCATGGCTTCCGCCGGGGGGAGCTGCACGGCACCGCGAACCGCACCGAACGCGCCGAAAAGCGCTGCGCCAAAACTCAGAAGCACAGAAAGGGCGACATCCTTGAAGCGGAAAAAGTAGACCAGTTCAGCGAAATTGTAGAAATCGGCGTAGATGTTCATCAGGCTTCTGCCGAGCCAGGCACCGAGAAGCGTTCCGGCAACCGATCCCGCTGCGGTGGGAACCAAGGCGAAACCGAGATAGTGCAACCCGACCTCCTCATTGGAAAACCCCATGGCCTTGAGCACGGCAATCTGGTTCCGCTGCGTGGCAACGATGCGCCGCAACACGATATTGAGCAGAAAGACCGCCACGGCAAGAAACACCGCCGGCAGAAAGGTGATCTGGATACCCACCTGCCTGATCTCGTCGGCAATGAAACGGTCGGAAAGCTGCTCGCTCCTTCCGTAGGCGCCGAGAGAACCGTAACGGCGGAACATGTTGTCAAGACGCATGACGACGTTTTTTTCGGAAGCTCCGTGAGCGAGCGTAAGCGACAGGTCATTGAACGCGCCGCTCATGTCGAGCGCCGACTCCAGAGCCGTTCGACTTATCCAGAACACCCCGAAACGCCGTTTATCGGGGAAAAATGCTCCGGGCTGTACCTCATAGATATACTCCGGCGAAAGCCCCATGCCGACAATTACCAGCTCTTTTTTCCGTCCGTTGATCACAGCGGATATCCGGTCTCCGGGAACAAGACCGTTGGCTTCGAGAAACGGTTTGCTGGCGACCACCTCTTCAGGCTTTCCCGGCTCGATATAGCGGCCGTTCTTGATGAAAAGGTCATTCAGCACCGGAATGGTACGATATTCGGGAACGGAAATCAGCCTTCCGGTGGCCGGTTCGTCAAGTCCCGGCACATCGAGCGTCACATCGGCCACGATGCGCGTGTTTACCGACGCGACCCCGGGAATGCGGCTCACGCTCTCGCGATAGAACTCCGGAGCGCGCTTGACCTGCAGGAACACATCGGCGAAGCGATAACGGTTGTAATACTTTTCACGGGAGGCCTCAAGAGAATATTTCACGCTGCTCATGGAGACAAAAACCGAAATGCCGCACGCAACGACAGCGGCCACAGCCAGCATCTGACCCTTGAGGTACTGAAGTTCGCGAAGCAGTTTTTTCCCGAGAAGGTTCATGGCGTCACTACCAGACAAGTTCCGAAGGGGTAAGCCTTGCAAGGTTCCTGCGATCTTCGGTCACCTCGCCGCTTCCGAGTCGTACCACGCGGTCGGCCATTCCGGCAATCGATGCGTTATGGGTGATGACGAGTGTGGTCGTTCCGAGTTCGCGGTTCACTTTTTCGATAACCTCAAGCACCAGTTTGCCGGTCTGGTAGTCGAGTGCGCCGGTGGGTTCATCGCAAAGCAGCAGTTCCGGACGTTTGGCTACCGCCCTGGCTATGGCGACCCGTTGCTGTTCCCCTCCGGAAAGCTGTGCCGGAAAATGGTTCATCCGGTTGCCAAGGCCGACAAGCCTGAGCGCTTCCTCGGCCTGCATGGGTGATTCGGCAATATCGGTGACAAGCTGGATGTTCTCAAGAGCGGAAAGGCTGGAAATCAGGTTGTAGAACTGGAACACGAAGCCGATGGAGCGGCGGCGGTATGCCGTCAGCTCGGCTTCACTTGCCGCAGTCATTTCCCGTCCATGGAAATAGAGCTTTCCTTCCGAAGGTACGTCAAGACCGCCGATGATGTTCAGCAGTGTGGATTTGCCGCTGCCGGATGCGCCGAGCAGCACCACCAGCTCGCCGGTGAAAAATTCGATCGATACATGACGGAGCGCCTCGACCTTCACCTCTCCCATGAGATAGGTTTTCGAAAGCCCGCTGATTTTCAGCACGGCATCCTGCACCCCGGCGATATCCGGTTCACCCTGCATGCCGGCTCCGGCTGCTATTCACGTGATGTGCCCTCCCCGCATGAACGCCTCGGATTCGAAGCGATTGCCGAGATAACCGTCATCGCCCCTGAGCCTTGCGGCAATGGAGCTTGCGAGGTATGCCGGAATAAAAAACGGCCCCCACCGCTCATATTGCCGGACATGAATACGCTCATGGCCGCGCCACCGCTCATGAACCTCATCATCCGCGGCAAGCACGACGTGGCCAAGCGTGAGCGCGACAGCCGATCCGGCAAAAGGAACTCTCCGGAGCACCCAGGCTGTCGTTCTGCCTGATATCTCCAGAACGCCGTCAATGCGCCTGATCCTGCCACCTGAAACGAACGCAGGCAGAAAGAACAGCAACCCGAGCGCCGTATTGGGAAATGCCCAGAGATAGCGAAGAAAAGCAACCGGTTTCATCGGCAGTTTACGTAAGGTTTCCTTCAGGTATGAACAACCCGAAATGAATGCTGATCATTCCGTCGGTGCGGCTCACTCCGCATCCGTTCGATACCCGTAAACGAAAAATGAGCTTGCGGTCGAATTTCAACAAACCGCAATTTTTCGTAACATAGCTGTTCTTGCCAACAGCAGAAAACCTATGGCCATCAATCTTTACATCCTTGTTCCTGCCCTGCTCGCTGCAGGGCTCATGGCCGGCATCGCAATCGGGATGCAGCTGAAAATACGCACGCCGGCTCAATGCAGGGGCGTGGTCGGCATAGGACCGTCGACTGTCAGCGGTCGAGGAGCTTTTGCCCTGGAAGGCATCAGGGAGGGCGACATCATCGAGCGGTGCCCCGCACTCGAAGTGAACGACAGGGATGTGGGCGGCGAACTGCTCAACTACGTCTTCTACGGCAGCACCGAAACCGCCAGACTCGTGGTCATGGGGTACGGCATGCTCTTCAACCACTCCCCCGAACCTAACGTGGCTTACTACCGTGAGGAGACCCGGAACGGACCCGAGCTGGTGCTTTACGCGCTGCGGGATATCGGAAAGGGAGAGGAGCTTTTCTACACTTACGGGGACGACTGGTGGGCAACAAGGGCAGGCTGAGCACCTCCTGCCCGCTCAGCGGAAACAGGAATGATCAGGCTGCATCGAGCCGCCGCCGTTCAAGCTCTTCCGCCAGAGCCTTCTGGCGTGCTCCGAAAGAGGCGATATCCATCACTGCCTGACGAAGCGCCTCGTTTTCGGCAGTTGCTGAAACCTCTTCAGCCTCATGGACAAGCCTTGCATGAACATCGAGAATCTGTTCGAAGTAGTCCCGGTAGATATCCTTGTTTAACATGTCGAGTTCCTGATAACGGTATGGGTGGACAGCGAGCCACGGTGATCATAGAGGTAGTGCAATTTGATGGCTCCCTTGCGTTGACGGAATTCTGCCCAGGAAAAACACTCAGGCAGAGATCAATGACGGTGGCATCCATTGAGAAAAGTGGGTTCTTGAACCGGAACTTGTGCTCAGGAGTAACTGACCGGCACTTGTCGAGCAGTTTGTAAAACAGTCCCTCATAAATTTGATGCGGGCGGTTTTTCATGGCGTCAGACAAGGTGCTTCGTTTTATGTCTGTAAGTCCAAGGTGGTACCATTTCTGAGCATGGACGCCAAGGCTTGTTTGAATGTCTCCGGAGACTGTCATGTCCGCCAATCTGCGCATAGAACAAGGTTATCAGCTGTTGCCAGCCCGTGCAATACTTCGTGTAGTGGTTGCTGGTGCTGCTTTTCGAGTTTCTCGAATTCATATCTCGGAAAAATCTTTAGCAACTCACCCAATAGCGTTGTAACTTGCTTCATGGTCTGGAACTCCTTGTGAATACGGCTGATATCAATTGTTTTTCTCACTTTTAATATCGCCGTTTCCCAAGTGTTTTCAGACCTTTTTTATTTTTTACCGGACATTACTGAAAACGCGTACAAGCCGTTGAAAAATGACATCGAACAAATGACCAGGAAGGAAATTCATCCGGAGGGTCTTCGGAAATCATCTTTTTTTGCCATTTTCCCTGCTGTAGAAAAAGCCTCTCCCTTTTTAACCGCCGCCCCATGACAAAAGCCACGGTAGCCGCCATCATCGCGCCGGACAGGGCAAATCGCTCGACGGTGCTGCTCACCCGGAGAGCCGTCAGCCCTTTCAGGGGATTCTGGTGCCTCCCCGGAGGACATATCGACCAGGGCGAAACTGCTCTTGCTGCCGTTATCCGGGAGGTGGGTGAAGAGACCGGCCTCGCATTCTCCGACCCTCGGTTCCTCTGCTACATCGATGAAATCTTCCCGCAATACAGCTTTCATGCCGTTGCACTTGCATTCTGCGGCACTGCGTCCGGAACGCTGCGACTGATGCCCGAAGAAGTTGAAGAAACCGGATGGTTCACCATTGCAGAAGCGCTGGCTATACCCCTTGCATTCAATCACGAAGTAATCCTGAAACAGTATGCAAAGCTTTTCGAGGCCTGATGGCCGTAACCCGGTTCTGCTTCTCGTTCTTGCAATGCTGCTCATTGCCGGATGCAGCCCTGCCGAAAGCCCGAAAAAAGAGAACCTCGATGGGGCTCCCCGGATTGTCAGTCTGGCGCCCAGCGTTACCGAAATGATCTTCGCCATCGGTGCAGGAAAGCAGCTTGCCGGACGCACGAGCGCATGCGACTGGCCGATGGAAGCGGCAAGAGTGCCTGTTGCCGGAGCATTCGGGAGACCCTCGCTGGAGATGATCGCCTCCATCCACCCCGATATTGTCATCGACGTCGATCTCGAGGATGAGCGCAACAGCGCCAAAATTACCGCCATGGGTATGCGGATCGAACACATCTCCTGCAAAACCCCCGACGACATCCCCGAAGCTCTCAGAAAACTGGGCAGACTCACCGGCCGCGCAAAAAAAGCCGACAGCCTTGCTGCCGTCATCGAGCAGGGACTGTCGGATTTCCGGAAAAAGAACCTCAAGCGCACGCAGAAGCCGCGGGTCTATCTTGAAATCTGGGACGATCCCTGCTGGACAGGCGGTCTGGACAGCTACACCTCCGCTCTGATCGGCTATGCCGGGGGACACAATATCGGCGACGCGGTCGGAAAGGAGTACTTCGAGGTCTCCGAGGAGTGGGTTATCCAGCAGAATCCCGATGTGATTGCCTGCATGTACATGTCGAAGAGGTATCCTGCCGCCGATGGTGTGATGCAGAGAAACGGATGGCAGCATATTGCTGCCGTTCGCCACAAAAAGGTGTTTGACGGTTTCGATAACAGTCTGTTTCTGCGACCGGGGCCAAGAGTGCTTGAGGGGATATCCCGGATGGAAAAGCTTCTTGAAAAAAAATAAAACCGGCAAAACGCCTGTTTTTTCGGTGAGCCTCTCGGAAAAGAACTGAATTGCTTATCTTTGAGCCTTTAGCTCGATGGCGCCGCAATATAACAGCATGCATGCATGAAGAAATCGCCACTGGTCATCCTTCTCCTTACGGTTCTGCTTGATCTGATCGGGTTCGGCATTGTTCTGCCCCTTCTGCCTACCTATGCGAAAGACCTCGGCGCAAATCCCTTCATGATCGGCCTCATTGCCGCGATTTTCTCCATCATGCAGTTCATCTTCTCCCCGCTCTGGGGCAAGTTGAGCGACAGGATCGGTCGCAGGCCCGTCATGCTCGTCAGCATCTTCATAACGGCGGTCTCCTATCTGATCTTCTCACAGTCGGACACCATTCCGCTGCTGATCTTCGCAAGAGGACTTTCCGGCATCGGCTCTGCCAATATCGCCGCCGCCCAGGCCTACATTACCGACGTGACCGACAGCAAAAACCGTTCCGGCGCAATGGGCATGATAGGAGCCGCCTTCGGGGTAGGGTTCATCATCGGCCCGCTCATCGGCGGCCTGCTCAAGCACAACTACGGCATCGAGATGGTGGGCTATGTCGCCTCAGGCCTCATATTCCTCGATTTCATACTTGCTGTCTTCTTCCTGCCGGAATCCAACAAGCAGGCGCAAAAACTCGACTTCGGCATGCTGGCCGGCAAAAACAACGGCGTGAAATCGGGATCGTTCTTCAAGGCAAAGGTCGATGAGTACGTGAACGGTCTGAAACTCACTTTCCGATCAAAACCGCTTGCCCTGCTGATGATAGCGAACTACATCTTCACCTTTGCCATCGTGAACATGCAGGTCGCCTCCATCCTGCTCTGGAAAGAGTATTTCGGTGCTTCCGACCAGGAGATCGGCTATATTTTCGCGTATGTCGGTTTTTTTTCGGTGATCGTGCAGGGAGGACTGATCAGCCGTCTCATCAGGAAACTCGGCGAACACAAACTGTTCCTCTGGGGACATCTCTTCACCTTTGCCGGAGTTTTTTTCGTGCCGTTCATCCCGCAGGATACGCTCTTTTCCGCCGGCCTGCTGATCCTGCTCTGTTTTGCCATCGGCACAAGCCTGGTGGCCCCGATCAACCTTTCGATGATCTCGCTCTACAGCTACAGGCAGCAACAGGGACAGATTCTCGGGCTTTCACAGTCAGTGAACTCGTTCGCCCGAATCATGGGACCATTCAGCGGCAGCATCCTGTATGGCATGAATTTTCATGCCCCCTACGTGGTGGCTGGAATACTCACCATCCTCGGCACTTTTATAGCATTAGCCCTGTTCAAGTATAAAATCGAAGCACTGGAACCCTCGACTGAAACTGAAATCACCTGAACGGGTTCCCAAGAGAAAAATATTTTTATGCGTATAGGCGTTATCGGAACAGGCAAGCTCGGCGAATTTCACACCAGACTTCTCGGGGAGATCGCCAGGGAATCCTCGGGAGTGCATTTTTCCGGTATCTTCGACAGGAATACCGACCGGGCCGCAGAAATATCGCAGAAATACGATATCGACCGCTTCGACTCGATCGAGGAACTTTCCCTGAACTGCGACGCGGCAATAATCGCCACAACGACAAGCACCCATTACGATATCGCACGGCACCTGCTCCGGGGAAAAAAGCACCTTTTCATTGAAAAACCCATAACCGCAACGCTCGAAGAGGCTGACGAGCTGATCCGTCTTGAAGAGGAGAACGGTGTACGCATCCAGGTGGGACATATCGAACGCTTCAATCCTGCCCTCCGAGCCGTCGAATCGTATATCGGGGAGCCGATGTATATCCAGGCGGAACGGCTGAGCGGCTTCTCGCTCAGGGTGACCGACGTTTCGGTCGTGCTCGACCTGATGATCCATGATATCGATCTCGTGCTCTCCCTCATCAAATCCGACATCAAAAGCATTGCTGCTTCCGGTGTCCGGGTGTTTTCCAACGAGCTTGACATGGCTACGGCAAGAATAGACTTTGTCAACGGCGCAACGGCAAATGTGACGGCAAGCCGCCTGAGCCGTAACCGGATCCGCAAAATGCGTTTTTTCTGCAATGAACCGAAAAGCTATGCGTCACTTGACCTGACAAGCGGAAAATCGGAAGTATTCCGGCTGGTACATCCCGAACTCGCCTCCTCCAGAAATCCCGTAAAAACCTATGCGGCCCGCAAGATTCTCGAGCAGTTCGGCGAGATCAAGGATGCCATGAACGGAATGGTGCTCGACTACATCACCCCCGATGTACCGAAAACCAACGCCCTGAAGGACGAACTCCGCCATTTCATCGACGCCGTCCGGAACGACCTTCCCGTAGCGGTAAGCTCAAGGGACGGACGCCGGGCCGTCATGGTGGCTGACCGCATAACCGATGAAATTGCCGGCAATGCCGCACTGTTCGACTGAGGGTTGCACAGGCCGGGAGACAGGTATGAAACGTTTCACAGAACAGGAAATTCCCGATATCCTTTTCCGCATAGGGGACCTTGCCGACCGCGAAAACCTGCCCTGCCACCTTGTCGGTGGATACGTGCGCGACACGCTCATGCAGAGGACCTGCACCGATATCGATATCATGGTTGTCGGGGAGCCGGTTGCTTTTGCACAAACCGTCAGACACGAGCTGCACGGCAGGAATTTTGTCGTATTCGAACGGTTCCGGACCGCACAGCTCGACATAACCGACAAAAAGGCCGGCTCACTGAAGCTTGAGATCGTCGGTGCCCGAAAGGAGTCCTACAACCCGGATTCCCGAAAACCGATCACTGAAATCGGAACGCTCGAAGACGACCTTTCCCGGCGGGATTTTACCATCAACGCCCTTGCCGTGTGCCTTAACGCTGCCGAACGGGGAACGCTTGTCGACCGGCACGGCGGCCTCGACGATCTTGAACGCGGAATACTGAAAACGCCTCTCGATCCTGAACGGACCTTTTCCGACGATCCCTTGCGCATGATGCGCGCCGCCCGATTTGCCGCTCAGCTCGCCTTCACTCCCGATCCGGGCATGATTGCCGCCATGAGCGCCATGCACGAACGGATACGGATTGTCTCCCGCGAAAGAATCAGCCAGGAGTTTTTCAAGATCATGCTCAGCCCCGAACCGTCGAGGGGACTCGGAATACTTTACGAAACCGGCATTCTCGGAGATATCCTGCCCGAGGTGAGCGCAATGGCCGGCATCGAGCAGGTAGATGGTCTCGGTCACAAGGATACGCTCTTCCATACTTTCAGGGTGGTGGACAATGTGTCGAAACATTCGCAGAATCTCTGGCTGAGAATTGCAGCCCTTCTGCATGATATCGCCAAACCTGCAACCAAACGGTTCAACCCTTCGGCAGGATGGACTTTTCACGGCCATGAAGCGGTCGGAGGAAGGATCGTCGCGAAAATATTCAGGTCGATGCGCTGGCCGCTCGAACCCCTCGACTACGTCCAGAAAATGGTGCGTCTGCACCATCGCCCCATACCGCTCTCCAGGGAGGAGATCACCGATTCGGCCATCCGCAGGCTGATGTTCGAGGCCGGACCCGACCTCGAAGACCTCATGAGCCTCTGCAGGGCCGACGTAACCAGCAAAAACCCGCGCAAGGTGATGCGCATCATGCAGAACTTCGGGAATGTCGAACAGAAAATCGCCGAAGTGGCCGAAAAAGACCTGCTCGCCCAATGGCGCCCTCCCATCGACGGTTCGGATATCATGCAGACGCTCGGACTCACCGAAGGCCGGATGGTGGGCACGATCAAAAGCAGGATGGAAAACGCCGTGATCGACGGAGTCATTCCGTACGACCGCGATGCGGCGCTCGCCTATATCCGGCAGGTGTACGATGAACTGAAGAACGCCCCGTGAATACGAAGAGTACCCCCACCCTTTTCTGCCTCCACCCATCGGCACCCGCCTTCAAGGCTGGGTTTTCTTTGCCCGATACATTATATTCAGGACATTTACCGCACAGCACCTCAACAAAACCCGTAAACCGACCCGACATTGATACCACGTTACTCACCAAAAGACATCTCGGCAATCTGGACCGAAGAAGCGAAATTCCAGCGTTGGCTCCAGCTTGAAATAGCAGCCGTTGAAGCACGCGCGGAAGCCGGATTCGTTCCTGAAGAGGCATTGCAGACCATACGGGAAAAAGCAGCATTCAAGGTTGACGAGATACTTGAAATCGAAAAGGAAACCAAGCATGACGTCATAGCATTTCTCACCAATGTTGCAGGATATGTCGGACCGCAGTCCCGCTACATCCATGAAGGTCTCACATCGTCGGATGTCGTCGATACCTGCCTTGCCATGCAGATGCGCGATGCGGGAACCATTCTTCTTGCAGATATCGAAGCGCTCGTTGCCGTGCTTGGCCGGCGCGCCGTGGAGTTCAAATACACGATTGAAATGGGCAGAACCCATGGAATTCATGCCGAACCAACCACTTTCGGCCTGAAACTGCTGCTCTGGCGCCAGGAGATGCTGCGCAATCTCGATCGCATGAAAAAGGCCGTGCAAACGGTCTCGGTCGGCAAGATTTCCGGTGCGGTCGGAACCTATCAGCATCTTTCTCCGGATATCGAGGCGGCTGTCTGCCGGAAACTCGGGCTGGAACCATCACCGATTTCAACACAGATCCTGCAGCGTGACCGGCATGCCGAATTTGCGACAACACTGGCGATAATCGCCTCATCCATTGAAAAGTTCTCTGTGGAACTGCGCCATCTGCAGCGCACCGAAGTACGGGAAGCCGAGGAGTTCTTCAGCAAGGGACAGAAAGGCAGTTCCGCCATGCCGCACAAGCGCAACCCGATCACCTTCGAACGGCTCACCGGCCTGGCGCGTGTCGTGCGCTCGAACTCCATTGCCGCCATGGAAAACGTCGCCCTCTGGCATGAACGGGACATCTCGCACTCGTCGGTCGAACGCATCATCATGCCGGACTCCACCATTGCGCTCTGCTACATGCTCCGCACTTTCAGCGATTCGCTGGAAACCCTGCTGGTCTACCCGGAACGCATGGAAGAGAACTTCAATTCCTCCTACGGCCTGACAACTTCCCAGACGCTGCTGCTCGCCCTTACCGGAAAAGGCATGACCCGCGAAGAGGCGTACCGTCTTGTTCAGCGCAACGCCATGGAAAGCTGGGCCAAAAAAATCCACCTGCGCGACCTGGTGCTGCGGGATGAAGAGCTGCTGCTGCACCTCTCCCCTGAAGAGATCAATTCCCTGTTCAGCTTCGGGAACATTCTCGGAAAGCTGAGAACGAGCGTCGATACCATTTTCAAACGAAACGGACTGTAAGCATGAGGGCAAACAACCGGGACCACTCCCGGCTGTTTGCTTGACGTTCCGGTTTTTTGTAAATTTGGTTTCATTTTTTCCGGAGGTCAACCTGCTGTGACCGTATCCGGAACAGTGCGGCGCATCTCGCGTTGCCCATCGACATCAATCACTCGTATAACGTTTGTAATTACAAGTTATTACGCAAGTTAATAACCTGGGGAATCATTTGCCGCATGTATGCCAGAGTAGTGACAACCTGTAAAGGAAAAGCTGAAGTGCAGCTCATCTGCCCCGACTCGTCAAGAGCGGCCATGCATTGCGGAGCCTGCAGCATGGGACAGAAACCTTTGACGAATGCCGATACCGTGCTTGCGGATAACGGCATCGGAGCGAAAACCGGCGACATGGTTGAATGCTCCGTAAGGGAACATGGCGAACTCAAGGCAGCAGCACTGCTCTTTATCCTGCCGCTCGGAGTGTTCATTGCCGTGCTTGGTATCGCCGCACTCTACGGTCTCGGGCTGTGGCAGTCGTTCCTTGCCGGAACGGTGTTGCTCGCAGCAACGTTTCTCGTACTGCAACTGCTGCTGAAACACAAAACCTATTACTACATAGCAGGAATAAAATAAACGCATATGATCAGTGATGCATTCATCCCGGCTGTGTCGAGCCTTGGCGCCGTTGCGCTTGCCCTCGGGCTGATCATCCACTATGTCTCGAAAAGGTTTCATGTCGAAGAGGACCCGACGGTAAAGCTTGTCAACAGCATCCTGCCGGGAGTGAACTGCGGTGCATGCGGGTTCCCGAGCTGCAACCAGTTTGCCGAAGTGCTGGTCGAGACAAGGAACAACGCCATGACCTGTCCTGTCGGGGGCCCCGACCTTGCCGTGAAACTCGGCGAAACGCTCGGCATGGCGATGGCTGAACCGAAAGCGCAGACCGCAGTGGTGCTGTGCCAGGGAAAAAACGATGTTGCCCGCCGGAGTGCACAATATCTCGGTATTCAGGACTGCTGGGCCGCGACACAGGCTTTTGCCGGACCAAAACAGTGCCGTTACTCCTGTATCGGTCTGGGAAGCTGCATTGCCTGGTGTGATTTTGGCGCAATGCGCCTCGAAAACGGACTGATCGTTATCGATAAAAATCTCTGCACCGGTTGCGCAGCCTGCATTCCTGTCTGTCCGACCGGCGTTCTGGTCATGCAGGATAAAAAAGCTGCTCGATACTTCATCGCCTGCAATTCTCACGACAGGGGTGCCGCAACAAAAAAAGCCTGCGATGCGGGGTGCACCGCCTGCCAGAAGTGTGTCAAGGTGTGTGAGGACAACGCGATCGTCATCGAGGATTTCCTTGCAAGGATCATTCAGGAAAAGTGTACGGCATGCGGCAAGTGCATCGAGGTCTGCCCGACAAAAGTGAACTGCATCAGGCTGGAGCGGGACCTGAACGCTGTAAAACAAGCCTCATAAATGAAGACGTTTAAAACAGGGGGCATTCATCCTCCGGAAAGTAAATATACCGGAAACAGCCCGATAGAGGTCATGCCGCTGCCTGCCGAACTTTCCATACCGCTCAGCCAGCATCTCGGCAAACCGGCAAAACCCGTGGTCAGGATGAACGACGAGGTAAAAAAAGGGCAGCTTGTCGGAGAGGCTGACGGGTTCATCTCGGCGAACGTCCACGCAAGCACCAGCGGCAAGGTCAGGGCGATCAGACCGCATCCTCACCCGGGAGGACAGTATGCCATGACCGTCTTCATCACACCTGACGGCAAGGATGAATGGGCGGAAGGTCTGAACAGCGCTCCGGTTGACTGGAAAGGGATGTCGAAAGAGGAAATCCTGAAAAAAATCAGGGATGCCGGAGTCGTCGGCATGGGCGGTGCGGGATTTCCCACCAATGTAAAACTCTCGCCTCCTCCCGACAAAAAAATCGATACCATCATTCTCAACGGGGCGGAGTGCGAGCCCTTCCTGACTGCCGATCACCGGCTTATGGTCGAATCTCCCGAAGCGGTTGTTGCCGGTCTTGAAATCATGGCATCACTCTTTCCCGGCACACTCAAGCTTGCCATCGGCATAGAAGCGAACAAACCGGATGCCATTGACGCGCTGCAGCAATACGCAGTCCCGAAAAAGATCGAAGTCCTGGCCCTGAAAACGAAATACCCGCAGGGTGCCGAAAAACAGCTGATCAACGCCATAACCGGCAGGAACGTCGGCGAAGGAGAGCTTCCGTTCGACAGAGGATGCATCGTGCAGAACATCGGTACCGCAGTTGCGGTTTACGACGCCGTCTGCAGAAACCGGCCGCTCATCGAGCGGGTGGTTACGGTTTCCGGAATGGAGATCGCCCGACAGAAAAACATCAGTGCCCGCATCGGCACGAGTTTCAGCGACATCATTGCGTTTTGCGGAGGCATGTCGGAAAAGACAAACCAGGTCATTTCCGGCGGCCCGATGATGGGCAAGGCAATCTTTTCGCTCGACGTGCCGGTCGTGAAAACAACCTCGGGCATCCTCTTCATCAATAATTCGGCACTCGGCAAATCGAGGGAGCGTGCCTGCATCCGTTGCGGACGGTGCGTGGAGGTCTGCCCGCAGGGGCTCGCGCCATGGCTGCTGGCAAATGTCGCGCAGCTCAGGCAGCTTGAAAAGATACAGCTTCTCGGCCTGGCAAACTGCACGGAGTGCGGAAGCTGCACCTATGTCTGTCCGTCGGGACGGGAGCTCGTCCATTGGATAAAATACGCAAAAGCACTTGTCAGCAGTCGGAAGCAAAGAAAATCAGCGTAAAAACACCAATCACTTCTCATGCCATCAGTAAACCTCAACGTTTCCTATGCGCCGTTCGTCCGCACCAAAGACTCGATCGAGTCGGTGATGTACAACGTCGCCCTTGCGCTCGCTCCTGCCACCATCATGTCGGTCTGGCTCTTCGGCATGCGGGCGCTGCTGGTCACCCTTGTCTGTATCCTGAGCTGCATCGGCTTCGAATGGCTCATGGACACCATCAGGAAAAAACCGGCCTCCTGCCTTGACGGCAGCGCGCTCGTGACCGGCCTGCTGCTCGCCCTGAACGTGCCTTCCAACCTTCCGTTCTGGATGCTCATCATCGGCTCATTCATCGCAATAGCTGCGGCCAAGCATGTCTTCGGCGGACTTGGATACAACATTTTCAACCCGGCACTTGTAGCCAGGGTCTTCCTGCTCATCTCCTTCCCGGCAGCCATGACGAGCTGGCCGGTACCTTTTGCAGTTGACATGGAAACTGCTGCCTCTCCGCTCGGCATCCTGAAAACAGACGGTGTGGCCGCGGCCATGAAATCGCTCGATCTCGTGAACGGCTTTTACGGCACCATGAACGGAAGCATGGGCGAAACATCAACGCTGGCGCTTCTTGCAGGAGCCGGCTGGCTCTTCTACAAGCGCTACATTACCTTCCATATCCCGCTGACCATGCTCGGCTCGGTATTCCTCTTCACCGCCATATTTCATCTGATCGATCCTGCAGCCTACGCGCCGCCGCTCTTCCACATGGTGACCGGCGGACTGATCCTCGGAACGTTCTTCATGGCCACAGATATGGTGACTTCACCCCTTTCAGTACGCGGACAGCTGATTTTCGGACTCGGATGCGGCCTCCTGACCGCGATTATCCGCTTATGGGGCGGTTATCCCGAAGGGGTTTCGTTCGCGATCCTCATCATGAACGGTTTCGTCCCGCTCATCGACAGCTGGGATCTCAACGACAGAAAGGCAATCCATCAAAAGAAGTCCGTAACAACATGAGACCCATCATAACCTTGACACTGGTAGGATTGATCGCGGCGGCATTGCTCGCCATCGTCGATGACCTGACCCGCGACCCCATTGCGCTTGCCAAAGCCGAAATGAAGCGCAAGGCCATAGAGGAAATATTTCCGTTCGACATAGACAGCCTGAAAAACGTCGAGACAAAAAAAACCAGGTTTTACGAGGCGTACGACAGGAACGGCACCCTGAAGGGCATTGCCGTGGAGTCCGCAACCACCATCGGGTACAGCGGTAAAATTGAAATTCTGCTTGGCGTCTCGCCGGAACAGAAAATATATGACTACAAGGTGGTCTACCACCTTGAAACACCGGGACTCGGCGACAAGATCGACAAGGCGAAGTTCAAGGAGCAGTTCAGGGGCCGGGCGCTGGAGGGCACGACATGGAAAGTGAAAAAAGACGGCGGTGAGATCGACGAACTGACCGCCGCCACCATCTCATCGAGGGCTGTCACCGATGCGGTTCAGCGAGGCCTTCAGTACATCAACGAGCAATATCCAAAAACCGAAGGAAAATGAACGAAGCACTCAATATTCTCACAAGAGGGTTTGTCCGGGAAAATCCGGTCACGAAAATGCTGCTCGGCCTCTGTCCCGTGCTGGCCGTCACCACTTCGGCCGTCAACGGGCTCGGTATGGGACTTGCAACCACCTTCGTGCTGCTTGGCTCGAACATCGTCATTTCCCTGACCGCAAAAGCCATCCCGGATACCGTCAGGATCCCCTCTTTCGTGCTGGTCATCGCCACATTCGTCACCATCGTCGATCTGCTCATCAAGGCTTACTCTCCCGAGCTCAACCAGGCTCTCGGCATCTTCATCCCGCTGATCGTGGTGAACTGCATGATCCTCGGCAGGGCTGAAGCTTTTGCCAGCCGCAACGGCATCTGGTACTCCGTGATCGACGCCGTCGGAATGGGGCTCGGCTTCACGCTGGCCCTGCTCGTGCTTTCGGCATTCAGGGAGGTCCTCGGTGCCGGAACAATCTTCAATATCCCCCTGGCCGGAGAGGAGGCAAGCACCATTCTCGTCTTCGCACTCCCTCCGGGAGCCTTCGCCGGTCTCGGTCTGATCATCGCCGGCCTCAACGCACTTGAAAAGAAAAAGGGGAGCAAATAATGCAGGAAATGTTTCTTGTCATCATCAGCGCGGTATTCGTCAACAATGTGGTCTTTGCGCGCTTCCTCGGTATCTGTCCCTACCTCGGTGTATCGAAGAATCTCGATACGGCAATCGGCATGGGCTTTGCCGTCACCTTTGTCATGACCGTATCCACGGCAATTACCTACGTCCTTCAGAAAGCCGTGCTGATTCCCTTCGGCATCGAGTTCATGCAGACCGTCATGTTCATCCTTGTCATCGCCTCGCTGGTGCAGCTCGTGGAGATCGTCCTGAAAAAGGTGAGCAAGTCGCTGTACAGCTCGCTGGGCATCTACCTGCCGCTCATCACGACAAACTGCGCTATTCTTGGCATGGCGCTGATTGCGATCCAGGAAAATTATGATCTGCTGACATCGGTTGTGTTCGCATTCTTCTCTGCCATGGGGTTCATTCTTGCCATTGTCATGTTTGCAGGAATCAGGATCAGGCTCGAAGAGGCCGATGTTCCGGCACCGTTCAAAAATGTGCCGGTTGGATTCATTTCAGCGGCCATCCTCTCGCTCGCATTCATGGGCTTTTCAGGTCTCGTGAAGTAAGTCCAGAGAGCACGATCGCCTGCCGGGACACCGGCAGGTTCACTTCTCCCCTTCCCTTTTCTTTTCGAGATCCTCGGCCAGCTCATCGATTTTCGTGTGCTTCCAGAGCGGGACGCCATCGAAGTATGCCGCCCTGCCGATGATATGCGCGGCAACGGGCGCGGTCAGAAAAAGAAAAACGATAATCGATATTGCGCGCGCGGCGATGGCAATATCGAACCAGTACAGCACCGTGCCTGCAAGCACCAGGCCGATACCGAGCGTGGACGCCTTGGTTGTGGCGGACATCCTGGTGTAGAGATCGGGCATTCTGAAGATGCCGACAGCTGAAAGAAGAATGAAAACCGTTCCCAGCAAAAGCAGGATGCCTCCGGCAGTCTCTCTCATGGTTTTTTTCCTTTTCCGAGATAAAAGGCGAACGCCACCGTTCCAAGAAACGCAAGAATGGCGACGATAATGCCTACGTCAAGAAATGTCGTTGAATTATTCCTGATCGAATAGACGGCAATGAAGGCGATGGCGTTTGCCGACAAAAGGTCGAGCGCCACCACCCGGTCCGCTATCGACGGGCCTATTGCAAGCCGTACGAATATGACAAGAATGGACAGGCCGATCAGCACTACAGCCGTGTTTACCGAAAATTCAATGATCGTCATCTGAGCAGATCAAGCAATCGTTTTTCAAGACCTTCCTTCAGCTCCCTGCGGAACGCATCGGCGTTCCTGACATACAGCGCATGCACATAGAGCGTTTTTCTGTCCGGAGAGACATCGAGACTGAGCGTACCGGGAGTAAGCGTCACGAGATTGGCAAAAAGCGTTATTTCCATATCCGTTCGGGCATCGAGAGGAAATGCGACAATTCCGGGTTCCATGTAATCCTTGGGAGTAAGAATATCGAAAGCCACCTTGAGGTTTGCGATGATCAGCTCTTTGAGGAAAAAGAGCAGGAACAGGACAACGAGAGGAATTTTCCGGAAATAGGCCTCCCCGCCCAATGCCGGACGGGATACCCACAAGAGCAGATAGCCGATGACCATGCCTGCAGTGAATGAAGGAATGGTGGCTTCTCCGGTAAGCAGCACCCATGCCATAGCCAGCAGTATGTTGTACAGAAGGTGGGTCATTCCTTCCTCCCGAGTACCGCGGTACTGTAGAGCAGAGGATCGAGCAACTGGAGGGATGCTGATTCGGCTATACGGAAAACAGGTTCAAAAAAAATCCCGAACAGGATAGTCAGGAGGCCGAGCATGACGACCGGAGAGAGGAGCATCGCCTTTCCGGCAATGCCCATCGAGACATAACGGTTAATTCCCTCGTATTCCTGCTGATGTGGCCGCTCCTTCCAGAATGCCTCGTTCCAGATCTTCATCATGGAAAAAAGAGTCAGCAGACTGACGAAGAGAGCGATACCCGTTACTGCGTACTCACCCGCCTCGAAGCCTGCCCTGATGATGACGAATTTCGCCCAGAATCCGGAAAGCGGAGGTATTCCGGCAAGGCCCAGCGCAGGAACCAGGAAAAGCATGCTGATGAATGGGTAACGCGCATAGACGCCTCCTGCCCTTTTCAGATCCCAGGTACCGGAAATGCGCTCGACGATGCCGCTGATGTAGAACAGATTTGTTTTGGCGATGATGTTGTGCACGATATAGAACAGTGCACCGGCCAGAGCAAGCGGAGAATGCAAGGCAAGCCCGAAAATCATATACCCGATCTGGCTGACGATGTGAAAGGAGAGGAGTTTTCTCACATCGTACTGCGCGACAGCGCCAAGAACACCGGTAAGCATGGTCAGGGCTGATGCCACAAGCAGCACGTCGTTGATGAATATCGATTCATGGGGAAATACCGTCGTAAAAAAACGGATCAGGGCATAGACGCCGACCTTGGTCAGCAGACCGGCAAAAATCGCCGATACCGGCACCGGCGGCGTATGGTACGATGCGGGGAGCCAGAAAAAAAGCGGGAAAACCGCCGCCTTGACGCCGAAGGTGATCATGAACAGCACGGAGACGACGGAAAGCAGCTCCTTCTGTTCAATCCGCGGTGCGATCCGGGCAAGATCTGCCATATTGAGCGTGCCGGCAATACCGTACAGGATGCCGGCTGCAGCAAGGAAAACCGACGAGGAGAGCAGGTTGATGGTAACATACTTGATGGCTCCTTCGAGCTGGACCGGCGTCCCGCCAAGCACCAGCAGCACGAAGGATGAGATGAGCATGACCTCGAACCAGACATAGAGGTTGAAAACATCTCCGGTCAGGAAAGCACCGTTGATGCCCATCAGAAGCAGTTGGAGAAGCGGGTGATAAAAGAACCGCTCCCGTTCAGGATCGATCACTGCAAACGAATAGATCACGGTGGCAAACCCTATCAGGGCGGACGCCGCAACCATAACGGCAGAAAGCAGATCGGCGGCAAGCGTGATGCCGAAGGGTGCTGCCCAGCCCCCGGCCTGCAATGAAAGCATGCCACCGGATATGACGGCTGCCAGAAGCCAGCCTGCCGCGGCAAGCAACAGACAGGAGGACGAGAGGCTGATGATGCGCTGGATCGTTACGGAACGGCTGAATAACAGCATCGCGACCGCGCTTGCCAGTGGCAGCAGTATGGGAATAATGACGATCTGGTTCACCGGTCACTCCCTTGGTGGTTCATCGGTTGTTTTCATCAGGTCGAGATCCTCGGTCCCCAGCGTCAGCCAGGTACGCTTGAAAAGCACTATGGTAAAGGCCTGGAGACCGAATCCGATAACGATCGCCGTCAGGATGAGGGCCTGGGGCAACGGATCGGCAAACTCTCCGCTGAGCATGCCTGCGCCTTCGGGAACGAATGCCGGAATTCCCTTTGTCAGACGGCCAACCGTGAAGATCAGAAGATTTGCCGCATGAGCGAGCAGAATAAGCCCGAAGATTACCTTGACCATGTTCCTCCTCAGAATGAGAAAGATACCTGCGGCATACAGACAGCCTATAACCAGAGCCAGGAGCAGCGTCATGGGCGATCTTCCTCGGCAAGTGAAAAAATGATTTTCAGGGCTATTCCAAGAACCAGAAAATAGACCCCGGTATCGAAAACAAGCGGTGTGCCCACCTTTCCGAACAGGGAAATTCCTGTATCGAACCAGATGGCGGTCATGAAGCTTCGCCCTGCGGCAAAAGCGGGCAATGTGCTTGAAACCGCAAGCAGAAGGCCCGCGGAAATCAGGTGCAACGGATCGACTGCAAGCAGCTTTTCAGCCTTGCCGATGCCATTGGCGATAAAATAAAGCGCATATGCCGCTGCTGCAACGAGCCCGCCGACAAAACCGCCTCCTGGTTCGTTGTGCCCCCTGAAAAGCAGAAAAACGGAAAACATCTGCAGGAGCAGCAGCAGATATTTCGAAGCCGTGGCAAGAATAATCGAATACATCAGGAACGCTCCTCTTTTGGGTACCCTTTAATGACAAGCTTGAGCATGGAGAACACGCCGATGGCTGCAACCGCGAGAACGGTTATTTCCCCGAGTGTATCGATAGCCCTGAAATCGACGAGTATGACATTGACGATATTGCGCCCCTTCCCTTCAGGGAGACTTGCTTCGGCAAAATAGCGTTTGAGGCCCGAATCCAGTTCGCCTGAGGCCGTAAGCAACACCATGACCGACATGAAGACGCCTACTGAACCGGCAATGAGTACGTCCCTGAAGCGCGAGGCCGTCGTGGAGTAGGTTGAGAAGCGGGGCAACCGGTAGAGCACGAGGACAAAAAGGATCACGCTGAGCGTTTCGATGGCGAACGAGGTAAGGGCAAGATCCGGGGCACCGTAAAGAATGAAGATGATGCCTATGGAAAACCCCATGACGCCGAGGGCGATAACGGCCTTGAGCCTTGAAGACGAGGTGATCAGGAGCAGAATCGAGAAAAGGATTATCGAAACGATGGCAACCTCGTAAAATGTGACGTCGCCTGCCGGAAACGCCGGCAGTGCGGAAACGGTTCCGGCCAGAGCTGCGGCTCCGAGCGCTACGGCCGTTGTGACGATGACGGTAACATAGTTGCGAAGGCTGCCGTTCTGCAGGATACGGGTCTGAATACGCGCAAGCCGCATCAGGGCTTCGAGCGCGGCATCATACCAGGCGGATGGCTTGAGGAACGGCATGATGTGACGTTCTTTCAGATGGGGCAGCATCTTCCTGCGCAGAACGGAGAACAGCATGCCGCAGAAGAACGTCACAAAACTCAGCAGGAGCACCTCGTTGAAACCGTGCCAGAGTTTTATCCTGAACGTAAGCGTATCGGCAAGCACGACAGAGGCAAACCGGTCAAGCAGGGATCCCAGGAAATAATCGGGAAAAAGTCCGGCCAACAGGCCAAAAACGGCAAGACAAGCCGGACCTGCAAGCATGGCAATGGGCGCTTCGTGCGGCGTCGAAGGAAACTGGGGCAGCTTTCCGATGAAGGGACGAATACCGGCAAGCAGGGTGATCATGACAAGCAGCCCGTTGGCTGCGACCGCCGCGACAACGAGATACCTCCCCCAATCTTCGAGTTCAAGGATCGATGCGTAGAGCGTCTCCTTTCCGATGAACCCGACAAGCGGAATGACGCCCATCATCGACAATGATGCGAGCAGCGCCGTCGCCATGGTGAACGGCATCATCCTGCCCAGACCCCCGAGCATGCCGACCTCCCGGGTTCCGGCAGCATGGTCGATGGTGCCGGCAACAAGAAAAAGTGTGCCTTTATAAAGCGAATGTGCAACGAGATAGACGAAAAAAGCCTTTATCGCAAGCTCGGAACCGATACCGATCATCATGCAGAGGGTACCGAGCACGCTCAACGTGGAATAGGCAAGCAGTTTTTTCAGATCCGTCTGGCTGAAAGCGAGTATGGCGGTTCCCACCATCGTCAGCGCTCCGACGACGAGCAGGCTGTCCTGCCAGAGCGCTGTGCCGCCGAGCACGTGGTTCATCCTGGAAAGCAGGTAGATGCCCGCTTTGACCATCGTGGCGGAATGCAGGTAGGCGCTCACCGGCGTCGGCGCCGCCATGGCGTTCGGCAGCCAGAAATGGAATGGAAACTGGGCGGATTTCGTAAACGCCCCGATCATGACGAGAAGCGCAATCGCGGGATACAGCGGAGAGGAGACGACACGATCGTGCTGCGGGTAAAGTTCGGAGAGCTCCATCGTACCGGACAAGCCTGAAAGAAGAATCAGACCGGCAAGAAGCGCCAGTCCCCCGCCGCCGGTGACAAGCAGGGCCTGCAGTGCGGATTTTCTGGACTGCAGGTCATGATGGCTGAATCCGATGAGAAGAAACGAACTGATGCCGGTCAGCTCCCAGAAAACAAACATGGCCGCCATATTGTCCGAGAGGACGAGACCGAGCATCGAGTTCATGAACAGGGAGATCGAAAAGAAAAATCTCGGCATCTCTTTGTCATGCCGCATATAGGCTCCGGCATACAGAAACACGGCGGCGCCCACGAGGGTGATGATCAGGGCAAAGGCAAGACTCAGCCCGTCGAGGACAAAAGTGAGGTTGATGCCGAGCGAAGGCACCCATAAAACGCTTTCCCGGATAATCTCTCCGGCGGCAATGCGCGGATAGAAAGCAAGAAACCTGAAAAGGAGAGCAAGGGGCAGCAGCACGGCAACCCATCCGGAATACCCCTTGACCCTCCTCGAGAGAAACGGCAAAACGGCAGAAACGATAAATCCCGTAAGCAACAGGTAAAACAAGGGCATCTCCTCCTTAATCAGAATGGGCGCACTTCCGCAGGTTAGGGCATCTTCCGGGTCTCATGATCGCGGCAGCAGAAACATATCTGGCAAACCGGTTCTTATACAGGATAACACAGATTGGTGACAGGAACAAACCTGTTGATGAAGAGCATTTTTTGTTATTTTCAGAACCACCCGACAACGACAATCATAAGAATCACTCGCATGTCTGTCCGTTCCCTGCATCCCGGTGCAATGTTCGCACTCTGTTTAACCCTGATTGCCTGCGGAACACCAGGCAATGAACACCGTCTCTATGAACAGGAAAAAGTGCTGATGGGCACAGTCATGAAAATCAAGGCCGAAGCACCCCGGAGTGAGGAAGCGAACATCAGGGATGCATTCGATGCGGCCTTCCGGCTGATTGCCGGACTGGAATCGGACCTGAGCGAATGGCAGGACGCCAGTCCGGTCTCTCTGGTCAACAAAAATGCCGGGACAGGAAAAGTTTCCGTACCCGGGCCGGTTGTAACCGTCACCCGCAAATCCATCGCAATAGCCCGTGCAACCAATGGAGCCTTCGACGTTACCTTCCGGCCTCTCGGCAGGCTGTGGGACATCAAAAACCGCAAAATCCCGCCTCCTGCTGACAGCATCGCCGCTATCCGCAGGCTTGTCGATTACCGGCAGATCGAACTCGATACGCTCCGGAGCACCATTTTCCTCAAAAAAGCAGGCATGGAAATCGGTTTCGGAGGCATCGCAAAGGGATACGCCGCATGGAAGGCAGGTGAACTGCTGAAATCACGGGGTATCGATCATTTCATCATCAACGCGGGCGGAGACCTCTACGTGCACGGAAACAAAAACGGGCAGTACTGGAGTTCCGGAATCAAAGACCCTGACAATCAGACCGCAGGTGGAAAACCGGTTGTATCCTTCCGGATACTGAAACCCTGCGGCATCGCCACAAGCGGTAACTACGAAAACTTTTTTCTGTGGCAGGGCAAGCGCTACCACCACATCATCGATCCCCAAACAGGATATCCCGCTGAAGGCCTGAAAAGCGCGACGGTTTTTTCCGGCGATCCCGCCAAAGCCGATGCCTATGCAACGGCATTCTTCATTCTCGGCTACGAGAAGGCGCTGCAGATCATCCGGAAAGACCCCGCAGTTGCGTTTATCCTGATCGACCGGAAGAACCGCATCCTGCTGAGCCCGAACCTTGGCAGATATATCGCTCCGATGAACGGTCAGTCAGGTATCTGACGGTTTTTCCGGTACAGGTTGATCAGCGCATTGGTAGAACCGTCGTGCCCCGAAACATCGGCGGAACCCTGCAACTCCGGAAGGATCGCTTTGGCAAGCTGCTTGCCGAGCTCCACCCCCCACTGGTCGAACGAGTTGATCTGCCAGATTACTCCCTGCACGAACACTTTATGCTCGTAGAGCGCGATGAGGCTGCCGAGTGTGCAGGGATTCAACTCGTCCAGAACAATGGTGTTTGTCGGTCTGTTGCCGGGAAAAACCTTGTGCCGCACAAGCATGGAGAGGGTCTCGGCGTCACATCCGGCGGACTCCAGCTCCTTCCGGGCTTCTTCGGCGGTCTTCCCCATCATCAGCGCTTCGGTCTGGGCAAAGCAGTTCGCAAGAAGCATGTCGTGATGCTCTCCCAGCGGGTTCCGGCTTTTCAGCGGCACGATGAAGTCTGCCGGAATGAAAGCGGGTCCCTGGTGCAGCAACTGGAAAAAAGCATGTTGCGAGTTCGTGCCCGGCTCCCCCCAGATCACCGGCCCGGTGGCATGCTCCACGGTATTTCCGCTGCAATCAACCCGCTTGCCGTTGCTCTCCATATCGAGCTGCTGCAGAAAAGCAGGAAAACGGTGCAGATACTGATCATAGGGAATAACCGCATGGGATGTTGCATGGAAAAAGTTGTTGTACCAGACGCCGAGCAGGGCCATGATTACCGGCATGTTCTTTTCAAGGGGAGCCGACAGGAAATGCTCATCCATTGCATGCGCACCGGCAAGCAGTTCCGAAAACCGGTCGAAACCAAGATAGAGGGCAATGGAAAGACCGATTGACGACCAGAGTGAGTACCTGCCCCCAACCCAGTCCCAAAAACGAAACATGTTCGACGGGTCGATACCGAACTCCTCAACCTTTTCACGATTCGTCGATACGGCGGCAAAATGCCTGGCGATATGCCTCTCTTCTCCGGCATGGCCGAGAAACCAGGCGCGCGCACTCAGTGCGTTGGTGAGGGTTTCCTGGGTGGTGAAGGTTTTCGAGGCGATGATGAAAAGCGTGGTTTCGGGATCGATCGACTTGAGGGCTTCACTGATATGCGTTCCGTCGATATTGGAAACGAAATGCACCCGTATTTTTCCATGTGCAAAAGGCCTGAGCGCTTCAGTGACCATAAAGGGCCCGAGATCAGAGCCTCCGATACCGATATTGACCACATCAGTGATCTGCTTACCGGTAAAACCTTTCCAGCTTCCCGAAACAACCCTGTCACAGAACGACTGCATCTGCCGAAGCACATCGGCCACTTCCGAAGAGACGTCGAGTCCGTCAACAACCAGGCTGTAACCGGGTGGTCTGCGCAACGCAGTATGCAGCACGGCCCGTTTTTCCGTGAGATTGATTGGTTCGCCATCGAACATCCGTCCGCGCTTTTCCTCAACGCCTGCCGAACGGGCAAGTTCAACAAGCAGTTGCATGGTTCTGCCGGTAATCCTGTTTTTCGAGTAATCGAGCAGTATCCCGCCGCACCTGACTGAAAAACGCTCGAACCGCGACCGGTCCTCCTGAAAAAGGGTTCTCAGGGACAGATGATCCATTTCCTGTTTGTGCTGTTGCAGAAAACTCCACGCAACACTTTTCGAAATATCCATATGGTTTTTGCGACTGGTTTAGTTAAGAAAATCAGCGAGGAACATAACGAAGTGTAAGGGAAAAACCGGAATCATCTGCCTGGGTACCGACGATTTCGGCATACGATCTGATGATATGAAAACCTCTTCCGGACCTCTTGTGGAGAAAGGAGTTCCGGGTTGGATCCGGAATCGACTCGGGCATGAACCCCCTGCCGCAATCGCGAACAGTCACGTCAAGGGTTTTTCCTGCCGGGCCGGTCCTGAACTGTACGGTAACAGGAAGTGCATCGTTTTCTCGGTTTCCATGCCTCAGGGCGTTGACAAAAGCCTCCTTGAGGGTCAGTTCAAGTTCGGCAAGGAATGCCTTGCTGTAACCGTGATTATTACCGAACGAAACGATCCCCTCTTGAAGCTTCGAATACTCTTCGGCACGACTGCGCAAAACGAGTCCGAAAAATCCGGAAGATGCAGGAATCTGCCATTCAGGCGAATCATCCATTCCTGTTGAATCGCTGTTTGTGAAACCTTCAAGGAAATCCACTGCAACAAATTTACGATTTACCTGTATGGGTTCAATGCCGGAAAATCCCTAAAAAAGCTTCTGCTTCCGGGCCTCATGTTCACTGCTCCGGCAGGCTTGCCAGCACACCCGAAACATCTGCAGACGCATTTTTTACACATATTCCTACCTTTTTGTTATTATTTATGGATAAAAACTTGTTTTTATATTAAATATTTAATACTTTCGTGTAAGAAATTTAAAATTATTAGGCAACAAAACAGACAACAAAAAACATAACAGTAGTAATCATGATGAAAAAGTTCTCGTATCCATTGCTGTTTCTTGCAGCGGCAATGTTGTCCGGCGGTACGGCATGGGGAGCCGAGGAGGTTGTCACCGACAGCGGCACGACTTCGTGGATGCTGACCTCTA
>Ga0194126_10000033_pt1 | contig 194606 bp, 195 predicted proteins | sample TA2KigC150mmetaG_FD_148641 | JGI IMG/M metagenome (GOLD analysis project Ga0194126, IMG submission 148641) | Freshwater microbial communities from Lake Tanganyika, Tanzania - TA2015035 Kigoma Deep Cast 150m | ecosystem: Environmental > Aquatic > Freshwater > Lake | place: Tanzania: Lake... | reverse complement strand
TGTTTTTTTTTCTCCCCCCCCCCCCCCCCCCCCCCCTCGGCAGTAGGTAAGGTGTTTTTAGTGTTCGACATTTGACCTTGCCCAACAAATTCGCTAAGACGAAATCGAAACAACCAGCTTGCTCGATCCGCGCCTCAAACTGGGACCGGGTGACCCCGACAAAGAACCGGCCGATCCACACGCTTTAATAGAGGACGCTCCTATGGGCGAGGTCATATTTCCGTCAGGAGCGGCGTTAGTCATTGGTGGCAGCGGTGGCGTTGGGCAGGCGGTGTGCATGGAATTTGCGAGGGCGGGCACCGACGTCGCTCTCACGTATCACAGCAAGCGGGACGTCGCCAATGCTGTAGCGGCTCGGATTCGGACTCTCGGCCGAAATGCAACTGTCCACCAGTTGAATATCGCCGATGGGGCTAGAGTCGATGCGGTGGTCGGGGAAGCAGCTGCCACCCACGGTCGGCTGCATACGGTTGTGGTGGGCGCGGGCACTCTCGCTCGACAGGTGCTCGTTTCCGAAATGACGCGCGAGCAGTGGCAGACCGTAATTGATCACGACCTCAACGGGTTTTATAACGTTGTACATGCAACGCTGCCTCGTTTAAAGGAGTGGGGTGGCGGTTCGTATGTGCACCTCGGGTCGGCCGGTCATCTGCGCTGGCCGGAACGGGATGTCATGTCAGTGGCTCCGAAGGCAGCTATCGAAGCGCTGATGACCGGGATCGCCCGCGAGGAGGGTCGGCACAATATTCGCGCTAATACCGTGCTGCTCGGCGTGATCGAGGCTGGCATGTTCCTAGAGCTAACTGGCCAAGGCTATTTTGACGAACACTGGGTCAGTGAAGTGCACAGGAATCTGGCACTGAAGCGTTGGGGCCAGCCTGAGGAAGTCGGGTATGCGGCCGTCTTCCTAGCGTCCAACCGGGCGCTGTATTTAACGGGCCAGCGGATTGCCGTTGCCGGTGGATATGGAATTTAACGCAGGAGCGATGCGCTACACGTTTGTGGGTGTTACGGGTTGCGATGCGCGGGGTCGACCAGCGTGCGGAGCTCGCTGAGCCAGACCGCGAGTCTTTTGATTTTGTAACTCGCTTAATTCACCTCGGCAATCATGGGTCCTAAGAGGTTCTGCAGCCAGACAGCGCCGCGCCGGATAGAGGGATCACCGGTCAGATCCACGAGCGATATCATCTGCGTCGGTACGGCTGCACTAGCAGGTACGCGGTGGCGCCACCCGGTTCCTTGACCGACCGCAACGGGATGGCCGTGATCACTGTTTGCTGGGTTCGTCTGACACCGCATATTTTGCAACAAGCGCTGCTTGACCTCGTGCGCGTAACTCGCTGGTTGGGAGATGCCACACGGCCAGTTCGGGAGGCGGGCTCTTTGTAGAATGATTCGCAGGGTCACGGAGTAGGTGTTCGGTGTGACGGGGCAGATTTTCGGCGCAATTTTTGATGGGCTGCACGCGGCGCAGGCGGCCAATGCGGTCATGCAAACCCAGGAGCGCGGCGGCGTCATCGTTTTTATCGGCAGCATTAGCGGCTTGCGGCCTTCGCCCGGCAGTGCGATGTACGGCGCGGCCAAAGCGGCGGTGATCAGGTTGGCCAGCTCGCTGGCCGTCGAATGGGCACCCAAAGTACGTGTGCTGGCAGTCAGCCCCGGTTTAGTGCGCACCGAGCAATCGCACATCCACCATGGCGATGAAAAAGGCATCGCGGCGGTGAGCGCCACTATTCCGCTGGGCCGCATGGCCGACCCGGCCGATGTCGCGCAAGCCTGCCTGTACGCTGCCTCCCCACGCGCCAGTTATTTGAGCGGTAGCAATATTTTGTTGCACAGCGGCGGTGAGCGGCCGACCTTTCTTGATGCGGCCCAAGGACATTGAAACCATGAACCAACGCACCGCCGTGGCACGCGCCACCCCAATGACCCAGCAGCAGGAGTACGCGCGTGGCTGAACCTTCATGGATGGACAGCGCCCGCGCGCTGGTCGGCAAAGAATACGGGCGTGTCTACGCTTGGGACAAAGTCAACGCGCCCATGATCCGCCAATGGTGCGAAATCATGGGGGTGGACGCTTCGCCTTACTTGGTCGAAGGTGTTGTCCACGCGCCCGAGGCCATGCTGCAAGTGTGGTGCATGGAGGGCTTTACGCTCAACAACTACCCGCCTGGCTCCACCACCGAAAACCCCTACGAAGTCCTCAAGCTGATGGAGGCCCAAGGCCTGGCCTCGGTGGTAGCCGTCAATTCCGAGCTGCAATTTAGCCGCGCCGTACGCGAGGGCGAGCGCCTTTATTACACCACGCGCTTAGACACAATCAGCCCCGAGAAAACCACCGCGCTGGGCACCGGCTATTTTGTTACTTTGGTGATGCGCTATTTCTCGGAGATCGCCAGCGGGGACCAAGAGGTCGGCCAGCTGTTGTTCCGTGTATTTAAATTCAAGCCCACGCAGGCTGCGGCGCCGAGCGCTCCAGCCAGTGCACCGGCCAAGCCCAAGCGCCCGGCACCCGGCATCAGCGACGACACGCGCTTTTTCTGGGAAGGAGCGCGCGCTGGCCAATTGCGCATTCAGCGCTGCACAGCCTGCGGCACCCTGCGCCACCCACCCGGCCCGGTCTGCCCGCAGTGCCACTCCTTTGAATGGGACGCCGTCACCGCCAGCGGACGCGGGACGGTGTACTCCTTTGTGGTGATGCATTACCCCGAGGTGCCGCCTTTTGAGCACCCCAACCCGATTGCGCTGATCGAACTCGAAGAAGGCACGCGTTTGATCACTCAGCTGGTCGGCGTAGCCCCGGGTGATGCGCGCATCGGCCAAAAAGTACAGGTTGAATTTCACACCTACGACGGCGACCTAGTGCTGCCACAATTTCGGCCGGTGCCGGACGCCAACTGAGCCCCTCTGCCCCCATTAAGCCCCCCATGAACTTTGAACTGACAGACGATCAAAAAGCCCTTGCCGAAATGGCCGCAGGCCTGTTTGCGGATTACTGCAGCGACGAGCAACTGCGCGCGCATGACAGCGGCCAGGCACCCTTTATGCAGGGCTTGTGGACGCAGTGCATTGCTGCGGGCCTGCACACTGTTTTGGTGCCCCCAGAGCGCGGTGGCCTGGGCCTTGGCCTGACCGAGCTGATGGTTATTCTGGAACAACAAGGCCGCGCATTGGCGCTCCTGCCACTGTGGGAGCAACAAGTAGGCCTCGCCGCGCTACACCATTTTGGTGTGGCCGCGCCTGAAGACCTATGGCAAGCATTGCTACAGGACGGCAGCCCCTTGGCACTGTCATTGGCGGGATTGTCGGACAGCCGTGGTACGGCCCTGCAGGTGCAAAAAAAGGCCCTGGGATGGAGTCTGTGCGGCCGTGCCGCAGCGGTCGGGCTGGGCCAAAGCGCGCGCTTTGCGCTGTTGGCAGGCGATCTCGCGGGCCAAGTGCGGGTGCTGATGGTAGACCTGGACGCCGCCGGCGTGGCCCGCACGACGGGCCGCAGCCAGCACCACCTAGAAGTGGCCGACCTGGACTTCCACGACTGCCCACTGGCCGCCTGGCAAGTGCTGCCCGAAACCGCCCTGCCCTGGGTGGCCGAACGCGCCGCAGCCTGCCTGGCTGCCTTGCAACTGGGCGTGACACAAGCGCATTTGCGCCGCACCGTGGACTACGTCAGCGAGCGCCAGCAATTTGGCCGGGCCATTGGCAGCTTTCAATTGGTCAGCGGCCAAATGGCCGATGGCTACATCGCCCTGGAGGCGCTGCGCAGTGCGCTATGGCAACTGGTGTACCGCCTCGATGCCGGCCTGGGCGCCGCACCGCAAGCCCTAGCCACCCGCGTGCTGGCCAATGATGCCGGCCACTTTGCCGGCCATATGGCCCAGCATGTCCATGGGGGTATTGGCGTAGACCTTACCTACCCCATCCATCGTTTTTTGTACTGGAGCCGCGCCTTGGGCGCCGCTTTAGGCGGCAGCGAGCACCAGCTGGCAGCCCTGGGCGACTGGCTGGCCGGCCATGACGCGCTGGGCTGGAAATACGACGCGCCCGAAGATGGCGCAGCAAAGGAGGCCGTGCATGCAAGCGTTTGATGCCATTGAACTAGGCCAGGCCATGGAGGCGCTGGACGTGCCAATCACTGCAGCCTTGATCACCGGCGGGGCCATTGCCACGCGCGACTATTTCCCCGGCCATATTGATCTGGAGGCCGCGCGCGCGCTGGGTTCGCAGGCCGTGTTCATGAACATCCTGACCACCAACGGGCTGGTGCAGCGTTTTGTGCAAGGCTGGAGCGGGCCGCAAAGCCGCTTGTGCGATCTCAAAATAAAACTGGGCGCGCCCCACTACCCCGGCGACACCCTGCGCTTTAGCGGCAGCGTTACCGACAAGCGCCCGCAGGATCGAACGGTGGAGCTCAGCTTCAAAGGCGCCAACTCCATGGGCAGCCACGTCACCGGCACGGTGCGGGTCCGCTTTCCCTAAACGCGCCAAGACCACAACGCAATGAGCGAACTATCCATTTCCGGGCGCGCCGCCATCGTCGGCTTAGGCGCCACCGAATTCTCCAAAAACTCCGGACGCACCGAGGTGCGGCTGGCCATGGAGGCCACGCTGCAAGCCCTGAACGACGCTGGCATCGACCCAGCCGAGGTAGACGGCTTTTCCTCCTACTCGATGGACAAAGTGCCCGAGTACGAAATCGCTCGCCTGCTTGGTGCCAAAAATGTGCGCTTTTTCTCGCAAGTCCCCCATGGCGGAGGCGCCGCCTGCGGCCCCGTGCTGCATGCGGCCATGGCGGTGGCCACGGGCATTGCCCGCACCGTGGTGGTCTACCGCGCCATGAATGAGCGCAGCTGGTACCGCTTTGGCAATGGCAACTATGGGTTTGGCTCGTCTCCGCTGTTTGAAAACGTCAACTATGGCTGGTACATGCCCTATGGCTTTCACACGCCGGCGGCCTGGGTGGGTATGTTTGCCCGCCGCTATATGCATACCTACGGCGCCACCAGCGAAGACTTTGGCCGCGTTGCCGTGGCCGCGCGAGACTTTGCCGCGACCAACCCGGCTGCGTTTTTCTACCAAAAACCAATCACCCTGGCAGAGCACCAGGCCTCGCGCTGGATTTGCGAGCCCCTGCATTTGCTCGACTGTTGCCAGGAGTCGGACGGTGCCGTGGCTATGGTCATCACCTCGGTCGAGCGCGCGCGTGACATGAAAATCCGCCCGGTCATCGTCAAAGGCGCAGCCCAAGGCAGCAGCGACGGCCAGCAAATCATGACCTCCTACTACCGCGATGACATTACCGGCCTGCCCGAAATGGGCCTGGTGGCGCGCCAGCTCTGGCAGCAAAGCGGCCTCGCACCGCAGGACATTCAAACCGCCGTGATTTATGACCATTTCACGCCTTTTGTACTGCCCCAGCTCGAAGAGTTTGGCTTTGCAGAGCGCGGCGCCGCCAAAGAATTTGTGCGCGCCGGCCACCATGCACGGGGCGGGCGCTTGCCTATCAACACGCACGGCGGGCAACTGGGCGAGGCCTATATCCACGGCATGAACGGCATTGCCGAGGCGGTACGCCAGGTACGCGGCACGGCGGTCAACCAGGTGGGCCAGGTGCGCAATGTGTTGGTCACCGCCGGCACCGGCGTGCCCACCAGCGCACTGATTTTGGGTCAAGAAAAGTAAGACTCATCCCCATGTTTATCGATCTAAGCCCCGAACAACACGCCCTGCGCCTGCGTGTGCGCGACTACTTCAACGCCCTGATGACGCCCACGCTGCGCCTGGCCCTGCGCGGCGCAGAAGGCGGTCCGCTGTACCGCCAAACCGTGCGCCAGATGGGCCAGGATGGCTGGCTGGCCATCGGTTGGCCCAAGCAACACGGCGGCCAGGGTTTGAGCGCCACCGAGCAATTGATATTTTTCGAAGAGGCCAATATTGCCGGCGCGCCCTTGCCTTTCGTCACCATCAGCACGGTAGGCCCTGCGCTCATGGAGTCGGGCACCGAGGCCCAAAAAGCACGCTTTTTGCCAGGCATCGCCTCGGGTGAGATTATTTTTTCGATTGGTTATTCCGAGCCGCGCGCCGGCTCCGACCTGGCAGCGCTGTCCACCCAAGCGCGGCTGCATGGCGATTTGCAAACCGGGCATTTTGTGGTCAACGGCAACAAACTGTGGACCTCCGGCGTGGAGTCGGCCGACCATATTTGGCTCGCTGCGCGAACCAGCCCCGACCTGCCGCGGCACAAAGGCATTTCCATTCTGATTGTGGACACTGCAACCCCGGGTTTTTCGCACACCCTGATTCCCACGGTAGGCAACTTCACTGCGGCGACCCACTATGACAACGTAAAGGTACCCGCCGAAAGACTGGTCGGTGACTTGCACGGCGGCTGGAAACTGATTACCACCCAACTCAACCACGAACGCCTAGGCCTAGGCTCCTGGTCGGACAAGGTGTTTGGCCCCTATAAAAGGGTGCTCGATTGGGCCAAGGCGCGCGACGAAACCGGCCACCGCGCCATAGACCTGCCCTGGGTGCGCCGCCTGCTGGCCGACTGCTACACGCGCTTGGAGGCCATGCGCCTGATCAACTTTCGCATCGCCGCGGACCTAGAAAAAGGCAGCATGGACGTGGCACTGGCCTCAGCCACCAAGGTCTATGGCTCCGAGAGCGTGGTCAAAATCCTGCGAAACCTCATCGAGATTGTGGGCAACAGCGCACTGGTGCGCCAGGGCAGCAGCGCGGAGTTGCTTATGGGCGATCTGGAATACGAAGTGCGCGCTGCGGTGACCCTGACATTTGGTGGTGGCACCAATGAAATCCAGCGCGAGCTCGTCGCCCAATTCGGTCTGCAGATGCCGCGCACGGTACGCTAAGCCCGTATAAGTAGACGGGAACGCGCATGAAAAACTGTCCCATTGTGCCCCGCGAAGTCACGCAGTCCAAGCTGGACCGCCGCAACCGGGCTAGCCAGCGCCATCGGGCCTCCCAGACCTATGCCCTGGCCGAGCGCTTCGAGGAAAGCGCCCAGCGTTACGCTGATCGCCCCTGCCTGCATTACGGTGATACCAGCCTGACCTACGCGCAAACCAATGCCTGTATTAACCAGGTGGCGCATGCCGGTCACCGGCTGGGCTTGCGCTGCGGAGATGTGGTCGCGCTGTGCATGGAAAACCGGCCGGGTTTCATATTCGTATGGTTTGCCCTGATGAAGTTGGGGGTCACCACGGTTTTTCTCAACACCAATGCGCGCGGTAAGGCGCTTGAGCATGGTTTGAGCGAAACCGGCGCCCAACTGGTCGTGGTCGGTGAGGAGTGTTTGCCTCAGTTCGCCGTAACCGCGCTGCCCCCGGGGGTTCGCTGTTGGCTCTGGCCCGATGCCGAGTGCCCGGCCACCGCCCTGACTAAGTCGTTAACCGTCCTGGATTTGCAGGCGTTATCGCTCCAAAGTGACAGCGCCAACCCGCCCAGCAACTGGCGTGCCGGACTGGTGGCCGAGAGACCGGCCGTCTACATCTTCACCTCCGGCACGACAGGACTGCCAAAGGCGGCGATCATCAGCCACGCACGCTGGCTGATTACCGGCGACGTGATGCAAATCACCATGGACGTGCAGCCCAGCGATTGTTTTTACTGCTTTTTACCGCTCTACCACGGCGCGGCCTCGCTGTCAGCGGGGGCCACGGCCATTGCCAGCGGCGCCAGCCTGCTGCTGCGCCGCAAATTCAGCCGCAGCGAGTTTTGGGCCGACGTGCGTCGCCACCAAGTCACCATCTGCCAATACGTAGGCGAGATTGTTCGTTTTTTGCTCACCACACCGGTGCAGTCGGGCGAACGCGAACACAGCCTGCGCAAAATGGTAGGCGCCGGTATGGCGAGCGAAGTGTGGGAGCAGTGGGTGCGTCGCTTTGGTGATTTTGAAATTTACGAGGGCTGGGGCGCCACTGAAGCCAACACCACCACCATTAACTTGGATAACCGCGTGGGCTCCTGCGGGCGCATCCCGTTTTGGGAAAAGTCCAATTTGCGTCTGGCGCGTTATGACACCGATAACCAATGCCATTTGCGAGACGACAAGGGCTTTATGCAGCTGTGCGCACCCGGCGAAGTGGGCGAGGCGATTGGCATGATCCTTGACATCCCGGATGTGGTGGCCGGGCGCTTTGAGGGCTTCACTTCGGCCGCCGCCACCGAACGCAAGATTTTGCGCAATGTGTTTCAATCCGGTGACGCTTGGTGGTCTTCGGGCGACTTGATGCGCTACGACGAGGATGGCTATTTTTGGTTTGTGGACCGTATCGGTGACACTTACCGGTGGAAAAGTGAAAACGTCTCTACCACCGAAGTCGCCGATGCACTGGGCGATTTCCCCGGTCTCGATGCTATCACCGTCTATGGAGTACAAGTGCCTGGCTGCGAGGGACGCGCCGGCATGGCCGCTCTGGTCATGCAGGAGGGTGCCCAATTCGATCCGCAGGCTTTTTGGAAAATCGCGCTCGAGCGTCTGCCCGCTTACGCGGCGCCCTACTTTTTACGCATTGCGCCGAGCACCGATATGACAGGTAACTACAAGCTGCGCAAAGTTAACTTACAACGCCAGGCCTACGATACGCAAACTATCACCGAGCCCCTATATGTGCGCCGCGACGACCGCAAAACCTATGTCGCATTGACAGCGATGGACCAGCTGCAGCAGGTCGTGTGGTAGATACCAAGGTCTGGCGCGCCGGGGTACGTGCACGGCAAGAGGCCAACTGCCCGGCCTCGATGCGCACACTCATCACGTCCAAAGAAATAGTCTGGAGCGGCTCGCAACTGCGCTTTCGCAGCAAAGTCCAGAGCGTGTGGTTTTAACGCACGTGCGAGCGCGGCGAGCCGTCAGGCCTCGCGCGATGAGAGTCTCCGCAAATCGGTCAACGGAATTTGTCATGGACCAGATCGATTTCTCCAAGGAAAAAATATAGAAAACTAAAAGAAATACGAGCCGCCATTCGCGACCAGCACACTGCCGGTCACGTACGAGGCCTCGTCACTCGCGAGAAAGCGTACGGCTGCCGCAGGCTCGGCAGTGTAGCGCACGGCCGTCGTGGAATGCCCGCTCAGCCCGCGCCGACCCGCGCTGCGAGCCAGCTCCATAGCGCCGGCGCCCACGGGCGTTCGACGTGCAATCGCCAGCCATCCGGGCGGCGGCAGACTGCGATGCGCAGGCCCGCGAAGCGCAGGCGCGAGGACTCCAGTGGCAGCGCGCCGCGCGAGGCGAAGTCGTACTCCGCGCCGAGCGCCATGATGTCATCCGCCCGCTTTCCGCAGAGGTCGAAACACAGCATTCCGGCGGAGAGATCGCTGACTGCTGTCCGGTCGTCGACCCAGCCGGCCGGGCAGTCGAGCGGCCCGGCGCTGACCAGCAGCACGCTCGCCGGCGCGAGCCGGAGCGCATAGCGCGCCGCGTCGCAGACATCGCGCGGGCCGAGCGCGGCTGCGATGCCGCAGCTCGCGAGCAGCGCGTCGATGCGGCCGCTCAGCTGCAGGATCCGCGCCGTCGGTGCAACCGAAATCGCGACGCCGTCCGCCGAGACCTTCGCCGATTCCCAATCGGGCGGCTGCGACCAGAACTGCTCGCGCTCAGGCATTCAAGCGCTCTCCGCGCGGATCGTGGAGACAGGGCGGAACGAGCCGGCCGGCGCTGCGCGCGCCGAGATGCTCGAATTCGAGTGTCTCGCCGTGGCGCGCGGCGCCGTCCTCGATCAAGGCGAGCGCAATCGGCCGGCCGAGCAGGATGCTGAAGTAGCTGCTCGTTACGAAACCGATGCTGCGCTCCGATGCGCCGTCGCGGACGACGGCGTGCGCGCCGACCGCAAGCGGCGCCTCGCCCAGGGCGCTCACGCCGACCAGCTGGCGGCGCCCAGCGCGCGCCGCCGCGGGCAGGAACAGCGAGCGATCGCCGACGAAGGCGTCCTGGCGGGCGAGCCGCGCCTGGCCCATGCCGATGTCCTGCGGCATCGTTTCGCCGTCCGTGTCCTGGCCGACGAAGATGTAACCCTTCTCCACCCGCAGCACGCCGAGCGCCTCGACTCCGAGCGGCCGCGCGCCGGCTTCCCGCGCGCGGCCCCACAGCTCGGCGCAGCGATCGGCCGGCACCGAGACCTCATAGCCGCGTTCGCCGGTGAAGCTGACCCGCGCGATGCGCGCCGGCACGCCTGCAAATACGCCGTCGCGTGCGCTCATGTGCAGAAATGCGCCGTCCGCGAGATCGATGCCGAGCTCGAGCGCGGAGATCACGCGCCGCGCTTGCGGGCCGGAGATTGCGAGCGTCGCCCATTGCGGCGTCGCATCGTGCACGAACACGCGCGCGAGGTCGAAGCGGTCCTCGCGCCAGGCCTCGAGGTTCGCGACCATCGCGGCGACGTGACCGCTCGAGCAGGACACGACGAAGTGCCGCGGACTCACGCACAGCACGACGGCATCGTCGAAGATTCCGCCGCTCTCGGCGAGCGCGAGCCCGTAGCGGAGCCGGCCCGGCGCCAGCGTCGAGATGCGGGTGTAGAAGACGAAATCGAGCAACGCGGCCGCGTCCGGCCCCAGAACCTCGATCTTGCCGAGCGAGGAGGCATCGAGCACGACGGCTTCGGTTCGCGCTGCGCGGCACTCGCGCGCGAGCGCGGTCTCGCGGTCGCCGTACCAGGCCGGGCGCAGGAGGTTGCCGTAGTCGAGGAGCGCCGCGCCCTCGGCACGGTGCACGTTCTCCGCCGGCAACCTGCGCAGCGGCGCCTGCAGCTCGCCGCGGTCGGCGCCCGCAAGCGCCGCCATGCCCACCGGGACGAATGGCGGGCGGAAGGTCGTGACGCCCAGCGTCGAGATCTCGCGGCCGGTCCGATCGGCGAGCACCGCGAGGCCGTTCACGTTCGAAGTCCGGCCCTGGTCGGTCGCCATGCCGAGCGTCGTGTACCGCTTCAGGTGCTCGGCCGCGCTGAAGTTCTCGCGCACCGCGAGCGCAACGTCCTTCACCGTCACGTCGTGCTGCAGGTCCACCCACACGCGCGGTGTCGTGAACGCCTGTGCGATATCGGGCTCGCCACCCCAGCCGAAGGCCGCTTCCTCCGCTCGCGGCGTGCTGCCGGCGGCTCCGCCCGCGGCTGCGACGCCCTGTTCGAGTGCCTGCTGCAGCGAGTCCGCGCCATTCGCCGCGCCTGCCACTGCAAGGCCGTGCACCGGATCGCCCGGCAGCATCGCGCCGCGCGCCGCGTCCCACCGCGGCCGCCCGCGCGCGTGGCAGTAGAGATGGATCAGCGGCGTCCAGCCGCCCGCCATCGCGACGAGGTCGGCTTCCACCGTGGCGCCGGATGCGAGGCGCACCGCGCGCACGCGATCGCGACCGACGGCACATGCGACACGCTCGTTCGCGCGCACCTCGATGCCCTGCGTACGGGCGGCCGCGGCCAGCGCGCCGTCCGCGCGCGCGTCCACGAGGACACAGCGCGCACCGGCGGCCTGAAGCGCTTCGGCCACCGCATACGCCGAGTCGTTTCCGGTCGCGACCACGACGCGCTCACCCGCGCGCACGGCGTAGCGGCGAAGGTACTCGAGCGCCGAATCCGCGAGCATCACGCCGGGACGGTCGTTGTCGCCGAACAGGAGCGGCCGCTCGATCGCGCCGCTCGCGAGCACGACCTGGCGCGCCCGCAGCTGCCAGACGCGCTCGCGCGCGCCGCCCGTCGCGTCCCCCATGCGCTCGCTGAGCGCCAACAGTCCGTGATCGTAGAGCCCGAGCGCGGTGGTGCAGAGCAGCACCTCGGCGCCGCCCGAGCGCAATTCACGTTCGACCGCCGCGACCCAGCGCATGGCCGGCTCGCCGTCGATCCGCGCAGAGCGCCACAGCAGCGTGCCGCCGCAGCGCGTGCGCTGCTCCACCAGCACGACGCGAAGGCCGCGCCGCAGGCCCGCCTGCGCCGCCGCGAGCCCGGCTGCACCCGCGCCAATGACGCACAGGTCCGCGTTCAGGTAACGCTGGGGCTGCGCGCGCGGGTGGTAGGACGGGTCAACCACACCGCGGCCCGCCATGCGCCGGATGGCCGGCTCGAACCACTTCCAGCCCGGCCACATGAAGGTCTTGTAGTAGAAACCTGCCGGGATGAAGCGCCAGCAGCGATCGAGGAATGCGAGCGCATCGCGCTGCGCCGTGCCGCGCGCGTGCACCGAGCGCAGCTCCATGCCCGCAGCCAGCAACTCGAGGGTCGCGCGCGCGTTCGGGTCGTGATACGCGCCGTGGCGCAGGTCGAGCACCGCGTTCGGCTCCTCGTGCGCGGCAGCGAGCAGCCCGCGCGGCCGGTGGTACTTGAAGCTGCGCGCGAGCGGCTGCACGTCGTTCGCGAGCAGCGCCGAGGCCAGCGTGTCGCCGGCGTAGCCTTCAAGGTCCGCGCCGTCAAATCGAAACGCGAGCGGTGTGCCGCGATCGATCTCGCCGCCGCTGGCAAGCCGCATGCACCTGCTCATGGGTTCATCGGCTTCGCGCCGTCCACGACATGGCTCACGGTGTCGCGCGAGAGCTCGATCCATCGGCCGCAGCCGTAGCTGTGGATCCACAGCTCCCGCGCTGCGCCGCGGGCGTTCCGCCCGAAGTACAGGTACGCCGCCCACTCCGCATCGCTCGCATCGCGACCCGGGCGCGGCCGCCCGGCATCGCCCGCATAGCGGAACTCGTCCTCGGGGCGCGGCCCGCAGAACGGGCAGGGAAACTGCTGCATCTTTCCTTCCTAGTGCGCGACGCCCGCGTGCGCCTCGTCGATCAGCTCGCCGCGCGCAAAGCGTCCGAGATCGAAGGGCGCCGACAGCGGATGGTGCGTGCCGGTCGCGAGCAGATGCGCGAACACGGTGCCGCCCGCGGGAATCGCCTTGAACCCGCCCGTGCCCCAGCCGCAATTGAGGTAGATGCCGGGAACCGGTGCCGGCCCGATGATCGGCGAGTTGTCCGGCGACGCATCGACCGTGCCGCCCCACTGCCGCATCAGCCGCAGCGAGCCGAACGCCGGAAACATCTCGACCAGCGGCGCGACCACGGACTGCGTGACGCGGAACCCGCCGCGCTGCGCGTACGAAGGGCAGCGGTCCAGGTTGCCGCCCATCACCAGTTCACCCTTGTCGGACTGGCTGACGTAGCTGCCGTTCGTGTTCGAGGACACGATGCAGTCGAGGCAGGGCTTGACCGGCTCGCTCACCATCGCCTGCAGCGTGTAGCTGTGCAGCGGCAGCTCGAAACCGGTGGCGCGGGCCAGGCTGGAGGAATTTCCCGCAACCGCGATTCCGATGCGATCGGCCTCGATACGCCCTCGACTGGTCTCGACCGCGGCCGCGCGCCCGTTCACGCTGTCGAACCCGAGCACCTCGCAGCCCTGGATGATGTGCACGCCGAGCGCCGCGGCCGCGCGCGCGTAGCCCCAGGCCACCGCGTCGTGGCGCGCGGTCCCGGCGCGCCGCTGCATGAGCGCGCCTCGCACCGGCCAGCGGCAGCCCGGCGACGGGTCCAGCAGGGGCGCCATCGCGAGCGCCTGCTCGCGGCCGATCAGCGTGATGTCGACGCCGCTGAGCCGCATCGAGTTGGCGGCGCGGGACATGGTCTCGAGATCGGCCTCGCTATGGGCGATCTCGATCATCCCGCGCTGCGAGAACATGATGTTGTAGTTGAGCTCGCGCGCGAGGCCCTCATAGAGCCGCACGGAGAAGTCGTAGAGCGCGGCGCTGCGCGGGTGGAAGTAGTTAGAGCGGATGATCGTGGTGTTGCGGCCGGTGTTGCCGCCGCCGATCCAGCCCCGCTCGAGCACCGCCACGCGGCGAATGCCGTGGTTGCGCGCCAGGTAGTAGGCCGTCGCGAGTCCGTGACCGCCGCCGCCGACCAGGACGATCTCGTAGCGCGGCTCCGGATCGCGATCCTCCCAGGCGGGTACCCAGCCGCTGTGGGCGCGCAGGGCTTCGCGGATCAGTCGCCAGGTGGAATATCGCTGCATCGGGCGAGGGCTCGGAATCGACCGCAGGGACGAATGCCGGGTGGCTGCTTCGATTTCAACTGATATGCGCGAGAATCCCGTCGAGCTCGTCGAGCGTGTGGTAGCTGATGACGAGCTTGCCCTTTCCCGTCGTCGAGTGCTGAAGCTCGACCGTCGCGCCGAGCTTGTCGGCGAGGTCGTTTTCGAGCCGCTGGATATCGGGATCCTTGGAGCGCCTGCCGGGCTTGCCCTTGGAGCCGCTCGCGTGCGCGATCAGCCGGCGCACGAGCGCCTCGGTCTCGCGCACGGAGAGGCCCTTCTTCGCGACCAGCGCGCCGACCTCCGCCTGCTGCTTGGGTACCGGCAGCGCGAGCAGCGCGCGGGCATGGCCCATCTCGAGCTCGCGCCTCTCGATCAGCGGGCGGATCGCCTGCGGCAGGTCGAGCAGGCGCAACAGGTTCGAGACGGCGGCGCGCGAGCGGCCGACCGCCTCCGCCGCCTGCTGGTGCGTGAGCTGGAACTCGCCGATCAGGCGCGAGAGGGCCAGGGCTTCTTCCAGCGGGTTCAGGTTCTCGCGCTGGATGTTCTCGATCAGGGCGAGCGCGACGGCGTGCTCGTCGTCGATGCGCCGGAGCACCGCCGGGATCTCGTGCAGGCCGGCGAGCTGGGCCGCGCGCCAGCGGCGTTCGCCGGCGACGATTTCGTAACGCTGCGGCTGGTTGGCCTCCGGCACGCCGACCGGGCGCACGACGATCGGCTGGATGATGCCCTGCGCCTTGATCGAGTCCGCGAGCTCGGCGAGCGAGTCCTCGCGCATGTCCACGCGCGGCTGGTACCTGCCGCGCGAGAGGAGATCCACCGGGATCTGCATGAGCTGCTCGCGCGCCGGCGGCACGCCCGGCTCCGGGCGCGTCTTCGCCTCGCCGAGCAGCGCCTCGAGCCCCCGCCCCAGCCCGCGCTTCTTGTCGCTCATGCCGTCATCTTAATGGTGCCGGTTCGCACTTATCGCACTTATTTCTCGTGTGTCAATAAGTGCGATAAGTGCGACCCGGCACCAATCTCGACTTCGGCTGCGGCTTCGACCGGCACGGGTTCCTCGAGCGGCGGCGCGTCGGGATCGCCGCGGCGGAGCATCTCGCCCGCGAGCGCGAGGTAGGCGAGCGCACCGCGCGAGTCCTTGTCGTGCAGCATCACCGGGACGCCGAAGGACGGCGCCTCCGCGAGCCGCACGTTCCTCGGAATGATCGTGCGGAACACGCGGTCGCCGAAGTGCTCGATGAGCTGCGCAGCCACGTCGTTCGACAGGTTGTTCCGCGGGTCGAACATGGTGCGCAGGATCCCCTCGACCTCGAGCTTCGCGTTCACCGAGTCGCGGATCTGATCGATCGTGCTCATGAGGCCGGACAGCCCCTCGAGCGCGTAGTACTCGCACTGCATCGGGACCAGCACCGAATCCGCGGCGGTGAGCGCGTTGACCGTCAGGATGTTGAGCGCCGGCGGACAGTCGATGACCACGATGTCGTAGCGGTCGCGCACCGGCGCGAGCGCCTTCTCGAGCCGGTGCTCGCGGCCGGCGAGCAGCGTCAGCAGACGCACTTCTGCCGCCGTCAGGTCCTGGTTCGCGGGCAGGAGCTCAAAACCCGCGCTCTCGATCGTGACGATCGCGTCCACGATGTTGCAGTCGCCGAGCAGCACATCGGTGGCGGAGCGCTCGAGCGTGCGCTTGTCCACGCCGCATCCCATGGTGGCGTTGCCCTGGGGGTCGAGGTCGACGAGCAGCACGCGGCACTGCATCGTCGCCAGGGAAGCGGCGAGGTTCACGGCGGTGGTGGTCTTGCCAACCCCGCCTTTCTGGTTCGCGACCGCGATGATCCGCTTCATGATCATTCCGGGGCTAAACCCTAGCAAGTTCGACGACACAACGCTCGGCATCGAGTCCGGGGACGGCGACAGGGTGAACGGCGACCGCCTTCCAGCCCGGCGGGAGGGCCTTCAGCTCCTGCTCCGGGACCTTGCCCTTCATGGCCAGCAGCCGCCCGTCCCGCCCGGCCAGGTGCCCGGCCACCCGCACGAACTCGGCGAGCGAGCCGAGGGCCCGAGCGACCACGGAATGGAAGGGCCGCGACGGCCGCCAGGACTCGGCCCGGCCGAGCACCATGTCCACGTTCGGGAGGGCCAGCTTTCCGATCGCGTGGCGGATGAATTTCGCCTTCTTTCCGGTGGATTCAATCAGGGTGTAGCGCCGACCGGGGTCCGCGATCGCGAGCGGCAGGCCCGGGAACCCGGCCCCCGAGCCGACGTCCGCGACCGTCACGCCCTTGAGCAGCGGCAGCACCGCGAGCGAATCGAGCAGGTGCTTGTCGACGACATCATCCGGCGCCGTGATCGAGGTAAGGTTCACACGCGTGTTCCAGTCGACGAGCTCCGCGGCAAGCGTCGTGAGCGCCTCGAACTGCGCCGCTGAGAGCGCGATTCCGAGCCTCGCGACCCCCGCCGCCAACCGCGATTCGGACGCGCCCACGGTCAGGCGATCTCGACGACCGTGCGCCCCATGATGCGGCCCTTCACGTAGTCCTCGAAGGCTGCCGGCAGCTCGTCGAACGGAATCGTCTCGGTCACGATCCGGTCGAGGTGGCGCGGCTTCAGGTCGGTCGCGAGCCGCTTCCAGATGCCGGTGCGCACGTCGCGCGGCATCGCCGAGGAGTTGATGCCGAGCAGGCTGATGCCGCGCAGGATGAAGGGCATCACCGTGGTCTCGAGCTTGTGACTGGCGGCGAGCCCGATGCTCGCGATGTTGCCCCAGCTGTCCACCGTGCGCGTGAGCCAGGTGAGGATCTCGCCGCCGACATTGTCCACGGCGCCGCCCCACTGCGCGGTTTCCATCGGCCGCTTGCCGAGGTCGATGTCCTGGCGGCGCAGGATCCTCGCGGCGCCGAGCGATTTCAGGAAGTCGTCCGCCTGCGGCTTGCCGCTCACCGCGACCACCTCGTAGCCGCGCGCCGAGAACAGGTCGATCGCGATCGAGCCGACGCCGCCCGAGGCGCCGGTCACGACGATCGGGCCCATCGCCGGCTTCTGGCCGTTCTGCTCCATGCGCTGCAGCGCGAGCGCGGCGGTGAAACCCGCCGTGCCGAGCGCCATCGCATCGAACGTACTCATGCCGTCCGGCAGCGGGACCACGAAGTCGCCTTTCGAGCGCGCGAACTCGGCATAGCCGCCATCGAGCGTCTCGGAGTGGCCGCAGCCCGTGACCAGCACCTTCTGCCCGGGCTGGTAGCGCGCGTCCTCGGAACTCACGACCTCGCCCGCGAAGTCGATGCCGCCGTTCAGAGGGTACTTGCGCAGGATCCTGCCGGCGCCGGTCGCGGCGAGCGCGTCCTTGTAGTTGATGCTCGAGTACTGCACGCGGACCACGACCTCGCCCGCCGTCAGCGTGTCGAGATTCGCCCGCTCGAAGCCGGAGACGATCTTCCCGTCGCGCTCGTGGATACGGAATGCCTTGAATTCGCCCATGTCACTTCCTGTCCAGCCAGGCCTCGATGCCCTGGCAGTTGAGCTCGACGTCGTCGTCGAGCAACTCGTGGCGCCTGGCATCGTCGCGCGGAAAGCCGTGCGCGTCGAGCCAGGACGACATCACCGCAAACATTCCGTGCCGGAGCTTGTCCGCGCGGTCGTGGACGTCGCGGTAGCGCAGGCCAAGGTCCGCGAACGCCACGACCCGCTCCTTCAGTTCGCGCGCGAGGCGGTCGAGCTCGGTGACCTCCGCGTAGTGGGTGAGGAAGATCGAGCGCGGGCGGTAAGCCATGAGCCGGTCCACCGAGCGGCATAGCGCTTCCGGATCGAAGTGCACCGGTGTGGTGGTCGGGAGTATGAAGGCGCGGCCGTCCACGTCGAGCTCGCGGTACGAGAGCCCGAAGGTGTCGCCGGAAAAGATGAGCTCGTGCGCGGCGTCGACGATGCAGTAGTGGTGCAGCGCGTGGCCGGGCGTGTGAATCAGCTCGAGTTCGCGGCCACCGAGCGCGATCTTAGCTCCGTCGTCGACGACGAGCACGCGCGATTCGTCGATCGGTACGATCTCGCCGTATAGCGCGCGGTAGCGCTCCTCGCCGTACACGACGATCGAGCCCGCGATGAGCTTTGCCGGGTCAATGAGGTGGCGCGCGCCGCGCGGGTGGATGGCACAGCGCGCATTCGGCAGGACCTGCATGAGCGCGCCGGCGCCGCCCGCGTGGTCGAGGTGCACGTGGGTCGTCAGCACCCAGTCGACGTCCGCCGGGTCGATGCCCTTCACGCCGAGCGCATACAGCAGGTTCGGCAGCGAGCGCGTCGTGCCCGTGTCCACGAATGCGGCGCGGCCGCCGTCGACGACCAGGTGCGAGGCCGCGAGCCGCGGCCGCATGTAGTCGCAGTCGATCGCCGTGATGCCGGCGCGGAAGTCCTCGAGCTTGCCGGTGGCCATGGTGTCCACGGACGGCATGTTAACGAAGGGGACGCGCTTCTTCAGCGAGAGAGGCGCCGGCCGGGATGCGCCGCTGTCGCTGGGGAGGCGCGTCGGATCCGGCGCTGATTTTTTGTCATGCGCCGGCGACCTGTGGCAATCTGGCCGCCCAGCCTTCGCACGGAGCCGAAGTATGACCCGCCCGATCGTGGCCCTGATGGCCCTGCTGTCCCTCCCCGCTTTTTCCGCCGAGATCGAGCGCGTGACCCGCGGGAGCCTTGCCATCGAGGGCATCCCCGAGATCCCGCAGGAGCTGCAGCAGCGCATGCGCCGCTACCAGTTCTCGCGCGGCGCTTACTTCGCGGACTGGACCCCAGACGGCCGCGTCACGATCAGCACCCGTTTCGGCAACACCGACCAGTTGCACCTCGTCGACAAGCCGATGGGTGCACGGCGGCAGATCACCTTCTTCGACGAGCCGATCTACGCCGGCGAATGGTCGCCGACCGGCGCGCGCAAGGGCATCGTGTACCTGCGCGACGCGGGCGGGGACGAGAACTACCAGCTCGAGTTCCTCGATCCGGCGGCCGGCACGCCGGTTCGGCTCACCGATGGTCGCGGCCGCGCGGGCTCGGGCGTGTGGTCGGCCGACGGCACGCAGTACGCCTTCCCCTGGACGGTGCGCACCGGCGTGCAGACCGATATCTACGTCGACGACCCGATCGACCGCATGCAGCCGCGGATGGTGTACGAGGCGGCGGAGACGGGCTGGGACGTCGCCGACTGGTCGCCGGACGGCAAGTCGCTGCTGCTCGCGCGTTTCGTGTCCGCGAACGAGTCCTACCTGTACGTCTACGACCTTGCGACGCGCGAGAAGCGCGAAATCGAGGCGTCATCGGTGAAGGCCTCGCGCGGACCAGCCGTGTTCGCGCGCGACGGGAAAGGCGTTTACTACGCGTCCGACCTCGGCAGCGAGTTCCGCACGCTGCGCCATGTGGACCTCGCGAGCGGCAAGGTCACGCCGCTCACGGATCACCTCGCCTGGGAGATCGACGACGTCGCGATCTCGCGCGACGGCCGCCACCTCGCCTACGTCGTCAACGAGGACGGCGCGAACCGCCTCGGCATCCGCGACCTCGTGCAGCAGGCAGACCTGGTGCCGCCGCAGCTGCCGTTCGGCCTGATCGGCTCGATTGGCTTCGATCCCGCGGGAACGCAGCTCGCGTTCACGCTGCAGACACCGGCACAGCCGAACGACACCTGGGTGTGGACGCTCGCAGACGGCGGCCTCGAGCGCTGGACCGAGAGCGAGATCGGGCCGCTCGCCGCGTCGAAGTTCGTCGCGCCGACGCTGGTGCGCTTCCCGACGTTCGACGAGGTGGACGGCAAGCCGCGGCAGATCCCGGCCTGGTTGTACCGGCCCGCTGGCGCGGGGCCGCACCCGGTGCTGGTCAGCATCCACGGCGGCCCGGAGGCGCAGTCGCAACCGGGCTTCAGCATCGGCGTGCAGCAGTGGGCGGCGGAGCTCGGCTGGGCCGTGATCCTGCCGAACGTGCGCGGCTCGTCCGGCTACGGCAAGACCTACCTCGCGCTCGACAACGGCATGAAGCGCGAGGACTCGGTGCGCGACATCGGCGCGCTGCTCGACTGGATCGCGACACAGCCGGAGCTCGACGCGCAGCGCGTGGTGCTGATCGGCGGGTCGTACGGCGGCTACATGGTGCTGGCGTCGATGACGCACTACAACGACCGGCTGCGCGGCGCGATCGACATCGTCGGCATCAGCAACTTCGTCACCTTCCTCGAGAGCACGGCGGAGTACCGGCGCGACCTGCGCCGCCCGGAGTACGGCGACGAGCGCGACCCGAAGATGCGCCAGTTCCTGGAGAAGATCTCGCCGCTCAACAATGCGCAGAAGATCACCAGGCCGATGCTGGTCGTGCAGGGCCAGAACGACCCGCGCGTGCCGGTCACCGAGGCAGAACAGATGGTCGCGAAGATCCGCGCCAACGGCGGCGAGGTCTGGTACCTCGTCGGGCTCAACGAGGGCCACGGCTTCGCCAAGCGCGACAACGCCGACTACTACCAGTGGGCGGTCGCGCTGTTCCTGGAGACGCTCAGGCAGTAAGGCGGGGGAAGAGACGTGCCCCCTCTTGGCTCAGCCGACGCGCTTACTGACCGTGGCGGAACGGCGGCTTTCGCTGCCGCCGCGGCTGAACGACGTCATCGCGAAGTGCCAGGTCGCGGGCGACAGGTTCTCGACGACGTAACGCGTGAGCCCCGGGTTGTTCAGCACAATTACGCGTGAGAGCGAGTCGGGGTTGCGGCCCAGGTAGATCCGGTAGCCGGCGAGGTCGCGCAGCGCCGAGCCGTCCTCGTTCTGCGTCGGCGGCTTCCAGGACAGCGTCACGACCCCGGATGACGCCTGTGCGACCGTGAGATCGAAGGCCGGCAGCATGGTGGAAGACTGGCCGTCCGATACGACGATGGTGATCCCCGTGTAGACGCCGACGTCGGCCGCGCCGGGCGTGCCGTGCAACCGGCCGGTCTCGGGGTTGAAACGCGCCCAGACCGGCTTGTTCGAGATCGAGAACACGAGCAGATCGCCGTCAGGATCGTTCGCCCGCGGGCGGAAGTCGAAGTATTCGTCGGCCGGCGCCTCTGCCGGAGAATGACCGCTGATGACCGGGGCACGGTTCTGCGACAGCGCGCTCTTGCGCGGCTTCGCGTCACCGCTGCTCCCGCCGCCGCCCAGACAGCCCGTGGTTGCCAACGTGACGCCCAGCCCGCATGCCAGCGTGGCTCTTCGCATTTCTCGCCCTCGCGACGTTGCAAGTGCAGGGTAATCTAACGGCGGAACACCGGGCGGTCAGCAGGCCTTGTCGGCCATTGCCGACTGAGTGTCGGCTATTGCCGACGGCAATGACTCGACGCCGAGACGGTGCCGGGTCGCACTCGAGACGGCGTCGAGACGGTGCCGGGTCGCACTTATCGTACTTATCGCAAAAGCAATAAGTACGATAAGTGCGACCCGGCACCGTCTCACGCGCGGACGTCGGACCACTCGGCGTGCCGGTCGAATTGCGCGACGACGAACGGGCACTGCGGCACGACCTTGAACCCCTCGCGGCGTGCATCCGCGACGAGCCGCTCGACGAGCGCGCTCGCGATGCCGCGCCCGCGCATCGCAGCCGGCGTCAGCGTGTGATCGGCGAGCATGCGATTGCCGTCGAGCCGTACCAATGTCAGCTCCGCCTCGCCCTCGAAGCCGGCGAGCTTCGCGACGTAGCGGCCCCGCGAAGGGCCGAGCTCGCGCGTGATCGTGACGTCCGCCACGGCGCGGAGGCGCTCAGTCCTGGCGCGGCGTCTGAAGACCCGGCTGCGCGGAGAAGTATTCCGCGAGCGCCTCGATATCTTCCGGCGTCAGCGGCTGTGCGAGGGGCGCCATGATCGGATTCTTGCGCTTGCCGAGGCGGTAGGCGTTCAGCGCATGGGCGATGTAGTCGGAGTGCTGACCGCCGATGTTCGGGTAGTCAGGCGTCGTGCCGCGGCCGTTCCTGCCGTGGCAGGCGCCGCAGGGCTCGGCCTGCGGCGGCGCGGTGCCGACGGGCTCGGGCCCGGCGGCGGGCGGAACCTGTGCGCTGAAGTAGGCCGCCAGGTCGGCACGGTCCTCGGCATCCAGTGAGCTTGCGAAGCCACGCATGGTCGGGTGCGGGCGGCTGCCTGACTGGTACTGCTCCAGCGCGGAGACGATGTACGCCGGTTGCTGCCCGCCGAGCCGCGGCACCGAGTAGGCCGGGTAGGCGTTCTGGTAGTTCTCGATGCCGTGGCAACCCATGCAGGTATAGGCAAGTTTCTCGCCGCGGGCGGGATCACCATCGGCCAGTGCCCTGAAGGACACGAACGCCAACATTCCGGCTGCAATCAAGAACTTGGAACGGCAATTCATCGGTGGCGGACTCTTGGTGAACGAGAGCGCCCGGCATGTTAAGCGCAGGGCTCCGGAATTGCCACCGCGCGGACCGGGGGTATAGTGGCCGCAAGCCTCCCTTCCAAGAGAGGCGCCATCAGCGGCTTCAGGAGGGGACTTATGGACGCCGCGACTTTGCTGGTTCAGCTGGTCAGCGGAGCCCTGGGCGGCAATGCCGCGGGCGCCGTCATGAAGAAGTTCAGCCTGGGTACCGTCGGCAACTCCGTCGTCGGAATACTCGGCGGCGGGCTCGGCGGGCAGATCTTCGCGATGCTGGGGGCGGGCGGCGGCGGCGAAGCCGCCATGAGCGCCGGATCCATCATCTCGAACTTCGCGACCGGCGGCGTCGGCGGCGCCGCGCTGCTCGCGATCGTCGGCGCGATCAAGGGCGCGATGGGGGAATCCTCGAGCTGATTTACAGCGCGTCCGCGATGTCGTTCATCAGGCCGCTGTCGCGCGGCTTGACCGTCGGCGCGTAGCGGTTCAGCAGCCGCCCGTCCCGGCCGATCAGGAACTTCTCGAAGTTCCACTCGATGTCTCCGGGGTGGCCGTTCGCGGGATCCGTGAGCCAGGCGTAGAGCAGGTGCCTGCCGGCGCCGTTGACCTCCAGCTTCGCGCTCATCGGGAAGGTCACGCCGTAGGTCGCCGAACAGAAAGCCTGGATCTGATCCGCGCTGCCCGGTTCCTGCGCGCCGAACTGGTTGCAGGGAAAGCCGACGACGGAGAACTTCTCGTCCGCGAGTTCCTCGTGCAAGCCCTCGAGGTCCGCGTACTGCGGCGTGAGGCCGCAGCGGCTCGCGACGTTGACGGCCAGCACGACCTTACCCTTCAGCCCCGCGAGCAGGTCCTTGCCGCCGTCGAGGCGGTCCACCTTGAAGTCGTAGAAGCTGGTCATGCCGCCATTATCTCCTATGTTGCGGCATATCCGGCACGCGGGCGGCAACCCGCCTCAAGCCGCCCGGGCGCGCTTCCTTAGGTGCACCAGCAGGATCGAGATCGTCGCCGCCGTGATGCCGGGCATGCGCGAGGCCTGGCCGAGCGTTCCGGGCCTTGATTCCATGAGCCGCTGGCGCGCCTCGTGGGTGAGTCCGGCGATCACGGCGTAATCGATGTCCACAGGCAGCCGCGTCTCCTCGTTCCGGCGCTGGCGCTCGACCTCGGCCTGCTGGCGCTCGATGTAGCCGGCGTACTTCGCGCGCGCCTCGAGGCCGCGCTCGACCTGCCCGGCAAGGCGCGCGTCGGCACCGGCTGGCACGCCGCCCGCCGCGATCGCATCGCGCTTGGCGCAGAAGAACTCCCAGCGCGCATCGTCCACGAGACCCATCTCGCGCGCGACGGGCGTCAGGCGCTCATCGGCATTGTCCTCGCGCAGCAGCAGGCGGTGCTCGGCGCGGCTCGTGAACATGCGATAGGGTTCCATGACCCCGCGTGTGACGAGGTCGTCCACCATCACGCCGAGGTAGGCCTGGTCCCGGCGCGGCGACCACGGTGCCTGGCCGGTGACCAGCCGCGCGGCGTTGAGTCCCGCGAGCAGGCCCTGCGCCGCCGCCTCTTCGTAGCCGGTCGTGCCGTTGATCTGGCCGGCGAAGAAGAGGCCCGCGAGCGCGCGGGTCTCGAGCGAGTCGGAGAGGCCCCTCGGGCAGAAATAGTCGTACTCGATTGCGTAGCCGGGGCGGGTCATTTCCGCGCGCTCGAAACCCGCGATCGTGCGCACGAAGTCGAGCTGCACGTCGGCCGGCAGGCTGGTCGAGATGCCGTTCGGATAGACGATGGGCGTGTCGAGGCCTTCGGGCTCGACGAAGACCTGATGCGACGACTTCGCGGCGAAGCGCACGATCTTGTCCTCGACCGACGGGCAGTAGCGCGGGCCGACGCCCTCGATGAGGCCGGTGAACATCGGCGAGCGATCGGTGGCGCCGCGGATGATTTCATGCGTTAGGGCGTTGGTCGCGGTGATATGGCACTGGACCTGCCGCGGGTGATCTTCGTGACGGCCGAGATACGAGAACACCGGCCGCGGCTCGTCGCCGGGCTGCGGGCGCATCGCCGTGTAGTCGAGCGTGCGCCCGTCGAGGCGCGGCGGCGTGCCGGTCTTGAGGCGCCCGACCGTGAACGGCAGCTCGCGCAGCCGCGCGGCCAGCGCGTTCGACGGCGCATCACCGGCGCGACCGCCCGCCCGCGACTCGAGGCCCACGTGGATGCGCCCGCCGAGGAAGGTGCCGACGGTCAGCACGACCGCGCGCGCCGGGATCCGCGTGCCATCCGTCGTGACGACACCGGTCGCGCGGCCGCTTTCGACGATGAGATCGGCCACCTCGGATTCGCGCAGGGTGAGGTTCGGCTGCGATTCCAGCAGGGCGCGGATCGCATCCCTGTAGAGGGTGCGATCGGCCTGGGCGCGGGTCGCGCGGACCGCGGGCCCCTTGCTCGCGTTCAAGGTGCGGAACTGGATGCCGGCGCGGTCGGCCGCGACCGCCATCGCGCCGCCCAGCGCGTCGATCTCGCGCACTAGATGGCCCTTGCCGATGCCGCCGATCGCCGGGTTGCAGCTCATCTGCCCGACGGTCGCGAGACTCTGCGTCACGAGCAGCGTGCGCGCGCCCATCCGGGCCGCGGCGAGGGCCGCCTCGGTGCCGGCGTGGCCACCGCCGATCACGATGATGTCGAACGATTCCATCGGAAGCGTCATGATAACGGAAAGGGACGAACCTCCTTTTTCCTGGAGAAGGGGGAGTCCCTTTTTGTGAGCGGCGACGGCCCGGAGAAACACATTGACTGACCGCCATCGCTTGCGCAGCCCTTTGCTGGCTGCGCTCCTGCTCGGCGCGCTGCTCGGCCCCGCCCCGGTCGCGGCGAAGCCGCAGCTTGCGCTCGAGGACTCCCGTATCGCCGATCTCGACGGGCTCACTTCGACCGCCGCGCGTTGCGGCAGTTTGTCCGTACCGGAGGATCCCGATGATGCCGGCGGCCCGCATATCGAACTCGCCGTCGCGGTCGTGCCCGCGGTCGCGACCCACGCGCGGCCGGATCCGCTGGTCCTGATTGCCGGCGGCCCGGGCCAGGGCTCCATCCAGGGCTTTGCGCCGCTCCTCGGCGCTTTCGCGGGCGTTCAACGCGAGCGTGACCTCGTACTCGTGGACCAGCGCGGCACGGGCGGCTCGAACCGCCTCGACTGCGACATGCCGGACGACGCGCTCGAGAGCGGCGACATCCCGCCCGCCGAACTCGCCGCGCTCGCGAGCGAGTGCCTGGCGGGGCTGCCCGGCCGCCCGCAGTTCTATACGACCAGCATCGCCGTGCGTGACCTCGACGCGGTGCGCGCTGCGCGGCAGACGCGGCCTGCGACGATCGCTTTCCGGCGCTGACGGAACAGTTCGCGCAGCTCGATGCCCGGCTGCGCGACGCGCCGGTCGCCGTCACGCTCGCCGATCCGGTAACGAGCGAGCGCCGGCAGGTGCAGGTGACTCCTGCTCACCTGCTGACCATGGCGCGCATGCTCGTCTACTCGTCCGACACCGCCTCGCTGCTGCCGCTGCTCGTCCACGAGGCGGCGACGCGCGGCAACTACGCCCCGCTCGCCGCGCAGGCCGAGATGCTGGGCGACGAGCTGGAATCAATGATCGCGATGGGGATGCACAACTCCGTCGCCTGCGCCCAGGACGCGCCGCGCTTCGCAGGCGCCGTGCAGCGCACCGCGCTCGAGGCGACCTTGATGGGCACGATGATGGTGGATGCGATGGAGGCGATCTGCGGCGTCTGGCCGCGCGGGCCGGTGGATACGGATTTTGGCGAGCCGCTCGATTCCGCCGTGCCGGCGCTGCTGCTCTCCGGCGAATTCGACCCGGCGACGCCCGCATTCTACGGCGCCGAGGCGGCGCGGGGATTTGCTGACGGCAGGCACATCGTCGTGCCGAGCCAGGGTCACGGGGCGCTGCGCCAGCCCTGCGTGCAGCGGCTCGTGCGGCAGTTCGTCGACCACGGCTCGGCGGCCGCGCTCGACGTCGCCTGCGTTGCCGGAATCCGGTCCGCACCGTTCTTCCTCTCGTTCAGCGGGAGCGCGCCATGATCCGCGTCGACGCGCTTGAGCGGCGCTTCGGCCACGTGCAGGCCGTTGCCGGCGTCGGCTTCGAGGCGGGCGACGGCCGCATCACCGGCCTGCTCGGACCGAACGGCGCCGGCAAGTCGACGACGCTGCGCGTCCTCTACACCGTGCTGCGCGCCGACGCCGGCACCGCACTGATCGACGGCATCGACGTGCGGGCCGATCCGCTCGCCGCGCGTCGCCGGATCGGCGTGCTGCCGCACGGCGCCGGCATCTACCCGCAGCTCACCGCGCGCGAGAACATCGCCTATTTCGGGCGGCTGCACGGGCTCGCAGGCGCGGCGCTCGCGGCCCGCATCGAGGAGCTGATCGCCGAACTCGACCTCGGCGCGATCGCCGATCGCCGTGCCAGGGGCTTTCCCCAGGGCGAGCGCATCAAGGTCGCGCTCGCGCGCGCGCTGGTGCATGCGCCGAAGAACCTGCTGCTCGACGAGCCGACGAACGGCCTCGACGTCATGGCGACGCGCGCCCTGCGCGCGCTGATCCTGAAGCTGCGCGCCGCCGGGCACTGCATCCTGTTTTCCAGCCACGTCATGCAGGAGGTCGCCGCGCTCTGCGACGAGATCGTGATCGTGGACAAGGGCCGCGTGGTCGCCGCCGGCACCCCGGAGGCTCTGCGCGCGCGATTCGGCTCCGCGACGCTCGAGGACGCGTTTGTCGCAGCGATCGGTGACGCCCGGGGGCTCGAATGATCCACGCCATCCGCACCGTGATGCTGAAGGAGCTGCGCGAGAGCCTGCGCGACCGGCGCACGCTCGTGAACAGCCTGCTGATCGGGCCGGTGTTCGCGCCGCTGTTCTTCATCCTGGTCCTGAAGCTCGCGCTCTCGCGCTCGGGATCGCGCTCGCTTGGCTCGCCGGCCGGCTTTATCGACGCGAGGCGATCCTCGGCTGATAATCCGGAACCCCGAGCCGTCGTCAAGCGTCGAATCCGTCATGAAGCGCCGAATCGCCAGCCTCGTCGCACCGCTTCTCGCCGCCGCCCTGCCGGCCGCGGCCCAGATCACGACCGTGCCCATGAAGGGCGCCGGCAACGAGTGGGTCAGGGAGCTCGACCTGCGCGGCCGCATGGACTGGGAGTGGATCGACACCTACCCGACAGTGGTCTATTTCGCGACGCGCCACGAGGCCAAGCACAAGGGCGACATCGTGACGATGTGGATGCGCATCGAGTACCGGCATCCGCAGCAGCCGCTCGCGCACCGGAGCGCGCTCAGCCACGACGACTGGGACTGCAAGAACCGCCAGCGCTCCACGCTCGGCGTGTTCTTCTACAAGTGGAACAACCTGCAGACCGACCGCGAAGAGCCCGAGCACTCGACCAACCTGCTGCGCTCCTGGGAAAAGATCCAGCCGGGGACGATCGGCGAGGCCCTGCTCGAATTCGCCTGCGGCATCCGGAATGTGACGCCGGTCATAAAGCCGGAACCCGTAAAGCGCTGATCGGTCTCACCTGTCTGTAGAAAGAGACGCTCGCCTTTGGCAATTGGTGAGCGTCCCCTCTTAGGGTAGGTGTCCGTATGGACAAGGAGCGCCCCATGCTGCACAAGCTTTCCGCCATCGCACTGCTCGCAGGCCTCACGCCGCTTGCCCAGGCCGCCGACAACGGCATCTACCTCGGTGCCGGCTACGTGCAGAGCGACTACGGACTTGACGACCCGGACCTCGACGGCTTCGACGACGAGGACGGCGGTTTCAAGCTGATCGCCGGCTGGCGCCCGCTCGACAACTTCGGCGTCGAGGTCAACTACATCGACCACGGGGATGCGCTCGTTCCGCCGGACACCCGTCTCGGCGCGGAGACGATCTCGGGATTCGCCGTCGGCTACATCGATTCCCCGGTCATCGACCTGTTCGCCAAGGCAGGCGTCACTTCCTGGCAGGTTGACGTGGCCTCCGGCGGCATCCGTGCCGACGACGATGACCTGGATTTCGCCTGGGGCGCCGGCATTCAGGCGCGGTTCTGGAGCTTCGGCGCGCGGCTCGAATACGAGCAGTTCCCGATCGCGGGCGACGAAAAGCTCAACACGATCTCGCTGTCGATCACCTACACCTTCCTCTAGCAGCGTCGCTCAGGCCCACTCGGTGAGGCCCTCGCGCTCGTAGAGTGTCCTGAACGAGGGCCGCGCCTTCATGCGCTTCACGTAAGCGGCGATCGCGGGCCACTCGGTGGCCGGCTTCGGCATGTTGCGCGCCCAGCGCATGAGCATCGTGGTCACGAAGTCGGCCGCCGTGACGCGGTCAGCAAACAGGTATGACCCGGATCTTGCGATCTGCCGATCCATGCGCTCCAGGCAGGCCTCGATGCGCCGGCGCGCGAAAGCCTTGACCGCTTCGACCGCGGCCTGGCCGGCCGGCTGGTCCGGGTGGAACCAGTTGTGGTACGCGGTCTGCAGCGTGTTCGACAGGAAGAACAGCCAGCTCACGTAGGCGGCGCGCTGTGCGTCGCCGATCGGTACCGCGAAGCCCGCCTCCGGGTGGCGCTCGGCGAGGATCATGCAGAGCGCGGCGGCCTCGCTGAGCGGCGCCCCGTCCACGATCAGCGTCGGGATCACGCCGCCGGGGTTCAGCTTCAGGTATTCGGGCTTCCTGTGCTCGCCCGCCTCGATGTCGACCTTCACCAGCTCGTGCGGCTTGCCGAGCTCGATCAGCATCCAGTGCACGCACAGGCTCGCCGTGCCGGGTGACCAATACAAGGTGTACATAGGCGCGAGTCCTTCGTAAGGTCCGCATTATGGACCGGGGAAGCTGCCTGTGCGGCACCGCGCAGTTCGAGGCGGGTCCGTTCGACGCGATGGAGCACTGCCACTGCTCGATGTGCCGTCGACACCACGGCGCGATGTTCGCGACATTCCTGGCCGGCAAGCCCGATGCGTTCCGCTGGATCTCGGGCGAAGACCGGGTCGTGACCTACCAGTCGTCAGCGAACGGCCTGCGCCCCTTCTGCCGGATCTGCGGTTCCGTCGTGCCGGTCGTGCTGCCGCACCTCGGCATGTCTTTCGTGCCGGCCGGAAATCTCGAGGGCGACCCGGGCCTGCGGCCGCAGTTCCACATGTTCGCGGGTTCCGTCGCCGCGTGGTTCCCGATCACGGATGCGCTGCCGCAAAGCGAGAAGTTCCCGCCGGGGCTCGAGGAGCGGGTGGCCGTCGAGGCCCCCGCATTGCGGCCCGCCCGGCCGGGGATCGTCCGCGGCCATTGCCTGTGCGGTGACGTCGCCTTCGAACTCGCGGGTCAACCCGAGTTCGTGCAGAACTGCCACTGCTCGCGCTGCCGGCGGGCGCGCAGCGCCGCGCACGCCACCAACGCGTTCTTCCGGCGCGAGCAGCTCACGTGGACTCGCGGCGAGGAACGCGTCGAGAACTTCGCGCTGCCGGGCGCAAAGCGCTTCGGCCAGGCATTCTGCCGCCGCTGCGGCAGCCCGGCCCCTCGTGTCGTCGCGTCGACCGGCTATGTCGTCGTGCCCTGCGGCAGTCTCGATGATCCGCCGGGCCGCGCGCCGCGCGGCCACATTTTCGTCGGCAGCAAGGCGCCCTGGCACGAGATCACGGACGGGCTGCCGCAGTGGGAGGAGCTGCCCGCGTAGCTTCGCGCTAGTCGGTCTCCTCCGGCTCCAGCGCGTTCCAGCGCTCGCGGAACGCGGCAATCGCCTCGTCGCGGATCGCCGAGTGGCGCCGCGACAGCAGCAGCTGCGAGGGCGCGCAGACGCGGCAGCGGATCACGCCGAGGTCGGCCGCGGCGTCGAACAGGCTGGGATACCAGCGCTCCCATTCGGGCAGGAGCGCCTCGACCGCGTCACGCAGGCTCATCGGTGGCCGCGTCTGCCGGCGGCGCTACCGGTCCGACCGACGCGTTGCGGTTCCACATCTGCCGGTACATCAGCCAGTTGCCGTTTTCCTGCCTCCACAGCTCGATGAACTTGCCGATGCGCGGCTCGCCTTCGTCACGGAACAGGGCCTCGTAGGTGCCCTCCCGGAACCAGTACTCGCCGATCTTGTGCGCGGAGGTTTCGCCCAACTCGAGCCGGACCTGGCCCGGCTGGTACTCCTCCCAGAACGCGTTTATCGCCTTGGGACCGGAGATGATCGGCTCGTCCGGCGGCAGGATCCTGGCGTCCGCGCTGTACATCAGCGCGAGCCCCGCGACGTCGCCGCCGTTGAAGGAGCCGAGCCAGGCATCAGACGCAGCCTGCGGAAACTCCTCGGTCGGTCCCGCCACCTTGCAGCCCGCGAGCAGGGCCAGCAAGGCCAACGCCACCGGCGGGGCAACATGAATCCTGTTCATGGCGGACCCCCTCATTGCGGCTTGCCTCGCCCGATCATACGCGCCGCTGGCCGCGCCGGATCAACCCTTTTCGCGCAGGCGCGCGAGCGTCAGGCCGTCGCCCACGGGAAGCAACGCGAGGTCGACACGCGGGTCCCGGTGCAGGAAGTCGTTGAAAGCGCGCAGCGCCATCGTGTCGGCCTCCCGGTTCCCGGGGTTCGCGACCTCGCCGTCCCAGAGCGTGTTGTCCGCCACTATGAGGCCGCCCGGCCGCAGCAATTGCAGGAGCCGTTCGTAATAGCCGAGGTAGCCGGTCTTGTCGGCATCGATGAAGGCGAAGTCGTACTGCCCCGCCTCGCCGCGCGCGAGACGGGCATCGAGGGTCTCGTTTGCAGGCGCGAGCACCAGCTCGATGCGCCCCGCGACGCCGGCGGCCTGCCAGTGGCGACGCGCGACGGCGGTGAACTCCTCGCTGACGTCGAGCGCGAGCAGGCGGCCGTCCGGCGGCATCGCGAGCATCACGGCGAGGCTCGAGTAGCCGGTGAACACGCCGACCTCGATCGCACGCCGCGCGCCCATGAGGCGCACCAGCAGCTGCATGAACTGCCCCTGCTCCGGCGCGATCTGCATGTTTACCCGCGGGTGCGAGGCGGTCTCGGCGCGCAGCTGCGCGAGCGCCGGGTGCTCGCGCAGCGAGTGCGCGAGCAGGTACTCGTAGGTGCGGTCGTCGAGCTTGAGCGTGCGGTTCGACATGGAAGCCTAGTAACCCTTGTTCAGGTCCACCTCGGAGAGCAGCTTGCCCCCGGCGACGTAACGGCGCAGGTTCTCGCGCGCGATGATCCAGCGCGCGACTTCGTTGCCCTCGAGCGCGGCGGCGACGTGCGGCGTGATGATCACGTTCGGCGCGCGCCAGAGCGGGTGATCCGGCGGCAGCGGCTCGGGGTCGGTGACGTCGAGTCCCGCGCCGCCCAGGCGGCCGTCGTTCAGGGCCGCGACCAGCTCGCCGGTCACCACGGTTCCGCCGCGGCCGACATTGATGAACAGCGCGCCGCGCTTCGCCGCGTCGAAGAACGCCCGGTTCATGAGGCCCCTGGTCTCCGGCGTGAGCGGCAGGGTGCTGACGATGACGTCGGCGCGCGCGGCGAATGGCAGCAGCTTGTCGGCAAGACCGACCTCGGCGACGTAGTCCGGCCCGTCGGTGCCGGAATTGCGCGTCGCGATCACCGTCATGCCGAGCGCGTGGGCGCGTTTTGCGACCTCGGTGCCAATGCCGCCGAGGCCGACAACCAGCATCGTGCGGCCCTTGACCTCCCACATCCGGCCCTCGGGCACCGCCTCGTTGGCCCACTCGCCCGCGGCCTGAGCCGGTACGTAGCGCGCGAGCCCGCGCGTGAGGCCGAACATCAGCGCCATCACGTGCTCGGCCATCACGGAGCCGGCGACCTTCTGCATGTTGGTCAGCACGATGCCGCGCTCGACGAACGCGGGGATGGCAAGGCAGCGCTCGACGCCGGCGTACATGCGCTGCACCCAGCGAATGCGCGGTCCGGCGGCGATTATCTCCGGTACGCACTCGCCGATCAGCGCGTCGGCGTCCGCGGCCTCGCGCACGGCGGCGGCGCGATCGGCAGCGCCGACGATCGCGACGCCCGGGGCAGCCTCCTGCATCCAGGCGGCGCGCCCGGCGTCCGCGCCCATCACCACGATCTTGCCGGGCGGCGCCCAGCCCGGCCGGTCACGCAGCGCGCCCGCTGATTCGCGCAGCCCCAATTCCTCGATGAGGCGGGCGGTTGCGCCCTCTTCCTCCGACGCCTGTGCGGGAGCCGATGCGAGCAGGCACACCCAGGCGGAAAGCGCCGCCGCGGGCGCGAAAGTGTTCATGCGCAGACGATACCGCAGCCGGCGCCGTGAGTGCGTACAATGCGCGCGCAAAGACCGGTCGCGCGGGGAGATCCAGGATGCGCCTTTTGTCCATGCTCATGCCGCAGGAGCGGCGCTTCTTCGCCCTGTTCAACCAGCACGCCTCGCTGGTCGTGGCGGGCGCGGAGGCGCTGGTCGACATGCTGTCCAACTACGCCGATAACGGCCGGCGCGACGAGTACGTGGCGCGGATCCAGAAGATCGAGCACGACGCGGACACGGTCACGCACCAGACCGTCGCGCTGATGCACAACACCTTCGTCACGCCCTTCGACCGCGACCAGATCAACAAGCTGATCCAGCGCATGGACGACATCCTGGACCTGATCCAGGACACGGCCGAGTCGCTGACGCTCTACGACGTGCGCACGCTGACGGCCGAGGTGCGCCACCTCGCGAACCTGGTGCAGCTATCCTGCAAGAAGGTGCACGACGCCGTCACGCAGCTCTCCTCGATGGACAATGGCCAGGCGATCCTGAAGATCTGCCAGGAGCTGGACACGCTCGAGTCGGATGCGGATCGCGTCATGCAATCAGCCATCTCGCGCCTGTTCCGCGAGGAGCAGGACGTGCGCCAGCTCGTGAAGCTGAAGGCCGTGTACGAGCTGCTCGAGCTGACCACCGACAAGACCCAGGACGTCGCGCTCGTGATCGAGGGCGTCGTGCTCGAGAACGGGTAGCGGCACGATGGACTTCGGCGTCTTCACCGCCACGATCATCATGCTCATCGTCGTGGCGCTGATCTTCGACTTCATGAACGGCTTCCACGATGCCGCGAACTCGATTGCGACCGTGGTCTCGACCGGCGTGCTGAAGCCCTACCAGGCCGTGATGTGGGCCGCGTTCTTCAACTTCATCGCCATCCTGCTGTTCGAGCTCAAGGTCGCGGCCACCGTCGGCAAGGGCATCATCGACCCGGCCTTCGTGGACAACCACGTGATCTTCGGCGCGTTGATCGGCGCCATCGCCTGGAACGTGATCACCTGGTATTACGGGCTGCCCTCGTCCTCGTCCCACGCGCTGATCGGCGGCATGATCGGCGCCACCGTCGCCAAGGCGGGCACCGGGCCGCTGCTCGCGCCCGGCATCATCAAGACGACGTCCTTCATCGTGGTCGCCCCGCTGCTCGGCATGCTGCTCTCGGGCATCATCATCGTCGCCGTGTCCTGGATCTGCCGAAGGCGCACGCAGCGCCAGACCGATTGCTGGTTCCGGCGCCTGCAGCTCGTATCCTCGGCGGCCTACAGCATCGGCCACGGCGGCAACGACGCGCAGAAGACCATGGGCATCATCTGGCTGCTGCTGATGTCGGCGAACCTCGCTACGCCGCAGCACCTGCCGGCCTGGGTGATCGTCTCCTGCTACGTCGCGATCGCGCTCGGCACGCTGTTCGGCGGCTGGCGCATCGTCAAGACCATGGGCCAGCGCATCACCAAACTGAAGCCGGTGGGCGGGTTCGCGGCCGAGACCGGCGGTGCGATCTCGCTGTTCCTCGCGACCAACCTCGGCATCCCGGTCTCGACCACGCACACGATCACCGGCTCGATCATCGGCGTCGGCAGCGCGCAACGCGTGCGGGCGGTGCGCTGGGGCGTCGCCGGGAACATCGTCGCGGCCTGGGTGCTGACGATCCCGGCATCGGCGGCGATCGCTGCCGCCGCGTGGTGGGTCGGCTGGCAGTTCTTCTAGGCGCCCGCGAGCCGCTGCGCGGCCATCCGCGCGAATTCGTACGGGATGGCGCGCCAGTCGTGGAACAGGTGCTGGATGAACTCGCCGAGCCCCGGCACGTGGTGCATTGCGATCCACCCGGCGACGATCACCAGCGCCAGCCACAGCACCCCGTCCCAGAACACGAACCAGCCGCGGCGCGGTCCCAGCGCTTCGTAGGTCGCGTAGCGCACCGCGCGCAGCGGCGCATTGATCAGCGCAAAAACGGCCACCAGCGCGAGGATCGCGACCCACGGCGGGACGCCCGGGGGCAGGTTCCACCCCAGGATCCCGACAGTGGCCAGGAGCGAGGCTCCCGCGACCAGGCAGGCGACGGTCAACGCCGCGGAAATCACGCCGAGCAACGGCAATACGATGCCGGCCGCAATCCGGGCGCCGTACCCGGGTTGCGGCCGCTCAAAAGGGCGTGACTGCGGTTCCTCGTAACTGCGCTGTTCCTTGGGGCGCCAGAACGCGCGCTCCTTCGCGCGCCGGCGCCGGTCGCGCCAGCGCTGGGTGCTGTCCTTCACATCGGCGTAATGCCGCTTGGCCTGCTCCACGAGCTCCTGCGCGTTGAACGGCAGTCCGCGCGCCGCCGCGCGCTCCTCGGCCGTCTTCGCCGTCGGCACGACGAACATCATCACGAGATAGGCGATGCCGAACAGGCCGGAGCTCAGCACCAGCAGCGCCACGAAGATGAGACGCACGATCGTCGGATCGACGCCGAAGTAGGCGGCGAGCCCGTTGCAGACGCCCGCGATCATCTCGCCTTCCTTGACTAGGTACAGGCGTTTCGGCCCCGAGGTCTCGCGCGGCGGGCTGCCTGCACCGGCTGCCGCGCCGGCGCCCGGCGCGGCCCCCGCCGCCGGCTCGCCGGTCTCGACCGGGCCCATTTCCGCGAGGATCCGCTTCATGTCCGCTTCGCCGAGCACGTCCCTGCCGGCGCCGAGGCAGCGTGCGCCCTTGTCGCCGATGGCCTGCTCGAGGTCCACCAGGATCTCGCGGCAATCCGGGTCGTCGGTCAGCATTCGCGCGGCCTCGTCGAGGTAGGCGCGCAGCAGATCGTGGGTCTGCTCCTCGACTTGGTAGACCCGGCCATTGAGATTGACGGTGGTGACTTTGTTCATGGGTTCTACTGTTCCAGTTGCTGGATCGTGCGGTTGATGTGACGCCAGTAGTCGTTGAGCTCCGCGAGCTGCGCGCGCCCCTTGGCGGTGAGGCGGTAGTACTTGCGAGGCGGCCCCGCCTCCGACTCCCGCCACTCGTAGTCGACCAGGCTCTCGCGCCGCATCTTGCTGAGCAGGGGATAGAGCGTGCCTTCCTGGGTCGCGAACTCGGTGCCTTCGAGGCGGCCGAGGATGTCGGCGACATAGACCTTGTCGGCCGACACGATTTTCAGCAGCAGGAATTCCAGCAGACCCTTGCGGATCGCGAGGAATTTCACGTCGGAGGCCATCGCTGCTTGTGTTATCCTGCTAGGTACATTTATTACACAAGGTACCAGCTAACGAGAAGGGTTGCAAGCCCCGCCCGGCTCCGGGTCATCAGCTGCGCCGCAGTCGCAAGGCGTTCCCGACCACGGACACCGACGAGAGGCTCATCGCGAGCGCCGCGATCATCGGCGACAGCAGGACCCCGGTCCACGGCCACAGGACACCCGCCGCGATCGGCACGCCGAGCGCGTTGTACAGCAGCGCGAAGCCGAGGTTCTCCCGCATGTTGCGCACCGTCGCGGCGGAGATCCGGCGCGCCCGGGCGATGCCGCGCAGGTCGCCCTTCACCAGCGTCACCTGCGAGCTCGCGATCGCGACGTCCGTGCCGGTGCCCATCGCGATGCCGACGTCCGCCGCGGCGAGGGCCGGCGCGTCGTTGATGCCGTCGCCGGCCATCGCCACGACGCGGCCTTGCGTGCGCAGCTCGCCGATCAGCCGCGCCTTGTCGGCCGGGCGGACTTCGCCGTGCACTTCCCCGATGCCGGTCTCCTTCGCGATGGCTTCGGCCGTCGCGGCCGCGTCCCCGCTTGCCATGACGATGCGGATACCGGACCGGCGCAGCAGGTCGAGGGCCTCGGGTGTCGTCGCCTTGACCGGGTCCGCGACGGCGAGCAGGCCGGCCAGCGCGCCGTCCGCCGCGAGGAACATCACGCTCGCTCCCGCGTCGCGCAGCCGCGCCGCCTGCGCGTCGAGCGGCGCCGTCGCGATGCGCAGGTCGCGCATGAGCAGCGCGCTGCCGAGCGCGAGCGCCCGGCCATCGACGATGCCGCGCACGCCGAGCCCGGTGCCCGACTCGAACGAGTCTGCCTTCGTGAGCGCCACGCCCCGCTCGCGCGCCTCCCGCACGATCGCCTGCGCGAGCGGATGCTCGCTGCCGGTATCGAGGCTCGCCGCCAGACGCAGCAATTCGGCCTCGCCGAATCCCGCCGCCGGCACCGCCGCACGAAGCGCCGGGCGGCCCTCGGTGAGCGTCCCGGTCTTGTCCACGATCAGCGTATCGACTTCCCGCAGCTTTTCGATCGCCTGCGCATCGCGGAACAGGATGCCGGAAGTCGCCGCACGTCCGGTCGCCACCATGATCGACATCGGGGTCGCGAGCCCGAGCGCACAGGGGCAGGCGATGATCAGCACCGACACGCTGTTCAGCACGGCATAGGTCCAGGACGGATCCGGGCCGAGGAACCCCCAGGCCAGCAAGGTGACGACCGCGATCCCGAGCACGGCGAGCACGAACCAGTACGACACGCGGTCCGCGAGCCGCTGCATCGGCGCGCGCGAACGCTGCGCCTCGGCGACCAGCGCGACGATCTGAGCGAGCATCGTCTCGCTGCCGACCCGCTCCGCGCGCATGACGAGGCTGCCGTTCGCGTTCTGCGTGCCGCCGATCAAGCGCTCGCCCGGGCCCTTGCCGACCGGCAGCGACTCGCCGGTCAGCAGCGACTCGTCCACGCTGGAGTGGCCCTCGAGCACCTCCCCGTCCACCGGCACCTTGTCGCCCGGGCGCACGCGCAGCCGGTCGCCGACGTGCACGTGATCGAGGGGGATTTCCTCGTCGCTGCCGTCGGCCCGCAGCCGGCGGGCAACCGGTGGCGCAAGGCGCAGCAGCGCCTTGATCGCGGCGGAAGTCGAGGAGCGGGCGCGCAGCTCGAGGACCTGGCCGAGCAGCGTCAGCGAGACGATCACGGCTGCGGCTTCGAAGTACACCCCGACCCTGCCGTGCTCGCGGAACGAGTCCGGGAACCAGTCCGGCACGAGCGTGGCGGCAACGCTGTAGAGGTAGGCCGCGCCGACGCCGGTGCCGATCAGCGTCCACATGTTGGGACTGCGGTTCGCGATCGACTGCGCCCAGCGGACGAAGAACGGCCACGCCGCCCAGATGACGACGGGCGTCGAGAGCAGGAGTTCGAGCCAGCTCCGCTGGTCGGGCGTCAGGAAATCCGTACGGTGCCCGAGCATCGCGAGGCCCAGCGTGACGACCGTGAGCGGCAGGGTCCACCAGAAGCGCCGCGTGAAGTCGCGCAGCTCCGGAATCTCTTCGTCTTCGACGCTCGGCATCACCGGCTCGAGCGCCATGCCGCAGATCGGGCAGGAACCCGGTGCGTCGCGCACGATTTCCGGGTGCATCGGGCAGGTGTAGCGCGCGCTCAAGGCGTGCGGGTCGTTCATGGCTCGGATTCCTGACTGAGCGCGTTGAGGATCGGGCAATCCTCGGCACGGCCGTGTCCCGGGCAGGCGGCGATCAGCGCACGCAGGCCGTCCCGGACGCGCGTGAGTTCGGCGATCCGGCGCTCGACGTCCGCCAGCCGTTCGCTTGCTGCACCGCGCACCCGGGCGACGTCGCGGCTCGAGCCCAGCGAAAGCAGAGCCTGGATCTCGTCGAGCGTGAAACCCAGCGCTTTGCCGCGGCGAATGAATCGCAGTCGCTTCTGCTCCGCCTCTCCATAGCGTCGATAGCCCGAGGCAAGCCGTGCGGCGGGCTTCAGCAACCCGATCCGCTCGTAGTGCCGCACGGTGTCGATGGGCACGCCTGAGCGCCTCGCGAGTTGTCCGATGCCGATGGTGGTCGTCATGCCTACTCCTCCAGTAGCAGTAGGCGCAGTCTAAACTCTGGACTTAAGTCCAGAGTCAAGCGGATTTCGATCCGAAGTAGGCCCGGGACTAGACGCAGGTCACGGGAGATTCCCGGCTCCTGACCTAGTCTTCTGGGGGGTGATCCAACCTGCGGGTTGACTGCAAGCGACCAAACGGCGGATTCTGCCCCTGCCTGATCGACCAGCCGACGTATCACGGAGCATTCACGGGTGTCGCGTCTGCCTGCCGCACTGCTCCTCGCATGGCTCGCCGCCATCGGCGCCGCCCTGCCGGCTGTCGCCTGCGCGGCGATGCCTGCGGACAACTGCTGCCCGGGCGAAGGAACCGCCCCCTGCCCTGAGGGCGATTCGCCAGCCCATTCCGGCACCGGAGCGGACTGCTACGCAGCAGTGCCCGTGCCCGCCCAGGCGACGTCCAATTTGCCCGCCCGCGGCGCGCAGGAACCGATTCGTTGCGGCCCGCACGAGCCTGTATTTGTTCCTGTCGCGACGATCGCGCCCGTGCAGGCCGCCGCGCGAAACGAGAGGACGCTCCTGCCCGCGGATTCGCCTGCGCGCGACGCCTCTCTGACATACCTGCACACCCAGCGCCTCCGCTTGTAGGACCCGCTCCCGCCCGACCGGCCGAAGCCGCCGGTTCCCTGCGTCTTCGTGCGGCCGCCGCGGCGCTTGCGCGCCCCCGCGTCCGTCCGGCGACGTCATCCGAATCCCGGGAGAGATCACATGCGTTGGTCCATCTGTCTGCTGCTCCTCATCGCCGACCCGTTGCCCTGCGCGGCGGACGGGCCGGTCTTGTCGTTCGACGAAGCGGTCGCGCTCGCGCTCGACCATGCGCCGGAGGTGACCGCCGACGCGCAAGGCGTCGCGGCGATGCGGGAGCTGGAAGTGAGCGCGGGCCGCCTGCCGGACCCGGCGCTCATCGTCGGCGTGGACAACCTGCCGGTCGAGGGGCCGGATGCCTGGTCCACGACGGCCGACTTCATGACGATGCGCAAGATCGGCCTGATGCAGGAGTTTCCGAGCCGCGAGAAGCGCCGGCTCGAACGCGAGCGCGCATCGGCGCAAGTCGGCCTCGCCGATGCCGAGTTGGCAGAAACGAGTCTCGCCATCGCCCGGGAAGCGGCGCGCGCGTGGATTCGCAGCGCGACGTCCGAGTCGACGCTCCGCGCGCTCGTCCGACTGCGGCCCGAGGTCAAGCTCGGCGCGACGGCGGCCCGTGCCGGCGTGGCGGCCGGCAGGACGTCGACCGCCGAGGCGCTCGCGGCCGCGGCCGCAGCGGCGCGCCTCGAGACGCGCATCCTCGACTTGGAGGGAAAGGCACGCCAGGCGCGCGCGGAACTCGCTCGCTGGGTCGGCGCGGAGGCAGAACGGCCGCTGGGGCCATTGCCCGCGCTGGAGGCGCTGCCGGCGCCCGTCCCCGTCCTGCTGGCGGACACCGGACAGCACGGCGCCCTTCTTCCCTACGCGGCGCGTGTCGTCGCCGCGAAGAGCGATCTCGAGCTCGCGCGCGCCGAGCGGCGCCCCGACTGGAGCGCGGAACTGTCGTTCGCGAAGCGCGGCCCCGGTTTCGACGACATGGCTTCACTCGAGTTCACGGTCGACTTGCCGCTCTTCGCCAGACACCGCCAGACGCCCGTGATCGCGGCGCGCGGCGCGGACCTGCGGCGGCTGGAAGCGGAGCGGGAGAGCGGGCTGCGCGCGCACGCAGCGGAACTCCGGCAGGTGCTGATCGAGTGGGAGCAGTCGGGGGCGCAGCTCGCGCAATACGACCGTGAGCTGTTGCCGCTCGCGCGCGAGCGCTCGCGCGCGGCGCTCGCCGCCTACCGCGCCGGCAGCGCGGAGTTGCGTTTCGCCGTCGAAGCCGTCGAAGACGAAATCGAGTTGCTCATCGAGCGCGCCGAGCTTGCCGATGCTCGCGGCCGCGCCTGGGCGTATCTCCGCTATCTGGAGCCCCGGCACCTGCCGGGCTGAAGGACTTCCCATGAACCGCAGAACGATCGTCGTCGCTCTCGTCGTTGCGCTGCTCTCTGGCGCCGCGCTTGGGTACTGGCTCGCCGGGTGGCGTGCGCCCGAGGCTACCGGTGCCGGCCACCATACCGTCGCCTCGGAGCCTGCTCGAGAAGAGCGCCAGGTTCTCTACTGGTACGACCCGATGAAGCCGGACGTCAGATTCGACAAGCCCGGCAAGTCGCCTTTCATGGACATGCAGCTCGTGCCGAAGTACGCGGACGAAGCGGGGGCGGCCGCCGTGCGCATCGACCCGTCGGTCGCGCAAAATCTCGGCATCCGGACCGGCAGAGTGGAGAGGGCTGCGATCTCGCCGCGGCTTGCTGCGGTCGGCGCCGTCGCCTTCGACGAGCGGCTGACCGAGGTTGTCCAGGCGCGTATCCAGGGCAGCGTCACCCGACTGCACGTGAAGGCCCCGCTCGAAGCCGTGCGGCGCGGGCAGCCACTCGCCGAAATCCTCGCGCCCGAATGGCGCGCCGCGCAGGAGGAGTACCTGGCGCTGCTCGACGCCGAGTCCGAGCGTGCCGGCCCGATCCGCGACGCGGCGCGCGAGCGCCTGACCGTGCTCGGCGTGCCCGAGGTCACCATCCGGCGCATCGAAGAGAGACGCCAGACGGTGGCCACCACGACGCTGTTCGCACCGATCGACGGTGTCGTGACCGAGCTCGCCGTGCGCGAGGGCACGACCTTCATGCCGGGCGCGCCGCTGTTCCGCATCAACGGGCTCGGCACCGTCTGGGTCAATGCCGAAGTGCCGGAGGCGCTGGTCGGCGCAGTCGTGCCGGGATCAGCCGTCAAGGCGCGGGCGACGGCCTGGCCGGGCCTCGTGTTCGAAGGCCGCGTCATGGCGCTCCTGCCCGAGGTCGATCCGGAGACGCGGACGCTTCCCGTGCGCATCGCAATCGACAACCGAGAACGCAGGCTTGCGCCGGGAATGTTCCTGTCGCTCGAATTCGCGGGCGAGGCGGGCGAGCCGCAGCTCGTGGTGCCGAGCGAGGCCGTCATCGTCACGGGTGAGCGGGCGGTCGTGATCGTCGCGCGTGGTGATGGAGGATTCGACGTTGCCGAGGTGACGACCGGCGCCGAGGCGGACGGCAGGACGGTCATTCTGTCGGGACTCGCCGAGGGCCAGTCGATCGTGCTCTCGGGACAGTTTCTCATCGATTCGGAGGCGAGCCTCAGCTCGACGGTCACCCGCCTCGAGACGCGGCCACCGGCCCCGGAGGAAACGCCATGATCGCGCGTTTCATCCGCTGGTCGATCGAGAACCGCTTCCTCGTGCTGCTCGCGACGGTGCTGGTCACCGCCTGGGGCGCCTGGGCGGTTGCGCGGGCGCCGCTTGACGCGCTGCCGGACCTCTCGGACGTGCAGGTCATCATCCGCACACCCTACCCCGGGCAGGCGCCGCGCATCGTCGAGGATCAGGTCACCTATCCGCTGACCACGACGATGATGTCGGTCCCGGGCACGAAGGCGGTGCGCGGCTACTCGTTCTTCGGCGACTCCTTCGTCTATGTCCTGTTCGAGGACGGCACCGATCTCTACTGGGCCCGCTCGCGCGTGCTCGAGTATCTGAACCAGGCACAGGGCCGCCTGCCGCGCGACGTGCAACCGTCACTCGGTCCGGATGCCACGGGCGTGGGCTGGATCTACGAATACGCGCTCGTCGACCGCAGCGGCCGCCACGACCTGTCGCAACTGCGCGCGCTCCAGGACTGGTTCCTGAAGTACGAGCTGAAGACCGTGCCGAACGTCGCCGAGGTCGCGAGCCTCGGCGGGCAGGTGCGCCAGTACCAGGTGGTGCTGCTGCCGGACCGGATGCGGGCCTACGGGATCGCGCATCGCGAGGTCATCGACGCGATTCGCGCGGCCAATGGCGAGGCCGGCGGCGCGCTGCTGGAACTGGGAGAGGCGGAGTACGCGGTTCGGGCGACCGGCTACCTCGCGAGCCTCGACGACTTCCGCAACATCCCGCTGCGGACCGGCGCGGCAGGCGTGCCCGTGCAGCTCGGCGATGTCGCCCATCTCCAGATGGGGCCGGAGCTGCGCCGTGGCATCGCCGAGCTGGACGGCGAGGGCGAGGTCGTGGGCGGCATCGTCGTGATGCGCTCCGGAAAGAACGCGCTCGAGACGATCCGGGCGGTCAAGCGCAAGATCGAGGCGCTGAAGCCCGGCCTGCCGCCGGGCGTCGAGATCGTCGAAACCTACGATCGCGCCGGGCTGATCGAGCGCTCGGTGCGCAATCTGGCGGGCAAGCTCGTCGAGGAGTTCATCGTCGTCGCCCTGGTCTGTTTCGCCTTCCTGTTCCACCTGCGGTCGTCGCTGGTCGCGATCGTCTCGCTACCGCTCGGCGTGCTGGTCGCCTTCGTCGTCATGCACTACCAGGGCGTGAACGCCAACATCATGTCGCTCGGCGGCATCGCGATCGCGATCGGCGCGATGGTGGACGCGGCGATCGTCATGATCGAGAACCTTCACAAGCAGACCGAGCGCTGGCACGAAGATCACCCCGGCCAGGAACTCGCCGGCGCCGAGCATTGGTCACTCGTCGAGCGCGCGAGCGTGCAGGTCGGGCCCGCGCTGTTCTTCAGCCTGCTGATCATCACTCTGTCGTTCATCCCGATCTTCACGCTCCAAGCGCAGGAAGGGCGGCTGTTCGCGCCGCTCGCCTACACCAAGACCTACGCGATGGCGGCGTCCGCGGGTCTCGCGGTCACGCTGATCCCGGTGCTGATGGGTTACCTGATCCGGGGCCGCATTCCGCGCGAGGAGCGCAACCCCCTGAACCGCGCCCTGGTGCGCGCCTACCGCCCGCTGCTCGACCGCGTGCTGCGCGCGCCCGGCGCGACCGTGGCCGCGAGCCTCGTGCTGCTCGGGCTCACGGCGATTCCGGCCCTGCGGCTAGGCGGCGAGTTCCTGCCTCCGCTCGACGAGGGCGACCTGCTCTACATGCCCTCCGCCCTGCCCGGCATCTCCGCGGGCAAGGCGGCGCAACTCCTGCAGCAGACGGATCGCATGATCAAGGCCGTCCCCGAGGTCGAGCGCGTGTTCGGCAAGACGGGCCGCGCCGAGACCGCGACCGACCCCGCGCCGCTCGAGATGTTCGAGACCACGATCCGCTTCAAGCCGCACGACCAGTGGCGGCCCGGCATGACCACCGAGCGGCTGATCGAGGAGCTCGACCGGCAGCTCACGATCCCCGGTCTCGCCAACGTCTGGGTGCCGCCGATCCGTAACCGGATCGACATGCTCGCGACCGGCATCAAGAGCCCGGTCGGGGTCAAGATCGCCGGCGCCGACCCGGCCGTGATCGACCGCGTTGCGGCGCGCGTCGAGGACGTCGTGCGCGAGGTGCCGGGAGTCGCCTCGGCGATCGCGGAGCGTCTGACGGGCGGCCGCTACGTGGAGGTCGACATCGACCGTGACGCCGCCGCCCGCTACGGCCTCAACATCGAGGACGTACAGAGCGTCATCACCGCCGCGGTGGGCGGGGAGACGATTGCGGAGACCGTCGAGGGCCTGCAGCGCTTCCCGATCAGCGTGCGCTATCCGCGGGAACTGCGCGACTCGCTCGCGGATCTGCAGGCGCTGCCGATCGTCACCCCCGGCGGCGCGCAGATCACGCTTGGCACCGTCGCGCGGCTCTCGATCACGAGCGGGCCGCCGATGCTGCGCAGCGAGAATGCACGCCTGGCCGGTTTCGTGTATGTCGACCTGCGCGGCCGCGACCTGCAATCCGCGGTCGAGGAAATGCGGGCCGGGGTCGCGCGCGAGCTGCAATTGCCGGCCGGGTACTCCGTCTCCTGGTCCGGCCAGTTCGAGTATCTCGAGCGCGCGCAGGCACGCCTGCGCATGGTCGTGCCGGTCACGCTCGTCGTCATCTTCGTGCTGCTCTATCTCACGTTCCGGCGCATCGACGAGGCGCTCCTGATCCTCGCCACGCTGCCATTTGCCGTGATCGGCGGCTTCTGGCTCGTCTGGCTGCTCGGGCACGAGGTCTCGATCGCGACCGGCGTCGGCTTCATCGCCCTCGCGGGCCTCGCGGCCGAGTTCGGCGTGGTGATGCTCCTGTACCTGAAGCAGGCCTGGGAGGCCCGGCTGGCCGCCGGCCGGGCGCCGACGCCCGAGCTGCTCGACGAAGCCATCCGCGAGGGCGCGGTATTGCGCGTGCGGCCGAAGGCCATGACGGTCAGCGTCATCATCGCGGGCCTGCTGCCGATCCTGTGGAGCCAAGGTGCCGGGTCGGAAATCATGCAGCGCATCGCTGCGCCCATGGTCGGAGGCATGATCACGGCGCCGCTCCTGTCGCTGTTCGTCATCCCGGTGGCGTACCGCCTTCTGCGCCGACGCGAACTGGCATGACGCGCGTGCAGTCTGCGGCCGGCAGGCGGGCGTGAGAGAATAAGGAAATGGGCAATGAACGCGATTTCGTCCTGCACAGCTGGTGCGTGCCGGGGGACTGGAACGCCCCGACGGTCGTCGGCGGGCGCGGTGCCCGGCTGATCCTGGAGGACGGGCGCGAGATCCTCGACATGTCGAGCCTCGTCGAGTGCAGCAACCTCGGCCACCAGCACCCGAAGCTCGTCGCCGCACTCAAGGCCCAGGCCGACAAGCTCGCGTTCGTGACCGCCGCCTGGGGCGCGGAGCCGCGCCGGGCGCTGGCGGAGCGCCTGCTCGAGGTTTCCGGTTTTGCGGGCGGGCGCGTGTTCTTCACGCTGGGCGGCGGCGACGCCAACGACAACGCCGTGCGCATCGCGCGGCAGGCGACCAAGCGCCCGCGCGGCCTGATCATCACCCGCGACCGCTCGTACCACGGCGCGACATACATGCCGATGGCGCTCTCGGGCGACGCGCGCACCGCGCACCAGGTGGATGCCGAGGCCTGGGGGGTGCGCCACGTGCCGCCGCCCTACGCCTACCGCTGCCCGTGGAACAGCAGGACGCCCGAGGAATGCGGCCGGCGCGCGGCCGCCGCCGTCGCCGACACCATCGACAAAGAGCGCGCGGAGAACGTCGCCGCGGTGCTCATGGAAGTGAACGCCGGCAGCAACGGCATCGTGCCGCCGGACAATTTCTGGCCGGAACTGCGGCGCGTGACGCGCGAGCGCGGCGTGCTGCTGGTCGCCGACGAGGTCATGAGCGGCTTCGGCCGTTGCGGCGACTGGTTCGCCTGGCAACGCTACGGTCCGGAAAACCGCCCTGACCTCATGACGCTCGCCAAGGGGCTCACGGGCGCGGTCGCGCCGCTCGGCGCGGTCGTGATGAGCGCCGAGGTCTATGCCCGCATCGAGCGCGAGATGTTCTACGGCGGCCTCACCTACTGCGGCCACCCGCTGTCCTGCGCCGCCGGCGCGGCGGCGATCGACGCGTACCGCGACGAGAAGCTGGTGGAGCGCTCGCGCCGCCTGGGCGCATCGATGTTCGCGGAGCTGCAGAAACTCGCAGCGCGCCACCCGGTGATCGGCGACCTGCGCGGCGGCCACGGCCTGTTCGCCGTCGTCGAGCTGGTCGCCGACCGCAAGACGAAGGCGCCGATCGCGCCCTGGCCCGCGCAGAGCGAGGCCATGAAGGCGCTGCTCGCCGCCGCGCGCGAGGCGGGCGTATCCTTCGGTTCGCGCGGCAACCTGCTGATCCTTGCGCCGCCGCTGGTCATCGCCGAGACCGAGCTCGCCGACGCGCTCGGCCTGCTCGACCGCCTGCTTACCCGGTTCTTTCCTGCGTCCCTGGAGCGCGCCTCATGAGCTTCCGACTGACTTACTCGACAATGTTCAACCCGCCCGAAGAGCTGCACGAGCGTTTCGAGAAGGCACTCGCGAGGATGCGCGGGAAGCTCGGCGCGACTCACGCGATGTTCATCGACGGCAAGGACGCCCCGGCCGCTGAGTCGGACGAGCGCCGCAGCCCGATCGACAGCAAGATCCTGATCGGCCGCTTCCCGCATGCGAACGCCAGCGAAGTGGACACGGCGCTCGCCGCCGCCGCCCGCGCCTGGCCGGCGTGGCGCGACGCCGGCACGGCGAAGCGCGTCGCGCTGATGCGCAAGGTCGCCACCCTCGTCGAGGAGCGCGTCTACGACATCGCCGCCGCGCTCGTGCTCGAAGTCGGCAAGAACCGCCTCGAGGCGCTCGGCGAGGCGCAGGAGGTCGTCGACTTCTTCAACGTCTACGCGGACGACTTCGAGTCGCACAAGGGCTACGAGTTCGACCTGCCAAACGATCCCTCGACGGCGTTCGTCGCGCGCAACAAGAGCATCATGCGCCCCTACGGCGTGTGGGCCGTGATCGCGCCGTTCAACTTCCCGTTCGCGCTCGCCGCGGGACCCACTGCCGCCGCGCTCGTGACCGGCAACACCGTTGTCCTCAAGTGCGCATCCGACACGCCCTGGGCGGGCCGGCTCCTCGCCGACTGCATCCGCGACGCGGGCGTACCGCCGGGCGTCTTCAACTACGTCAATGGCCCCGGCTCTGCGATCGGCGAGCAGCTCTTGCGAGACGCTCGCGTCGCCGGCGTCACCTTCACCGGCTCGGTCGCAGTGGGGCGCGCGATCATGGACGAGATCGCCAAGGGCGCGTACCCGCGGCCCTACATCGCCGAGATGGGCGGCAAGAACCCGACGATCGTCACCGAGCACGCCGACCTCGACCGCGCGGCCGCGGGCATCGCGCGTTCCGCATACGGCATGGGCGGCCAGAAGTGCTCGGCGCTGTCGCGGCTCTACGTGCATGAGAAGGTCGCCGAGCCGCTGCTCGCGAAGATCGAGCAGGAGATCGACAAGATCAGGATCGGCGATCCCACCGAGCGCGCAACGGGACTGGGGCCTGTGGTGAACAAGCGCGCGCATGAGTCCTATGCGCGCTACGTCGCCGACCTCAAGTCACGCGGCGCGAAGCTGCGCCGCGGCGGCCGGCAGCCGTCCGAGGGCGCGTTCGCCCGCGGCTACTACGTCGAACCGGTGCTCGCGGAGGCGGACCTCTCGGACCCGCTGTGGAAGCACGAGATGTTCCTGCCGATCCTGATGGTCCACCGCTACCGCGACCGCGACGAGGCGATGCGGCTCGCCAACGACACGGACATGGGGCTCACGGCCGGTTTCTTCGGCGCCAAGGACGAGATCCCGTGGTTCCAGGAGAACATCCAGGCGGGCGTCATCTACGCGAATCGCGGCGCGGGCGCGACCACCGGCGCCTGGCCGGGTTACCAGCCGTTCGGCGGCTGGAAGGGCTCCGGTTCCTCGGGCAAGGCGATCGCCTCGGCCTACTACCTGCCGCTTTACCTCCGCGAGCAGTCCCGCACCGTGGTGGAATGAATGACCGAGTTCCTGCCGCTCAAGGACGCGATCGCGAAGCACGTCGCCGACGGCGACTGCCTCGCGCTCGAGGGCTTCACGCACCTCATCCCGTTTGCCGCGGGCCATGAGCTGATCCGGCAGGGCCGCAAGGACCTGCACCTGGCGCGCATGACGCCGGATCTGGTCTACGACCAGCTCATCGGCGTGGGCGCCGCACGCAAGCTGACATTCTCCTGGGGCGGCAACCCGGGCGTCGGCTCGCTGCATCGCCTGCGCGACGCGGTCGAGAACGGCTGGCCCTGCGCCCTCGAGATCGACGAGCACAGCCACGCGGCCATGGCGGTCGGCTACCGCGCGGGCGCCGCGCGGCTGCCGTTCGGCATGCTGCGCGGCTACATCGGCACCGACCTGCCGGCCAGGAACCCGCGCATCCGGCACGTCACCTGCCCCTACACCGGCGAGAACATCGCCACCGTCCCCGCGGTGAACCCGGACGTCACCATCCTGCACGCCCAGCGCGCCGACCGGCACGGCAACGTCGCGATCGACGGCATCGTCGGCGCGGCACGCGAGGCCGCGCTCGCGGCGGCGAAGCTGCTGGTGACCGTCGAACAGATCGTCGACGAGCTGCCGCCGGCGATGAACAACATCGTGCTGCCGGCGTTCACGGTCACCGCGGTCTCGCAGGTCCCGGGCGGCGCCTGGCCGTCCTACGCGCACGGGCATTACGCGCGGGACAACGACTTCTACCTGCGCTGGGACGCGATCGCGCGCGACCGCGGCGGGTTCACGGCCTGGATCGACCGCCACGTGCGGGCGACTCGCGATCACCGCGGGTTCCTCGCCAGCCTCCGCGAGGCCGCATGAAGCTGCACGCCGGCGCGCGCGTGACGTGTCGCGGCGCATCGCGCGCGCACGAGCCGTTGCGGGACCCCCGAGTGAGCGAGTGTCCGTTCTTCCGAGCGAACGAGGGGAGTCCCGCCGGCGAAGTGCGCTCCGCGATGCCGTCACGACGCAACTCGGGGTGCGCCGCATGAGCGAATACACCCGCGATGAGATGATGACAGTTGCGGCCGCGCGGCTATTGCGCGACGGACAGGTGTGCTTCGTCGGCATCGGCCTGCCGAGCGCGGCGTGCAATCTCGCGCGCCTGACCCACGCGCCGGAGCTGGTGCTGATCTACGAGTCCGGCACGATCGGCACGCGCCCAACCGTGCTGCCGCTCTCGATCGGCGACGGCGAGCTCGCGGAGACCGCGACCTGCGTGATCCCGCTGCCCGACATCTTCAGCGACTACCTGCAGGCCGGGCGCATCGACATCGGTTTCCTCGGCGCCGCGCAGATCGACCGGTTCGGCAACCTCAACAGCACCGTGATCGGCTCCTACGACAAGCCGAAGACGCGCCTGCCGGGCGCCGGCGGGGCCACGGAGATCGCGGCGCACGCGCGCCAGGTGTTCGTGGTCATGAAGGCCTCGCCGCGCAGTTTCGTCAAGAAGATCGATTTCCAGACCAGCGGCGGGCATTTCCCCGGCCGCCCGCAAAGCGGTGCGCGCGGGGCCGGCCCCGCCGTGCTGGTCACCGACGTCGGGATCTTGAAACCGCACGGGGAATCCGGAGAATTCACGCTTTCCGCGGTTTATCCCGGAATCCCGGCAGACGAAGCCCGCGCCGCCATCGGTTGGCCGCTCGCCGTGCTGCCCGAACTCGATACCTGCGCGCCGCCGACGGCGGCGGAACTCGAGGTGCTGCGCGCCCTCGAAGCCCGCACCGCCGCGGCGCATCGTGAACCTGTGAGGCTGCCGCTATGAACGCAAACGTCCGCGCCGCCGGCGCAATCAAGAACTCCCACATCAAGACGACGCTGCCGGGACCGAAGTCCCGCGCCATGATCGAGCGCGACGTCAAGGTGACTTCGCCGTCCTACCCGCGCGACTACCCGTTCGTGATGTCGCACGGCAAAGGCACGGAAGTCTGGGACGTCGACGGCAACCGGTTCCTCGACTTCGCGGCCGGCATCGCGGTCTGCGCGACCGGCCATGCGCACCCGCGCGTGGTCAAGGCGGTGCAGGACGCGGCGGGCAAGTTCCTGCACATCTCGAGCGACTACTGGCACGAGGAGTTCACCTCGCTGTGCGAGAAGCTCTCGGCGCTCGCGCCGATGAGCGAGCCGGGCATGGTGTTCCTTTGCCAGTCCGGCACGGAGGCGGTCGAGGGCGCGCTGAAGCTCGCGCGCTACGTCACGAAGCGCGGCCGCATCATCGGCTTCCTCGGCGGCTTCCACGGCCGCACGATGGGCTCGCTGTCGCTGACCTCGAGCAAGTACACGCAGCAGGCGGGATTTTCCCCGACCATGCCGGGCGTGACGCACGTGCCCTTCCCGAACCCGTACCGCCCGCTGTTCGCCGGCAGCGACCAGGGCAAGGCCGTGCTCGACTACATCCGCATGCTGTTCGAGCGCAATCTCCCGCCCTCGGAAGTCGCCGCGATGGTGATCGAGCCGGTGCAGGGCGAGGGCGGCTACCTCGTGCCACCGCCGGGATTCCTCGCGGGCCTGCGGCAGATCTGCGACCAGCACGGGATCCTGCTCGTGTTCGACGAGGTGCAGTCGGGCATCGGCCGCACCGGCAGGATGTTCGGCTGCGAACACTCGGGCGTGAAGCCGGACATCATGGCCCTGGCGAAAGGACTCGGCTCCGGGCTCCCGATCGGCGCGGTGGTCGCGCGCGCGAGCCTCATGAAACAGTGGAAGAAGGGCGCGCACGGCAACACCTACGGCGGCAACCCGGTCGCCTGCGCGGCCGCGAATGCGACGATCGACCTGGTGGGCGAACAGTATTGCGCGAACGCAGCGAAGGTCGGCGCCCATTTCATGAAGCGGCTGCACGAGATGAAGGCCGACTACCCCTGCATCGGCGACGTCCGCGGCTACGGCCTCATGATCGGCGTCGAGATGATCGAGAAGGATGGTTCGCCGGCGCGCGAGATGGTGGACCGGCTGCTGCACCGCGCCTATCAGAATGGCCTGCTGCTGCTGTCCTGCGGCGTCTCGACGCTGCGCTTCATGCCGCCGCTCTGCGTGACGGAAGCCGAGGTCGACGAGGCGCTCGGCTACTTCCGGACCAGCCTGGACGAGGCCCCTAGGGAGCGTTGATTTGCCCCAGCATGCAGCGCGTTACGCGCGCGCCTTGGCGGGACAAGGCGCGAGCCGAAGCCTCATAGCATTCGCTATGGGCAAGGCACGCAACGCAGTCCCGCCAAGGCGCGCGCGTAACGCGCTGCATGCTGGGGCAAATCAACGCTCCCTAGGGCCAGGCGTGAGGCCCGCCGCCCGCGCCCTGCTCCTGCTGGCCCCGCTCCTTGCCGCGGCGGCGGCAGGCGCCGGGCGCGAGGCGGTGCTCTCCCAGGTCGCGCTGCCGCACAACTACTACTGGCGCGAGCTATACATCCCGCAGCTGACGACCGGGCCTTCTTCCGTCGCCTTCCTGCCCGCCGGCGACGAGCTGGTTTACGGCATGGATGGCTCGCTCTGGCGCCAGAAGATCGGCGCGGGCGAGGCGCGCGAGATCACGCATCCGGCCGGCGCCTACGACCACCAGCCCGACGTGGCGCCCGACGGCCGGTCAGTCGTGTTCACGCGCTACGACGGCAAGGCCTTCGAGCTCTGGCGGCTCGACCTCGGGACCGGACGCGAGCAGGCGCTCACCGCGGGCGGCGGCGTCAACCTCGAGCCGCGCATCTCGCCGGACGGCCGAAAGCTCGTCTTCGTCTCGACCGAAGGCAGCGGTCACTTCAATCTCAAGATCGCCGACCTGTCTGCCGCCGGACTTACCAACGTGCGCGATCTCGTCGCGCCGCGCGAGAGCCGCATCGATCGCTATTACTATTCGACCCACGACCACTTCATCAATCCGTCATGGTCGCCGGACGGTGAGCGCGTCTGGTACGTGACCAACGCGGAGATCCCCTGGGGCACGGGCTGGATCTGCTCGATCGCCGTCGCAGGCGGAGAACCCGACTGCCTCGACCGCCGCGTGCTCGAGACCTCCTGGGCCGCGCGACCGGAGATCGGGCCGGACGGCCGGCGCATCCTGTTCTCGAACTATCACGGCGGCCAGTGGCACCAGCTCTGGCTGACGAGGACCGACGACGTCGCGCCGCTGCCGCTCACCTACGGCGAGTTCGACCGCAGGAACGCGCGCTGGTCACCGGACGGCTCGCGCATTGCCTACATCAGCAACGAGGGCGGCGACACCTCGCTCTGGGTACAGGCGTATTTCGGCGGCGCCCGCGAAAAAGTCGCGGCGCAGGTCAGGCAGCGCCTGTCGGCCGCGGCGACCATCCTGATCCGGCCGCGGGACGCCGCTGGCGAGCCCATTGCAGCGCGCGTCTCGGTACTAGCGAGCGACGGCCGCTGGCACGCGCCCGCCGGCGCCTGGATGCACGGGGACGAGCTGTACGACCGCGCGCAGTTCCCGAGCGAGGTGCATTACTTCCACTGCCCGGCCGCGGTCCCGGCCTGTGCCGTCGAAGTTCCGCCCGGCCGGACGACGATCCAGGTGCAATCCGGTTTCCAGCGCCGGCACGTCGCGATCGAACGTGACTTCCCCGCGGGCGAGGCGACGCAGCTCGAGGTCCGCATGGAGGACAACGGCCTGCCGCCGGAGTTCGGCCGGTTCGTCTCCGCCGACCTGCACGTGCACATGAATTACGGCGGGCACTACCGCAACACGCCCGAGAACCTGCTGCGACAGCAGGATGCCGAGGATCTCGACGTCGTCTACAACCTGCTGGTCAACAAGGAGGAACGCATCCCGGACATCGCGTACTTCCGGGCCGGCGGCGGCCCGGACCCGGCGAGCGGCCGGCGCGTCCTGTTCCACGCGCAGGAATACCACACGAGCTTCTGGGGCCACCTGGGACTTCTGAATCTCGAGGACCACTACCTGCTGCCCGACTACACCGCCTACCGGCACACGGCCTACGAGAGCCCGTGGCCTCACAACGGCGCGATCTCCGACCTAGCGCGCGCGCAGGGCGGTCTGGTCGGCTACGTGCACATCGCGGACTTCCCCATCGACCCGCCAAAGGAAAAGAAGCTCTCTTACGAGCTGCCGGCGACGGTCGCGCACGGCAAGGTGGATTACCTCGAGGTGATGGGATTCTCGGACCACCACATCACCGCGGGCATCTGGCATCGCCTGCTCAACCTCGGCTACCGCCTGCCGGCCGGCGCGGGTACGGATGCGATGGCGAACTACGCGTCACTGCGCGGGCCGATCGGGCTCGTGCGCGTGTTCCTCGAGACGGGCGGCAAGCGCGCGCCCGCGGCGCTCGGCGACGCGCTGAAGTCGGGACGCACGTTCGTCAGCAACGGTCCGCTGCTCGGCTTCGAGGTCGCCGGCCAGCGCCCGGGCGGCATGGTGCCGCGCGCAGGCAGGCTGCCCGTGCGCGTCGCGATGCGTGCGCCGTTCCCGGTGGATCGCCTCGAGCTGGTGCAGAACGGCAAGTCCATCCTGTCGTTCGCGCTCGAGGGCGACCGCATGCGCTTCGATTGGGCGGGCGACGTCGATTTCGACGCCGGCGGCTGGGTGCTGCTGCGCGCCTACAACGAGAAGCCGAATCCCTGGGTGCTCGACCTCTACCCCTATGCGACGACCAGCCCGGTCTGGTTCGACTCGCCTGCGCCGCCGCCGGCGCCCGCGGACGCGGCCTATTTCGTTGCCTGGATGGACCGCATCGTCGAGGCGACGCATTCACGCGGCGGCTGGAACAGCGATCAGGAGAAGACCGACACGCTCGCCTATCTCGAGGCCGCGCGCGCGAAGTTCCGCGCGTTCGCGGCGCATTGAGGCGGCAGCGCGCGTTCGACCGGTAAGGGCCCTACTTCGGCGTGCCGCCGCGGCCGTAGCGCTCGAGCAGCTTCATGAGTTCCGCGTGCGATATGGCCTTTGCGTAGTGGCCGCCGGCGCCCGTCATGTCCCGGGCGGCGATCATCGCGTTGACGATCGCCTCCTCGGTCGCCTGCACCGTCGCCTCGAAGACCGGGTCGAGCAGGCCGTTCTCGATGAAGGTCGCGGCCGGGAAGGAACCGCGCGACAACGCCCCGCGATTCGCCGTGGAGAACGCGACGAAGATATCGCCGGAACCGTCGCCCGCGTAGGAACCCATGCGGGCGAGCCCCATCGCAGCGCGCTTCGCCACGCGCTCGAGCTGGTGCGGCAGGAGGGGCGCGTCGGTTGCGACGACGATGATGATCGAGCCGGTGTCCCTGTCCGCATTGCGCGCCGGCTGCTGGTCCTGGTAGGCGCGGTCGGTGTTGAGGTGCTGCCCCACAGGCGCGCCCGCGATCCGCAGCGTCTCGCGCGAGCCATAGTTCGCCTGCACGAGCACGCCGACCGTGGCCGCGCGGCCGTCGATCGTGATGCGGCGGGAAGCAGTACCGATGCCGCACTTGAATTCGTGGCAGATCATGCCCGTGCCGCCGCCGACGTTGCCTTCCTCGACCGGCCCGCCGGCCGCGGAATCAAGGGCGCGCGCCGCGTGCTCGGGTTTCACGTGGAAGCCGTTGATGTCGTTCAGGTGACCGTCCCAGGTCTCGGCCACGACCGGCAGCGACCAGTAGTAACCGTAGCGGTCAGGGTTGCCCTGGCGCACGCGCCAGGCGATCGTCGCATCGCGCACGACGCCGACGCTGTGCGTGTTCGTGATCATCACCGGGCCGTCGAGCAGGCCCGACTGCTCGAGCCAGGCCGTGCCGGTCATCTCGCCGTTGCCGTTCAGCGGGAACCAGCCCGCGAATGCGGGCGTCACGAGGTCCCCCTTGCCGCGCGGCAGGATCGCCGTCACGCCGGTGCGTACCTTGCGCCCGTCGGCGAGGTCTTCGATCAGCGTGACCTGGCCGACCTCGACGCCGGCGACGTCGGTGATCGCGTTGAGTGGGCCCGGGCTGCCGTCAAAGGGAATCCCGAGGTCGCGGGCGCGGGGGCCGGCGTGGGCGGCGTACGAGACGGCGATTGCGGAAAGCAACGCAAGGATGCTACGAAGCGCGCGGATTCCCATGGCCAAATGCTGCAACCTCGCCGGAAACCTTCCCCGGCACCGATACTTGGGGGCGCCATGCTAACAGCATTTATGATGTCGCCCACAGGCTCCAGGGAGTGACATGAGCCCGATCCGCACGAAGCTGCCCGCACTCATCGCCTGCGCCGTTGCGGCGCTCGCGCCCACGGCATTCGCCGACACCGTCATCGTGCGCGCCGGCCGCATGCTCGACGTCGACCAGGGCGTCTATCTCGCCGACCGCGCGATCCGCATCGAGGACGGGCGCATCGCCTCGGTGACACCGTGGTCCTCGAGCTCGCGCAGCGGCAACCGGTTCGTCGACTGGTCCGCCTACACCGCGCTGCCGGGCCTGATCGACCTGCACGCCCAGCTGGTCGGCGATATCAGCTCCGCGGCCCGCGACGCCCTCCTCGGCGTCGAGCACGCACGCGCGACGCTGCGCGCCGACTTCACCGCGGTGCGCGACGTCGGCACCTACCGCGCGTTCGTGGACGTCGCGCTCCGGAACGCCGTCAACGCGCGGCAGGTCGAGGGGCCGTGCATGTTCGTCGCGGGCGCTTATGTCACGGCGCCCGGGGGCGGCGGTGAGGTGACGGGGATGCCCGGCGCACTCAAGGTCCCGGGCGAAATGCGCCGCGGCGTGGCCGCGAGCGAGGCGGAGGTCCGCCAGCGAGTGCGCGAATTGCTCGCCGACGGCGCGGACTTCATCAAGGTGATCGCGACTGGCGCGGTGTTCACCTCCGGCACCACGCCGTCGATGCCGGAGTTCAGCGAGCAGGAGATCCGCGCGGCGGTCGAGGAAGCTGCGCGCGCCGGCACCTTCGTCATCGCCCACGCGCACGGCGCGGAGGGCATCAAGAACGCGGTGCGCGCCGGCGTGCGCACCATCGAGCACGGCTCCTACCTCGACGACGAGGGTATCGCGCTGATGGTCAAGCACGGCACCTGGCTGGTGGCCGATGTCTACAACGGCGACTACACCGAGGAGGTCGGCACGCGCGACGGCCGGTCCGAGGAGATCCTGCGCAAGAACCGCGAGACCACCGACATCCAGCGGCAGAACTTCGCCAAGGCGGTCAAGGCCGGCGTGCGCATCGGCTTCGGCACCGATTCCGGCATCTACCCGCATGGCGACAATGCGCGCCAGTTCGCCTACATGGTCAAGTACGGCATGACCCCGCTGGAAGCGATCCGGTCCGCGACCACCAGTGCCGCCGCCTCGCTCGGCCGCTCGCAGGAGCTCGGCTCGATCGCGCCCGGCAAGTTCGCGAACATCATCGCCGTCGAGGGCGACCCGCTCGAGGACATCGATCGCTTGCGGCGCATGTCGGGCGTGATCTGGAAAGGCAGGCTGGTCCGCCTGGGAGACGAGCGATGAGCGACCGCCAGTTCGGCCTCGGCATGGCGACGGCGCTGGTCGTCGGCAACACGATCGGGATGGGCATCTTCATGCAGCCCGCCGCGCTCGCCCCGTTCGGGCTCAACGCGCTGACCGGCTGGGCGGCGGTGATCTTCGGCTGCGTTTGCCTCGCGACCTGCTTCGCGGCGCTGGCGCGGAAACTCCCCGAAGCCGCCGGTCCCTTCGGCTACGTACGCGCGACGCTCGGCGAGGTGATCGCCTTCCCCGCCCTGTGGTGTTACTGGATCTCCGTCTGGGCGACGCTGCCGGTGCTCGCGATCGGCGTCATCGGCTACTTCGTGACCGTCTTCCCCGCGGCGGCATCCATCTCGCCCGCCGTGCTCGCCGTCGCGTTCATCTGGATCTTCATCGCGGTAAATCTGCTCGGCGTGCGCAGCGGCGGCCGGGTCCAGGTCGCAACATCGCTGCTCAAGATCGTGCCCCTCGTGCTGGTCATGGTCGTGGGCGCGTTCTCGATCCTCGCGAACCCGGGCGCGTACACGCCGAACCTGCCGGCCACGCCGCTGACCGGGCACGCGTCCATGGCCGCCGCCGCGATCGCGCTGTACGCGATGCTCGGTTTCGAATCCGCGGCGATCGCCGCGGGCCGCGTGCGAGACCCAGAACGCACGATCCCGCGCGCGACGCTGATCGGCACGCTGCTGGTCGCGGCCCTATACGTCTCGATCGTCGCCATTGGCCTGCTGGTCGTGCCACAGGAGACGCTCGCGGCGTCCGACGCGCCGTTCGTGACCATCGCCGACCGCCTGCTGGGCCCCGGCAACGGCCGCTGGATCTCGCTGTTCGTCGTGGTGAGCGGCCTCGGCTGTCTCAACGGCTGGACGCTGCTCGCCGGCGAGCTGACGCGCACGCTCGCCTCGCACCGCCTGCTGCCGCCGATCCTCGGCGCGAGCAACCGCTTCGGCGTGCCCTGGGCGTCGCTGCTGCTCGCCGGCGCGCTCGCGACGGCGCTCGGCATCATGAACTTCAGCGCGACGTTGGTCGGCGCCTTCACCAAGCTCTCGCTGATCGTCTCCGCGGCGAACCTGCCGCTGTACGTGTGCTGCTCGTTCGCGCTGTTCACGCTGCTCAAGCGCGACCCCGCCGGGCTCTCGCCGGCGCTCTGGTTCGCTGCTGCGGGCGGCGTCGCGTTCGCCGCGTTCGCCTTCAAGGGCGTCGGCTGGGAGCCGTTCATCTGGGCGCTGGTGCTCGCGCTCGCGGGCCTGCCGATCTACCTGTGGATGCGCCGGCGCGGGCGGGCGTCAGCCAGCGCCGCAGCCTGAGCGGAAGATCGTGCTTATCGATGTCGTTCCGGCGTTAGCCCGGTAGAGCCGGCGGGTTTCCTCGCATGTCCATCGAGCTCGACCAAGTCACCAAGCGCTACCAATCGCTTCCGGTCGTCAACGACGTCTCGCTGGAAATCGGCGACGGCGAGCTCTTGGTCCTGCTCGGCCCCTCGGGCAGCGGCAAGAGCACGCTGCTGCGGGCAATCGCGGGCCTGGTCCTGATCGACCACGGACGCGTGTCCCTGCGCGGCCGCGACGTGACGGCCGTCACCGCCCGCGACCGCGGCGTCGGCTTCGTGTTCCAGCACTACGCGCTGTTCCGGCACATGAGCGTCGCGGACAACATCTAGTTCGCGCTGCGCGTGCGCCGCATGAAGCGCGCCGATCGCCTCGCCAGGCGGCGCGAGCTGCTCAAGCTCATCGCGCTCGAGGGCATGGACGACCGGCTGCCGGCCGAGCTCTCGGGCGGCCAGCAGCAGCGCGTCGCCGTGGCACGCGCGCTCGCGCACCGGCCCGAGGTATTGCTGCTCGACGAGCCGTTCGGCGCGCTCGACGCCAAGATCCGCGCGGAGCTGCGCCGCACGATCCGCAGGATCCAGCGCGAGCTCGGCATCTCCACCATCCTCGTGACGCACGACCAGGACGAGGCCTTCGCGATGGCCGATCGCATCGGCGTCATGCACCAGGGCCGGCTGCTCGAGGTCGGCGGCTTCGACGACCTGTACGCCCGGCCGCGCACGCGCTTCGTCGCCACGTTCCTCGGCGCGGCCAACCTGCTGCTCGGCTACCGGCGCGGCAACCGGCTGCAGTTCGAGCGCCCCGACGCGCAAGCGGTCACGCCGCGCGAAATCGTCGCCGTGGTCCGCCCGGAGGAAGTCGTGCTCAACGCCGGCGAGACTTCCGCCGGCCTCACGCGGGTGGGGATCGGTGTCGTCGAGGAGCTGAAGTTCGCAGGCGCCGTGGAGCGCCTGCGCGTGCGCATGACCCTGGCGGCCGGGCCGATTCCCGCGACGCCGGACCGGGAGGGCGCGGACGGCAGGACCTGGCTGCTCGACGTGTCGCGCACATTCCCGGAACAGCGCGCCAGCCCGCTCGCCGCCAGCCAGCGGGTGACGTGAGCGCGCGGCGCATCCACAGCCTCCCGACCCCGATCTCGAGCTTCACCGTGATCGCGCGTGACGAGACCGTCGCCGCGGCGCTCGGCGAATCGCCGTTCCTGGCGACGCTCGCGGCGCGCATGTAGACACGCATCACGGCCCGGACCGACCGAGGCGCGAGCGCGCCTCCCGGCATGCCCGTGCTCGCAGCAGGCCCCGGCGCCGCGGCGGCGGCGCTCTGGAATCTCGCCCACGGCACCTCGCAGGTTCTCGTCCTGCCCGCGGGCGCGGTACTGCCATCCCGCATCGTCGTGCTGCCCGGCGCGGAGGCCGGTGTCGAGTCCCTTGGCGTCGCGGCGAGTCTCCTGCGCCACATCCCGGCCGAGTCCGTGCTGCTCGAAATACACGACGGTGCCACGCCCGAGCGCGAGCGCGCCTCATGCCTGCGGCTCCTGCTCGACGCGCGAGCGCGCGCCCAGCTCGAGCATCAGCTCGACCTGCGCACCGAGCTGCGCTTCGGCGACCTCGACGCGGAACTCGAGCGCGAGCTGGGCAAGGATCCGAACTCCATGCTCGTGCTCGGCCTCGACACGCTGGAGGAGGACGAGACCGCGCGCCTCGCGGGCCTGCTCGAGGAGCCGCGGCTGCGGCCGGTCCCGCTCGTGCGCTCGCCGGCGGGGGCAGACTGAGCATGGCCCACGGCCGCGTCGCGGTGCCGAGCGTGCTGCCCGGCTTCGGGCTGACATTCGGCTTCACGGTCTCATTCCTCAGCGCCATCATCCTGCTGCCGCTCGCGGCGCTGGTGATCCGCGCATTCGAGATCCCGCCGGGCGACCTGCTCGGCCTTCTCACCGACGAGCGTGCGGTCGCCTCCTACCGGCTTTCGTTCGGCGCAGCCGCCATTGCCGCCACGATCAACGCCGTATTCGGCTTCATCGTTGCCTGGTGCCTGGTGCGCTACGACTTCCCGGACCGGCGGCTGCTCGACACGATGATCGACCTGCCCTTCGCGCTGCCGACCGCGGTGTCCGGCATCGCGCTCGCGACCGTGTTTTCCCCGGCCGGCTGGCTGGGCCAGCAGCTCGCTGCCGCCGGCGTGCAGGTCGCCTACACGCGCCTCGGCGTGGTCGTGGCCCTGGTGCTGATCGGCCTGCCGTTCGTCGTTCGCTCGCTGCAGCTGGCGCTGGCCGATGTGCACCGCGACCTCGAGGACGCCGCCGAGTCCCTCGGTGCCGGCGGCTTCCACGTTTTCCGCCGCATCATCCTGCCGACCGTGCTGCCCGCCCTCGCGACCGGCTTCACCCTCGCGTTCGCGCGCGGCATCGGCAAGTACGGGTCTATCGTATTCATCTCGGGCAACCTGCCGTTCGCGACCGAGATCACGCCCCTGCTGATCGTGATCCGCCTCGAGCAATACGACTACGCCGCCGCCGCCGCGCTCGGGTTCTTCATGCTCGCGGTTTCCTTCATGATGCTGCTGGCGATCAACGCGGTCCAGGGCTGGGGCCAGCGGCGCCTCGGCATCCGGGCGGTACGCTGATGGCCGCCGGGGGCGGGACCTCGGCCGAACTGCGCACGATGACGCGCGGCAGTCGCGTGACGCGCGCGCTGCTCCTGGCGGTGTCCTTCGCCTTCCTCGGGCTGCTGCTCCTCGCGCCGCTCGGCGCCGTCCTCGCGCAGGCCTTCGCGAAGGGCGTCGGCGCCTGGTATTCGAGCCTCGCCGAGCCCGACACCCTCGCCTCGATCAGGCTCACGCTGCTGACAGCCGCGATCGTCGTGCCGGTCAACACGCTGTTCGGCATCGCGGCCGCGTGGGCGATCGCGCGCTTCGAGTTCCGCGGCAAGAGCCTGCTCGTGACGCTGATCGACCTGCCGCTCGCCATCTCGCCGGTGATCGCCGGTCTCGTGCTGGTGTTCGTGTTCGGCGCCCACGGCTGGTTCGGCGGCTGGCTCATCGAGCGCGGCATCCACGTCATCTTCGCCGTGACCGGCATCGTCCTCGCGACGATCTTCATCTCCTTCCCTTACGTCGCGCGCGAGCTGATCCCCCTCATGCAGCAGCGCGGCAGCGACGACGAGGTAGCGGCGCTGTCGCTCGGCGCGCGGCCGTGGACCACGTCCTGCGCATCACGCTGCCGAAGATCCGCTGGGGACTGCTGTACGGCGTGATCCTGTGCAATGCCCGCGTCATGGGCGAGTTCGGCGCCGTGTCGGTGGTCTCGGGCCACATCCGCGGCGTCACGAACACCATGCCGCTGCAGGTCGAGATCCTCTACAACGAGTACGATTTCGTCGCCGCGTTCGCGGTCGCCTCGCTGCTCGCCATTCTGGCGATCCTGACGCTGATCGCCAAGACGCTGGTGGAGTGGCGCTCAAGGAGCGCCATTCGCTGACCTTCCTGCGGCGCGCCGCGTTGCACGGCGCGCGGCCTGGATGCGGTCGAACACGCCGCCCTCCGCGAAGTGCTGCGCGTGCATCTGCTCCCAGCCGCCGAGGTCCGCGATGGTCACCATTTGCACCGGCGGAAAGCTCGCCGCGTGCCGCGCCAGCACCGCCGCGTCGCGCGGCCGGAAGTGGTGCCGCGCGACGATCTCCTGCGCCTGCGGCGAGTACAGGAATTCTAGGTAGGCGCGCGCCAGTTCCGTGGTGCCGCGGCGCTGTGCGATGCGGTCGACGACCGCCACCGGCGGCTCAGCCAGCATGCTGATCGAAGGAACCACGAGCTCGAATCGCCCGGCGCCGAGCGCGCGCATCGCCAGATGCGCCTCGTTCTTCCAGGTGACCACGACGTCGCCGATGCCGCGCTGCGCGAAGGTCGTGAGCGACCCGCGCGCGCGCATCGAGTACCGGGACGTTTCCATACAGCTTCGCGAGGAACGCTTCCGCGCTGGTCTCCGTCGCCCCCGGCTGGCGCAACGCATAGGCCCAGGCCGCAAGGTGGTTCCAGCGCGCGCCACCCGAGGTCTTCGGGTTCGGCGTGATCACCTCAACGTCCGGCCGGACGAGGTCGCCCCAGTCCCGGATTCTTTTCGGGTTGCCGGCGCGCACCAGGAACACGATCGTCGAGGTGTAGGGCCTGCTCCCGTGCGGCAGGCGGGCCTGCCAGTCCGCCGGCAGCAGCCCGGCACGCTCCACCAGCGCGTCGATGCCCCAGGCGAGCGCGAGCGTCACGACGTCGGCCGGCAGGCCGTCGATCACGGCCCGCGCCTGCTTGCCAGAACCGTTGTGCGACTGGCGGATCGTCACTTCCCCGCCCGTGGTCATTTTCCAGTGCGCCAAGAACGCCTCGTTGTACTCGGCGTACAACTCGCGTGTTGGATCGTACGAGGCGTTGAGCAGTACTTGCTCGGCCGAAACCGTCGCGGCCAGCGACAGGCCGGCGGCGATCAGGCCCAGGAGCGCTGCCCGGCTCCGCACGTTACTTGCCAATGCAGAAGGTCGCGAACACCGCGCCGAGCAGCGCATCGCTCGACACCTCGCCGGTGATCTCGCCGAGCGCCTGGTGGGCCTGGCGCAGCTCCTCGGCGACCAGCTCGAACGATGCCTTCTCGCCGAGCCGGGCTTCAGCGACCTCGAACAGGCTGCGCGCGCGCTCGAGCGCGTCGAGATGCCGGCGGCGCGCCGACCAGGCGCTGCTCTCGGACTGATAGCCCGCGGCCGCCTTCAGCTGCGCGCGCAACTCGGGAAGCCCCACGCCGGTCAGCGCGGAAATCGCGAGCGACGGCCGATCCTCGAGCTCGGGCGGCGGCTGCGCCTGTGGCAGGTCGGACTTGTTCCACACCACGAGCGTGGTCGTGCCCGCGGGCAGATCCGCCTCTTCGCCTTCGGCGAAGCCGTGCGCCGCGTCCACCACGTACAGCACGAGGTCCGCGCGGCTCATCTCCATGCGCGCGCGCCGGAGGCCCTCGACCTCGATCACGTCGTCCGTATCCCGCAGGCCCGCGGTATCCACCACGTGGATCGGCAGGCCGTCCACATGGATGCGCTCGCGCAGGAGGTCGCGCGTCGTGCCCGGGATCTCGGTCACGATCGCCGCGTCGTGGCCGGCGAGCGCATTCAGCAGGCTCGACTTGCCCGCGTTCGGCCGCCCTGCGATCACGACGTGCAGCCCGTCGCGCAGCGCGCGGCCCTGGCGCAGCGTCTCGGCGATCGACGCGAAGCGCTGGCCGATCTCTGTCAGCCGATCCTTCACTTCCTGGGATTCCAGGAACTCCGCATCCTCGTCGGGAAAGTCGATCGCCGCCTCGACGTAGGCGCGCAGCTGCATCACGCGCAGCGCGAGCGCTCCGATTTCACGCGAGAACTCGCCGGACAGCGAGCGCAGCGCCGCGCGCGCGGCCTCGGCCGAGCCCGCGGCGATGAGGTCCGCGATCGCTTCCGCCTGCACCAGGTCGAGCTTGCCGTTGTGAAAGGCGCGCTCGCTGAACTCGCCGGGCCGCGCGAGGCGCGCGCCGAGTTCGATCGCGCGTGCGACCAGCAGGTCCATCACCACCGGGCCGCCATGGCCGTGCAGTTCGAGCACATCCTCGCCCGTGAAGGAGGCGGGCGCCGGGAAGTACAGCGCGATGCCGACGTCGACCGTGAGACCGCCGGTGCCCGCGAACACGGCGACCGTCGCGTGGCGCGCCTCGGGCAGGCCGCCGAGGATCCCGGTCGCGATCCGGCGGGTTTCGGGCCCCGAGACGCGCACCACGCCGATGCCGCCGCGGCCCGGCGGCGTCGCCGGCGCGACGATGGTGTCGCGCGCGGCGTTCACCGCCGCGCGCGGGCCATCACGGCGAGGCCCAGGAGCCCCGGATTCGGGTGGGTGATGAGTGACGACGGGATCGCACCCAACCATGCCGCGTATTGTCCCTTGTCTTCGAACGCGCGTCGAAAGCCGGCGACGTCGAAGCGCGACGACCAGCGCGGCAGGATGCCGCCGGCGAGATACACGCCACCGCGCGCCCCGGCGACGAGCGCGAGGTTGCCGGCGACCCGCCCGAGCCAGCGGGTGAAGAGCGCGTGGGCGCGGACGGCCTCGGGTTCGCCGCGCCAGGCGGCCGCGTCGATTCCGGCAGCGTCCAGGCTCCGTCCGGCGAGGGCGGCGTACAGCCGTTCAAGACCCGGGCCGGACAGCACGGTCTCGGCCGAGACGCGTCCGTGGGTCCGCCGCAGCTGCCGCCAGACCTCGAGCTCCTCGTCATCCACCGGCGCAAGATCGGCGTGTCCGCCATCGCCCTGTATGACGTGCCAGGCATTGGCGTCAGGTGAAGCGATGGCGGTGCCGAGCCCGGTTCCCGGACCCAGCACCAGGGCGGGTTCGCCTGCCACCGCCGCGCCGCCGCCGCAGGGCCGGACGTCGCCCGCGCAAAGCTGGGGAATCGCCTCGGCAATGGCACGGAAGTCATTCACCAGCACGACCTGTCCGACGCCCGCGGCTCGCGCAAGTTCGTCGGATTCCAGCGTCACGTCCGCATTCGTGAGCCGGATCGCGCGCTCCGTGGTCACCGGGCCGGCGACGCCAAAGGCCGCCGCCTCCACTTTCCGGCCATCCAGGAAACGCGCGACCTTCGCCGCGATGTCCGGCGTGGTCGGGCTCGCCTCGATTCCGGTGATCTCGAAGTGCTCGCCCACGCGCCGCGCCAGCGCGAGGCGCGTGCGCGTGCCGCCCACGTCGCCGACCAGGATCATGGCGCCGTTTCGCTCAACCGCCGCGCTGTTTCCTGGCCTCGGCCTCCACCACGCGGTTGATGCGCCACTGCTGGGCGATCGACAGCACCGTGTTGGTGAGCCAGTAGAGCACCAGGCCCGACGGGAACCACATGAACATGAAGGTCATGACCACCGGCATGAAGGCGAACACCTTGGCCTGCACCGGGTCCGGCGGCGCCGGGTTCAGCTTGAACTGCAGGTACATCGCGCCGCCCATCAGGATCGGCAGGATGAAGAACGGGTCGCGGGCCGACAGGTCCTGGATCCAGCCCATGAACGGGGCCTGGCGCATCTCGACGCTCTCGAGCAGCACCCAGTAGAACGCGAGGAAGAACGGAATCTGCACCAGCACCGGCAGGCAGCCCGCGACCGGGTTGATTTTCTCGCGCTTGTAGAGCTCCATCATCGCGCGCGCCTGTTCCTTGCGATTGTCCTTGTGGCGCTCCTGGATCGCCTTCAGCCGCGGCGCGGCGGTCTTCATCTTCGCCATCGAGCGGCCGCTCGTTTCGGCGAGCTTGTAGAACACGAGCTTGATGAGGAATGTGACGATGATGATCGTCCACCCCCAGTTGCCGACGAATTCGTAGATCTTCGACAGCAGCCAGAACAGGGGCTGCGCTAGAATCGTCAGCATGCCGTAGTCGGCGGTCAGCTCGAGGCGCGGGCCGGCGGCCTTCAACTGCTCCTGCAGCTTCGGCCCGACGAACAGCGTCTCCGAGAACTCGAGTCTCCCGCCGGCCGGCACCGTGTGCGCGGGGCCGATCCCGCGCAACAGGTAGTCCAGATCCTCGACGCGCAGCTCGAACTGGTACGCCTGGCCCGCCACCGGAACGGCCGCCGCCACGAAGTGGTGCTGCATCGCCGCGATCCAGCCACCGGTCACGGGGCGCGAGAGCGCGGCGTCGTCCTCGTCCTCGATGTCGAGCTTCTGGTACTTCTCGCCGTCGAAGTACGCCGGCCCCCGGAAGGCGTAGGTCTCCGGGTCCCACATCGAGCGCTGGTTGCCGAGCGAGTGGCGCAGGAGCTGCACGTAGGACGCGAGCTTCACCGGCTCCGCGCCGGCGTTCTCGACCCGGTAGCCGATGCCTGCCTGGTACGAGCCGCGCCTGAACGTGAACGTCTTCGTCACGCTGAGCCCGGCGCCGTCGCTCCAGGCGAGCGGCACCTCGAGAGTGTCGCTGCCCTCCGGGAGCCGGAATTCCGCCGCCCGCACCGTGAAGTTCGCCTTGTGATTCGGCTCGTTGCGCCCCGGCTCTCCGGTCGTCAGGCCCGACTGGAAAAGAAACTGCGTCGCGGGCGCGTCGACGTTGAACAGCCGCACGGGCGTCTTCTTCGGGTCGTCCTTGTGCTGCGGGTATTGCAGGATGTCCGCGCGGATCAGCTCCCCGCCGGCAAGGCTGAGTTCGAGATCCAGCACGTCGGTGACGATGCGGACCTTGCCAGCGCCGTCGATCGCGCCCGCGATCGTGTCGCTCGCCGCCGGCTCGGCGGCCGTGACCGCCGGCGCATCGCCGGTGATCGTCGGCAATTCCGCGGCGAGGCCGTCCTGCGGGCTGCCCGCGGGGCCTGCGGCTGCGCCGACCGGTGCCTCGGCCGCCGGCCTCGCGGCCGGCCCGTAATCCTTCATCCAGGCATCGAAGTTCAGCCAGGCGAGGAACAGCAGCGCCATCCACAGCAGGATGCGCGGGTTCATGGACGGGCTGGCCTCTCCGGCACGGGGTCGAATCCCGCCGCGCCCCAGGGATGGCAGCCCAGGATCCGCGCGAGCGCGAGCCGCCATCCGCGCCACGGCCCGTGCAGTTCGATCGCCTCGAGCGCATACGCCGAACAGGTCGGGTGATAGCGGCACTGCCGCCCCAAGAACGGGCTCAGCGTCCAGCGATACAGGTGGATCGGCAGCGCCGCGAGCCGTTTCATGCGCGCGGGCCGATCGCGCGCCAGTGCCGCGCGAGACTCTCGAACGCGGTCTGATTCGTCGCAGCGGCCGCCGCAGCCCGTGCCGTCACGAGAACGTCCACGGCCGGCAGTTCCTGGCGGTGCAGGCGGAAGGATTCACGGATCAGGCGCCGGATGCGATTGCGGCGAACCGCGTTGCCGGAAGCGCGCAGGCCGACGGCCATGCCGAGGCGCGGCTCGCCCGCCTCATTGTCCACGGACTGCACGACGAACAACGCATCGGCATGACGGTTGCGCCCTCGCCGCGCGCGCTCGAACTCGGCAGCGGTGTGGAGTTTCTGGCCGACCCGCAGCCCGTGACGCCGCGACGTAAACCACTCGTCAGCGGCGTTCGGTCACGGCCAGGCGCTTGCGGCCCTTCGCCCGGCGGCGCTTCAGGACCTGGCGTCCCTTCTTTGTGGCCATGCGAGCGCGAAAACCGTGTGTGCGCTTGCGCTTCAACTTGCTCGGCTGGTAGGTGCGCTTCGTGGCCATGATCACAAACCTTTGAAATCAAAGGGGCAACAGACGCCGGAAAGGGCGGCAAGGTTACGGAGTGGTCGCATCACTGTCAACCGCGACAGGCTGTGGATAACTCTGGCGCGAGCCGCATCGCCGCCGTAGACTCTTCCCCTTTCCGACTTCAACAACAACACGCGGGGAACGGCTCTTGCAGGGCGCGTTGTGGCATCACTGTCTCAAGCATCTCGAGGGCGAGGTCCCCGAGCAGCAGTTCAACACCTGGGTGCGCCCGCTGCAGGCGATCGAGCGTGATGGCGAGCTGCGGCTGCTGGCGCCCAATCGTTTCGTCGTCAGCTGGATCGAGAAAAATCTCTTCGCTCGCATCGAGGAGCTCGTGCGCCACGCGGGTAACGGCGGTAGCCCGCGCGTGCGTCTCGAGGTCGGATCCCGGGAGATGAACACCGTCGCCGACCCGCTGGCCAGAAATCTCAGTACTTCCGGGGCTAAAGGCAATGATCCGCTACTTATAGGCAGCCGATTCAATGCAGATTTCACCTTCGCCAGCTTCGTCGAAGGCAAGAGCAACCAACTCGCCCGGGCGGCCGCGATCCAGGTTGGCGAGAACCCCGGCCACGCCTACAACCCGCTCTTCATCTACGGCGGCGTCGGCCTTGGCAAGACGCACCTGATGCACGCCGTCGCGAATCTCATGCGTGAGCGCAATCCGGCCGCGCGCATCGCCTACGTGCACAGCGAGCGCTTCGTCAGCGACATGGTGCGCGCGCTGCAGCACAACACCATTGCCGAGTTCAAGCAGACCTACCGCACGCTCGATGCCCTGCTGATCGACGACATCCAGTTCTTCGCCGGCAAGAATCAGTCGCAGGAAGAGTTCTTCCACACGTTCAACGCCCTGCTCGAAGGCCAGCAGCAGATCATCCTGTCCTGCGACCGCTACCCGAAGGAGGTCTCCGGTCTCGAGGAGCGGCTGAAGTCCCGCTTCGGCTGGGGCCTGACCGTCGCCATCGAGCCGCCCGAGCTCGAGACCTGCGTCGCCATCCTGATGGCCAAGTCCCAAGCCGCCGGCGGCGAGCTACCCGAGGAAGTCGCTTTCTTCATCGCCAAGCGCATTCGCTCCAACGTGCGTGAGCTCGAGGGGGCCCTGCGCAGGGTGCTCGCAACCGCGAGATTCACGGGCCGTCCAGTTACCCTCGAGTTGGCTCGGGAGGCGCTTAGGGACCTGCTCGCCGCCCAAGAACGCCTGGTGACAATCGAAAACATCCAGAAAACCGTCGCCGAGTATTACAAGATTCGCGTGGCCGACCTGCTTTCCAAGCGCCGCAACCGGTCCATCGCGCGTCCACGCCAGGTCGCCATGGCGCTTGCGCGGGAATTAACCAACCACAGCCTGCCAGAAATCGGCGATGCGTTCGGAGGCCGCGACCACACTACCATCATGCACGCCTGTGAGCGCGTAAAGGACCGCCGTGAAATAGAGCGGCGGGCCAGCGAGGATTACGTCGCTTTACTGCGAATCCTCACCACATGATGTGGATAACGTGTCCCTTCCACGCATATCGATTTTCTTTCATACCCCGCCCACAGGGCCCGCATAGCTATGCCCAGCGGTACCCTTCTACTTGTGCTTTGCGCAACTGTTTCATGGCCATCGCTTTTCCGGTCTTTTCCACGGAAAATGCCTCGCTCTATAACCACTACAATCATCTCTAACAAAAGATTCCTGCAGAATCTAAACACCTATCAACATTTCCTGGTGCTCCGATGAAATTCAGCGCCGACCGTGAAACCCTGCTCGTTGCCCTTCAGGCTGTCAGTGGCGTCATCGAGCGCCGACAGACGATGCCAATCCTTGCCAACCTCTTGCTTGTGATTACTGATGGCCGCCTGGCAATCACCGCCACGGATCTTGAGGTTGAATTAGTTACGAACGTCAACGTGACAGCCACGAAGGAAGGCCGCATCACCATTGCAGGCCGAAAACTGCTGGATATCTGCCGGTCCTTACCGGAAGCCACGACTCTCGTATTCAGCCAGGACGGCGATCGTGTGACGGTGAAGGCTAGTCGAAGCCGCTTTGTGCTGGCGACCCAACCCGCTGGTGATTTCCCGGTCATCGACGAGTTACAGCAGCAACAGAAACTCATGATTTCGCAAGCCGACCTGCGCTGGCTCCTCGACAAGACGCACTTTTCCATGGCCCAGCAGGACGTGCGTTACTACCTCAACGGCATGTTGCTCGAAACGGATGGAAAAATGCTGCGAACGGTCGCGACTGACGGCCATCGTCTTGCATTGTGCGAGGTTGAACTGGCCAGCAAGATTTCCGGGCAGCAGGTTATCGTTCCCCGGAAAGGCGTTCTGGAAATGCAGCGCCTTCTGGGTACGGAAGGCGACGTGCAAATTACAATCGGAAGCAACCACATTCGCGCCCATATTGGCGATGTGCGCTTCACTTCCAAGCTGATCGATGGAAGATTCCCGGAGTATGGCCGGGTCATTCCGGCCGCCCCGCCGCGCACCGTGGTCGCCGATCGCGAGGCACTGCGAGCCGCCCTGCAGCGAACCGCCATTCTGGCGAATGAGAAATATCGCGGAATTCGCCTGGCGCTCAAGAAGAACCAGCTGACACTTCAGGCGCACAACCCTGAGCAGGAAGAGGCCGAAGAGCAGGTCGAAGTGAATTACCGCGGTGATGACCTGGAGGTCGGCTTCAATGTGAGCTATCTCCTGGATGCGATCGCGGCCATTGACGGCAACGAGGTGGAGCTTGGGGTCACGGATGGCAACTCAAGCTGCCTGGTGCGCTCTCCGGGCGCATCGAGTAACCGTTACGTTGTGATGCCGATGCGGCTGTAAGGCCAGAATGCCCCTCGGCAGCATTCACGCCGAGCGCTTCCGTTGCCTGGCCGGTATCGAGTTAGAGCTCGACCCAGCCGTCAATCTCTTCGTTGGTCCGAACGCTTCGGGCAAGACCAGCTTGCTCGAAGCAGCTTTCTTCCTGAGCCGGGGCCGGTCCTTTCGAACGCGCCGGCGTGAGGCTCTGATTGCATACGGCGCCGATTCTTTCCTCTTGACGGGGCGGGTTCTGGCTTCAGTTGGCTCGGTTGCCTTGGGGGTGCGCGGAAGCCGCGGGGCGACGGAGTGGCACATGGCGGGCGCCCCGACCACCGGGAGCGCCGAAATAGCGGAGCAGTTCCCCGCACAAATCATCGACCCGGAGATCCACAAGCTCCTGGAAGAAGGCCCGGGCCGCCGCAGGCGGTTCCTGGACTGGGGCGTGTTCCACGTGGAACGTGGCTTCCTGGCGAACTGGCGGCGTTATCACTTGGCGCTGCGGCAGCGAAACGCGGCGCTCAAGCAGGACGCTGACAATGCCGCCCTCGCCGCCTGGGAGCAGGAGCTGGCGGCGAGCGGCGAAATGCTTGCCGCACAACGTGACGCCTATCTGGCCCAGCTTGCTGCCCCACTCGCTTCGATTGGCACTGCCCTGATGGGGGCCCCGATCAGCGTAGTTCATCACCTAGGCTGGAATGCCGAGCGGCCACTTCTTGAGTCGCTGAGTCGGGACCGCCGGCGCGATCGGCGGTATGGCGCCACCCAACTCGGCCCCCACCGGGCAGACGTGGTAGTTCGCGTGAATGAGCGGGCGGCCAGGGATCATGTGTCTCGCGGCCAGCAGAAGCTGCTGGCCGCCGGCCTGATGCTGGCGCAACTGGAAATCCAGGAGCAGGAAAGGCCGGGGCGGTCTGCGCTACTGCTGGATGATCCGGCGGCCGAGCTGGACAGGGAGAACCTCGCGCGCTTGATGGCACTCGTTCGCAAGTCGTCCGCGCAGCTATGGGTGACGTCGCTGAAGCCGGCGATCCGGGAGCACCTGGACCGCCACCGGATGTTCCACGTGAAACAAGGGGCAATTCTACTCACTTAGCGTCACGTTATCGGCATGTTTGCCGATTTTAATGACTTTTATTGGCATGATAGGCGCATTTGATGCGTGAATCATCCGCCCGCGGCCGTTGCCACAAGACGCAGTGGCAGAAACGCATGGGTGCACCAAGGATTTCGGCCGCGGCGCGCAACGATGCAAACGCGGGCGACGAGGCGGGTTGCGCCATTACACTGGCGCCGCGTTGTCGCTCGCAGGTACCAGCGTCGTCACCGGCTGCGGGAACCCGGAAGCCGGCGGGAGCCGTGGCGGCGCGGATGGTGGGAGCGGGCGTGCCGGTTGAACCACTTCGCGCTGGGCGACGTCGAACGGCCAGCAGTTGAGCCACGATGCGGCGGCATGCGGTCGCGGCGTAGGTAACGCAAAACAAGAAGTGATGATGAAACACGCAAGCATCCGCGGCCTCGGCGCCGCACTCGGCCTGGTGGCGCTGGCGGCACTGGCCGCGGAGCCTGGCAACCGGGGCGGCCTCGTGGAAGTGAAGCCCAAGCGCATGGACGCGGTGTTCCTGCTGCCGGGTGCCGACTTCCGCGGCTACACGAAGATCCTGATGGACCCGGTCGAGGTCGCGTTCGAAAAGAACTAGGCGCGCGACTACAACCGCGAGGCCTTGACCATGTCGCAGCGCCTCGATCAGGAGGATCTCGAGCGCATCTCGCAAGCGGCGCGCTGCTCGGCCGTGCGCTCGACAAGCGCGCCACCCGCAATACCGGCCGCGCACAGATCTCGAACAGCGTCACGAATCTCTCCGACTTCCGCATGTTGTTCAGGCAATGGGCGGATATCAGCGTGAAGGGATTCGAGGAACTGCGCGAGCATTCGCCGGTGCCGGCGGACCTGAAACCTGGCCAGAAGATCGACTGAGGTGGTGAACATAAGCAAGCGTATCCCCCGCGCTGTTGCGGGGTGCTGCAGCGCGGTCGTGCTGGCCGCGGCGAGCGGCAGCGCGCGGGGCGACAGCTCCGGCATGGACTGGCTGGCCGTCGCATACGTCTGGGGAGCGAACATCAGCGCGGACGTCGCCGACCGGAGCGTCGACCTGAGCTTCAGCGACATCGTCGACAAGCTGGACATGGGACTCATGGCGCACGTCGAGGCCCAGGGCGACGAGTTCGGCGCCTTCGTGGATGTCGTGGGTACATGGGCATCAGCGACAGCGCATCCCGGCCGCTGGCAGAGGTGCGCAGCGAGCTGGACATGACGCTGATGGACCTGGCGGTCGTCTGGAGTCCCGCCGCGGAGCGTTTTTTTCGGTCTCGAGGCGTACGGCGGCCTGCGCTATATCACTTCGGATGTGGGGCTGCGGGTTGAGGTGACTCCGCTGCCGCAACCGGTCGTGATCCGGACCGGCATCGACAAGAGCTTCACGGACTTCCTGGTGGGCGGCCGTTACGCGGCGCCGATCAATGATAGCTGGCGACTCGTATTCAGCGGCGACCTGTCGGCGGGTGACACCGAGGGTACCTAGAGCCTCGCGGGCTACGGCGCGTACTGGAACGGGCCGCACCGGTTTTACGCCGGTTACCGACACCTGGAAGCCGAGATCAAGGCAGGCGCTGCCAGGCGTGTGGACATGAACTTTTCGGGGCCGGTCATCGGCTACGGTTTCGCCTTCTGACCGACGCCGCGGGAGATTCGGCAAGCAACTGAAAAACAAGCAAAAAGCTCGATTTCTCTGGTAGAATTTCGGGGTTATGCAGCAAGCCCCCGGGACCCCTTCCAGCGACGCCTACGACGCCACCAAAATCAAGGTGTTGAAGGGGCTCGAGGCGGTCCGCAAGCGCCCGGGCATGTACATCGGCGACACCGATGACGGCACCGGCCTGCACCACATGGTTTTCGAGGTGGTCGACAACTCGATCGACGAGGCGCTCGCCGGTCACTGTGACCGCATCGTCGTGACCATCCACGCGGACGAGTCGGTGACCGTCACGGACAACGGCCGCGGCATCCCGACCGACATCCACAAGGAAGAAAACCGCTCGGCGGCCGAGGTCATCATGACCGTGCTGCACGCCGGCGGTAAGTTCGACGACAACTCGTACAAGGTCTCGGGGGGCTTGCACGGGGTCGGCGTGTCGGTGGTCAACGCCCTGTCCGGCTCGCTGACGCTCTCGATCGCGCGCGACGGGAAGCTGCACCGCCAGCAGTACCGGATGGGCGAGCCCCAGGGACCGCTCACGGTCGTCGGCACGACCACCGAGCGGGGCACGACCATCCGCTTCAAGCCCAGCAACTCGATCTTCACCAACACGACCTTCTCCTACGACTGGCTCGCCAAGCGCCTGCGGGAACTCTCGTTCCTGAACTCGGGCGTGCGCATCGAGCTGATCGACGAGCGCGAGGACAAGCGCGACGTGTTCCAGCACGAAGGCGGCGTCTCGGCTTTCGTGCAGTACCTGAACCGCAGCCGCACGGCGATCCACCCGAACATCTTCTATTTCCAGAGCCAGGACGGACCGGTCTCGGTCGAGGTGGCCGCGCAGTGGAACGACTCCTACCAGGAGTCCATGTACTGCTACACGAACAATATCCCGCAGAAGGACGGTGGCACCCACCTCGCGGGCTTTCGTGCCGCGCTGACCCGCAAGATCAATGAGTTCATCGAGAAGGAAGGCCTCGCTAGGCGCGAGAACGTCGCGCTGACCGGCGACGACGCGCGCGAGGGCATGACGGCGATCCTGTCGATCAAGATGCCGGACCCGAAATTCTCCTCGCAGACCAAGGACAAGCTCGTGTCCTCGGAGGTGAAGGGCGCGGTCGAATCAGCGGTCGCCCAGAAGCTCGGCGAGTTCCTGCTCGAGCGCCCGGCGGACGCGAAGTCCATCTGCGTCAAGATCATCGACGCCGCCCGCGCGCGCGAGGCGGCGCGCAAGGCGCGCGAGATGACGCGCCGCAAGGGCGCGCTCGATTCCTCGGGCCTGCCCGGCAAGCTCGCGGACTGCCAGGAGAAGGATCCCGCGAAGTCGGAACTGTTCCTGGTCGAGGGCGAGTCCGCCGGCGGCTCGGCAAAGCAGGGCCGCGACCGCCGCACCCAGGCCGTGCTGCCGCTGAAGGGCAAGATCCTGAATGTGGAGAAGGCCCGTTTCGACAAGATGCTCTCGTCCCAGGAGGTCGTGACCCTCATCAGCGCGCTCGGCACCGGCATCGGCCGCGACGATTTCGACGTCGCGAACCTACGCTATCACCGCGTCATTGTCATGACCGATGCTGATGTTGACGGCAGCCATATCCGCACGCTGCTGCTGACCTTCTTCTACCGCCAGATGCCCGAACTGATCGAACGCGGGCACGTGTACATCGCCCAGCCGCCGCTCTACAAGATCAAGCGCGGCAAGCAGGAGACGTACGTGAAGGACGAGGCGGAACTCGACCAGCTCCTGCTCACGAGCGCGCTCGACGGCGCGGCGCTGCACGTGAACCCGGGGGCGCCGCCGCTCGCGGGGTCCGCGCTCGAGATGCTTGCCCGCCAGTACATGGAGGTGAAGGCGATCATCGGCCGCTGGTCGCGCCGCTACGACCGCCGCCTGCTCGAGCAGCTGCTCGCCATGCGGCCGGTGGGCGAGCAGCAGTTCGCCGACGCGGCCTGGCTCGAGGGCTGGGTCCGCGAGCTGGAGGCGCGGCTCAATGCCGACGGCAGCCTCGTGCGCCGCTACGAGCTCACCGTGCGCCGCAACGAGGCCGGGGAGCCGGAGCACGTGGACGTCGCGCGCACCGAGCACGGCGTGACGACGGTGAAACACCTGCAGCCGGAGTTCTTCGAGTCCGCGGAGTACGCCCGCATCGCGGAGCTCGGCACGACGCTCACCGACTTCATCGGCCCCGGCGCGTTTGTGACGCGCGCCGGCGAGCGCCAGGAGATCGCGGGCTTCCCCGAGGCCGTCGCCTGGCTGCTCGAGCAGGCGCGCAAGGGGCAGGCGATCCAGCGCTACAAGGGGCTCGGCGAGATGAACCCCGAACAGCTCTGGGAGACGACGATCAACCCCGAAGTGCGCCGCCTGCTGCAGGTGCGCATCGAGGACGCGGTCGCTGCCGACGACATCTTCACGACCCTGATGGGCGACGCGGTCGAGCCGCGGCGGGAATTCATTGAGAAGAACGCCCTCGCGGTCGCGAATCTGGACGTCTAATTCTCGGCTGGCTTCGGTGCCTCGGGGTCGGTCGTGGGCGCTGCCGATTCAGCAGCTGTCTTGTTCCTCGGTAACGGGATCACGTAACTCGGCGGGTACTTCCGGTGCTTGTCTGTTATCGCGTCCGTAATGCCGAAATCGATGAACACGGCGCTGGCGATGATCTTGCCGCCCATTTCGCTGGGGATTGATCCGAAGGCGGTACGTCCGTCCTCGGACTTGCAGTCGTACTTCAGATCGTCGTCGGACTTCCGAATGGACACCGTGCTGGGGGGTACCGACGCCTCCCAAGCGCCGCGCTTGTTGCTGAGCTTGCAGCTACCCTCAACGCCGTCGCTGAACGAGAAGGCGATTGGAGTCATGGCATCTTCGGTCAGCGTGGCGCACCCCACGACCGAGGTTCCCAATAGCGTAATCAGCAACCGTTTCATACGTGCTCCCTTGGCTATGGTTAAAGCCAACAGTTCGATTCTTGTGGATTTCTTGTTTGCCGGTATTTCGATGCCTCACTCAAGTGCTGCGTAGCGAGTGAGAGTATACGCGTGTTGCCCGCGGCTTCTTGGGTCCGGGCTTTGGCCCAATCAGCAGGATCGCGGAGCCCGGTTCCACTACTTACGCGCCGCACTCAATACTTTGACAACCGGGTCCAGAGTCTCGGTCCCATAGTCGCCCGTCGCGGCCGTATTCGACGCGTGGATCTTCTTCACGACGTCCATTCCCCCAACCACCCAGCCGAACACGGCGAAGCCCTGCCCGTCGGGGTTGCGTGCCCCGCCGAAATTGAGCGACGGCTGATCGCCGATCATGATGAAGAACGATGACGTGGCCGTGTCGGGGCCATCGCGCGCCATCGAGACAGCCCCATCCGTGTGCCGCAAGCCGGTCACGCTGGTCCGCTCGAGTGGAATCGGCGGGAATTCCTCGCGGCTGCGCGCCGCGTCGCTCTGGAACTGGATGACCTGGATCTCGACGTACTTCAGGAAGTTCGCCGCCGTCACGGGCGCGCGGACGACATCGACTTCCACGGTGATCGCGCCGAGCTCGGTCTCGAACACGACCCGCACGGGCGCGGGCGCGACGGCCTGGATCAGGAAGAGCGCGGCGAGCGCGGGACCATTCATGGCTGCTCCTCGAGAACGAATTGAGGCGTTAGGCGTCGGGCGACCGCAAGCCCCGCATGGTCCCTTCGATCCAGTCCTGCACCTCGGCATTCAGCTCGCGCGGGTCGCGGCCGGCCGCCTCGATTGCCGGTCCGATCACGACTCGCACGACGCCGGGTTTCTTCACCAGCCCACGTCGCGGCCAGTAATGACCCGCATCGTGCGCTACCGGTACGAGCTTGCACCCTGCCTGCGAGGCGAGCAGCGTCCCCGACATCCCGTACTTGCGCGTCTCGCCGGGGGCCATGCGCGTGCCCTCCGGGAAGATGAGCACCCAGATGCCGGCCGCGAGGCGTTCGCGGCCGAGGTCCAGCACCTGGTTCACCGCGCGGTGACCCGCGCCGCGGTCGATGGCGATGCACTTGAGGAGCCAGGACGCCCAGCCGACCAGCGGGATCCACAGGATCTCGCGCTTGAGCACCCAGGCCTGCGGCGGGAACACGATCATCTGCGCCATCGTTTCCCAGGTGGACGTGTGCTTCCACATGGTGACGTGGGCGCCTTCCCGCGGGATGTGCTCGCGGCCTTCCAGCGCCCAGCCGAGTCCGCACAGGACTTTCAGGAGCCAGAGATTGGTGTGCGCCCAGGCGCGCGCGAAACCGTAGAGCCGCTGGAACGGCAGCCAGCCGAACAGGCAGATCACCAGCCCGAAGGCCAGCGAGTCGAGGAACAGGAGCGTCGTGTAGACGAGCGACAGCACCCGCTGCACGGCCGGGAGTTTGCGCCAGGCGGGGGTGGACTCAGGCACCTGGCAGGCGTGACAGGTTCGCGATGTGCAGGAACAGGCGCGAGAGCGCCGCGAGCAACGCGAGCCGGTTCGCGCGCACGCGCTGGTTGTCGGTCATCACCATGACCTGGTCGAAGAAAGCGTCCACTGCGGGCCGAAGCGATGCGAGGCGTGTGAGCGCATCGGAGTAGCGCTGGGCGGTCACCAGCCGCTCGACGTCGAGGCGGAGCGCCTCGACCTCGGTCGCGAGCTGACGCTCCGCGCTATCGGTGAGCAGGCCGGGATCGACGCGCGGGCTCGGCTGCTCGCCCGCTTTCTTCAGGATGTTCGCGATGCGCTTGTTCGCGGCGGTGAGGCTCCCGGCATCCGGCAGCGCGAGGAAGCCCGCGAGCGCGCGCAGGCGATGATCGAAGTCGAGCGGCGACGCCGGCCGGGTGTCGAGCACCGCGTCGAACATCTCGGTGGTGACGCCGCCGCCCGCCTCGAGGTACCAGGCGCGCAGGCGTTCCATCATGTAGCCGTAGATCTCCTCAACGAGGCCGTCCGCGGGCCGCTTGCCGCCCAGGCGGACCACGTCGGCCGTGACCGGCTCGAGGGCGGTGCGGATGAGTTCGCGAAGATCGAGGCCGATGCCGGTCTCGATCAGGATGCGCAACACGCCGATCGCCGCGCGCCTGAGGCCGTACGGATCCTTGGTGCCGGTCGGCTTCTGGCCGATCGCGAAGATGCCGACCAGCGTGTCGAGCTTGTCGGCGACCGCGAGCGCGAGGCCGGCGCCCGAGGCCGGCAGGGCATCGCCCGCGAACCGGGGCAGGTACTGCTCCGCGAGGGCGGTCGCGACCTGCTCCGGCTCGCCGTCGTGGCGGGCGTAATAGCGCCCCATCACGCCCTGCAGCTCCGGGAACTCACCCACCATCGCGGTCAGTAAGTCGCACTTCGCGAGCTCGGCGGCGCGCTGCGCGGCCGCGGCGTCAAAGCCGGCGACCCGTGCGACCTGCCCGGCAAGCGCCGCGACGCGCGCACTCTTGTCGCCCAAGGAGCCGAGCTGGGCCTGGAAGGTCACCGCGGCCAGCGCCTCGCGGCCCGCGGCGAGCGGAGTCTTGCGGTCGGCGGCGTAGAAGAACGCCGCGTCGGCGAGCCGCGGCCGCACCACGCGCTCGTTGCCGGCGCGCACCTGGGCCGGGTCCTTGCTCGCGAGGTTGGCGACCGCGACGAAGCGCGGCATCAGCGCCCCGTCGGGGCCCCGCACCGGGAAATAGCGCTGGTGATCCTGCAGGGTCGCGATCAGGACTTCCGGCGGCAATTCGAGGAAACGCGGCTCGAAACCGCCCGCGAGCGGCACGGGCCACTCGGTCAGCGCCGTCACTTCGTCGAGCACGGCGGGGTCAATGAGCGCCGTGCCGCCCGCCTTCTCGGCCGCGTCGGCGACGGCCGCGCGGATGTGCGCGCGCCGTGCCGCGAAGTCGGCGCGCACGTAGCCCTTTTCCAGCGCCGCGAGGTAACCGCCCGGGGAGCGCAGCGCGATGGGTTTGCGGGCGTGGAATCGGTGGCCACGCGTCGTCCGCCCTGCGGCGATGCCGAGGATCTCGCAGGGCACCACCTTTTCGCCGTGCAGCAACACGATCCAGTGCACGGGCCGCACGAACTCGGCTTCCCCGCCGCCCCAACGCATGCGCCGGGCGACCGGCAGCGCATCGAGCGCGCCCTGGACGATGCCCGGCAGCAGCTTCGCCGCCGCCTCGCCGGCGCGCGTGGTCCGGCAGAACAGGAATTCGCCCTTGTTGTCCTTGATGCGGGTCAGCGCTGCGACCTCGACGCCGCAGGAGTTGGCGAAGGCGGTTGCGGCTCGGGTCGGCTTGCCCGCGCCGTCGAAGGCCGCAGAAACCGGCGGGCCGCGACGCTCGACGCGCTGCTCCGGCTGCCGGTCGAGGAGTTTCCTGACGCCGACCGCGAGGCGGCGCGGCGTGTACCAGGCCTCGCTCGCGCCGTGCGAGAGGCCCGCCGCGTCGAGGCCGGCGACGATGCCGGTACGAAAGGCTTCGCCGAGGGCGGCGAGGCTCTTCGGCGGCATTTCCTCGGCACCGATCTCGACCAGGAAGTCGTGCCTGTTCATTGGCGCAGCAGGGGGAAACCCTGCGCCTCGCGGCTCGCGTACCAGGCGCCGGCCACGGCGCGCGCCAGGGCGCGCACGCGCAGGAGGTAGCGCTGCCGCTCGGTGACGCTGATCGCCTTGCGCGCGTCGAGCAGGTTGAAGACGTGCGAGGCCTTCAGGGTCTGCTCGTACGCCGGCAGCGGAAGCGCCGCCTCGACCAGCGCCGTGCAGTTCTTCTCGCGCTGCTCGAACTCGGCGAACAGCGAGGCCGTGTCGGCGCGCTCGAAGTTGAACGCGGACTGTTCCACCTCGTTCTGGCGGTAGATGTCGCCGTAGGTGACGCGGCCCTGCGGGCCGTCGGCCCAGAGCAGGTCGTAGACGCTCTCGACGCCCTGCAGGTACATCGCGAGGCGCTCGAGGCCGTAGGTGATCTCGCCCATGACCGGCTTGCAGTCGAGTCCGCCCGCCTGCTGGAAATAGGTGAACTGCGTGACTTCCATGCCGTTCAGCCAGATCTCCCAGCCGAGGCCCCAGGCGCCGAGCGTCGGCGATTCCCAGTTGTCCTCGACGAGCCGCAGGTCGTGCACCAGCGGGTCGATGCCGAGCGCCGCGAGCGAGCCGAAGTAGCGCTCGATGAAATCCTCGGGCGAGGGCTTCATCACGACCTGGAACTGGTAGTAGTGCTGCAGGCGGAACGGGTTGTCGCCGTATCGGCCGTCTGTAGGCCTCCGGCTGGGCTGCACGTACGCGGCATTCCAGGGCTCGGGACCGAGCGCGCGCAGGAAAGTAGCGGTGTGGAATGTGCCGGCGCCTACTTCCATGTCGTAAGGCTGCAGCAGCACGCAGCCCTGCTCCGCCCAGTAGCGTTGCAGGGTCAGGATCAGCTCCTGGAAGGTCTGCGGCGGTGTTTTTTCAGCGCTTTTCGCCATGCGCAAGTATAGCGAGGAGCGGCTTCAGTTCCGCTTCCGAGAGATCGCGCCAGCGCCCCGCTGGCAGGTCGCCGAGCCGGATGTGCATGATGCGCACGCGCACCAGGCGTTTCACGCGCCAGCCGAGCGCCGAGCACATGCGGCGGATCTGGCGGTTCCGCCCCTGGGTGAGCACGATCCGGAACCGATTCGCGGCCACGCGCGTGACCTTCGCGGGCCTGGTCTTCTCGCCGCCGATGCGCACGCCCTTCCCCATCATCGCGAGGAAACTGTCGGTCACATCCGGCTCGACCGTCACGAGGTATTCCTTCTCGTGCCCGTGCTCCTCGCGCAGCACTTCGTTGACGATGTCGCCGTCGTTGGTGAGGAGGATGAGGCCCTCCGAGTCCTTGTCGAGGCGGCCGATGGGGAAGATCCGCTCGCGGTGGCCGACGAAGTTGACGACGTTGCCGGCGACGCCGCGCTCGGTCGTCGAGGTGATGCCGCGCGGCTTGTGGAGCGCGATGTAGACGCCCTTCCCGCGCGCCGGCAGCGGCCTGCCGTCGACGCGCACCGCGTCGCCGGGCTTGACCTGGGTGCCGAGCGCGCCGGGCACGCCGTTGACGGTGACCCGGCCGGCCGCGATCCAGGCGTCCGCCTCGCGGCGGGAACAAACCCCGCTCTCGCTGATGTGCTTGTTGAGCCGCACCGGGCGGCGATTGTGCCGAGCGTCCGCGAGAAAGTCGTCGCACCAGCTTGGTGCGCGGTCTATGATGTGCGCACTGTGGTAGTGCACGCACCCGCAAAAATGCGCCTAACCCATTGATTACTAATTGGCATAATCCTTGCACCACAGTGGGGATCGCGATCAAACACGCACGAACAGGGAGACGCTCATGACCCCGGCCGATGTCGTCAAGTTCATCAAGGACAAGGAGATCAAGTACTGCGACCTGCGGTTCACGGACACGCGCGGCAAGGAGCAGCACATCAGCATCCCGACCCGCATGGTGGACGAGGATTTCTTCGCCGACGGCAAGATGTTCGACGGCTCCTCGATCGCCGGCTGGAAGGGCATCAACGAGTCCGACATGATCCTCATGCCGGATCCCTCGACGGCGATGATCGACCCGTTCTTCGAGGAGACCACCCTCCTCCTGCGCTGCGACGTCGTCGAGCCGACGACCATGCAGGGCTACAACCGCGACCCCCGCTCGCTCGCGAAGCGCGCCGAGGCTTACCTCAAGTCCACCGGCATTGCCGACGGCTGCCTGTTCGGGCCGGAGAACGAGTTCTTCATCTTCGACAGCGTGCGCTGGACCAACGAGCTGCAGGGCTGCAGCTACCTGATCGACTCGGTGCAGGGCGCGTGGAATACCGGCACGACCTACGACGGCGGCAACATGGGCCACCGGCCGGGCGTGAAGGGCGGCTACTTCCCGGTGCCGCCGGTCGACCGTTTCCAGGACCTGCGCACCGCGATGTGTCAGGCCTGCGAGGAGCTCGGCCTCAAGGTCGAGGTGCACCACCACGAGGTAGGCACCGCCGGCCAGGGCGAGATCAACGTCGGCCCGAACACGCTGACGAAAAAGGGCGACGAGGTGCAGATCCTCAAGTACGCTCTCTGGAACGTCGCGCACGGCTACGGCAAGACGCTCACCTTCATGCCGAAGCCGCTGGTGGGCGACAACGGTAGCGGCATGCACGTGCACCAGTCGCTGCAGAAGGACGGCAGGAACCTGTTCGCCGGCGAGCGCTACGCGGGCCTGTCCGACATCGCGCTGTACTACATCGGCGGCATCATCAAGCACGCGAAGGCGATCAACGCTTTCACGAACCCGGGCACCAACAGCTACAAGCGGCTGGTGCCGGGCTTCGAGGCGCCGGTCATGCTCGCCTACAGCGCGCGCAATCGCTCCGCGTCGATCCGCATCCCGTGGGTCGCGAATCCCAAGGGCCGGCGCATTGAGGTGCGCTTCCCGGACTCGAGCGCGAACCCTTACTTCGCCTTCGCGTCGATGATGATGGCGGGGCTCGACGGCATCCAGAACAAGATCCACCCGGGCGAGGCCTCGGACAAGGACCTGTACGACCTACCGCCGGAGGAAGCGAAGAACATCCCGGAGGTCTGCCACTCGCTCGACATGGCGCTCGATCAGCTCGACCGCGACCGCGAGTTCCTGAAGCGCGGCGGCGTGTTCAGCGACGACCTCATCGACGCGTACATCGCGCTGAAGCAGGGCGAAGTGACGCGTTTTCGCATGTCGACGCACCCGGTGGAGCTCGACATGTATTACAGCCTCTGAGACGCAGGTCACACTTTGTCAGCCCGGCGGGGCAGGGGCTATGCTTGCCGGCATGCGCAGCCTCCTGATTCTCGCCGGGCTGGCGGTGGCCTTCGCGGCCTCGGCCTAGGAGATCTACCGCTGGGTGGACAAGGACGGCGTGGTCCACTTCTCGGACCAGCCGGGGTCGGGCGATGCGGTCCTGATCACGGTCATCGAGCCGAACGCGTACGAGCCGGAAAACCCGTCAGCCGCGGACGCATCGGGCTCGCGGGACACCGAGCCGCCGGAAACGGACGACGCGCGATATCAGGCGCTATCGATCGTCTCGCCGACACCGGATCAGGTGTTCTTCGGCGCGGATGCACTCGTGACGGCGACCGCCGAAGTCGACGGGACGCTGAACCCGGACCACTCCGTGGTGTTTTTCCTGAACGGCAATCGCCAGGTGGCGTCGGAACTCAGCGCAGAGTTCTCGAACCTCGCGCGCGGCAGCTACACCCTGCGCGCGAGCATCCTCGACCGGGCGGGCAGGCCCGTGATCTCGAGCGAGCAGATCACGTTTCACGTGCGCCAGCCATCGATCAACTCGCCGCAGAGCCCGCAGGCGCCAAAGCCGCCGCCGCGCCCGCGGCCGTCGCCCGCAACGCCCCGGTAGGTCCGCCGCGAGCCGTTGCCGGGCGCGAGGCGCGCCATGGCGACTGACACAGAGGCCCGTGCGGCGCCCGATCCCGCCTCGATTCCCGACCTGCTCGCGACGGCGATCCTCGTCATCGACGAGCGCTCGGCGGTTGCCTGGCTCAACCAGGCCGCGGCGGCGCTGCTCGCGACCAGCCCCGCCGCTGCGCGCGGGCGGCCGCTGGCGGCGCTGATCGCCGACGCCGCGGAACTCGAGGCGCTGCTCGCGCGCAGTCGCGCAAGCCACGAGCCGCTGGCGCTGCGCGAGGTCCCGTTCGCGGCTGCGGCGCGCGCCGACGCGCGCTACCGGGTGGACGTCACGCTGACGCCGCTCGGCGCGGCGCTGCAGGGCAGCGTGCTGGTCGAGATCGCCGACACGACCCAGCCCTCGCGCATGAACCGTGACTCGGCGCTGCTCGTGCAGCAGGGCGGCAGCCGCGTGATGGCGCGCCAGCTCGCACACGAGATCAAGAACCCGCTCGGGGGCCTGCGCGGCGCGGCGCAGCTGCTCGAGCGCGAGCTGCCGACCGAGGAGCTCAAGCAATATACGCGCGTGATCATCGGCGAGGCGGATCGCCTGTGCGCGCTGGTGGACGGGCTGCTCGGGCCCGCGCGGCCAGTGCGGCGGGAGAGCGCGAACGTGCACGAGCTCATCGACCGCGTGTACCGGCTGGCACGCGCCGAGGCGCCGGCGGGGGTCGCGATCGAGCGCGACTACGATCCGGGTCTTCCGCTGCTGGTGCTCGACCGTGACCTGCTCGTCCAGGCGATGCTGAATCTCGCGCGCAACGCCGTGCAGGCGCTGGGCGCGACCGGGCGATTGACGCTGCGCAGCCGCGCGCTCACCAACGCGACCATCGGCACCGAGCGGCACCGCGTGGTCGCCTCGCTGCAGTTCGAGGACAACGGGCCGGGCGTGCCGCCCGAGCTCGGCGAGACGATCTTCTATCCGCTGGTGACCGCGCGCGCGGGCGGCACCGGGCTCGGCCTCGCCGTCGCCCAGGACATCGCGACGCGCCACGGCGGCATCATCGAGTTCGATAGCCGCCCGGGTCGCACCGTGTTTTCGCTGCTGTTGCCGATGGAGAACGGTCATGACCAGGCCGCTTGAGGTGTGGGTCGTGGACGACGACGCGTCGATTCGCTGGGTGCTCGAGCGCGCGCTGCGCCAGGGCGGCATGGAGCCGCGCAGCTTCGACCACGCGGACGCCGCGCTCGCGGCGCTGCGCGGACACCGCCCCGACGTGCTGCTGACCGACGTGCGCATGCCCGGGACGGAGGGGCTGCGCCTGCTCGAGATCGTGCGGCGCGAGCACGCGGACCTGCCGGTGATCGTCATGACCGCGCACGCGGACCTCGACCACGCGGTGGCCGCCTACCGCGGCGGCGCCTTCGAGTACCTGCCGAAGCCCTTCGACATCGACGAGGCCGTGGCGCTCGTTCGCCGTGCCTCCGCGCCCGGTGCCGCGGGCGAGGCCGGCGGCACGGCCGCGCCGATTCCCGGGATCCTCGGCCATGCGCCGGCGATGCAGGAGGTGTTCCGGGCAATAGGCAGGCTGTCGCGGTCGGCACTCTCGGTGCTCGTGACCGGCGAGTCCGGCACCGGCAAGGAACTGGTCGCGCGGGCGCTGCACCGCCACAGCCCGCGCGCCAACGGGCCGTTCATCGCGCTCAACACTTCGGCGATCGCCTCGGAGCTGCTCGAGTCGGAGCTGTTCGGCCACGAGAAGGGCGCGTTCACCGGCGCCGACACGCTGCGTCGCGGGCGTTTCGAACAGGCCGATGGGGGCACGCTGTTCCTCGACGAGATCGGCGACATGAGCCTCGCGCTGCAGGTGCGGCTGCTGCGCGTGCTCGCCGAGGGCGAGTTCTACCGCGTGGGGGGCAGCACGCCGATCCGCGTCGACGTGCGCGTAATCGCCGCGACCCACCAGGACCTCGACGCGCTGGTGAAGGCGGGCCGGTTTCGCGAGGACCTGCTGCACCGGCTGAACGTGATCCGGATCCGTGTCCCGGCGCTGCGCGAGCGGCCGGGCGACATCCCGGAGCTGCTCGGGCACTACCTCGCGCTCGCCGCGCGCGAGCTCGGCGTCGAGCCGAAGACGCTCGCGCCGGAGGCGCAGAGCCGGCTGGTCGCGTTCGCCTGGCCCGGCAACGTGCGCCAGCTGGTGAACGCGGCGCGCCGGCTCACGGTGACCGCGCCCGGCCGCGAGATCGCCGTCGAGGACATTCCGCCGGACCTTGGGGGCGAGGGCGCGCCGGCGGCGGCGGACGACTGGTGCCGCGAGCTCGAATCCTGGGCGTGGCACCACCTCGCGGGCGGCGGGGCGCCGCTGCTCGAGGTCGCGACCGCGCGTTTCGAGCGCACGCTCGCGCGCGCGGCACTCGAGCGCGTTCACGGGCGGCGGCAGGAAGCGGCAAAGCTCATCGGCTGGGGCCGGAACACGCTGACCCGCAAGCTGCGCGAGCTCGGGCTCGAATAAGATGGCGGCGTGAACCTGGAATCGATTCGCGAGCTCGGCCAGGCCGTGTATTACGGCAACACGCTGGCGGCCTGGACCAAGGCCGTGCTGACCTTCGCGCTGTGGTTCACGGTGCTGCCGATCCTGCGCGCATTCATCGCGCGGCAGCTGCGCAGGAGCGCGGCCGCGCAACCGCTCGCCTTGCTGCCGCTTGCGCGCACGCTGGTCGACTCCACGACGCGGATCTTCATGGTCGCGGTCGCGACCTGCCTGGCGTTGCGCTGGCTCGGGACGCCGCCGCGGGTCGAGCGGTTCATGGACACGGCGATCCTCGTGGTCGTGTGGTGGCAGATCGGGCAGTGGTTGTCGGCCACCGTGCGGCACGCGGTCGACGTGCGTCGCAGCAAGGATTCGGCAGGCGCGGAGGCGGCCGCGGGCCTCAACATCCTGCGCTTCGTCGGCGTGGTACTCGCGTGGGCCGTTGCCTTTCTGATGCTGCTGACGAACCTCGGCATCAAGATCGGGCCGCTGATCGCAGGCCTCGGCATCGGCGGCATCGCCATCGCGCTCGCGGTGCAGAATGTGCTCGGCGACCTGTTCGCCTCGCTGTCGATCGCGCTCGACAAGCCGTTCCGGGTCGGCGACGCACTCGCGGTCGGTGACGATAAGGGCACGGTCGAGTACATCGGCATCAAGAGCACGCGGCTGCGCTCGACGTCCGGCGAGCTGATCGTGATCGCGAACGGCGACCTGCTGAAGAGCCGGGTGCGCAACTACGCGCGGCTCGTGGAGCGGCGCGCGGAGCTGAAACTGCGGGTGGCGTACGAGACGCCGCGCCCGTTGATCAGCGAGGTGCCGAAGATCATCGCGGCGGCGGTCTCGGCCGAGACGGGCGCGCGCTTCGAGCGCGCCCACTTCGTCCGCTACGGCGACTACGCGCTCGAGTTCGAGGCGACCTATGTGGTGGAGACGGGCGAGTACGTCGCATTCCTGGACGCGCAGCAGGCCATCAACCTGAGGCTGCTCGAGGAGTTCGCGCGCCGCGGCGTCATGCTCGCCTACCCGACGACGCGCTCGCTGACCATCACGCCGCAGCCTGGCGGCGCCTAGCCGCAGTCCTCGCCGGCGCGGCCGACGAGCGTTCCGGTCAACTCGGCGACCGAGGCCATGCCGGCATTGCGCAGATAGGCGGCGATGCCTGCATTCACCTTCGGGCACAGCAGCGGATCGTAGAACAGCGCCGTGCCGAGCCCGACGGCGGTCGCGCCCGCGACCAGGAACTCGATCGCGTCGGTCGCGCTCGCGATGCCGCCCTGGCCGATGATCGGCACCCGCTTCGGGCCTGCGACCTCGTAGACCTGGCGCACCTTCAGGAGCGCGATCGGCTTGATGGCGGGGCCGGACACGCCGCCCTGCACGTTGCCGAGCACCGCGCGCCGCGTCGCCGCGTCGATCACCATGCCCGAGATCGTGTTGATGACTGCGAGCCCGTCGCTGCCGGCCTCGATGCACAGCCGCGCGTTCTCGCGGATGTCGGTCTGGTTCGGCGAGAGCTTGGTGATCAGCGGCTTGTTCGTCGCCTTCCTGCAAGCCGCGACCACGCGCGCGCTCATCTCGGGGTAATTGCCGAACTGCACGCCGCCTTCCTTGACGTTCGGGCAGGAGATGTTGATCTCCATCGCGTCGATGTGCGAGTCGTCGAAACGGCGCGTGACCTCGGCGTATTCCTCGATGGTCGAGCCGCAGACGTTGGCGATGAACCGGGTCTCGCTGAAGTCGAGCGTCGGCAGGATCCTGGTCACGACCGCGTCGACGCCGGGGTTCTGCAGCCCGATCGCGTTGATCATCCCGTAGGGCGTCTCGGTCACGCGATGCGGCGGGTTGCCGAGACGGGGCTTGCCGGTGGTGCCCTTCAGCACGATCGCGCCGGCGTCGCGGTTCGAGAAACCGGCGACGCGCGTGTACTCCTCGCCGAATCCGACGCAGCCGGAGAGCAGCACGATCGGCGAGGCGAACTTCAGCCCGCAGAAGTCGAGCGCGAGCGACGGAGCGGGCCCGGGGTTCACGGCGGGTATTCTAAGAGGGGACAGTCCCCTTTTCCTCAGGGGCGGAAAAGGGGACAGTCCCCGGCATGTTCCACGTCGTGCTCTTCGAGCCGGAAATACCGCCGAACGCCGGCAACGTCATCCGCCTGTGCGCCAACACGGGCGCGACGCTGCACCTCGTCCGGCCGCTCGGGTTCACCCTCGACGACGCGCGGGTGAAGCGTGCGGGCCTCGACTACCACGAGCTGGCGCGGGTGCATGAGCACGCGTCGCTGGAGGCCTGCCTCGCCGGGCTCGGTGACGCGCGGGTGCTCGCGGTCGAAACCGGCGGCGGCCGGCGCCACGACGAAATCCGCTACGCCGCGGGCGACGCGTTCCTGTTCGGGCGCGAGACCTCCGGCCTGCCCGCCGGGTGGCTGGCCGCATGGCCGGCAGATCGGCGCATCCACCTGCCGATGGTGCCGGGCAATCGCAGCCTCAACCTCTCCAACGCGGTCGCGGTCGTCGTGTTCGAAGCCTGGCGGCAGCTTGGATTCCCCGGAGGCTGATCAGGCACACTATGGGCGACATGCGAAACGACCACGCCTTCACGGCGCGCAACCTCAAAGGCCCGAAAGTCGAGCCGGTGTTCGCCGGTGCGCAGAGCTTCCTGCGCTGCCGCTACACCAAGGACCTCGCCGGCGTCGACGTCGCGGTGACGGGGGTCCCGCTTGACACCGCGACCACCAACCGGCCCGGGGCGCGATTCGGGCCGCGCGCGATCCGCGCCGCCTCCGCGCAGATCGCCTGGACGCGGCCCTACGGCTGTCCGTTCGACCCGCTCGAGAAGCTGGCGGTCGCGGACTACGGCGACTGCGCCTGGGACCACGGCCGGCCGGAGGGCATCCCGGCGGCGATCGAAACCCATGCGGACACGATCCTCGCGACGGGCGCAGCGATGCTGACGCTCGGCGGCGATCACTTCATCACCTATCCGCTGCTCAAGGCGCACGTGAGAAAGCACGGGCCGCTGTCGCTGATCCATTTCGATGCCCACTCGGATACCTGGAACGACGCCGAGGGCACAGGCCGCGTGGATCACGGGACGATGTTCTATCACGCGGCGAAGGATGGCCTCGTCGACCCGAAGGCCTCGGTGCAGATCGGCCTGCGGACCCACAACGACGACCTGATGGGCTTCAACGTGTTCGATGCGCCCCGGGTGCACGAACACGGCGCGCAGGCGGTCGTGTCCGAAGTGCATCGCATCGTCGGCAAGCGGAAGGCCTACCTGACCTTCGACATCGATTGTGTCGACCCCGCGTTCGCGCCCGGCACCGGGACGCCGGTCGCCGGCGGACTGACTTCGGCGCAGGCACTCGCGATCGTGAAGGGACTAGTCGGGATCGATTTCGTCGGTATGGACGTGGTTGAGGTGGCGCCGGCGTATGACGTGGGCGAGATCACGGCGCTCGCGGCGGCGCACATCGCCCACGAGTGGCTTGCGTTGTTTGCAGTACGGCCTTGATGACCGCAAGTTACGATCGGATCGGCGTCGATTACGCCCGGTTTCGCAAACCCGATCCACGATCGCAGCCGCGATACATGCGGCTCTTGGGCAAGGGGAGACGGTTCTGAATGTCGGCGCCGGAGCCGGCTCCTACGAGCCAGTTGACAGGCGGGTGACCGCCGTGGAGCCATCCCTCGCGATGATCCGGCAACGCTGCCCTTCGGCGGCGAGTGTAGTTCAGGCGTCGGCTGAATACCTCCCATTCAGTGACGATGCCTTCGACGTATCCATGGCGAGCCTGACGATACATCACTGGCCTGACAGGGAACGGGGTCTGCGTGAAATGCGTCGCGTTACCCGGGGCCGAATTGTCCTGCTGACGTTCGATCCCGCCAGCCGGCCATGGCTGACCGACTATCTTCCCGAACTGGTGACACTGGACGAGAAGCAGATGCCCGTGATGTCCGAGTACGAGCAGTGGCTAGGAGCAGTGCATATCACGCGAGTTCTGGTGCCGCATGACTGTGCCGATGGCTTCCTGCATGCCTATTGGCGCCGGCCCGAGCTGTATCTCGATGGGCGCAGACGTTGCGGCATTTCGTCTTTCTGGGCGGTCGGCAATGCCGAAGCGGGATTGCGCAGGCTGAAGATGGATCTCGAAACGGGCGAATGGGAGCGCCGCTACGCCGAGTTGCTGACACAAGATGCATACGATGCGGGCTATCGGCTCGTGGTTGCGCACTGATCGACGCCGTGCCTGTAAATCGAATCAGCCTTCGGCGGCGCAGCTCGTCATGGCTGCGTGCGGGCAGGTCCGGACCAAAGCGTTTCCGCGGAAACGTTTTCTCCCTTCGCTGCATCAGCATTTTTACGGCGAGCCCGAGGTCGAGGGCTTCGCCGGTCCAGCGGGTGACGGCAGTGGTCGGCGTGATGCGGTTGTTGGCGGCGTGCTGGGCTGCGACTAGCGTTGCACAGTCGCCCACGGGCAGTGGATTGTCCATGGCCCGGCCGTCGGGATTGACGAAGCGGAATGCCCCGTCGTCGAGGGTTAGGATCTCGATCTTTCCTTCGTGTACCAGCCGATGGTGGAAGCGGCAGGGCGTCACGAGGTTGGAGAGATTCGTCTCGCCGCCATCGGCCCAGTGCTTGACGTGGTGGCCATCGACGTAGCGCTTGAAGGTACAGCCCGGGAAGCGGCAGCCCTTGTCTCGATTGCTCAGGGCCCGGCGGATGCCAGGTGGGATCGTGCGAGTCCGCATGGGGAGGGTAAATCGGCGGGCGTGCTCCTAGCATGTGGGATGGCCAGGACACGCGGTCGCCCGCCGCACGATGATCGCCTGATCCCGGCGGAGTGGCGCGACAGGAGAACGACATGACCGTGGAACTGAAGCTCGGCCCGATCGGCCAGGTCTCGCGCAGCGTGCGCGACATCGCCGAGTCCGAGCGCTGGTACCGCGACACGCTCGGGCTGCCGCACCTCTATACCTTCGGCAAGCTTGCGTTCTTCGACTGCGACGGCACGCGCCTGTACCTGAGCCAGGAGAACGCGGCGCCAGGGCCGGAATCGGTCCTCTACCTGAAGGTCACGGACATCGTTTCCACATGCAGGGCGCTGAAGGACCGCGGCGTCGAGTTCACCAACGCCCCGCACATGATCTTCCGCCATGCGGACGGCACGGAAGAATGGATGGCGTTTTTCAAGGATCCGGAGGGCTGAGCGCTTGCCCTTATGGAACAGGTCCGGCCGGTCAGTTCTCCGGCGTGACGGCGCGCGAAAGCATGGCCTTCACGACCTGCTCGAGCGGCACGCCGCCGTGCAGTACGTCGTAGACGAAGTTGCAGATCGGCATGTCGACGCCGTGCCGCGCCGCGACCTGGTGCACCGCCTTGGCGGCGTAATAGCCCTCGACGACCTGGCCGATCTCCGCGATCGCCTGGTCGACCGGCTTGCCCGCGGCGAGGGCGCGCCCGAAGCGACGGTTGCGCGACTGGTCGTCGGTGCAGGTGAGCACGAGGTCGCCGAGGCCGGCGAGACCCATCAGCGTCTCGCGCTTCGCGCCGAGGGCGACGCCGAGGCGCATGAGCTCGGCGAGTCCGCGGGTGATCAGGAATACGCGCGAGTTGGAGCCGTAGCCGAGGCCGTCCGAACAGCCGGTGGCGATCGCGAGCACGTTCTTGACCGCGCCGCCGATTTCGACGCCGACGATGTCGGACTGCGTGTAGGCGCGGAAGCCCCCGAACGATATCCGCTCCGCGAGTTCGAGGGCGTAGTCGTCGTGGGGGGAGGCGACGGCGATTGCCGTCGGCAGCCCCTGGCCCACTTCCTGCGCAAACGTCGGGCCGGACAGCACGGCGATCGGCACGGCCGGCCCCAGCACCTCGCGCGCCACCTCATGCGGCAGCTTGCCGGTCGAGAGCTCGAAGCCCTTGCTGGCCCAGGCGATGCGCGCCTGGTCCCGGAGCATCGGCTTGATCTGCCTGAGCACGGCGCGCAGCACGCTTGAAGGCACGACCAGCACGATGTCGTCGGCGGCAGCCAGCGCGCGGCGCAGGTCCGGCTCGACCGTGAGGGCGGGCGGAAATTTCGCGCCCGGCAGGTAGCGGACATTCTCGCGCTCGCGCGCGAGTTTTTCCGGCTCGTCTTCGGCGCGGCCCCACAGCACCGTCGGACCGCCGCCGCGCGCGAACTGGATCGCGAGCGCCGTGCCCCAGGAGCCGGCGCCCAGCACCACGATCGGCCGCATCCGGGCGGCTCAGTTCGCCTGTTCGGGAGCGGGCTGGCCCTGCTGCCGCGCCGCCTGTTCCTGCAGCGAACGCTCGAACAGCGCGTCGAAGTTGACGTGCGGCAGCAGGAACGGCGGGAAGCCGCCCTTCATCACCACGTCCGACACGGTCTGGCGGATATAGGGGAACAGCAGGTTCGGCGCGAACGAGCCGAGGATGCGGCGCGTCTCGTCGACGCCGAAGCCGCGCACCAGGAACACGCCCGCCTGCTTGACCTCGGCGAGGTAGACGGCGACGTCGCCGTTCTTCGCCTCGAGCGTCACGGACAGGACCACCTCGTGGGCGTCCTGGCCGATGCTGCTCGACGCCGTGCTGAGGTTCAGCGAGATCTTGGGATCCTGCTGCGCCTGCGCCGGCATGAACGGACCCTTGGGCGACTCGAAGGACAGGTCCTTGATGTAGACCGTCTGCAGGGCGACCGCCGGCCCCTTGCCGTTGCTCCCGGCGTCGCCTGCCGGCGTGGTGTTCTGATCAGCCATCGTCATTCCTCGCTTGGATGATTCCGAGTAATTCGCCGCTCCGTTCCAGGGCCGCGAGCTCCGCCGCCCTCAGCCCTTGACGACCGGCAGATTCTCCTGCTTCCAGGCCGCGAACCCGCCCCGCAGGCTGAACACGTTCTTGACGCCGGCCTGTGCCAGCGTGCGCTGTGCGGCCGCGGTCGTCATGCCGGTGTCGCAGTAGAGCACGACAGTCTTGTCGGCGAGCTTCAGGGCCGCCTTGGGATCGGCCGCGATCTGGTCGCCCGGGAGATTCCGGGCGCCGGCGATGTGGCCGTCCTTGAACTGGTTGGGCGAGCGCAGGTCCACCAGCACGGCGCCGGAATTCGCGAGGCGGATCGCCTCGTTCGGCGCGACGGCGAAGGCGGCGGCCCCGTGCTCGCGGATTTCGTAGGCGAGCACCACGACGGCCATGGCCAGGAAACCGCCCGCCAGGAGCGGGTGATTGGTGAAATAATCGAGCAGTCGGTCCATGGGCGCCGCGCATTATATACGAGGGAGAAATTATCTGATTAATCAGATACTTGCGGGCGTGCTGGTCGCCATGCTCGCCCTCGCGGCCGAGGCCCGGGACGACCCGGAGCAGGAGCTGCGGGAGGTGCGCGACAGGATCGCCGAGTTGCAACGCAACGTCAGGCGTGACACGGACCGGCGCGATGCCCTCACCGGGCAGTTGCGCGACGCCGAGCAGAACGTGCAGGGCGCGCGCGGGCGCCTCGACGACGTGCAGAAGCGCCTGGCGGAGAGCAACGCGAAACTCGAGGCGCTCGCCGCCGACCGCGCGCGGAACGAGGCGGCGCTCGCGAAGCAGCGCGAGGTGCTGGCGGCGGAGCTGCGCAGCGCCTACGTCGGCGGCCGCGAAAAGCAATTCAAGATGCTGCTGTCGCAGGAGGATCCCGCGACCCTCGGCCGCATGCTGACCTACTACTCGTATTTCGGGCGCGCTCGCTCGGCCAAGATCACGGAGATCCAGGGGATCGTGGCCGAACTCGACGCGGCCGCGCAGGCGGAAGCCGCCGAGCGCGAGCGGCTCGCGGCCCTCGAGGCGGAGAGCCGGCAGGAACTCGCCTCCGTGGACGCGGCGCGCAACGAACGCAGCCGCGCGCTCAAGGCGATGAACGCGCAGCTCAAGTCGCGCAGCGATTCGCTCGCCAAGTTGAAGCGCGAGGCGGCCTCGCTCGAGAAGCTGATCGCGGACCTGCGCCGGGCGATGAGCGACCTGCCGCCGACCGGCGGGCAGGCGTTCGAAAAGGTCCGTGGCAGGCTCGCCTGGCCGGTCGCCGGCAAGATCACCGCGCGCTTCGGCCAGGCACGCGGCGGCGGCCTCAAGTGGAACGGCGTCATGATCGAGGCGCCCCGCGGCAGCGCCGTGAAGGCGCTCTACGACGGCCGCATCGCCTACGCCGACTGGCTCCCGGGCATGGGGCTGCTCGTGATCGTGGATCACGGCGGCTACATGAGCCTCTACGCCCACAATGAGCAGATCTACAAGGGAGTCGGCGACCGGGTGGAGGGGGGCGAGGCCATCGCCACGGTCGGGGACACCGGGGGCCGCAGCGAGCCCGGCCTCTACCTCGAAATCCGGCGCGGGACCCGGCCGGTAGACCCTGTCCCCTGGTTCCGCCGGTCAAGCCCCTAGCGGGGGCGGTTTCGGTCCGCAAGCTGCCGATTACGTCAAAGACGGGGGGTGACCCGTAGGCGACCCTGTGCCATGGCCACGAGCGCCCCCATGGGCCTGCCCGTCAGTTTCGCGACCGCGAGGGGGGACCTCGACCCCTACGGTCAGCTCCTGCGCATGCTGATGCCGAGCGCGGTCGGGATCGGCTTCTACGACGCGCACGGCCAGCAGCTCCGGACGGCGGACGACTATGAAGGCCCGGATCCGGCGCCGCTGGTCGCGACCGCCCTCGCGCGCGTGCCGCCTGCGACGACCGGGCGCATCGACGGCTACAGCCAGGACCACGAGGGCGCGCCCGCCTACGTCTTCCGCCTGCGCGATTGCGAGGGCGCGGTCATCGCGATCGTGCTGCTCCTGACCCGCGACGGAGAGAACCGGGCGTTCTCGCTCGTGCACGCGCTGGTCCAGCCGGCACTCGAGTGCCTGCAACGCGAACTCGAGGCGCGTTCCAGCGTCGAGGGCCTGACGCGCGACCTGCAGTCGCGTGACGACGACCTCGAGCTGCTGCTCAAGCTGGCCCCGGCCGACCCGGCGAGCCCGCTGGCGGGCGACGAGCTAGGTGTCCTGACGCAGGCCTGCGTCGAGCACCTCGGCTGCCATCTCGGCGCGCTGGTGGTCCCGGAGCGAAACATCGCGATCTGCCGGGCGCCGCGCGGCGAGCGGCCGCAGGTGGAGCTGTTGACCAGGATCCACCGCCACCTGCTGAACTGGGTGCAGATGCAGCGGCGCAACCTCGTGATCAACAAGGTCAAGGTGCGGCCCGTCGAGCTGCCGCCCCTCAAGATCCTGTGCGTGCCGGTGCGCCACGACTCCGGCCGCGTGAGCGGCTTCATCGTGCTGTTCCGTGCCGAGGACGCGCCCGACTTCGCGCCCCGCACCGAGCGGCTGGTCGAGCTCCTGTCGCGCAGGATCACCACCACGCTGCAGAACAACTATGACCCGCTGACCGCGCTGCTCACGCGCCGGGCCTTCGAAAACCAGGTCCGCGTGGTGCTCGCGGGCCGGCGCCAGGCGGTTCCCGACTGCGTGTTGTACTTCGACGTCGACATGGTGCACGTCATCAACGACAACTTCGGCATGCACGTCGGCGACGAGGTGATCGGCAAGATCGCCGAGGTGCTGCGCAGGAAACCGCGTCCGGGCGCGCTCGCGGCGCGCATCGCCGGTGATCGTTTCGCGGTGTACCTGCCCGACTGCACGCTCGAGTTCGCGCAACAGATCGGCGTGCTGCTGTGCCGCCAGTGCGCCGAGCTCACCTACGTGCGCGGCGACGGCACGGTGCAGGTGTCGGTCAGCGCCGGCGCGGCGGAGCTGCCGCAGGACTCGCCGAACGGCCTCGCGCACGGCCTTGCCAACGCGGAGATCGCCTGCAAGGCGGCCAAGGACCGCGGCCGCAACCGCCTCGAGATCTTCCAGGACAACGACAAGAGCATCATCCGCCGCAGCACCGACGTCATCGTGGTGCAGGCGCTGCACAAGGCGCTGGCCGCGGACGGCTTCGCGCTGGTCGCGCAGCCGATCCTGCCGCTCGGCGCCGTGCGCAGGGACCCGCACTTCGAGATCCTGCTGCGCATGGTCGGGGAAAGCGGCGAGCTGGTGCCGCCGGAGAAGTTCCCGTCGGCGGCGGAGCGCTACCAGTTGCTGCCGGCGATCGACCGCTGGGTGATCCGTAACGCGATCGGCACGCTCGCGCGCCAGGCGTCGCTGCTGCGCGGGCGCGCGATGCGCTTCTCGCTGAACATCTCCGGCGCCTCGATCGCCGCCGACGAGTTCCTCGAGTTTGTGGAAGGCACGATCCGTGAATCGGACCTGCCGCCCGGAATACTGTGCTTCGAGCTGACGGAGACCTCCGCGGTGTCGAACCTCGCGCGCGCCGACAAGATGATGCAGCGGCTGCGCACGCTCGGCTGCAGCTTCGCGCTCGACGACTTCGGCACCGGACTGTCCTCGCTCGTGTACCTGAAGTCGCTGCCGGTCGAGGTGCTGAAGATCGACGGCGCCTTCGTGCGCGATGCCGGCGTCAACCCGCGCACCGAGTCGATGGTGCGCGCGATCGCCCAGCTGGCGCATACGATGGGCATGGAGACGGTCGCAGAATATGTCGAGACGGACGAGCTGCGCACGCGCATGGCGGCACTCGGCGTGGACTACGGCCAGGGCTTCGCCATTGGCCGCCCGGTGCCCGTGGAACAGGTGCTCGGGGACCTCGCCCTGTACGAAGCGATGGCCCGGCAGGACTCCGCGACCGGCTGACCCGCGGGGATGCCGCGTTACGGCAGGCGCGCGGTAACATGCACCCATGAAGCCGAACCGGCGCACCGTGCTCGCCGCACTCGTGGGCTGCCTCGCAGGCCTGCTGCTGGCGGTCCTCGCCGGCTGGATGTCGCGCCAGGGCCGCGAGGCGCCGGGCCTGCCGCCCGAGGACGCGCATCTGCTCGCCGAGGTCATCGGCCTGATCCGGGACGATTACGTCGACCAGACCGACAGCCACGAACTGATGGCGAATGCGATCCGCGGCATGGTCGGCGAACTCGACCCGCACTCGTCGTTCCTGGATGCAGGCGAATTCGCGGATCTCCGGGTCGCGACCGAGGGCAACTATTCCGGCATTGGCGTCGAGGTGGCGGTCGCGGACGGCGTGCTGATGGTGATCGCGCCGCTCGACGGCTCGCCCGCGGCGCGCGCCGGCATCCGGGCGGGCGACACGATCCTCTCAATCGACGGCCGGGCTCTGCGCGCCGGCCCGCTCAACAACGCGATCGCCGCGATCCGCGGCAAGCCGGGCACGGTCGTGAAGCTCGGCATCGGCCGCGAGCCGCTGCCGGGCCCGCTCGAATTCTCGCTGGTGCGCGCCATGGTGTCGGTGCACTCGGTGCGCCACGCCATGCTCGAGCCCGGCATCGGCTACCTGCGCATCTCGCAGTTCAGCGACTCCACGGGCGCGGATACCGAGGCCGCGGTGCGGGCGCTCGAGGAGCAGGCGGGTGGGCGCCTGCGCGGCCTGGTGCTGGACCTGCGCAACAACCCGGGCGGCGCGCTGGACGCCGCCGTCGAGGTGTCGGACTTGTTCCTCGAGCGCGGCACGATCGTTTCGGCGGAGGGACGCTCCGCAAAGTCGCGCTTCCGGATGGAAGCGGCCGAAGGCGACCTCGCGCAGGGCACGCCGATCGCGGTGCTGGTGAACGAGGGCTCGGCGTCCGCCGCCGAGATCGTCGCCGGGGCGCTGCGTGATCACGGCCGCGCGCGCCTGTTCGGGCAGAAGACCTTCGGCAAGGGCTCGGTGCAGACCGTGCTGCCGCTCGAGGACGGGCAGGCGCTGAAGCTCACCACCTCGCGCTACTTCACGCCCTCGGGTGCCTCCATCCACGAGCGCGGCATCGAGCCGGACGAGCCGCTGCTGCGGCCGGAGGCCGCGGCGGCGCCGGTGCCGCCGCCGGAGGGCAAGGCCGATCCCGAGATCCGCGCCGCAATCTTCTGGCTGCAGGCTGGCGGCACCCAGATCGCCGCAACGCGATGAAACGCGTGCTCGTGCCGCTTGCCGAGGGCTTCGAGGAGCTCGAGGCGGTCACCATCATCGACATCCTGCGCCGCGCCGGAATCGAGGTCGTGGTGGCATCGCTCGCCGGCGGTACCGTGACCGGCTCGCACGGCATCCGGATCGCCGCCGACACGCCGCTCGCGGCGCTCGTCGAGCAGGATTTCGACATGATCGCGCTGCCGGGCGGCATGCCGGGCGCCGAGCACCTGAAGAATGACCCGCGCATCGCCGAGTTCGTGCGCCGGCTGCACGCGCACGGCCGCCCGGTCGCCGCGATCTGCGCGGCGCCCATGGTGCTGGCGGCCGCCGGTGTGCTGGAAGGCCGTCGCGCGACCAGCTACCCCGGGATCCTCGCCGGCGCGGCGGAGACCGCCGTGACCGGCGATGCGGTGGTCGTGGACGGGAATGTCATCACCTCGCGCGGGCCGGGCACGGCGCTCGACTTCGCGCTGGCACTGGTCGAGGCGCTGATGGGCCGCGAGTCGCGGCAGGCGATCGAGTCACGGCTCGAGCGCGGCAGGCCGGCGGCCGCGTGACCGGGAGCGCGGACAAGTCGGGCATCTCCCAGGCGCCGCAGCACATGCGGCGCAAGATGGTGCAGCAGGACGAGCACGCGAGCATCGTCCGGAGCCTCGCGCGCGTGGACTGGATCGTGCTGCTCGCGGTCGCGCTCTATGCCGTCGTCGCCGCGCCGCAGGCGGAGCGGCGCCTGCTGTACGGCGCAGCCGCGGTTTATGCGCTGGTGGTCCTCGCCTACCGCTGGCGCCGATTCCCGCTGCAGGGCACGAGCGGCCGCATCGCGCTCGGCGCTTGCGCGATGATCGCATTCATCACGGTCGTGGCAGGCCGCACCGGCGCGACGCTGAGCCCCCTCGTGAACCTGTACCTGCTGCCGATCGTGGTCGTCGCGATGACGCTCGGCCGCCGCGGCGCGCTGGTCGTGTCCGCCGCCGTCCTGCTGGCATGGCTCTCGCTGCTCGTGGGCGAGGGCGCGATGCCGCCCGTGGGCGCGCTGCTCACGCGGCTGTTCGGCCAGCTCGGCCCCTGGGCGCTGGTCGCCTACGTCACCCAGGCGCTGGCCGGCACGATCCTGACGGCGCGCCGCAGGATCGAGGAGATGGTCGAGCGCGACAGCCTGACGGGGCTGCTCAACCTGCACACCTTCCAGGCGACGCTCACGCGTGAGCATGGGTTGCGGGCGCGTGACGGGCGCGGCAGTTACGCGCTCCGGCTGGTGGACATGGACGACCTCAAGACGCTGAACGCCGAGCACGGCCACCAGGCGGGCAACCGCGCGATCGCCGCGGTCGCGGGCGCGATCCAGCGGGCGATCCGCACCACCGACATGGCGGCGCGCGCCGGCGGCGACGAGTTCGTCGTGTTCCTGCCCGAGGCGACGCCGGAGGTTGCGGAGACCGTCGCGCAGCGCATCCGCAATCTCGCCTACCGCAGCCTGTTCCCGGTCGGCGAGCGGCTGCAGCGGATGACGGTGAGCGTCGGCGCCGCGACCTGGCCGCGCGACGGGACCCGGCACGATGACATCCTCTCGGCCGCGCACGAACGCGCCCGCCGCGACCGCGAATTGCGCCAGTCGGCCGGGCCGGCCCCGGGATGAGGCGGCAGACGCGCGGCTACATGCAGAGCTTCGAGACCACCGCGAGCGCGGCGGCGCTGTGGCGCGCGCTCACCGATTCCGCGCTGGTCATCACCTGGCTGGCGACGGATGCCGTCGTCGAGCCCCGGGCGGGCGGGCGCCACGTCACGGTCTCCCGCCTGTTCGGGCGGCGCGAGGCGCATATCGAGCGATTCGAGCCGGGGCTGCGGCTGCGGCTCCTCTACGAGCCGAACTCCGACTGGCCGGCGCTGCCCGACAGCGCCCTGATGGAGGATTTCATCATCGACGAGAAGAAGGGGCAGCGGATGCTGCGCGTGATCGGAGCCGGGATTCCCGCGGACGAGCAGTACTCGAAGATGCTGGTGCGCCTGCGCACCGGCTGGGCGCTCGCCTTCGCGCAGCTCCAGCTGCGGATCAAAGATGGCACGATCAGGGAGGCGGCGCCGTGATGCTCGCTACGATCCTCGCGGGCGCGGCGCTGGTGCTTGCCGGCGGCACCGTGGTGGACGGCTACGGCAACGACCCGATCCCGGACGGCATCGTGGTCATCGAGGGCGACCGGATCCTCGCGATCGGCGGCGTCGGGCAGGTCGTCATCCCGGACGGCGCGCAGATCATCTCGACCGAGGGCATGACCGTGCTGCCGGGCCTGTGGGACATGCAGGTGGACCTGATGCGCCTCGGGCATGGCGATGCCACGCGCTGGAACGAGACCTACGGGCCGCTCGCCGAGCGCGTGGTGATGCCGATCGCCGCGCGCCAGCTGCTCGCGGCCGGGGTGACCAGCGCGCGTGACGTCGCGGCACCGCTTGAGGCCGCGGTCCGCGTGCGTGGCCGGGTGCGCGAACGGATCATCGACGGGCCCGACCTGTACGTGTCCGGGCCGGCGCTCAGGAAGCTCGCGCCCGCGGGCACCGGCGACTGGCAGTGGGAAGTGGCCGATGCAGCGGACGCACGCGCGAAAGTGCAGCGCCTCGCGACTGCCGGCGTGGACTACCTGCTGCTCGCCGACATCGAGCTGTGGACCGCGGAGGAGCTCGAGGCCGTGATCTCCGAGGCGCGCATCCGCGGGTTGCTGGTGCACGCCGTCGCCGAGCGGCCGGCGGACATCATGCGCGGCGCCGCCGCGCAGTTCGACGGCTTCCTCGGCACCGGCATGGGCGCGGGGCCGCTGCCCGCCGAGGTGACGCAGGCCGTCACGGGCCGGCTCACGCAGCCGGGCGCGCGGCCGGTCGCCTGGACGCCGGCGATCTCGGCGCTGCTGAATCTCGAGTCGCTGCGGCTGAACGACGAGCCGCTCGACAATCCGCGGACGCTCGAGCTGCTGCCCGAGCTGGTCGCAGCGGACATCAAGGGCTCGCTCGCGAGCCTGCCATCGGTCGATTCGACGGGGCTGTGCGACCGGCTGCGCCAGCTCGACGAGGCGCAGGTGCTGCTGCTGCTCGGCTCGGGTGCCGGTGCGCCCGGCCACCTGCACTCGCGCGCGACCTGGCAGGAGATCGACTTCTGGGTGAGCCGCTGCGGCTTGCCCGCGCTGCGCGCGATCCGCGCGGCGACGCACGACGCGGCGACCGCCATGGGCGTCGGCCACCAGTCCGGCGCCCTGTCGCCCGGCAAGATCGCCGACGTCATCGCCGTGCGCGGCGACGTGCTGCGCACCCCGGCGCTGCTGCAGTCGGTCGATGTTGTCATCAAGCGCGGCCGTCGCATACGCTGAGCCCATGGCGTTCTTCATCCTGCGGGTGCTGATCGCGGCCCTCGGCCTCTGGCTCGCCACGGAATGGGTCTCGGGCATCACGGTCACGACGCCGATCACGCTGCTCCTCGCGGCGTTGCTGCTCGGCGTCGTCAATGCGATCGTGCGGCCGATCGTCGTGCTGCTGACGCTGCCGGTGACCCTGATCACGCTGGGGCTCTTCCTGCTGGTCGTGAATGCGGCGATGCTCGGCTTCGTCGCCGCCTTCCTGCCCGGGTTCTCGATCGCCGGCTTCTGGCCGGCGGTATGGGCGGCACTCCTCATCAGCCTCGTGAGCTGGCTCGGTTCCGCGCTCTTCAAGAAAGACTGATCCCGGAAAAAGCAACCGCTGCATGAGCATCCCGTTGCGCCTCACGGTGATGAACTTCATGCAGTTCTTCGTGTGGGGCGCCTGGCTCATCTCCTTCGGCGCCTACATGAGCAAGGCGCTCGGCTTTACGGGACTGCAGATCGGCAGCATCTACGGGACCATGGGCATCGCCTCGCTGTTCATGCCGGGGCTCATGGGCATCGTCGCGGACCGCTGGCTGAATGCCGAGCGGCTGTACGGGATCCTGCATCTCGCCGGCGCGGCGCTGATCGTCTGGGCGTCCACCGTGCACGACTACGAGACGCTGTACTTCATCATGCTGCTGAACGCCTGTGTCTACATGCCGACCATCGCGCTCAACAACGCGATCTCCTACCGCGTGCTCGAGCAGCAGGGCATGAACTTCATCCAGAAGTTCCCGCCGATCCGGGTCTGGGGCACGATCGGGTTCATCCTGGCAATGTGGGCGACTGACCTCTCGGGTTCGGTGCTGACCGTCGGGCAGCTCTACATCAGCGCGGCCGCGGCGGCGTTTCTCGGCCTGTACGCCTTCACGCTCCCCGCCTGCGCGCCCGCGCGCGGCGCGGGCAAGCGCACGATCGTCGAGGCGCTGGGGCTCGACGCGTTCGTGCTGTTCCGGCGCGTGCAGATGCTGGTTTTCTTCCTGTGCGCGATGCTGCTGGGTGGCGCGCTGCAGATCACCAATGCCTTCGGCGGCGACTTCCTGACCGACTTCAACACGACTTACCCGGACTCGTTCGGCGTGCGGCACCCGATCCTGCTGTCCTCGATCTCGCAGATGTCCGAGACGCTTTTCATTCTCACGATCCCGTTCTTCCTGCAGCGTTTCGGCATCAAGGTGGTGATGCTGATCGCGATCTTCGCCTGGGTGCTGCGCTTCGGCCTGTTCGCCTTCGGCGACCCGGGGCCGGGATTGTGGATGCTGGTGCTATCGATGATCGTCTACGGCATGGCCTTCGACTTCTTCAACATCTCGGGCTCCATGTACGTGAACCTCGAGGCGAACCCGCGCATCCGCGCGAGCGCGCAGGGGCTGTACATGGTGATGACCAACGGCCTCGGTGCCTTCCTCGGCACGATGGTCGCGGGGGCGGTCGTCGACCACTACACCGTGGACGGCGTGCGCGACTGGCAGGGCATCTGGCTCGCGTTCGCGGGCTACGCGCTGGCGCTTGGACTCGTGTTCCCGTTCGTGTTCAGGTACCGGCATCGACGAGCGGATTGACGATGCGGATCCCGGCGATGATGCGATCGGCCTGGAGGTCTTCGCTGTACAGGAGCGAGGCGCCACTCTGCTCCGCCGATGCGACGACGAGAGCGTCCCAAAAGGCCAGTTGTACGAGATCAGAGATCTCCGCGCCGCGCAGCACGATCGCGGGGCTCGTGGCCTCGCGCACCCAGGCTCCATAGCTCTCGATCACCTCGCGGGCGACCGACCGCGCAACCGGCGTGGCCAGTTTACGGGTCACGTTGACGTAGAATTCCTGCAAAACCTGCACCGAGAGCCTGCCGTTGCCGGACTCCCAAAGGTCCTCCAGCAAGCGGATCGCGAGCTCGCGCTTGAATCCCGCATCGCGGTCGTACGCGTAGACGAGGATGTTGGTGTCAACGAAGGCGACGGCGGTCATGCGCGGCTTCGCGGGAAAGCGGCTTGCCGCCCAGCTCGAGCGGCGTGCGGAACAGCGCGGTGGCACGCCGCCGCGCAGCGGTGTAGCGCGCGTCGTCGGCGACGAGCTCGCGAAGCTGCGCCGCGAGCAGCGCGCTGACGCTGATGCCGCGGCGCGCCGCGAAGGCCCGGGCCTTCTTCAGCAGCACCGGATCGATCGCTACCGTAATGTTGTGTTTCGCGGCCATCTGCATGCGCTGGTTTCACCCTAGTTTCACGTAAGTTACGTGAAGCTGGAGTGTACCGTCAATACGAGGGTCCGGACCCGCGATTTTCCGCGACAAGCGTCGAGAAAAGGCGTCCTGTTTACCGGCGTTTCTCGGCGACGATCTCGAGCACCATCGGCATGATGAGCAGCGTCGCCGCCTGCTGGCCGACGGCGGCGAACTCGGCGCGCACGGCCTCGGCCCAGGACGCCTCGATCCGGCCCAGTTCGAGCTGGTGGCGCAGGCGAATGTCGATGAAGGTCGCGGGCCACTGCCACATGAGGTCGCCCGGGCGCGCGCAGAACACGCGCGGCATCGCGTCCCGCACCGAGAAGCCGCGCTCCTGGAGCAGCCGGACGACTTCCGGCGCGATGTTCGGCTCGCCGCCGGCCTCGCGCCAGCCGTGCTCGACCTGGCGCACGAACTCGCGCAGCCGCGGACCCTCCGGCAGCAGTCACAGCGTGTCGTACTCGATGTACTCGTGGAAGATCGCGACGCCGCCCGGGCGGATCACGGCGGCGATCTTGTCGAGCAGCCGCGCCGGGGAGGCGACGAAGCAGGCGACCCAGCGGCACCAGCTTGCATCCATGCCGCCCGCCGGCAGCGGGTCTGTCATCAGGTCGAGCTCGTGGTACTCGAAGTTCGCGTGGCCGCGCCCGGCGAGCAGCGCACGGCCCGCTTCGACGAAGCGCGCCGAGCGCTCGACCGCGACGACGCGGCCAGTCGGGCCAACGATCTACGCGAGGTCGGCGGCCGCGAACCCGGGGCCCGCGCCGACGTCGAGGACCTTCGAGCCCAGGCCGATACCGGCGCGCTGCCAGCACTCGAGCATGGTCGGCCGCCAGACGCGGTGCTGCAGCCCGAGGCGCTCGAGCTCCTCGTCGTGCGTACCAAGGAAATAGGTGCGTTCGGCCGGCATCGCGCCCCGGCTACTCGGCGAGCAGCACCCCGGAACCGCCGAGCTCGGCCAGTACGCCCTTCTGCTTGGGCTTGCCGTCCGGGATGCGCAGCGCCGTCTCCTCGTAGAAGACGTGCAGGCCCGGGCTGAACTTCAACTTCGGCAGGATGGCGGCGTAAACGTCGGTCAGGCCCATGGCGGGGTGCTCGGCGAGCAGGTGGCCGCCGCAGTTCTTGCACCATTGGCGGATGCTGTTCGGCGTCCTGGCGTACTTGCCGACCTGGTCCGCGCCCTTGGTGATCTTCACGTTCGCCGGTGGCCAGAGCGTGAAGGCGTTGACTGGCCCGGCCGACCAGTGGCGGCAGGACTCGCAGTGGCAGTATAGCCCATGGCAGCCGGCTCGCCGGTCGCCGTGACCTCGACCGCCCCGCAGAAGCAGGTTCCCTTGTAATCACTCATGGTTCTCCCCTCAGCTGCCGTTGCGCAGCGCGGTGCCGTGCTTCAGGTAATGGTTCAGCCGCGACTCCCACTCACGCATGAACTGCACGTAGTACTCGGCCGTGAACCCGGCGATGAACACGTCGCCCTCCGGGCTGAGGCTGGTATGGCTGTAGGTGACCTCTGCCTCGCAGCCGGGCTTGGACGGCCGCACGCGGATGGTCAGCTTGCAGGCGGTCACGCCGGGCGTGACCTTGACCATCTCGACGAAGCCGCGCGCCGGGTCGTGGCGCGTGATGAACCAGATCGCGTCGTGCGCCTTGGCGTCGGTGACGAACACGCAATCCTGCTCCGCATAGCCGGACTGGGTGAGGACCAGGACCGGGTTCCAGCCGTGGGCCCACTCCGCCTCGCGCACCGGGCACAGCAGCGGGAATACTTTCGGCACGGAGCCGTTCAGGCGCTGCTTGTAGGTACGGGTCACCCGGTTGGGCGCCCGGACATTCAGGGACCTCGACACGGGCTTCTGCTTGGCGAGCGGCATGTTCAAGACCCCGGCAGCATACTCCGCGCGGCCGCCTGCGGTCGATCCGCAATCATGGCAAAGCGTTCACTGCGCGCGCCTCTCGTGGGAACATGCACCACAGCGTCGCGGTGGCGAGCGGTCCCTCGCCGGTCACGGCGAATCCGCCGCGGCGGTAGAGCGGCAGGTTGACCGGGCTTGCGGTCTCGAGATAGACGCCGGTCGAGCGCGGATCCGCGGCCGACAGCGCGCAGAAGGACGCGATCAGCGCGCCGCCAATGCCGCGGCCCTGTTCGGCGGGCGCGACGCCGAGGATGCCCAGGTAGTAATGGGGCTCGGCCGGCATGTGCCGGTCGGCCAGGCCCTCGTACGAACCCAGGCGCTCGACCACGCCCGGAACGCCCGCCATCAACCGCTTCCATCGCTCTTTGAGCGGCTCCGGCCAGCCCGGGCGCGAGGTGTCATAACCCATCACGGCGCCGACGATCCGCGCGCCTTCGCGGGCGACCAGGACCGGCATCGAGCATCCCAGGCGGGCGGACATGAGCAGCCGGAAGAACTCGCATGCGCATTCGTCGCGCCGCTCCCCGGCGGAGTCGAACAGAAAGCTGATCAAGGGGTCGGCGGCGAATGCTGCGCCGAGTGCCTCGACGGCGGCGGCGAGATCCGCGCGCTCCGCCCGAGCTACTTCGTAACCCGCCCTGGAATCTCCCACGTCGTCCCTCCACGATTCGCGGCACTCTGAACTCGATGCGGGATACCGTCCAGCCCGCCTCGATGGCGCGCGCGGACAAACCCATGCCGCAATCCGGTTACCGTTCGCCGCCGGCAGACACCATACTGCCGGGCGTACCGGCCGGCGTACCGCCCGAGGAGAGCGCCACGATGGACGAACAGCAGACGCGGCCCGCGGCGCCCGCCCGCCGCACCGGCGCGCGCGACGCCAAGCGGGCGGCGCGCGTCGCGCAGGCGAGCCAGTCGATCCCCTACATCACGCGCCGGATCCCGCTCTACGAGGTCCTCGACGAGGACGGGCTCGCGCTGATCGAGCGCAATGCCGACACCATCCTCGAGGAGATCGGCATCGAGTTCCGCGAGGACCCGGAGGCGCTCGCGGTCTGGAAAGCCGCCGGCGCGGACGTCCAGGGCGAGCTCGTGCGCATGCCGCGCGGCATGTGCCGCCGGCTGATCCAGGCGAGCGCGCCGCGGCAGTTCACCCAGCACGCCCGGAACCCCGCGCGCAACGTCGAGATCGGCGGCCCGCACACGGTGTTCGCACCGGCCTACGGCTCGCCGTTCGTGCGCAGCCTCGACGAGGGGCGGCGCTACGCGAACATCGAGGACTTCCGCAACTTCGTGAAACTCGCGTATCTCTCGACTTCCCTGCACCACTCGGGCGGCACGATCTGCGAGCCGGTGGACCTGCCGGTCAACAAGCGGCACTTCGACATGGTCTACAGCCACATGAAGTACAGCGACAAGTGCTTCATGGGCTCGGTGACCCACCCGGAGCGCGCCGCGGACACGGTCGAGATGGCGAAGATCCTGTTCGGCGACGGCTGGATCGACCCGGCGACGGGCAAGCCGAAGACCTGCATCGTGAGCCTGATCAACGTCAACTCGCCGATGACCTACGACGCGACCATGCTCGGCGCGCTCAAGGTCTACGCGCGCGCGAACCAGGCCTGCATCGTCACGCCCTTCATCCTCGCCGGCGCGATGTCGCCCGTCACGGTCGCGGGTACAGCGACGCAGACGCTCGCGGAGGCGCTCGCCGGCCTCGCCTTGATCCAGCTCCTGAATCCCGGCTGCCCGATGGTGCTCGGCAGTTTTGCCTCGTCGCTCTCGATGCAGTCCGGCGCGCCGACCTTCGGCACGCCCGAGCCCGCGCTCGTGCTGTACGTGATGGCCGCGCTCGCGCGCCGCCTCAGCCTGCCGTTCCGCTCGGGCGGCAGCCTGTGCGCAGCCAAGATCCCGGACGCGCAGGCGGCGTTCGAGTCGGCGCAGACGCTGCTGCCGACCTGCCTCGCCGGCGTCAACTTCGTGCTGCACACGGCAGGCTGGCTCGAGGGCGGCCTCGCGATGGGCTACGAGAAGTTCGTGATGGACGCTGACCAGGCCGGGATGATGCACACGCTGCTCGCGGGGGTGGACCTGTCCGAGAACGGCCAGGCGCTGTCGGCGATCCGCGAGGTCGGCCCGGGCAAGCACTTCCTGGGGTGCGCGCACACGCTCGCGAACTTCGAGACCGCCTTCTACCGCTCGCCGCTCGCCGATAACAACAGCTTCGAGCAGTGGGAGGCGGAAGGCCGCAAGGACATGACGCAGCGCGCCAACGAGCGCTGGAAGAAGATGCTCGAGGAATACGTCGCGCCGCCGCTCGAGCCGGCGGTGGATGAGGCGCTCATCGACTACATGAACCGGCGCAAGGCCGCGTTCCCGGATTCAAACGTCTGAAAAAAGAAGGGGCGCCGCGGGGCGCCCCTTCGTTCTCAGCCGACCGATTCTTTATCAGAAGTCCTGCTTGAAGCGGATGCCGATCGTGCGCGGCCGGGCCTGCACGCCATAGATCTGGCTGCCGCAGACCTGCGGGGTGCAGTTGCTCGTGACATAAAGCGGCGCATCTTCGTCCGTGGCGTTCGCCACGAAAAGCTCGATCCCGTACTTCTTGTCGTTCTCGAAACCGAAGGCGAAATCGAAATAGGTAGTCGACGGGATGTCGCCATAGATCGCGAGGTCCGCCTGGTCCAGAATCGACGAACGGTCCGTCTGGTACACAGCCGCGCCTTGCGTGTAGGCGTCCCAGTTGCCCTGCCACTTAATCGGGAACGTGTAGCGCGCGATCAGGTTGGCCTTGAAGTCGGAAGTCAGCGGCAGGGGCGTGCCGGCCGGCGCCTTGACGTTGACGCAGTTGCCGGCATCGTCGAAGTCGCAGTAGTCGTCCTTCAGCTCGGTGTCGTAGTAGGCGAGCCCGATGCCGATGCGGAAGTTGTCGGACGGCAGCCAGTCAAGTTGCGCTTCGACGCCCTGGATCTCCGCCTTCGGGCCGTTCGCCACCTGCGTGATGCCGTTCGCGCCCTGGAAGGAGATCTGGATGTTGTCCCACTCGTCCAGGAACACGGCACCGTTGAACTGGAAGCGGTCGTCCGCGAAGCGCGTCTTCCAGCCGATCTCGTAGTTGGTCAGGAAATCGGAGACGTACGCGCCGGCGAACGGGTTGCGGTTGATGCCGCCCGGTCGGTAGCCCTCCGACCAGGTCGCATAGAGCAGCGTCGTGTCGCTCGCCTTCCAGGACAGGTTCGCGCGGTACACGGCGTCGCTTTCCTTGTTGGTCTTGTCGACGTTCACGCAGGGCGCATCCTTGCGATCCTCCTGCGAGGGGCAGCGCCACTCGCCGTTGCGCGACCAACCCTGGCCGGTCGGCTCGAATGCACCGTCGCCGCCGTTGTCCGGATCGCCGGGCTCATCGTTTCCGTCGGATACGCGCGAGCCGGGCACGCGGGCCGGGTTGAAGCCGAGGCCGAAGCCGAAGAAGCCCTTGACGTGCACCTCCGGCTCGAAATAGCGCGCGCCGAGCGACAGCTCGAGCTTGTCAGTGAGATCGAAGGAGACGTTGGCGAATACCGCCTGGTCGCGATCCGTGCGGTCCATGCTGTTGAGGTACACGTAGTTCGCGTACTGGCCCGCGCCGCCTTCCTGGTTGTTCATCTCGCGCACGTCCGCGAGGCCCTCGACCAGGCCGAACGGCTGGTAGAAGTCGTGATACTGCCTCTGGTAGAAGAAACCGAGCAGGCTGCGCACACGCTTGTCCTGCGGCGTGCTGATGCGGAGCTCGTGGCTCGTCTTGCTGTAGTAGTCCTGGTTCTCGTAGGCCGCGTCCGGATTCAGCTGATGGCCGTTGTTGTCGACGAACAGCCTCGCGAAATAGCCGGTGTAGTAGACCTGGTCGTAGAAGAACGAGTAGTCCGAATAGTCAAAGGCGCCGTCCTGGTCGCGGTCGAGGTAATTGCCGGAGTACACGACGTCGAGGCTGCCGATGGAGCCCTCGATGGTAAGGCCGGCCTGGTACCACTCGTCGTTCGAGAACTGCTCCCGGTACTTCGCGACGGCATGATCGCCGGTCGCGCCGACGTTGTTGATGTCGTCGCCCCAGAAGCCCTCCTGCTCCGTCTTCTGGTACATGAGCTGCGGCGTGATGGCCCAGTTCTCGCCGAGATTGATTCGCAGCGCCGCGCGCGCGCCGATCGTGTCGATCGTGTTGTAGTTGTCTTCGACGAACGCGGCATTGTCCGTGGTGAAATCGTCATCCGGGTCATTCTGGTCGATCGAGTAGGTGCGCGTGGCGGGCTTGTTGTCGATCCAGCCCGCCTGCGTGAGCGACCAGCCGACCAGGCGCAGCGCGGCATTCTCGCCGATCGGCAGGTTCACGAAACCTTCCGCGACGTAGCCGACGTCGTCCATGTCGACGAAGTTGGCTTCCAGCGAGTAGCCGGCGGCGAAGCCGGACAAGTCCGGCTTGTTGGTGATGATGCGGATCGTGCCGGCCTGCGAGCTCGCGCCGTACAGGGTGCCTTGCGGCCCTGCGAGCGCCTCGACACGCGCGATGTCGTAGAGGTGGACGTCGAGGTTGCCCTGCACCGTCGTGATCGGCTGCTCGTCGAGGTACATGCCGACGCTCGGCACGGAAGTCGTCGCCTGGCCGTCGCCACCGGTCGCGACACCGCGCATGTACACGGAGGTGTATCCGGAGCCCGTTTCCGCGGTCGGCTGCATCGTCACGCTCGGCAGGAACTGCACGTACTCCTTGAAGTTCTTGACGTTCAGCTCCTGCAGCTTCTCCTCGCCGATGGCGTCGAGGCTGATCGGCACGTTCTGCAGGCTCTCCGCGCGCTTCTGCGCGGTAACGATGACTTCGCCGAGGGTGGCGGTCTCCTCCTGCGCCATGGCGACCGGGCTCGAAAGCGCCAGAAGAACGGCGGATGCGACAGGCGTGCGCGCAAGCAGGGACTGGGGACGCTTGGGAAGGATAACCGGCATTGCCATGCTCCAGTGAGGGACCTGTGGGGGCAAAGACTACGACCAAAGCCCAGACAACGCAAAAACTGCAATTGCCCTGTCGCGCTGACGCAACAACCGCCGTTACGGACCGGGGGCACGCGGGTAGGCGTCCAGGACCGGCCCAAGAGCCGCCTCGAGCGCACCGAGCCAGGGTTCGTAGTGCCTCCATTGCTCCAGGCCATCCCGGTAGATCGGCTGGCGGACCTGCTCGGAGCTTGCCGTACGGACCGGGCGCTCGTTCTCGAAAAACCGCAGACACTCCGGCTCGAATGGCAGGCCGCAACAGTCAAGGAGCCGCCGCACCTCGGCTTCCGTGTTGTCCACCAATTGCTCGTAGAACACGCGGTGGATGCGACCCGGGAGGACGGCATCGAAATGGGCCATCAGTCCGACGTAATCACGGTAAAACCGGCCCATGTCCGACAGGTCGTAACTGAAGCGCTGGCCGCGGGCGTAGTGCTGCTTGAAGTTCGAGAAACTGCAAGCCATCGGGTGGCGGCGCGCGTCGATGATCTTCGCGTTTGGCAGGGCGAGGTGGATCATCGCCACGTGCAGGAAATTGTTCGGCATCTTGTCGATGAAATGCGGGCGATTCGTCTTGCGGTGCACCAGCGTCCGCTGGATGTAGCGTTCGCCCAGATCGCGCACGCCTTCCGGGAGCATGGCTGCCAGCACGTCCGCGTAAGCACCGATGTCCTCATTGTCCGCAATGGCTCGCAGATCGCGGGCCATGGTGGTCAATTCGGGCAATTCCGTCGTGCCCTCGACCGCGGAGTGGCTGGAGAGGATCTGCTCGAGGAGCGTCGAACCGGCACGCGGCATGCCGACGATGAATATCGGGGCCGGATCGGGCCAACCCCCACCGACGCGGGAGGCGAAGAAATTGCGCGTGAATACCGATTTCAGCCGCTCGATGCGTTTCGCGTTGAGGTCCGCGTCGTAGTGGTTTTTCGCGCGGTGCAGAGCGTTGCCTTTCGCGTACTGCTCGAAGGAAGCGGCGTACTCACCGGCATCCTCAAGCGCCTTGCCGAGCGCAAAATGCAGATGCAGGCGGTCCTCGTCATTGGTGCCGGCGTCGGCGATGCCCGCGCGCATGGCGGCGAGGTCGGCTTCGCCAAAGCGAAAGGTCTTCAAGTTGGCGAGGCTCCAGTAGGCCTCCCCGAAGCTGGGCTCGCAAGCGATCGCCCGCCGGTAGGCCGTGACGCTCTCGTCGGCCTTGCCCTCGGTTTTCAGCACGTGACCCCAGCTCAACCAGACCTTGGCGTTCTCCGGGTACTCCTGAACAAGCTGCGCGTACAGGCGGCTAGAGCGCTCGTACTCCCCGATGCGGGCGAGGATCACGGCCGCGAGATTGCGGTAACCAGGATTGCGCGGGTCGACAGCGAGCAGCCGCTCGATCTCGGCAAGAGCGCCTGCGGGGTCGTTCCGCCTGTGCAGAAGCATGGCGAGCTGGTAGCGGGCGGGATGGAAGCCGGGCGCGAGCTCGAGGGCCCGTTCGAGCAGATTCTCCGCGTCCTCATCGCGCCCGACGCGCATGGCAACCTCGGCGAGCATGCGGATCGCCGGCACGTCGGTCGGCGCGTCGTGCAGGTAGCCCTTGAGCAGCCGTTCCGCCTCCGGGATGTCGTTGCGGTTCATCGCGATCGCGGCCTGCCGTAGCCGCAGGTTGTCCACGGAGGCCTGAAACGGCTTCATCTGACGAAAGCGCGCCTGAGCCGCGCGATGCCCTCGTGGATATCCGAAACTGAATAATGAGCGAAGGACAGTCGTAGGCAATTGCGCAGCCCGCCGGCATTCGAGCAGGCGCTGCCTGTCAGGAAACCGGTGCCGGCCGCGCGCGCGGCCGCCTCGAGCGTCGCGGCGTCAGTGCCGTCCGGCAGCTCGAGCCAGAAGAAATATCCACCGCCCGGCTTCTCCCAGCGCACGACGCCGGCGAGGTGCTTGCCGAGCGCCGCGTCCATTGCCTGCGCGCGCTCCGCGTATCGGGCACGCAGCGTTGCAACGAAAGCGGCGAGCTCGCCGGCTTCCAGGATCTTGCGCACGACGTGCGAGGCGAAGTGGTTGAAGTTGCCGCCGGAAATCAGCGCGCCGCTCGCGAGCAGGCGCTGCATCGGCTCGGGCGACGCCTGGATCCAGCCGAGGCGCAGGGCCGGAGCGAGGATCTTGGAGAACGTGCCGAGCGCAACGACGTTGCCGGCCGCGATCCGCGTGCCGAACGAGGGCGGTGGCGGCGTGCCGTGGTACAGGAGCTGGTAGACCTCGTCGGCCAGGATCGTGAAGCCGTGCTGGCGCGAGAGCGCGAGGAGCCGCTCGCGGTGTGCGGCCTCGAGCACGCGGCCGGTCGGGTTGTGGAATGCCGGAATCGTGTAGACCAGCGTCGGGCGATACTGCGTGAGCAGCTGCTCGAAGCGATCGACGTCCATGCCGCCGGCGTCCACCGGCACGCTGATGATCTCGAGGCCGTGGTCGCGGAAGATCGGGAACGCGAAGGGGTAGCTCGGCTCCTCGACGAAGATCACGTCGCCCGCCTTCGCGAGCCGGCTGCAGGCGTAGTCGAGCGCCTGGGAGATGCCGCCGGTCAGCATCAGCGTGTCGGGATCGACCGCCGCACCCGAGGCGCCCGCGAGGAAATCCGCGAGTACGGTGCGGAAACGCGCGTCGCCCTGGCGCTGGCCGTAGTTCAGGTCGAAGGGTGCTGCGTCCTTGAAGAATCGCTCGCAGCCGCCGGCCAGCAGCGCGAGCGGCAGCAGGTCGGCCGAGGGCTGGCCGACGCTGAAATTGATCGTGCCGCGCTCCGGCGCGCCGTCGAAACTCGGCTGCGCGCTCATGCCGCGCCCGCCGCCGGCGTGACCAGGCGGAACACGTCGCCCGGCCGCCCGTCCAGGAACGCGCGGATGTTCGCCGCCGAAATACGCCTGAGATCCTTCAACGCAGTTTCCGAATAGAAGGCCACGTGCGGCGTCAGGAGCACGTCGCGGCGGCCGACGAGCGGATGATGCCCGAGGTCGGGCGAATCCTCAGCCAGCACGTCGAGGGCGGCGCCCCGGACCAGGCCCGCGTCGAGGGCTGCCACCAGGTCCGCCTCGACCACGAGTCCCCCGCGCGCCACGTTGATGAGGGCCGGCCGGCGGCGCATCTTCGCGAACGCCGCGCGGTCGATCAGCCCCCGGCTGCCGGCGTCAAGGTTGCTGTGCAGGCTGAGAATGTCCGCGCGAGCGAGGACGTCGTCGAAGCTTGCCGGCTCGGCGCCCTGCCGGCGGATCGTGTCCGCGTCCACCCGCGGGTCACAGGCGAGGACGGCGAGACCGAAGCCGCGCGCCCGGCGGCAGACCGCCTGGCCGATGCGGCCGAAGCCGATGAGGCCGAGCCTGCGCCCGGCCAGGCGCTCGATGCCCTGCACCTCGTTCCAGCGCCAGTTGTGTTCCAACTGCACCTGGCGGTGGTAGTCGAGCAGGCGCCGCTCGAGCGCGAGCAGGAGCGCGAGCGTGTGGTCCGCGACCTCGTCCGTGCAGTACTCGCCGACCGCTGCGACCGCGATGCCCCGCTCCGCGGCGGCCGCGACGTCGACGCAGTCCCAGCCCGTGGCGGCGACCGAGATGATCCGGCAGCCCTCGAGCCGCGCGAGCATCGCGCGGTCGAAAGGGACGTAGTCGGTCAGGATCGCCGCGGCGCCGCGGCAGGCGGCGGCGAGCGCCGCGGGATCGCCGCGGTGCGTGTAGGTCACGACGCGGCTCTCCGGACCCAGTTCGTGCCGCTCGATCGAGAGGTCGCGCCCCTCGGCCTCCGGCATGTCGGCGAAGAGGATCCTCACCGGGCCCGGACCGACAGCACGAGCAGCAGGAGGGCGGAGACGGCGAGTCCCGGCCACAACGGGTCGATCGCGAAGACGCCGCCCGCGCCGGCGTCGGCGGCGATGCGCCAGGCGATCACGGTGATGAGCGAGGCGGTCGTGCTCCAGAACGCAGCGGAGGCGGGTACCCGGTTCGTCCACAGCGCCGCGATCGTCGGCAGGAAGAGCCCGGCCGAGTTGAGCGTGAAGCCGAACTGGAGGATGTCGATGATGTCGCGCATCTTCCAGGCGAGGAGCAGACCCAGCCCCCCCGCACCGAGCGAGGCCAGCGTGCCGATCCGCAGCATCGCCGAGGCCGGCAAGTCCGGCCGCAGGTAGCGCTGGTGAATGTCCCGCGCATAGTTCGCTGAGGCCGTGAGCACACTGATGGCCGCGACCGACATCACGGCCGACAGAATCCCGATGACCATCAGACCCTTGAGCCCCACCGGGAAGCGATCCAGCACGAAGGTCGCGAGGATGCTGGCGCTGGCGTCCGGGTCGGGGTACAGCACGGCCGCGGCGAGGCCAAGCCAGGCGACGGCGACCGCGATCGGCAGCATCAGGAGCGGCGCAAGCAGCGCACCTCGCCGTGCGGTCCCGGTGTCGCGTGCGGCGAAGCTGCGCGAGAAGCTGTCCATGGCGACGAAGAAGCTGAGCACCATCGAGACGACGAGCGCCGCGACCTTGTCCCAGCCCTGCGCGCCGAAGTCATAGTGGGTCGCGGGGAGCACGGCCTGCATGTCGGCCCAGCTTCCGGCCTGTGAAATGGCGACGGGAATGCCGATCGCGACGATGCCGACGAGGACCAGCGTGACCTGCACGCGGTCGGTGTAGGTGACCGCGAGGTAGCCGCCGGCCGCGGTGTACAGCGTCACGATCGCGCCGGCGAGCAGCAAGCTCTGCCCGTAACTCCAGTCGATCAGCACCTGCAGAATCGCGGCCGCGGCGGCAAACTGGCCGGCCGAGTAGGCCGTGTAGGCGAGGACGGTCGTGATCATCGCCACCGCGCGCGTGCGGTTGTCGTAGTGCTTCTCGATGAAGTCCGGGTACGTGAGGTGACGCTCGCTGTCGCCCAGCTCCTTCACGCGCCTCGCGACCGTCAGTCCGAACAGACAGCAGCCGATCGCCATGCCGAGGACGTACCAGATGCCGGTGATGCCCTGCCCGTACACGCGCGCCGACGTGCCGACGATCGCGGCGCCGCCGATCCAGGCCGCGACCCACATGCAGGCGATCGTGACCGGCCCCATGCGCCGCCCGGCGACGAAGTAGTCCTCGACGTCGGGCTTGCGGCGCTGGGCGTAGAGGCCGATGCCGACGAGGAGCGCGAGGTACGCGAACAGGATCACCGTGTCTACGACGCCCATGCGATCCGCCTCCCCCGCTTCAGGTATCCGCCGTCCTTCGTCCGCGACTGCCGGTGCCGCGGCGCCCGCGCGCGCCTTGGGCCGCGGACTCGCGGGGGGCGGGCAGCGTCACGACCTTGCGGAGCTCAGTATAGGCCGCGGTCTTGTGCGGGATCGCCATGGCCTCGACGAAGTGCGCCTGGAAGCGCGGCTCGATGGCGGTCTCGATCTTCTCGACCCGGCGGACCAGGTCCTCGATGGCGGCGCGGGCGGTCGCATCGAGCAGCGCGATGCGCGCCCCGGCCCCGGCGGCGTTGCCGACCGAGGCGACCTTGCCGAGGTCGCAGTCCGGGATCATGCCGAGCACCATCGCGTGCTTGACGTCGATGTGGCTGCCGAAGGCGCCGGCGAGGCCGATCCGGTCGACCTTCGCGACGCCGAGGTGATCCATCAGGAGCCTGACGCCGGCGTAGAGCGCGGCCTTCGCGAGCTGGATCGCGCGCACGTCGTTCTGCGTGATCTTCATCATCACCTCGCCGCGGTGCAGCACGTACGAGAACGTGCGCCCGTCCGCGACGATCCGGTCGGCCCGGGTGGCGAGCGCGCCGTCGATCACGCCGTCCCGGGTCAGGATGCCGGCGAGGTACATCTCAGCGATGACCTCGATGATGCCGGAGCCGCACACGCCGGTGACGCCGCTGCGGGCCGTTGCCTCCGCGAAGCCCGGGTCGTCCGACCAGAGATCGCTGCCGATCACCTTCACGCGCGGCTCGAGCGTCGCGGGGTCGATGCGCACGCGCTCGATGGCGCCCGGCGCCGCGCGCTGCCCGCAGCTGATCTGCGCGCCCTCGAAGGCGGGGCCGGTCGGGCTCGAGCAGGCGAGCAGCCGCTCGCGGTTGCCGAGCACGATCTCGGCGTTGGTCCCGACGTCGACCAGCAGGGTGATCTCGTCGCGCTGGTCGGGGCGCTCGGCGAGGATCACGCCGGCGGCGTCCGCGCCGACGTGGCCGGCGATGCAGGGCAGCACGTACACGCGGGCATTCGGGTGCACGGCGATGCCGAGCGCGGAGGCGGGCACGGTCAGCGCATTGTCCACCGCGAGCGCGAACGGCGCGCCGCCGAGCTCGACCGGATCGATGCCGAGCACCAGGTGATGCATGATCGGGTTGCCGACCAGCGTCATCTCGAGGATGTCGGTGGTCGCGATCCCCGCCTCGCGCGCGAGCTCGGCGGCGAGCTGCCCGAGCGCGCCCCGGATCGCGCCCGTCATCATCGCCGCGCCGCCGGGGTTCATCATCGCGTACGAGACCCGGCTCATCAGGTCCTCGCCGAAGCGGATCTGCGGGTTCATCGTGCCGGCAGCCGCGACCAGCTCGCCGGTCTCGAGATCGCACAGGTGGGCGGCGACGGTGGTCGAGCCGACGTCCACCGCCATGCCGTAGGCCTTGTCGTGGAAGCCCGGCCACAGCGCGATCACCTGCGCGGCGTCGTGCACCGCGACCGTGACCTTCCATTCGCCCTTGCGCAGGCAAGCCTGCAGTTCGCCGAGGATCGTGAAGTCCGAGGCGAGCCCGGTGAGCTGCCACTCACGCTCCAGCGCCTCGTACAGGCGGCGCAGGTCGCCGGAGGGGTCGTGCATGTCCGGCTCGCGAACCTCGACGTAGTGCAGGCGCACGACCGGGTTCAGCTTGATCACGCGGGCATCGGCGTCCTTGCGCACCACCTGGCGGTGGACCTGGCTGCCGGGCGGCACGTCGACCACGACGTCGCCCTGCACTGTTGTCGAACAGGACAGGCGCAGCCCGCCCGCGAGGCCGCGTCGCTTCGCGTAGCGCAGTTCCGTCTCGCTGACCGCGGAGACGCTCGCCGCGCCCGAGCGCACGCCGTGCTTGGCGAACTCGCCCTCGGCGATCAGCACCTGGCAGCGGCCGCAGATGCCGCGCCCGCCGCACACCGAGTCGAGGTCGACGCCGAGCGCGCGCGCGGCGGAGAGCAGCGGCGTGCCGACCGGGAAGCGGCCGCGCTTGCCCGAGGGCGTGAAGACGACCAGCGGATCCCGGGCGGTCATGGCGAGCCGCGGAGTGCCGCGCCCCGCTAGGCGCGCGGCCGGCAGCCGCGCTCGCGGCGGCCGCGTCCGGCCTCGCCGTCGGCGCCCGGCGGCGGCGCCTCGCGGAAGCGGCCGATCCAGCGCTCGCAGTGCGGGTCGTGGCCCATCATCACGTCGGCGCCCATGCAGGCCTGGATGGTCTCGGGATGCAGCGGGTTGGTGATCGCCGAGGTGAGGCCCGAGGCGATCGCGATGGCCAGAAAGGCGCTGTTGATCCCGCCGCGGTTCGGCAGGCCGAAGCTGACGTTGGACGCGCCGCAGGTGGTGTTGACCCCGAGTTCGTCGTGCAGCCGGCGCACCAGGCGCATCACCTGCACGCCCGCCGAGTTGATCGCGCCGATCGGCATCACCAGCGGGTCGACTACGATGTCGCTGCGCGGGATGCCGTGGTCGGCGGCACGCTCGACGATCTTCTTCGCGACCGCGTAGCGCACGTCGGGATCCTCGGAGATGCCGGTCTCGTCGTTGCTGATCGCGACCACGGCCGCGCCGTATTTCTTTACCAGCGGCAGCACCGCCTCGAGGCGCTCCTCCTCGCCGGTGACGGAGTTGACGAGCGCCTTGCCCCGGTACATCGCGAGGCCCGATTCCAGCGCGGCCACGATCGAGGAGTCGATCGACAACGGCACGTCGGTGATGGACTGCACGAGCTGCACGGCCTTCGCCAGGATCGCCGGCTCGTCGGCGAGCGGGATGCCCGCGTTGACGTCCAGCATCTGCGCGCCCGCCTCGACCTGGGCGCGCGCGTCCGCCTCCACGCGGCTGAAGTCGCCGGCCGCCATTTCCGCGGCGAGCAGCTTGCGCCCCGTGGGGTTGATGCGCTCGCCGATGATGACGAACGGCCGGTCGAAGCCGATCACGACCTCGCGGGTGGCGGAAGAGACGACGGTGTCGGTCATGCGGTTTCCCCGGCGAGTCCCTTCGCGCGCACCAGGCGCTCGAGATCCTCGTCGCTGTAGCGTTCCTCGATGCGGCGCGCCGCGGCGGCGGCCTCCTGCTCGATGTCGTCGCCGCAGGGCGCCGGCTCGGAGCGCTTCCACTCGGCGAGGTAGAGATCCGAACTGCCCTTGCCGGCGCGCATCGCGGCGCGATCGACGGCTTCGTGGAAGCGGTCGGAGAGCTTTACCTTGGCTGTCTCCCGCCCGCGCTTCACGACCACCTGCGCGGGAATATCGCGCCAGGAAATGACGGTCAGGCTGGCCATGTGCGCACCACGGGCCGCCCGGCAAAATTCCGGAGCGTCGAGCCGAGCCCGCCGTAGCCGGTCTGGCGCACGACGAGCTCGAGCCCGAGACGGTCGGCGACCTTGCGGGCCGCGGCTTCCGCGTCCGGCTTCGGCGCCTGGGCGAGGTAGACGAGCCGGCGGTAGTTGCCGAAGTAGGTCTTCATGAGCTCCGGGTGACGGTCGATGCCGAGCGCCTGGATGACGAGGCGGTCGAAGTGCCGCAGCAGGAAATCCGTCAGGTAGAACGTGCCGGGCTCGGCCTCCGCGAGTTCCGCGAACGCCGCGGGCCCGGCGAAGAACTCGTAGCAGTGCGCGCCCGGGATGCGCTCCACGCCCTCTTCCGCGAGCACCGCGTCGAGCGCGCCGCCCGTGCCGCAGTCGGCGTAGGCGACGAAGATTTCGTCGTAGTCCCTGCGGTGCGCGCGGATCTTCTCGCGCACGCTGCCCGCGATCTTCTCGGGCCGGTTGTGCAGCTCGGGCGGCAGGCAGATGACGTCGAGGCTGGACCAGCCGTTCGCCTTGCGCAAGGCCGCGATCTCATGCGCGAGCGCGCCGCAGGCGATCACGAGTTTGCGCGCCGGGGCGTCCACCGGCGGTCTCAGTGGACGCGGGCCGCGCGGCGCTCCGCGAGCAGGCGTTTTGCGGTCTCGACCGCGATGGCCGCGTCGCGGCAGTAGGCATCGGCGCCGATCGCCTTGCCGAATTCCTCGTTGAGCGGCGCACCGCCGACGATCACGATGTACTTCTCGCGCAGCTGCTTTTCCTTGAGCGTATCGATGACGACCTTCATGTACGGCATGGTGGTCGTCAGCAGCGCCGACATGCCGAGGAAGTCCGGCTGGTGCTTCTCGAGCGCGTCCAGGTACTTCTCGACCGCGTTGTTGATGCCGAGGTCGATGACCTCGAAGCCCGCGCCCTCCAGCATCATCCCGACCAGGTTCTTGCCGATGTCGTGGATGTCGCCCTTCACGGTGCCGATCACGATCTTGCCGATCGGCTCGGCGCCGGTCTCGGCGAGCAGCGGGCGCAGGATCGCCATGCCGCCCTTCATGGCGTTCGCGGCGAGCAGCACTTCGGGCACGAACAGGATGCCGTCGCGGAAGTCGATGCCGACGATGCGCATGCCTTCGACGAGTGCGTCGTTCAGCACTTTGTCGGGCTTCCAGCCGCGCTCGAGGAAGATGTGGGTCGCCTGCTCGACCTCATCCTTGAGGCCGTTGTACATGTCGTCGTGGACCTGTTCGATCAGCTCCGCGTCGTCGAGCGAACGCAGGTCGAACTCGCCTTCTGCCTCGGCCATCGGAAACACCCCGGTACGTCGTTATTGAACGAATGTTAAACAAAGGGCTTTGGCGAGACTAGCCCTTATGCGACAACGGCTTGTCGCGAAGCGACGCTGACCACGCCAGCCGGCTCTGGGCTTGCTCAGCGTTATAACATTAGTTAAACTGCGACCTCATGACCGAGACCCTGAAAGTCCGAAAGATCGGCAATTCATACGGATTCACCGTGCCGAAATCGCTCGTCGATCACCTGCGAGTCAAGGAAGGCGATCTCCTGCACGTGGTCGCAGAACCCGGGGGAGGTCTGCGGGTGTCGCCTTTCGACCCCGCATTCGAGGCGACAGTTACGGCCTTGGAGCGCACCCGCAGCAAGTACCGCAACGCGCTGCGCGAACTCGCGAAGTGATCGGGTTCCGGCAATAAGTGGAACCCGTCTGGCTGTCGGAGCGAACGGCTCGCTACATCCATGCGGAGTTGATGGCGGAGCACGGCGGTCTCCTGGGCCCGTCGCGTGAAGGGGCCCTGGAAGGCGCCCTTGCCGGGCCGCAGGCCCGTTACCGCTACGCGCCGGAATCAGCGAGCCTCGAACAGCTGGCCGCGGCATACGGTTACGGACTTGCCCGTGGCCACTGCTTTGCGGATGGAAACAAGCGCCTCTGCCTTGCGGTGATCGACGTCTTCCTCCAGCTGAACGGGCGGGAGCTCACGGCTGGCGAAGCCGACGCCGTCGTTACGATTCGTGCGGTCGCGGCGGGCGAGATGAGTGAGGAGGCGCTTGCCGAATGGATCAGGGCCAACTCGGGCCCGTTGGTGCAGCAGACCGATTAGAGCTTGATGCGCCGTTCGGCACTCGGCGGGTAGCCAAACAGCGCCCGATAGCAGCGGGAGAAGTGGGGCGGTGACTTGAAGCCGCAGGAGGTCGTCACGTCCATGATGGGCATGGCCGTCTGCAGCAGCAGTTCCCGGGCCCGACGCAGGCGCATCTCGAGGTAATAGCGCTTCGGCACGCAGTCGAGATGGCGCCGGAACAGGCGCTCGATCTGCCGTCGCGACAGGCCCGTCGCGTGCGCGATCCGCTCGAGCGACAAGGGCTTCTCGATGTTCTCCTCCATCAACTGGGCGACCTCGATCATGCCGCGGTGCGAGCTGCCGACCAGGGCGCGCAGCGGCACGACCTGGCGGTCTTCGGCGCTGCGGACGCGCTCCAGCACGAACTGTTCGGAGACTTGCTGTGAAATCCGGCGCCCATGCTTCAAGCGGATGAGGTTAAGCATCAGGTCCAGGGGGGCCGTGCCGCCCGACGCGGTGTACCGGTCACGGTCGACGCTGAACACCTGGTCGTTGAGCTGCACGCGCGGGAATTCCTCGCGCAGCGCCGGCAGGTTCTCCCAGTGGATGGTGGCGCGGAAGTTGTCGAGCAGACCCGCGCGCGCGAGCGCATAGCCGCCGGTGCACAGCGCGCCGAGGCCGACACGCCGCTCGGCGAGCCGGCGCAATGCCGCGAGCAGCGCGGGCGTCACCGCCTCGCGCACGTTGATGCCGCCGCAGATGAACAGGATCTCGACCTTGCCGAGCTTCTCGAGCGCGATCGTCGGCCCGAGCTCCAGACCGCTGCTCGCCGCGACCGGCCGGCCGTCGAGACTGACGAGGGACCATTCGTAGACCGGCTGGCCGACGATGCGGTTCGCCATGCGCAGCGGCTCGAGCGCGTTCGTGACCGCGATCAGCGAGTAGTTCGGCAGCGTGAGGAAGGCGTAGCGGGTCTTCTCCATGCGCGCCCGAGTATGCCACCCGCGGTGCCCGGGATGTCTGTTTCCGACATCCCGGCGTCGCATTCGGGGCTGCCTGCGATATGCTAACGGCTACACTGCCGCCATGAAATCGCACGCAAGGGTGGTCGTGATCGGCGGCGGCGCCGTCGGGGTGAGCACCCTCTATCACCTCGCTCACAAGGGCTGGTCGGACGTCGCGCTCGTCGAGCGCTCCGAGCTGACCGCTGGCTCGACCTGGCATGCCGCCGGTCTCCTGCCGCTCTTCAACATGAGCTATACGGTCGGCCAGCTCCACAAGTACTCGGTCGACCTGTACAAGCGCCTTCAGGCCGAGACCGGACAGGACGTCAGCTTCCACGCGACCGGGAATTTGCGGCTCGGGACTTCGCGCGACCGTATGGACGAGTACCGCAAGTACTGCGGCACGGCGAATACCATCGGCGTGCCGTTCGAGATCATCGGGCCGAAGGAAGTGAAGGAACTCTGGCCGCTGCTCGAGCTCGGCGGCACGGCGGACACTGCCCCGATCCTCGGCGCGCTCTATCACCCGCAGGACGGGCACATCGCGCCGGCGGATCTCACCATGGCGCTGCGCAAAGGCGCGCGCGCGAAAGGTGCCGAGGTCTACGAGCAGACCGAGGTCACGGCGGTCGCGCGCACGCGCAGCGGCGAATGGAAGCTCACCACCACGAAAGGCGAGATCAGCTGCGAGCACGTGGTCTGCGCGACCGGCAATTACGCGCGCCAGACCGGCAGGATGTTCGGGCTGAACGTGCCGGCGATCCCGGTCGAGCACCAGTACATCGTCTACGAGGAATCTCCCGAGCTGAAGGCCTACCGTCAGGGCGGCGGGCGCGAGCTCGCCGTCATGCGCGAGCCCGACCAGTCGTACTACATCCGCGAGGAACGCCTCGGCTGGATCCTCGGGCCGTATGAAGCCGGCGCTCCGGCGTGCTTCGCCGACGGCGTGCCGTCCTGGTTCGGCAAGAGCCTGTTCGACGGCGATCTCGAGCGGCTCATCCCGCACATCGAGGGCGCGCAGCGACGCGTGCCGGCGCTCGCGAACTGCGGCATCAAGGACATCGTGAACGGGCCGATCTCGTACACGCCGGACGGCAGCGCTCTGGTCGGTCCCGCCTGGGGCGTGCCGAACGTCTGGCTCAACGAGGGCCACAGCTTCGGCATCACCGCGGCCGGCGGCGCCGGCTGGCAGCTCGCGGAGTGGATCGTCGCGGGCGAGCCGGGCATCGACATGCTGGCCGTCGACCCGCGCCGCTTCGGGCCGTACACCGGCAAGCGTTACCTGGTGCTGAAGAACGAGGAGACCTACCGCAACGTCTTCACCGTGCACTACCCGGACGAGGAGCGGCCGGATGCGAGGCCCGCCAAGACCAGCCCGGTCTACGAGAAGCTGAAGCGCATGGGTGCGGTCTTCGGCCAGCGCTACGGCTGGGAGCGCGCCAACTGGTTCGCGCCCGCCGGCGTCAAGGGCGAAGACGACATGAGCTTCCGCCGCACCAACTGGTTCGAGCACGTCGGCAACGAGTGCCGGCGGTTGCGCGAGCGGGTCGGGGTTATCGACCTCACGCCGTTCACCAAGCACATGGTCGAGGGGCCGGGCGCGGAGGCCTGGCTCGACTCGCTGGTCGCCAACAAGGTGCCGGCGAAGACCGGGCGCATGGCGCTCGCGCACGCGCTCACGAAGCGAGGCGGCATCCGCTCCGAGTTCACGATCACGAAGCTCGGTGACGAGCGCTTCTACGTCGTGAGCGCCGGCGCCGCCGAGCGCTACGACACGGATCTGCTGCACAAGCGCCTGCCGGCGGACGGCTCGGTCCGGCTCGCGAACATCACCACCGCGCGCGGCTGCTTCGTCCTCGCCGGTCCGCGCTCGCGCGACGTGCTCGCGAAACTGACCGACACGCCGCTCACGAACGAGGCGTTCCCCTGGCTCACCGGCCAGGTCGCTGAGGTCGGGCTCGCGACCGACGTGTACCTCCTGCGCGTCAACTTCGTCGGCAGCCTTGGCTGGGAGCTGCACTTTCCGATCGAGTACGCCAATCACCTGTTCGAGGCGATCTTCGCCGCTGGCGAGGAGTTCGGCATCGGCATGGCGGGCATGCGGGCGATGGAGTCGCTGCGCATGGAGAAGTCCTACCGCATGTGGGGCAGCGACCTGACGCGCGAGAACACGCCCTTCGAGGCGAGCCTCGACCGCTTCGTGCGGATGGGCAAGGGCGACTTCACCGGCAAGGCCGCGCTCGAAGCGCAACTCGCGAAGGGCGTGCCGAACCGTTTCGTCACGCTCGACGTGCACGGCGTCAGCGACGCGGACCCGCTCGGCAACGAGCCGCTGTTCGACGGCAAGGGCCGCATGATCGGCCGCGCGACCTCGGGCTTCTACGGCCACGTGCTGAAGAAGAGCCTGGCGATCGGCTACGTGCAGGCGGAATTCGCCGAGGTCGGCACGCGGATCGCGATCGAGATTTTCGGCGAGCGGCGCGAGGCGACCGTGCTCCCCGACTCGCCCTACGATCCCGAGAACAAGGAACTGCGCGCCTGAAGCGCCAATCCTGGTCCGGTCTCGCGCTCCTGCTCGCGAGCCTCTCGCGCCACCGCGGCTGGCGCGAGCAGTGGCGCAAGCCCGAACCAAAGGTCGCCTACGACGCGGTGATCGTGGGCGGCGGCGGCCACGGGCTTGGCACGGCGTACTACCTCGCGGCTGAGCATGGCCTCACCAACATCGCCGTGGTCGAGAAAGGCTGGATCGGCGGCGGCAACACCGGCCGCAACACCACGATCATCCGCTCGAACTACCTGTTCGACGAGAGCATCGCGATCTACGAGCACGCGCTGAAGCTCTGGGAGGGCCTGTCGCAGGCGCTCAACTACAACGTGATGTACTCGCCGCGCGGCGTGATGATGCTGGCGCACAGCGTGCACGACACGCAGATGCTGAAACGCATCATGCACGCCGACCGCGCAAACGGCGTGGACAACGAGTGGCTGACTCCGGAGGAGGCGAAAGCGTACTGCCCGCCGCTCGAGATTGGCACGCACCTGCGCTACCCGGTGCTCGGCGCGACCCTGCAGCGGCGCGGCGGCACGGCGCGGCACGACGCCGTCGCCTGGGGCTACGCGCGCGCCGCCGACGCGCTCGGCGTCGACATCCTCGAAAACTGCGAGGTCACCGGCATCCGCCGCGGCGCGGGCGGGGCGGTCGAGGCGCTCGAGACGACGCGCGGGCTGATCCGCACACCGCGGGTGGGCGTGGTCGCGGCGGGCAACTCCAGCGTCGTCATGGGCCTCGCGGGCGTCAGGCTGCCGCTCGAGAGCTTCCCGCTGCAGGCACTGGTCTCCGAGCCCGTGAAGCCGGTGTTTCCCTGCGTGGTGATGTCCAACGCGATTCACGCCTACATCAGCCAGTCGGACAAGGGCGAGCTCGTGATCGGCGCGGGCACGGACGCCTACAACTCCTACACGCAACGCGGCGCGCTGCACGTGGATCTGCACACGCTGGAGGCCATCTGCGAGCTGTTCCCGGCATTCCGCCGCCTCAGGATGCTGCGCAACTGGGGCGGCATCGTCGACGTGACCGTGGACCGCTCGCCGATCGTCGGCAAGACGCCGGTGCCGGGCCTGTACCTCAACTGCGGCTGGGGCACGGGCGGCTTCAAGGCGACGCCGGGCTCCGCGCACGTGTTCGCGTGGACCATGGCGAAGGACGAGCCGCATCCCTACGCCGCGCCGTTCTCGCTCGAGCGCTTCCGTGACGGGGCCATGATCGACGAGGCGGCGGCGGCAGGAGTGTCGCACTGATGCTCCTGATTCCTTGCCCGTACTGCGGCGAGCGCCCGGAGATCGAGTTCTCCTATAGCGGCCAGGCACACCTCGTGCGCCCGCCGCGGCCTGCGGAACTCAGCGACGAGGCGTGGAGCGAGTACCTCTACGTGCGCGACAACCCGCGCGGCCGCCACGCCGAGCGCTGGCGGCACCTGCGCGGCTGCGGCCGGTTCTTCAACGCCATCCGCGACACGACGACCGATCGCATCGCGGTGACCTACCGGATGGGAGAGCCGCCGCCGTGAGCGCGTTCCGGACCGCGAGCGGCGGCCGCGTGGACCGGGCGCGCCGGCTGCGCTTCACGTTCGACGGGCGCGCATGGGAGGGGCTCGCCGGCGACACGCTCGCCTCCGCGCTGCTCGCGAACGGCGTGCACCTCGTCGGCCGCTCCTTCAAGTACCACCGGCCGCGCGGCATCCTGACCGCGGGCGCGGAGGAGCCAAACGCGCTCGTCACCGTACGGCGCGACGCGGCGCGCGAGACGCCGAACCTCAAGGCGACCCAGGTCGAGCTCTACGACGGGCTGGTGGCGGAATCCCAGAATCGCTGGCCCAGCCTCGGCTTCGACGTCGGGCGCGTGAACGACCTGCTCTCGCCGCTGTTCCCGGCGGGCTTCTACTACAAGACCTTCATGTGGCCGCGCTCCGCCTGGGCCAGGCTCTATGAGCCGGTGATCCGCCGCGCCGCGGGTCTCGGACGCGCGCCTGAAGCGCCCGACCCGGACCGCTATGCGCAGCGCCACGCGCACTGCGACGTGCTCGTGGTTGGCGCGGGTCCGGCAGGAATCGCAGCGGCGCGCGCCGCCGCGGACGCCGGCGCGTGCGTGATTCTCTGCGACGAGCAATCGGAGCCCGGCGGCGCGCTGCTCGACGGCGCGCCGGCGCAGATCGACGGCCTCGCGGCCGGCGACTGGCTCGCGCGCGCGGTCGCGGCCCTCGCTGCCGATCCGAAGGTCCGGATGCTCGCGCGCACCACGGCCTTCGGCTATTTCCCCCACAACCACCTCGGGCTGGTCGAGCGATGCACGGATCACATCGCCGCGCCGGCGGCGGATAGCGTGCGCGAGCGTCTCTGGCAGGTGCGCGCGCGCGAGGTCGTGCTCGCGGCCGGCGCGATCGAGCAGCCGCTGGTATTTCCCGGCAACGACCGGCCGGGCGTGATGCTCGCGGGCGCCGCGCGCAGTTACCTCAAGCGCTACGGCGTGCGTGCCGGCACCCGCGCCGTGCTCGTGACCGCAACCGATGCCGCTTACCAGGCGGCGCTCGATCTGCACGCGGCCGGCGTCGCCATTGCCGCGATCGCGGACCTGCGGCCCGCGGCGGCCGGCGTGTGGGTCGAGGCCGCGCGGCGCGCCGGCATCGAGGTGCTCGCCGGCGCCGCGATCGGCGGCACGCGGGGCGGGCGGCGCGTCAGCGGCGTCACCATTTCCGGTCGGACGATCGCCTGCGACCTGGTGCTGATGTCGGGCGGCTACGCACCCTCCGTGCATCTCTTTTCGCAGTCGCGCGGTCGGCTCACCTGGAGCGACTCGATGCGCTGCTTCGTTCCGTCCCAATCGGCAGAGCGCGAGCGCTCCGCGGGCGCCTGCCGCGGCGTGTACGGACTCGCCGCGGCGCTCGCCGACGGCGCCGCGGCAGGTCTTGCCGCCGCGCGGGCCTGCGGGTTCACAGGCATCGAACGCGGCTATGCGGTCGCCGGCGAGTCAGCCACGCACCAGGCGCCGGGCGCCACGCCGCCCGCGGTCGCGGACCGCGGCAAGGCCTTCGTGGATTTCCAGAACGACGTGACGATCCGCGACCTCGTGCTCGCCGCGCAGGAAGGTTTTCGTTCCATCGAGCACGTGAAGCGCTACACGACCGTCGGCATGGCGACCGACCAGGGCAAGACCTCGAACCTGAACGCGCTCGGCCTCGTGGCGGCGCGCCTCGGCAAGCCCGTCCCGGACGTCGGTCACACGACCTTCCGCATGCCCTACACGCCGGTGACCTTCGGCGCGCTCGCCGGCGCAGCGCGGGGAGAATTGTTCGACCCGGTGCGCACGACGCCGATGCACGAGGTGGCCGTCGCGCGCGGCGCGGTGTTCGAGGATGTCGGGCAGTGGAAGCGCGCGCGCTATTTCCCGCGGGCCGGCGAGGACATGCATGCCGCGGTCGCACGCGAGTGCCTGGCGGTGCGCAACGCCTGCGGCGTTTTCGACGCCTCGACGCTCGGCAAGATCGCGGTCGTCGGCCCGGACGCCGCGGAGTTCCTGAACCGCCTCTACGTGAACGATTTTGCCGGTCTCGGCGTCGGGCGCTGCCGTTACGGCGTCCTGCTGCGCGAGGATGGATTCGTCTACGACGACGGCGTCATCGCGCGCCTCGCCGCCGACCGCTTTCACGTCACGACCACCACCGGCGGCGCGGCGCGCGTGCTCGCGATGATGGAGGACTACCGCCAGACCGAATGGCCCGGGCTCGCGGTCTGGCTCACCTCGACCACCGAGCAGTGGGCGGTGATCGCCGTGCAGGGCCCGCTCGCGCGGCGCGTGATCGAGCCGCTCGCTGCCGGCATCGACCTCGCGCCGTCCGCGCTGCCGCACATGGCGGTCGCGCACGGCAGGATCGCGGGCGCCCCGGCGATGCTGTTCCGGGTCAGCTTCACCGGCGAGCTCGGCTACGAGATCAACGTGCCGGCGGCACGCGGCGTTGCGGTGTGGGAAGCAGTCTGCGCGGCCGGACGGGCGCACGGCATCACGCCCTATGGCACCGAGACGATGCACGTGCTGCGCGCCGAGAAGGGCTACATTATCGTCGGCCAGGAAACCGACGGCACGGCCGTGCCAGACGACGTCGGCCTCGCTTGGGCGATCGGCCGGAAGAAGCCGGACTTCGTCGGTAAGCGCTCGATCGAGCGCGCGGGCATCCGGCGCGCAGGCCGCAAGCAGCTCGTGGGCCTGCGCACCCGCGATCCAAAGATCGTGCTGGAAGAGGGTGCGCAGCTCGCTGACCGGCCGGGGATCCCGGCGCCGATGAAACCCGTCGGTCACGTCACCTCGTCGTACGCAAGCGCGGTACTCGGACATTCGATTGCGCTCGCGATGATCGCCGGCGGGCGGGCGCGCATCGGCCAGACGCTGTTCGTGCGGGTGCCCGGGGGCGATGTCGAGGCCAAGGTGACGATTCCGGTCTTCTACGATCCGGAAGGAGCACGGCTGCATGCCTGAGCCGGTCGAAGCGCCGCGGCTCCTGCCGCCGGCGACACGCTTTATCCTGCAATGCGGCAAGGACGCACGCGACGCAGCGGGTCGCGGCTTCGGTCTCGCGCTGCCGGAGGCCGCCTGCCGCGCGGAATCGGCGGGCGGCCGCGCGGCGCTCTGGCTCGGGCCCGACGAGCGCCTGCTGCTCGCGCCGGCCGGCCTGGAAGACGTCCTTGCCGGCGAGCTCGAAGCGGCGCTCGGCGGATTGCCGCATTCGCTGGTGGACGTCAGCCACCGCCAGGCCGCCCTGGCGGTTGCCGGTCCCGCGGCGCGCGAGCTGCTGTCCCACGGATGCCCGCTGGATCTCGACGATGCGGTCTTCCCGGTCGGGATGTGCACGCGCACGGTGCTGGGGAGGGCAGAGGTCGTTTTGTGGCGGTCACGCCCCGAGGAGTACCATTTGGAAACGGGGCGATCGTTTGCCAGTTATGTCCTCGGGTGGTTGAGGGAAGCGGAACAGGGGGGTTGATCATGCTTCGCATTCAGTCGACAGGTGTCCGGGCCGCGGTTCGCGGCGTGTTGTGCTCGGCATTCGCATGCGGCGTACCCGCGGCGCTCGCGGACCAGGCGGAGGCGCCGCCGCCGACCGCCGCCGCGCAGCCGCGCGAGGTTACGCCGTTCGAGGAGATCGTGGTCACGGCGCAGCGCCGCGAGCAGAACATCCAGGACGTTGGCATCGCGGTGACGCCGCTCGACGAGCGCGCGCTGCAGAACCTCAACATCACGACCGCCACCGACATCGTCAAGGCGGTGCCCAACCTGCGCATGAACGCATACTCGAGCGCCCAGGTCGTGTTCAACATCCGCGGCGTCTCGCAGAACGACTATGGCGACCAGCAGGAACCCCCGGTCGCCGTGTACCAGGACGACAGCTACTCGAGCTCGATCAACCTCGCGGGCTTCCCGGTCTTCGACCTGGCGCGCGTCGAGACGCTGCGCGGCCCGCAGGGCACGCTGTTCGGACGGAACGCGACCGGCGGCGCGATCCAGTTCATCTCGAACGCGCCCACCGAGGAATTCGAGGGCTACGGCAACGTCACGGTCGGCAGGTTCAATCAGGTGATCGTGGACGGAGCGCTCTCCGGCCCACTTTCAGACAACCTGCAGGGGCGCTTCGCGTTCATCGTCAACCAGGACGATGGCTGGATGAAGAACATCGATCCGACCGTCCCGGACATCGGCGGCAACGACCACTATGCGCTGCGCGGCCGGCTCGCCTGGCAGCCGGGCGAGGCGACGGACGTCAACCTGATCGTGCGCTACCTCAAGGCGGACGGCGAGACGCAGGCGGGGCTGTACTCGCACGAGCCGGCCTGCCCGAACGACCAGTTCCAGGGATTCTTCACGCCGGCCGACTACGCCTGCCCGTTCTGGGGCACGGGTCCCGGCGAATCGGGTACCGGCTTCCAGGAGCCCTCGATCATCCCGAGCCGCGGCGGCGACCCGTACAAGACGGCCGAGACCGAGCCCTCCTACGTGGACCGCAAGATCCTCGCCGGGCAGCTGCGCGTCGACACCGATGTTGGCGCCGGCACGTTCACGTCGATCACGGATTATCAGACCTCCGACAAGTTCTACACGGAGGGCGGCGACTCCTCGCCGGACGACGGCGTGTATTTCTTCCAGGGCGCCGAACTCGACCAGGTCTCGCAGGAGTTCCGCTACGCATGGAGCTCGGGGCAGCACCAGACGGTGGTGGGCCTGTACGGCATGTACGTGGACGGCGACTACATCGGCAAGTTCGCGAGCCGCTTTTACGGCTACGACCCGGACGTCACCATGGCGCAGGAGACGGTCTCGTACGCGGCTTTCATCCAGGACGAATGGAGCTTCGCAGAGGGCTGGAAGCTGACCGGCGGCCTGCGTTACTGGAACGACGAGCGCGAGGGCGCCTATCGCGGCGTTGCGCCGCCGATCCCGGACTTGGCGCAGCCGCAAGTGCTCATCGTGTTCAACACCGACGTGGTCTCGCCGGTCGGCAGCGGCGTCACGCCTGACGACGCGAAGCAGTCCTTCGACGACTTCACGGCGCGGGTGCAGCTCGATTTCCGCCCGAATGACGACCTGCTCTGGTATGCGTCCTACAACCGCGGCAGCAAGAGCGGCGGCTTCACGTTCTCGACTGGCACGCCCTTCGATCCCAACCAGTTCACGTTCCTGCAGGGCCTGGTATTCGAGCCGGAGACGCTGAATGCGTACGAGATCGGCATGAAATCGAGTCTCGCCGGCGGCACGATGATGCTGAACGTCGCGGGCTTCTACTACGACTACGACGACTACCAGGCCTTCGCACAGCTCGGCCCGGTGCAGACCGTGCTCAACCAGGACGCCGAGGCGACGGGGCTCGAGATCGAACTCAACGCGCGGCCGACCGACGGCCTGCTGCTGCAGATCAGCGGGGCGCTGATGGACAGCGAGGTCAAGGACATCCTGCTGCCGGACACGGTGACGATCGTGGACCACGACCTGCCGCAAGCGCCGTCATTCGCCGGCAATGCCCTTGTGCGCTACGAGTTCGCGGTCGGCAGCGGCATCGCGTCCATCCAGGGCGACGTGTACTACACGGACGGCTTCTGCTTCACCGTGCTCTGCGCGCCGGTGGAGGAGGAGGAGTCGTACACGGTCGCCAACGCGCGCATCGGCTATGCGGCGGCGGATGGGCGCTGGGAAGTTGCGGCGTTCGTGAACAACCTGTTCGAGGAGGAATATCGCGTGTACGCCTTCGACAGCTCGCTGTTCGCGGGCGTGGTCGCGGGCGTGTACGCGAAGCCGCGCACCTACGGCCTGACTGCAAGCTGGCGCTTCGGCGCGGGCTACGAATGACGCGGGCGGGTTGAAGCTACCGAAGCCATTCTTTCGCCTGCCGGTCCGCTTCGACTCGGAGCGGCTGCGTGCCGAGGTCGAGGCGCTCCCCGCGGGCGCCTGGTCGCGGCACCCGAATGAGCACGAAGGCAATACTGCCGCGCGCCTCATCACGGTCGGCGGCGGCGACAACGATGAGATAAACGGCGAAATGAAGCCGACCCCGGCGCTCGCAGCCTGCCCCTACATCCAGCAGGTGCTGGCTTCGTTCAATACGGTCTGGTCGCGCTCACGGTTGATGCGCCTCGCGGCGGGCGCCCATGTCCCGCCCCACGGCGACATGAACCGCCACTGGTTCCACCGTGTGCGCGTGCACATCCCCGTCATCACGCGTCCGGAGGTCCGCTTCCATTGCGGCGGTGAGACCGTGCACATGGGAGCGGGCGAGGCCTGGATTTTCGACAACTGGCGTGAACACAGCGTCGAAAACGCCTCGCGCGAAGCGCGCATCCACCTCGTGGCCGACACGGTAGGCACGTCCGCGTTCTGGCGCCTGGTAGCCAAGGAATGGCCGGAAGGACCCGGCCGGTCGCCGGCGGATGCGCCGCTGGTCGCATTCGATCCGGCCGCCCGCCCATCGCTGCGGATCGAGCGCTTCAACACCATGGACGTCATGCCGCCGTCGGAAGTCGAACAGCTCACGTTCGACCTGCTTGCCGACCTCGCGCCGGCAGATGAGCGCCCGGAGTCGGGTGCGGCGGTCCGTCAGCTCGTCAGCCTGATGATCGATTTCTGCCACGACTGGCGTTCGCTCTGGTCCCTGTTCGCCGATTCGCCCACCGGGCGCGCCCAGTACGAGCAGCTCCTCGTCGCCACGCGCGAGCGCGTCGCACAGCTGCCGCAGGTGCGCGTCGCCAGCACCGGCTACGGTGCCCAGGCGGTCCTGCACGCACGGCTGCTCGCACACGTGCTGATACATGCGGTCGGGGCGCATCGAGAGGCGGCGGAATTCAACGCAGCCGCGGCAGCGCAGAGCGAACGCTCGAGACGCGCCCCGGCGGCTGCGCGAAATCGACCCGTCGCGCCTGACGAACCGCCGGTCATCGAGCGCCCGCTCATCATCCTGAGCGCACCGCGCGCGGGCAGCACGTTGCTGTTCGAGACGCTGGCACAGGCGGCCGGGGTCTACTCGATCGGCGGCGAGAGCCACCAGCTCATCGAGAGCATCGCGGCGCTGCGACCGGGGCGCGGCGTGGTCGCCTCCAATCGGCTGACTCGTGCCGAGGCGTCGTCCACCATCGTCGAGGAGCTGCGGCGGCGGTTCGCCGCGCGCCTCCTGGACCGCGCCGGCCTGCCGCCGGCGGGCGGAGCACGCGCCCGGTTCCTCGAAAAGACGCCGAAGAACGCCCTGCGCGTGCCGTTCCTGCTCGAGGTGTTCCCCGACGCGCAGTTCATCTTCCTGCAGCGCGAACCGCGCGCGAATCTGTCGAGCATGATGGAAGCCTGGCGCGCGCAAGGCTGGATCACGTACCGGCAGCTCCCCGGCTGGCCCGGGCCGTGGTCGCTGCTGCTGCCGCCAGGCTACGAGCGCCTGCAAGGGAGGCCGCTCGAGGAAGTCGTCGCGTTCCAGTGGCGCGTCGCGAACGAGACCATCCTCGACGATCTCGCGCATCTGCCGAGGGGTCGCTGGACGACGGTGCGTTACGAGGCGCTGATCGCCAGTCCGCGGGCGGAGATCGGCAGACTCCTCGACTTTGCAGGACTCGCGATGGACGAGCGGCTCGAGGCCTACCTCGAACGGCCGCTGCCGCTCTCGAAGCACACGCAGACGAAACCCGACCCGGAGAAGTGGAAGAAGAACGCAGCCGAGATCGAACGGATCATGCCGCAGCTCGAGAGGATCATCAGTCGCCTCCATGAATAAGCCCAGCATCTTCATGGTCGACCAGCTGAGCGGCACGTTCTTTCCGGACGGCGGCCCGGCCGATTTCCTGCACGCGCCGAACCTGAAAGCGCTGGCCTCCCGCGCGTCTACGCAACGCCGCAGAATTCGCGGCGGCCATCCCCACGTTCGCCCATCACCTCCGCCGCTCTGGCTACTACACCTGCCTGTCGGGCAAGATGCATTTCGTCGGCCCCGACCAGCTGCACGGGTTCGAGGAACGCGTGACGACCGACATCTATCCGGCGGATTTCGGCTGGACGCCGGACTACCGCAAGCCCGGCGAGCGAATCGACTGGTAGTACCACAATCTCGGTTCGGTCACCGGCGCGCGTTCCCTTGATGGTCGCGGGACCAGGCATCAAGGCGGGAAGACATGGTGCGCCAGTCTCGATTCTCGATGTGACGCCCACGCCGTGCGACCTTGCGGGGATTCCTCCGGACGACGTCGCGGCCTGCAATGCAAGGACAATAGCGCCGAAGACAGGTAGGTTCTCAATGCAGTTCGCATGCGCTCGCATTCCACGCTCATACCACCCTGCACCCTCGATCTGATCAGCCCGGAAGCTGGCGATGCGCACGGCTCCCGTCAGAATTCGGCTCCACCGGTAAACCCCGACCGTGGCTATCAGCAACAGCACGGTTCACACCGCGAATCCCAGCAACATCCAGACCGGTAAAGTTACAGCGCGGTCGCCATGCGTGGCGTCTAACGTCCGCGATCAGCGGCGGCGTGCCGACGCGCGGCGACCGCTGCATCGCATAGTTAGACCGCGCTGATTTTGAGTGTTTCAATGCCGCGGAGATCGACATTTCGCTTGGCCTGCCACAGATCGTAACTGTGCTGCATGGCGAGCCAACTCTCAGCAGAGCGACCAAGACACTTCGACAGACGCAGAGCCATCTCTGGGGTAATGCTGCTGATACCAGTCAGCACACGGTTGAGCGTGGACGGCGATACCCTGAGCTTGGCCGCCAGCTCGCGACCGCTGATGCCATTCGGCTCAAGATACACCGCAGCAATGAACTCGCCCGGATGCGGAGGGTTATGCATGGCCATCAGTGATAATCCTCATAGTCCAACAAATAGGCCTGTCCGTCCCTGAACTCGAATGTCAGCCGCCAATTGCCATTGACCCACACCGACCAGCGGCCCCGTTCGGTGCCTTTAAGTGGATGCAGCTTGAATCCTGGAACATCCATGTCGGCAATCACCTGGGCAGTCTCCAGGGCAATCAGCAGCATCCTCGGTCGTTTGGCATGCTTCGGCTGGATACCTCCCAAGCTTCCGGCCTCATAGAAGCGTCGCAGCCCCTTGTGCCGAATCGACTGGATCACAAGCGGAGTGTAGCATGTTGCGCATCACGCAACAAAACGCTGCTCGCCCTTGAAGGTGAAGGGCGTCGCCGTCAGGAGCAGTCGGTCACTTGCGAGGGTAAAGCTTCGCTCGTACGCGACCCCGAACTCATTAGCACCCGGTCCGCCAGCTTCTCCGCCAGCATGATCGTCGGCGCATTCAGATTGCCGGTCGTGATGGACGGCATGATTGAGGAGTCGATCACCCGCAGCGACCCGACGCCGACCACGCGCCCGTCGGGATCAACCACGGTCGTCGGGTTACCGGGTCGCCCCATGCGGCAGCTGCACGAGGGGTGATAGGCGCTCTCGACCTTGGCGCGCACGAAGGCGTCGATCTCGTCGTCCGTCTGCACGTCCGGGCCCGGCTGGATCTCCCGCCCGCGGTAGGGATCGAACGCCTGCTGCGCGAATATTCCGCGCGTGAGGCGCGTAGCGGCGCGGAACTCGGCGAGGTCGTCCGGGTGGCTCAGGTAGTTGAACAGGATCTTCGGCTTGTCGCGGGCGTCCGCGGATGCGAGCCGCACGTGGCCGCGGCTCTTCGAGCGCATCGGCCCCACGTGCGCCTGGAAGCCGTGCTCGTTCGCGAGCGAGGAGCCGTCGTAGGTCACGGCGAGCGGCAGGAAGTGATACTGGATGTCCGGATAGGGCACGTCGGGGCGGCTCCTGATGAATCCGCCGGTCTCGAAGTGGTTGGTCGCGCCGAGCCCGTTCTTGCAGAGCAGCCAGCGCGCGCCGATCATCCCGCGCGCGAAGAGCCCCATGGCCGAGTACAGGGTGATCGGTTGCGTGCAGGCGACCTGGAAGTAGTACTCGAGGTGGTCCTGCAGGTTCTCGCCGACGCCGGGTAGCTCGTGCACGAGCGGGATGCCGTGCTCGCGCAGCTCGGCGGTTGGGCCGATGCCGGATAGCTTCAGGAGCTTCGGCGAGTTGATGGAACCCGTGCTGACGATCACTTCGCGGCGAGCCGTGACACTCCGGATCGATTCGTCCTGGCGGTATTCGACGCCCGTCGCCCGCCTGCCTTCGAACAGCACGCGCGTCGCGAGCGCGCCGGTGCGCACGGCGAGGTTGGGCCGCCGCATCGCGGGGCGCAGGTAGGCGTTCGCGGTACTCGAGCGGCGCCCGTCCGGGCCCACGGTCATGTCGAGCCGGCCGAAACCATCCTGCGTGCGGCCGTTGAGGTCCTCGTTGTACGGGTAACCCGCCTGCCGGCCCGCTTCCAGCCAGGCCGCGTGCAGCGGATTCGCGAGCGTGCCGTAGCGCGTCTGCAGCGGGCCCGAGTCGCCGCGGTACCTGTCGCCGCCCGCGGCGCGCGTCTCGGCGCGGCGGAAATACGGCAGCACGGCCGCGTAGTTCCAACCGGCCGCGCCTTCGGCCTCCCAGCGGTCGAAGTCGCGCTGGTTGCCGCGCACGTACACGAGGCCGTTGATCGACGACGAGCCGCCGAGCACTTTGCCGCGCGGCGTGTGCAGGCGCCGCCCGCCGAGGCCGGGCTCCGGCTCGGTGTAGTAGCGCCAGTCATACCTGGCCATTCCCATCGGTATCGAGAGCGCGGAAGGCATCTGCACGAAGACCGAGCGGTCCGAGCCGCCATACTCGAGCAGCAGCACGCTGTGCCTGCCGTCTTCCGTCAGCCGGTTGGCGAGCACGCAGCCCGCCGAACCCGCGCCGACGATGACGTAGTCGAATTCCTCAGTAGGGCGCATCGATGTCGCCCTTGGCGACGTACACGCTCTTGAGCTGCGTGTAGTGCTCCATCGCGGCGCGACCGTTCTCGCGGCCGAGGCCGGAGAGCTTGACGCCGCCGAACGGCAGCTCGATCGGCGTGACGTTGTAGTGATTGATCCAGCAGGTGCCGGCCTCGAGCTTCGCGATCACGCGGTGCGCGCGGTTGAGGTCGTTGGTGAACACGCCGGCGGAGAGGCCGAACTCCGTCGCGTTGGCGCGCGCGACGACCTCGTCCTCGTCCTCGAACTCGAGCACGGCCATGACCGGCCCGAAGATCTCCTCGCGCACGATCGTCATGTCGTCGCGGCAGCCGTCGAACACGGTCGGCTCGACGAAAGCCCCCTTCGCGAGCGCGCCCTCGGTGCGGCGCCTGCCGCCGACCAGGATGCGCGCGCCTTCCTCACGGCCGCGCGCGATATAGCCGAGCACCAGTTCCATGTGGTCCTGCGAGATCAGGGAGCCGACCTGCGTCGCCGGGTCCAGTGGATCGCCGATCTTCATGGCGCCGACGCGCGCGGCGAGCTTCTTCATGAACTCGGCCTTCGCCTTCCTGTGCACGAACACGCGCGTGCCGTTCGAGCAGACCTCGCCCGCGGAATAGAAATTGCCGAGCAGGGCGCCGGACACGGCCTGGTCGAGCTTCGCGTCGTCGAACACGAGGATCGGCGACTTGCCGCCGAGCTCGAGCGTCACGGCCTTGACCTGGCTCGAGGCGTCGCCCATCACCGCCTTGCCGGTGCCGACCGAGCCGGTCAGCGAGACCTTGCGAATCAGCGGATGGCGCGAGAGCGCGCGGCCAGTCGGGGAGTGACCCTGCACGACCTGGAACAGGCCGGCCGGGAGCCCTGCCTCGCGGTAGATCTTCTCGAGTTCGACTGCCGTGAGCGGCGTCAGGCTCGCCGGCTTGAAGATCATCGCATTGCCGAAAGCGAGGGCGGGCGCGGACTTCCAGCAGGCGATCTGCAGCGGGTAATTCCAGGCGCCGATGCCGGCCGTGATCCCGATCGCCTCGCGGCGGGTGTAGCCGAAGGCCGAGGGGCCGAGGTCGATGTGTTCGCCCGAAGCGCTCTGCGCGAGGGCCGCGAAATACTCGAGGCACTCGGCGCCCGAGATCACGTCCACGACGCGGGTCTCCTGGATCGGCTTGCCGGTGTCGCGGGTCTCGAGTTCGGCGAGCGCGTCGTTGCGCGCGCGCAGGAGATCGGCCGCGCGGCGCAGGATGCGCGCGCGCTCGGCGCCGGCGAGGGCCGCCCAGGCGGGCTGCGCGGCACGCGCCGCCGCGACGGCGGCCTCCACTTCGACGGGTCCGGCCACGGGCAGCTCGGCGAGCTTTTCGCCGGTCGCGGGATTGAAAGAGGCGAGATGATCCATGGTTGTCACGAGGTCCATTCCGGCAAATTCAGGATTGTACCCCAGCCTGCCCGCCGGCGGCGTGCTCGGCCAGCGTGCCGGACTTGTGTCGCTGCACGAACCAGTAGTACGCGAACCCGCCGATCATCACGCCGCCGACGAACAGCAAGCCGCCCCACTTCAGGTACCAGTGGAACGGCTCGGTCGCGTTGTAGACCGACTGGCGCGGCCAGATCAGGTTGGTCGCCATGAAAAGGCCCCAGATGACGGCGGCAATGTTCACCGGCAGACCCCAGCGGCCGAGCGTGAAGTAGCCCGGCGCGGCGTCCTCGGAGCGCCACTGCCCGCGCAGACGTGCCAGCAGCATCGGCACCGTGACCAGCAGGTAGGCGATGTAGATCATGATGATTCCCAGGCTCGTGATCACCACGAAGATCTGCGGCTGGCGGATGTTGACGATGAGGATCGCGATCGCCAGCACGCCGATCAGGATCGACGGAATGATCGGCGTGCGCGTCTTCGGGTGGACGCGCGCGAGATGCGTGCCGCCGGGCAAGTTGTTGTCGCGCGCCATCGCGAACATCATCCGGATCGCGGCCGTGTGGACCGCCAGGCAGCAGACGGTGATGGCAATCACCACCGACCACAGGAAGATGTCGCCGACCGTCCCGCCGAGCACGTCGAGGACGATGAACTGCAGGCCGCCGACACTGAGCTCTTCACTGTTGATGTCCGTCACCGCCATCATCGCGAACAGCAGGATTGCGCCGCCGATCAGGAATGACGCGACCAGCGCGCGCAGGATCGCCCTTGGCGCGTTGCGGCGCGGATCGAGGCTTTCCTCGCCCAACGAGCTGGCGGTGTCGAAACCGTACATGACGTAGGCGGAGGCGAGCGAGGCGGTCAGGAACGCGCCGAGGTAGCCGAGCTCCCAGTCAGCCCCCAGGCCCTGCGTGTCGGTTACGACGCCCGGGCCGCGCGTAATGTTGACCGCGAACGCAAGTACGAGCAGGACGGCTGCGATCAGCTCGATGATGACGGCCGCGCTGTTGATCCACGCCATCAGCTTGACGCCGATCGCGTTGACGATCGTGGTGAAGACGATCAGCGCCGTGCCGAGGATCACGGCGTTGGCGGCATAATCGTACTTGCCGGTGCCGTCGCCGTAGAACTGAAAGAACGCGTCGATCTGCGGCAGCGTGATCTGGTACGCGAGCGCGACTGCCGCGACGGTGACGATGGAAGCGAACAGCATCGTCCAGCCTGCCAGCCAGGCGACATGCGGCGTGCTGAGCCGCTTGGACCAGTTGTAGATCGATCCCGCGATCGGGTAGCGCGAGGCAAGTTCGGCGAAGCAGAGCGCGACCATCAGCTGACCGGCGAAGACGAGTGGCCACGACCACCAATACGCCGGGCCGCCGAACGCGAACCCGAAGTAGAACAACTGGAAAGTGCCGGTGAGGATCGAGATATAGCTGATCCCGGCGGCGAACGTGGCGAAGCTGCCGAGCGTACGGTCCAGCTCCTGCTTGTAGCCGAACTTGGCTAGGTCGACATCGTCGGCCGCGCCTGGAGCACCCGTCGGGCTCATGCAACTCTCCCGTTAGGTGCCGTACTCGACGGGATCACCGGCTTTGCCCGGCCCCCTCGACACCCGATGCCAACGACGATATTTCAACGGCGAAGCCTAGCCAAGCGCTATCTGGGTGCCGGCGGGCCGAGCCCATCACGAAGCCATTCAGGCCGCGTTTCCATTGATTTGACAGGCCGGCGTCGTTAGCATGCCGCTGCGCGATTGATGCAGCGAGACACGGATGAAATCGAGATCCGCCGGTGCGGTCTGCGCGCTCGCGTTCGCCTCGGTCTGTAGCGCCAGTGATTTTGACCTGCAGGGACACCGCGGCGCACGCGGCCTCGCGCCCGAGAACACGCTCGCCGGCTTCGCGCGAGCGCTCGCGGTCGGCGTCTCGACGCTGGAGCTCGACTGCGGCGTGACCAAGGACGGCGTCGTGGTCGTCAGCCACGACCGGCTCCTGAATCCCGACCACACGCGCGACGCGGCCGGCAATTTCCTCGCCGTGCCGGGACCCGCGATCGTCGACCTGACCTACGAGGAACTGCGTGTTTACGACGTCGGCCGCATCAACCCGGCGAGCCCGCTCGCCGCGGCGTTCCCTGACCAGCAGCCGGTGGACGGGGAGCGCATCCCGCGCCTCGCCGACGTGTTCGCGCTCGTCGAGCGCAGCGGCAACGGCACGGTACGCTTCAACATCGAAACCAAGATCGACCCGGCGCACCCGGAGCAGACCGTCTCGCCGCTCGCCTTCGCCCGCGCGCTCGAGGCGGCGATCCGCGAGTCCGGCATGGCGTCGCGCGTGACGGTGCAGTCCTTCGACTGGCGGACGCTACGGCTGCTCGGCGCGCTGGCGCCGGACATCGCGCTGGTCGCGCTCACCGACCAGCAGGAGGGCGAGGACACGATCGAGGTTGGCAAGCCAGGGCCCTCACCCTGGCTGGGGGAACTCGACGTGGATGATCACGGCGGCTCGGTGCCGAAACTCGTGCAGGCGCTCGGCGCGAAGACCTGGTCTCCGCACGCGCTCGACCTGACGCCCGCGCTGGTCGCCGAAGCGCACGCGCTCGGCCTCGCCGTCGTGCCCTGGACGGTCAACGAACCTGCGGACATGGAGCGCGCGATCGCCCTCTGCATCGACGGGCTCATCACCGACTACCCGGATCGCCTGCGCGCCGTGATGCAGGCACAGGGCATGGCCCTGCCCGCCCAGACGCCGGTGAAATGATCGGCTTCCTCGCGCCCGCGGCCTTCCGGCCCGAGCTGCCGGCCGAGCGCATCGACGAGGAATACCGCCGGCTGCGCCGGCGCGTGTACGCGGGCATCTTCGTCGGCTACGCGGGCTATTACCTGGTCCGCAACAACCTCGCGCTCGCGATCCCCGACCTGCTGGCAGCTCACCCCGAATACACGAAGGCGGCGCTCGGCACGGCGCTCACCGCGCTCTCGATCGCCTACGGGCTCTCGAAGTTCCTGATGGGCTCGGTTTCGGACCGCAGCAACCCCAAGTACTTCCTGCCGCTCGGGCTCCTGCTCTCGGCGGGGCTGATGGCAGCGTTCGGCCTGGTCGCGGGGCTCTCCGCCTCGCTCGCAGTGATCATCCTGGTGATGACCATGAACGGCTGGGTACAGGGCATGGGCTGGCCGCCCTGCGGCAAGACCATGGTGCACTGGTTCAGCAAGCACGAGCGCGGGCTCACGGTGTCGACCTGGAACGTCGCGCACAACATCGGCGGCGCGCTGGTTGCCAATCTTGCGCTGCTCGGTGTCGTCCTGTTCAACGACTGGGGCGCCAAGTTCTACTTCAACGCAGCGATCGCCGCGGCGATCGCTGTGGGCGTCTTCTTCCTGCTCGAGGACACGCCGCAGTCGAAGGGGCTGCCGCCGGTGGAGCGCTGGCGGAACGACTATCCGGAGGAATACACGGAGGCGGACGAATCGACACTGCCGTTCCGCGAGATTTTCCTGAAGTACGTGCTGCCCAACAAATTCCTGTGGGCGATCGCGGTCGCGAATGCCTTCGCCTACTTCGTGCGCTACGGCGTCGTGAACTGGATCCCGACCTACCTCGAGACCGCGAAGGGATTCTCCTTCCACGAGTCGAGCACGGCCTGGGCGCTGTACGAGTACGCGGCGATTCCCGGCACGATCCTCTGCGGCTGGCTGTCCGACCGCTGGTTCCGCGGGCGGCGCGCGCCGATGACGATGATCTTCATGGCGCTGGCGCTGGTCGCCGTCGTCGTGTACTGGCTGAACCTGCGCGGGCCGATCTGGATCGACTACCTGGCGCTGCTCGCGATCGGCTTCCTGATCTACGGGCCGATCATGATGATCGGGCTGCACTCGCTCGACCTCGTGCCCAAGAAGGCGGCGGGCACGGCCGCGGGGCTCACGGGCCTGTTCGGCTACGTGTTCGGCTCGGCGATCGCAGGGACCGGCGTCGGCTGGATCGCCGACCGCTGGGACTGGAACGGCGTGTTCATCGCCATGGTCGCCTGCTGCCTGCTGACGATCCTGTTCGTCTCGCTGACGCTGAAGCACCGCGTGACGAGCACGGTGCGCGACTAGCGCGACTCAGCTCCCGAGCGCGCGCGCGAGCGCCGCCTGCCAGCCGGCGTGCAGCGCTGCGCGCCGGTCCGCCGCCATCGCAGGACGGAATTCCGCGCCACTCGCCCAGGTCGCGGCGAGCGCCGCGAGGTCGGTCCACACGCCGGTCGCGAGGCCGGCGAGGAATGCGGCGCCGAGCGCCGTCGTCTCGACCTCGACCGGCCGCTCGACGCGCGCATCCAGCACCTCGGCGAGAAACTGGCAGAACCAGTCGTTGGCCGCCATGCCCCCGTCCACCCGGATCGCGGCGGCGCGCGCCGTCCCGTCGGCCGCCATGGCGCGGATCAGGTCGACGGTCTGGAAGGCGACGGATTCCAGCGCCGCGCGCGCGAGGTGCGCGCCCGTGGCGTCGAGCGTGAGCCCCGAGATCAGCCCGCGCGCATCCGGCCGCCAGTGCGGCGCGCCGAGGCCGACGAATGCGGGCACGAGGTGCACACCGTGGCTGTCCGGGACCTGGCGCGCGAGCGCGTCGGTCTCGGCCGCGTCGCGGATCAGGCCGAGCCCGTCGCGCAGCCACTTGATCGCGGCGCCGGCGACGAAGATCGAACCCTCCATGGCGTAAGTGGTGCGCCCACCGATGCGGTAGGCGGGGGTCGTCAACAGGCGGTTTCGCGACTCGACCGGCGTCGTACCGGTATTGAGCAGCAGGAAGCAGCCCGTGCCGTAGGTGGATTTCACCATGCCCGGCTCGAAACAGGCCTGGCCGAAGAGCGCCGCCTGCTGGTCGCCAGCGATGCCGGCCACCGGGATCGCGGCGCCGAAGAGACCCGGCGCGGTGGTGCCGAATACGCCGCTGCTGTCGAGCACTTCCGGCAGCAGCGCGCGCGGGATGCCGAACAGCCGCAGCAATTCATCGTCCCAGTCGCCGCGTCGGATGTCGAGCAGGAGCGTTCGCGAGGCGTTCGTCACGTCGGTCGCGTGCACGCGCCCGCCGCTCAGGCGCCACAGCAGGAAAGTGTCCACCGTGCCGAAGGCGAGCTCGCCGCGTTCCGCGCGCACCCGCGTGCCGGGCACCGTGTCGAGCAACCAGGCGAGCTTGGTGCCGGAAAAATAGGGATCGAGCAGGAGCCCCGTGCGCCGGCGCACGAGCGCTTCGGTGCCGTCGGACCTGAGCCGCGCGCAGGCTTCGGCCGTGCGCCGGTCCTGCCAGACAATGGCGCGGTGGATCGGACGGCCGGTCGCGCGCTCCCAGACCACCGTCGTCTCGCGCTGGTTGGTGATGCCGACGGCGGCGACGTCGCGCGCCGCGAGGCCGGCACGCTGCAGCGCCTCGCCGGCGGTCGCGAGCGCGTCGCGCCAGATGTCCTCCGGATCGTGCTCCACCCAGCCGTCGGCCGGGTAGTGCTGCGCGAGCTCGCGCCGGGCGAGCGCGACGGCGCGCCCGCGCGCGTCGAAGACGATGCTGCGGGTCGAGGTCGTGCCCTGGTCGATGGCGAGTATGTGGCGGGGGCGGGTCATGCCGCTGCACCGTAGCACGGCGGAAAACGCTCCGGCCGGAACGTTCTTATGTAAAAGAAGTACTTATAAGATACTATTAATGATATAAATAATCCCTAAAAGGAGAGTGATGGCCAAGAGCGCTCTGAGAATCCACGATCGCAGCCAGGCGGAGGGCCTGTGCTGCGCCTTGGAACGCGGCGCATTCGCACCGGCAGAAGCCAGTCGGGTCATTCGCGCGCTCCAGGGCCTGTCGCAGCAGGATGTCGCGGACCGGCTCGGGCTGAGCTTGAAAGTCATTCGCGCGATCGAGTCGGGTCGCGCCAACCCGGGACTGGCGTCCCTGGAAAAGCTCGCGGCGGCCGCCGACCTGCGCGTCGCCTTCGTGGGCCGGTCCCGTCATGCGGAACTGATGGACGCCGGCGATCGAATCGAAGAGGAACGCCGGCGCAGGCACGCGGATGCCGACGCGCTCGCGTCCGGCCGCCATTCCGTGCGCTCGCTGCACGAACGCAACGCCCTGCGCGTGGACGACGTGGCGTTCGAGCTCCGCGGTCTCGAGTGACCCGACGACTTTCGATCGGCGACGTCCGGGCGATTCTCGCCATGCTCCCGGATCGCGCGGACATCGTCCTGGTCGGCGGTCAGGCGCTCAACTTCTGGGCCGAGGCACTCGCAATAGCGGATGCGCGTTCGACCGGGGCGTTCGGCCCGGCTCTGAGCGAGGACATCGATTTCCTCGGTCCGCCGGCTGCTGCGCTCGCATTTGCGGAGGCCACGGGCGGCAGCGTCAAGCTTCCACGCTTTGACGACGCGGGAAGCCCCAATACGGGACTGGTCACGTTCGACATCGACGGCGAGCTGCATGTCGTCGATTTCCTGGGCGGACTCCAGGGTTTTTCGTTTCGCGAACTCGAGGAGCTGCGGCGCTTCGCCGTGCCGGTCGGTCGGTTCGTGGAAGGTCTGCCGCCGTTGCTCGTGATGCACCCCGTCCACTGTCTGCAGTCCCAACTCGAGAATGTCTACGGCAAGGCCCTGAACCGGCGCACCGAACCGGGCGGGAAACGCTACATCGGACGGGTTCGGCTCGCGATCGAGGCATGCCGGCGAATCACCGAGCGGTATCTTGCAGCCGGAGACGCCCGGTCCGCGCTCAAGGTCGCCGAGAAGGTGCACGCCCTTTCGCTGCCGCAGGCGGCCCTGCGTGCCCAGGTAGAGGATGGCGTGCGAATCGATGAGGGCATCCTGGAATCGCCGGCGATGCCAGGCGAGTTTCTCGAGCAGCGCCTGCCGCAATATCGCCGCATCCGCGCACGGCGTCTGAAGAGTTTCCGGCCAGAACGTCGCCGCGCGTCAAGCTGACGGCGCGACGGGATCTGCAAGGTAGTCGTCCAAGCGCCTCCGGTCTTCCGCCGTAGCGCGCAAGCCCGTCTTCGAGTGCAGCCAATGAATGTCGTGCGCCGTGCGCGCCCATTCCTCGCATACCAGGTAGTCCACCTCGAGCCGCGTCATGCCGCCGCCGAAGTCCTCACCGAGGTCGGCGGCAGCGCGCACGGGCTCCAGCAGGCCGATGGCGCGCGTGCCGTAGGCCCGGGTGAGGCGCCGGCATCGCCGCTCGCCGACGAACGGCCAGCGCCGCGCGAGTTCCTGCGCGAACGTCTCGACGTCGCCGCCCGGCAAGTCCCCGCCTGGCAATGGCGCAGTCGCCGTCCACTCGCCTGGCAGCGTGCCAAGCCAGGGCGCGAGCTTCCCGAGCGCCAGATCCGCGAGGCGGCGATAGGTCGTGAGCTTGCCGCCGACCACCGAGAGCAGCGGCGCGCGACCTGCACCCGCATCGAGCGCCAGCTCGAACTCGCGCGTCACGGCGGAGGCGCGTGTCGAGTCGTCGTCCTGCAGCGCGCGGATGCCGGCAAAGCTCCAGGCGACATCGGCGGGCGAGATCCGGTGCTCGAAGTTGCGATTCACCACCTCGCACAGGTAATCGACTTCCGCCGGTTCGATCTCGCATCGGCCGGGTGCGCCCTGCCAGGGCACGTCCGTGGTGCCGATCAGGGTGAAGTCCTCCTGCCAGGGAATCACGAACACGAGGCGGCGGTCCGAGTGCTGCAGCGCATAGGCCTGCGTCCCTTCGTACAGCCGCGGCACGACGATGTGGCTGCCCTTCACGAGCCGGACGGACTTCTTGCCGCCCGCCTGGCAGCCGCCGATGACCTCGGCGACCCAGGGACCCGCGGCATTCACGAGCGCCCGCGCATGTTCCACCGCTGTCTCGCCCGTCGCCTCGTCGCGGATCTCGGCGCGCCACTCGCTGCCCTGGCGCGACGCGCGCAGCAGGCGGTGGCGCACGCGCACCTCGGCGCCGCGCTCCGCGGCGTCCTTCGCGTTCAGGATCACGAGCCGGCTGTCGTCCGCCGTGCAGTCGGAGTAGACGAAGCCGGAGCGCAGCCGCCGCTGCAGGGGTTCGCCGTACGGCGAGTCCGCGAAGCGGATGCGCGTCGAGCCCTCGAGCGAGCTGTTGCGCCCCAACCGGTCGTAGAGGAAGAGTCCGAGCCGCACCGCCCAGGCAGGGCGCAGGCGGCCGCGGTAGGGCAGCACGAAGCGCTGGCGCTGCACGAGGTGCGGCGCGATGGCGAGCAGCGACTCGCGCTCGGAGAGCGATTCGCGCACCAGGCGCAGCTTCAGGTATTCGAGATAGCGCAGCCCGCCGTGCACCAGCTTCGACGACGCCGACGAGGTGTGGGCCGCGAGGCTGTCCTTCTCGACGAGCAGCACCGAGAGGCCGCGGCCCGCGGCGTCGCGCGCGATCCCCGCGCCGTGGATGCCGCCGCCGACGATGAGCAGGTCCCGGGCCATTCCCGACTATGCCGCCAGCAGCCGCTCGAGCGCATCCGCCGCCGGCCGGCCGAACCGGCGGGTGATGCGCCGCAGCAGGTCGAGGTCAACGCGCCGGTTCGTAGCCCGCATCGCGTCCTGCGCATCCAGGAGATCCTGCGGTCCGCCGGCAAAACACTTCATGGCGATGAAGTCCTCGCGCCCGATGATCCGCAGTGTCCGGCCGGAGAACGGGACTGGGAGCGTGCGCTCGAACGCTGCCGGATCGAGGCCGCGCAGGCCGCCGAGCAGGTCGACGCGGTTTCCGAATCCGTCACTGACCGCGATCAGCGCCGGTATCGGATCGTCAGCATCGCCGCGGTGGAGGGCTGCCGTGAAGCCCTGTCTACGCAGGCGCCTCTCGAGCGCGGCGAGTTTCGGGGCCGGCAGGGACACGAGCGCATCGGCGTCGGTCGTCGCGCGCACGGTGCCGTACACCGACGCGGCGAGGGCGCCCACGACGCCGTAGGCGATGCGCTCCCGGTCGAGCAGCGCGACGACGTCGAGCAGCAGCAGCAGTGACTGGCCGGGACCCGTGGCGCTCATCGCCTGTTCCGCGGCCGGTTGCCGGCGATCCGGGCGCCCGCGCGATGCAGTGCCGTGACCAGCTCGGTGTGCCTGAGCTGCGCCTCGAGGCGCTTTTCCGGGCTCAGCATGAGCAGACACTCGCTCGCTGCCGCGCGTGCCTGCTCCGCGAGCCGGGACGGGACCCGAGCGGGCCCGGGCTGTGCCGCACCGGCCGCATACACACCCGCTTCGGCGGGGTCCTTGCCGGTCTGCAGCACGACGGCGAGCCCGGCCCGCAGCGCGATCCGCAGCAGCAGCTCAAGCGACACGGCCTCCACCTGCCCGCGCACGATCTTGCTCAGCGTGGGCTGGGGAATGCCGAGCCTTGCCGCTGCAGCCGACTGGGTGAGTCCGCCGCGGCCGACGTGACGGGCGATCTGCAAGGCGAGATCGCCGCGCAGCGCCCGAATGACCGCCTGGTCTGCGCCCCTCATAGTGAATAAACTATATAACATAACGATTCGCTATGAACAGATCCGCGCGTTTATCCTGCGTGGCATGCAGGCAGGACGACTGGAGACCTTGCTGGCGACCGCGGTCGCGGCGGCGGAAGAGGCCGGCGCGGTCATCCGCCGCTATTTCGGCGGGAACCGGCTCGGCCTGGAGCGCAAGCCCGACGGCTCGCCGGTGACGCGTGCCGACCGGGAAGCGGAAGCGGTGATCCGCGCGCGCCTCGCCGCCGCGCCGGGCGGCGCCTTCGACATCCTCGGCGAGGAGGAGGGTCTTTCGGGCCCCGGCACGCGCTGGCGCTGGGTCGTGGACCCGATCGACGGCACGCGCTCCTTCGTGCGCGGGATTCCGCTCTGCGGCCCGATGATCGGGCTCGAGAACACGGCGGACGGGCGCGCGCTGCTCGGCGTCATCCACCTGCCGATGCTGGGCGTGACTTACGCGGGCGGAGCCGGCCTCGGCGCGACGCGCAATGGCGCGCCGGTCCGGCTGCCGGAATCCGCCGCGCTCCCGGATGCGATCATCGCCACCGGCGATGTGGCTGCGTTCCGCGAGGCCGGCCGCGAGAACGACTATCGCCGGCTGACGGAACTGCACGGCTACGTGCGCGGTTACACCGACTGCTTCGGCCACGGTCTCGTAATCGAGGGCGCGCTCGGCGCCATGCTCGACCCGGCGCTCAACGTCTGGGACATCCGCGCTTCGCAGGCGATCGTCGAGGCGGCGGGCGGAGCGGCGGTCGTCGTGCCGTCGAAGAGGGCGGGCAAGCTGGATGCGCTGATCGGCAATCGCGCGCTGGTCGCGGAGCTCGACCGCGAGCTGGGATTCTCGGCGCGCTAGCGGCCGCGCCTGCGGTCTGCGCGCGCGAGCAGGCCGGTCGAAACCGTGGTCAGGAACACGATCACGACCAGCAGCAGGAATACCGAGTCGAGTCCCTGCGTCTGTTTCAGCCAGCCGATGACGGGTTCCTGCACGATCGGTCCGATCGAGCCGAGGCCGTTGATCACGCCCGCCGCGACCGCGGCCTGGCGCCGGCTGCCGGCCTCCATGGCACTCGGCCCGGCGAGCAGGGAATCCGGTCCCATGGCCATGAAACCGATCAGCCCGAGCAGCACCACGAACAGAACGGGCGAGGTGAGACCGATCATCCACATGGCGGTCACGGCGAGCAGGCAGCCGCAGGTCATCCAGAAGATCACCGGCGCACGGCGCGAGCCGGGCAGTCGGTCGGACCAGTAGCCGGCCACGAGCACGCCGAGGAAGCCGACCCAGTCGAACGCGGTCGAGAAGTAGGCGGCGAAGGCCGCGGACATCCCGAAATGCTCGCCGAGGATCAGCGCGGACCAGGAATCGAGCGCATAGCGCAGGAACTTGAAGCCGAAGTAGATGAGGCCCATCGCCACGACCGACAGGAGGAAGGCGCGCGGCAGCGCCCCCGGGTGAGCGGCGCCGCCCCTGGCTTTCGCGGCACCCGGCTCCGGCTCGGACTCGTCGTGCAGCGTGAGCCCGGCCGACTCCGGCCGTTCGCGCGCGTTCAGCACGAAATAGAGCGTGAACGCGAGCAGCACGAGGCTCGAGCCGTAGAACGACCAGGCAAGGCCGAGCCAGCCGAGCAGGAAACCGGCGAGCCCCTTGCCGAACACGGCACCGAACTGGTAGCAGGTGCCCCAGACGGCGAACAGCGTTCCGCGCTCGGACTTGCGCGTCCAGTTGGCGAACAGCGCGACGTTGTGCGGCCAGCCGGTCGCCTGCGCGAAGCCGAAGATCCCCATCGTCACGCACATCCACAGGAAGGCGCGCGCGGCATCCGCGTCCACCAGGAAGCCGATCACGAAATTCGCCGCGGCCGCGACGCACATGCCGACCGTCAGGATGCGGCGGCTCTCGAAGCGCCGGCCGGGCCCGGCCGCGACGAACTGGCCGAGCATGTAGGTGATGAGGTAGACGGTCCAGGGCCAGGCGACCTGCAGGTCGTCGAACCCGAAATGCTCCTTGAGCGGGAGCTTGACGATCGCGTAGACCTTGCGGACGACGTAGAAGCCGAAGTACGAGAGCCAGGTCGCGACGAAGAGCTGGAGCCGGTAGCGGCGGAACAGCGCCGCGTCGCCGGCGCTCACGCGTACACCTGGCCGGCGAAGTCGAGGCTGCCGTCGGCGATCCGCGCCCAGAACTTCGGCGGCAGCGCGAGGTAGTCGCGCATGGAAGCGGTCGCGAGCGCCGAGTTGCCCGGGATGTCCGCCGCGCAGCAGGTGATGAACATCGAGCACATCCCGGCGTTGTGCGCGGCCATGAGCCCCGCCTGGCTGTCCTCGAACACAAGGCAGTCCGCGGGCGCGGTGCCGAGCGCACGCGCGCCCTTGAGGTAGCCGTCCGGATCGGGCTTGGAGGCGCGCACGGCGTCGCCGCCAATGCGCGCTGCCGGGACGATGAGGTCGGCGATGCCGAGCTTGAGAAGAAAGGTATCGATCACCGCGCGCGGACTGGAGGAGACGACGCCGAGCTTGAGGCGTCGCGCAGCCGCGCGCAGCGCCTCCGGCGCGCCGGGCACGGGCGTCACGTCGGATGCGATCTCCGACCAGTACACGAAGAGTTCGTCGGCGAGCGATGCGGTGTCGACGCCGAGCCCGCCGCGCGCTTGCAGGACGCCCGCGATGTGACCCCAGGTGCGGCCACGTGTCTCGGTGTGCGGCAGGGCGAGGCCGGTGACGCCGTGGCGCTCTCCCACGACGCGGATCGCCGTGTCCGTGTGCACCTCGCTGTCGATCAGCGTGCCGTCCATGTCGAAGAGCGCGGCGCGCACGGGCCGGGCGTTCATGCGCGGACGGCGAGCTCGGCGAGCGGCAGCGTCCAGCGCAGGCGCTCGCGGCCGGTCGCGTCGGTGATGCCGAACGCGAGTGTCGTGGCCTCGCCCCGCCAGTCGATGTCGATCCAGCCGAAGTTCGCATCGGGGACGATCTCGCTCGCGCGGTTCGCGTTGGGGGTCGCGACGCGCCACTCCTCGGTGAGGCCGCTCGAAGTCAGGTCCCACAGCGGGTAAGGCACATTGACGTCGAGCTTGCTGAGCTCCGCGTAATGCATATCGCCCGAAAGGAACAGCACGCCGTTCGCGCGCTTGCGGCGGATTACGTCGAACAGGCGATCCTGGTCGCGCGCGAAATTAGCCCAGGCCTCCCAGCCGGTGAAATCGGCGAGCACCTGTACGCTCGAGCCGAACAGGCGCAACTCCGCCGGCACCTCGAACTGGCGCTCGAGCCAGGCCCACTGGCGCTCGCCGAGCATGGTCGCCGCCCGGTCAGGATTGCGCTGGTAGGGTCCCGGCAGCGGCCGGCCCGCGGCAACCTGCCCGCGGCCCCAGGCCTGGTATTCCGCGCCCTGCAGCGCCATCGGCGTCATCGCCGTGCGGTTGAAGCGCAGGTCCGGCAGGAGCACCTGCACGCGCGCGCCCGGCGGCCCGAACACGTAGGATGCGTACACGCCGTCGCGCTCGCGCCGTGGCGAGCCGGCAGGCTCGGCCCAGAAATCGAGGAAGATCTGCCGGGACTCCTCCTTCATCGGGTATGCGCCGCCGGCGTCGTTCTCGCCGAAGTCGTGGTCGTCCCACATCGCGACCAGCGGCGTCGTCTCGCGCAGGCGCCTGAATCCGGGCTGCGCGGCGAGCTTCGCGTACTTGGCTCTCATGACCGTCATGTCGCGCGTATCGGCGTAGATGTTGTCACCGAGGAAGATGAAGAGATCGTTGCGCCGCGCGAGCACAGGGCCCCAGACCGGCTGCGGCCGGTCCTGTTCCGCGCAGCAGCCGAAAGCGATGCGCGAGAGCCGGCGATCGAGCGCCGGGTGGGGATCGGAGACAGGCGCTGCGGATTCTTCGCCGCGCGCGCTCGGCGGCAGGCCCGCGAGAGCGGCGACCGCCGCGGTTCCGGCCAGCGCGAGCGCCTGCTCGAGCAGCCGCCGCCGGGCCGGGTCGTGGTCGTGCCGCCGCGTGGTGCCGGGTGATCGCCATTTGTTCATGCGTTCGCGTTCCGTTCAGGGGGCCGGGACGGCGGCAGCGGCTGCCAGTAGCCGGTGACGAGGGCGATGCCGGCAAGGATGACCGCCATTCCGCCGATCTGCACGATCGTGAGCGTCTCGCCGAGCAGCAGCCAGCCGGCAATCGCCGCCACGGCCGGGCAGACGTAGCCGTAGGAGCCGACCAGGACCGGCGTCGTGTGCACGGTGAGCCAGGCGTAGGCGGTATAGGCGAGGCAGGAACTCGCGAGCGTCAGGTACAGGAAAGCGACGCTTGCGCGCGGCGTCCAGTCGAATGAGAACGACTCGCCGGCGACCGGCGCGACAGCGAGCAGTCCGATCCCGCCCGCCAGCATCTGCAGTGCGACGAACATCAGCGGCGGGTTCGCCGCGCCGGCATTGCGGTGGTAGATCGTGCCGAGCGACCAGGCGAGGCAGCCGAGCAGGATCAGGAGCTGCCAGCCGAGGCCGGCGGCCTGGAAGCCGCCTTTCGGCGAGAGGATCAGGAGCACGCCTGCGAGTCCGACGATGAGCCCCGCCTGCTGCGCGACCGAGAGCGGGCGCCGCTTTGCGCCCAAGGTGCCGAGCCAGGCGATCCAGAGCGCGGGCGTCGCGTTCAGGAAGGCCGCGGTGTTCGACTGCACGTATTGCATCGCGATCACGTGGCAGGCGTTGCTGAACAGCACGGCGAGTGCGGCCATCACGAGAATGTGCCGCAGCTCCATGCGTTCCAGATTCGGTCGCCCGTAGCGGACGTACGCAAACGCCGTCAGCAGGATGCCGGCCAGCGTGAAGCGCAGCCCCGCTGCGACCAACGGCGGCTCGTCCGTCACCATCACCTTGGTCGCGATGTAGCTCGTCCCCCAGACCACGTAGATGATCGCGAGGGCGATGGCGACGCGGCGGGACTCACGCATGCGTGAGAGCGTACAGCAAGACCGGGCAGTTCCCTTGTCGGCCTCGCCTACTGCCTCGCCTTCTGGATGGCGACGCGGTACATCCACCAGCCGACGGCGGCGAGCGCGGCGAGCCCGGCCCACTGGCCGGGCCGCAGATTCCCGGCCACGGCGAGCGCGTCCGCATCGCCGCTCGCGACGATCGGGATGGCGATCAGCACGCCGACGATGGCCTCGCCCGCGATCAGGCCCGCGGAGAACAGGAGGCCCGCCTGCTTGAGCAGTTCCGGGTCGCCGCCCGGGTTGCGGCGTCGGTGCCAGCGGGTCGCGAGCTCGGAGACCAGGCCGCCCGCGAAGATCGGCGTCGAGAGCTCGAGCGGCAAGTAGATGCCCACCGCGACCGCGAGCACCGGCGCGCGCCAGCTCCTGCCGGTCTTCTTGAGGTATTCGTCGAGCGTGATGACGACTGCGCCGACCGCGGCACCGATCGCGACCATGTTCCACGGCAGGCCCTTGCCGAAGATGCCGCCGGCGACCGCCGCCATCAGCGTCGCCTGCGGCGCGGCGAGGGCGTTGACCCCCTCGCGGGCCGGCGTGGCGATGCCGTAGGCCTCGAGCAGCAGGTTGAGCACCGGCGCCATGACCGCCGCGCTGGCGATCGCGCCGATGCCGAGCATCACCTGCTGGCGCCAGGGCGTCGCGCCGACGATCTGGCCGGCCTTGAGGTCCTGCAGGTTGTCGCCCGCGACCGCGGCGGCGCTGCAGATCACCGCGCCGATCATGATGGCCGCGACCGGCCCGACACTCGACCCTTTGCCGAGCAGCGCGAGCAGGATCAGCGAGGTGAACAGGATGGTCGAGATCGTGATGCCAGACACCGGGTTGTTCGAGGAGCCGACCAGGCCGGCCATGTAGCCGCTGACCGAGGAGAACACGAACCCGGCGATCACCATCAGGATCGCCATCGCAAGCGCGATCCCGACGCTGCCGACCACTGCGTGATACAGCGCGAACAGCGGCAGCACGAACAGCACGATGCCGCCGAGGATCGCGTTCATCGGCAGGTCACGCTCGGTGTGCGGGACGTCCGCGGTTGCGCCGGCCCGCATCGCCATGCCGGTCCTGATGCCGGACAGCAGCGACTTGCGCAGCGACCACAGCGACCAAAGGCCGCCGATCAGCATCGCGCCGACGCCGATGTAGCGCACCTGCTGGCCCCAGATGAGCCCCGCGGCGGCCTCCGCCTCGAGGCCGACCAGGCGGGCGGCGAGCTCCGGATTCGTGTCGATGAAGAAGGTGTTGTAGATCGGGATGAAGATCCACCACGACAGCGCGCCGCCCGAGAGCATCAGGCAGCCGGTGTTGAAGCCGACGATGAAGCCGACACCGAGCAGCGCCGGCGAGAGATTGATGCCGAAGAAGCCAATCGTGCGCTCGCCGAAGAAGCGTGCGACGGCGAACGATTCCGGCGACAGGCGCAGGCCCGCGAGCGCGAGCTTGAACAGCGCGCCGGTCGCGGCGGCGAGCGAGAGCATTTTCAGGCCGCGGCCCGGATTCTCGCCGACCTTCAGGACTTCCGCGGTCGCGACGCCCTCGGGGAACTGCAGGCCCTGGTCGAGGATCAGCGTGCGGCGCAGCGGCACCGAGAACAGCACGCCGAGCAGGCCCCCGAGACCCGCGATGCCGACCACCCACCAGTAGTCGAACCGTGCCCAGTGACCCATGATCACCAGTGCCGGGATTGTGAAGATCGTGCCGGCGGCGATGGAGGAAGCCGCCGAGGCGCCGGTCGCGACGATGTTGTTCTCGAGGATGTTCGAGCGCCCGAGCAGGTGCAGCACGCCCATGGAGACCACCGCCGCCGGGATCGCGGTCGCCACGGTCAGCCCGGCGAACAGTCCGAGGTAGGCGTTCGCGGCGGCGAGCAGCATTGCGAGGATCAGCGACAGGATGATGGCGCGTACGGTCAGCTGCGCCGGATCGTGCGAAGTCACGGGCTATCCCCCCAACCGCATGCGCGGCCAGTGTTCTGCTGGTCGAGCCACTGCACGAGCGGCTGGAAGTACTCGAGCAACGCCGACGCGTCCATCCGGCGCTGCCCCGTCAGTTTCTGGAGCGCATCCTGCCACGGCTTGCTGCGGCCGAGGGCGAGCATGTCCTGGAAGGCGCGGCCGGCGTCCGGGTTGCCGTAGACCGAGCATTCATGGAGCGGTCCCGTGAACCCCGCCTTGTCGCACAGTGCCTTGTGGAACTGGAACTGCAGGAGGAAGGACAGGAAGTAACGCGTGTAGGGCGTGTTGCTTGGCACGTGGTACTTCGCACCCGGATCGAAATCGTCCTCGGTCCGCATGACCGGGGCCTCGATACCCTGGTACTTGCGGCGCAGCTCCCACCAGGCCTCGTTGTAATTCGCAGGCTCAATGGCGCCCGAAAACACGCCCCAGCGCCACTGGTCCACCAGCTTGCCGAACGGCAGGAAGGAGAGCTTGTCGGCGGCGACCTTCATCTGCCGGTTGATCAGCGCCTCGCGACTCGACTTCGTGCCGGCCGGGAGCAGGCCGACGGTCGCGAGGTAGCCCTCGGTCATGGACAGGTTGATCGTGTCGCCGATGGCTTCGTGGAAGCCGTCATGCGCGCTCGTCTGGTAGAGATGCGGTTGACCGATGAAGCTCAGGTTGTAGTAGATGTGCCCGAGCTCGTGATACGTGGTGTACAGGTCCTCCTCGGTCGGGCCGATGCACTGCTTGATGCGCACGTCGCCCTTGTCGTCCATGTTCCAAGCGCTCGCGTAGCAGTCCACCTCGCGGTCGCGCGGCCGCGTCAGCATCGAGCGCTCCCAGAAGGACTGCGGCAGCAGCGGGAAGCCGAGCGAGGTGTAGAACGACTCGGCGGACTTCGTCATGCGCACCGCGTCGTAGCCCTGGCGCTCGAGCTCGGCGGTGACGTCGAGCTGCGAGACGCCCGGGTAGGGCTCGAGCAGGTCGTAGATGTTGTTCCACTGCTGCGCCCACATGTTGCCGAATAGGTGGGCGGGCACGGGCTTGCCGTCGGGGACCAGCTCCTTGCCGTACTTGTCCTGCAGCCGCGCGCGCGCGTAGCAGTGCAGGCCGGCGTACAGCGGCTTCACCTGCTGCCACAGCCGCTCGGTTTCCGCGGAGAACTCCGCCGTCGTCATATCGTAGCCGGCGCGCCACATGTCGCCGAGATCCTGGAAGCCGAGGCCGGCCGCTCCCTCGTTCGCCAGTTCGACGAAGCGCCGGTAGTCGGGGCGGATCGACTTCGCGATCGCGTGCCAGCCGGTCCAGGTGTCGAGCAGCTCCTGCGGATCGCGGCTCGTCGCCATGGTCCTGGCGAGTTCCTCGAAGTTCCGGCAGCTCGCGTCGCCCTGTGGGCAGTACTTACCGGCGCTGTATACGGAAACCATCCGCGTCTCGATCTGGGCGAGCTCGGAGCGCTTGGTCGGGTCGTCCGGCGCCGGGGCGTCGAGACCGGTGCGCAGCAGATGGATCGTGCGCGCGGCGTCCGCCGACAAGGGCTGGCCGTCGAAGGCCTTCGACTCCGCGACCAGGCGCGCGTAGGCTGCCTGCCGGCGCTCGCCGGCGCGCGCGGCGATGGCCCCGGTGTCGGGCGTGATGTAGGTGCGCTGGACCCACTCGGCTTGGGCGGTCTCGGTGTCGACCTGCTGCAGTTCGCGGTTGACCCGTGCGGCGAACTCATCGGCCGTCTCCGCGGCCGCGCCGGTCGCGAGCAGCGCGGCGGCACAGGCCGCCAGCGCGCGCAGTCGCACGACCGGCCTCACTTCGCGGTCTTCTCGGCGCCGTGCATCCACGCGACGGCCCGGCCGGAGATGGCCCAGAGCGCGAGGCTGAAGGCGAACAGCACGACCGCGAGCCCGCCGAATACGCCGAGCAGGCCCGCGTGCTCGGGGCGCACGTCGAAGTCGCCTGCCAGGTCCACCATCCACGGATACTGGCCCATGTTCTCGGTGAATGCGCCGATATAACCGGCGAGCGTGTTGCCGAACAGGTTGACCAGGAACCAGACGCCCATCATCAGCGATGCGAGACGGAGCGGCGCGAGCTTGGTGACCATCGAGAGGCCGACGGGACTGATGCACAGCTCGCCGGTGGTGTGGAAGAAGTAGGCGAGCACCAGCCAGATCATGCTGGACTTCGCGTCTCCGGAACGCTGCATCTCGAATACCGCGATGACCAGGCACACGAAACCGAGCGCGACCTGCGCGAGACCGAGGTACATCTTGACCGGCGACGCGGGGTTCCGGCCCTTTGCGCCCAGCCGGGTCCACAGCATCGTGAACGGGATTCCGAGCAGGACGATGAACAGCGGGTTCAGCGACTGGAACCAGCCGGTCGGCACGAGGAAAGAGCCGAGTTCGCGCCGCGTGTACTTCTCGGCGAACAGGTTCATGAGACCGCCGGCCTGCTCGAATGTGGCCCAGAAGATCGCGACGAAGGCGAAGATCACGAAGATCACGCGCAGCCGCTCGCGTTCGACCTGCGTGAGCGGCTGCTTCGTGCCGCCCGCCAGTGCGAGCGAGCGCCGCGCGGCCGGCACGCGGCCGACGTCGCCGATGTAGCGCTGGGCGAAGGCGAGCTGGATGATCACCGACAGCAGCATGCCGACACCGGCGGCGAAGAAGCCGACGCGCCAGCCATACGCCGGATCCTCGCCGAGGGTCGAGCAGACGAGCGGCGCGAGGAAGGCGCCGACGTTGATACCCATGTAGAAGATGATGAAGGCGCCGTCGCGGCGGGCGTCGCCCTGCGGATAGAGGTCGCCGACCATCGTCGAGATGTTGGGCTTGAAGAAGCCGTTGCCGACGCACATGCACACGAGGCCGAGGTAGAACGTGCTCGGCGTTTCGGGAAAGGCAATGCCGAGCAGCGGCAGCGAGAACGCGGCGGTGCTGCCCAGCGTGTCGAGCGGCGCGGCGAGCAGGAACTGCCCGGCGGCCATGACCAGGCCGCCGAGGATTACGGCCTTGCGCTGGCCGAGCCAGTTGTCGGCGATCCAGCCGCCGAAGATCGCCGTGCCGTAGACCAGCCCGAGGTACCAGCCGTAGAGCTTCAGCGCCTGCGCGTCCGCCCAGCCGAGTCCGGGATTGACAGCATGCGTCGCGGCGGCGGCGTACAGCACCAGCAGCGCGCGCATGCCGTAGAAGCTGAAGCGCTCCCACATCTCGGTCGCGAACAGGAGGTAGAGCCCCTTCGGGTGGCCGAGGAAAGTGCCCGGCGGGATGTTGAGGTCCTGGCTCATGCGGCGGCCACTCCGGCTGAAGTCGGGCGAGTCTCCGCCATCTTGCGGTGCAACTTCAAGCCGGATCCTCTTCCGGGTCCGCCGGTTTGCCGGGGACGAGCGCGCGCGACATGAGCATGCCCGCCTCGTAGAGCGCGTACATCGGCAGCGCCATCAGCGTCTGCGAAACCGGGTCGGGCGGCGTCAGGAAGGCCGCGACGATGAAGATCACGAGCAGCACGTAGCCGCGGTTCTTCGCGAGCTTCTCGCGCTTCACGAGCCCGGTGCGGACCAGCAGCACCGTGGCCACCGGGATCTCGAATGCGAGCCCGAAAGCGAAGAACAGCAGCACCGAGAAGTCCATGTACTGCGTGATATCGGTCATCATCGCGACGCCCTCGGGCGTCGTAATGACGAAGAAGCCGAAGATGACCGGAAAGACGACGAAATACGCGAACGCGGCGCCGGCGTAGAACAGGATCACGCTCGACACGAACAGCGGCAGGGCGAAGCGCCGCTCGTGGCGGTACAGCCCGGGCGCGACGAACGCCCAGACCTGGTAGAGGATCACCGGCATCGCGAAGAATACGGCGGCGAGGAGCGCCAGCTTGAATGGCGTCATGAAGGGCGCGACGACCGAGGTCGCGATCAGGGTCGCGCCCTCGGGAAGCCGCGCGCGCAGCGGCTGCGAGAGCCAGGTGAATATGTCGTTGGCGAAGAACAGGCAGGGAACCGAGATGACGAAGGTCGCGACCAGCGCGCGCAGCAGGCGATCGCGCAGCTCCAGCAGGTGGGAGAGCAGCGTGCTCTCGGCCAGCTTCTCGTCGCCCGCGTCACTCATGACGGACGCGGCGGTTCCTGCTGCGCTTCGGCGGGCGGTGCGGCGGGGGGCGTGCCCGCAGCGGGGCTGCCCGGCGGCCGCCGCGCGGCCGGGCCGAATTCATCCTTGCCGATGATCTCGACTTCCTCGTCGAGCTGCTGCCTGAGCTGGCGCGCCATCGCGCGGGCGCGCCCCGCCCAGCGGCCTACCTGGTTCGCGAGCTTGGAAAGTTTTTCCGGACCCAGCACCAACAGCGCGATGCCGAGGATCAGGATGATCTCGGTGAAACCGACCTCGAACATGGATCCTTACGCTTGCTTGGACGAGTCGGCGCTGTCGCGGTCGGTCTTGCCGGCGCTGAAGTCCGCGTCCGGGCGGCCATCCTGGGCGAGCTTCTTGCCGGCTTCTTCCTCGTCGCCCTCGTTCATGGACTTCTTGAAGCCGCGTACCGCGGCGCCGAGGTCGGAGCCGATGTTGCGCAGCTTCTTCGCGCCGAAGATGAGCAGCGCGATCGCGAGGATGATCAGCAGTTCGCGAAAACCGATTCCCATGTCCTTGACTCCGGCCCGCCGGTCGCGGGGTGATGGATCATGATACGCCAATCACTCCGGGGCATCGTGCGGCGGCACGCGGATCCAGAAGGTGACCGGGCCGTCATTGACGAGCGCGACCCGCATATGGGCGCCGAAACGGCCGGTTTGAGCGCCGGAATGGCGCTTTTCGGCGCGCCTGGCCAGGTATCCGAACAGGCGCTCGGCGTCGCCGGGCGGCGCCGCCCGGCTGAAACCGGGCCGCAACCCCTTCGAGGTATCGGCCGCGAGCGTGAACTGCGGGACGAGCAGCAGGCCGCCGCCGGTGTCGGAGACGGAGAGGTTCATCCTTCCGTCGGGATCGGCGAACACGCGGTAGGCCACGAGACGCTCCAGCAGCCGATCGGCGACCGTTTCGTCGTCGCCGTGCTCGACGCCGACCAGCACGAGCAGGCCCTTGCCGATGCGCGCGACTTCGCGGCCGTCGACCTCGACGGCGGCGCCGTCGACGCGCTGCAGCAGCCCGATCACGCGCGATCATCAGCCGGTTGCGAGCGACGGCGCGGCTTGCGCAGCCGTTTCAGGAACACGCCCATTTCGTTCGCGGCCTGGATGTCGCCTGCCTCGCGCGCGGCCCGGATGCCGCGCTCGTAGATTTCCGCCGCGCGCGCGGCCGAGCCGGCGCGCGCGTGCGCCTGGCCGAGCGTCTTCCAGGCCGCGGAATAGTGCGGGTTCTGGTCCACGGCCTGCCGCAGGTGGTCGATCGCGGTCACCAGGTCGCCCGCCTTCAGGCACTCCTGGCCGAGCGCGAAGCGCAGCAGCGGCGAGTCCTGGCCGCGCTCCAGCATCAGCTCGAGGTTGCGGCGCAGCGCCATTCAGCGCTCCCAGAAGGCCGGCGTGAGCAGCAGCAGTATCGTGAAGATCTCCACGCGGCCGGCGATCATGGCGATTGCGCTGATCCACTTGGCTCCCTCCGGCACGTCGCGGAAGGTGACGGCGACATCGCCCAGCCCCGGGCCGACGTTGTTGATCGCCGAGGCGATCGCGGACCAGGCGGTCACTTGGTCGAGCCCCAGCATCATCATCATCAGCATCAGCACGGCAAAAACCACGAGGTACATCGCGAAGAAACCCGCGACGCCGATGATCACGCGCTCCGGTACCGGCCTGCCTGCCAGCTTGACCGGGATCTCGGCGCTGGGATGCACGAGCCGCTTCAGCTCCGCAACGCCCTGGCGGAACACGAGCAGCCAGCGGATCACCTTCATGCCGCCGGTGGTCGAGCCGGCGCAGCCGCCGATGAAGGTCAGCAGAATCAGCAGGGCCGGCATCGCGCCGGGCCAGTGCGCGAAGCCGGTCGTCGTGTAACCGGTGCCGGTATGAGTGGATATCACGTGGAACGCCGTGTGGCGCAGCGATTCGACCAGCGTCGGGAACTCACCCTCCAGCCAGAGGTACGCAGACGCGACGGCGACGATGGCGGCAATCAGCGAGAAGAAAGCCAGGAACTCGGTATCGCGCGTGTAGAGCCGGAGATCCTGCCGGCGCATGACCGAGAAGTGGAGCGCGAAGCTCACGCCTCCGGCGAACATGAACAAGGTCGCGACGACGTCGACCGCGACGCTGTCGAAATGACCGAGGCTCGCGTCATAGGGCGAGTAGCCTCCGGTCGAAATGGTGGTGAAGGCGTGACCGATCGCATCGAATGCATCCATGCCGGCGAGCCAGTAGGCGCCGGCACAGAGCACGGTCAGCAGCAGGTAGACCGCCCACAACGCGCGCGCGGTCTGCGTGATGCGCGGAGTCAGCCGCTGATCCTTGATCGGCCCCGGGGTGTCCGCCTTGGCCAGGGACATGCCGCCGATGCCGAGCATCGGCATCAGGGCGACGGCGAGAACGATGATGCTCATGCCGCCCAGCCACTGGATCTGCTGCCGGTAGTACAGGATCGACTTTGGCAGCGCATCGAGGCCGGTGATGACCGTCGCGCCAGTGGTCGTGAAGCCGGAGACCGCTTCGAAGACCGCGTCGGTCACGGACAGGTCGGGAACGTCGCTGATGAGCAGCGGCGTCGCGCCCGCCAGGCCGAGAAACACCCAGAACACCGTGATCACCAGGAACCCGTCGCGCAGCCGCAGGTCGGCGGACATCCGGCGCACGGGCAGCCAGAGCAGCACGCCGAGCGCCGCGACGATCGCGAACGACGCCAGGAACGGGTACCAGTGACCGTCGCCGTACAGGAACGCGATGCACGCCGGCGGCAGCATGGTCGTGCTGAACAGCATCAGCATCAGCCCGAGGATCCGCTGGACCGCCGCCAGGTTCATGCCGGCGCGCCGGCCTGGAACAGCCGGCCGACATCCTCCACGTGGCGGCGGTCGGTCAGGAACAGGATGACGTGGTCCTCCGCCTCGATGATCGTGTCGTGGTGCGCCATGAGCACCCGGCCGCCGCGCACCACGGCGCCGATGGTCGTGCCCTCCGGCAGGTCGATCGCGTCGATACGCTTGCCGGCGATCGGCGAGCTGCGCCCGTCCGCGTGCACGATCGCTTCCATTGCCTCGGCGGCGCCGCGACGCAGGGAGTGCACGCGCACCACATCGCCCCGGCGCACGTGCTCGAGCAGCGCGCCGATCGTGATGGTCTGCGGCGAGATCGCGATGTCGATCGGGCCGCCCTCCATGAGCTCCGAATAGGACGGCTTGTTGATCAGTGCCATCACCCGCCGCGCGCCCAGCCTCTTGGCCAGCATGGCCGACAGGATGTTGGCTTCCTCGGCATTGGTGACCGCGGCGAACACGTCCGCGTCGTCGATGTTTTCCTCGAGCAGCAGTTCCTCGTCGGCGGCGTTGCCGGTCAGCACCAGCGTATTGCGCAGCCGTTCCGCCGCGCGGCGCGCGGTGTCCGGGTTGCGCTCGATCAGCTTGACCCGCAGCCGGTCCTCGAGCGCGCGCGCGAGGCGCAGGCCGATGTTGCCGGCCCCCGCGATCACGACGCGGCGCACGCTCGCTTCCTCGCTGGAGAATTCCTTCATGACCAGGCGCATGTCCTCGCGCGCGGCGACGAAGAACACCTCGTCGTGCTCCTCGATCGTCGTGCCGCCCTCGGGCCGGATGCTGCGGCCGCCGCGGTAGATGGCCGGGACCCGCACTTCGGTATTCGGAATGTGCGCACGCAATACCTGGAGCTGGTGCCCGACCAGCTTGCCGCCCTTGAGCGCCCGCATGCCGACCAGCAGCACGCGGCCCTCCGCGAACTCGAGCACCTGCAGCGCGCCGGGGTAGCGGATCAGCCGCTCGACGTGGTCGGTGACGAGCTGTTCCGGGCTGATCGCGAGGTCGACCGGGATGGTGTTCTCGCCGAACAGCTCCGGGCGTCCGTAATAGTCTCCCGAGCGGATGCGGGCGATCTTGGTGGGCGTGCGGAACAGGGTCCAGGCGATCTGGCAGGCGACCATGTTGACTTCGTCGCTGGAGGTCAGCGCGACCAGCAGGTCGGCGCCGCGGCTGCCTGCCGCGAGCAGCGTCGACGGATGGGCCGCGTTTCCGGATACCGTGCGGATGTCGAGGCGGTCCTGCAGGTCGCGCAGCACGTCGTCGCGGGTGTCGACGACGGTGACGTCGTTCGCCTGCTCGCGTGCGAGCTGCTGCGCGGCACTGCTCCCGACCTGGCCCGCTCCCAGAATGATGATTTTCACGGTTGTCCTCCGGGTCGGACGCGGATTCTAGCGCACCGCGAAAGCAACCGAAGCAGATCCGCGTCCCGCCCGCGCAGGCTTTACATCAGGGGATCTGTTCGAGATGCGCCAGCGAGTACATGAGGATCTTTCGTCCGGCGCCCTCGAAGTTCACGTGCACCTGCCGCGACTCGCCCTGGCCCTCGAAGCGCAGGACCGTGCCCTCGCCGAACTTCGGGTGCCGAACACGCGCGCCAAGCCGCATCGGCAGATCCTCGCCGGCGACCGGCACCGCGCGCGAGCGGCGGCGCGATGCATCCGCCTGTCCGGCCGTGGCGAGCGCGATGCGGTCGGTGCCGTACAGCGGCCGGCTCACCGAAATGCGCGGGCGCACGTCCTCGAGCGCCTCGGGCGGAAGTTCCGACAGGAAGCGCGAGCGGTCGCGGTACGATGTCCGCCCGAAGATGCGCCGGCTCTCGGCGTGCGTGAGGTACAGGCGCTGCATCGCGCGCGTCAGGCCGACGTAGCAGAGCCTGCGCTCTTCGGGCAGCCGGTCGGCGTCGAAGGCAGAATGTTCCGAAGGGAACAGGCCTTCCTCCATGCCGACCACGAACACGGTCGGGAACTCGAGCCCTTTCGCCGCGTGCAGGGTCATGAGCTGCACGCAGTCGAGGCCGGTCGCGGCCTGGGTCTCGCCGGACTCGAGCGTCGCGTGCGCGAGGAAGGAGCCGAGCGGCGAGAGCCCGTCATCCCGCTCCGGCGTGAAGGCTTCCGCAGCGTTGACGAGCTCGTCGAGGTTCTCGACGCGCGCCTCGCCCTTGGTGTCCTTCTCCTTCGCGTGGTGGTCGCGAAGCCCCGACTTCTCGATGACGTGGCGTACCTGCTCGTGCAGAGGGAGTTCGGCGATCTCGAGGGCGAGCCGGTCGACCAGCGCGAAAAATCCCCGCAGCGCGCCGGCGGCCCGCGCGGGCAGGGCGGACTCGAGTTCACGGCCGGCGCGCCAGAGACTGCGGCCATGGTCGCGTGCATCGCGGCGCAGCAGCTCGAGCGTTGCGCCGCCGATGCCGCGCGCCGGCAGGTTGACGACCCGCTCAAAGGCGATGTCGTCGTCGCGCGATTGCGTCAGGCGCAGGTACGCGAGTGCATCCTTGATCTCGGCACGCTCGAAGAACCTGAGGCCCCCGTACACGCGGTAGGGAATGCGCGCGGCCATCAGCGTCTCTTCGAAGCTGCGGGACTGGGCGTTCGACCGGTACAGCACGGCGGCGGCGGCGAGCGGCAGGCCGCGGCGCTGGTGGTCGCGGATGCGGTCGATGACGAAGTCCGCCTCATCGCGCTCGTTGAACGCGGCGTAGACGCGGATCGGCTCGCCGCCCCGGGTCGCGGTCCACAGCTCCTTGCCCATGCGGTCGGTGTTCTTCGCGATCACCGCGTTGGCAGCACCGAGGATGATCTGGGTGGAGCGGTAGTTCTGCTCGAGCTTGAAGAGGACAGCCCCGTATTCGCGCTTGAACTGCTGAACATTCTCGACTCGAGCGCCTCTCCACCTGTAGATCGCCTGATCGTCATCGGCCACGACGAATGGCGCGCCGGTCCTGCCGGTCAGCTGGCGCAGCCAGTCGTACTGGATGCCGTTGGTGTCCTGGAATTCGTCGACCAGAATGTGGCGGAAGCGCTCGCGGTAGTAAGCGTCGAGCTCCGGCACGTCGCGCAGGAGGTCGAAGCTGCGCAGCAGCAGTTCCGCGAAGTCCACGACGCCTGCGGCTTCACAGCGGTCCTCGTACAGCTTGTAGAGCTGGATCAGCTGCTTTCGGGTCGGATCGTTGCGGTCGGCGAGCTGCTTCGAGCGCCGGCCCTCGTCCTTGTTGGCGTTGATGAAGCCCTGTACCTCGCGCGCGACCCAGCGCTGCTCGTCGAGCTTCTGCTCGCGGATGATCTTGCGCACCAGGCGCTCCTGGTCATCCTGGTCCAGGATCTGGAAGGACTGCAGCAGGCGCGCCTCGCGCCAGTGGCGGCGCAGCATGCGGTGCGAGAGGCCGTGAAAGGTGCCGATCCATAGCGTATCCGCGGGCAGGCCGAGCAGCGACTCGATGCGCCCGCGCATCTCCGCGGCGGCCTTGTTGGTGAAGGTCACCGCCATCAGGCCGTGCGGTGACACGCCGTGCTCGAGGATCAGCCAGGCGGCGCGGTGCGTCAGCACCCGCGTCTTGCCGCTGCCGGCGCCGGCCAGCACCAGCACCGGCCCGACCGGAGCGGTGACGGCGGCGCGCTGTTCCTCGTTCAGCGCCGAGAGGAGATCCTGGGACGACATGGGAGGGCGATTGCCGTCAGGCCGGCCTTTCCCGCGCGAATTCGAGCAGGGCGAGCACGAGCGCGATGATGACCGGGCCGACGAACAGGCCGATGAGGCCAAAGGCGGCGAGGCCGCCCAGCACCCCGAGAAACACCGCCAGCGTCGGCAGCGGCGAGCGGCCCGAGATCAGGATCGGCTTCAGGAAATTGTCCACGCTGCTGACCACGACGCCGACGGCTAGGACGGCCGCGGCCTGCCCGTATCGGCCCTGGAAGAACAGTGCCGCCAGCGCCGGCACCCAGACCAGCGCCGTGCCGCCGAAGGGGACGACGGACAGTACCGCCGCCACCACGCCGAACACGACGGGCCCCGGCATGCCGGCGAGCGCAAAGCCGACGCCGAGCAGGATGCCCTGCACGATCGAGGTGAGCACGGTACCGCGGACCACGGCCCAGGTGACCGACGAGAGCCGTTCTGCGAGCGCCTCGCGCCGCTCCGCCGGCAGCGGCACGAGCGCCGAGACGACCCGCGCGATGGCGCGCCCGTCGCGGATGACGAAGAACAGGATGAACAGCATCACGGTGAAGGCGAGCACCGTGCCGACCGCGCCCATGAACGCGATGCCGCCGTAGCTCGCGAGATGCTGGAACAGCGTCCTGCTGCCTTCGGCAATCCAGGTCTGCACGTGGGCGGTGCTGATCTGCAGGTTGTCGTCGAGCCACTGCAGCGCGCGACCGGTCACCGGAATCTGGTCGAAGCTGGCGAGCGTCGCGTTTCGCTGCCCCGCCAGCCAGTCCTGCAGCCGCCCCGCGAGGTCCGCGGCCTGGCGCGCGAAAGCGATCGCGAGCGCGGTCAGCGGGCCGAGCAGCAGCATGAGTACCAGCAGCGTCAGCAGGAAAGCCGATGCCGAGGCGCGCCCGCGCAGCAGGCGCGAAAATTTCTCCTGCGCCGGCTGCAGCAGGAAGCCGAGGAACAGCGCCCAGGTGATCGGGCCGAGGAAAGGCTCGATGATCCGGAACACCAGATAGGCGACGATCGCGAGCGCGGCGACGCCCAGCAGGCGCTGGTAGAACTGCAGGTTTTCGTTTTCGGCCATGCGCGCTCAGAGCGCCGCGCGGATGCGCGCCGCGTGCGCGGCGAGGGCCGCGGGATCGGCGGGGTCCGCCGCGTGGATGCCGAGGTCCTTGCCCGTGTAGCGCGGGATCACGTGGAAGTGCAGGTGGAACACGCTCTGACCGGCGGCCGGGCCGTTCAGCTGCGCGACCATGATGCCGGGGGGTGAGAACGCCTTCTTGATCGCGCGCGCGACGCGCTGCGTGGTGTGTACCGCAGCTGCCAGCGATTCCGGCGGCGTGGTGAAGATGTCCTCGCCCGCCGCCTTTGGAACGACCAGGGTGTGGCCTTCTGCCTGCGGCATGATGTCCATGAAGGCGAGCGTGTCCGCGTCCTCGTAGACCTTGTGGCAGGGAATCTCGCCGCGGACGATGCGGGCGAAGATGTTGTCCTTGTCGTAAGTCATCTCAGGTCTCCCGCCGGAGCTCGATCGTGATCATGCAGTGATCCGGCCAGCGGCCGCCCTCGGGATAGTCCCAGACCCGGAACGAGCCCGGCACCAGCCGCGCCGCCAGCCGCTCGCCAAGGATAAGGTAGTCGATCGGCATGCGCTTTGGGTGGCCGTTGTTGCAGCCGATCGCGCCGTGCTCGACACCCGGATCGACGAGGTCGGCGCCGGCCGGATCGCCATCGTCGATCTCCGGCCACATCGCGACCACCGCGCCCTGAGCATCGCGCGCCGCGGCCTGCTCCCGGTCGAAGCGGCGATTGAAGTCACCCACGACGCCGAAGGCCTCGCCGGCGCGCGCGCGGCGATCGATCCACTCCTCGAGCACCGGCACCTGGCGCTGCAGGATCCGGCAGTCATCGCGGGCGTCGCTCAGCGGGTCGCGGTTGCAGGAAGCTTTCAGGTGCACGGCCAGCAGCCGGAACCCACGCGGCGTTCCGGGCTCGATCGTGACGTCCGCGCCCCAGCGCACTTCGTTGCCTGGCAGCCCGAGCGCGCGGTAGTCGCGATTGCAGCGGAACTTCAATCCCTTGCGGATCGCGAAGCCGACATTCTGCACCTGCTTGCGCGCCGTGAAGCAGAACGCGTGCGCCGGGAAAATCTCGCGCGCGATGTCCTCGCCGTCGATCTCCTGCAGCGCGATCACGTCCGCGGGCAAGCCCGCGACAAAGGCGCGCAGCCGCGCGAGGTCCGCCTCGCTCCAGCGGCCGCGCGGAACGAGGTCGCAGGGAATCGCACGCTCGCCGCCGCCCGGCCGCGCGTCGCGCCCGAAGCAGTCCGGCGCCAGCGCGTCGAAAACGGCAGGCCGCATCATCCACTCGAGATTCCAGGTCGCGACAGTCAGCCGCTCGGCGGCGCCGGCCGAGGTCGCGGCGAAAATCGCGAATGCCGCGGCGGCGAGCCGCCTCACGTACCGGGTTGCCGCCGGTTCGCGACCAGGTCCGTGACCACGGAGGGATCGGAGAGCGTCGAGGTGTCGCCGAGCTGCTCGTGCTCGTTCGCGGCGATCTTGCGCAGGATCCGGCGCATGATCTTGCCGGAGCGCGTCTTCGGCAGGCCCGGCGCCCACTGGATGAAGTCCGGCGTCGCGATCGGCCCGATCTCCTTGCGCACCCACCGCATCAACTCGGCGCGCAACGCCTCGGAGGGCGCCTCGCCGCTCTGTAGCGTGACGTACGCGTAGATGCCCTGGCCCTTCACCTCGTGCGGGCAGCCGACGACCGCCGCCTCGGCGACTTTCGGATGCGCGACCAGCGCGCTCTCGACTTCGGCCGTGCCGATGCGGTGACCGGAGACGTTCATCACGTCGTCGACGCGGCCGGTGATCCACCAGTAGCCGTCCTCGTCACGACGCGCGCCGTCGCCCGTGAAGTACTTGCCGCGATAGGTCGTGAAATAGGTGTCGATGAAGCGCCGGTGGTCGCCGTACACGGTGCGCATCTGTCCGGGCCAGCTGTCGAGCAGCACGAGGTTGCCCTCGGTCGCGCCTTCGAGAATTCGGCCTTCGCCGTCGACGAGCGCGGGGCGCACGCCCGGCAACGGCAGCGTCGCCGAGCCCGCCTTCAGCGCCATCGCGCCGGGCAGCGGCGAGATCAGGGCGCCGCCGGTCTCGGTCTGCCACCAGGTGTCCACGATCGGGCAGCGCCCGTCGCCGACCACGCGGTGGTACCACTCCCAGGCCTCCGGGTTGATCGGCTCGCCGACCGAACCGAGCAGGCGCAGGCTGCGGCGCGAGGCGGCCTTGACCGGTCCGTCGCCGTCGCGCATCAGGGCGCGGATCGCGGTGGGCGCGGTGTAGAAGATGTTGACCTTATGCTTGTCCACGACGCGCCAGAAGCGCGAGCTGTCAGGGTAATTCGGCACGCCCTCGAACATCAGGCTGGTCGCGCCGTTCGCGAGTGGCCCGTAGACGATGTAGCTGTGCCCGGTGACCCAGCCGACGTCGGCGGTGCACCAGTACACGTCCTCCTCCCGGTAGTCGAACACGATCGCAAACGTGTAGGTCACGTAGGTGAGATAGCCGCCGCTGGTGTGCAGCACGCCCTTCGGCTTGCCGGTCGATCCCGAGGTGTACAGGATGAACAGCGGGTCCTCCGCATTCATGCGCTCCGGGTCGCAGGTCGCGGGCTCGCCGGCGACCAGGTCCTCGTAGCGGACGTCGCGGCCCTCCACCCACCCGTCCTCGTGACCGGTGCGGCGCACGACGATGACCTGGCGCACGGGGAGTCCCTGCGAGGCGATCGCCGCGTCCACGTTCGCCTTGAGCGGGATCCGCTTGCCGCCGCGCACGCCCTTGTCCGCGGTGATGACGACCCGCGAGTCGCAATCGCGGATGCGGCCCGCGAGCGATTCCGGGGAGAAACCGCCGAACACCACCGAGTGCACCGCGCCGATGCGCGCGCAGGCGAGCATCGCGACCGCGGCTTCCGGGACCATCGGCATATAGATCGTGACGCGATCGCCCTTGCGGACCCCGAGCCTGCGCAGCGCATTGCCGAGGCGACAGACGGACTCGTACAGCTCGCGGTAGCTGACGTGCCGCGAGACGTCGGGTTCATCGCCCTCGAACAGCAGCGCCGTCTTGTCGCCGCGCTTCGCGAGCTGCCGGTCGAGGCAGTTGACCGAGACATTCAGCTCGCCGTCCTCGTACCAGCGGATGCGGAAATCGTCCGGGTCGAAGGAAACGTCCCTGATGCGCGTCGGGAAGCGGTACCAGTCGATGCGCCGGGCGATGTTCTCCCAGAAGCCCTCGGGGTCACGGACCGAGGCTTCGTACGCAGCCTGGTAGTCCGCCGCCTTGACGACGGCGCGGGCCGCGAAATCCGGCGGGACGGAATGCGTGTGGGCGCTCAAAGGTCGGCCGCCTGGAAAGCGTCGCATGCCTCGAGTGAGCCGGACTCGAAGCCGGTGTTGAACCAGCGGATGCGCTGCTTCGAGCTGCCGTGCGTGAACGCATCGGGCACGACCGCCTGGCCGGCGTTGCGCTGCAGCGTGTCGTCGCCGATCGCGCTTGCGGCGTTGAGGCCTTCCTCGATGTCGCCAGGCTCGAGGAATGCTCCGCCCCGGTTCGCCTGGTGCGCCCAGATGCCGGCGAAGCAGTCGGCCTGCAATTCCTGGCGGACGGACAGCTGGTTGCCCTCAATCTCGTCCACGCGCCGGCGCAGCTCGTGCACGCAGCTGGAGATGCCCATCAGGTTCTGCACGTGGTGGCCGACCTCGTGCGCCACGACGTACGCGCGCGGAAAGTCGCCGCCAGCGCCGAGCTGCCGTTCGAGCTGCTGGTAGAAGCGCAGGTCGATATAGAGCTTCCGGTCGCCCGGGCAGTAGAAGGGGCCGACCGCCGAGTCGGCCGTGCCGCAGGCGGACTGCACGAGGTCGGTGAAGAATACCAGCGTCGGCTCGCGGTACTGACCGCCGAGCTCCGCAAAGATCCGGTTCCACGCGTCCTCGGTCTCCGCCAGCACCACCGACGTCTGCTGCCGCCACACGGACTCCTCGGCGGATTCGACGTAGGGCTCGCTGGACGGCTCCATCGTCGCCGGGGCATTGCCCGCCTGCTGGAGCACGGCGGTCGGGTCGCCGCCGAGGAACATCACGAGCAGCACGATCGCGAGCGTGCCGATGCCGCCGCCCACGAGCCCGCCGCGGCTGACGCGCATGCCGCGCCGGTCCTCGATGTTGTCGCTCTGCCGGCGTCCTTCCCAGCGCATAACGTTTCCCGCAGTCAGTGCCTCAGAACGGCGCACGCGGCAGGTAGTGATCGACGAGCAGGGCCGCGAACAGGAGCGCCAGGTAGTTGATCGAGTAACGGAAGGCGCGCATCGGCAGGTCGGCGCGCTCGGAGCGCAGGAGCTGCCATGAATGACGCAGGAAAAATGCATCGAGCACGAGCGCGGCGCAGAGGTAGAAGAGTCCCGCCATGCCGGCCAGGAAGGGCAGCACGGTGATGACCGCGAGCAGCACCGTGTAGTACCAGATGAACTGCTTGGTGTAGGCGACGCCGTGCGTGACCGGCAGCATCGGGATGCCGACGCGCGCGTAATCGTCGCGGCGCGCGATCGCGAGCGCCCAGAAGTGCGGCGGCGTCCAGGCGAAGATGATCAGGAACAGGAGCAACGCGTTTGCGTCGACGACGCCGGTCACTGCGGTCCAGCCGAGCACGGGCGGCGCGGCGCCCGCCGCGCCGCCGATGACGATGTTCTGCGGCGTCGCGCGCTTGAGCCAGATCGTGTAGACGACCGCATAACCGATGATCGAGGAAAAGGTCAGGACCGCGGTCAGCGCGTTGACCAGCAGGGCAAGGATCAGCATGGAACCGGCGCCGAGCACGAAGGCGAAAGAGAGCGCGTAGGCCTCGGAGACCGTCCCGCGCGGCAGCGGCCGCATGCGGGTACGGGCCATTTCCGCGTCGATGCGGGCGTCGAGCACGTGATTGATGGCGGCTGCCGAGGAAGCGGCGAGCGCGATGCCGATCGTGCCCCAGACCAGCGCCGCCGGCGGCGGGAATCCGGGCACGGCGAGGAACATGCCCACGATCGCCGTGAACATGATGAGCGACACGACCTTTGGCTTGGTCAGCGCGAAGTAGTCGCGTGCCCGGGCAGACACCCTGCCGGCCGTCGCCTCCGAATGCGTTTCGCGGGCGCTCATCGCAGCCGAAATGCTATCACGCACCTGTCGGAGGGGACGCGCCTCTTCATATTCATGAAGGGGCGCGTCCCCTTCGTGCTGCGCGTCAGGGGATGGGTTTCAGGCCGGTGTGGGCCGCTGCGCGCTGCACGACGTACTCGCAGAGACCGCGCAGGAACTCGGAGAACACCCGCACCCGGGCGAGGCGCTGGGCCGCCGGCGTGTGGACGATGGACAGCGCCGGCCCGAGACGCGTGTGCTCGGGCAGCACAATCATGAGGTTGCCGTCCACGAGCTCGCGGGCCGCGAGCAGGTCCATGGTCTGGGTGATGCCGACGCCGCGCGCGGCCGCGAGCATCACAGCTTCCGCCTCGTTGACCGTGGTGCGGAACCGCAGCTCGAATGGCGGCGGCGCGTCGTTCGCGAACAGCCACGGGCGCGGATGCGTGCCGCCCGGCGGGATCGAGCCGATCAGGACGTGGTTGGCGAGGTCGGCGAGCGTCTCAGGCCGTCCGTGGCGGGCGAGGTAGGACGGCGCAGCGCAAGTGATCCAGCGCGAGCCGGAGACCCGATGCGCGACCAGGTCGGTGTCGGTCACCGTGCCGGCGCGCACGGCCAGGTCGACGCCTTCGCGCACCAGATCCACGACCCGCTCGTTGAAGCACAGGTCCAGGTCGATGCCCGGATAACGCGCGAGGAACTCGGGCAGCGCCGGCAACAGGATGTGCCGGCCGAATGAGCCCGGCACATCCACGCGCACGCGGCCCGTCGGCTGCTCCTTCCCGCGGCGCAGCGTCTCCTCCGCCGCGGCGAGCTCGACGAACACGCGCCGGCAATGTTCGAGATAGTCAGTCCCGGCGGGCGTGAGCGCGACCTTGCGCGTCGTCCGGTTAAGCAGCTTCAGGCCGAAGCGCCGCTCGAGGCGCCGGATGTGGGTGCTCACCATTGCCCGCGATAACGCGAGCTCGTCGGCCGCCCGGGTGAATGAGCCGAGCTCCGCCACCTTGGCGAAAGCCTGCATCGCCTGGAGCGTCTCCATCCTTTAGTAGTACGTAATATTGACCAATAAAGTCAATATTGAACTGTTTATAGAAACAATAGCTGGGCGTACTGTCGCTGCCGTATCAAGAACAGGAGTGCCCGATGCTCCTCTTCGATCGCTCCGGCTTTGCAGTCTGCCTGGCGCTCGCCGTTGCCGCGTTCCCGGTTCTTGTCCAGCTGTTCTGACGCTCAGCTCAGGCCCGGCCGGTAACGGCTGACTTCCGAGCGCGGGCTGAGCGCTCGCAGCAGCGCGACCGTCGCGAGTACCAGGAGCGCTGCCCCTGCGTTGTGCGCGGTCCCGAGCCACAGCGGCCACCCCTTCCAGATCAGGTTCATCCCGATCAGGATTTGCAGCACGAGCGCGATCGCGACCGCGATCGCTGCTGATTTCGCCGCATGCGATCGTCCCCGCCGGAGCGCGCCCACGACGACGAGCGCGAGCACGATCGCAGTCAGGTAAGCACCCAGCCGGTGCGTGTAATGGATCGCGATCCGCGCCGGCGCGTCGAGCACGCCGCCCTCGTAGTCGATGCCGAGACCGCGCCACAGGATGAACGCGTTCCGGAAGTCCATAGGCGGCCAGAAACTCGCCTGGCAGGCCGGAAAATCCGGGCAGGCCGCGGCGGCGTAGTTGGTGCTCGTCCAGCCGCCGAGTGAAATCTGCACGACGAGCACGACGAGCCCGGCAATCGCGAGCCGCCGCACCCCGCGCTCCGCGGCCTTCAGTTCGCGCCGCGCGGGCGGCAGCGCGAGCCAGGTGAGGAGCGCGAGCGTCGTGAGGCCCCCGAGCAGGTGCAGTGTCACGATCAGGGGCTTCAGGAGCAGCGTCACCGTCCACATGCCGAGCAGCGCCTGGACGATCAGCAGCGCGACGAGCAGCCAGGGCAGGACGCGCGGCTGGGCCGGGTCGCGCCGGTTCAGGACCGACAACACCGCGAGCGCGATCACCAGCAGGCCGAGCGCGCCGACGATGTAGCGGTGCACCATCTCGTTGATGGCCTTCTGGTAGTCGAACGGGCGATCGGGATGCGCGGCGTTGATTTCCGAAGCACGCTCCGCCGCCTGGGCCGGGTGGACGTGGCCGTAGCAACCCGGCCAGTCCGGGCAACCGAGGCCGGCATTCGTGAGCCGTACCCAGGCGCCGACCACGACCACCACCGCGCACAGGACCGTCGCGGCGAGCGCGGCGCGGCGGAACCAGATCAGACCGCGGGTTTCGTGCATGCGCATCCCCTAACCGATGTTCGACAGCCGCAGCAGCCGTTCGAGATCCTTGAGCAGCCCGCGCGCCGAGCCGATCGCAGGGTAGCTCATCATCAGGTTGGCGTGCGGATCCACCAGGTAGATTCCCGGTGCGCCATCGACCGCGGACGGTATGGAAGCGAGGAATGCCTCGCCCTCGGGTCCCGACGCCGCGAACACGACAAGATCGGTGTCGCCCGCGGGAGGCGCCGCGCCGGCGCAGTTGCCGCCATGCAGCAGCACGCGCCGCACGCGCGGCGTGTCCTTGTCGAGCGCGATCCGCACGCGGCCGAGTTCCTCGAAAAGCGCCTCGGTGCGTGCGTCGCAGGCGGTGGCGGGGTGCAGGATGGACCACTTGCCCTCGAACACGTCCGCGGGCGCCGGCCGTCCGTCGGGAAAGTAGAGACCGGAAGCGGTCAGCGTGCGCGGCGGGTCGATCAGCGTGCCTTGCGAATTAACGACCGGCCGCCAGTCGGAGGAGAAGTAGAGCGCGGCGGCCGCAACGAGAGGCACGATGAAGATCGACGCCACGAGCAGCAGCTGGCGGCGCCCGGAGCGGCGCGCCTCGTCCGGCACGCTCATGCGGATTCCCCGGGCTTGCGGAAGCTGAGCACGAGCCAGATCGCCGCCGCGACCGCCGCGAACGCGAACCACTGCACGGCGTAGCCGAGGTGACGGTCCGCCGTCGTGCCCGGCACCACCCAGTCGCGCAGGTATCCATCCGGCACCGCGGGATCGAGCAGCACCTGGCACGGCGCGAGCTCGCGACCGAGGGTCGCCGCGAGTTCTTCCATGCGCGGGTACTGCACGAGCCGCGGCCAACCGCTGGCGGGCGGCGCCTTGAGCCAGATGCCCGGCTTCGGCAGCTCGTCGATGCGACCGACGATCGTGCGCGGCTCGCCGGCCACGGCGACTTCAGGCAGAAGTTCGCGCGTCGGGCCCCAGGGCAGCCAGCCGCGATTGACGAGCACGGCGCTGCCGTCGTCCAGGACGAGCGGCGTCAGCACCTGCAGGCCCGCGACGCTCTCGTGGCTCATGTTGTCGAGCAGGAACTGGTGCGCCGGGTCGTACAGGCCGCGGACCCGCACGCGCTGGTAGCGCGGCGCGTCGGCCGGGAGATCCCGCCACTCGACGGCGGGCCCGCCGCCGGCGAAATCTTCGGCGAGTGCGTGCTTCTTGCCCGCGCGCCCGAGCTGCCAGAAGCCGAGCGAGGCGAACAGGGCCGCCGCCACTGCGGTCAGGAGGGTGGGGACGAGACGCGGGGCGAATCGCGATCGGCGTGGATTCAGCACCGGGCTATACTCGCGCATCCGGGGAGGCGAGGTCGAACCATGTCGGGCGTGAAGTGGCTGGTGCTGCTCATCTTCTTCGCGATCGTGCTGAGCCTCGCCTCGGCCATGGTCCAGCTGGTGCACGACCACAAGGGCGAGACCCGGCGCATGGTGCGCGCGCTCACGGTGCGCATCGGGCTCTCGATCCTGCTGTTCATCGTCCTGTGGTGGACCTGGAAGATGGGCTGGATCGAGCCGCACGGCGTCGGCGGCTGACGCCCGGGCGCTCAGTCCGCGGTTTCCGACAGCGCGCGGATCGACGGCAGGTTGCGCCAGCGGCCTCCGACGTCCATCCCGAACCCGAACACGAACCGGTCCGGCAGCCGAAGACCGGTGAAGTCCGCCATGACCCGCGGCAGCTCCTTGCGGATTTTACGGCGAATGCGGCGAGCAGCACCTCGATCGCGCCGAGCTCGTAGAGGCGCGAACGGATGGCGAACAGCGTCTCGCCCTCGTCGAGGATGTCATCGAGCAGCAGCACCGTGCGCCCGGTCACCGGCTCCTGCGGCCCGGCGATCCAGACCAGCTCGCCGCCCCCGGTCTCGCGCCCGTAGCGCCGGACGTGCACGTAGCTCACGTCGAGCGCAAAAGGCAGTCGGGGGAGAAGCTGGCCCGCGAATACGAGCCCGCCGTTCAGCACGGTGATCACCAGCGGATTGCGGTCCGCGAGCCGGGCCGTGATGTCGTGCGCCAGGCGGTCGAGGGTGGCCTGTACCGCCTCGGCGCCGACGATTTCCTCGGAGCGCGGGACGTCCTGGGTTATGCGTGCATGGTACGGCTTCAGGGGCGGATGACGCAGCGCACGCCGTCGCCGAAGACCTCGAGGCCGTCCAGCACGCCGTTTATCGACTCGGCGTCGAGCGGAACGACCTGCGTGACGGCTTTTCCGAGATCCAGCTCGCCGCGCTCGACGAATTGCAAGAGCTCGCCGATCTCCGAGGCCAGGTGGTCGGAGACGCCGATGATTTCGGCCTCACGACCGAGCAGGTCGCGGTACACGGCGATGGACAGCCAGTCCTGCGTGAGGCCCGCGAGCGCCGCGCGCCCCAGGGGCGCGAGCGACCGCACGGCCTGCTCCATCACCTTGGCCGAGCCGATCAGCTCGAGCGCGACGTCGACGCCGCGGCCGAAGGTTGCTGCGCGGATGGCTTCGACGGGGTCGCCGGCTTGCGCGTCGATCGCAATGGCGCCGAGCCGCCCGGCCAGAGCGAGCTTCACGGGATTGAGGTCCACGGCGTACACCACGCCCGCGCCCAGGGCCCGTGCCAGCTGTACCGCCGATACGCCGAGGCCGCCGACGCCGAATACCGCCACCGTGTCGCCCGCGCGGACGCGCGCCTTGCGCAGCGCGTGCAGCGCCGTGGCCGACGAACACATCATGATGGCGCCGTGCTCGAAGGGGATGGCATCGGGCAGCGGATGGGCATTGCGCGCCGGCACACGAATCAGTTCGGCGAAGCCGCCGTCGCGATCCTTGCCGATCATCTGCCCGGTCACGCAGAACTGCTCGCACCCCGCGCGGCAGTCGCGGCACTCGCCGCAGGCGACGAGGTAGTGCAGGCACACGCGGTCGCCGACACGCGGCGACGCGACACCGGCGCCGGCCGCGGCGACGATGCCCGCGACCTCGTGCCCGAGCGTCAGCGGATGGTTCGTCGAGCCGACGCCTGCGCGGTAGTGCGCGTCGGAGTGGCAGATGCCCGCCGCCTGCACACGCACGACGACCTCGCCGGGGCCCGGCGCGGTCATTGCGAGCACCGCGGTCTGAAGCGGCCGGCCCGGTGCCGCCAGGCGCACGGCGCGGTAAGTCTTAGACCCGGTCGTCATCCCGCAATTCTACGGAACGAACGGCCATCGTCTCGACGCATGATCGCCGGCGATGCCGCGGGTCAGTCGTCGTCGAGGATGTCGACGCGGATTTCGGCGCCGCCGTCGAGCAGTACGCGGAAGCTCCGCGTCGGTTCCGGCACCGAATCGTTCGTGAGCGGCACGTAGACCGTGCGGCTCGATTCGCCGGGCGCGAAGCGCTCGCTGCGCGCGCCGAGGTCGGCATAGTCACGGTCCGCGACGGCCGTGCCGTCGACGGTACGCCACGCGACCTCCGCCGTGCCCGACTGGTTGCCCGACCGGCGGATCACGATCCGGGCCGCTACGTCGCCCTCGCGCACGGACAGCGATTCACGCTCGAAGTTGAAACGAACCATGCCGGCGGCCACGGCCGAGGACGTTGCCGCAGGTTGCGCGACGGCGGTGGGCGCGGGTGTGACGCTTGGCCCCGCCACCGGCGGCGCCGGCAGTGACTCCGAAACCGCCGTCGCCTCATCCGCAGGCATGGGTGTCGGCTCCGGGGCTGCGACTTCCTTCACCACCGTCCGGCCAGCGCCGTCAGCGATCACGGTCGCGGGCGTGTCGTCGATGACGGCCGGCGCCTGTGTCACCGGCGCTTCCGCAGCGGGCGCCGCGCTCGGCGCATCCGCGGCCCGGATGCGCTCCATCTCCGTCTCCACCGTCGCCACGAGCTCGGTGCCAAAGGCCGCAAGCGGCTCGCGGTAATACCAGGCGGCGGCGCCAACGCCGATCAGCACGAACAGCAGGAACAGCGTGCGCGCTCCGCTCGATCGTGCCGGCCTCGCCGCGGCCGCGCGCACTGCGACGTCGCGTGGCACCGGCCCCGGCACTTCCACGGCCGGCCTGAGCGACCCGACGACGGCGCGCAATTTCTCCGATGGCGAAACGCCGAACTCGTCGAGGAACTGCGCAACGCCCGGCGTGCGGTCGTCGCGTTGCACGGCAAGCGCATTCGCGAGCGCGCGCCACTGCCGGTCAAGCATTCCTTCGATGGGCGCCGGCTCGAGACCCGCGCGGTAAGCCTCCTGCGCGGTATTGCCGTTGTAAGGATGACGGCCCGCGAGCATCTCGTAGGCGAGACAGGCGAGACCGAACACGTCGTCGTGCTTGTCGGGCGCGCGCGCCGGTACGCCGAGCGCGTCGTTCGGGCTGACCAGCCAGCCTGCGGGCACGATGTCGAGCAGCTTGACCTCGTAGCCGAATGTGACCAGCACGTTCTCCGGCCGGAGATCGCCGTGCACCATGCCCTTGGCGTGCAGGTACTGCAGCGCGTCGCCGACCGGGCGCAGCACGGCGGCGGCCTCGCCGGCGGGCAGCGCGCCGACGTCGTTCAGCACGAAGCGCAAGGACGCGCTCTCCAGCAGTTCGTTCACTAGGTAGTAATGGCCGCGCTCGCAGCCGTACTCGAGCAGCTTGACGATGTTCGGGTGCGTGACGGACTGCAGCTCGGCAGCAACGCGCTCGAATTCCTCGGCAAACCCGTCCCGCTCGGCGATCCGGGCGTCGATCAGCGTGACGGCCGCGAAATGCCGGCTGCCGGAGATGCGCGACAGCTCGTCCTGGGCCTCGTAAACCGCGCCGAGGCGGCCATGGCCGATGCGCGCGCGCAGCCGGTAGCCGCGCTCCGCGAGCCGCTCCGGCGGCGAGCTGTCGAAGCTCGGTTCCTGGCGGTTCGGGGGCGAAATCGGTGCTTCCTCCCAGGGAATCGGCTTGCCCTCGTGCATGCGCCAGGACAGGGGCTGGGTCTGGGTCGGGTCGAACATTTTCTCGTCGCGCAATATGCTATCGGGCATCGGAACTGTTCCGGGATTCATGGTCGCACTGCTGCGGGACTTGGACGCCCGATGCGAGTCTCCGTTCGGAGACGTCCGCAATCGCCCCTGCAGCCTGTGCGTAGCCCGCCGACTGGTTGCGAAAGAATCTCAAGCCTCGGGAAACAGTCGCGGAAACAGGACGTCGACCGTATCCGCAGGTAAGCGCAGGGATACCGGGCCTTTGGGAGTGTCGGACCCCAGCAGCCCGGCCTCCAGGACATCATTGAAAACCCGCCGTGCCGATCGCTCGGGCAGCCCAGTCAGGCGCGGCATCTCTCCGCGCTCGACCTCGCCGCGCAACAGCGCTTCCTCCAGTAATCGTGCGGACTCCGGCTTCAGCGTGCCGCTCCGCTCCACCAGCGTACGCAGCCTCTGCATCAGCGTGTCGAGGTCGAACAAGCGGGACATGAACGAAACCTGGTCGAGGCAGATGCGCAGAAACCAGTGCACGAACTCCGCCAGGGCGTGCTGGGAAAGATTGCCGCGGCCGTCCAGGTCGCCTTCGCGCGGCGAGTCCGCAAGGTCCATCATTCGCCTGTATTCGACACGGCTGTCTAGGCCGCGAGCAAGACCGCGGGAGATGGACCACAAGCCGTGCGCTCCGATACCGGCACGATGTGCCATTGCGTGACTCATCAGTCGGCTGACCCGACCATTGCCGTCTGGAAACGGATGTATGAAGTTGAATCGGTGATGGGCCGTGGGGATCGCAAGAATCCGGGCTGATTTGCCGAGCGGCTCGAGTTTGTAATGCGACTCGAAGTACGTCATGAACTCCTCGACATGAGCGCTTGCCGGTGGCACGTGCCTGCCGACGGCGACGTCGTGGTCTGGCCTGGACCGCCACTCTCCCGGTGTCATGGCAAATGGCGGTCCGTTGCCTCGTATGCGAAGTTGTTCCGGCGCTGCGTCCCGGTAGAACTCCCGGTGTAGCCACCTGAGGTACTCCGACGACGCCGGTTCGGACAGCGTTCCGGCCACGGCCTGTTTGTCGATCTCCCGCTGAACGCGAATGTGGCCCAATGCCTCGACCTGCAGGTTCCGTCGCTCGCGGTCCGCAGCGAAGTCCCCCCGGATGGCACGTTCGATGTCGCGGGGTCGCGTGTTGTGCCCTTCGATAAGGTTGCTGTAGTAGGTGTTCATGATGCGGACCAGATCCGCGAGGCTGGCTGCGGTTCGCGGGTTGAGCGCGCGGTCGAGTCGGGCCGTTGCCGCGGCGAGTTCGGCGACCAGATCGGAAATGACCTCCGGGACGGTCTCGAGTCGTGTCGGCTCGATGCGGTAAGGCGTCTCCGCGGGCATGCTCATTCTGGCCGATCCCGAAGTGATCCTAAGCGTTTGATAATACTTGATGAGGGACTCGCTGATGCAGTATTTTGGCCGATCTTCTGGCCGATCTTCTGGCCGATCTTCTGGCCGATCTTCTCCCCGCCACGCAGTTGCCCACTACCCTGCTCGGCCTCAGTCGAGGTAACGCTCGATCCGGCGGAACAGGTCCGCGCGGTCCACGAGGTCGGTCAGCCAGTCGAGGCGGTCGGTCTCGAGCCGCATCACGGGCGAGAGGTTCCAGCGCCGGAACCAGTCCTCGTACAGCCGGTTCAGCCGGCGCAGGTACGGCAGGGGGATGTCCCGCTCCATCGCGCGGCCGCGCCAGGCGGATGCGTTGCCGCAGCGTCCGCACCGGGCAGGAGAGCTGGATCATGAGGTCGGGCGGCCTGAGCGCCTTCGCGATCGAGCCGTACAGCTGCCGGTACACCTTGTAATCGCGCGCGTCGATGAAGCGCTGCCGATAGAGGTTCTTCGCGAAGATCTCCGCGTCCTCGTAGATCGTGCGGTCCTGCACGACCGTGCCGGGCTCGTCCTGCAGCTCGAGCTGCAGGCGGAACTTGTGCGCGAGGAAGAACAGCTGGGACCGGTAAGCCCAGGCCTTCATGTCCCGGTAGAAGTCGGCGAGGTAGGGATTGTGCTGGTTCGGCTCGAAGAACGGCTTGATGCCGTAGCGCCGGCAGAGAAACTGCGTCAGCTCGGCCTTACCGGCGCCAATGTTGCCGGCGATCGCGATGAAGCGCTTCCCCGCTGCGGGCGCGGCGCCCATGGCCGGAGCCGCGTCAGATCCAGTAGACGAAGATGAACAGCCCGAGCCAGACGACGTCCACGAAGTGCCAGTACCAGGCGACCGCCTCGAAGGCGAAGTGCTGGCGCGGCGTGAAGTGGCCGGCGAGGCAGCGCAGCCAGATCACGACCAGCATGATCGCGCCCACCATCACGTGCAGGCCGTGGAAGCCGGTCAGCATGAAGAAGGTCGAGCCGTAAATGCCGGTGCCGAGCTGCAGGCCGAGGTCCTTCCAGGCGTGCCCGTACTCCAGGATCTGCACGCCGAGGAAGATGAAGCCGAGCAGGAAGGTCAGCGCGAGGAACACCTTCAGGATGCCGCGATGCCCGCTCTTCAGCGCGTGGTGCGCGACCGTGATCGTGAGACCGGAGGTGAGCAGCAGCGCGGTGTTGAGCGCCGGCAGGCCGAAGGCGGGGATGATCTCGAAGGTGCCGTCGTCGCGCGGCGTGACCGAGCCCGGGCCGGCGGTCGGCCAGCCGGCGTCGTAATTGGGCCACAGCAGGGACGTGATCGCCTTGGCGCCCTCGCCGCCGAGCCAGGGTATGGAGAGCTGGCGCGCATAGAACAGCGCGCCGAAGAACGCGGCGAAGAACATCACCTCGGAGAAGATGAACCACATCATCCCCATGCGGAACGAGCGGTCGACCTGTTCGCCGTAGAGCCCCGCTTGGTTCTCGCGGATCACCTCGCCGAACCAGAGGAAGAACAGCGTGAACAGCAGGACGAAGCCGAGTCCCAGCGCCCAGCCGCCGATCGCGACGCCATTCAGCGTCGCCGCGGCGCCCGCCATCAGGATGAACAGCGAGAGTGACCCGAAGAATGGCAGCCGGCTGCCGTGCGGGAAGTAGTATTGCTGGTCGGTCGCGTAGTCGGCGTGTGGCATTCAGACTCCCTGGCTCTGCCCGGCCGCCTGCGGCGCGTCGTAGAAAGCATAGGACAGCGTCAGGCGGTCGATGCCCGGCGGCAGCTCGCGGTCGACGACGAAGCGGACGGCCATCTCGCGCTCCTCGCCCGCGGCGAAATGCTGCGGCGTGAAGCAGAAACACTCGGTTTTCACGAAGTAGCGCGCCGCGCGCATCGGCGCGACGCTCGGCACCGCCTGGCCCGTCACCGGGCCCGCGGCGAGATTGCGCGCGCGGTAGTGCGTCTCGTACAGCCGCCCCGGCTGGACTTCCATCGTGGCGGCGACCGGCACGAAGTCGAAGCCGCCGGAAGGCACCGAGGCGGTGAACTCGATGACGACGGTGCGGCTCTCGACCGGGGCCTGGCCCTCGGCCGTGCCCGCGCGCGAGAGACGGTCGCGGCTGCCGATGCCGGTGACCTCGCACACGACGTCGTACAGCGGCACCAGCGCGAAGCCGAACGCGAAGCTGCCCGCCGCCATCAGCACGAGGCGCGCGGCGAGCCCGGCATTGCGGCGCGGTGCCGGTTCACTCACGGGCTGCGCTCCGCAAGCCTGAGGCCGATGTACAGCGCCCACACCGCGAAGGCCACGAAGCCGAGCGCGAGCGCGAGCCGGACATTCCGCGACGGCGCGGTCAATGGACCTCCGGCGCCTTCTCGAAGGTGTGGTACGGGGCCGGCGAGGGCACGGTCCACTCGAGGCCGTGCGGCCAGTCCCAGACCCCCGCGGTCGCGCGCTCGCCGCCGCGCACGCACTTGACGATCAGCCAGACGAACAGGAGCTGCGCCAGGCCGAAGCCGAACGCGCCGACCGAGGAGACCATGTTCCAGTCGGCGAACTGCATCGCGTAGTCCGGGATGCGCCGTGGCATGCCGGCGAGACCGACGAAGTGCTGCGGGAAGAACAGCACGTTGACGAAGATCGTCGACAGCCAGAAGTGCCACTTCGCGAGCCGCATGTCGTACATGTGGCCGGTCCACTTCGGCAGCCAGTAGTAGACCGCGGCCATGATGGCGAACACCGCGCCCGGCACCAGCACGTAGTGGAAGTGCGCGACGATGAAGTAGGTGTCGTGGTACTGGAAGTCGGACGGCACGATCGCCATCATCAGCCCCGAGAAGCCGCCGATCGTGAACAGGAACAGGAACGCGAGCGCGAACAGCATCGGCGGCTCGAAGCTGATCGAGCCGCGCCACATGGTCGCCGTCCAGTTGAAGATCTTCACGCCGGTCGGCACCGCGATCAGCATGGTCGAGAGCGTGAAGAACAGCTGTCCCGCGAGCGGCATGCCGACCGTGAACATGTGGTGCGCCCAGACGATGAACGACAGGAACGCGATCGATGCGATCGCGTACACCATCGCCTCGTAGCCGAAGATCGGCTTGCGCGAGAAGGTCGGGATGATCTCGGACACGATCCCGAACGCCGGCAGGATCATGATGTAGACCTCGGGGTGTCCGAAAAACCAGAACACGTGCTGGTACAGCACCGGGTCGCCGCCGCCCGCCGCGTTGAAGAAGCTGGTGTGGAAGAAATAGTCGGTCAGCAGCATGGTGACGCCGCCGGCGAATACCGGCATCACCGCGATCAGGAGATAAGCGGTGATCAGCCAGGACCAGGAGAACAGCGGCATCTTGAGCAGCGTCATGCCCGGCGCGCGCATGTTGACGACGGTCACGATCACGTTGATGGCGCCCATGATGGACGAGGCGCCCATCAGGTGGATCGCGAAGATCGACATCGGGAAGGCCTCGCCGGTCTGCAGCACCAGCGGCGGGTACAGCGTCCAGCCCGCAGCCGGCGCGCCGCCCGGCACGAAGAATGTCGCGAGCAGCAGCATGAACGCGAAGAACAGCAGCCAGAACGAGAACAGGTTCATGCGCGGCAGCGCCATGTCGGCGGCGCCGATCTGCATCGGGATCATCCAGTTGGCGAGGCCGACGGTCGCCGGCATGACCGCGCCGAACACCATCACCAGCGCGTGCATGGTCGTCATCTGGTTGAAGAACCCGGGATCCACGAGCTGCAGGCCGGGCTGGAACAGCTCGGCGCGGATCACGAACGCGAACAGCCCGCCGAGCAGGAACATGACCAGCGAGAACACCAGGTACATCGTGCCAATGTCCTTGTGATTCGTGGTCGTGAGCCAGCGCACGATGCCCTTCGGCGGTGCGTGGTGCGCGTGGTCGTCGTGTGCGCTCGCGTGTGCCATGTTCCCTTACTCCGCGGCCGCGAGCTGCGTCGCGGCCGCCTGCTGCGCTTCGAGCCAGGCCTCGAACTCGGCGCGCGGCTTCGCGATCACGACGATCGGCATGAAGCCGTGGTCGGCGCCGCACAACTCCGCGCACTGGCCGCGGTAGGTGCCGGGCTTGTCGGGATCCACCCGGATCCACATCTCGTTGATGAAGCCGGGGATCGCGTCGCGCTTCATGCCGAAATCGGGCACCCACCACGCGTGGATGACGTCGTTCGCGGTCAGCAGCAGCCGGATCTTGGTGCCGGTCGGGATCACCAGCGGCTTGTCCACGTTCAGCAGGTAGTGGTCGACCGTGGACGGGTCGATGCCGGACTGCTTCTGGCGGGCGAAGTTGCTGTCGCGCGCGAGGTGGCTGTAGAAGGAGACGCCGGTGCCGAGATACTCGTACTGCCAGTACCACTGGTGACCGGTCGCCTTGATCGTGAGCTCGGAGCCGGAGGTGTCCTCGATCCGGATCAGCTTGTCCACGGACGGGATCGCCATGCCGACCAGGATCAGGACCGGGATGATGGTCCAGGCCGCCTCGAGGCGCGCGTTGTGCAGCATCTTCCGGTCCGCGACCGCGCCCTTCGACTTCCGGAAGCGCGTCATCGCCACGATCATCGCGCCGAAGGTGAGCACCGCGATGATCGTGCAGTTCCAGAGCATGATCATGTGCATGCCGTAGATCTCGCGCGACAGGTCGGACACGCCGCGCGGCAGGTTGAGGAGGGTCCAGTCCGCGCGCGCCGGCAGGGCAGCGAGCGATGCGAGAAGGCCGGCGACGGCCGACCGCTTCAGGAACCGGCTGGCGATGTGCAACGGAGCCCCCGCTTGTGGCCCAAGGTAACGCGGGCTCACGGCCCGCGCATCGTAAGGGTTGGGCGCGGGGGCCGCAACCCGATTTTTTCCTTTAAATCCGGATAGATGTGGGCATCAGCCGGATCGCGGCGAGGGCGCGCCAGGCAGCGCAGCCACAGCGTAGCCGACGACGCCCCCAGTGGTCGGGAAGGACGGCGTCAAGGTAGCGTATCCCGGCGGCGGATCGTCTCGATCGGAACTGCAAACTCATCGTCTGGCCGGGGGCGCGCGATCGCGCCCCACGCCTGCCCGAACACGACTTCATGAGTCGCGGGCAGCACGCCGCCGCTGCGGAACTTCTCGTACGCCTGCTCCAGCGCGCGTAGCTTGCCGCGGCCGGTCAGGCCGCGCGCGCGGCCTGTCGCCGCGCCCTGGGCGCCGGTTTCCCTGAGATCGCGCAGGAGCGCGGCGGCATCGGGGTAGGTGAGCGTGAAGCGGCTGACGTCGAGCACCGGCTCCGCGAGCCCGGCGCGCACCAGGCCGTCGCCGAGGTCGTGCATCCCGGTGAACGGATGCAGGGCGGCCTCGCGGTCCGCTTCGCGCCAGGCCGTGCGCAGCTCGACCAGCGTGTCCGGACCGAGTGTGGTGAAGATGAAGAGTCCGCGCGGCTTCAGGATGCGCGCGACCTCAGTCAACACCGCGTCGATGTCCTCGCACCAGGGCAGCATCAGGTTGCTGAACACGAGGTCGACGCTAGCGTCCGGCAGCGGGATCGACTCGGCCTCGGCGAGCAGGCGCTCGATGCGCGCGCTGCCCTCGCGCCGCGCGGCCTGCCCGAGCATGGCGGGCGAGGCATCGAGCGCAATCACGCGCGCCTGCGGCCAGCGCGCGGCGAGCGTCGCCGCGCCGTGGCCGGTGCCGCAGCCGAGGTCGAGGATCGTCTCAGGGACGATGGCAGTCCATTCCAGGCGCCGGAACATGTCCTCGCGCAGGCGTGCGGCGAGCACGGCCGACGCGTCATAGCGGGCGCTCGCCCGGTCCGCGTGGCGGCGGATCGTGGCGCGGTCGAGCAGGGGCGGCTTTGCGCCACTCACCGTCGCATTGCTCCCCATTCCGGCCGGAAATCCGCCGCATGCCGGGCGTGCGGACGGCGCAACTTGGCGCCGTGGCGCAGTATTCGAACGCACTCCGCGACTGTCAACCGAGCCTGCTGCGGCAGGCTCTCGGTGTGTCGAAGGCGCTGATCCATTGGCTCATCACGCCCACCTGCCTGCTCTGCCTCGAGCCGGGCCAGGCGCCGGCGCTCGACCTGTGCCGGGGGTGCGAGGACGACCTGCCGCGCACCGGCCGCGGCTGCGCGATCTGCGCGACGCCGGTCGCGGGCCCGGCGATCGCGTGCGACGCCTGCCTCGCCCGGCGACCGGCCTTCGATGCGGTGCTGGCGCCCTACCGTTACGAGTTCCCGCTGGTCGAGCTGGTGCACCGCCTCAAGTACGGCGGACAAGTCGCAATCGCGCGCATCCTAGGGACGCCGCTCGCGCGGCGCATCGCCGAGCGCGGGCCGCCGGCCGTGGATGCGCTCATTCCCGTGCCGCTGCATGCCGCGCGCGAAGTAAAACGCGGCTACAACCAGGCCGGCGAGATCGCGCGCTTCGCCGGGGAGATCCTGTTGCTGCCCGTCGCCCGGAATTTCGCGACGCGCTTGCGCGCGACCGAAGAGCAGGCGGCCCTGCCCGCGATCGTCCGGCGCATCAACGTGAGCGGCGCTTTCGCCGTGCGCGACGTCGAGCTGCCTGCCGCCGTCGCGATCGTCGACGACGTGCTGACCACTGGCTCGACGGCGGACGCGCTCGCGCGCGAGCTCAAGCGCGCGGGCTGTCGGCGGGTCGAGGTCTGGGCAGTCGCGCGCGCGGCGCGCGCACCGGACGCGGCAGGCTACGAGACGCGATAGAAATAATCGAGCGCGAGGCCGATGAACACGACCATACCGACGTAGTGGTTGTTGTTGAAGGCCTGGAAGCAGGCCGCGGGCTCGCGGTGCCGGATCAGCCACAGCTGGTAGATGAAGTGGAGCGCAGCCGCGGCGAGACCGCCGCGATACCAAATGCCGAGCCCGGCCTCCATGCCGGCGAGCCAGAGCGCGAACAGCATCATCACGATCATGACGGCGATGATGAAGCGGTCCGCCCCGCCGAACAGGATCGCAGTCGACTTCACGCCGATGCGCTCGTCGTCCTCGCGGTCCACCATCCCGTACATCGTGTCGTACACCGCGGCCCACAGCACGACGGCGCTCAGCAGCAGCCAGGCGATTTTCGGCACTTCGCCGGTCAGCGCGGCGAACGCCATCGGGATCGACCAGCCGAAGGCGGCGCCGAGGTAGAACTGCGGCACGTGCACGATGCGCTTCAGCCAGGGATAGGTGACGGCGAGCAGGGCGCCCCCGATCGCGAACAGCTGCGCGTATGGGTCGAGCTGCAGCGCGAGCCAGACCGCGACCAGGCCGAGCGCGACGAACAGCAGCAGGGCTTCCGCGGGCGTCACGCGCCGCGCGGCGAGCGGCCGGTCCTTCGTGCGCGCGACCTGGGGGTCGAAGTCGCGGTCGGCGTAGTCGTTGATGACGCAGCCGGCCGAGCGCATCACCACGACGCCGGCAACGAACACCAACAGGATGCGCGCTGCCGGCCGCCCCTCGCCCGCGATCCACAGGCCCCAGAGCGCCGGCCACAGGAGCAGCCAGATGCCGATCGGCCGGTGCAGCCGCATGAGCTGCGCGTAGTCGGCGAGCGTCCGGCCGAGCGCGCGGAATGCATCGCGCACCGCGTGCGGTTCATACTCGGGCCTGTACGAGGGATCGTTGTTCACGCGTGCGACTCGGGCAGGAAGACTTCCTGTACCAGCAACCGGTGACCCTCGATCGCGTACCAGGACCGTCGCGCCCACAGTGCGGCGGGTGGGTCCGGCCGCTCGCGCAGCGCACGGCGATACAGGCGGCCGCCCGCAGCGAGACGCGCGTACTCGAGCGGGCCGCGCTCGATACCGGGGACGGCGGCGAGCCGTTCGCCGAGCGCCGCACGGCCAAGCGTCGTGAGCCAGCGCTGGCGCGCGAGCGTCGCCTGCGGAATCAGCGTCTGTGCGAACACCCAGGGTCTGCCATCGCAGGTGAGTTCGATCTCGCGCACGAATGCGGCGCTGCCGGCCGCGCGCAGCAGTGCCACGTCCTCGGCCGCGAGCGGCGCCTCGGCCTCCGAGACCACGACCAGGGCGGTCTCGCCTCTGCAGCAGGTGCGCAGGCGCTCGGTCAGCAGTCCCGGCTCGGAAAGCCAGGCCGCGGCCGCGGCCGGCGCGGCGGGGAGCCAGTCGTCGAGCCGGCCGGTCCAGCTCGGGACCGGGTGCGCGTCGCTCTTGGCGGCAAATGATCGGTTCATACCTTCCCGTAACGGTTCGAGCCGCCGATCCACCGGCGCTCGAGTGGCGCAATGTTATCCGCATGCGCCCGCAGCATCACGTCCGCGGCCGCCTGCACGCCGGGCAGCAGGTCGGCATCGCGCATGAGATCGGCCACCTTGAGCTGCATCAGCCCGGCTTGGCGCGTGCCGAGCAGCTCGCCCGGTCCGCGCAGCTCCAGGTCGCGGCGCGCGACCTCGAAGCCGTCGTTGGTCCCGCGCAGCACGGCGAGGCGCTGCTTCGCGAGTTGCGAGAGCGGCGCGTGCCAGAGCAGCACGCAGCTCGACGCCTCGCTGCCGCGACCGACGCGGCCGCGCAGCTGGTGCAGTTGCGCGAGGCCCATGCGCTCGGCGTTCTCGATCACCATGAGGCTCGCGTTCGGTACGTCGACGCCGACCTCGATCACCGTGGTCGCGACCAGGAGGCCGATTCCGCCGGCCTTGAACTTCGCCATCGTCTTCTCGCGCGCGGCGGGCGGCATGCGCCCGTGCACGATGCCGACCGCGACGTCGGGCAGCGCCGCGGCGAGCGCGGCGGCCGTGTCCTCGGCCGCCTGCGCCTCGAGCTGCTCCGACTCCTCGATCAGCGGGCAGACCCAGTAAGCCTGCCGCCCCGCGAGACAGGCGCCGCGGATTCGGGCGACGACTTCGTCGCGGCGTGAGTCCGGCATCGCGACGGTCGCGACCGGCGTGCGGCCCGGCGGCAGCTCGTCGATCACCGACACGTCGAGGTCCGCGTAGGCCGTCATCGCGAGCGTGCGCGGGATCGGCGTCGCCGTCATCACCAGCTGGTGCGGGTAGCGGCCCGCGGCGCCTTTCTCGCGCAGGCGCATGCGCTGGTGCACGCCGAAACGGTGCTGCTCGTCGACGATCACGAATGCGAGCTTCGCGAAGCGCACCTCGTCCTGGAACAGCGCGTGGGTGCCGATCGCGACGCCGGCGGCGCCGCCGGCGAGAGCGGCCTCCGCCTCGCGCCGCGCCTTGGCGGGCATGCGGCCGGTGACAAGCAGCGGCGCAAGGCCGAGCGGCGCGAGCCAGCGCGTGAAGTTCTGCGCGTGCTGCTCGGCGAGCAGCTCGGTCGGCGCCATCAGCGCCGCCTGCATGCCGGCCTCGACGACGTCGGCCGCTGCGAGTGCGGCGACGATGGTCTTGCCCGAGCCGACGTCGCCCTGCACCAGGCGCAGCATCGGGTGCGGCGCCGCAAGGTCACGGCGCAGTTCGGCGATCACGCGCCGTTGTGCGGCCGTGAGCGTGAAGCCGGTGCCCGCAAGCAGGCGCCCGGCGAGCGTGCCGCCCGCGGCGACCGGCCACGCCGGATCGCGGCGGATCACGTTGCGCAGCCGGCGCAGCGTCAGCTGGTGCGCGAGCAGCTCTTCGAAAGCGAGGCGTCGCTGCGCGGGATGCCGGCCTGCCTCGAGCACGGCCAGCTGCGCATCCGGCGGCGGGCGATGCACGTACTTCAGCGCCTCGCCGAGGGATGGCAGGCCAAGGCGCCGCTCCACCTCCGCCGGCAGGAAGTCGGGCAGTCCGTCGTCGTCCACGGCCGCGAGCGCCTGCGCGGTCAGGTTGCGCAGGCGTCCCTGCTGGAGCCCCTCGGTGACCGGGTAGATCGGCGTCAGCGCGCCCTTGACCGCCTGCGTGTCCGGCGCGCCGGCGTCGCGATACTCCGGGTGGACGATCTCCGGCCCGTGCTTACCGCGGCGCACCTCGCCGAAGCAGGCGAGCCGCGCGCCGCGCACGAGTTGCTGCTGCTGCGCGCCGCTGAAGTGGAAAAAGCGCAGTGTCAGGAAGCCCGTGCCGTCGGCGAGGCGCACGAGCAACGAGCGCCGGCCGCGGAACACGACTTCCGCGAGCTCGATGCTGCCTTCGACCGCCGCGCGCATGCCGGGGCGCAGCGAACCGATCGGCACGACATGCGTGCGGTCCTCGTAGCGCGTCGGCAGCCAGAACAGGAGATCGGCGACGGTGTCGATGCCGAGCCTGCCGAGTCGCTTCGCGAGCGCGGGCCCGACGCCCTTGAGCGCGGTGACCGGCCGGCGTTCGATCGTCACGGAGCCTGCGCCGTCACGGCACCAGTATGCAGTCGACCTCGATCGCAGCGCCGCGCGGCAGCGCGGCCGCCTGGATCGTCACGCGCGCCGGGTAAGGCTCGCTGAAGAACTCCTGCATGATCCCGTTGACGGTCGCGAAGTCCGCGAAGTCCTTCAGGTAGATCGTGACGCGCACCGCGGCGGCGAGACTCGAGCCCGCGGCCCCGGCGACCGCGGCGAGATTCGTGAACACGCGCCGCGCCTCGGCCTCGATGCCGCCCTTGACCAGCTCGGTGGTCGCGGGGTCGAGCCCGATCTGGCCGGAGAGATAAACCGCGCCGCCGGCGGCGACGGCCTGCGAGTAGGGGCCGATCGCCCTGGGTGCACGGTCGGTATGGATGATTCGTCGGGTCACGCGAGGCTCCGTTCAACTTTCATGACGTCCGGCATGCTGCGGATCGCGCGGATCAGGCGCGCGAGGTGCGCGCGGCCCTTGACTTGGATCTCGAACAGGATGGTCGAGTGGTCGCCCTGCGAGGAGTCCACGTTGACGTGGCTAATGTTGCTCTGCTCGCCGGCGATGCGCGTCGCGACCTCGGCCAGGATGCCCATGCGGTTGCGGGCCTCGACCAGCAGGCCCGCGCTGAACAGGTGCTGCTGGTCCTTCTGCCAGACCGCGGGGATCCACTTGTCCGGCTGCTTGCCGAAGGCGGCGACGTTCGAGCAGCTCTCGCGGTGAATCACCACGCCGCGCCCGCTCGACAGGTATGCGACCACCGCGTCGTAGGGGATCGGGAAGCAGCAGCGCGCATAGCTGACGACCAGACCTTCCGTCCCGGCGATCGCGAGCGGCTGCGCGATCGCGGCGTCCGGACGCGTGTCGTCGTCGGGCAGCAGCCGGCGCGCGACCAGGCGCGCGAGGCGCTCGCCGAGGCCGATCTTCTCGAGCAGCTCGTTGCCGTCCCTGAGCGACAGCGAGCGCGCGACCTCATCGAGCCGGCCCGCGGGGAGCTTCTTCACTGAAAGCTCGAACTCCTCGAGCGCTTGGTTCAGCATGCGCCCGCCGAGTTCGGCGGCCTCGCCCTTCTTGAGGTTCTTGAGGTACTGGCGGATCGCGGAGCGCGCCTTCGCGGTCGCGACGAAACTCGCCCAGGATGGGTTCGGCTGCGCGCCCTTGGCGGTGACGATCTCGACCGTCTGGCCGTTGCGGAGCACGGTGCGCAGCGGCACCAGGCGGCGATCCACCTTGGCCGCGACGCAGCGCTGGCCGACGCCGGTATGCACGGCATAGGCGAAGTCGACGCAGGTCGAGCCGCGCGGCAGGCGCATGATGTCGCCCTTGGGCGTGAACACGTAGACCTTGTCCGGGAACAGGTCGACCTTGACGCTCTCGACCAGCTCCTCGGCCGAGCCCTCGTGCAGGTCCATCATGCCCTGCAGCCACTCGCGGGCGCGGGCCTGCTGTGTCTCGCCGTCCTGCTCCCCGGTCTTGTACTGCCAGTGCGCCGCGATCCCGGACTCGGCCAGGCGATGCATGTCCTGGGTGCGGATCTGCACCTCGATCGGCGTGCCGTTCGGCCCGAACAGCGAAGTGTGCAGCGACTGGTAGCCGTTGACGCGCGGGATCGCGATGTAGTCCTTGAAGCGCCCCGGCATCGGCCGGTACAGGCCGTGCACCAGGCCGAGCGTGCGGTAGCACTCGTCGACGCTGCCGACGATGATGCGGATGCCGAACATGTCCACCATTTGCGACAGCGACAGGTGCTTGCGGCGCATCTTCACGTACACGCTGTACAGGTGCTTCTCGCGCGCCTCGACCCGGCCGTTGACGCCGGCGTCGGCGAGCGACTTGCGCACCGCCTTGACGATCTTGGGCAGGAACTCGCGCTGGTTGCCGCGCGCGCGCTTCAGCTCCCGCTCGATGATCCGGTAACGCTGCGGGTAGAGCGTGCGGAAGCCGATCTCCTCCAGCTCGAGCTTGACCGAGTGGATGCCGAGGCGATTCGCGATCGGGGCGTAGATGTCGAGCGTCTCGCGCGCCACCGCGCGGCGCTTCTCGGGCGGCATCGCCGACAGGGTGCGCATGTTGTGCGTGCGGTCCGCGAGCTTGACCATGATCACGCGGATGTCGCGCACCATCGCGAGCAGCATCTTGCGGAAGCTCTCGGCCTGCGCCTCCTTGGGGCTCTTGAACTGGATCTGGTCGAGCTTGGTGACGCCGTCGACGATCTCGGCGACTTCCTGGCCGAACTTCTCCGTGACCTCGGCCATCGAGGAGGGCGTGTCCTCGACCACGTCGTGCAGGATCGCCGCCTGCAGGGTCGCGCCGTCGAGGTGCAGGTCCGCCAGGATGTCGGCCACCGCGACCGGGTGGGTGATGAAGGCCTCGCCGGAGCGGCGCTTCTGGCCCTTGTGCGCGGTCTCGGCGTAGTCGAAAGCCTCGCGCACCCGCTCGACCTGGTCGGGCGGGAGATAGCCCTCGATCTTGGTGATGAACTGCCCGATCCCGGGAGCGCGTCTTCCGCCCGGCAGGAGCCCGAGGATGGAAGACGCGTAGTTCATCGGGCGGGCGCGCTCGCGGTCAGTCCCCCAGGCCGAGCTGCGGGGCGCGGAAATCGACGCCGAAGTCGAGCGGGTTCTCGGGGATCAGCTCCGGCTCCGGATCCGGCTCGGACAAGAGGTCGATGGTGATCTTGCCTTCCGCGATTTCGCGCAGCGCCACCACCGTGGGCTTGTCGTTTTCCCAGTCGACGCAGGCTTCAGCGCCATTGACGAGGCGGCGCGAACGCTTGGCGGCGAGCAGGACCAGGTCGAACAGGTTGTCGACCGTGGTAAGGCAGTCTTCGACGGTGATGCGGGCCATGGAAAAGACCGTGATTTCAGGGAATTGGACCCAAAATCATACCCTAATGAATGGTGCCGAGGCCATCACGGAGGGGGCAATCCCCTTGGTTTCAAGGGGTCTGGCCCCTCCGGTTCTTGCGGCTGCGCCGTTCGTTGCCAATCCGCGGCGAGCGGGCGAACGCGTCCAGGTCGTCTGCCCGGCGGGTGCTGGCGCGGCGATCGTCGTGATGGCTGTAGGTGCACTGGCAGGTGTCGGGCCGGGTGCAGCCCGGCAGGGACAGCAGGGGCGCTTCGCGCGACAGCCAGCGGCGGCTCTTGCCGGAAATGGCTGCATTGCAGGCCGTCGCCCCCGGCTTGACCGAAACCGCGTGCCAGCGACGGTCGATTCCCTTAGGGTCCTTGTCTGCCATGAGTCGCGCCTCGCCCGGATGCACCATGCTAGCGAATCCCCGCGGGAAGGGAATCCGGCATCCCGGGATCGTAATTCAGTTGTCGAGCAGCTCCCGGGTGAGGGCGAGGAGCTCCGGCCGGTCCCGGCAGCTCGCCTCGCCCTGGCCCTCGAACACCGCCTCGAGCTCGGCCAGCGCCCGGTCGAAGTCGCGGTTGACAATCACGTAATCGAACTCGCGCCAGTGCGACATTTCCTCGACCGATTCGCCGAGCCGGCGCGCGATCGCCTCGTCGCTGTCGCTGCCGCGCTTGCGCAGCCGCGCCTCGAGTTCGGCGCGCGACGGCGGCAGGATGAAGATCTGCACGGCCTCGGGCAGGCGTTCTCGCACTTGCCTTGCCCCCTGCCAGTCGATTTCGAGGATCAGGTCGCGGCCGGCGACGAGCGCGGCCTCGACCACGCTCCTGCGCGTTCCGTACCGGTTGCCGAATACGTTCGCGTGCTCGATGAACTCGCCCGCGGCGACTAGGCGTTCGAACTCCTCGCGCCCGATGAAGTGATAGTCGCGGCCGTCCTGTTCGCCGGCCCGCGGCGGGCGGGTCGTGCAGGAGACCGAGAAGCCGACGCCGGGCCGGCGCCGCATCAGCGCGTGCAGCAGGCTGGTCTTGCCGGCACCCGACGGCGCCGCGATCACGTAGAGATGTCCGCGTTTCATCAGCGGTAGCGGCGGCCCAGCCAGTCGTCCGGCTTCGGGAATGCCGCGGCCTCTTCGCGCAGCCACTGGCGAAGGGCGAGCACCATCGGCAGCTCGGCGTAGGCGGGCGGGCAGACGAACCAGTACCTGAACCGCGAGGGCACGATCGTCTTGCTGGCGAGCACGAGATTGCCGTTGTCCAGGTCGTTGGCCGCGATCGACCAGCGCGCGGGCGCGTAGCCGAGCCCCTCCATCACGGCCGAGATCACGCTCACCGAGTCGTCGATGATGGCCGGTCCCGCGGGCCAGGGCGCGGGCGCCGCGCTCTTCTCGAAGCGCGCCCAGGGCTCGTCGCGCGCCTGCAGCATCGGGATCCCCTCGAGGCTGTCGCGCTCGTCGAGTGAGCCGAACTTCCTGTAGAGCTTCGGCGAGGCGACGACGACCAGCCATTCGTCCATCAGCGCGTCGGCCTCGAGTCCCGCCGACGCGCGCTCGGCGAGGCGCACCGCGCCGTGGAAGTCGCTGCGCGTGAAGTCGACCGCCTCGCGCGAGGTGTGCCAGTCGACGCGGATCTCCGGGAACCGCGTGTGCAGCCGGTGCAGCCGCGGCGTCACCCACTTCTGCAGCAGCGAAGCGAGCGTCGAGATGTAGACGATGCCGCTCGCGCGCTGCATGCGTATCTCGCGCAGCGCGTTGAGCGGCAGTCGTCCGTAGGCGGAAGCAGGCACAAGTTTCCCTTAACGAAGCTTGAGTTAATGCGTTTGTTCGGCGGTCGCCGGGCGCTCAAAGTCTAGCCCGAACGAAGGGCGAATGGGCGCGGTGCCCGACGCCCGGAACGGAATGAGGAGATAACCATGAACGGTCGTTTACAGGGATTTCTGAACTTCCTGGACCTCCTGGCCGAGGGTCAGCGGCGCCAGGCGGAAGTTGTCACCGGGCGTCGCTTCGAGGTCCCTGCGGGCCTCGCCCCGGTCCAGGCGCAGAACGTGGTCAAGTTTCCCTTAAGCGGGCATCAGAAACCGCGTTTGTTCGCGGGCCGCCGGGAGCCCAGAGTCGCCACCAGGCATTGATCACCGAGGAGATTGAAATGAACGCCTATTCGACAATCCGCAACACCGGCTATGCCGCGGTTCAGTACTGTCAAATTAAGCGGCCTTGGGCAACCTTCCCGGCATGAACCGATCCACCAACCCCTATAAGCGGCACCGTTTCCCACCGGACATCATCCAGTACGCGGTCTGGCTCTACCATCGCTTCAAA